>Ga0115013_10000006_pt1 | contig 230025 bp, 231 predicted proteins | sample SouAtlMetagenome_2_FD_88686 | JGI IMG/M metagenome (GOLD analysis project Ga0115013, IMG submission 88686) | Marine eukaryotic phytoplankton communities from Atlantic Ocean - South Atlantic ANT15 Metagenome | ecosystem: Environmental > Aquatic > Marine > Oceanic | place: South Atlantic Ocean...
GTGCGCATTTCCCCTTGGCGCAGCTTCGCCTTGATGGTGATATTGAACAGCGTCTCGCGGGGCATAGCGCGGTTGATGTCGAAGCGTGGTTTAAGAGCGCGCTTGCAAAATCGCGCTCTCGTGATGCGTTGGTCGGCGGCGCAGCAATTGGGGTGCATCGCAGTGATTTAATGGTGCGGCTTGCGGCGAAAGATATGCCGGCAGATCAATGCTCAACGGGCGAACAAAAAGCCTTGTTAATTGGCCTTATCCTCGCCCATGCGCGGTTGATTAATGCCGAACGCGGCGCGCCGCCTTTAATATTGCTTGATGAAATTGCCGCGCATTTGGATGATGACCGGCGCGCGGCGCTCTATAGTCGTTTAGCATCTCTTGGCGGGCAGGTGTGGCTTTCCGGTACGGATCATGCGCTATTTGCACGTTATGAAGGTGCCGCGCAGCGTTTTGAAATTAGTGATGATGGGCAGTTCACGCTGATATAAGGCTGTGCCATTACATCGCGCAAGAAAATAGGCCCATATATAATATAGGGCCTATTTTGTTTGAATATTCTGATTAATTCGCCATAAATGGTTTCAGCGCATTAACGGTGTTTTGTGCGTAATGACGTGTTTGTTCATCGCTTTTCCAAAGTGATGTCGCGTCATGAAGCTGTGATAATGCTATGCGTAGGCAGGGCAATGATGCTGATTTATCAAGATCCGTTGGCGTGATGTCGGCATTTGCCGCCATTTCCATGAAATTTTGCGTTAAATTGACAAGGTTTTGATTATATCTAAACTCAGGAAAGGCAACGTTGCGCTCAACAATAGCGACGCGTAAATGGTCAGTGATAGATGAAAAATCTTTATGTAGTGACATGGGGGCTCTCCAATTGTCTATGTGTTACAACTGGGATCATAGTAATAGCCAAAGCCATTCATTATGTCAAGCTTTATATCAGTTTTTCCTAAAGCGTGCTGTGTCTAGCTGATTTTAATAACTTTGCCGCTTTGCTGGGCGAGGTGGAATTTCTCAATCTTGGCTTTAATCTGTTCAGTGAAATTATCAATTTTTTCAGAGCGCGCAATCTCCGTTGGCTGACCGCTGCCATTGGGCGTGGTGGCAATGAATAAGGCGCGATCCGCGCTGAGTTTCTTTTTTTCTACGGTGATGAGCGGGGTTTTGCCCGCTTCCTCGCAAAATGAAATGTAATACCGCCCATCGGTTTCTGCAAAGGAGAAATCCCGAAACAGCCCTTTATAGACATAGTGTGAGTAGACTTGGAAGATCTTGCGAAATTCGCTTCTCTTATACCCTATTTTTCCATTATGGATCATTATCATAAGACATATTATAACAAATATTTTAGCTAAAATCTATATGAAAACACTGGAACTTTCAGGGCTTATGGGCTATGATATATATGTCAGGGTAACTTGACTATGACGCTAAACGCGTTGTGGAATAAGCATTGTGGACCCGGGGGCGGTACCCGGCGGCTCCACCATTTGCTGTCTATTAATGGTATAAAACCGTGATTTAGACATCAAGTGATGGGGCCGAAATAGGATTGACACGTGTGGTAAAGACATTAGCTTGCGTTCGGTATTGTACCTCCGTTATAGGGCTATTATTATAAATGCAAACGATAATACTCGTTTCGTAGCATCTAACGACAACTCTGTTGTTAGTCTAGCTGTAGCTGCTTAATTGAGCAGTTGTAGTGCGCTACACTTGAATTCCTGGTAATTGAAACCTATTAGGTGGGGCGTGGGTCGGCCTCGCAACAGAACTGGCCCATTTTTTCTTTTATGACGTTTTTTGACATAATTATTGTTTTGTGTTACTTTGTGCTTCAAATTATAGAGGGTAAGGTAATGATCAAACAGATGAGTCAAATTAAAGATAAGCTTCAAAATGCATGGCAGAGTGTATTTCCAAAGACAATTTCGGGACAGACAATTAATCTGAGCGCAAATTCAGGGGTTATTGCAAGCATTAAACATATTGCAAAATTCAATAACAGCGAAGGTAATTGGGATGTATGTGTACGCCATGCACGTCAAAGCCGCGGCACGTCTTGTTTGGTCTCGCGGAATGAAATTAAGTTGGCTACGCTGGACGATGAAAACGCCGTCGAAAAATGGCTCAGTTCTAATGCTGATCAATTAGAAGAAAACGCAGCTCAATACTTGTCGCAAATGGGCTATAAAGCGCCCGAAAAGAGCTTTCCTGTGCTTAAGCTTTAAATATAAAGACTCAATAAATTAAAAAAACCATGTCTTTTTTTTACATGGTTTTTTTATCCGCCTAATCTGCTTTCACGGCATTTAGATACGTCAAACCGTGTTTCAGCGGCGCGGCTTCAGCCAGCCTTATTCTGCTCAGTGCGTAATTTAATCCGCAATCCTGCGCCGTGATCGATGAGTTCTTCGGTGGGGCCGCCGGCGCTGACGGGGCGGGGGGCGAAGCGGCTGGTGGATATCAGGCGGTCATACATGACAATTGCGCCGCAAACACCGACATTAATGCAAAAATGCATTGGTATTTTGATGATATGGTCACAGCGTGCCTGCGCAGCATCGGACAAATTGCCCATTTCGGGGCCGAGTATATAGGCAGCACGGGTTGGGTGGCGGAAGCTGGGCAGTTCGATCGAATCTTCAACTAATTCAACGCCAACCAATTGGCAGCCATGGGGGAGTTTAAAATCATCCAATGTGTCATACTGATTGTAAGGCACACTATCAAAGGCGCTTGATGTGTCAACGGAGCGCACTTTCTTAACACTGACAATGGGCGCAACGGTGAAAAAGAAGTTTGCGCCAAATGCATGGGCTGTACGCGCCAAATTCCCAAGATTGCTTTCCTTGGTGATGCCTTCGACGCCTATGCCAAAATATCCTCTGCCTGTACCCATGCGACTATCCTCATCTGATGGTTAAGGAAGCTGTTATCGCACAGCTTCCTCTAATCGGTCAAGCGCTTCGCTCAGCAGACCGTCAGATACCGCGTAACATAGGCGTACATAGCCTGCGCAATCTTTGCCAAAGCCAACCCCAGGGGCGAGGACGAGTCCGACTTTATCGACGAGGTCTTTACAAAATGAAATACATTTTTCTTCGCCATCGACTTTGAAAAAGCTGTAAAAAGTGGCCTCTGGCGGGTTCATCTGAATGCGGTCGTGATTATCAAAGCGCTTAATCAGCGTTTCACGGTTTTTGCGCCACTGGATTTTCTGGCTCTCGATGAAGTCTTCACCGTGGCGCAGTGCCGCGATGCCGCCATATTGCAGCGGCGTGGGCGCGCCCATTGTATTGTATAGGGCAATATCGCAAATAATGCTTTCCGCACAGGGGGGGCCAACCAGCCAGCCTAAACGCCAGCCCGTCATTGCCCATGCTTTAGAAAAGCTGTTGACGGTTAGCAGAAAATCGCGCTCTTCGGCGTGCTCAAGGAAGCTTGGTGCGTAGCTCTCGTTCAATGTTAGGCGGCTATAGACCTCATCAGCGACGATCCATATGCCTGTTTTACGTGAAAAGGCGAGCAGCGCTTTAATATCTTCGTCGTTCATCACCCAGCCTGTTGGGTTTGATGGGCTGACAATTAATATCGCACGCGTTTTATCGGTAACGCTGTCAAATAGGCGGTCTAAATCAAGTGACCATTTGCCGTCTTGCTCATCTAATGGGACTTCAATGGCGTTGGCCTGTGCGACTTCAACGGCACTTAATAGGTTCTTCCATATGGGTGTGATGGCAATGACATCATCTCCGGGGTCAAGCAGAGAAGTAAGGGCATAATCCATCGCCGTTGTGCCTGACGCAGTCACAAAAATACGGTTCATTGGAATGTCGATGTTAAAGATGCGTTTATAATAATCTGAAATTTCTTGTCTTAACGCGGGCTCACCAATGGGCGGGCCGTAAAATGTGTGTCCAGCGGCCATGGCTTCTTGCACGGCTTCACAGATGAAGTCTGGTGTGGTTGCATCACCTTGACCTTGGGCGAGGGTGATTGCATTTTCTTTGCTGCGCCCATAGCGAATAATCTCCGCCCCTGCATTTTTTGACAGGGTGCTGAATATTGGGCGGTAATTTAATTTTTCTTTTGTGTAATCCATTTGATTGTCTGGCTGTAGAAACTCCATGGTAACTCCATATGTCTTGGCTTTAAGCTTATCAGCTTTTAGTGATATTTAAAAAAGATATTTATGATGTGTTTTGAGGGAGTCTATGTTAGCGGCGCGATGCCGCACATGCGCAGGCATTTGCTGCCGCGGCGCTAGTGGCGGCTGCGATAAGCGATGTGATTAATGCTGTAACAAATGTGATTTCAATCATGAGCTAAGCTTAACGCGGTTTTGCGCATCGCCGCAAGGCCTTTTTTATAAGGCGCTGAAAGATAACAAATATAATTGGTTTATGGGGCATCGCTGACGGCGCTGCTTTTCATCGAGTCTTTGATGTTTTGCCCATTAATGCGTAATTCAGGGCTGTAAAAGTCGCCGTTATTGCTAATGGTGCTTTCAATCTCATACTGCGCGTCTTTGATTTTACTCTGCGCAATCAAAAATTTACCAAGCTGGCCTGAGCGGCAAATTATTTTTGGCTGCTTGATCCAGCTATTGTTATCCCATGGGCCCGCTTTGGCAATGGATGTACATTGTTGTGAATTGGCATCAGAGGTGACCATGGAAATTATCGGCATTTTCGCATCTTCTGGCGAAGGAGTTAGGCATAGATCAGGCGTATTTTGATACGGGTCTAGCGTTAAGCCGTACTGTGACCAGTCAAGATCATAGGCAATACAGCTTTGATTTTCTGATACATAATAAGGGTTGATGTCTTTCACTTTAAAGCGCCATGTATAAGGTTCATCACGCTTGCCAGATCTCGTTTTATTGTAAGCTGCCATAAGGGCGCGGATGGCCTTATTCATGCGCTCGCCGTTAATGTATAAATCGGTGACGGATAAGGTGTCCGCATCACTAATGCGCAGGTCAATCGTGAATTTATATTGTGTTTGCCCGAACGCCCAATCAAGTGCATTTGCGTATTCTTCGGGGATATAATATTGGCGCAGCGCGATGTTCCAATGATCTTTCGCTTTGCCGGCAATAAGCACAGAATCGCAGCGCGCAGAGTCTATTTTATCGGCGTTAATCTGGCTAATGGCGGGGGTAAGCGAATCTGGCGCGCTGCGGTTTAGGCAAAGCGCGTCCGTTGTTGATTTGCTGCCAGATACGCTGCCATACTCATTCCAGTTGATGCGGTAGCGCAAAAAGCGTCCGTGAATAAGGTCGCGTGGGTCGTATCCCGCGATCTCTACATGCCACAGCTCACCTGAGTTATGCTTGTGATGGTTTGATAGCGTGATATAGCCAAGGACGACAAAGGGCAGCGCCAAGGCGATCAGATACGCAATCTTATTTTTTGCAATGGTCATGGCTATGCTTCCTTATCAAATAATTTGGCTTTGATTTTCTTGTCGATTTTTAACGCGAATTTTAAGGCGATGAGCAGGATAATCCCTGTCACAATCATTCCAAAGCCCATGGCGAACATCGGCCCAGTCAGTTCGATATAGAATATAAACAAACGTAACGTGATGAACAGCACGGCAAGGGTGACAAGCCCATGCATACCAAGCGGAATAGCAAAATAGCCAATCACCGCCATAAAGCAGACAAAATGCACTGTTGCCATTGTGTCAATTTCGGGCCGGAATGGCAGCGCGGTGATGAGGGCGAAAAGGCTGGTTATCGCAGCAAGTAAGCAAAGCGTCTTGTAGGTTTCGCTTTGGATAATGCTGCGCATAACCATGAAAATAACGCCCCAGAAGATGGAGATGGCTGCAGGGAACCAGTAAAGCGATTTAAGGTCATAGAGATAGTCAGTATCTGTATACCATGCAAGGGAGGTAAACATGCCCCCCGCAATGATTAGGCCGCTGCCGGCAAGGATATAGCTTTGTTGCCATTCGGGGCGGAGCGTGCGTAATTTACTGCTCATGCCGCCAAGCATCAATATGCCAGGGATAGAGGTCGCCGCGAAGATAAACAGGCACTCCTTTTTATAGTGAGGCAGGGCGAGCGCATCAATAATGTCATAAAGGTTGAGCCCTAAAGTGATGATAAAAGCTGCCGTCCACATCACCGCATTTATCCGCGATTTGCCAAATAAGAAAACAAAGGGGGTGGTGATAATAAGCCAGAGCAGCAATGCGGATTCTAATGTGCCGCTAAGCTGGAAAACCTGTCCGATAAGCGCGATAAGGGTAAGGTTAAGGCCGGCAAGAATAAAAGTTGCGCCTTCGCGCTTCCAGTAATGGCCTGTTTCGCGTCCATGCCAGAGGATGTAGGCGAAAGCCGCATTGAGTGAGAAATGCGCGCATAACTTGATGCTGCCTGAGATATGCGCCCAATTCGCGGCAACCATTAACGCCGCGCCGCCAAATATGGCGAGAAGCGCAACGCCGACAAGGCCACGAAAATATTTTTGGCCGATGCCTTGGCGTTCATGACTAAGGATTGTTGTGGCTTGATGATCATTAATAAAACCAGCGTCTGCCCACTGTCTTAATTTGCGTTTTAGCCCCATGTGTTTTCCCCCTATGCGGCAAGCGAATCTGCTATAAAGAAAAGCAGCAAATATATTAGAAAGCTAGTTTACCCGATTAATGGTGCTGTGTCACGCCATCCGAAGCAGGCTTCTTTGACATTGCGTCCGCCTATCTCGACGACTTTCTTGCCAATGCGCTGCCCGCCCATTTTGTCATAGAATTTGCAAGCGCGTTTATTGCCGCCAACAACCCAAAGCGCCATTGAATAATGCTTTTGTTCTTTGAGCGTTTTTGCGGATTCTTGGAAAAATTCTTGGGCAAGCCCTTTGCCCCAATGGTCTTTGCCTAAATATATGGCGTAAATTTCAGCGGAATATATTGGGCGAATAGCTGACTGCCCCGGCACAGGGGTTCTTAAGGGGCCAAACATGCAAAATCCTGCTGACTTGCCGTCTTCACCTTCGGCAATCAATGTTGTCGATATATCATCAGCCATCCATTTTTGCCATTTTTCGCTAAACTCCTCTGCGTTTAACCCATCAAGATAATCTTGCGGGATTAAGCCTTGATAAGAATCAATCCAGCCTTGGCAGTGTAATGCTGCCAAGGCTGGAATGTCATTTTCATGCGCAATGCGTAAATTATAAGTCATGCGCCGTTATGCTGCTTTCTTTTTCGCCGGTGCTTTTTTTGCCGCTGTTGGTTCGGCTGGCTGTGCATACTCAACAGTTGTTGTTGGATATGGAATAGTCAGGCCAGCTTTGTCCGATGCTTCTTTAACCGCTTTGGTTAAGTCGGTTTTTGTCGCAAAGAAATCTGAACCTTTTGTCCAGTAACGCGCAACAACATCAACAGATGAAGCCGCAAGTGCATTGACGAAGAATTGTGGCTCTTTGCCTTCTGTGCGGATAATGCGTTCTTCTTTTTCCAGCATTTTTTCTAAAGTCTTCATCGCTTTGTTAATGTCGTCATCATAGCTGATGCTCATCACAAGGTCGTTACGGCGCTGTGTATTGCGCGAGAAGTTACAAATGCCGCTGCTCCAAATTTGGTTATTTGGAACGAATTGGTAAAGGTTATCAGCCGTTGCGATTTCAGTCGCAAAAAGGCCGAGGCTTTTTACAGTGCCGCTTACGCTGCCGGCTGAGATGAAATCGCCAACGTTAAATGGACGTAAGAATAATAACATCACGCCGGCGGCGATGTTTGATAATGTACCTTGTAGGGATAGGCCAATCGCTAGGCCAGCAGCACCGACGACGGCAATTAAACTTGCGGTTGGTACGCCTAATTTGGTCAGCGCCATAATGCCAGCAAGAATGTATAATGTGTATTTTGCAACCGCGCCAATGAAGTGGCGTAATGTTGGGTCTATGCGTTCAACTTTTTTGACGCGCCCTTCTATAAAACCGCCAACGACCCATGCGCCCGCAAGTAAAGCAATAATAATTAAAGCAGACCAGAGAAAGCCACCTGCGCCTGTAGATACTGTTTGAATTTGTTCGTTCATAATAGACCCCTATTTCTTTGAAACAGCGGGCATAATAATGTTTTTTTTAACAAATGTCTATATGGTTACTTATTCGCGTATGGATTCTTAGATGTCCGCACCAAAAGCCTTACAGGAACGCCCATCAAATCATAATCTTCACGCAGGCTGTTGACGATGTAGCGGCGATAAGCATCGGTCAAATCCTTGGGTACACTTGCCCATACAGCAAATGTTGGCGGGCGGGTATTTATTTGGGTGATGTATCTGAGGCGGTTCGGACGGCCTTGTGTCAGGGCTGGCGGGTGGTGGCTGACAATGGATTCTAGCCAGCGATTAAGCTTGCCTGTCGGCACACGGCGGTTCCATGTTGCGTAAGAATCAAGCGCAGCAGCCATCATTTTATCAAGGTTTTTACCGTTAAGCGCTGATATAGGCTGAAACGGTACGCCTTTAACGTGTGACATGCCATGTTCAAGGCGGTGGAGAAAGTCATCGCGGCGCTCGCTGCGGTCTTTGACATTATCCCATTTATTGACAGCAACCACCAAAACGCGGCCTTCACGGATGATATGGCTGGCGATGGTCAGGTCTTGTTTATCAATGCTTTCTGTGCCGTCAATCATCAAAATAACGATTTGAGCAAGGCGAATGGCACGTAGCGCATCATCAACGGCGGATTTTTCAATCGCATCGGTGATTTTACTTCTACGGCGCATACCTGCAGTATCAACCAGTTTAAATTTGCGTCCGCCATATTGCCAATCAACGGCAATCGCATCGCGGGTAATGCCGGCTTCTGGCCCTGTCATGACGCGATGTTCTTTTAACAATGCATTCACAAGGGTTGATTTACCGGCGTTCGGACGCCCAACAACGGCGACTTTAATTGGCTTTTCTGTGTCTTCTTCTTCAATCTCTACTTCGGCGAAATCAAGGTCTTCACGGCCTTCAAGTTCGTCAATGTCATCAACGCCGAATGGATTGTCGATTTCATTGTCATTATCGTCTTCGTCGTCTTCTTCGGGAAAGTAAGGGGCGAGAGCGTGGTAAATGTCACCCATGCCGTGACCATGCGCGGCAGATATTGGTATCGGGTCGCCAAGGCCAAGTGAATATGCTTCGGCAACGCCGGCGGTTGCTTGGTCTTCATTCTCGCATTTGTTCACGGTCAGAATAACAGGAATATCGCGGCGACGTATCCAATCGGCAAAATGTTCATCAAGCGGGTTGAGGCCTTCGCGCCCATCAACCATAAATAAAACGGCATCGGCGTGTTCAATCGCGCTTTCTGTTTGTTGGCGCATACGGCCTTCAATGCTTTCGTCGAATTTTTCTTCAAGCCCTGCGGTGTCAATCAGTTTGATTTTACGGTCAAAAATTTGTGCATCATGCAAGCGCCAGTCGCGCGTTACGCCTGGGCGGTCATCAATAATTGCCAGTTTTTTGCGGCACAGACGGTTGAACAATGTTGATTTGCCAACATTTGGACGCCCAAGGATTGCGAGTGTAAAAGCCATTTTATTTTTCTATCTAACTTATTATTTGCTGAGTGGGCGTTATAGCGGGTTTTTATATAAAACGCCAGCTTTTTTGCGGAGATAAGTTGACATATTATTTGTGTGCGGAGCGCTCAAGCGGCTTATTGGTTGTTGAGGCAAAAATAAAGCCCTCGGTTTATGGAGGGCTTTATCTTGTATACTCGTCTAGCTCCTTATTTATAAGCGAGGACTTTACCGCTATTTGTTGTCAGATAAAGCGTTTCGCCAGCAATAATTGGCGGCATGGCGATAGATTCTTTTGCATCCCATCTGCCGATATCTTCGCCTGTTTTGGGGTCAAAATGGCGCACGGTGCCATCAGAACCTGCTGTGATGAGGACGTCACTCGCCATAATCGGGCCGCGCCATATAATTGCGTCTTTGCGGTCTTCTAAGTCTTTATAGGCAGGGAGCGCTTTGACCCAGACCACTTGGCCTGATAGGCGTGAAAGGGCAACAAGCTCGCTGTCTGAAGTTATGACATAGACATAGTCGCCTGCAATCCAGGGCGTTTCAGAACCACCAATGCTGCGTGACCATACGCGACTGCCGCTGCGTGTATCAATGGCGACCATGCGCCCACCAAACGAGATGGCGATGACGACTTCGCGCGCAATAACGGGCATACCGCGAATTTCGACCAAATCATCCATGCCGCTATAACGGCGTACGGGTGATAAATTATCTGACCATGCAACAGAACCGTTTTCAATACGCAATGCGTAAAGCTCACCAGATGAAAATGCAGGAACGACAATATCGCTATCGGCAGCGGGGCTTGCTGTGCCTGTTAATCCTGTCATTTCTGAGATGCCTTGATATTCCCAAAGGATTTCGCCTGTTTTGGCGGAAAGGCTAATCAGGCGACTATCAGCGGTAATGACAAATGCGCGATCGGCAATAACTGTTGGGGCGCTACGTGCAGGTGCGGGCAGTTCAACGCTCCAGATTTCGTTGCCGTCTTCGGCATTTAATGCGTGGAATTGGTTGAAGCCTGACGTGGCGTAAACGGTGTTATTTGAAACACTAATGCCGCCGCCTGTGACGTTTTCGTCTTCTTCTTCTGGCTTTAAGTTAATCTGCCATAGCTGTTTGCCGGTTTCTGTCGAAATGGCGCTTAGCGTGTGTGCGGTATCCATCGCAAAAAGGCGGCCTTCAAATATGACTGGCGATATAGATAGCGGAAGCTTATTGCTTGTGCCGCGCCCGATATTCGCTGCCCATAGGCGCTCAGGTGTACCACCATTATACTTAAACGATAAATTATGCATGGCATGGTTCGGGTAGCCGCCAGATTGTGGCCAAAATTCATTTTGCCATGCGGGCGGTAAATACATATTTTCACGCCCAGCAATATCTTCGGGGACAAGCTGTTTTTCAAGCTGAAGAATAGATATGCGATCACCTTCAATAATGGTTTTCTTGTCGCTTTCGAAATAGCTACATGCACTAAGCGCGGCTGTCGCGCCAAGGATTAAAGATATTTTCCCGAGCGTGGGAATATATTTTTGGATTGAAAGACGTATGGGCATATTCAATTTCCTTATTTTCTGCGGCGCTTAGGCCTTCGCTTAGCTTTCGCTCTCAGAAAGTTTAATGGTGTAGAGCTGTTCTAAGGCAACGGCGCGGTTAATCAGCGTTTGCGGCATATTTGGCGCCGTTTTTACACGCGCAGCGTCAGCAATCGCGGCTTTGTAATCGGCCTGCGCGGCGTTAATTGCGGCGCGATTAAGCAAAGCATGGTAGCGCCAGAGTGATTTTTCATCATCTATCAGGGCGTTGAGCTGAACAGTAATCGCCGTGACCTGCTCATCATTCATCGTATCCATTTTTAATTGAATGCTCATCAGCTTGGCGAAATCTTGAAAATAAGCGGGGGCTTTGCTGTTTTCTGCTAAGGCATTAAACGTAGCAAGGGCGGCGTCTTTTTCGCCATCGTCTAACTGCGCACCCGCTAATTCAAGCTGTGCAACAATCAGGCTGCCACCTTTTGATGTTTTTATGAAATCGCTTAGCGCGGCTTGTTTATCGGCATTATCGTTGTTAAGTATGGAAATCAATGCTGTGGTCGCGCGCTCACTTGTAGAGCGGTGGTGATATTCATAGCCGCTTTTCGCCGCTGTCATGAGCACAACTAAAACCAGAGCGGCAATAATATAGCGCCCATAATTCTTCCAAAGCTTGACCATTTTATCTTGTTTTAGCGCTTCGTCTACTTCTTGAAGAATATCGCTCATCTTTGCATTCCTAAAATATTGTTTATTTACAGCATAAATTTGTAAAGGATTGCGCAGCTTTTACAATAAAATTTTGGCCTAAGGGGCTTTATTGTTGTGACTTTGTGTATGGATGCGATATTTAGTGCTGTGTTCTTGCAGTAAGGCGGTGCTTTGCATCTCAGGGCCTTTTAAAGCCATCCATTCATGTATGGGGGTGCCAGCGGTGATGAAATCCTTTTTGATGTCGATTAAATAATTGCGTGTGACGGTGTATTTTTGTAGGCGTTTAAGATCTTTTTCTGTGGGGAGGAACTTATTGCGCCCTTGTGAGAGGTTGTCAAAATTGTCTTTTAATTTTACGTCAACGCTGTCCGCGTTTAGGCCGCAGCGTTCAATGCTATCAAAATAAAGTTCGCCGTCTTTATGGGTGACGCCTTCAATGCCTTTAATGATGCGCTCTGAAAAGCCGAGCGTGCGTAAATCGTCCAGTTCCCATTCGGTATCTTCGATCACATCATGCAATACGCCGATAATCATTTTAATTTCTGAATCTGTATTATGACGCGAAACGCGCATAAAATGATGGGCGTAATCAAGACCAGATTTATCTTTGACATCAATCATTGATGCGGTGGCAATAAAACAGGCAAGGTTATAGCCCGCCTCTAATAATGTGCCTTTAGCGCGCTTTTCTGCGATACGGTCTAAAATTTCTTGTTTCGTGAACATAAAAATTCCCCTCATTTTATGGATGAGGGGAAGATTAGAACGTAATGCGCTTTATGTCAATGCGATTAAGCTTGTGCGATTTAATCAATCGCTTTGACAATCAAGGATGCGTTTGTGCCGCCGAAACCAAAGGAGTTTGAAAGTGCGTATTTAACTTTCTTTTCTTTGGCGGTGTGGGGGACAAGGTCAATGCCAGCACATTCTTCTGAAATATTATCAAGGTTAAGCGTTGGCGGGATGACGCCTGTGCTTAATGTCTTAATAGTATAAATCGCTTCAACCGCACCCGCCGCGCCAAGCAGGTGGCCGATTGCGGATTTCGTTGATGACATGGACACTTTATCAAGCGCGTTGGCAAAGAGGCGTTTTACGGCGGTGCATTCAATGCCGTCACCCGCTGGCGTCGATGTGCCATGCGCATTGATGTAGTCGATATCTTCTGGGGTGATCTTCGCATTGCGCAGGGCAGATTGCATTGCGCGGTAGCCACCACTGCCATCAGGGGCAGGGGTAGTGATGTGATGCGCATCGCCAGAAAGGCCATAGCCGACGACTTCGCCATATATTTTTGCGCCGCGTTTCTTGGCGTGTTCATATTCTTCGAGGACAACAACGCCGGCGCCTTCAGCAATGACAAAGCCATCGCGGTCACGGTCAAAGGGACGTGATGCGGCCGTTGGGGAGTCGTTATATGTCGTGCATAAAGCGCGCGCAGCTGCGAATGATGCGACGCCGATGGGGCAAACGGCAGCTTCTGCGCCGCCAGCGACCATGACGTCAGCATCGCCAAACATGATAAGACGCGCAGCATCACCAATGGCGTGAGTGCCTGTGGCGCAGGCGGTAACGACAGAATGGTTTGGCCCTTTAAAACCGTGCTTAATAGAAACATGGCCTGATGCAAGATTAATTAGCATTGCAGGGACAGAAAAAGGCGATAAGCGGCGTGGTCCGCGTTCTTTTAATGTTTGTGATGTGTTGTCAACGCTTTGTAGGCCGCCAATGCCAGAGCCGATCATAACGCCTGTGCGATATTGTTCTTCATCATTAGATGGTTTCCAGCCCGCATCGGCGATGGCTTGTTCGGCTGCTGCTATGCCGTAAACAATAAACGGGTCAACTTTGCGCTGTTCTTTGGGTTCCATATATTGATCTGCGTCAAACGCATTGCTTGGCGCATCTTCTTCACCAATAATGGGGACTTCACCTGCAATATGTGAAGGCATGATTTCTGGATCAAATTGGCGAATTTTGCGAATGCCAGATTGACCATTTGTTAATGCACTCCAGTTTGAATCAACTCCATCACCAAGCGGCGATACCATGCCAAGGCCTGTAATTACTACGCGTCTCATATATAAACCTTTGTTCTCGAAAATTAGAATAATATATGCAAAAGGTGGCAATGCGCTAAAGCGATGCCACCTTTTTAAAACTATTAAATATCAGATAGATGATATGGATTAAGCAGCTTCTTTTTCAATAAAGCTTACAGCATCGCCAACAGTTTGAATTTTTTCAGCTGCATCGTCAGGAATAACAACGTCAAAAGCTTCTTCGAAAGCCATTACTAATTCTACTGTGTCAAGAGAGTCAGCTCCGAGATCATCAATAAAGCTCGCACCTGTTACAACTTTGTCTTCTTCAACGCCAAGGTGTTCTACAACAATCTTCTGAACTTGGCCTAATACATCACTCATTTTTCTTACCTTTTTATTTTTTTTACTTTTAAATATAAATCACCACACACACATACGCATGGAAACGGATGCGAACATAATACGAGATTTTAGCAAATGCAAGTATTTTTGCAAGCACTTATGCTGACATCAAGTAACTCTTTGTTTTTTTAGCTATAATATCTTCACCGATATGTATGAAATTATCAAGTACGATATCTGCTTTTGCTTTGTTTAGTGCTATTTCTTCGTGCTTTTTATGTGCAGCACTCGCGCATGCGGTTGTGCCATAGACATAAAAGTTTGCGGCTTTGCCAGCCTTCGTGCCAATGGCGGTATCTTCAATTACAATGCATTCTTTGCCAGCATAACCGCATTTTTCAGCGGCGTGGAGGAAGAGCAGCGGGCTTGGTTTAGGCTCTGCGACCATTGAGGCATTAAATATCGTATCTTTTGTGAAATATTGCATAAGGCCAGCATGTTCGAGAGATGCGATAACATTTTCTTGTTCCCCATTTGAGGCCACACACATATCAAAGCCGCCATGATTTTTCAGGGCTTCGAGTGTTTCTTTGACGCCGGCAATGCTTTTCTGTAGCTGTGGGCGGTGAATAGATACTTGTTCCATATAGGCATCAATGACAGATTGGACGGAGATGTCTAATGCATACCGGTCAATCAGGATTTGAATGCTTTGAAACATTTTCATACCCTTGAATTCGCTTTCAATGGCTGCAGCGTCATAGGCGCTTAATTTATCGGATATTTTATGTAGCGCCGCTGCATAGGCGTATGAACTTAAATATTCCGTATCAACCAATGTGCCGTCACAGTCAAAAATTATAAGTGTTTTTTCGATCATCTTCTCTGAATCTTCCTCTTTTACCATCTTTATTTGCCATTTTTGATTTTTTATAGTGTCTTTTTGTGCTGTGTATACATGACTATGTTAAATAGTTCAATATAATTATTTTGCAATGCAATAAAATGTTCTGGCTGAGTGTGGGGCGCTGCACGTGATTGTTGTGAAGCATAATAAAAACCGCGCCTCAATACGGATTGAGGCGCGGTTAAAATTTGTTTTAAAAAGAATAGAGCGTGTCTTATTCTTCTTCTGATGCGTCAGCGCTTGTCGCTTCAGCGGCTTTTGCTGCTTCTTCAGCTGCTGCCTGTGCTTCTGCTTCGGCGGCTGCTTTTTCTGCTTCTAATGCGCTGTCGTCAAGAAGCTCTTCTTTTGCTGCATCTTCCATAGCGGCTTCATGCATGTTCTCAGTTTCAGAAGCAATTAATGCGCGGCCTAGTTTTTGCTGCTCTGCTGCTTCGTCTTCTGTGCGTGCGATGTTCAATGTAACAATTGACTTCACTTCTGGGTGAAGGGCGATTGATACGTCAAACAAGCCGATTTCTTTAAAGTTTTGGTTCATCTCAACTTGGCTGCGCTCAACTTTAACGCCACATGATGCTTCAACAGCTTCTGTGATGTCACGTGAGTTAACTGAGCCATAAAGATGACCAGCTTCTGAAGCGGCGCGGATAAGTTTGATTGTCTTACCGTCAAGTTTCGTAGAAACTTTAGACGCTTCGTCAGCTTTTTTCTTGTTGGCTGCTTCAAGAGTTTTCTTTTCAGCTTCAAAGTATGCGATGTTGCTTTTCGTAGCACGTAGCGCCTTACCTTGTGGAAGCAGGAAATTTCTTGCGTAACCAGGTTTTACGTTGACGATCTCGCCCATTTGGCCGAGTTTTTCAACTTTCTCTAGTAGAATGATTTCTGTTGCCATGATTGGTAATCCTTAATTTCTCTTAGCGTGGTGAATGAGGGCGACGCGGCGCTTGTTCACTCTCGATACGTAAATATGGGAGTAGAGCCATATAACGGGCATTTTTAACTGCTTTTGCTAAGATGCGTTGTTTTTTGTTAGATACAGCTGTAATACGGCTTGGCACCATTTTGCCACGCTCTGAAATGTATTTGCTTAATGTTTTTACGTCTTTCCAGTCAATATCTGGAGCGCTTGAACCGCTAAAAGGACATGTCTTTTTACGACGGAAAAATGGACGTTTTACTGTAGGTGCGTCTGCTGAACTCATTATGCCGCTTCCTTCTTATCAAATTTTTTATCTTCACGTTTGTCTTCGCGCTCGCCACCTTTGTCAAGGATTACTGAAGGACCTTCAGTTGGCTTTTCAAGGCGCATTGTAAGGTAACGTAATACGTTTTCGTCAAGGCGCATTTGGCGCTCAACTTCTTGGATTGCCGCAGATTCAACATCTGATTCAATAAGAACGTAATGACCTTTACGGTTTTTTTGGATGCGGTAAGCAAGTGTTCTCAGGCCCCAGTTTTCAGTCTTTAGGACTTTGCCTTTTGCATCTGTAATAATTTTTGAATATTGCGTAGTCAACTCTTCAACTTGCTGTGCGCTAAGTTCCTGACGTGCAATAAACACTGTTTCATAAATTGACATAGTAGTGCTCCTCTCGGTTTTTACCAAAATGCTTATGAGGACATTTAGTAAAAGCCAACCTTATAAATATGTTGGCGAGGTTAAATTTATCCGCACCATGCGGAAACGACGTATTTATAACGTTTTATAAGGTCAGGTCAAGGGAAATGTTTTGGGTCGACATAATCTTGGGTGGCTTGTAGTGTCTACAAAATATATTTGGACAATGAATGGGGCGCTATACGTGTATTATACGAAGGAACACCGCAGATTTGAAAGCTATAACTTTAGCTCACCTATATCTGAATTTGCAAAAGCCGCAGGCGTTGATGGGCTAGTTTACGACTATGTATTGCCAGACGGTAAATCTCCTAAGGAGGTTGCGTTTGAACTGGTCTTTAATTCCAAGCTAAATCAACGAGAGCTTTTTTTCTTAAATAAGCTTATTGCAGACATTAAAACGCTTAATCCTGTGTTAGCTAAAGCTACTTTAGACGCTGAAGACTTTGCGCAAGTCCAAAGCTTCCTTGTGTCTGTGTTGTACTCAATGCCGCCAGAAGATTTGATGGTCGCATTGAATGGATTTCAATTAAGTGGTGATGTAGACCCTATATTAAGGCAAGGTTTTGAATATGTTGATGCAGAAATTCGTAACCGGTTTTATCAAGAGCGTTTAGGGGTGGAATGGGGCTGGACGGCTGCGGGGGAAAGCTTAAAGGCGATAAAGAACGCGTTTAATGTGACAAGCCAGTGGCGCTTATCACAGAAGAAATATGAAGACATTTATATAGGCATGTGCATTGAAGCCTATGAACAGGCCAAAGAAGACTATGAGGCCGCGAAAGAAAAATGGTTAGAAGTAAAGCGTAGCAGGCCATTAGAAATATTAACGTATAAGGATGCGCCGAAATGCCAATAATATATAGTTTTGACCCCGATGATTGGGGCTATCCTTCCCAGAATTTTGAAAATGAAACAGGGGCGCGGGGCGTTGCACATTGGTATGTGATGCCTGAAGGGGAAACGGTTTTGGATACGGCAAAAAGAATGATCCCGTATTTAAATGAAATCGAAGACAAGGCAGAGTATATGGATGCGGCGCAAAACTGTATTGCCGAATTAGAAAAATATAACCCTGAAATGCTTGATATAGATTATGACACGAATAATGGAACGCAGCTGGCTCATGTTTTATTGGGCGTGCTTTCCTCGTTCAATGTTGATGATATTCAGTTCTTTATTGATACAACGCCTAAACTAAATGAGCCGTATGACCCTGTTATGGGCATGTTGGGGCGCGGGCAAATATATCGTTTAATGCTCAATAAAATTTATACAAACATGCATGATGTTCATGGCGAGTGGATGCTGTCCCCCAAGACGTTTGATCGTTTGCGGGATCATTTTAATATTGCGGCGGATATTTGCGTTACTGATGCAGATGTCGAACAGTTTTATTTGCAAGAGCGCGCAGAAAAACTGGCGCAGATTAAAGACGATTATGAGACCAGTAAAAAACGCTTTGAAGATATGCAGAAATCATTTGTTATTATTACCCCTTAAGCGGGATTATCTTGCCTGTCCTGATGAATATATTTCACTAAATAATGCGCCTTATTTTTGGGGCCGCGGGTATAAATGTGCTGGAAGCCTTTTTTAAGATAAAGATTAGGGCTGCGCGCACAGATATGGATGACGCCCGGAATATTAGGGCTGTGCTGCGCGGCATAGGCGATGCGGTGATCGGTAAGCAGGCTCATTTGGCCCTGTCTTTGAAATGTAGGGCGTGTTGTCCCCCAGCGTAACTCCCATGAGCCGCGCATGAAACCGCTTTTGCCAATGGCGGCAAAGGCGATGATTTTACCATCATGCTCAATTTTGAAAAATGTCAGGCGGTAATTTTGTGCGGGGTCAAAACTGCTTTCAAGGTCACGCTTAAACCAAGCAAACTCATCAGCGGGAACATCCATGTTTTTATAGGCGCTTTGGAAGATATCCAAAGCCTCGCCTATATCATCATGGCTTAAGGGGGTTGGCGCGTTAGATTTTGTGGGCATTAGCGGCGTTACCTTATGGCGCGGGGTTGAAGCCGCTTTCTTCCATGGCTTTATCCATGACGAGTTCTAAGTCTTCATCGCTACCGCCGGCTTTTTTAAAGTCCTTCGCGACCTTGATAAATTTAAAGGCAAGGCGCGTGGCTGCAGCCATATCTAATAGTGAAATATTGTCCTGATTTTGGGATATTTTAGCTTCGAGCTTCGCCGCTTTGCGGAAAGCGTCGGCGAGTTTCGGCTGGTACTTGTCTCTTAAGTGCTGAGGCACGTCATCAATTGTACGTTGTGTCATTGGTTTTTCCCTGTTTATATTTTTTTATTATATAGAAAGGCGGCGCGGATGATTGTCAAGGCGCGCCGCAATATAGATTGCTTTATAGTGACGCGATAAACGCGTCAATTTGCTCTGGCGTGCCGACGGCTTGACCAGAAATGTCGCGGTTAATACGGCGCGTTAAGCCAGAAAGAACTTTACCTGCGCCAATTTCGACAATTTCTTCAATGCCGTTTTCACCCATCCAAAGCACAGATTCGCGCCAGCGGACGCGGCCGGTAATTTGCTGCACAAGCAGGTCGCGAATTTTATCAGCATCGCTTACGGGTTCGGCCAGTACATTGGCAATTACAGGCACGGCGGGGGCGTTCATTGTCGTGTCTTGTAGGGCGGCAGCCATTTTCTCAGCTGCGGGGCTCATTAACTGGCAATGGAACGGCGCAGATACGGGCAATATAATGGCGCGTTTCGCACCTTGCGCGGTGGCGAGTTCAACGGCAGTCGCCACGGCATTTTTGTGACCAGAGACTACAACTTGACCATCCGCGTTATCATTCGCCGCTTCGCAAATTGCCCCGTCACTTTTGGCGGCTGCGTCACTGGCGATGGCTTCAACTGCGTTCATATCCAAACCTAAAATAGCAGCCATAGCACCAACGCCAACTGGCACGGCTTGCTGCATTGCTTGACCACGCAGTTTTAAAAGGCGCGCTGTGTCTGCCAATGTAAATGTGCCTGCTGCCGTCAGGGCAGAATATTCACCAAGTGAATGGCCTGCGACAAATTTGGCTGCCTTTTTTAAATCTAGGCCGCCTTGTTTTTCTAAGATACGCATGATGGCTACAGAAACGGCCATTAAGGCTGGTTGTGTGTTTTCGGTCAGGTTAAGCGCATCTTCTGAGCCTTCGCACATGATTTTGAATAAATCCTGCGATAGGGCGTCATTGACTTCACTAAAAACGTCTTTTGCTTCGGTGAAGTTATCGGCGAGGTCTTTGCCCATGCCAATAAATTGAGAGCCTTGCCCTGGGAATACAAATGCGCGTGCCATAAATTTTTTCCTCATTTTATAGATATAAATTATAGATATAAATTTCTCTCGGGACTTTAGCGTGGCTTTTTTAAAAGGGCAAGCCTGTTTTATAACGCGCATATATGCAGTGAGAGCGCCGTTTTTTCTTGCATAATGATCCCGATTATGTAAATATGTGATCCTATTTGCCTTTAAGGTTAGGTGCAATGAGGGATAAAATGAGAAATAGTTACGGTGTATTTACATTGGAGCGGCAAGATCTGGTTGATCTTTCACGCCGTATTGCGCTGTGCATTCCCAAAGATTTCCTCAAGAATAAAAATAAGCCTGTTATCATTGCGGTTGATGGCTCTGTAGCCTGCGGTAAGAAAATTGTCGCTGATTATGGGCGCGAAGCCATATTGGGTATTATTCATGAAGATGTTGTCTATCCGCCGAAATCCTCAGAACCAGTAACTGCGCCTCCGCTAACATTTTTGCAAAAACTCAAAAAACCGCTTAAATTTTTCGCGGCGAAAAAAGAGTCCGAGACTGTGGCTCTTAGTCGCGTTGTTGAAAGTAATGGTCAGGACTTAAATTGTCGTGGTCATGGGGAGTATGATGAATACGTCTCTGCAGAAGTTGAGGGCGATAGAATTGATATATCTTTTATTAATATGGCCTGGGGCTATGGTTATAGTTTCGGTAGCGAGGATGACGCGAAGACCCTCTATCGCAAACATATGAAAAAAAGGCAGGGCGGCGGCATTTTATATGCGCATAATATGAATATAGATGATGTACGCCCTGATATTGAAATTAAGTTAGAGTGCGGCAGAGGTTCAACCTGCCTTAACGGTCAAGATCGTTCATGCCGCGATGTCGCTCACGCGATTGCTATGGTGGCTGGTGAGGATGAGGCGCGCGCATATAGTCAATGGGGGCGCTTTGTCAGTGTGCAGTTTAACAATGCTGCCCTTGATCATGATGGCATCATGTCGAAAATGCTAAAAGCCGAGTTAGGCTTTCGCGCTTTGAAAGATATTTCAGCAAAACTTCTAAAATTTTCTGCGCGGCACGAAGAAGGTGACGCCGCGATTAATATCGCTGATTTCCCTGTGGCAAAAAAACACGCGGCGCATTTGCGTGAGGCGCATTCACGCCACGCTGCAGCCGCGCCTGAAGAAAGCGCAGATATTAACGTGAATACTCCCGTCCCATGTTTAGATAAGGTGGCTGTATGATGGCTGATAATAATATGATAAGTGGCTATATGATCAGCCGTGATGATATTGTCAATTTATCACGTAACATTGCGCAGGCCGTTCCGCGAGATATGCTTAATGATGTCGATACGCCACTGACGATTGCGATTAAGGGGTCATATAGCTCCGGTAAAAAGGTTATACCTGATTCATTTATTGAGGCCGTAATGGGCATCGCGCCATGCCCATTAAAGGGCGCAGGCGGCTGGGATAGTGATAATCGAAAAGCATATGGCGCATATTTAGGGGCACGTCATGCGCAGGGTTTTGCCTTTAAGGGGCAAGACGGCAAAGATGAAGATATCACTGCGCGCCGTATTGATGGACAGCCAGTAGAGTTCCTCTATGTAGATTTACTTTATAACACGTCATTATTGTCATTCTGTACTGATACGCCAGATATAACGCTTGATGAGGCGGTGAAAAAGTTTAATGCAGGGCGCAAATATGGCGGGGTGACGTTTTTGCAGAATGCCGACAATTTACCTGAGCCCTCTGGTATAAAAGTTGATATTGAAATCTGGCTTGAAAATGACTCTCCTAATTTTCTTGGTCATGAGTTGCGCTGCCCAAACTTCTCAGATCATCTCCGTGGAATATTTGGCGCGGCGGCGCAGGAAAGTAGCTGGGGGCGCTATTGCGAAGTAAAAATTAACGATGAGGCCTTGGGGGATATTTTGCGCGCCAGTGCGGCATCTCTGCATAATATTAAGGGGGCGGCGTTATGAGTGTTTCTTACGGCGTTTTTACAATTGCGCGCCAAGATATTATTGATTTATCCCGTGCTATCGCGCGCTGCATTCCTTCAAATTTTATGACAGAGCGCGGCACGCCAGTGCGCATAGCGGTGCAGGGCAGCTATCAATCTGGTAAGAAAATCGTTGCCGATTATGGGCGCAGTGAAATTTTTGGCATTGGAGATGAAAGGCTAAAATTTGGCGGCGACGCTGCGCATGCAAATATTATCACTTCTGCCTTTAATGCGCAATCTGCCCTTACATCATATGGTCATGATGAGCATGATGAATATGTATATGGTGCATGTGGTGAACAGATGTATGAGGTGAGTTTTATTAATTTGGCTTGGGTTGGCGGCTTTAGTAAAGCGATACCACAAAAATCAAGCGATGCAGATAAACTTGCCGCACATTTAGCGCAGCGCAGCTATGGCGGTATTGCTTATCTGCATAATTGTGTAGATTTTATAACGCATCCTGATATTTCAGTGCATATAGAGAGTGAAAGTTTCGCGGCAGACATTGACGGTAAACAATATCATTGCTGTGATGTTTCAAGTGCCATAGAGGATGCCTGCAATACGGATAAGCATGAAATTTTGCCTGAATGGTGCCGTTTTGTGCGTGTGACGGTGCATAACGAAGCGCTTGACGAGCGTGGCGGTATTAGCGAAATGCTGAAAACGGCATTTGGCTGCGTTGATGCGTCAAAATTACCGGCTAATGTTTTTACTTTCTTTTCTGAAGATGACGTTCTGGATAAAAAAAGCCAATTCCCGCTGCGTAAAGAATATACCCATATGCTGCGCTAATTGAGCGATTCATGCGCGCGTTTTCTAAATTTTACAGACTTGCTGCAATGCGGGATAGGGGCTGTTTGCATGTAATGTTGTCGCGATGCTGTCAAACGTTACATGTATATCATTGTGTAAAACGTGTGTATTTGCAGCTGCTAAGGCGGCGGATTGTGCGGCCTGTATCATGGCTTTTTGTGTGAATGCGTTTTCAAAGCCCTCTGCCATTGCGCTATTTGAATCTGGACGCCAATATGTGCCGAGCGTCACGCCAATCATACGCGTGCCGTCCATTGTCGCAGATGCAATAAGGTTGTTGCGGGAAACGTTTAAATAGCCGCTTTTTTGCCCTTCTGCATGTTCATAATGTTTGGTAAACAAGCGGCTTGGTGACTTTGTCTTGCCATTATGGGTATAAGACGTTGCGCCAAAATATTCTTTATACAGTGTGGGGTTGTGGGCGATAATGTTTTTCATCATGATGGCCATATCGCAGGATGTTGATTTTGAATATGCCCGCGCCGCACCACGCCGCGGGCGTTTTGAAAATCCTGATGCATCGGTGAAATGCGTGTTGACCATGCCCCAATCTTGGGCAGTCTTGTTCATTAATGCGACAAAATCCTTATGCGAACCTGATACATGCTCGGCGATAGCATAAGAGACATCGCCAGCAGATTTGGCTATAATTGAACGCGCGGCGAGGTCATAGCTAATGGTCTCCCCGCTTACCACATCAAGCGTTGAGGCGCTGTAGCCTCTTAGATATCTAAAGGCTTGCGGGCTGATGGTGAGCGTTGCTTTGTGCGGGTCGGCGCCTTCGGCCTTTATATGTTCAAAGAAAAGATGTAGCGCCATTGCCTTGTTGAGTGAAGCTGTAACCCACGGTTTTTGCGCATCATGCGCGTAATATACGAGGTCGGTTTTAGCGTCAAATACCAGCATGGATTGCGGCGTCGATTCGCCAATATTCGGGCGCTTAAATGCAGCCTCGGCATCATGCGCAGCTCCAATAGAGACACTAAACGCTGCGGCAAAGAATAGAGATGACAAAGAAAAGTTGTGACGCTTTCTTTCTTTCATAGTAACCCTGTTAATATCGTTTTTTATTAAGTTTTATAGGGGCAAACTTGCATAAAACATATGGAATGTCAATGGGGCGTAGGGGGGGTGCTTTAGTCTATGTATAGAAAGCGATTATATACATATAATGATAAGCATTTTCTTTATATATTCTTAATACACATTTGCTAACCTTTATGATATTCACTGTGACGAATTTGAAGTATTTATATATAGGAATTTTTAATGGCATTATATGGTAATCAGGCTCTGACGGGCCGTGAAATATTTTTTGATGAAAAAGACTTGATCGTCAGCAAAACGGATCTAAAAGGTAAAATTATATACGGCAACCGGACGTTCTTAACCATGGCGCAGATGCGTGAGGCTGAAGTGCTCGGCCAGCCGCATAATATTATCCGCCACCCCGAAATGCCGCGCTGCGTTTTTAAGTTTTTATGGCAGGAGCTTGAAAACAAAAAAGAAGTTTTCGGCTATGTGAATAACCGCGCAAAATCGGGCGACAATTATTGGGTCTTTGCGCATATGACGCCGAGTTTTGATGAGAAGGGCGCGGTGCAAGGCTATCATTCCAATCGCCGTGTGCCTCATCGTGATGTTTTGAACAAACATATTATACCTTTATATAAAGACTTATTGGCGATAGAAAAATCCTATGATAGCCCGAAAGAGGGCATGGAGGCAGGGTATCAGAAGATATTGTCTGTGCTTGAGGCCGAAGGCAAAGGTTTTAATGAATATATGTTTTCTCTTAACGATGCGTAGAGCTGTGCTCCGCAAAAAAAGGATGTTACCATGAGTGTATTTAGCAATAAAAATGAAATAAAAAACGCAATGAATGTCTTATCACGCGCTGCGGCAGGTGATTTTGAAGCGCGCATTCTAAATATAAAATCTACGGGGGATTTTGGCGAATTGCTCCATGGGATTAATGACTTAATAGACCGTAATGATGCTTACCTCAGGGAATCTCGTGCTTGCCTTGAGCATGTCGGTGAAAATAAATATTATCGCAAAATAATTGAGACGGGGATGAATGGCAGTTTTTTATATGCCTCGCGCGCCGTCAATGACGCCCTGGCGGCAATGCAGCTAAAGGTGAAGACGTTTTCAGCGCTGACAGACAGCTTTGAAGAAAATGTTGGCGGCGTTGTAAACAGTGTATCAAGTGCCGCGACAGAGTTGAGTAGTTCATCGCAAAGCTTGATTAGAATGTCAGATGTCACGAATGAAAAAGCGGCCTTTGTGGCAAGCGGCGCTGCGGAGGCCTCCTCAAATGTACAGGCGATATCTGCGGCAGCCGAAGAATTATCAGTGTCTATTCAAGAAATTGGCAATCAAGTTGCACGCTCAGTCGCTGTGGCAAATGAATCTTCTGTTATTGTGCAGGATGTTGTCGCACAAGTTGAGCAGTTAGAGCGCGCAGGAGAACAAATTAGCCGCGCTGTTGGGCTGATTAACGATATTGCGGAACAAACAAATTTGTTGGCGTTGAACGCAACGATTGAAGCCGCGCGGGCAGGTGATGCCGGTAAAGGTTTTGCGGTTGTGGCGGGTGAAGTGAAAAGCCTAGCGCAACAAACATCTAGCGCGACCGATGAGATTGGCGGCTATGTTGGCGATATTCAATCTGCAATGCAGGCTGCGGTTAAAGGTATTCAGGCCGTGACGGCGAAAATTGTTGAGATTAATGAAGTGAATGAAGCCGTTTCTTCCGTTGTATCAGAGCAGTCTGGCGCGACGCGTGAAATAGCAAGAAGCATTGATGAAACGGCAACCGGCACTGCGTCAGTATCCGACAATATTGCTGAAGTATCGGGAGCAGCGGGCGAAACGCAAGGCTCTGCCCATGAGGTTAGTGAGGCTGCGAGCGAGCTTTCACAGCAATCCGAACATTTGAATAAAGTCGTTGGCGAGTTTTTAATTGAAGCGCGCAGTGTAGTTTAAGCAAGAGTGGCGCGCAATGACTTCTCACGGGCAAAAGATTGATATAGAGTCTTGTCATTATCAGTAATGGCGCGTATGTTCGTGCCAGATTTATTTCATCTGGTTATTGAGGAGACGATGTATATGTTTGATTTATCAGGAAAGACAGCGCTTGTTACAGGCGCAACAGGCGGTATTGGCGCGTCTATTGCACGCAGCTTACATGCGCAGGGCGCGTTGATTGCGATATCTGGACGTAATACTGAAAAGCTTGAGGCGCTGGCAAAAGAACTTGGTGATCGCGTGCATGTTGTTGCGGCTGATCTTGGTGCGGCGGACGGCCCTGCTGCGCTAGCGAAATCGGCAAGTGAAGCGCTTGGCGGCAAGGTTGATATTTTGGTCAATAATGCAGGCTTAACGCGCGACGGCCTTTCTATGCGTATGAAAGCTGAAGATTGGGATGAAGTGATTAACGTTAATATGAGCGCGACATTCAAACTTGCACAGGCACTACAACGCGGCATGATGAAAAACCGTTTTGGCCGTATCATTAACATTACATCTGTTGTTGGCGTTACAGGTAATCCTGGACAAACAAATTACTGCGCGTCTAAAGCGGGCATGATCGGCTGGTCAAAATCAATGGCGGCTGAAGTAGCATCACGCGGCATTACAGTGAACTGCGTTGCGCCAGGCTTTATTGCGACGGCAATGACCGAAGTGCTTACAGAGGATCAAAAAGACAGCATTAATAAAAATATTCCTATGCAGCGCATGGGCGGATCAGATGATATTGCGGCGGCTTGTAGCTACCTTGCGAGCGATGAAGCAGGTTATGTGACAGGCCAAACCATCCACGTCAATGGCGGCATGGCGATGATCTAAGCGTCAAGCTTGATGATATTGAGAGGGAAAGGCGCTTTACTGCGCCTTTTTTTTGTGGTTATTTATTGTGGGGTTACGGAGAAATGATATGTCTTTATTTGACGCGGCGCTGCGCGCCCAGAAAAATGCCTATGCACCATATTCTAAACACCCAGTTGGCGCCGCTTTGCGCAGTGTGGAGGGGAATGTTTATGCTGGATGCAATGTTGAAGCGGCGCATTTTATTGCAACCCACGCCGAGGTGTCGGCAATATCAGCGATGATTGCCGCAGGTGATACGCAAATTGCGGAAATCGCTATTATTGGCCCAGGCGAAGCGCTGTGCACTCCTTGCGGAGATTGCCGTCAGCGGATAAGGGAATTTTGTGATATGTATGCAACAAAGATCACCATCTATCATAAAGATGGTCGCCTGTTAAAGCAGTATACTATGCATGATTTGTTACCGGATTCATTTGGGCCAGAGAACTTGGCGTAAATCCGCGCGCTTATTGAGTGCCTTGCGCTAAAATATCATCATAAAAGCTTTGATAGGCTTCCATAGTTTTCCCTACGGAAAATTCTTCGCAATAGCGTTTATAGCCATTTTCGGCGAGGTCTTGTCCCAATGCTGCATTGTCACGCAAAAGCTTGATATTATTGCTTAGCGATTCTGTATCATCAATCGTAAAGGCGAGGCAGTCTTCTTTGTCGCGGACAAATTGTTTGGGGCCATCGGCAAGGCTGACGATTAAGGGGATTTTATTTGCCCATGCTTGGACAAAAACTGTGCCAAAGGGTTCATAGCGTGAGGGGAAGCAGCATATGTCGGCTGCTGCGAGTAAAGCTGCGCGGTCTTGGCGCCATCCAAGAAATTTAACGCGCTCGGCCACGCAAAGCTCTGCGGCGAGTTTTTGTAATTTATCGCGGTCTGGGCCTTCGCCTGCGAGCCAAAGGTAAACGTTATCTAAATCAAGCGCGGCGTGCATTAATGTATCTAAAGCCTTTGATTCATGTAGGCGGCTTAAGGTGAGTACGACTTTTGCGTCTTCTGGGGTGTCTAAATCAGCGCGGCTGATTTTTGTGAAATGGGTTTCGGTTTCTGCGAAGTTATTAATGTGGCGAATTGTGTCTGGGTTAACGCCGTTTTCAACAAGGTGGCGCTTAATGTCAGGCGTAATCGTCATAAAATAATCAGTGTTTTTGAAATATTTTATTTTGTAATACCCACCAAGGCGGCTGACCACTTTATAAGGCCTATTTGCTGGGGGAGTGGGCATTTTATCTGCGGCGCGTGACATCCATGTTTGAACGATATCAGGTTTTGATTTCTTTAAGATTTTTTTGATGCGCCACGGTGTGTAGCTGTCAATTTTACCGCCAAAGGGCAAAGTATATGTTTTTATGCCTGCGCTTTTAAGGCGGGGCACACGTATATTATTGGGGCGTGTAATAACTTCAACATCAAAGCCATGTTTGGACATCGCAATGCAGGTGTCAATACAGGCTGTTTCTGCGCCGCCAGCGGGCGCACCGGCTAAAACGTGAATAACTTTCATGATTATTCTAGGCCAATGTTTTTTTCTAACAGGCGAATAAGGTCTGCCTGTGTTTTTTCCATGCTTTCAAGCAGTGATTTACAGCTTTTTTCATCGCTAGCAGGCTTCATATCAATCAAAGATTCGCCATATTCTGCTGCGGAATCAAAGTTTTTTAAATGCTGTTTAACTTGTGATGGCTTGGCGTAATCCTGCAGTAAGATAAGCTTTTCAAGGCGTTCGTTGCCTTTGCTGATGACAGGGCGCACTGCGACGCGCCATGCGGCGAAACGTTCTTCAATATTTTTGCCGAGCTCTTTATGTTCCTTTTTGCATGAAGATACCGCTTTATCAATGATTGCTTCAACTGATTTAACGGAACGAATAACGCCGTGAACATTGCGAATTTTATAATATTTATCAGCTTGCTCTTCGCTCAGGCTTTCGACTAATTTGTCTGTTTCCTGCACATACTGCGTTACTGGCGTATCCGCTTTTTTTGCTTTTTCTTCTGCCTGCGCGGGTACATTGAACGCGGCGCCAATCGCTGCTATCACAACAAGGTTTAAAATCGTTTTTGAAAAATACGTCATTTATATGTTCCTATCGGCTCTTTAAAAGCGACGCGTTGGATTAATGAGAGAAAATATCAACTTCATCCCAACCCGCGCTATCAAGGTCTGCGCGGGTATTGAGGAAAGCAAAGCAAGATTGCGCTATACCCATGCGCCCTTCGCGGATCAGGTTGGCATCAAGTTTTTCTTTAAGGCGGTGCAGGTAGAATACATCACTTGCCGCATATGAAAGCTGATCTTTGCTCAGTTCTGCAGCGCCCCAATCTGATGATTGTTGCTGTTTGCTGATATCGACGCTAATAAGTTCGCGGCATAAGTCACGCAGGCCGTGGCGGTCGGTGTAGGTGCGCACGAGTTTTGATGCAATTTTAGTGCAATATACAGGGGCAACGTCAACGCCAAGGAAGAGTTTAAGCGCAGCAACGTCAAAACGTGCAAAATGGAAAATCTTTGTAATGCTGGTATCAGCCATTAATTTCTTTAAATTTGGCGCCTCTTTTTGGTCTTTATCAATCTGCACCAGATGCGCGGTACCGTCACCAGCGGATATTTGTACCAAACACAAACGATCACGACCGTGAATTTGCAATCCCATTGTTTCGGTATCTACGGCAATCGCGCCTGAAAATACGATGTTATCGGGAAGGTCGTTTTTGTGTAAGGTGATACTCATAATCTTTTCCGTTAGTTTATATTTAGACAATGCCTTAAATGCTGCGTTAAATAGTGCATTGCATGGTTGCGCTATGCAAGTAAATATTTATCAACGCATTTGTTATTTGTGGGTTTGATAAAATGTTTGAGTCGTGATAAATTTATTAACTATTGCATCGTATCATGTCTGGTACGTGTTTTTTCTTTTTCTGGGGGCCCCATGAAGTGTTTAATAGTTGATAGCGACAAAGTTGCTTCTGAACTGGTGCAGAGCCGTTTATCTGCTTTGGGCATTAAGGCTGCTATTGAGCCAGGGCGAAACATTGCATTAAAGCGTCTTGAGGCGGAGCCTTTTGATTTTATCGTTCTTGATCCTGCGCCAATGCGCGATGCGCGCCCTTTCATTCGTGAGGCACGCCGCGTTTTAAAGGCAAATCCTTACATGGTATTGGCGAGTGAAAGCCACACTTTGGAAGAGGCCGTGAAATCAGGCTTTAATGATTTACTGCCAAAGCCGCTTGATTCATCAGCTGTTGATAAAATGGCGGAAAGCGCACGTACCTTGACCGAGCTTGTGAATCACCTTGGCGATGACCGTGAAGATTTTAAAAGCTCTGGCGGCATTATCGCTAAATCAGCGTTTAATCAGTTATTCCTTGCCTGTATTGATCGCGCCGACCGCTATGCGGAGCGTTCATACTTGCTGTTTATCTCCTTGGAGAATTATAAAGAGATTATCGAGAAAGACGGCCCTTATCCAGGTGAGTTTAGTGCGGCACAACTTGCGAAGAACTTGGTTCGCTTGCGTCGACAGAGTGATATTATCGGGCAAACGCGCCGTAATGAATATGTCTTGTTGTTGCAACGGCCTGTATTTGAAACAGAGCCGATTGAGGCCGCGCACCGTTTTGCTGAAGCACTTTCAAAAATGCATGATATTACGTCACTTGGCGCAACGCGGGCGAAGCTTGCTGTGCGTTTGATTGATTTACCACTCGGCGCTAAACGGGTTGAACATGTGTTTGATGTTGTCGAAGCGCCGTCTAGCGCAGCTGAATAATACAGCATTTAGCGGACACGTATTCTATTTCCTTTTAACCCTTGTGGTTGCCCCCCTAAATGGGATATTATGACTGTGTATGGTTTTGCTATACAGCCCTAGTTTTACGCGAGCTCTTCGCCGTGAGTGAATATGAAATTGAGATATATGCGCATTGTTATTTTTACAATGGCTCTTGGCATTTTAATATTGCCGATGGGCATGCTGAGTTATGCGGGGGCAGAACCCAAAACGACAGAAGTGCAGCGCAGTGAAGGACTTCAGGCTGACTTCAAATTCATAAATGCTTTAGAGGGGCGTATCTCGTCAGAAGAGAGCTTTGCAAAGGTTGTGCGCCATGGCTATCAATTGGCGACGAATGATGTATTGAATATTCGCGTTTATAATGAAGAACAGCTCTCAGGGCAATATCGCGTGGATGCGATGGGACAAATTTTAATGCCGCTTATTGGTAGTGTTGATGTGATGACAAAAACGGCATCTGCGCTGTCGTTAGAAATTGAGCGCAAGTTAAAGCAGGGTTATTTGCGCCGCCCCAGCGTGTCGGTAGAAATTGCCTCTTTTCGTCCGTTTTACTTGATGGGTGAGGTGCGTAGCCCAGGTCATTTTTCTTATGCCTACGGCCTTGATGTTATTAAAGCGGTTGCTATGGCGGGGGGCTATACATATCGCGCCAATCAGAAAACAGTTTATATTAAACGCGACTTTAATGGCATGAAAGAAGTAATCGAAGCACATGCCGATACGCCAATTTACCCGGGCGACGTGATTACGGTTAAAGAGAGATTTTTTTAAGTTATATTTAAATATTTAAGCGGGCAATATGCCACGATTAAAGAAGAGTATTCAAGATGACCCAAGGTCAAGACGATAGCCATTATAAGAAGGCGTTGGAACAAAATGATGTTTCTGCGGGCGCTGGCTATACGAATGCTGGCGGTGATGTGGAGATTGATTTACGCCGCATTTTAATGACATTTTGGCGTAGGCGTTACATTATCGTCTTTATGATGATTAGCTTTATGGGTGTGGCTTATTATGCGTGCGAACGTATAACGCCTTTATATAAAACTTCGTCATTGGTGCTGGTTAAGCAAGAACAGTTGGATGTTAAGAACATTTCATCCGCGCAGTTCTTAACCAAGGACCGCTATGATACTACGCAAATTTTAAGTGAAGTTGAAATTATCCGTTCCCGTAATTTGATGTTGGAAGTTATCCGCCGCCTTAATTTATATGAGGTGCCGTCTTTCACCTATGATTTGCCTTATATCAAAAAATTCCATGCAATAGAGAATAGCGATGAAACGCGTCAAGGCTTTAAGGCCCTGAAGCTGAACCGTATAGGTGAGAATCGCGTTATGACGAATGAAGAGAAGTGGCGCTATGAAAAAGAGTTAGGTATTCTGATTGGGCGCGTTTTAAAGAAATTAGAAATTCGTCCTATTCCTGGGTCGATGGTGATTTCAGTGAAGTTTACTTCGCCTTCGCCCGAACGCGCTAAGCAGATTGTTGACACTATTGCAGATGTCTATGTGAATGATCGCCTTAACCGCAAATTTGCGGCTACGCGTAAGGTGACGGCTTGGCTTGATGGGCGGCTGGATACATTACGAGAGCAGTTAAGGCAGGCCGAAAATGCGGTGGAGAAATATCGTGCGGATAAAGAACTTATATCGGGCTCACGCGCTGAAGTAACGGCGCAGCAAATCTCGGAAATAAATACGCAGTTGGTTTTGTCTAAAACCCGCCTTGCCGAAGCGCGCGCAAGGTTGGAGCAGATAAAAGGCTGGGCGGAAGCCCCTGTGAAACTCGAATCTGCAACGAATTTGGGTGAAGGCAACGTATTAGGCAGTATGATTATTAAGCAAAGCGTCGTAACGCAATCACATGCCGAAATGTCAAAACGCTATGGTAATAAGCACCCTGAAATGATCCGCATTAATGCCGAGTTAAAAAATATAAAAGCGGAGCTACAAAAAGAGTTAGAACGTACAGCTGAACATTTAGAACATAATATGGCAGTTGAGCTTACCCGCATGGAAGTGCTTTCACAGAATCTGACTGAGCTTGAAACCAAACGTAAGCTTGAAAATCAAGCTGCAATTAAATTGCGTGAGCTTGAAAGTGAGGCGGCGACGATCCGTCAAATCTTTGCGACGTTCCTTGAAAGTTATAAGCGCTCAGATCAGCAAGAAGACTTGCAAGAGGCTGATGCGCAGGTCTTGTCTTATGCGACCGTGCCGCTTCGCCCTGTGCATCCTAATAAGCAATTGTTAATGTCGCTTTCTGCAATATTGGGGCTGTTTGCGGCGTTGGCATTAATTGTACTGCTGGAAAATTTGGATAATGCCTATCGTAGTGCGATACAGATTGAAAAAGATACGGGGTTGATTTGCGTGGGTTCCATTCCGGGGGTGAAGCCATCACGTCACTTTAAGCCAGCAGATTATGTTGTAAAGAACCCGAGTTCGGTGACGACGGAGGCCTTACGTTCTATGAAAACGGTGCTGTCTTTACATCAAAAACATTTAAATAAGAAATTTGATGTATTGGCGATTACCTCATCGTTGCCAGGCGAAGGGAAGTCAACTATGTCGGTCTGGCTTGCGCGTTTGAGCGCATTGTCGGGGCGCAAAGTTTTGTTGATTGATTGCGATTTGCGTCGCCCGAATATTCACAACCTCATGGGCTGTGAAAATAGCTTGTCATTGGTAGAATATTTATCGGGCCAGCTACCGTTAGAAGATGTCATTACAAAAGATGAAGCGACAGGGCTTGATGTTATCATGGGACGTTCAGTGGCGAACACCGCGCTAGATTTACTGACCTCTGATTACATGGCAAAATTAATGGCATTTGTACGCGAAGAATATGACTTTATTATTCTGGATACGCCCGCGTCTTTGGCGGTTTCAGACCCTTGTATACTGGCTGAATATGCTGATCATATGGTATATTCAGTACAGTGGGACCAAACGCCAAAAGAACTTGTCTTAAGCGGCATTAAACAATTTAAAGATTTAGGATTTAAGAATTTATCCATTGCCTTTACTTTAGTTGATTTGAAGAAGCAAGCCAAATATGGCTATGGTGAAACCGCTTATTATTACACGCATTATACGGATGATGCGTAACCATAAGCATAAGGCGTGTCGTGCATCGCTTATTTGCGCTTTATACGCATTTTAAAAAAGCCAGTATTTGCATACTGGCTTTTTGCATTTTACGTGTTAAGCGCGGCTTTATGCTGCTTGTGATTTTGCGCGGTCTTCGCGCATTTTCTTCGCAGCGCTCATCATGTGTTCTAAGGCAGGTTTTACTTCATCCCAGCTGCGTGTTTTTAGGCCGCAGTCAGGATTAACCCATATTTGCTGCGCTTTGAGAACGGCGCTCGCTTTGTTTAAAAGCACTGTCATTTCTTCTTCTGAAGGGATACGCGGCGAATGGATATCATAGACGCCAGGGCCAATTTCATTCGGATATTCGTAATCGGCAAAAGCATCGAGAAGCTCCATCTGTGAACGGCTCGTTTCGATAGATATAACATCGGCGTCAAGCGCGGCGATAGATTCAATAATGTCGTTAAATTCCGAATAACACATATGGGTATGGATTTGTGTGCTGTCCTCAACGCCGCATGAAGCAAGCTTGAAGCATTCGACCGCCCATTTGAGATATGCAGCCCAGTCATTTTTATGTATCGGAAGCCCCTCGCGGATGGCGGGTTCGTCAATTTGAATCACTTTGATGCCGGCATTTTCAAGGTCGGTAACTTCATCGCGGATGGCAAGACCGATTTGACGGCATGTTTCAGATAAGGGCTGGTCGTCACGAATAAATGACCAGAACATAATCGTTACTGGACCGGTAAGCATGCCTTTCATCGGGCGATCCGTTAAGGACTGCGCATAAGATGACCATTTCACCGTCATGGCTTTGGGGCGTGCAACATCCCCAAATATAATTGGCGGCTTAACATAGCGTGAACCATATGATTGTACCCAGCCAAACTGCGTGAAGGCAAAGCCATCTAGCTGCTCGCCGAAATATTCAACCATATCATTACGCTCAGCTTCGCCGTGGACAAGAACGTCCATATCAATGCTTTCTTGGTAGCGCACAACATGTTCAATTTCTTTTTTCATTGCCGCGATATAGCTGTCCTTGGACAAGCGGCCTTTTTTATAGGCCGCGCGGGCTTTGCGGATTTCCTGTGTTTGTGGGAAAGAGCCAATTGTTGTTGTGGGGAAGCTTGGCAGTTTGAAAATACTAGCCTGTAGGTCTTGGCGGCTGGTATACGGCGCTTTACGTGAATACATTGGTGATGTTATGGCGCTTATGCGTTTTTTGACATCAGGGTTATGAATTTTTGTTGAACTTGCCCGTTTTTCGATGGCGGCTTTATTCGCGGCAAGTTCTTCTGCAACGGCATCGCGCCCCTCGTTTAGCGCTTTGGTGATGATTGCGATTTCTTGAACTTTCTGAGTGGCAAAGGCGAGCCATTCTTTAATATCGCTATCACATTTTGTTTCTTGTTCTACATCAACAGGGCTGTGGATCATCGAACAGCTTGGCGCAATCATTAAGCGGCTAGAGCCAGTGGAGCTGCGTGCTTTTTCGGCAAGTGTTATTGCGGCGTCTAAATCAGTGCGCCAAATATTGCGCCCATCAACAAGTCCGATGGATAATGTGCGTTCACGTGGGAGGTGCTCTAATATATAATCAAGCTGCGTGGCGCCGCGTTTGAGGTCAATGTGCAAGCCATCAACATCTATATTCATGGCAAGATCCTTATTCTCACCAAGCTCTTCAAAATAGGTTGCGAGTAAGATTTTCACATTTGTGCTGCCCTTTAACGCGCTATAAATTTTGCGGTAGGCTTGACGCATACCGTCACAAATATCGGTGACTAGCAGCGGTTCATCAATTTGTACCCATTCGACATTGAGCGCTTCAAGTTTTTGTAATATTTGGGTATATAGCGGAATGAGAGCAGTCAGGATATCTTCACGATTTAATGTGTCTGATTTTATCTTGCCAAGGCCGACAAAAGAGAGAGGCCCTAAAATCACAGGACGCGGCGTGATGCCCAAAGCTTGCGCCTCTTTAATTTCATCAAACAGCTTGGTGGTGGAAAGTTTTACGTTATCAACCGTTTCAAATTCTGGGACGATATAATGATAATTGGTGTTAAACCATTTGGTCATTTCCATTGCGGGCGCTGTATCTGAGCCCCGTGCCATAGCAAAATAGGTCGCGGTGTCAACTTTATCGCCGCTCCAGTTGTAACGCGCAGGGACGCAGCCAAGCAGGGCGCTCATATCAAGCACATGGTCGTAAAAGGAAAAATCACCCACAGGAATATGTGTGATGCCTGCGTCTTGTTGCAATTTCCAGTTTTGCTGCCTTAAGGCTTTGCCTGCGCTTAGTAATTCTGCTTCGCTTGTCTCGCCTTTCCAAAATGATTCTGTCGCTTTTTTTAGCTCGCGTTTCGCGCCAATTCTGGGAAATCCTAAATTTGTTGCAATGACCATGTTTCGCTCCTGCCTGTAATGATTTTTCAGCCTATATTACACCTGAAAATGGCCTATGGCGCAAGGCGTTTTAAGTAATTGATCTTATTGGAGAAAATAAAGAAGCTTGACTCACATATCATTTTGTCATAAAACATCACTCGATCCTAATATAGAATTATGTTCAACCAACATGTGGGGAGCACATGGTAAACGTAAGAAAAATATCAATGGGTGATGCAGAGCAAACTGTAAATGCACTCCGTGGTCGCCAAGATAGCCTGACCCTTGTCGTCCGCGATGATACAGACCATGTTACAGCGCCGTTAAAAGAACGCTTGTTGCGTGAAATCACGTATAAACTTCCTGTAAAAGAAAAATTCAATATGCTGGCTGCGGATTGTGGCGATCAGCGCAGTATTGATGCGCGCGTGGATAGCGTTGCGAGCGATGCGTATCAAGCATGGCTCAATCAGTCTTTCTCGGCGCTCGCTCAAAATCTTGATATCAGCAAATATGGCTTAGATGAAACGCAGCGTGATAATATATTCTTTCATGTTTATGATGCCAAAGAATTGACGCAGACCGTTGTTGAACAAGCCAATAAGATGGATATTGGCAACAGCACACCGCCGCCTTACTTGATTTCTTTGGATGATATGATCCATGTGCCAGAAGGCTTTGGCGGCGATATCTCCTTTTCGCGTCTGTTTTCAATATGCGGGCGTGATTATTTTGACTATACAGCGCGCCCAGGGCATCCGAAAATTTCGGAGCAAATGAAAATCATCCGTGAAGATTTAAAAGAGCGTTACAAGGCAACAGGTGAAAAACAGCCTATTATCTTGCTTGAAGACAATATTCGCCATGCACGAATGCTCAACTGGCTCGAAAACCAGATGGAAGAAGCGCATATTTTCGACTATGGCCATTTAGCAGGCATTTCAACATGTTTTTGTTCGGCGGATGATGCGGAGCTTAGCGAAATCAAGCATAAGGGGAAGTCTGTACCCGTGAGTATTAGCGTTAATTATCATGGCGTGAATTCAGATGTACAGACGCCGCGCGATTTATTGTTTGATGGTTTTGTCGTTAAGATTGATGGTAAAAAAGGCCGTCTTCCCGGGATTTTCATGGATGTAGCGTCACGCTTTACGGTGCAGCGTGAAAATGCGCAGGACTTTACAAACACGATGCGGGATGTGAATTTTGCTTTCTGTGAAGATATTCAGAAAAATTTGGGCGTAAATATGCCGCTTTCTTGGTTTATCGGTGCAAAACCTGTCTCACATGTTACCAATACACATACAAACACATCGATGATGAAAGTGATGAAATAATCGCTTTTGAGATGTGCTGCGTTTATATTTTTTTAAGATAATGGATGTGTCATGGTTTCTTCTCCCGCCCCTTTAGCGCCGTTTATACTTGACTGTGATACAGGCCGCGATGATGCACTCGCAATTTGGTATGCATTGCTTGATGCGATGCCGTTATGTGGGGTGGTGGCGTCCTATGGTAATACACCGCTTGATAATGTAGTCGAGAATTGCCGCCGCGTTCTTGGTGCTTTTCCTGAACATGAAATTCCTGTCTTTAAGGGGGCGGATGCGCCAACGCAGCCGCATCGTTATTATAATGAAATTGTCGCGCCACGCCAAGCGGCTTCGGGCAATGGCCTGTGTAATATTGACTTACCTTATGATGCTGGGCGCACACCTTATCACGCGCATGATACGCTTGATGATAACATTGCGGCGATTGTCGGTTTTATTAAAGCGCAGTATGAAAGACATCGTACTAAGCTGACCTATGTCATTACGGGGCCAGCGACCAATTTTGCGCATATTTACGCAGCCATGGGTGATCATCTTAGTGATTATATCGGACGGGTTGTGATGATGGGCGGTAAATTTGATGATTTATGGGATAAGCTGCCTTTTGCTGATTTTAATATTGGCGCAGATCCTTATGCCGTTAGCGCCGCATTAAGCAGCGGCGTACGGGTCGATTTTGTCGCAATGAATATGACGTGGCCTATTGTTATGGCACTGGATGAGATTTTGGCGTTGCGTGCGCAAACTGATTTGGCGTGTCATGCGCAGGATATTATGGTTGCCCATTGCCGTGATTTTTCACCAGAGCCTGTCTTTCGTTTCCATGACCCTGCAGTAATCGTTGCGCTGAAATATCCAGCTTTATTTGATGCTTGCCGCCTTGATGTTGACCTAGATATGAATGGGGATGTATTTGGTCGAGTGCTAAAAGCCAAAAATCAAAGCGATATAAATGCAGCCTTGCTCGTATTAAATGCGACGCAGAGCGCGGCTTTTAAGGCAAGCTTACTGAAAACACTAGGTTTTGCTGTTTAAAGTGCGGCTAAGCACTCTTCGACCATCTCAGCGCTATTGAGTGTATAAAAATGGATATGCGGCACATTGTTCTGCGCCAAATCTGCGACCTGTTTATTGAGAATATCTTGCGCGAATTGTTTTTGGCTTTCGGCGCAATCTTTGTATTTTTCAAAGCCGTCTATAATCCATTGCGGAATTGTCGCTTGGCAGCTTTTTGCGAAGCTAAGCAGTTTATCATAGTCTTTTATAGGTAATATTCCCGGGCAGATTGGTATATCAATACCGCAACCAACGGCTTGGCTGCAAAAGTCATAAAACACTTCATTATCAAAGAAAAATTGGGTGAGCGCTTTGTTCGCGCCGGCTTGCGCTTTGTATTTTAGCGCCATTAGGTCTTGGGTTTGGTCGACAGATTCAGGGTGTTTTTCAGGGTATGTCCCTACATAGATGGTGAAATCATGCTGGGCTTTTAAGCCTGCGATAAATTCATTTGTATAGCGGTAATATTGATCCGAGGCGTAATCTTCTAGCGTTTTGCCTTCTGGTAAGTCGCCCCTAAGCGCGACGATGCTGTGAATGTTTTGTACCCATAAATGATCTGCATGTGTGCTGATTTGTGCCTTTGTCGCAGAAAGGAAGGTTAGATGCGCCGCGCAATGAAGGTCGGGCAGCGCGCTTTTTACGTCATTAATGGCCTCAAGGCTATGATTGCTTTGGTTATCGCCTGTACCACAGGTAAGCGTTATAAAGTCCGGTGTGTAGTGGCTCAAACGTTTTGTTGTGGCGATAAGTTTATCGCGTCCAGTGTCTGTTTTTGGCGGGAAAAATTCGAAGCTTACTGCTGGTAGAGTCATATTGTTCAACCTTATTGTTTACTTCTGGTAATTCTTACATTCTTGCATCGGAATGCAAGTTTTTTTTCACCTTATGCGTTAGTTTATATAGAAAGATAACAGTTGGTATGCTATGATAGAAATTGGTATGTTGTTATAGTTATTATGTAGCTATTTTACGGTTTTGTATTATTTAGGATCATTAGAATTGCGAGACTATTTAAAGTTATTTGCTTTTTTGTTTGTATTTTTTGCGGTGGCTTTTTCTCAAAGCACAGTCTTTGCGCAAGGCACAGATGCATCTATTGCAGATGAAAATAAGCCTTTTTGGGAAACTGAAAAAGTGCCCGATAAACTGGTAAAGCGTTATAAAAGGCGTTTGCCGTTTTTTCAGGAGATTGATCTTGATAAAGATTGGATTTTGAGTGAACAGGAAGTAGAAGCCCATCTGTTCAAGTCTTTTAAGCTGTATGATGCGGATAAGGACGCACTATGGAGTGAAAAAGAACTTGGTTTGGCTGCTGATGCTTTTGCAAAAGACCGCGATGATGTTTATGGCGCTATTGCCGATGATCGTATTAAGCGTTATGAACTGCGCATTAAGCAAGCGGATACAAATAGTGACGGTGCGCTCAGCTGGGAAGAGCATTATCGTTTTTATAAAGATCGCTTTTACCGTATGGATAAAAATGATGATAAAGACGTTGAATACAGAGAATATAGATTAATTGATGATAAATTGTCGCCTAAAGGTGGCGTGGATTCACAGCAAATTGAAGTGCCAGAATATAAGTAAATTGGATAGCATTATGGCCCCTAAAACAAATTCAAAAGTAAAATTGATCGAAACCGCGATAGATTTGGTACGTATGAGCAGTTATACAGATGTAGGCGTGAACGAAATATGCGAAAAAGCAGGTGTTACCAAAGGCGCGTTTTACCACCATTTTAAGTCCAAAGCCTCCCTTTACGCTGAGGCGGCTTCATATAAAATGAAAAACGAAGAGCTGGTGCTGCAATCTTTATTGGCAGATCGTCACGAATCGTTAAAAAAATTAGATAACATGATTGGCTATATATATTATAAGGGGTTTCAGAGCACAGAAACCTCTGCGCAGAAGGTGAGTGGCTGTCCATTTTTCACTGCGGGCGCGATTAATTCGCAAGGGGATGACATTATCCGCGAAGCCAGTAAAGAATATGTTGGCAATGAAGTGCATTATTGGCAGGCTGTTATTGATGATCTGGCCAAGAGTAATGTTATTGAACAGCCTAAAGACAGTTTGCAACTTGCGCGTATGGTGTATCAATATGCGAATGGTGTACTGACCTATTCGCGCATATTTGATGACGAAAAGACAATGCGTGTTGACCTTGAAACAGGCATATATCGCTTTTTGAATATTAAAAAAGTATAATTTTTATTGTATATCAGGCCTTTATTTTCCGGAGCTCAGCGATGTTTCGGAATTTTTTTTGCATTCTTTTGCATTCTTTTGCATTTTTAAGTTTGACACATACCGGTTGGTATGTTAGTCTGGTAATATGAGTTGCTAAGTATATAAGGAAGCTCAAAGCGTATTTTTATTGAGTGGAATATTTTTAAGTATTTTTTTAAGATTTTACGACTAAGGCAGAAAGCTGGATAGTTAACCGAATACCCCCATACCTTGATCCTAAATACAATCGGTTTTTATCTGGCTTTCTGTTTCCCCTTTTTCGCTAAAACAAATGTTAATGTTTGTGTGTGATTATTAAAAGGGTGGTTTGAACGTTTTATAGGGGCATAAAGTGATTTACACAAAAGATTCAGAGGCTGTCATGCAAGGTTCTAGCGCCCATAAAGCGGGCGACTTACGATTACTATATGTGGATTGCGTGGAATCAAACCACATTATTTTTGAATCTATGTTTGAACATAATGATGTGCGTTATGATATGGCCTCTAGTGGCGAACAGGCCGTAGAAAAATGCCTGTACGCACAGTTTGATATTATATTTATGGATTGTTTTGCGGATGACATTGACGGTTATGTTGCAACAAAAATGATAAGAGATAATGAGCGTGCAGAGAGGTTAACGCCTGCGTTAATCTTTGCACTTACAGATGAGTTAACAGCCGTTTCGCAAATCAAAGCAGCGAGTGTCGGTATGGATGGAGTGCTGGAAAAGCCAATGACTTTAAAAGTATTTACGGATTTAATTGATAAATGGTTCGGCGGTGGAGAAGCGCACAATGCGCCAAAAGCCAATGATGCGCCGCAAGCACTGAGCGTTACTGCGCAAGGGCTTGATGAAAGGCTGCTTGATAGAAATATTGCTCTATCGTTAAAAGATGTGCTGAAAGATAAATATGCTCCGACCGTAGATTTGTTCAAAAAAGATATTCAGTTTTATGTTGATGATGCCTATGTTGGTGTCGATAACCAAGATATTGAGAAAATCCACCATGCAATGCATACGGTGAAATCAGCGAGTATGCAAATGGGACTCGTTAAAGTATCAGAACTCGCCGCGCAGCTTGAAGACCTTTGTTATGCTGATAATTCTGGTATGCAGCCTAAATTACTCTGTGATATTATTCGTGCGCAGGTTGACCATATCCAGCATGTCTACACACTCTCAGAAGATATTCTGGAACAGACAAAGGCATAGCCACTATTTTGCGACGAAGGGTGAAATATTCTGCTCTGGCCTTTCCTTATCTGTAAATTTCGTTTATTCTTTATAATGTTGATATTCTGGGTGTTCACCCAAAGATTACCTTATATGGAGTAATAAGAATGAAATTCAAGCCGTTATCTGCACTGTTGTTATGTGGGACGCTTTTGTCTATAGCTACGCCGTCTTATGCGCGCGATGCATGGGAAAGCGCCGATAAATGGGATGTCATGATTGGTGTTTCAGCCGCAACCGTAGCCGAATATGCGGGCGCAGAGGATCAAGAATTTCTGGTGTTACCCGCCGTCGTGGTTGATTACGAATTTCACGAGAATAACCACCTTTTTATTAATACGTTTCAAGGCGCAGGCTATGAATTTGATGGCGAGCGTATTGTTTGGGGCATTCAAAGCAAGTGGCGTCGTGGGCGCGATGATAATGATGCGCGCGTTCTAACAGGCATGGGTGATTTGGATGACACCTTCACGGCAGGTTTTTATGGCGGGTTCGATTTTGGGCCTTTGCGCCTTCTCGCAGAATATGATGCAGGGCTTGATAACAATAATGATGGCGTATTGACGACATTTTCAGCGCGTTACAATATGGAATCTGTTGAGCGTCCTATGACAGGGTATATTAGCGCGAAAGCTGTTTATGGCGATGATGCATATCATGACGCTAATTTTGGCTCGGAGCCGCTTGCTGGCATACGTAATTATTACGAAGCCGATGCTGGCTGGGTTGGCATGGGCGTCAATGCTGGCGTTGATTATTTGCTCGCGGATCACCATTACTTCCGCTTTGACGCAGAATATATGGGGCTATCAACGGATGTCACTAATAGCCCGCTTATTGAGGGTTCATATCAATATAGCGGCAAGCTAACCTATGGCTATAAGTTTTAGGCGTTTATAAACTGAAACTAAGCTGGTTTTTGCTCGTTATTAGGTGAAATTTTAAAGCTATGTAGGTAAATATTATCTTTACCGCGCACAATCACTTCATTCACATCATAAGCCTTCGCTGTTTGGCTGATGTTTTTGACCAGGCTGTTAATGATTGATGTGCTTGCCTGGTATGAATTCATCATTGTGAAAGAGTGACCCGCTTCAATGTCCTTACAAATCTCATCATGTTCGCCATCTTCTGAGTTTTCATCTTGGCAATACACTTTGAAAGATTTCTTTGCTTTGATGATATGCGCATAGTTACGCGTCGCAGGGTCAAATTTAGGGTCATCGATCTCATAAGCGAATAATTCATCAATTACATTCCGGTCGTTTTTATCAAGGACATTGCCGTTAATGTCTTCGATGCGTAAATCGGGCGTATTCATCACCATGAAATGCCATGCATTTTGCATGAATTCAGCCAATAATTTATTTGCATAAGCTTTTTGCAATGTTGATTGTTTTTCAAGGCCATTATAACCGATAAGCGCATAGCCATCATTACATGCAAGGCGGAAAAGTTGCTTCAGCTCGTTATATGTTTCTGTTTCTGGATAAGAATCTTTGGCTATTTTTTCAATATTCGTAATCAATGAGCCAACACACATGACAAGGTTTTTGTCATAGTCTTTGTTCCAGCGATCAAGCACTTTTTTGTCGATGTCTTGGAATGGGCCTGTAATGGCTGTTGCTGTTACATTCTTGCTTTTCATTTCATGCTTATTGTCTTTAACCGTTTTTAATGCGGCTTGGTTGAACTTCTCAGCCAAATCAATAAATGTAATCGCTTCTAGGTTTGGTAGTTCTTTTAAGACGTGCCATTCTTTATCTTCAAATGCAGAGCCTTGACCAACAATAACGGCATGTTTGACATCAGAAAGCTCGCTGGCAATTGTTTTGGCTTGTTCAGAAAGGATTTCGCATTCTTTCCAAAAGGTGAGGTAGTTTTCGGTCAAACGGATAAATTCGTCAAACTTCATACCGCCGCCATTAAGATAGGCATAACGCCCAGCATTAGCGACATCCTGCCCAAAGAGCATGCCTCTTGTCGCTTCCGCGATACCTTCTAATTGCTTTTGTTTGTTGTTTTTACTCACTGCACACACCTTAAAATTAAAATTTTGTTGCTCTTGCCCACATATCTTGGAATTGGATACGATATGCGGCGCTAATCGCAGGGTAGTTCAAAACGATAACCGTTGGTTCATTCTCAAAAAGCATAATGGCCAATTTTTCGCCAAAAGCGTAAAAAGGCACAGATGCAAAGAGGTCTTTAGGTAGTCTACGATACTCAGCATATGTATCGCCGGGCATATAGTCGTCATTCTCACGAATAAGAATACGAAAGTTCAAGCCTTTAATTGATTCCATACGCGTAATATGGGTTTGAGCATAATCGCCAAGCCAGCGTACAAAATCTCGTTCGTTTACATTACTAACGACAATATCTTTATTCTCACTTGTTCTGAGTGTTTCGTATATTGTGTCATAAAAACTGATAAGGCCGTTACGGCCTGTAAATACGCGTACGTCGCCACTACGTAGTTTTGCGCCATCAAGGCCGACAAATTCAATGCCGCCATATTCAAATGTCGCCCTGATATTGGCAATTGTACTTTCACGGGGGCTTGTAGAGCCATTTTCAATGCTGCCGATTGATGTGGCTGAGATGCCTGTACGGTCAGATAAGTCGGCTTGTGACCAGTTTAGTAGTCCGCGTGCCCCTCTGATTTGTGCTGCCGTAATTGTCATATCATTTCCTTACGTGAAACGTCATGTTTCAATTTATATCAAGTTTATTTCAAGCGTTTTGCGCTTAATATTTACCCTGATTTATATTGTGTTTTTAACAAGTTTTAAGTGGTTAATAACGTTATAGTAGGATGTTATACAGTTTTCAATAAAAAAATGCAAGATAATTATGACAATAAAATTGATTTTCTTTGTGCTAACTTGATTATTGCCCAAGCAATACTTTTGTATTTCTAAAATTTTCTTGACAGCGGCGCAAGAAAAAGGTTAAAAAGACTTATTGTTTGTATATATGTGTCTATTTTAAAGCGTCCTTTGAAACTTTATTTCATATAGGCTCTATATCAGATTTCCCCACATAACTTGGCTGCCGGAGCATATCCGGCAGCCTTTTTTCTTTTTCACAATATTTCACAATATAAGGTAAGTTGCGTTGTGTACTATGCCGCTTTTAAATTCTCACGGCGCAGCAGGGCATCAGGGTCAGCATCGCGGCCTCTGAAGCGGCGATAAAGTATATCAGGGTCTTCGCTGCCGCCTTTTGAAAGTACCTCTTGGCGATATTTTGCGGCGACGTCTTGGTTATATAGGCCAGCTTCTTTGAAATATTCAAAAGCGTCGGCGTCAAGCACTTCTGCCCATTTATAGCTGTAATAGCCCGCGGAATAGCCGCCAGCAAATATATGGCTGAATGAAGCTGATGTTGGCCCGCCAAAGCGTTCAAATAGACGGCAATTTTTTGTTGCTTCGTCTTCAACGGCGATAATGTCCGATGCATTCTCAGGGACGCCATTATGCCATGCCATATCGACAAGGCCGAGACTGACTTGGCGTAGGCCGAACATGCCGATCATAAAGTTTTTCGCCTCAACCAGTTTTTCGATCAGCTCTGCGGGGATTTTTTCACCTGTTTCATAATGCTCAGCGAATAAATCGAGCGTTTCCTTCTCATATGTCCAGTTTTCTTGGAGCTGTGAAGGCAGCTCAACAAAGTCCCACAGGACGTTTGTACCAGAAAGTGAACGATACTCCCCTTCAGCGAGCAAAGCGTGGACAGCGTGGCCTAATTCGTGGAATAGGGTGGAGACTTCGCCATGGGTTAGCAGGCTCGGCTTATCTGCGGTTGGCTTGGTAAAATTACAGACAATCGCAATCACGGGGCGCTCGACTTTGCCCTGAAAAAGGCCTTGGTCACGATAGCTTGTTTTCCATGCGCCTGGCTTTTTGCCTGTGCGCGGGAAAAAGTCACCATATAAAGTGCCAATGAAGCTGTTGTCATTACTGTCATGCACGTCATAGGTCACGACATCATTATGCCAGACATCATAGTCTTCATTTTTGGTGAAGCGGATGTTGAATAATTTGCTGAAATGGGTGAATGCGCCATCAAGCACTTTGTTCATCTGGAAATAAGGGCGCAGGTCTTCGCCTGAGAATTTAAAACGATCTTGTTTGAGTTTCTCAGAGAAATATGACGCATCCCAAGGTTTTAAATCATCATCAAAGCCTTGTGTTTTTGCATAGGCTTTAAGCTCTTCGAGCTCTTTTTCTGCTGCGGGTTTGTAACTATCTTGCAGCTTTTGTAAGAAGTCGAGCACTGTATCTGGTGATTTTGCCATGCGGCGCTCAAGCACGTAATCAGCATGGCTTTTGTAACCCAGCAGTTTTGCGCGTTTGTCACGCAATATTACGATTTGTTCAATCAATTTCGCGTTATTGTGCTTTTCATCCCATGCGCGGTTTGAAAAGGCCTTCCAAATTTTCTCACGCAGTTCGCGTTTATCGGAATAGGTTATCATGGGGCCATAGCTTGGGTAATCTAATGTAAACAGCCACTTGCCATCATAGCCTTTTTCTTTGGCGGCAAAAGCTGCGCTATCAATGGCACTTTGTGGTAAACCAGATAGGTCGTCTTCATTATCAAGGACAAGCTCAAAGGCTTCTGATGATTTGTTGACGTTATTTGTATATTCAGGGCCCAGCTTGGACATTGATTCATTGATTTTACGTAGCTCTTCTTTTTCTTTATCACCGAGCAACGCGCCGCCGCGGACAAAGCCTTTATAGCTATTGGTCAATAATGTGTCTTGCTCTGCGTTCAGGCCTAGGCTGTCTTTGCCGTCATAAACTGCTTTAACGCGTTCAAATAAAGCAGGGTCCATTGCAACGTCTGATGAAAGCTCGGCGCATAATGGGCCAATTTCCATGGCCAGTTCCTGTAGGCCGTCAGTGCCATTGGCGTAAAGCTGATTGTAGAAAATAGATGTGATAATATCGAGTGTTTCACTCGATGTTTCCATAGCAATGATGGTGTTATCAAAATCTGGCTTCGCTGTGTTTTCTTTCACTGCGTCAATATTGGCACGCGCTTGTTTGATCGCTTCTTTGACGGCGGGCAAAAAATCTTCTTCTTTTATTGCTGAAAAGTTTGGCGCGTGATTTGGCAGGTTTGACGGGGCGAGAAGCGTATTTTTGCTCATGTTTAGTCCTTTTTAACAATATGTGTTGTATTGAGGTGTTTAATATCTAGTACTAGAAAGTAATGTAGAAAGAATAATAAAAAATTAAAGCTCGCGCTTATCCATTTCTTTATCAATAAGTTTCAAAACATCTTTGCGCGCAAAGGCTTTGTCTTTTTCAAGAGCCTTGATTTTTTCTGCACTTAATAGTCCCAGAATGGCGCTTGTGTGTTCAAATACATGGTCCCACGCGCCAGGTTCTGGCTGACGAATAAAGCGCGTGCCATCATATAGCGGCGTTGTGCGTATTTCAGGGAAATAAAGCCAGTAAGGGCGGAAATTCAGCAGATCAAGCTGTGGCACGCCTTGATAGCCGCATAAATGTGTAAGCGAGCTATCGGTCATAATGACAAGGTCAAGATGTTCTAATACGGCAGCCGTTTCTGAAAAATTATCAACCATGTGGCCTAACGGTATCATGCTGGCAATGCCGCGGCGCTTCATATCAGCTTCACGCTCACCTTTTTGTAAGCTGTAAAATTGAACGTTGGGATGCTTCGCGCCAAGTTCTAAGAAGCGGTCAATTTGCACGGAGCGTTTGGCGTTTTGCTGGAATGTTACGCTGCCTGACCATACGATGCCGACCTTTAGCCGCTCTTTTTTATGCTTGCTCAGGAAGTCGAATTTTTTGATTGCATCTTCGCTAATATGGAGTTTTGGGCCTTTGGGCCAATCCATCCAATCATGTGAAAGATGCTGTGGTATGCTCATCATTTCGATATACATGTCGTAATCATCTTCTTCGATGTCCGCAGATTCAAGGCAGTCTACCCCAAGTTCACTGAATAAAGTGTGAAGCGGCTTTTTACAGACAAGGTCAACGGATTTACATTGCGCAGTGAAATGTGGCAAAAAGCGCACCATTAACATTGTATCGCCAAAGCCTTGTTCACCAACGATGAGCAACTTTTTGCCTTTTAGGCTTTTCTTGCCATCCCAGCGTTCAAGCTTGCTGATTTGTGGTAAGTTGATTTTACCTGTTTTCAGGCGCCATTCAAAATTCTCCCACGCGCTTTTTAGGTCTTTGCGCAAATAAAGCTCAATAAAGGCTTTGTCAAAGTTCAGCATTGCATCATCGGGTTTGACTTCAAGGCATGCTGTATAATGGATGAGCGATTCTTCAAAATATTTTGAATCACGTAATTGTACGGCTAGATTTTTGCGAAAGCCAAAATCGGTGCTGTTGAGCTCAACGGCACGCTTTGCATGTATGATACCTTCTTCATTACGGTCCATATCATTCAACAAATTGCCCAAATTTGTATGGGCGGAAGGATTATTCGGATCAATGTCTAAGGCGCGGCGGTAACACATTTCAGCGGCATCATAACGTTCACTCACGCGGTAGATAATACCAAGGCAGATGAGGCCGACAGGGTCTTCTGGGCATAGCGCAACATAACGTATAGCCAGCGGTTCGGCCATTTTGTATTTTTCATTATTCACCATCTCAAATAACGCTTCGCGTAATTCTTTGACGGAGTTAAAGACAAGTTTGTTTGGGTCTTTTGGTGTTTGTATTTGTGTAGATGAATTCTGCATGACGCTCACGAGGTTAATGGCCTATAAAACATAATGATTATAAGCTAATTTGGCCTGTAAATAAAGCGCCATGGTGAAGTTAAGTATTTATGACTTTACCCATTTATCCATAAGCGTACTGGCGGTAATGTCGCCTGTCACATTCACGGTTGTGCGGCACATATCTAAAATACGGTCAACGCCGATAATCAGGGCAATGCCCTCGGCAGGAACGCCAATGCTCGTCAGGATCGTCGCGAGCACGACAAGGCCCACCCCGGGGGTGGCGGGTGTACCAATGGATGCGCCAATTGTTGTTAATAACAGCAAGACGGTTTCGCTAAAGGAAAGGTCAATACCAAAGGCCTGTGCTAAAAATACGGCGGCGACAGCCTGATAAAGCGCCGTACCATCCATATTGATGGTTGCGCCGAGGGGGATGATAAAACGGCTAACTTCAGGGCGCAGTTTTAAATTTTCTTCGGCAGCTTTGATTGTCACGGGCATGGTTGCAGCGGATGAGGATGTGGAAAAGGCAATAATCTGCACTTCCCTGATTTGGCGTAAAAAGTCGATAATCGAACGCCCAGTAAAGATTCTGATGAAAACTAAATAGACAATCATCATGGTAAACAGCGCAGCTAATACAGTGCCGCTATAAACGGCGACGCTTTGCAGCGCATCAAAGCCAAGCTCAATCGTTATTTTTCCAAGCAGACCAAATACGGCATAAGGTGCAATTTGCATTGCCCAGTCAATAATATGCATGGTCACGACTTGTACGGTGCGGCATAAATCGGTGAGGGGCGCTGTTGTTTTGTTGGGCATTTGTAATAGCGCAATGCCGACCAATATTGACGCAATAACGATTTGCAGCATATTGCGGTCAACATTCGCCTTTGCTGGGTTGGTCGGGATCATATTTGCGATGCGCTGCGGGATGGTGAGGTCTTCAAATGTTTTGCTGGGCAGGCGGCTTGATGCTGCGGCGGAATCAACGCTTTGTGCAATAATAGATTGGTCAAAATTCATACCAGGCTTAGTGATGCTGACAAAGGCAAGGCCAATAGTGATGGCGATTGCTGTCGTTAAAATGAAATAAGGTACAATGCGAAAACCAAGGCGCTTTACAAAGCCCATATCGCCAGAATCGGCAATACCCAGAATAATTGAACAGGTGATGAGCGGGATCACAACCATTTTTAACAGGCCAAGGAAGATAATGCCCAAAAGCTCAATCCAGCCACTAATCATATTCAACAGCGCCACTTTGTCGGCTTCATCTTGGATGAAATGGGAGAGGATATCTGCGCTATGCGGGGAGAGCAGCAGGCCGAAGCTAATGCCGAGCGCCATGCCGATGAGTATTTTTAACCAGAGGCGCGAATGCAGCATATGTGCGCTTGTCTTGTTCACGGCTGCGCCGCGCGCGGAGGTCTTGTCGGCTGAACTCATAATATGATCCTGTTTTTTGCTGTGGTCTTTTTGCTTAATTTTTTCGCAGTATAACAAAATAATAAAAAAAGCGAAGGGTTTATAAATATCAAGCGTATTACACTGCATAAGATAATTTTTGATCTGAAGGAGAATGTTAATGAAAATTCAGAAAACTTACCGTGCGCTTGCTTGCGCGACGCTGTCTTTGGCTGTGATTGGCTTTGCTTACCCAGCCTTTGCAGAAGGGGGGGCGCCGGAAAAGCCGAAATATGAACATGAAAAGGGCGGCAAGCATAAAGGGAAAATGCTTGAAAAACTTGATACAAACAAAGATGGGGTTATTTCCAAAGGAGAATTTATTTCAGCGATGGAAGATAAATTCGCTGGAATGGATAAGGATGGCAGCGGCGATATTACAGCGGCTGAAATGGAAGCGCATCACAAAGAAAAACGTGCGGAAATGAAAAAAATGCGCGAAAAAATGAAAGAAAAATACGGCGATAAGCGCCCCAACCATGATGATGATATGCCACCACCACCAGCAGAATAATAATGACGATCACTTCTTATGTGATTTAAGGATAAAGCAGGGACAGAAGCAAATATGCTTTGTCTCTGTTTTTGTTTTCATGGCTGTGGTTTAATATATATGAGATAGAATAAATTCGTTCTCCTTGTCGTCTTTTTCTTATTAAGGTTATCTTTATGCGCCGGCTGGTTTTTGTTTTTTTTATGATGTTTGTTATCTGGCTTGTTTTTTATGGGCGGCCATATTACATGGCATGGCAATATCAAAAACAGGCGCAAGAAAATGCTACGCCTCCATCTGAGGATAGCACTGAAGGTGCTGCGCCATCTTATGTCACCCAGTATAAAGTTGAGGAGCGCGCGCGCGCTGCAGCGGCGCAAGACACACCGTTAGAGGTGCTGCAAGCCTATAGTCTGGCATTAATTAAGCATGAAGCATCATATAGCCATGATATATTCACCCTGGAAACGCAGCTCTTATTGCCGCGCCTTTATGATGACCCTACCCAAATGGACCAAGAGGCGCTCGCCATTGAGCGCTGCTTGCCGGCGCGTGCCCTGCAAAATGGTGATTTTGCTGTTATTCGCTTTGGTGTGGCGCGCCGAGAATGCCCGCCATATTTTCTTAAGCGCCAAGGAGGACTCTGGCGCATGGATATGCTGACCTCACGCGACCATATTGGTTTTAATGCGCAAAATCAGTGGTATCTTACGGGCGGGGCATCTCTGCTCGCGGGGGAATATGGCTTTGCATTCTCTGATGTTATTTTTGACGAATATGGCTATCCGCATTAAGCTTAACTTGGTTGCCACAAATCATGTTTTTGCATGATGTCTTTGAATATGGCGCTGTCTAAATGGGTGTTGAGCCAGCTTTGTAGCGGCGCATAAGCCAGAGCAGCGAACCAGTCTTTATCAACATTGGCGCATTGGCGAATAAAGGGGAATATCGCATAATCGGTAAGCCCGCCCAGTTGCCCGCTCTCTGCTATCTTGGTATTGAGCATTTCAAAATAGATGCGGCAGCTTTCTTGTGCGCCGCTGCAATCCTCATTCTCATAGCGCGTCGGATATTTATAACGGTCGAGCTGCGGTTTAAATATTGTGTCATTATGGGCGATAAGGGTGAAATCTGTCTGTGCAAGCCAGCCCTTAGGGTCGTTTTGATTCGCTGCCCATTTCATAATATCAAGGCTTTCATCAATCACGCGGTCATCGGGCAGGATTAATACAGGGACAGTGCCTTTTGGCGATGCGTCTAACATCGCTTGCGGTTTATCGCGCAATAGAATCTCACGATGTTGTAATTTTACGCCCGCATAATGCAGGCTTAGGCGCGCTCGTATAGCATAGGGGCAGCGGCGAAAGCTATAGAGTATCGGCGGAGCATTGTTCATATTACGCGGCGTTTATTTCTGGCGCCAAACCATTTTCTATGGTGGGGAGCAGGCCGTGAATTTGCGGTAAAATGAAATCAAAATAGAATTGCGTGGTCTGCGCTTTGTCTTCGATGAATTCTTTGCGGTTTGCACTGTCTTGTTCATGGATTCCATTAAGGCAGCGCACAAGCATAGATGCGCCGGCAACAAGGCCAAAGAGTTTTAAATAGGTTGTTGCAATGCCGCCAAGGCGGTCATGTTCATTATTTTTTGCAAACTCTAAAATCATATCCGTTGCTTTTTCGAGGGTGTCATAAGCGTCGGCTAAATCTTCACTCATTTTACTGACGCGTTCTGCGGGGCATTTGCTCATCGCCAAAGTCTTGTCTTTTGCGTCTTTAAGCCATGCGTGAAGGGCAGCGCCTTTATCCATCACGGTTTTGCGGAAAACGAGGTCGAGAGCTTGGATGCCGTTTGTACCTTCATATATTGGCAAAATCCGCGCATCGCGGTAATGCTGTGCCAAACCGGTTTCCTCAATGAATCCCATGCCGCCGCAAACTTGTACGCCAAGCGATGTGACTTCGAGGGATATATCAGTAGCCCAGCCCTTGACCACAGGGGTCAGCAGCGCGACGCGCGCGGCGGCATTTGGCGCGTCTTTATGTTCTTTTTCAACGCTGCGGTCATAATAAAACGCGGATTCATAGGCAAGGGCGCGGGCAGCCTCGGTATAGGCTTTCATTGTCATTAACATGCGGCGCACATCAGCGTGTTCGATAATATTGGCTTCTTCACCCTTTGTGTTTTTACCTTGGCTACGGTCTTTGGCATAGGCAAGCGCGGCTTGGTATGAACGCTCTGATACTGCTATGCCTTGTAGGCCGACATTAAGCCGCGCCATATTCATCATTGTGAACATATATTTAAGGCCTTGGTTTTCTTCGCCGACGACATAGCCGGTCGCGCCGCCATTTTCGCCAAAGGTCATTGTGCATGTTGGGGAGGCATGAATGCCAAGTTTATGTTCTATGCCGCTGCATATCACATCATTACGTGCGCCAAGTGTACCATCTTCGCCAACATGAAATTTAGGAACGACGAAAAGCGAGATGCCTTTGACGCCTTCAGGCGCATCGGGCAAGCGGGCGAGGACAAGGTGAATAATGTTTTCAGAAAAGTCATGTTCGCCAAAAGTGATATAGATCTTCTGACCGCTAATCTTATAGCTGCCATCATCTTGCGGCTCTGCTTTTGTGCGCACGGCGGCAAGGTCGGAGCCAGCTTGTGGTTCGGTCAGGTTCATTGTGCCTGTCCATTCGCCTGAAATCATTTTTGGCAAATAAGTGTTTTTCAGAGCCTCTGATGCATGATGTTCAATCGCCTCGATTGCGCCTTGGTTTAAAAGTGGGCATAGGCTGAAACTGACATTGGCGCTTTGCCACATTTCTTGCAGCGGGAATGATAAGGTGTAGGGGAGGCCCTGACCGTCAAATTCAGGAGAAAACGGCACGCTGTTCCAGCCACTTTCGCAATATTGGGCATAGGCTTCTTTGAAACCTGGCGGAGTGACAACTACGCCGTCTTTACATTTCATCGCAAATTCGTCGCCAACACGGTTTAGTGGAGCGAGTACGTCGCGGGCAAGTTTGCCCGCTTCGTGCAAAATAGCATCAACCATTTCATCATCAAGCTCTGCGGCCTTTTCAAGGTCTGAGAAATCAACAATATTTTTCAAAATATGCATCATATCTTCGATGGGTGGATTATAGGTCAGCATGGACGGAGCTCCTTATCTTTGCGTAAATGACGCATTATATTAGCAAACTTTGCGCCGCAGCCATAGGTTTAAAATTAGTTTTATATCTTTGGCATGTTATTTGCGTGAAGAAATAAGGATAGCGCTTATCGCTTAACAAAAGGTATAAAATGAGTATTTCGCCATATCAAAATAATGTTCAGTATTTACAGGCTCTTAACGAGAGAGCCGGCAGTGCCGTGCAAAATGCTGTGCGTGTGGCGAGCGCTGAAACGGGGGTAGATTTTGCCTATTTGATGGAGCAAGCTGCCGTTGAGAGCAATTTTGACCACGATGCAAAGGCGAGCACAAGCTCTGCTTCTGGCCTTTACCAGTTTATTGAGAAAACATGGCTGAGTATGGTTAAAGAGCATGGCGCAAAATATGGCCTAGAAAAGGAAGCGGCGGCGATTGATAATAGTGGACGCGTTAATGATAACGCATCACGCGCGGATATATTGGCGCTACGTAATGACCCGAAAATAGCTTCTTTAATGGCGGCGGAGCTTGCCGCTGACAATAAGGCTTATTTAGAAAGAAACTATGATGGCGCGGTGGGGAGCACCGAACTATATATGGCGCATTTCTTGGGCGCTGGTAATGCATCGGCCTTTTTAAATGCGGCGCAGGATAACCCGAATACTATTGCAGCGGATGTTTTTCCCAAGGCAGCAATGGCGAACCGCAATGTATTTTTTGACCGCGATACAGGACAGCCAAGAAGTCTTGCGCAGCTTTATGATTTCTTTGATAAAAAATTCCAATATGATGATTTACAGCAGGGCGATGAAGTTGAAAATGCCGCGCCGCAGGAAATGCGTATCGCCAAGCGCCCATTGCGTGACTTTATCGGCGAAGTTGATTTTCAGGCAGATATAACCGCTGCGCGGGCGCTGGGCGCTATGTTGATTGATGATTTCAGCTCTGCCCCTAAGCCGCGTAATGAAACGCTCTCGCTCGGCGCGAGTATTAGCCGCTTTGCTGCGTCTGATCTTTCGTTATTTGAACAGCTACAATATCAGCACTCAACATATAATCGCCTTGCCGCGCAAGAAACGCCGTTTAATCAGCCGCAAAGTGCATTATCCAATGAAGATTTCTTGGAACTATTTCATAGTAAAGCATAATTAACACACATTATCAGTTGCTTACATGACTATTTTACGAAATATTTGACAGTGTTTCTTGAGAGGCGTATATTATGGTGCAGCGCAGTAGAGGGCGCTATAGAGAAAGTGTGTAAAATGACTAGTAAAGATGGGAAATGTGAGCATCCGCTCGCGCATTACCATGATCGTATAACGGATATAACCAGCCGGTTTTCGTTTACGCATCACCCCGTACCTGATAATGACGGCTTAATCGCAACCCCCCAAGGCTTTGGCCGCCCTTTTTATCACCGCGCGACAAATACTGTTGGGGTGCTATATTCAAAAACAGCAAATAATCTACAGGGCCGCCAGTTAGCTGACGGGCGTATTGTCGCGACGCGCGACCAGTTAGAACGCTGTTACATATTCAGCGCCCGCCGCGCCCGCGGTGATGAAAGCGAACCATTAGAACAGCGTGCGAATGCACATACAATGCGCCGCGAAACCCGTGAGGATTTTGACGTTGCGCGCCGAACCCTTGGCGTGAAAAGCCGCAAGCATTATACCTTATATGGCGCTGATAATATTTATACCAATGGGCGCCATATGTATGAAATTGTCAAAAACCGTAAAGGGGATGGCTATCGCGTGGTGCTCAAATTATCAACGCGCCGTGAAGGCGGCGGGTTTGTGCCGTTTGACCCGGACGATAAATCATTGCGTGGGTTTTTCTCTCATGCATCAAAAACATTGGCGAAGACACGCACGCATGAACAGGCGCGTGAAGTGATTAGCCAACATTGGGAAAAACTATCGGCTGACCTTTGGGAAAATAAAAATATTTTCTTTGAAAATGGTAAGGCGATGACTGCGAAGAAGTTACTTTGCGATTTTGCCAATGTCGCGATCAATAAAGGGCCGCGCATAGCGTGGAGCACAGCCATTGTTGGCGGTATATTTGCCGTTAAATACGGGATGGCTTTGGGCGTTGTTGGCGGTTTGGTTGCGGGACTGTCGTCAACGCTTATTCATACGGCGGTGCATTTACCGGTAGAATTCGGCGTGGATGAATTTGCGGATGCGAAAAGACGTTCAAAAGAATTAAAGGGCAAACAGAATATTGAGGCCTTTGGTTATGACGCTGATGTGTCTGACCATTTCAAAATCCAAACCCCTGAAAACCTAGCGAAATTATGCCCGCATATTGATTTAGAGCGCTTTTTGGCGAAGGAATTTGAATTTCTTCCTTTAGATATGTTTGATTTGCGCAAAGACCGCGAACAAGTGCAGGAAACTCTGCAATCTGTATCACTTGCGGGGCATTTAATGTTTATGGGGCAGCGGGGCATTTCATCTGAGGCGTTCATCGCCGATGAAAAAAGCGAGCTGCATAAATTTCAAAGCGGCGTTGTGCGTTATATGCATGAAAAGCCAAACGGCAATGTTGTTGTCTTCGCCCAGTATCGCCCAGAGCTTTGTAAAAATGATGGCCTGCGCCTGCCGCAGGAATATATTGCGCAATTTGGCAATAATATCATGCGCATGGAATATGACCGTAGACAAGAAAGCTTCACGGAATGTCTGGTCGATGATTTGGCGCCCGTGCAATATAATGATATGGTGCGCGAAATTGAAAGTGAACATTTATTTACGCGCTATAAAGACATTAGCTGGGATACGAAAAGCAAAACCATGCAGGGCATTTTTCACAATTTTGTGCCGCCGCAGGATTATTTATACATGCTCTATCAGCATAAGGGCGCACTGCGCGCAGGGATGCGCGCAATTGACCCTGTTTAGCTTTTGAAATTTAAGGTTTAATGTTAAGGGCGAGGCAAATATCGCGCGTAACGTCAGCCATTGGTTGCGCGCCATCAATTTCGATTAATAATCCACGTTTGCGGTAATATTCAACGACAGGCATGGTTTTATCGGTGTAGTCCTTGAGGCGCTTTTTTAAAACATCTGGCGTGTCATCGGCGCGTCCGCGCTGGGCGAGGCGGTTAAACAGTTCTTGCTCTGGCACATCAATATGAATGGCGCCGGCAAAGACGGTGTTGGCCTGCTGTGTTAAGGTTTCAAGGGTTTTTGCCTGCGCTAATACGCGTGGATAACCGTCAAGGATCAGGCCGTTTTGGCAATCTGGCTGGGCAAGGCGGTCTTTTAAGACTTGGTCAACAATGGCTTCTGATGCAAATGTGCCTGCCGCCATGGTTTTTTGAATGGCTTTGGCGACTTTATCTGTGCCGTTCATGCGATCGCGTAACAAGTCACCTGTGCTGACATGCTTCCATGCTGTGCGCAGTTCAATTTCTTTCGCTTGCGTGCCTTTGCCTGAAAGTGGCGGCGCGATAAATGTTATGATGCTCATGCTCTGACCCCTGTATCTTTATATGTTTTTTTTAAGCAATAGCAGATGTGGGTGATCTGTCAAGATGGGCGCGCGCTGCGCGGCACAGATATAGAGTAGGGCTATGTGGACAATCTTAGGGGCAAAGTGACAAAAAACTAGATTTTTCAGACATAATTTTGTATTGTTCACAACATTAGGGAAAACGAAAAATGTAATTTTGAAGCTTCGCCGCGCATGGCGCTAGGCAGAGCCTATGTTTTTTGGGGAATTTAGAAAGAGCTTTTGGGTTTTGATATGAATATAAAAACATCTGCACGATCACAAAAACAAAACCGCATGAATGTGCCAAATGCGGCGCAGGGTGAAAAAAAGACATTGAATCCAGCAAACGCATCTTTACCTGTCAGCATGGGTAAAGACAAATCAGCCTATATTGTCAAACTTCTTGATACAGTATCGCAGCAATTGCGCCGTTCAGAAGCTGAGCGTGAAATGCTTTGGAAAGAGCTTGAAGAAACGCGCCGCTTGGTTTCTGATTTAGAAGAACGCACAGGGCGCAGCGAAAAATCATATAGCTTTATGCGCGAACAAGTCGAACGTTCAGAACAAAATAGCACAACATTTATTGAACAGCTTACTTTGGTTGATGCGCGCGCGCGCAGCGCCGTAGAACGCGCCGAGGGCGTGAGCGAAGAAAGCGCCCGCATATCACGTAAGATTGAGCGCATTTCACAAGATAAAATTCGCCTTAACCGCAAAGTGAACATTATTGAAGAAACCGTAACCTCAACCCGCGAAGCGTTAGAAGCCAAAGCGCTTGTTTTGCTCACTGATCGCGCAATTGCAGAGCGTTCTTCTATGCCGCAGCTTAGCGCCGCAGATATATATAATGATCATAATGATGTGACCCCTGCGAAAACCCCAGAAGCGTTAGTTGATGAAGAGGCCGCAAAAATTAAGCAGCGCCTATTTGGTGGTGTGTCGATTTCTGTTTTGCTTGCTTTGGGCGTCGCTGCCGTATGGGGCTTTAGCCATTTTGGTCCATCACTACAGATGAAGCCATCAGAGCGGGCCTATGTGAGCGAAGTGCAGAATAGTCAAGATAATTTTGACCGCGCTGCGATTGCGCCAACGGCGCAGGAATCCTATGTGAATGAAAGCGCCGTGCGCAGCGATTTTGACGCACTGCAAGGCCAGATTGATCGCACTTTGGTTGAAACTGGCGGCGATATTGATGCGGTTGCATCGACGCTAAATGATTTAGAACCTTCAGCACGTGCGGAAAGCACAGCGGCAGCTATTGGTGCTGCCGAAATTGTTGATGTGCCCGTGACGAAACCAACTTTGAGTGAAACGCCAACTGACGTCGCGCCAGTTATTGAGGATATGTCAGCAGAAACAGCACAGTTGGATGGCGTAGAGATCGCAGCGCCTGCTGTTGAAATAAAAGCTGCGCCAGAAATTGTTGTGCCAAAAGAAGTCGTTCTAAGTGCGGCGGATCTTGCAAAATCATTGCGTCAGCGTGAAGAAGCTGCAGCCGCGAAGATTTTTTCGACGTCAAAAGACGCTGCGCCATTAGCACAGCGCGCCGCGCATGATGCTGCGCTGAGCGGCTTTGCCAAAGACATTCAAAGCGCAGCCTTTAGCGGCAACCCAGAGGCGCAGCATGATTTAGCGGCATTGTATACGGCGGGGCAAGAAGGCGTGCCGCAAAATTTTGAAAAAGCGTTTTTCTGGTTCATGGAATCGGGCAAAGAAAATGTTGCCAATTCACGCTATAACCTTGGCGTGCTTTATCAACAAGGTCTTGGCACGTTAAAGAATATTGAACGTGCGATGGACATGTATCGCAGCGCCGCTTTACTTGGTCACCCAGAGGCACAATATAATTTGGGCATCGCCTATGCAGAAGGTATTGGCGTGCCGTATTCAATTGAATCGGCGGTGCATTATTTTGAACAATCTGCCGTAACGGGCGTGCCTGAATCGGCCTATAATTTGGGTTTGATTTACGAAAATGGCTTGGTTGGTCAAAAAGATAATAACAAAGCGCTGTTTTGGTATAATCTTGCCTCCGACCATAATAATGTCGAAGCGCAAAATGCTTTAGGTCAGCTGACCGCTAAGCTTGGCCTGTCCTTAGAAGAGGTACGCAATATTGTGCGCGTTGAGCAAGCCGAAAACCTTGCTTTCCAAGATAAGAAAATTAGCGGTGTAGCGAAAGCGATGCCACAGCCAGCGGCATCAGCGGCGCCGAAAGTGGCGCAGTTGCACGAAAGTGACATTATTGATGTGCGCTCCGTCATGTCAGAATCGTCTGATTTTAGCTTGGTTGCCCCGATACAGGAACATCTCATGGCGCTGGGCCTCTACCCAGGCCCAGCAGATGGCATTAGTGGCCCCATGACGGCAGACGCTATACGCTCATATCAAACCATGTTCAGCCTTAACCCAGACGGCAAAGCCAGCCCAGAGCTAATTGAACACATGATGAATAATATGGCCAGCGCAAGCGGGCAGTAATTTCTCCAAGCGATAAGTGTAAAAGTGATGCACATAAAAGCGCCGCTTATGCGGCGTTTTTTATTGGGAAATGTTGCCTAATTAACGTACCAAACGCAATGCTTCATGTGGGTAGCGTTCGATAAAGTGTTCATCAAGCTCGTCTGAGCCACTCATCAGGTGGTAAACAACGCCGCCATAAATCATATCAACAGCCATGCCCGTATCAAGGTCGGTGCGGAATGCGCCGGCATTTTTGCCGATTTCGATGATTTCAGCGAGGTTTTCTTCGTGGATCAGCATGAAGCTTTCATAAAAACTGCCAAGCGCATCTTTGTTTGATTGTGCTTGTGACATCATTTCGATAATGACTTTGCCGTTACGGCCGCGCAGCAGGCGCAAAAAGCGTTCTAATTGCCAAAGCAACCTTTCACCAGCCGGTTTATGTGTCGGCTGCGGTACATTTGCGCCATTAGCGTTAATTGCTTCGAGGATAAGGGAAACTTTATCAGGCCACCAACGATAAATTGTGGTTTTACCAACGCCAGCTTTTTTCGCAATGGCTTCGATAGAAAGCTCAGATGCGCTACGATGCAGGAGCATACGGTTTACGGCATTAATAATCGCTTTACGGGATTTCTCTGAACGTGGGCGCCCCGCTTTTTTCGCAGGTTTTTGTTCTGCGCGTTGCGTGTTGTTTTCGTTGTCACCAATTACATCAGCCAAGGCGGATGTGCGCGGCTTTGTTGCGCTTGCAGCACTGCTCATCGTTTGAATCTCCATTTTTATAATAAACGCATTTTCGATACGTGGCGTACGAATGTCAATATGTAAGGTGTGGTTTTCTTATATTATTGACAGTTTTGTGAAGAAAATTTGGAGAGTCCTGCCAAAATCCCACCAAAAAAAATCCCTTCCTATGTCGCAGCATATGGCGCTGCGATAAGGGAAGGGTAAGTTCTTCTGGTAAAACTACAAAGGACATTAAAGGGGTAGTGGGATTTTAATGCCTTTGCGCTTGTATCGTGACAATTATGCCTGATGAGTTATTCATATTACGCGGCAGTGACGTTTTCCAATAATGTTTTGTAATATGCATATATCATTTTTGGTATGGCGCGGGGAGGATTTTGCGTTGCGCTTCCAAAAAATGCTGCGTTTATTTGCTGTGGTTAGGGCTTGCGCCTTGGTAAAATATCTGTATAAACGCTATATAAAGGGAGGGCTTGTTATATGCCAGATAAAAAACATAGAAATGATTTTATAGCAGCGCAGCGTGAGCGTGCAGCATTTTTTCAAAGCGACGCGTTTAACACATTAATTGATGCGTTTAATGCGCATGCATCGCAAAAAGGTATGATTTGCCAAGAACGTTTGAAATATGCTGATTTGTATGATGAGCAATATGCTTTCACGGCAGATGAGTTTGGCAGGGTCTGCGATACACTGTTTAATGCGTTGGGCGATGATGTGCGCCATGTTGGCGGCGGTGTGCCTGTTTTTGAACTCGAGTATCAAGGTCTGACTTTTGGCCTGAGCATCGGGCAGGGTTCTTCATATGATTGTAAATTAACGCCGCAGCCTTGATGGCTTACGGCAGCATCAGTGCGGTATTTAGAACGCGCTGAATGGCTATAACAAATATGTTATAGGTGGTGGCTCTTGGGATATTATTTATCAAATCTGAACTTAAATATGCTGTTGGTCTTTGATGCGGTGTGCCGCCATCATAATATGACGCGCGCGGCAGAAGACCTTAACTTATCGCAGCCAGCTGTTTCGCGTTATATGAAGGAGTTGCGTGAGATTACGGGGCAGGAACTTTTTATCAAAACGTCATCGGGCTTGGAGTTGACGCGCGAAGGGCGGCAATGCTGGGGGCGTGCGGTTGATATTTTAGATGGCTGCGAATATTTTACACAATATGATGAAAGTGATTTTGACCCAAGCGCGGAAGAGCGCCGCTTTGATATTGCGATCACGCCGATTAATGCCAGTTATTATGTTGAACAGATTATGCTTTATGCGCGGCGCCACTACCCCAATTTAGCGCTGAACATGATGCGCGTGAATGCGAATCAAGCTGTTGATTTACTTGAGGCGCGCGAGATTGCAGCCTGCATTGGTCACAAGGCCGACCCGCTGCCCCCTTATATTGAATGTGAGACATTGCGCAAAATTAGCTACACATTAATGTGTTCAAAACATAATCGCTTTTATAAGCAAGGTTATATGGATGCGGATGATTTTATCAACGCCGCGCATTTGAAAATTCACACAGGGCTGAAAACCACAAATCTGGATCGTGAATTGATGAAAGGCGGTATTTTGCAGCGCCACCTGACAGAAGTACCCGACATTGCTTCGGCGCTTATTATGCTACGCAATACTGATATGACTTTGATGGCGATGAGCGATAATGCCAAATCGCTGTGCCAGCAATATGATGATTTGCGTATTGTGGAAGTGCGCGGCGCATTACTGCCAGTAACAGAATCTTCTTTGATGTGGAATAAGTGCAATAATACATATCAGCCGCATGTCTGGCTGCGGTCATATATTAAAAATCGTTTATGCGGTACATAGAAGTAGCCCGGATTGTAATTCTTACAATCCGGGCTAAGGGGAGTCACTTGCTAGGGTTTGGGTTTAGGTTAGGGAGGTCGCAAGCGAACTTGTTCGGTGTGTGGGTTATTGGTGTAGTGTGAGGACCGAAATTTTTTCCCCTTTAAACAGTTGGTGTGTAAAGTCTTCTACTTTTTTGGGTGTAAAACTGTTATTCTTATTGAACTCTTTTTCTTTATAAAGCGTATCGTCAGCGGCGCTCATAATCGCTTTAACGCTATCGCCTTTTGCGAATTTGCGTAGGCCAAGACTGGCACGAATTTCTATTTCTTCGCCGTCCCACTCTAGGCATAAGCTGTTAAGCTTTTTGCCAATCTCCTGTGTGCGGTCAATGGCGATTTCTGCGTCCGCATCAGCAAAGATAAGGACAAATTCGTCGCCGCCAAGGCGCGCAGCCACATCAAGTGAACGTGTTTCGCCGTCCAGTAAATCAGCAACTAATTTTAAACATTCATCACCTGCTTGGTGGCCGTGCTGATCGTTAATTTGCTTAAAGTTATCAAGGTCGATCATTACTAATAGGCCGCCGCGGCTTTTGCCTCTGTTGACGCGTTCAATTTCCATGTTAAAGGCACGTTCAAATTGTCTGCGGTTAGCAAGGCCTGTTAAAAAATCTGTATCAGCGATTTTTTCGAGGATCATAATTTCTTTTTGCTGCTCGGCAATAATGTGCTGCGCTTCTTTAAGGCTGTGGCGCATCGCATGAAATATCGATAAGGCTTTTGTTGCAAAGGCGCTCCAATTTGACGCTTGTGCTTTATTGCTAAACAGCGTGTCGAGGTCTTGCGACGTTGGCGCAAGGCTATGCGGGCGTGCATAAGCTGATATTTCAGATGGCTGCGTCAACATATATATTACCTCACTTGTTTAACCTAAATTATAGTCTTGATTGGCTGCTTAGCCTCTCTCTTCACTCTCGGTTAGATGCTATGCGAAGTTTGTGCCAGAAAGCATTAATCCATATTTCATAAGGGTTTCGTAATGTTAAATAGGGATTGCTATATTATTTAGGGGGCGTTATTTTCGTGGCTATTGGTGTTTTTTTGCCCTTGAGGCGGAAAATGTTGCCCGTTCACACAGAAGGATAGAGATTATTTTGCCCTATATTCATAATACTTATATTAAAACTGCTTTTGTTGCCGCGTTTTTTGTTGGGGCTGTTTTTGCGCTATCTGCTATGCCCTATAAAAACGCCTTGGCGCAGGGCGATGGGCTGCAGGGCTATGAGGCTAAATATACTATGAAGCTTTTAGAAGCAAAGCCTTCATCAAACATTGCGGCGCTTAATGGTCAGCTTGATTATGCGTTTACAGAAGACTGCGATGGGTGGAGCACGTCATATGCGTTTGACTTTAAATATAACTTTACGAACCATTCATCGGGACAGATGACGACGCAGACGACTACTTATGAAACGAAAGACTTCTCACGTTATAATTTTTCTATTACACGCCAAATGGCGGGCGCGGCGCTTGATAGCGTTAAAGGACATGCTGAATTGTCAGATGATATGCTCAAAGCGTATTATAAAGGTGCCGCTGCGCGTGAAGAAATTTATAAAGGAGATATATTGCTGCCCAGTGAACATGCGTTGAAATTATTAGCACAGGCGCGCGCAGGTAAAGCCTTTTCATCTTATGAGGTTTTTGACGGGCTAGAGCAGCAAGGCACCAGAACAATCACCTCCTATGTTTTCCCTTATAAGGAAGACGGCGGCTATGCGAAGGCACAGCATATGGGCGCTCTTAATGACGGCATGAAGAAATGGCGCGTATCCATCGCTTATTTTTCTGAGAGCACGACACAAGAGGCCTCAGATTATGAAATGAGCGCAACGCTTTATGATAATGGGGTGATGGATGATATTCGACTCGATTATCATGACCATATTATTGGGCAGGAATTAAGTGCTTTAACGATGCATGATGCACTACATTGCCCATAATCGTAGGGAGATGTATGGTGAGGGGCTAGCTTAAACGATAAAAGCGTGTAATTTCATATATTCACTTTAAATTTTAACGTTTTTGCAATACTATCTTTGTACTGTATATGAGATAATAATCTTTATCGCCACAATGAATTTAGGATGTAGATTTTAAAATGAGCAAAACTGTTCTAATTGTCGAAGACAATGAGCTAAATATGAAGCTTTTTAATGATTTGTTAGAAGCACATAATATTAACACTTTGCAGACTAAAGATGGTCGTGAGGTTCTTGGTATTGCACGTGAGAAAAATCCTGATTTAATTATCATGGATATTCAGCTCCCAGAAGTATCTGGCTTGGAAGTGACGAAGTGGCTGAAAGCGGATGATGCGCTGAAGAATATTCCGGTGATTGCCGTGACGGCTTTTGCCATGAAGGGTGATGAACAGAAAATCCGTGAAGTTGGCTGTGATGATTATATATCAAAACCAATTTCTGTTTCGCATTTTATGGATGTTGTGAATAAGCATTTAAACGCATAAGAATTTTTTAAGGAAGACGTATGTCTGCACGTATTTTAGTCGTTGATGATATTTTACCCAATGTAAAGCTTTTGGAAGCAAAGCTGATCAGTGAATATTATGATGTGATTACGGCAACAAATGGTGAAGAAGCGTTGGTGCGAGTCAAAGACGATAGTCCTGACTTGATCTTGTTAGATGTCATGATGCCGGGGATGGATGGCTTTGAAGTCTGTCGCCGTATTAAAGAAGATCCTGAGACATCCCATATCCCTGTTGTTATGGTCACGGCGCTAACCGATGTGCAGGACCGCGTTAAGGGGCTTGAAAACGGTGCAGATGATTTCCTGAGTAAGCCGATAAATGATACGGCGTTGATGGCGCGCGTACGCTCACTCGTCCGTTTGAAAATGACGATTGACGAATGGCGCGTGCGCTCCAATGCGGCTAATACGCTCGGCGTAATGGACGATTCTGGCGCGGTGATGAATGAACCGGTACAGGGCGCGCAGGTTTTATTGGTAGAAGATCAAGATTTTGAAGTTGATAAAATAAAAGCATCACTAGCTGTTGATAGTAACATTATTATTCAAGCACGCAGCGGTATGGAAGCCCTTGAATATGCGCGTGAGCGTGAGTTTGATTTAATCGCCGTGTCGCTAAACCTTGGCGGTGAAGACGGCCTGCGCCTATGTTCGCATATCCGCTCGAATGAGCATACGCGCGCTGTGCCGATTATTATGATTGCTTCGCCAGATGATATGCCGCGCGTTGCGCATGGCCTTGAAATTGGCGCACATGATTATATTATGCGCCCGATTGATAAAAACGAAATGCTGGCGCGTGCACGTACGCAAGTGCGCCGTAAGCGCTTCCAGGAACGTTTGCGTTCAAACTATGAAACAAGTCTCAATATGGCGCTGACAGACCAATTAACGGGGCTTTATAACCGCCGTTACTTTGAAGTGCATATGGAGAAGTTGTTAGAAGACAACAAAACAAGCGCTAAAAACCTTTGTGTGCTTTACATGGATATTGATAAGTTTAAAAGCGTCAATGATACATGGGGGCATAATGTTGGAGATGAGATTTTGAAAGTCTTTTCCAATCGTTTAAAAGATAATTTACGTAGCTTTGACATGCTTGCGCGGCTTGGCGGCGAGGAGTTTGTCGCGGTCTTGCCTGATGTATCGCAAGAAAAAGCACTTTATGTCGCAGAGCGCCTACGCCGCATTGTCGCGGATGAGCCGTTTGCATGTTCTGTGCCTGAAGGTGCGCTTGTGATTACAACATCCATGGGTGGCGTGTTGATCGATGGTGGCGATCATCCTATACCAACATTGTTGGAGCGCGCAGATAGTGAGCTTTATAAGGCTAAAGAAGGCGGTCGTAATCGCGTCTTCTTTGAAAATATTGGCGAACTGAATCCAGATGATTTTGAAATTATAGAACGTGAAGACACTTCGGGCGAAGTACAGCAAAACGTTTAGGGCTTTTCTGCTGATGAAATACCCTCTGCGCAGTGAAGAGCAGAGGGCACCATAATAAAAATTCTTTAAATATAAATTTTAATTATTTACCGAGTGATGGTGGCGTTGCTTTTGGCTGTGCGGCCACGACCTCAGCTTGAACCTCCAATGTCTTATCTTCTTGGTTGAATTGATCTTTCATTGTTGTTCTCCTTTTAAAATATCAGTTGTTTGTTACCAGCAACTACAACTGAACGTTAGGAAATGACAGCGCCGTTCGTCAAAAGAAATGGATAAGTGACTGTCTTGGCGGTATAATAATTTTTATGCATATTATCTAATGTGAAATTGAATTGTGCTGTGAAGAAGGGAATCCGATGCGTTTTATGTATTTACTGTCTATGTCTATTTTATGCAGTCTTACGGCCTGCGCCGCCCCTCTAAGCACAGAGGAGCCAAGCGCCAAGGACAAGGCGTTAGCTGAGAAGTGGGCGGATAAGGTGAAAAAACAAGAAGAGCCGCGCCCTGTTTGCAGTTTCAATAAGGATGGGATTGGTGCCTGTCATTACCAATAATAAGGTCATAATGTGTACCTTGCTCATGCAATGATATAAAAAAGCCCGCATAGTTATATGATGCGGGCTTTTTTTATGCTGTATAATGTAGGGGAGGGAGAACTCTACAGCATTACTGTCTATATTTTATGCGGCACTTTTAATATTGATGACTTTTGTGCCTTCTGGCTTCTCCAGCGCTTTTTTCGGCAGTGTAACCTCGAGGACACCGTTTTTGAATGTGGCTTCGATGTTGTCTGCTGAGGCATCTTCTGGCAGCGCGAGGACGCGTTTAAATGTACCGTAAGAGCGCTCAACAGAGTGGAAGTTCTTATCTGTTTTCTCGCTCTGCGCTTTCTTTTCACCAGTAATCGTGAGTAAGCCTTCGGTTGAGACTTCTAAGGTGATGTCTTTTTCATCGACACCAGCCATTTCCACGCTGAGGTTATAGCTTTTATCCGTTTCGGCGATATCAAGCTGCGGTTTTAACGCTACTTCGCCGAACATTGGTGTATGCGCGAAATTGGGGAACATATTCATTGATGAAAAGGCATCGCCAAATAGCCGGTCAATGTCACGATGCAGATCTTGCAGCGGGTTGCCTTCGCCCAGACCGCCTGAGATGAAGTTTGCCGGCATGCCGTAATTTCGGCTTTGTATGCGGTCGGTTAAAGCACTGTGATGCGCTGCATGATGTGATGTACTCGGATCTTTTTTGTGCCAGTTCCATGGGGTAAGTTTTTGAATGTTGATACTCATAATGTGTACCTCCTTATTTCTGGTTTAATAGCGATGTACTGAGACCGAGGCAGGATTAGAAGGTGCCTCGGTCTCCTATGCTTTTATATGCGTTTACCGTAAAGGGAAAAGCTTACTGGCCTTTAATCTTAATAAGGCGTGGCTTTTTCTCTTCGGGAACTTCGCGTTTCAGCGCGATGGTTAAGAGACCGTTTTTAAGATCAGCATCGATAACTTTTATGTGGTCAGCAAGGCGAAAATTGCGTTCAAAAGAGCGTGCGGCAATACCCTGATAGAGCATTTCTACAGGCTGATCGCTTTCGTCTTCTTTGCGGCTGCCTGTTATGCTGAGCGTGTCGCCTTTAAATACAATATCAATCTCTTTATCGCTAAACCCTGCCACAGCAATCGTGATGCGATAGTCATCATCGCCAATTTTTTCAATATTGTGTGGGGGATAGTGGTCTTGCGCAGCTGATTTTTCTTCGAACAAAGTGTCGAACATTTCATTGAAACGGTCAAAACCAACCGTGCGGCGCATTAATGGCGCCGTGAGTGTTAATACATTTGTCATTTTTATCTCCTTTTTGTTAAGCAAGATGAGCTATGTATAAATAAACGGCTATGCTTTTGAGGCCTTGCAATAAGCACCTTACATAACCTATGTACCCTTTATACGCAGCAGATTATATTTGGATCATATTTTTTTTAATTTTGTTATTTGCTGCGCTTCCTCTATGCTTATTAAGAATTATAAGGAGGATATTTTCTATGATTATTGGATATTATGCAGGCCTGCTTGGGCTTTTATTTGTCTTTTTGACTTTGCGGATTGTGCGCCTGCGCTGGAAGTATAAAGTTGGCATTGGTGATGGTGGCGAACATGTATTGGCGAAGGCCATTCGTGTACATAGCAATTTTGTTGAATATGTACCATTTGCTGTGATCCTTATTTACATGGTGGAAGTGCAGCAAACAAACGCAATATTGCTTCATGGGTTTGGCGGTGCGCTTTTTGTGGCGCGTGTGTTGCATGCTTTTGGCCTTAGCAAAACAAGTAAAACATCATTTGGCCGGGCGGCAGGGACAATTATTACAAGTTTAATTTTGCTCGCGTCTTCATCTTTACTGATTCTTAGCTTTATCAAGGCAAACTACGCTATGTAGTGGGGCTTAATTTTTCATTGAAACCCGCTTTTGCCCTTTTGGCAGAGCGGGTTTTTGTTTATAATAAGCGAGAAAATTCTTAAACGCCCTTCCACATTTTACGTTTTTCAAAAGGATAATATAATGAGTAAGACTCCGATTACAGTTGCCCGCGGTGATGGTATTGGTCCAGAAATTATGGATGCAACGCTGAATATATTAAATGCAGCAGGGGCGCAGTTAGATATCGAAGAAATTGAAATTGGCGAAGCGGTCTATACGCGCGGCATTCAAAACGGCATCGAAGAAAGCAGCTGGGATTCGCTGCGCCGTACCAAAGTGTTTTTAAAAGCGCCGATTACAACGCCGCAAGGTGGGGGGTTTAAGTCACTTAACGTGACGGTACGTAAATCATTGGGGCTTTATGCGAATGTGCGCCCTTGTGTGTCTTATCACCCTTATGTGGAAACAAATTTCCCAGGCATGGATATGGTGATTATTCGTGAAAATGAAGAAGATTTATATGCCGGCATTGAACATCGCCAAACGCAGGATGTTGTCCAGTCGTTGAAACTTATTTCGCGCCCCGGCAGTGAACGTATTGTACGCTATGCGTTTGAATATGCACGTGCAAATGGCCGCAAAAAAGTGACCTGTATGATTAAAGACAATATCATGAAAATGGCGGATGGCTTGTTTCACCGTGTCTTTGATGAAATCGGCGAAGAATATCCTGATATTGAAAAAGACCATTACATCATTGATATCGGCATCGCACGCGTTGCGGCGCGCCCAAATGATTTTGATGTTATTGTTACTGAGAATCTTTATGGCGATATTATCTCAGACGTTGCCGTTGAAATTACAGGCTCTGTTGGGCTTGGTGGTTCATGTAATGTTGGTGATGATTTCGCGATGTTTGAAGCGGTGCATGGCTCTGCCCCTGACATATCAGGCAAAGGCATTGCGAACCCGTCAGGCCTATTGCTAGGCGCTGTATTAATGCTCAACCATATTGGGCAAAGTGAAGTTGCAACCAAAGTGCATAATGCGTGGTTCAAAACTTTGGAAGACGGCATACATACGGGCGACATTTATGACGCTGATCTGTCCAAAGAGAAAGTCGGCACAGAAGGTTTCGCCGCGGCAGTGATTGCGCGTTTGGGGCAGAAGCCAAGCCAGTTTAAAGCTGTGGATTATGGCACTGGCGCAAAAGAAGGCTTAAAATTGCCGCCATTAAAGCCGCGTAAAACGCAAAGCAAAGAGCTTGTTGGCGCTGATATCTTTATTCACTTTGATGGCACGCCTGATGCGCTCGCTGCGCGGGTGAAGGCTGTGGATGGGCTTGAGCTGCAAATTATTGCTAATCGCGGCGTTAAAGTATGGCCAAATGGGCATCCTGACACATTTTGTTCAGATCATTGGTGCTGCCGATTCCAGAAAACGGGATTAATGTCGCATGATGATATCATAGCACAGCTTAAAGCGATTAAGGATGCGGGGCTTGAATTTATTAAGGTTGAAAACCTCTATGAATTTGACGGCGAGCGTGGTTATACATTGGCACAAGGCCAATAAAAGCTGCAGCGTTTATAAAATAGTGATAAAGGCGGCGAGTGAAGAGCCGCTTTTATTGTAATACACAGCAATATTATGGTAAATTTTTCTTGCGCTTGTTAAAAAATAGGCATAGGCTCACTTTCATAGTTTGGTTAATTTTGTACGAGTGAGGGTAAAATGAACCATATAAAAAACATATTTATTCGTAATGCGGCTTATGGCGATGAAATTTTGATTGATGATCGTATCGTCAAACATAAGAACAGGCCAGCGCCAGAGGGCGCGCAAGAGTTTCATCAATTGCGCATATCCTTTGAAGAATTTGCAGATGCAGATTTAGAACGCTTAGATTCTGCGTTTATTGATGTGAATTTTCAAAAACGTGAAAAGAGCACGCAAAGTGATTTTTTGATTCTGTCACGCGGAACTAAAATTCATTTCGAAATTCGCTAGTTTACAGCCAGCCTTGAAGTTCTTTCTGTATATAGCCTGTTAACAAATCCATATGCGCATCGTCATCATTAAGGCATGGAATGTAGGTAAACTCTTCGCCGCCATGCTCTAGGAATGCATTTTTGGCCTCTATAGAGAGTTCCTCAAGCGTTTCAATGCAGTCAGACACAAAGGCGGGCGAGAGTATCGCAACACGCTTAATACCCTTTTGGGCGAGTTCTATTAATGTTGGCTCAGTATAGGGCTGCAGCCATTTGGCGGGGCCAAAGCGTGATTGGAAGGTTGTGAGCCATTTTTCTTTAGGCCAGCCAAGGCGCTCTTGTAAAAGACGCGAGTTCTTCACACACATACAATGATAGGGGTCGCCTTTTTCCAGATATTTTTGGGGCAGCCCATGAAATGATGTCAAAATATATTCAGGTGGCTGGCCAAGTGTTGCCAGTTTGTTGTTGACTGAGGTGGCGAGAACGTCAATGAAGTCATCGCGATCATACCATGGGCTTGATGTGCGTATCGCAGGCTGCCAGCGCATGGTTTTAAGGTGTTCAAATGCTTTATCAAATACTGACGCTGTTGTCGTGGCGCTATATTGCGGATAAAGCGCGAAAAAGAGAATCTTGCTACAGCCCTGCGCGCTGAGTTTATCTATAGCGCTTTTAATGGATGGGTTGCCGTAACGCATTGCCCATGTCACCGCAATATCAGGATGCGCCTCACTAAGCCGCGCGGATATTTTTTCACATTGCGCACGTGTAATGGTTTTTAACGGCGATTCGTCCTGTTCATTATTCCAAATCGAACGATAGGCTTTACCGCTGCGCGTAGGGCGCGTTGAGAGAATTATGCCTTGTAAAAGAGGCTGCCATATAAGTTTTGGCAGATTAATCACACGTTGATCGCTTAGAAATTCTGAGAGATATTTACGCATGGACCAGTAATCTGTGCCATCTGGCGTCCCTAAGTTAACCAAGATTACGCCGATGCGCCCAAATTTGGGTGTTGGGTGAGCATCTGGTTTGGTGATGGTGCTAATATTCAGCGGTGATTCGTTTTTTATCATGTTATGTATTCTATAATTATTGTTGTTTAACAGGGGGTTGTTCGTGTCAATGCGACGTTAACTTTTTATTAATCTCTATATTCCATTATCACTTCATACTTTACTACAAATAAGTGCATAGGCGAATGTTTCAACCCCAATGAAACGTTTTCACCTAAAACGACCAAGCCTTGCTTGCTGCTTGGTCAGCCCTTATTTACACACATGCTTATCTTAGAAGTTGCTCACTTTAAATTATTCATATTTATAAGAGAAGGATAACGCTTATGACTTTTGTTACACAAAACCTTATTACGCCTGAAAATTCAGTTTTTGTCTTTGTTGACCAGCAGCCGCAAATGGCTTTTGGTGTACGTTCGATTGATACGCAGCTGCTCAAAAACAATACAATAGCCCTTGCTAAGACCGCGCGCGCGTTTGATGCACCAACGATTTTGACAAGCGTGGAAAGCGAAGCTTTCTCAGGATATGTTTGGCCTGAACTACTTGATGTTTTACAGCAAGACCCGTTTGAGCGCACAACTATGAACTTATGGGAAGATAAAGCAGTTCATAAGGCGATTAAGGAGAGCGGCCGTAAAAAGATTGTTTTGTCAGGTCTGTGGACTGGCGCATGTATAAATTTCCCTGCACTTTGCGCGCTAGATGATGGTTATGAAGTCTATATTATAGACGATGCTTGCGGCGAACTCAGTCCAGAAGCGCAATATGCGGCAATGACACGCGCAGAAAAAGCGGGCGCTGTGCCAATGACATCCTTGCAAGTTTTATTAGAGCTGCAACGGGATTGGTCGCGCGAAAAAACATATAAGGCGACATTAGATATTATTCGCGAACATTATGGAAGTTACGGCATGGGGGTTGATTATGCCCTTACGCATGTACAGCACGCACCGCAGCGCGGTCAATACCCGCAAGCCGTTGATAGAAAACACTCTCAAGCAGCTTAAGAATTCTACACCACTCATATCCTGCACAACTTTGGCGCCCCTTAAATAAGGGCGCCATTTTTGTATCATGTTTACGTTATGTGAAGGCTGGGCAACTTAATCCCAATTGAGAATGACTTTGCCAGATTGGCCTGAACATGCAATGGCAAAGGCCTCTTCATATTCGTCAACTTTGAACTCATGGGTAATGATCGGGCTGATATCAAGGTCGCCCATGACCATCATTTTCATTTTATGCCATGTTTCATACATTTCGCGGCCATAAATGCCTTTTAAGGTTAGGCCTTTGAAAATAACTTGGTTCCAATCAACGGGCATGTCGCTAGGCGGGATGCCAAGCAGGGCAATTTTACCGCCATGAATAATGGTATCAAAAATTGTATGGAATGCTGGCGCAGCGCCTGACATTTCAAGCGCGACATCGAAGCCTTCCGTAATGTGCAGCTCTTTCATCAAAGCCTTTAAATCGGTATTCTGAATATTTACCGCGTGTTCAATGCCCATTTTCTTTGCGAGCTCTAAGCGATATGGGTTTATATCGGTAATGACGACATGGCGTGCGCCTGCGTGGCGACAAACGGCCGCCGCCATAATGCCAATAGAGCCTGCGCCTGTGATGAGGACATCCTCACCGACAAGGTTGAATGATAAAGCCGTATGAACGGCATTGCCAAAGGGGTCGAAAATCGCCGCGATTTCATCAGGGATTTCATCAGGTATAGGGCAGACATTACTGGCGGGGAGCTTTAAATATTCAGCAAATGCGCCTTGGATATTGACGCCAATACCAATGGTTTTTGGACAGAGATGCAAGCGCCCACCACGACAGTTACGGCACTGACCACAGACGATATGCCCCTCACCAGAAACGCGCTGACCAATTTTAACGGTTGTCACGTCACTGCCGATTTCAACAATTTCGCCGACATATTCGTGGCCTGTGATCATGGGGACGGGAATGGTTTTTTGTGACCATTCATCCCAGTTATAAATATGAATATCTGTGCCGCAAATTGCAGTTTTCTTGATTTTAATTAGAACTTCACTCGGGCTGATCTGCGGAATATCGGCATCTTTAATCATCCAGATGCCTTTTTCGGCCTTTAATTTTGATAGTGCTTTCATGTTATGCAGCTTCTCCTTTTAATACGCCAAGCTGTTTGCCAACTTCAGCGAATGCGGCAATGGCTTTGTCTATATGTTCTTTATCATGGGCGCAAGACATTTGGGTGCGTATGCGTGCCTGTCCTTTGGGGACAACGGGAAATGAAAAGCCGACAACATAAACGCCGCGTTTAAGCATTTCATCTGCAAACTTTGATGCAAGCGCTGCATCATAGAGCATGACGGGGATGATCGGGTGGTCGCCATCGAGCAGATCAAAGCCGAGCTTAGTCATCTCAGCGCGGAAATATTGGCTGTTCTGTTGCAGTTTCGCACGCATGGCTGCGCCGTCTTGTTCTAACATATCAAGCACGGCGATCGAGGTCGCGGCGATGACGGGGGCGAGGGTATTCGAAAACAAATAAGGGCGAGAGCGTTGGCGCAGCATCTCAATAACCGGTTTGCGCGCAGAAATATAGCCGCCTGATGCACCGCCGAGGGCTTTACCAAGCGTGCCGGTAATAATGTCAATTTTGTCGATGACATTGTGGTAATCCGCTGTGCCGCCGCCATTTTTGCCCATAAAGCCTGCGGCGTGACAATCATCAATCATGACCAAAGCGTCATATTTTTCTGCCAAGGCGCAAATTTCAGGCAGTTTGGCAATATAGCCATCCATCGAAAATACGCCATCTGTTGCAATCAGGCGGTAACGTGCGGATTGCGATTCTTTTAAGCAGCGCTCTAAATCTGCCATATCGCTGTTATGATAACGGTAACGCTGCGCTTTGCTCAGGCGGATACCATCAATAATGCTGGCATGGTTCAAAGCATCGCTGATAATCGCATCTTCTGCCGTAAGCAGTGTTTCAAATAGGCCGCCATTGGCATCAAAACAGGATGGATATAAAATCGTGTCTTCTTTACCGGTGAATTTTGAAATTCGCGCTTCAAGCTGTTTGTGAATATCAAGCGTCCCGCAGATAAAGCGTACGGATGCCATACCAAAGCCGTGGCTATCAAGTGCGTCTTTGGCGGCGCTAATCAGCAAGGGGTTATTGGCAAGGCCAAGGTAGTTATTGGCGCAAAAGTTTAAAACGCTTTGGTCGTTGGCTACTTTTATTTCCGCGCTTTGCTGGCTGTGAATAGGGCGCTCATCTTTATATAGGCCTGCGTCTTTAATGGCGGATATTTCTTGCTGGAGATGGTCATGGAAGGGCGTTGTCATTGTAACCTCTTAATGCGTGTCTGTGCTTTGTAACGTTCTTAACGAATAAGTAAATACTATCGCATATAATTTAACAATTATAATGTTTTTAATGTGCATGATTTAGTATAAGATATCACAAGATTAAACAGGTAAAAAATATAGGCAATAGATAAATGATTCAGCGTGTATTAGTTATTGATGATAGCGAGACAGATCAGTTTATCTGTTCGTGTATTTTAGAAGAATACAACAAAGACATCGAAATTCTCAAAGCATATGATGGCAAAGAAGGGCTAGAAATTCTTGCAAATCTTGATACTGCGCCTGAAATGATCTTGCTCGATATTAATATGCCACGTATGAACGGCCATGAATTTCTAGCAGAGTATAAAAAAAGACATGCTGCGCCAGCAAGCGTTGTTGTGATGCTGACATCGTCTTCGCAAGAACGTGATAAGGATGAATCCATGCAGTACAGCTTTGTTAAAGAATATCAAGAAAAACCACTTTCGGTTGAGGCGGTGCAAAAGCTTGAAGCTTTGCTGAACGGCTAGATTGTGCTTGCTAGAGCGCCGATGGCAGCCTAAAATACCCCTTATAAAAATATTATAAGGGGATTTTTTATGGATACGCGCGGATATATGTCAGGTTTTGGGAACCATTTTGCTAGTGAAGCAAAGACGGGGGCGCTTCCTGAAGGACAAAATTCGCCGCAGCGTGCGCCTTATGGCCTTTATACAGAACAAATCAGTGGTTCATCTTTTACCGCGCCAAAAGCAGCGAATAAACGTAGCTGGCTGTATCGGCTCTACCCTTCAGTGTGTCATGGGCGTTATGTGGCATATGGTGACGCGTCTGGTTTTCTCAGTGCGCCATTTTCTGATCGGGCGGTATCGCCAAACCAAATGCGCTGGAGCAAACGCCCTCACCTTCATAAACATCACGATTTCATTGATGGCATACATACGGTCGCAGGGAATGGCAATAGTGATGAATGGGCAGGGCTTGCGGTGCATGTCTATCAAGCCAATCAATCAATGGCTGACCGTGGGCGTTACTTTTACAATGCCGATGGCGAATTATTGATCGTCCCGCAGCTAGGCAGTATGGTTATCCGCAGTGAAATGGGCGTGATTGAAGCTGCGCCAGAGGAAATTGTTGTGATTCCGCGCGGTATTAAATTCGCGGTTGATTTGGCGGAAGGCTGCGAAGATATCTCAGGGTATATTTGCGAGAATTACGGCAGCCCGTTAGAGCTTCCCGCGCGCGGCCCAATTGGGGCAAACGGCCTTGCAAATGAGCGCGATTTTTTGACTCCACAGGCGAGTTTTGAAGAAAAAGAAGGCGCGATGACGATGATCGCGAAATTTGCTGGTAAATTATGGTCTGCGCCATTGCGCTCATCGCCGTTAAATGTTGTGGCGTGGCACGGCAATTATGCGCCGTATAAATATGACCTTAAAAATTTCAACGTGATCAACAGCGTCAGTTTCGACCACCCTGATCCGTCAATTTTTACCGTGTTAACATCGCCAAGCGTAATCGAGGGCACGGCGAACCTTGATTTTGTCGTCTTCCCACCGCGCTGGATGGTCGCAGAAAACACTTTCCGTCCACCTTATTTCCACCGTAATATTATGAGCGAATTTATGGGCATGATAAACGGCGAATATGACGGCAAAGCGGATGGTTTTGTCCCTGGCGGCTATTCATTGCATAACTGCATGTCGGCACATGGCCCTGATGCCACAACATACCAAAAGGCGAGTAACGCCGAACTTACGCCGCTATATTTAGATGGCGGTCTGGCCTTTATGTTTGAAAGCCGCTACATCATGCGCCCGACGGAACAAGCGTTAGAGGGGGATAATCTTCAGCCAGATTATTTAGATGTTTGGGATGGTTTGCATAAAGGGTGATAGGCGTAACTTAGGGTTGACATTATGAGCGCTCCTGTTTATGTATAATGATCATAACAAATAACAGAACAGGTTGGTAAGAAATGGGCTTTAAAGATTTCCCCGTATTGCGTTTGTTTTTTAATGAACCAGCAGCACAAACACCGCAGCAAATTGAACATGAGCGTCAATTGGCAAGACTGTCCAATTTTATGTCTGATTTGCCTAAACGTATAAAAGAAGAATTTGAAGAAACACTATCTGCAGCAGGTGATGCTGGCGTCGATATAAAGAAACTTGCTCAGAATATGGGGCATGGTGAGAATATTTTCCAGCGTCTACATGAAAAATGCGGCATGTCTTTAGGGGGCTATTCATTCTCTATTGACGTTGATGGCGCAGCTTATTCGCGTGAGGAACTTGCAGGCTTAACAGAGCAGATTGTTGCGCTGCATGATGTTGCGGCAGCCTACAATGTAGACATACAATTTGCAGGGTTTGATCGCTTACCGCGTAAGGCAACAGCTGTACGCCACAGTGCGACCCGTCATATATCCACGATGATAAACTTTTCCCCGCGCGATACATATAATGCGTGGAGCCATCCAGATTACAGTCCTGGCGATAGAGATGGTGAAGATAAAATAAAATCTACGGTCAATAGCCGCTTTATTCGCCCTAAACCACAGGGGCCTAACAATCAAAATATTGGCAGCGGTGTACCGCGCATATAAATATAGAGAATAGGAATGTTATAATGACAAAGAAACAACAAACGACACTCTGTGCCCTTTTTAATGAAATGGCTGATAAATATGTCAATCTTGGCGAGGCGATTGATTTACGCAACGCAGAATATGCAGAAAATTTCAGCTTTGCCGAGAATTTATTTATTAACGCGGGAGTTAAACCCGCGAGTGTATTAAAAGGCGTTTTTACGAAAAAATCCGAATATACCAAGTTCATGACCGAAACAGAGCTTCTTGTGACACGCGAAGGGTTTCCAATGCGCCCTAAAAATCAGGTTGTCTCACGCAATTGCTTTGTTTCAATGATGAAAGATGCATATGGTGAAAAATTCGATACGCCAATAGCGGCAGACAGCTTAGATGCTAGAATGGTTTCCTATAGCGTTAATGCATGGAATAAATGTGAAGATAAAACCGCGCAAGTAAAAAGCGGCGCTTATGTGACGATGGCTAATCGCTTTTAAGAGGTCTAATTAGATTTAAGATAAAAAAAAGCGGCTTTTTGAGCCGCTTTTTGTTTAGACATCATTAAATATTTCATCGGTTTTTGCGGCGCATATAAAGTCATTTTTGTGCAGGCCGCTTATGGCATGTGTCCACCATGTGACTTTGACTTTGCCCCATTCAAGCAAGATAGCGGGGTGGTGCTGTTCGTCTTCGGCCAGTGCGCCGATACGCATAGCGAAATCTTGCGCTTTTTTCCAGTTTTTGAATTTATAAACGCGCTCTAACATATCAATGCCGTCTGTGTCATAGACTTGCCATTCAGGGATGTCTTTCGCCATTTCTTTGATTTCGTCATTGGTTGCAGGCGTTGCGCCGCCTGAACAAGGAACGCATTTTTCTTTTTCAAGTGCAGACATATATCGTTTCTCCGTATTTGGTCAGTATTGATTGATTAAGTGCTTATTGTGTTTACGCTGATTTTTTGTCATCGTCTTTTGGTGGATATTTAGGTGCGTGTAGGCCCAGTTGTTGCGCTTCACGCACTTTATCCATTATATCCATTTGGGCGATGTTATAAAGGTCGTGTATGCCGTTAATTTTAAAATAAATCGGCTGCATAATGTCAATGCGATATGGTGTGCGTAAGACGTCAATGACATCGAGCGTTTTACGCTCTGGCGTACCTGATGCAAAGGCGTATTCTGTTTCAGCAGGTGATGATAATATACCGCCGCCATAAATGCGTAGCCCGTCTTTTGTTTCCATCAGGCCAAACTCGACCGTGAACCAATACAGCCTTGCGAGCCAGACGCGGTCTTTTTTATCAGCCTTCAGGCCGAGCTTGCCATAGACATGAGTGAATGCGGCGAAGTCAGGATTGGTCAGCATCGCGCAGTGCCCAAAGACTTCGTGGAAAATGTCTGGTTCTTGCAGATAATCAAATTCATCACGGCTACGGATAAATGTTGCTACGGGGAATTTTTTATCGGCAAGCAGTGCAAAGAATTTATCAAAGTTGATGAGCGCGGGGACGGGGGCAACTTCCCAACCCGTTTTTTCGCGCAATATAGCGTTTATTTCGGGGATTTGCGGAATACGATCAGTGGGAAAGTTTAGTGTTTCCAATCCTTGTAAATATTCATCACAGGCCTTGCCTTTAATGCATTGCATCTGCCGCGTGACAAGCTCGCCCCAAATGGCGTTTTCCTCATCGCTCCAAGCAATATAGCCTTTTTCATCTGGCGCGCGTGATGTGTAATTTGTTGCTTTTCCCATCTTCCTGTCCTGCTTTGTTATTTTGTTATTATAGCATAGATCCGTGTATATTTTCTAACTCTGGCGGCGCATCTGTATGCGCTTCTGGCGTTGCTTTTTTGACCCGTGCATCGTGCAGCATATTTTTTTCAATCTGCAACAATTTTGGATAAGGGGCAAGGTCAACTTTGTAACGCCGCGCATTATATAATTGCGGCAGTAAGCAAATATCTGCCATTGAAATTTCATCGCCGCAGCTAAAACCATATTGCGTATTGGTGCGGGTGAGCATTGTTTCATATGTGGCAAGGCCGCGGCTGATCCAGTGTTCGACCCATGCATTTGCTTGCGCTTGGTCTGCATCAAGCACGCCCATTAAATAGGCTTTCCATACTTGGGGCGTACCGAAAGGGTGAATATCGGTGGCGATGAGCAAAGCAAGCTGCCAAATTTCTGCCTGCGTTTTTGCATCGCCGTAAATTAATTTAGGCGCAGCATAGGCGCTATCCAAATATTGCATCACAGCAAGGCTTTGATTGAGCTCTACTTTGTCATCAATAAAATAAGGTGCAGTGCCAAGTGGGTTGATTTGTTTATAGGCAGCGCTTTTATGTTCGCCTTTTAACAAATCAACATTCACGGTTTCGTAATCAATGCCCTTGAGGTTAAGGGCAATGCGCAGACGATAACAGCTTGATGCACGGTAATAATCGTAAAGCTTTATCATGCTTAGGCGCTTTTCTTTGCCGGTTTTGCTACAGCATTATATTGCACGACTTTTTGTTCAATTGTGCCAAATATGGACTGGCCGTTTGCGTCTTTGGCTTCAATTTTAATGCTGTCGCCGAACTTCATAAACGGCGTTTTAAATTCACCGCTTTCTATTTTTTCAATCATGCGGATTTCGGCAAGGCAGCTATAGCCGACAGCGCGATTAGAATTTGAAATTGTGCCAGAGCCGATAATGGCGCCTGCGCCTAATGGGCGGGTTTTTGCTGCATGGGCGATAAGTTCCCCAAAATCAAACTGCATTTCAATCCCGCAATTCGGCTCGCCGCATTCGACGCCGTTTAATGTGCTAATCAGCGGGCGCGTAAACTTGCGTCCATCCCATGCATCGCCGAGGGCTTCTGGCGTAACGGCTGTGGGTGAAAAAGCGCTTGGCGGCTTGGAATTAAAAAAGCCAAAACCTTTGCCAAGTTCATTAGGAATAAGGTTGCGCAAAGATACATCATTCATCGTCATGACAAGTGCAATATATTGCGGCGCATCTTCGGCGCTAACGCCCATTGGAACATCTGTGGTGATAACGGCAATTTCGCCCTCAAAATCAATGCCAAAATCTTCGCTGATGACTTCAATATCCTGCGTGGGGTCTAAAATAGTGTCTGATACGCCTTGGTACATTAAGGGGTCAGTGAGGAAGCTTTCAGGCATTTCTGCGCCGCGGGCTTTGCGCACTAACTCAACGTGGTTTAAATAGGCACTGCCATCGGCGACTTGGTAGGCGCGCGGTAGTGGAGAAGCGCATTTGCTTTGATCGAAGTTTTCAAAATTCTTCGCGCTGCCATCTTCTAAGGCTTTATGGAGAGCCATGAGCTGTGGCGCACATACATCCCAATCGTCAAGTGCGGCTTGCAGGGTCGGTGCAACTGAAATAGCGCTTATCGTTTTCGTGAGGTCGTTTGAGACAATGTAAAGCTGACCGTCGCGGCCTGATTTATATGATGCGAGTTTCATCGTCGTTCCTTCCATTTTTAATCTATTTTCTGACAAGCAGTCTACCTTGTTTTCACCATTGGTCAAGCACGCCGCTTCACGCTAGACTTGCATCATCCATAGAAGCCGCGTTACTGTGAATGTTGATATAGGTTTGAAGCCATAGAAAGTAAAATTTAATATGAACAAATATAGGGTTGATAAGAATGTGTAGATGGATTGCCTATTGCGGCGCACCGATATTTATTGAACAAATTGTGACATTGCCAGATCATTCATTAGTTGCGCAAAGCATTAATGCTGAGATGAATTTCACTTCAGAGGGAACGCTTGTCAGTTTAAATGCCGATGGCTTTGGCGTTGGCTGGTACGGCGAAAAAGATGAGCCAGGCCTATTTAAAGATGAACTGCCTGCGTGGAGTAATGAAAACCTTCATGAGATTTGTAAACATACTAAGGCGAGTATCTTTTTTGCGCATGTGCGCGCACGGACAACGGGCGTGGTGCAGCGTTCAAACTGTCATCCGTTTAAATATAAGAACTGGCTATTTCAGCATAATGGGCATATTGATGCTTTCGAAGTGCTGCGCCAAGATTTGCATAAAGACATTGCACCAGAATTTTATGCAGAGCTATCCGGCACGACAGATAGTGAAACGTTTTTCTTATTGGCTTTGACCTATGGGTTAATGGATGACCCGAAAAAGGCGCTGCAGAAAGCCGTTAAGCGCGTTAGAGCTGCGGCGGAAGAGAAAAAAACCAGCGGCATTATCAATTTATCGTGCACCGTGAGTGATGGCGATAAGGTCTGGACGATACGTTATGCAGAAAAAGAAGCGCCAATGACGCAATTTTATTCGACTGCGTCTGATTGGATCAGCGATGAAAGCGGTGAAGAGACAATCAAGCAAAACAAGAGCGTGATTATTGTCTCTGAGCCGATCGATAAGTTGAGCAAAGAATGGATTGAGATTCCGCCCAACGCATTCACAACCACGACCGGCAATCATATTGAGATCGAAGATTTTCTTTAAAGAGAAAATTTAAGAAGGCTTTGCCTTGCTGCGGTTTATGCTTTTTTTTCGTCAAGCACGCCGCGGCGAATTTGGTCGAGCTCGATTGATTCAAAAAGCGCCTGAAAATTGCCTTCCCCGAAACCTTCATTGCCTTTGCGCTGAATGATTTCAAAGAACACAGGGCCAATGGCATCTTTGGTGAAGATTTGCAGCAAAATGCCTTGCCCATCAGTCGGTGCACCATCAAGCAAGATGTTGAGCTTTTGTAGTTCCGCTGTGTCTTCGCCGTGGCCTTGGACGCGGGCGTCAAGTTTCTCGTAATATGTCGCGGGCGTTTCTTGCAGCGGCACTTTATTTTTGTGCAAGCTGCGTACGGTTTCATATATATCCGCAGTGCCAAGGGCAATATGCTGAATGCCTTCGCCGTTAAAGCGCTTTAAGAATTCTTCAATTTGTGATCTATCGTCAGAGCTTTCATTCAGCGGAATACGGATTTTTCCGCAAGGCGAAGTCATGGCACGGCTTTTGAGGCCGGTAAGCTTGCCTTCAATATCGAAATAACGAATTTCACGGAAATTGAAAATATCTTCATAAAATTTGCCCCACACATCCATATTGCCGCGAAAAACATTATGGGTCAGGTGGTCAATATAAGTAAGCCCTGCGCCTTTAGGGTGACGATCTTCGGTGATAAAATAGAAATTATCATCATAAAAGCTTTCATCATCAAGCAAGTGGATCAGGCTGCCGCCAATACCATCAATGGTTGGTACGTCTTTTTGTTTCGCGCCGCTTTTCTCCATCGCGGATATTGCGCCGCGTTTTAAAGCCTCTTTAAATGCCGCATCTGCGTCCTTGACGATAAAAGCCATAGAGCTCGCGCCGGCGATATGTGTGTCGCTAAATTCTTTGGGCTGTCCGTAATCTTCAGCGTTAAGCAGGAAGTTTATATTGCCCTGACGGTAAAGATAGATCGCACGCGATTTATGATTCGCAACTTTGGTGAAACCAAGTTTTTCAAATAATTTACCGAGCTCGTCTTCTTTGCCGGCATATTCGATAAAGGCGAAACCGTTCGTACCAAGTGGATTTTCAAATAGATCAGCCATAGGGCGCTCCTGTTATATTTTTTATTATTGCTACTTAATTTATATAGATGGGCGCAGTATAAATGAAAGTCGGGGCGATCAATAGCCCTAAAACTTGCGGCGGTGCAACAGCATCTAAGATTGACCGGTATTCGGATCAGGCATACACTCGGCGCAGCCAATAAAAATGAGTGTTTTAAGCTTAAAAGATATAATAATAACGGGAGTTCACAATGGCGCTTAGTTTTTCTTACCCTGATTTATCAGGACACCCTGCCTTTGATAATCATGAAAAGATATTAATGGCTGAAGATACAGATATCGGCTTCAAGGCCTATATTGCCCTTCACAACACCAAACGCGGCCCCGCACGCGGGGGGTGTCGTTACTGGCCACATTATAATAACGATAATGATGCAATAAACGATGTGCTGCGCCTATCAAAGGGCATGACGTATAAAAACGCGCTTGCAAATTTACAATATGGCGGAGGAAAAACGGTTATTGTTGGTAAGGCTGGCACAACCAACCCAGACCCGTCTTTTATGATGGCATTAGGTCATGCGCTTAATGAGCTGAAAGGTGTTTATGAGACAGGCGAAGATGTCGGGACGCGCTTAGAAGACTTTAAGATTGCAGGCAGCATTACAGATTTTGTTCGTGTGCGTTCATTAGAAAAAGCGGGGGTAATTGACCTTCCGGGCGGCCCGCCGCTTTATACGGCGATTGGCGTTTATCACGGCATAAAAGCTGCTGTGAAGCACAAGATGGGCAAAGACGTGCTGCGTGACATACGTTTCGCCGTTAAAGGCCTTGGCAGCGTTGCAACGCCGCTTTGTGCGCTGTTACATGCAGATGGTGCGCAATTAACGGTTGCAGATATTGACCCTGCAAAAGTTGCGCGCGCTGCAAAGGAATGGGGCGCGAAAATTGGTCATCCTGATGATATTATGTTTGAGGATGTCGATGTTTACGTGCCCTGCGCCCTTGGCGGCGACATAAGCGCGGAGAGCGTTGATAAGGTCACAGCCAAAGTCATTGCAGGCGCGGCGAATAATCAGCTTGCGAGCGCTGACATGGCGGATGCACTAAAGTCGCGCGGCATATTATATGCGCCCGATTACGCGATTAATGCAGGTGGGGTCATTAATGTGGTTGAAATTGGCGCAAGCCATGAAGATTTAATTGCAAAATTGCGCCATATTGGCGTCACCCTCGATGAAATTTTTAAACGCGCTGATGCTGAGGATAAAACCACAGCTGAAATTGCGGATATCATCGCTTTAGAGCGTATAGCTTCACTTTAATTGACGGCAAGGGGCGGCAGCGAATCATATTTTATGATAGAGTCCCTCTGCGTCACTCGACTTTAAGACGTAATCTTTAATAAGCAATAAGGAGCAATTATGATGCGCGACAACGTAGGTTCAGATGTAAATAAGGTTTTCGAAGAATTGGGAATAGCTAGCGTGCTTAGCCAATCAGGTAACCTTCCTGTATTTAGCCCCGCTGATGGCAAAAAATTGGCCTCTGTGCAGATGCATACATCTGCGCAGTGCGATGCGATGATGTCAGATGCCGAAGATGCATTTAAAGCATGGCGCGTTGTACCTGCGCCGCGCCGCGGCGAACTTATACGTTTGCTGGGGGAGATTTTGCGTGAGAAGAAAGAAGCGCTGGGCGCTTTGGTCTCACTCGAAAACGGTAAAATTTATCAAGAAGGCCTCGGCGAAGTGCAGGAGATGATTGATATTTGCGATTTTGCTGTTGGGGTGAGCCGTCAATTATATGGCCTTACAATCGCTTCTGAGCGTCCGGGGCATAAAATGCGCGAATATTGGCAGCCTGCAGGTCCTGTGGGCGTTATCAGTGCGTTTAACTTCCCTGTGGCTGTTTGGGCATGGAATACGGCGCTGGCGATTGTCTGCGGCGATCCTGTGATCTGGAAGCCATCGGAGAAAACGCCGCTTACGGCGATGGCCTGTCAGCAAATGTTCTTGGATGCCTGCGCTAAATTTGGCGCAGAGGCACCAGAAAATCTTTCACAGCTATTAATTGGCGAAGCAGAAATTGGCGCGCAAATGGTCGCAGATAAGCGTATGTCTGTGATTAGCGCGACGGGCAGCACGGCAATGGGTCGTAAAGTTGCGCCAATCGTCGCTGAGCGTTTCGGTAAAGTTATATTGGAACTTGGCGGTAATAACGCGATTATCGTTGCGCCAAGCGCCGATTTAGACCTTGCCTTCCAAGCTATTGTTTTTGGCGCAGTTGGTACATGCGGTCAGCGCTGTACGTCTACGCGCCGCGTGTTTATCCATGATGATATTTATGATGCATTAGTGCCGCGCATTAAAAAAGCCTATGGTGGTTTGTCGCTGGGGCACCCGATGGCAGATGGGACACTTGTTGGGCCATTAATTGATGGTATGTCTTTTGATTTGATGGAAGCGGCGCTTGATAAAGTGCGCACCATGGGCGCGGACATTACAGGCGGCGGTCGCGCCTTGGCGGAGGAGTATCCAGAAGCGTTTTACGTACACCCAGCCGTCGTTGAAATGAGCGGTATTGCCGATAACGTTAAAGAAGAAACCTTTGCGCCGATACTATATGTCTTCCGCTATTCTGATTTGGAAGAAGCGATTGCGCGTCAAAATGATGTGCCGCAGGGCTTGTCATCGGCGATCTTCACGCGTGATGTTTTGGAGGCTGAAATCTTCACCGCAGAGGCGGGCAGCGATTGCGGTATTGCGAATGTTAATATCGGCACAAGCGGCGCTGAAATTGGCGGGGCATTTGGCGGTGAGAAAGAAACAGGCGGCGGCAGAGAAAGCGGCTCAGATGCATGGAAAGGTTATATGCGCCGCATGACAAGCACGCTGAATTATTCCAAAGAATTACCGCTCGCGCAGGGCATTAAATTCAGCGTTGGTGAGTGATTTTAGCCAGTAATTATTGAGAATATTTTCAAAAAGGGCGCACATGGCGCCCTTTTTTATTGTTTAAATTCAGTTATATAAGTGTAAACTAATCTGTTTATAATATGTGTGGGTATGTTGACAAAGATTCTTTGGAGAGGAGTCCGTGTAGTGTATAAATAAACTGATATGTTTATAAGTGGAACGGAAATATAATATGAAAATCACAGCAAAGCAGAAAGACATTTTAGCCGCCGCAGAAATTGAATTTCAAAAGCATGGTTTGCACAATGCGATCATTGATACAATCGTTGAAAATGCTCAGGTTTCAAAGCGTACGCTTTATAAATATTACCGAAGTAAACTGGATCTTTTCCAAGCTGTTTTGATGCAAAAATACCGCGCTGTCGGGCGCGGCAAAGCTGTGCTTTATCAGCGTGATCAAGATTTTAAAAAACAGCTTAAATTGCTTATTATTCACGAGATAAACGCATATCAATCAAAGGCTTACATGGATGTCGCGCAGATCATATTGCGTGAATTAATGCTTTCTCAGGACAAAGCAGAGAAAGTCTTTGCCCAATTGCCGCCCACAGGGACGTCATTAAAGCAGTGGATCGGTGATGCGGTGAAAGATGGCTATCTCGTCTGTAAGGATATTGAGATGGCAGCACAGAGCCTAGAGGGGCATATTAAGTCTTACGCATTTTACCCGCAGGTCTTTGGCTTCGTGCAGATCGACACGGCGCAGGTTGATGCCGTGGCAGATCATATGGTGGATATGATTTGCAAAACTTATGATTTTTCAGGTTAGTCAGGGGTTTCTTGCGCAATTTGGGCGATATAATCTTGTAATAAAGCTTCTAATTCGCCGTCTTTTTGTTTTTCTATAATAACATTATTGATATTATCTAAGATATCTTTTAATTCAGAGCGCATGAGAATGTTTAACGTCCCTTGGCTGTGAATTAATGCGGTAATTAAGCTCGTGTTATTTCGTTTATCATAGGCTTTGAAATTTAAGGTCCCGATAATGCCACAGCTTATCTTATTATCATCAAGTGCTTTTAAAAGGCTTTCTTCGCTAGGGAAATCGCGGCGCTTTAGTCGCGCTTGGTCGAAATATTTATGGCCTGTAATTGTACCAATTTCATAGCTATAGATATCATCAAGCGCTGTTATTTTTTCGCGCATATCGCTTTGGCAAATCAGCGAATCGCTTATGGGGTATAAGGGGGCAGAGAAGCGCGTGTTTGTAAACGGCTTGCCATCGGGTAGCCATGACGGGCTAAAGACAATGAAATCTACTGCGCCTGATTTAAGCGCATCTACACGGCTGGTTGTCGCAACGTCAAAGCGCTTGGGCGTATAGGGCGTATCATTTAGAATCATCGCTATCGCTTCATAGAGTAGCGTGCGCTCTTTATCGCCGCCAATACCTATAGTGAAAGGGTAGCGGTCTTTTGATGAGGTGGTGGAAAATTTGAGATAAAAATTATCTGTCTTACCAAGCCAGCGCTCATAGGCTGCCATAAAGGCATTCTCTGCTACGGCCTTTCCTATCGATTGCGAAAGGGCGGGGAGCAAATGCACATGTTTTTTGTCAAGCACATGATATAGCGGATAGGCAGCAATGAACCGTCGCTTATACGCCGATAGGTTAAGGCTGTTGCTCTTTGTGATGAGGTTAAAATTAAGGTCATCGATGATAAACCCATCAATGCGCCCAGTTTGTAACATTGCAATGAGCTGTGGGTAGCTGCGCACAGCAGTAGCATGTGTTGAAATATCTTTCGCAACTTGCTCTGCCCAGTGATTTGAAGCCATATAGCCAATGGGGCGATGTATTTTTGCGCTGCTATTATGGCGGGGCAGAATATTTGTAACTTGTTTCGTACCAAATAAATAGGAGCTTATGGATAAGACGGGCGTATTTATATAGGCCGCATAGGGCGTATTATCTATATATGTCTTTGTGCGCAGGGCATTGGCATCAACCAAGCCTTGGCGTAGGGCGTTATCAGCGCGTTTATATGGCATCGCTGCAAATTCTGCGCAAATCCCTGCATCTTGATAAATTTTTCTAAAAACGGAGACGAAAATTTCTGATGCTTCTATGTTTTCCGCATAGGCGACTTTATAACAATCTTTGCCTTTATGTTCCTGTGCATTAGCGCTCTGCGCCGTGCATAAGACAATGCCGATGGTAAATAGAAGTTTCATGAAGAGTCTAAACATTAAGGGCTACCGCGCTTGATTACGTCCTCGATATTTTAGCATATTAATTTGTGTTTATTAAGCGAGATTAGGCTGCTTATTCTTCTTCTTCTGCATTCGCGCCTTGCAGCGCCATCATGAGGTCACCGGACCATGCAATGAATTCAGGGTTTAAGAATTTAGGGTCTGCGCCCGTATATGTCAGTGGCGTGCCATCTATATCGGTAAGACCGCCGCCTGCCGCGCGTAATACCGCGTCGCCGGCTGCGGTATCCCATTCGCATGTGGGGCCAAAACGCGGATATATATCTGCTTTACCAGCCGCGATCGTGCATATTTTTAACGAACTGCCTTTTTTAATGATTTTTTCGACTTTGAATTGTTGTAGAAAATCATCAAGTTTTTCACCAGAGCCATGCGAAACACTGCTAACAACGGTAATGCCTTTTTTGGGAATAGCGCGGGTTTCGATGCGTTTTTCATTGTCGGTGTCATCAAGCCAGCGCAAAGCGCCAGTTTCAAAGTTTCCGGCATACATCTCGCCCAAGAACGGTGCATAGACAACGCCTAAAATAGGTTCACCTTTATGGATCAGGGCAATGTTGACTGTATAGTTGCCAGAGCCGCTAATAAATTCTTTGGTGCCGTCAAGCGCATCGACAAGCCAGTAATATTCTTCATTTTCGAGGTTTGGGCGGTAACCGCCGGCGACAGCCTCTTCGCCGATGATGATGATATCAGGGGTGATTTCTTTGAGTTTTTTGGTGATATGGTCTTCGGCGAGTTGATCGGCCACGGTTACAGGCGAGCCATCATCTTTGGTCATGGCTTCTAACGCGCCGCTATCATCAAAATAATCAAGCGTAATTTCGCCCGCATCATAGGCAATGCGACGGATTTGGTTCATTAATGCGGCGGGGTGTTTAAGTAAGCGGTTAGACATGTGCGTTCCTCAATATTTTCAACACACTATAGCGCCAAAATAAGGGATATAATAGTAAAATCGCCCTGCAGCTGCAGGGCGATTTAAAGTGGGTAATCTTGTTATTTGTCTATCTTAGACAATATTACAGATTAGCTGCTGCTGTATCTAGGTTACCTGATAGTGATGTCCATAGGCCTTCAAGTGAGGGACCAAACAGCGCCATACCTGCGCCAACGGCAACGGCTACGCCGGCTGCAATTAATGCATACTCAATAGCGGTCGCGCCATTTTCTTCGTTTTGATAAGCCTGAATTAGAGCAATAAGTTTCAACATATGTTGTCTCCTTTAATACGTTTCTTATTTTAATATTTTTGGAGGAATAATTTCCACCCACTTCGTTTCTCACCCTACTATCATGGCATTAAATTGCTTAACAGAAGCTTAAGAAATGAACTTTTTTTGCCTTTTTTTATTCATTAAAACAATGGCTTAATTGTAAATAACTTATAATAAAATATGGCTAAAATTTTATATATTATGCTGAAAGCAGCATGTGTATTGGGCGCGTTATAATTTGCCCGTTAAATTTGAAGCTTAGCTCCCATGTTTAAATTTAAGATATAATGGCCCTAAAATAATAAAAAATAACCCTGGTAGGAAGAAAACAATCATCGGTACGGTTAGCTTTGGCGGCAATGATGCGGCCTTTCTTTCGGCCTCTTGCATACGTTGATCGCGCAGGTCATCGGCAATGATATTCATCGCATTGGTGACGGATGTACCATATTGTTCAGCCTGTATCATGGCGGTGGCAAAGGACTTGGCAGCGCCAGAGCCAACGCGGCGTGCAAAATCAAGCAAGGCGGTTCTGCGGTCATTAAGAAGCCCCATCTCTGCGCTTAAGATACCCAGCTCTTCGGCAAGTTTTTCTGAAATCTCTGTGACTTCTTCTGCGATACGGCTGATCGCTTGTTCTAGGCCAATGCCGCCTTGAACGCATATAAGCAGCATATCAAGCGCATCGGGGAAGTTGAGGTTAATTTCCTCTTGGCGTTTTTGGATATGGTTTTTGACAAGGATGCTGGGCAGGAAGAAGCCTGCAGCGGCGAGGAGCAGAATAATGCCAATTGTTTGCCGCCCATCAAAGTCATTTTCAGTGCGCTGGATTATTAATAACCCCCAGCCAGAGAGAATAATCGGGAGCAAGATACGTCCGAACAGAAAATACATCGGCGCTTTGGGGTCACGTATACCCGCTTGCAGCATTTGGTCGCGCAGCTTTTCGCCAAACTTGCCAAACAGTTTCTGTATTTTAAAGAACATCGCCAAGGACTCCTTGGCTTTGTCGGAATCGTTGTTTTTTGCGGCGCCATGTGTATCTTTGGTCGCGTGGAAAAGGTCTCGTCTTTTCTTTGAAATAACGTCGCGGTAGTGCTGTTTCTTCTCTGTACGGTTAAGGAAAGGCAAGGCGAAGCCCGCAAAAGAGCCCGCAGCAGCGACGGCACTAATTATAATGATAAGCTGTTCATTAGCCATTTTGCTCTCCTTTCCTTATTGTCTTTAAACTTTGAAATTACTCATTTTCCACATGATAACCATACCAAGGCACATCCAGCCGCCAAAACATGACAGGCCAATCATGCCTGATTTTGTATCAAAAATAATGTCAATATAACCTGGGTTAAAGGCATTAAGGCCAAAGCCAACCAAGGGCGGCATACAGGCAATAATTGCGGCGGATGATTTTGCTTCGGCGGAAAGTGATTTCACTTTTCGTTTTAACTGGAAGCGGGCGCGAATGACTTTAGCGAGGTTTAACAGAATGTCTGAAAGCGACGAACCTGTTTGTTGCTGAATCGCAAGGCCAGTGGCAAACATACGCATTTCAGGAATGGGCATACGCTTGGCGACAATTAATGCGGCTTCACCGAGCGGCGTACCAATTTTCTGTAACTCATAAATACGTGACATTTCTTCCCCTATGGGGCCTTCAAATTCAATGGAGCACATTTTGATGGCTTCATTCATCGGCATACCGGCTTTTAAAAGGCGCATCATAGCTTCGAGCGCATCGGCGAAATTTTCTAAGAACTTTTTCTGGCGGCGTTTTGTTAAAATGAACAAGACCAGCTTCGGAAATCCGAAAAAGCCGACAATGCTTAAAAGACCGACGACAATATTCGGCATCCCCATATAAAAAGAGCCGCCTGTGAAAATTAACGCACTGAGTGTGGACATTAAGTAAAACTGCATGATGCTAAAATCAAAGCCGGCTTGCTGGATTTGTTCGCGTATGCTGCTTTTGCCTTTTTCTTTTTGCTTTTCTGGGTCTTCTTGTTCGGCATCTTTTAGCTTTTTAGCAATTGCGGCGCGGCGTTTGTTTTGGTCGTTTTTTTCGTTGTTCTTGCCACGTACATCAGTGGCTGTACCAGATATAATAGACAAAGCGCGATCGCGCGCAGCTTGGCGCTGAGAGAGCATGAGGGATATTGTAATGCCAATAGCGGCAATGGCGGTTGTAAGTATGATGATAAGGGCAATCTTCATCCGTAAGCCTCTTCCATTGCATCAAGGACAAGCTGTTCAACACCAAATTGACGCGCTTTATCGTAGAATTTCGGGCGTAGGCCAGTGGATTTTTGTGTCGTGATGAGGTTGCCATCAGCGGTTTCGCCTTGATAATCAAGAACGAATAAATCTTGCAATGTGACTACGTCACCTTCCATACCAGTAAGCTCGCTGACATGGGTTACTTTACGCGAACCATCACGCAGGCGTTGGACTTGAATAATGACATTAACGGCAGAGGCGATTTGTTCACGTATGGCAACAATCGGAATGTTAAAACCGCCCATAGCGATCATGTTTTCCATACGCGAAATCGCCTCGCGCGGGTTGTTGGCGTGGACTGTACCCATTGAGCCATCATGGCCTGTATTCATGGCTTGTAAAAGGTCAAAGGCTTCGGGGCCACGCACCTCACCAACGATAATACGTTCAGGGCGCATACGCAGACAGTTTTTAACGAGGTCACGCATGGTTACTTCACCAACGCCTTCTAAGTTTGGCGGGCGTGTTTCAAGGCGGACAACGTGTTCTTGCTGTAATTGCAATTCGCAGGCATCTTCGCAGGTAATAATGCGCTCGCCCTGTTCAATATAGCGCGTTAAACAGTTGAGCATGGTTGTTTTACCAGAACCCGTACCGCCAGATACCAATACATTTACGCGGCAACGACCAATCGCCATAATTAATTTGGCACAGCTAGGGGTTAATGAGCCAAAGCCCATAAGCTTTTCAAGGGTCAGTTTTTCTTTGGCGAATTTACGAATGGTCATACATGCGCCATCCACCGCGAGGGGCGGTATGATGACGTTCACACGAGACCCATCGGGCAGGCGCGCATCACAAATAGGAGAAGATTCATCAACGCGGCGCCCAATCGCGCCCACAATGCGTTGACAGATTGTCACCAGATGGGCGTTGTCACGAAATTCGATATCGGCTTTTTGGATTTTGCCGTTTAATTCGATAAAGGTCGTGTCGGGGCCGTTAATCATAATATCGGCAATGCCTTCCATTTCGAGCAATGGCTCTAATGGGCCAAAGCCAAGCATGTCATCGGCGCATTCACGGGCAATTTGTTTCAGCTCAGATTGTGTAAGGTCGAGATTTCTGAAGCGCGCGATTTCTTCAACGGCGGTAAAGATTTCTTCGCGGGCGGCGTTGCTATCCATGCGGGCGAGGGCTTTGAGGTCAATACCGTCACGTAAATCACTCCAGATACGGTTATGTGCGCGTTTAATGCGCAAGGAACTCATTGACGCATTTCCGCCCTCTGTTTCTTCTTCGTCGCCGCCTTCATTCTCTAAGCTTAGCTTGTCGCCATGGAAGTCTTTTGATTTCTTCTTCGGCTGGTTTTCATCTTCACCTTCGCCCGTGTCTAATTCCTCGTCTATGCGCAGCGCATCAAGTTGTGGTGCATCTTGCACATCGTTAGGTTCACTCAGTGCATCGGGCTGCGGCTTTTTTTTCTTTGGCTTTGGTGTAGGCGCTTCTTGTTTGTCTTCGATGGCGCTTTCAGCAGGTAGGCTTTCTGCGGCACCGTCGTTTTCTGGGACGGCGGCCTTTTTCTTTGGCTTTATTTGGTTTGCGTCATCTTCTGATTTTTTTCCAAACATGATCAGCTCCCCTTAATTTTGCTCAGTAGCCCACCAACAATTGATCCATCAGGTTTTGTGCCATCAGTGGCTGACTTTTTATCGTCGCCGACAATATCCTGTAAATGTACAGATAATGAATTGATCAGTTTTTCTGCGCCTTTGACGCTTTTAATTGTTTTGCCTTGGCTTTCCGCCGCCTTGAATGTTTTCGGGTCATAGGCAATTGTGATGTCTATCTTTGTTTCAAGCGCTGCCTCAATGTCGCCGGCATTCACTTCATTTGCTTTGTCTTGACCTTGCGCATTGAGGATGAATTTTATATGTTCTTTGTCGTCATTGCCGCGCAAATCATCAATTTCCTTGAGAATACTGCGCGCGGTACGCAGCGATGGCAAGCTTGGCGCAGAAACGACGAATATTTTATTGGCACGCTGAATGGTTGTGCGCGCAAGATGTGCGGGCGCGGCGGAAAGGTCGACAACTACAAAAGGGTGATGCATCATTAGCTTGTTGATTAAAACTTCATAATCAGCGGCAGATACAGGGTCATCAAACAGCCCATCGCCGCCGCAAGCGAGCAGGGTTAAGTTGTCGTCAAGCTTGACCTGAATGCGGTTAAGGTCTTCTTCATTATTGGCGCCAGCGACTTTGACGGCTTCGGCTAATGTCGATGATGGTTCCTGCCCCATGGCAACGCTTAAATATGACCAGCCACCAGCGACGTCCATCAGCAATGTTTTTTGCTGCTCTTTTCCAGATAGAGTAAAAGCAAGTGCTTGCGCGACGGTTGATACGCCTGCCCCGCCTTTCGTGCCTGTAATAGCAATTAGCTTGCTGTTGGATACGCCCATTTTTTCAGTCAATGTATTGGCAATAACGCTTGAGAGTACGGCGGGATCAATAGGGCGTACCAGATAGTCACTCACACCCATGGCAATAAGCTTGCGGTAAATGTAAACATCATTATCTGGGCCAATTAAAATGGCAGCAGTGCCTTCATCAAGATTTGCGGCAAGCTTATCAAGCTTGGCCATAAAGCTTTCATCATCAATACTTTCGGTTTCAACAACCAGCAAATGCGGCGCTTCATATTCTGCGTAATAATCAATGGCGCTGTCTAAAAGGCCCTTTTCATGAATAATGCTGACACGTTTAAAGCGCCAATCATTTTTAAGTGAGTTGACAGCAGAGGTCACAGAATCGTCTAGGGCATGGAAATGCACTTCCGCTTTTGGCAGAAGGATATTGACATCGGAATTGTGTTTTTGTTCACCCATGGTTTTTTCTACTGATATGCTTTTTGTTCATTGTAGTGTTTAAGGTCTAAACGGAGCGTTAACAGCGCCGCGCTGCAGCGTATTTATGCAGTTTTTTTTCAAAATTTATTCTTCTGTTGCCGTTTCGCCGCCTTCAATTGGTGCGTTTGGCGCGCCATCAAAATATCCTGTGCCGTAAAGGTTACGTATACCACGGCGGGAATTATAATCGCTTTGCGGGTCGTCGGTGCCAGCAAGATCGCTTGGACGATAAGTTTGTTTAGCAATAAGTGTTTTCATGCTGCAGCCAATTTCGTAATTCTCGATTTTGTCTTCTGTATGTGTGCCTTTGCTGTCTAGCCCAGGTGCAACGCCGCAGCCTTCAGGGGCGTGTGCTTGTGTTTGTGTGTAATCTATAAACAGGCGTGGCGCTGTATTGTTTAAAGGTAGTATAGAAATGTTAACGTTGTTAATATAGTGGTCGCGACGCATAATGCTGGCGAGCTCAGAGCCTTTGCTCATGGCATCAGACGCGCTAAAGCTGCCGCCTGTGCTCGGATCATAACTTATAGTGAGGTTCAGGCCGCTGCTACCGTAACGTTTATAGTCTTGTGCAATGGCTGCAAGCTCACCATTGCTGATCTTGTCTAGATTAATTGTACGCTCATATGCGCTCTCGACGATTTCTATTTTTTTATCCGTGACACTTGTCGGAGTAAAATAACTATCGCTACAGCCGCCAAGGCATAAGACGGCGAGTGGTATGATCAGGGTTGGTTTTAAATTCATCGTTTATCGCTCCACGCTTAATCTATTATATAGCCGAACTGGTCGCTTTCTTCGTTCATCTCGGGCGCTTTTGCGCCATAGATGCGACGAATATTGCGTGCAAAAGTCATGGCAAGTTGGTGTGATTTTGGTTCTATTCTTTTTGTGACTACGTTATCGCGTTCGGCATATGGTTGTACAAGTACAGGGGTCACAATCACCAAAAGTTCTGTTTCTTGACGTTCAAAACTTGATGAGGACACAAGGTCACCAAGAACGGGCGTGTCTTTTATGCCCGGTATGCCTGACAGGTTTTTTATCGCTTCCGAGCGCATTAAACCTGCAATCATAAGGCTTGAGCCTGACGCCATTTCAATCGTGGTTGATGCGCGGCGTACATCAAGGCCGGGGACGCTAACTTCGGCAATAGTAATGCCTTGGTTGAAGTCGAGTGACGAAACCTCAGTATCAAGTTGCAGGCTAATGCGGTCTTCCGTGACAACGCTTGGGATGAAGTTGAGTGAAACGCCAAAAGCGCGATATTCAATTGTGATGTTACCGTTTCGGTCGCGCCCTGTCGGGACGGGGAATTCACCGCCTGCAAGGAAGCCTGCTTGTTCGCCTGAAATAGCGGTTAAGTTAGGCTCTGCAAGGGTGTTTGATAGGCCGTTACGTTCAAGGGCGTTTAATGCAAATTCGATCAAGCCAACACCGCTCATGCCGCTATCAATTGCAAGTGCGGCGCGTGAGAAGGGATCTTCTGTTAGGCCTGTAGCGCTGTTGATAAGGTTTTGGATATAGCCATTACTATCAATACTATTAGGTGGTAATACGTTAAATTGGGCTGATCCAGCACGATTCACCCCGTTAATGCTTGTCTCAACGCCAAGCTCCTTAAGAACTGTGCGGTTTACTTCGACGATTTTAACGTTAAGCATGACTTGCTGTTCGCCGGCAATCGTCATCATATTGACGATGGTTTCATCTGGCGTACCTTCTTTATCACGCATATCTACTGCGTGTGAGTTGACGATATCTTCAATCTTCTGTGCAACGCTAGGATTTGGGACGCGCCCCGTGATGACAAAGCGTGGACCTATTGAGCTGACTTTGACGTCCGTCTCTTCTGGGAAAAAGCCGTATATAGTATCTTCAATTTTTTCAGTATTGTAATGAACGTGAATATTAATGCGTTTAATGACATTGCCTTCGGCATCAAGTGCAATCACGTTGGTGTCGCCAATGCTGCGGCCTAAGATATATAAAGAGTTTGATTGTAGGACGCTTACACTGGCGGTTGTGCCGCTACCAACACGTATATCTGCAATGTTGCCGTCAACATGAATGACTTCACCTTTGCCAAGCGCAATGTTAATGGTTGGGTCTTTGGGGATGACAATTTCCTCATGCAATATTGTGCTTTTGGCAGCATGGGCATGCTGTACAGGGAAAGCAAATAAGGCAATTGCGGTCAAAGCAAAGGTTGCTATGACACGCTTATGGTGGAATTTCTTGTCTTTTGTATCGTTCATAACGAAACTCCGTTTTTTTGTAATAGTCCAAAGCTCTGTATAGGTAGAGCGTGTTTAAAATATCTTTGATTATGCATGTGCCAAGAACTGGCGCAGCAAGGGGTGGTCTTGTTTTCTTTATTCGTAAACGTCACGATCGACGACGCCGCTATTGCTGTAAATGCGCACGGCGTCGGTTTTCTTGCGTTTTGTTTTTTGCATTTCGGTGACTTTGTTTAAAGTCTGTCCGATGGTAATGTCTGTTGTCGATTGGTCGGCGCTATTGATGATGGCCTCATCGCCAGCGGCACGTAGTGAAAGGTGTAAGTCGCCCAGTGTCCCCGCAAGCGCCAATGATTGTTGCTGCTTGGCATCTACCTCTAACGTAATTGTTCTGCCGACTTTACCTTTATCTTCGCTGGCTGCTTCTGCAAGTTGGTCAACGGCAAGCACGCGGACATTTTGCAAAATAGTTTCTGAAGCGAGTGATTTGACCGTATTTTTTACGTCTTGATTTGAATCAGCGTCAATCTTTACCTTATAGGTCATGATGACATCAACAAAATCTCCTGGGATAAGAAAGCCGCCAACCATAGATTCGGCTGAAACATCTATAGCCATGGCGCGCATACCTTTTTTAAGCTTCGCGGTAAGAACGTTCTTGCTTTCGGTACGTACAACGGCTGATTTTAAGAACGGCTCACCGGCATCAAAGTTACGTTTTACGCGTTTGCCAATAATGTCATCGACAGGATTATCCGCCTCGCCTTTGATGATGGCGCCAGGGAAGGTTGCATCAGACGGCCATTTTTCCCATTTTAAATCTGTTTTCTCAATCTTCTTGCCAGCGCTTACCGCTTTTGAAGTCACGATAATCTCGGTCATTTCAACGGAAGAGGATACGACAGGCGCAGGGTCACTTTTAAGGGCAGATTGCGCAATTAAGCCGACAATTATGGCGGTTAAAAGGCTTCCGGCTAAAACAATAAGCACATTTCTGTTCATTTGGATTTGCTCCGTTAAGAGTGCGTAAGAAGGATTCAAGATAAGCTGCGCAGAACACGCATCTTTTTACATGCTACACTATTTTCTGTGGATTATCTAGAGAATAGAGGTAAATATGTTTGCGGGTCAAAAAAGCCTGCGGAAATGTAAGCAAACACTGTGCCGACAAGTATTGCGATGCCGTAAGGTACCTTTGTTTTGTCGCCGGTTTGTGCGAAAAATATCCAGCTGCCCTCACTTGGAGCTTTAAAAGGCTTAAATTTGCCCAAGAGGATTGTTGCAACGCCTAGTAGCGCGCCGAATGTTGCCATATAGAAGAGGAATGGTGGCACATTTGCAGCGCCCATGAAAAGGCCGAAAACGCTCATCATCTTTGAATCGCCCGCGCCCATGAGGCGGATCGCGAATAGAAATGCCGATAAAGCAAACAGGATAAAAGCGCCCAGTAGGGATGAGAGCAAAGATGGGATAATGTCGCGCGAATCAGGAAAGATAAAGGCCGCGATTTGTAAGAAGATAAATAACCCAATAACAATAAGCAGATATTGGTTGGGTATTTTTAGGCGGTTAAAGTCAGAATATGCACAAAGCCCCGCGATAATTAACGAAGAGAGGATCGGAAATACGGTGAGTATGAATATAAGCATATTTCATTTCCTTATTTTGCACGGGGCTTTAATACGACTATTCTAAACGGCGGCCTTTAATGCGGTGTTACTCGCGGCTTTTATTTCTGGGCGTCCGATAGAAATATAACGGAAACCAGTTTCTTTAATTTCAGTTTCAGTATAAATATTTCTGAAGTCTAATAAAAGAGGTTGCGTCATTTTTTCTTTGATCTCTTGGAGCGATAATGCACGGAATTCATTCCATTCAGTCAAAATAACTAACGCATCTGCATTATCCGCAACATCATAGGCGTTATCCTTCCACTCAACATTTTGGAAATGCTTTTCTGCTTGTTCGCGTGCCTCTGGGTCATATGCTTTGACGGTTGCACCTGCTTGCTGAAGCAAGGGGACAACAACTAATGATGGCGCGTCGCGGACATCATCTGTATTTGGCTTGAACGAGATGCCTAAAATGCCGATGGTTTTACCTTTTACGTCGCCATCAAAGGCGGCGATGATCCGCTTTGCCATGTCTTCTTGGCGGTTTTTATTGGCTGTAATGACTTGTTCGACAATGGTTTGTGGCGCGTTATGTTTGACGCCAATTTGGGCAAGCGCCAATGTGTCTTTAGGGAAACATGAACCACCATATCCTGGCCCCGCGTGCAGGAACTTACCGCCAATACGCCCATCAAGCCCCATTGCTTTCGAAACTTGCTGGACATTTGCCCCAGTTTTTTCGCATAAATTGGCAATTTCATTTATAAATGTAATTTTGGTCGCAAGAAAAGCGTTTGAAGCATATTTAATAAGCTCCGACGTTTCGGGGGCGACCATCACGATGGGCGTTTCGTTAATATACAAGGGGCGGTAGATTTGGCGCATAACGTCTTGGGCGCGGGGAGAATCTGTGCCAATCACCACGCGGTCAGGGCGCATGAAGTCTTCAATGGCAGCGCCTTCACGTAAAAATTCTGGGTTTGATGCTACATCGAATTGTGCATCCGGATTTTCTTCTTTTATAATGCGTTCAACTTCGCGCGCCGTGCCGACAGGTACGGTCGATTTTGTAACAATCACGGTATAATCTTTTAAAAGCGGCGCGAGTTCTTTTGCTGCCTGATAAACATATGATAGATCCGCATGACCATCTTCGCGGCGCGATGGCGTGCCCACGGCTATGAATACAGCCTGTGCACCCGCAATACCTGTTGCCAGATCCGTTGTGAATTTTAGGCGTCCGGCGCTCGTTTGGCGTTCAACTAAGACGTCAAGGCCGGGTTCAAAAATAGGAATTTCGCCATTAAGAAGCTTGTTGATTTTGCTTTCATCTTTATCAATGCAGGTGACGTTGATGCCGAATTCAGCAAAGCAAGTTCCTGAAACTAAGCCAACATATCCTGTGCCAATCATTGCTACGCGCATGGTTCTCTTCCTCAATTATTCCGTGTGTTTTGCTGCCTGAATATGTTCAGGTTTCTTTATTATGATAGTGGTATATCGTTTTTAGCGGCAAAATAAAGCCTTTTTTTGTTGTTAAGCTGTTTTTTTATTAAAAATGCGGATTAACCTTTGCATGGGCTTGAGAATATATTATGATTACAGCTGAATTTTTAAAAAATTGTAAATTTGATCGAGGTTTAATAGCTATGGCTGATAAGAAAAGTAAGAAGAAAGACAAAAAAGTGGAATCAAAAGCAGAAGATAAAAAAGTAGAATCTGCAAATACAGGTTTACCTTTATTTTATAAGAAACCTGTTCCGATAGATTCTAAAGCGCATGTCAAGATGGGCTTGAAGAAATTTGACCTTGGTTTCACATCTGAGGTCAATGCTGTTCCTGTGAACATGATTGAAATGCCGCAAATTTGTCATTTCTACCCGATTGCTTTTAGCCCTGATGCAAATGCAACGCCAGTCGCGATCCTTGGGTTGCGTGATGGTGAGAACCTTTTTGTTAACGGTAAAGGTGAGTGGCTTTCACAGACATATGTTCCTGCATATATCCGCCGTTATCCGTTTATTTTCTCTGAAATGCCAGAATCTGACAAGTTTAGCCTTTGTATTGATAATTCGGATTCTGTCATTGATGATAAGAGCGAACAGCGTTTGTTTGATGACAAAGGTGAACCAACAGCGTTGACGAATAATGCTCTTGAGTTTTGTAAGTCTTATCACGCAGCGGCGCTTCAGACACAAGCTTTTAGTAAAGCGCTTTCTGATGCTGGCGTTTTGGTTGAGCGTTCAGTGCAAATTAATACAGGCAATAATAAGAAAATCAGCTTTTCTGGTTTCCGCATTATTGACGAAAAGAAATTGGCTGAAATTGATGATAAAACATTCATGGAGTGGCGCAATAAAGGTTGGCTGCCGTTCATATATGCGCATTTATTCTCAGGTTCGCAGTGGCAGCGCCTTACGGGCTTGTTAAGCGAGCGCGCGACAGCGAAAGCAGCTTAAATTATTTAAGTTACTTTTTGAATTTATAAAAAGCATCCTGTTTTACGGCAGGGTGCTTTTTTGTGTTTTCTTGTATATATCATTTGATATCAAGGTGTTGTGTTGGGTATTTTAGCGTTTTGTGGAAAAGATCCGCTTTTATGTAATCATTTTCTTGCTCTTTAGGTGGCGGCGTGATAAGAAACTCAAATATAGCAAAAATAGATATTTAAGGTGGAGAGCGATGGCAAAAGTTGGTGCACAGCGAGCAGCAGAGCTTACAGGGAAGTCTAAATCAACAATACAACGCGCAATGAATGGCGGTAAATTATCTTTTGAAAAAGATAGTGCAAATCGTCGCGTTATTGATGTTTCTGAACTAGAACGTGTTTATGGCTTGAAACAATCAAGCATGGTTGCGGAAGCGCCAAAAGAAAACGCAGAAAGCGCGATCCAGCATGAGCTTGATAAAGCCAAAACAATGCTTGAGAGTGAGCGTATGCGTATGCGTATCAAGATGCTGGAAGACCAAGTCCTTTCATTGCAAAAGCAGTTAGATGATATGTCAGGGCAGCGCGATAAGTGGCAGCAACAATCACAGCAGCTTTTAATCACGAGCGAATATACGCAAAAGCAGGCTGAAGAATATAAAACAGAAATTGCTGAGCGTAAGCATAAAGAAGAAGAGCGGCGTAAAGCGATGAAACTGCGCAAAATGCAGGAGCAAAATAACGCGATGCAGAGTGCACAAGACACAAGCAATATGAGTGTTTGGCAGCGTATTAAAGATAAAGTATCTGCCTAAAAAATAATATATATTAGGAAAGAGGTCGTTTTTACGGCCTTTTTTTTTGTTTAAAATGTTTTATGCTATTATAGTTTGTGTATGTCGGTTTGTATAAAAAGGTTTGATGCATTGTTAAGAGTTATCTTCTTTAGTCTTGTTCTGTCGCTATCTGTGGGTGTTATGTGTGCTGATTACGCCTATGCACAAAGAAAGGGTGATATTTCTGTTCAAGAAGCAGAGAAAGAAAAAGCTGAATATGAGACGATGATTCTTAAGGATTACGAATATACAGATGCCGATTTTGCGCTGATGAATAATTATTATGTGCGCTGTATGCGTGACGGGACAAGCATGTATTATAAATGCGATTGCTTGGCGAATAAATATATACAAAAGAAAGTCGTTTATGACGACACGATCACAGATTATGATATATACAAGCAAACGGCGCCAGACTGCGTAGATGTGACGGCTGTTGCAGGGCTTAGTTATATGGAATGCTCAAAGTTAGGCGAAGTTGATCCGCGCTGGAGCGAAGATTATTGTGAATGTTATGCGAATACTTTTGCAAAAGATTTTGCGCAAGCAGGCGGTGATATGTCGCGCGCGCGAACTATGAATACACGCACTGACGCGATGAAAGAATGTGGCTTCTTCCGTGTTGATCTTAAAAAAGACGAAGAAGAACGCAAGAAACTTGCGGCAAAACTGCAAGCGCAAGCGCGTGCACGTCTTAATCAATAAGGTATCCAGTAGAAATTATGAGAGCTTAATGCATTTGTTCTCTTCTGCGGTTCTGTGTTTGGTTTTTTAAGTCTTCATTTAATATTGTATGCATGAAGTCATCGACTTTGGTAAGTTCGCTTTTGATGGCGTTGAGAATATCTTCATCGGCAATTGTACTATCGTGATGTTCGGCAATCTGGCAGAGTTCTGCGAGCTGTTCGGCGCCTAAATTCGCAGAAGACCCTTTTAATTTATGTGCGGCTTGGGTCCAGTCGGAAACGTTGTGATTTTTAAGTGTTTGTTCTAATACATATAAGGTTTCCTTAGCCTGCTCTAAAAACAGGTTAAAAAACACCTCCTCTTCTTCATAATCACCTTCTGTACATGCCCGTAGGCGCTTAAGGTTCACGGGTAGTTGTGAGGCATCTTTTTCTTCGCTCGCTTGTATTAGTGGTTGTGAAGGCGTGGTTTTTATTTCTACTGTTTTGGTAAAGTCTTCTGGTTGCATATTACTTTGTTGCTGCTGCGCTGATTTTTCTTTTAATGCTATATCTTGATTTACCTCCATATGTTTGCTTAAGGCATGGGTTAGTAATTCACGTGATACGGGTTTGTATATCAATTCATTCATTCCGGATTCGTGGCTTTTCTTGCGTGCTAAACGCGATGTGTCAGCTGTGACGCCAATGATTATCGCTGGTGCAAGTCCGTTTCTTTTCTCTATGGCGCGGATTTCGCGGCTAGCGTCAAAGCCGTCAATATTAGGCATTTGGCAATCCATAAAGATGATTTGATGGTGGTGTATATTATACATGCGTATGGCTTGCTGACCGTTACTTGCTTCATCTATTTGCTTGGTATCATGGTGCTCAATGAATTTGTGTAACAACATGATGTTTGCGGGGTGGTCATCAACAATTAAGATTTTGGGTGCTGCGATTTGTGCTTTTTTATGTTTAAAATGGCTGCCGATTAAGTGGGGGCTTAATATATTTTGGGCAATGCTGTGGTTTTTTGCGTCTTGTGGGGTGTCGCCATGTTCGATAAAGGGAATATATATGTTGTAACATTTACGGCTCTCAACGCCGTTATGTGTCGTGCTGTTTTCAATAAAGCCGCCTGAAGTTTCGACCATTGACTTTGTAATGTAGTGAGAAATATCGTCACTTTGTATCGTTATGTCGGTTTTGCCTAATGCGGCATTCGTGCGTATGGCCATACGCAAATATGTGTTAATGCCATTTGTATTTACGGATTCTACATTCAGTTCTATGGCGTCACTTTGTGTACTGCTGATCGCATTTAGCAACGTGTTATGCAGCGCGATTTTAAAGCTCTGGATATCAATATCCATTTTGTTAGGAATTTCAGGAGAAATTTTATAATGTAACGTCATATTATGCCATTGCGCATATATGACGGCGCGTTCAATTGTTGATGCGATTGAATCGCGAAAAGATAGGACTGTGACTGGCGGCTTGACCGTGTCTTGGCTGTGGAACTGTATCGTGTGTAGGGCGTTTTTTAGATAATTTTCTAGCCTGCTGGTGGCCTTTAAAATAGAAGTTACATGCTCTTTATTTGCTTTGCTTCTTTGCTTATCTTTGAGAGTCTCACAGCATCCTAATATATCAATAATGAGGTTTTTTGTTATGATATCCGCTTTGGTTGTGATGTCATTAATATGGCTTTGCGTCGCCAAATTATGACCGCTATGTTTCTTTGCAGCGCGGCGCTGTCCCCATAGTTCTAGGGTTTTATAGCTAATCAGGGCGATTGTTACGCCAAGTATATTGGTTTCTAAAGGGGAGAGTATGCTGCCCTCTATGCTTTGCATCATATAGATGACAAAACCAGAAAGGCTTAGCGAGATAGAAAAGGGCAGTAACGTGCGCGCGAAAAAGCTGCGGCGCTGCTCTTTGCCGTAGTTTCTATGGCGTATGTGCTCGCGAGAGCTTGCGTCATTAGCATTGTTCATTGTTTTGTCGCCTTAAAATTAAAAAATTAAAGCGAATGATGTAAAAAGCCTTGTCCAGATGCTATTTTCACATTACCCTATAAGGCTTACGAAATAATTAATGCAGGGTCATATTTAAGAGAGAATATTAATATAAATTTACTTTATTTAGATGTGACTTTAATGGGGCTGAGCAACGCAGCCGCAAGGCTAGCGGGCAAAATGGGCTTTGGCCACGAAACGCTTTACGCCGCTTGTTTTGCATTACGCTGTAGAATTAAACATTTATTTACGATATTATAGGCATTATAAAGCTGTTAAATATTCTTTTGGAGCAGATTCATGCGATTTAAAATTCTTTCTTTAGCCCTTCTTTCAAGCCTTGCGATTAGCGGCAGCGCACAAGCGGAGCCTAAATGGTCATCTTGGTTTGGCTGGGATCATGGTTTTAACAAAAGATTGAATTTAGCGAATTTTGATTTTTCACCTTATATGGATGATCCAGCGCATAGCCACCCAGTCTATAACGAGAATACAGACTGGCAGCCAGCGCATTGGGTTGACCAATTAGAAGGGCGCGCCGAAGAATTTGTTGAGCGCGGCTATAAAACACATATCATCCACAAACAAGATATGCGGGATGGTGTGCCTGTTCTGGTCGTAGGGCCAAACTTCTATGCGTTATCAGCATATGATCAGCGCCGTTATGTGCGTACCATTGATTATATTTACAGTATGACGGCTAGCGCACCAAATGTTATGATGGTTCGTGATTGGAAGTCTGACCGCGTTGTTGGCGCAGTTGACCAGCACCATATATCATTTCAGTAATGTATCCTTCCTACATATCACACGATAACATCATGATTTATGTAGTTATGGCTTGATTATTCATGCGATAAACTCTAAAAATTGAGCAATCAATATTTGAAAGTTTAGGTAATGAGTACAGTAAAAGCGATGGATACGCCAAGCACATCACAAACAACTGCGCAGGAAGCAAGCATTAAAGACTTTTGGCAGCTTTTAAAGCCACGCGTCATGTCTTTGGTTGTGTTTAGCGGCTTTGTTGGCCTATGGATTGCCCCTGGGCGTGAAGAAATGCATCCTGTTCTCGCGATGATCTCTATTCTCTGCCTTGCTGTTGGCGCGGGCGCATCGGGCGCGATTAATATGTGGTATGACCGTGATATTGACCGCGTGATGAAGCGCACAAAAAATAGACCGATCCCTGTTGGACGCATATTACCAAGCGATGCACTTGGCTTTGCGCTTGTCCTGAGTGTTCTCTCTATTACTTTATTGGCGCTGGCGACAAATTATATGGCAGCGGCTGTGCTGGCCTTTGCAAGTTTCTTTTATGCCGTGATTTATACCATGTTACTTAAACGTTCGACGGCGCAGAATATTGTGATTGGCGGCGCGGCGGGTGCGTTCCCGCCTGTTGTCGGATGGGTGTCTGTAACAGGGCAGCTGGACCCGATGGCGTTTTGGCTGTTTATGATCATTTTCTTGTGGACGCCGCCACATTTCTGGGCTTTAGCCTTGGTTTCCAATGATGACTATAAAAAAGCCAAAATCCCGATGATGCCTTTGGTTGCAGGGGATCAATCGACGCGCGTACAAATGCTGATTTACACCTTGGTTTTATTGGCTGCGTCGCTTGTGCCTTGGTTTATGGGCTATGCAGGGGCGATTTATGGTGTATCTGCAATTGTGCTTGGTGGGCTGTTCACAATAAGCGCGATAAAGGTTTTACTGGACAAATCAGATAAAGCTGCCAAACTTATGTTTGGATGTTCTATCCTATATTTATTCCTAATATTTTTCGCGTTAATGGTGGACCATGGCTGATAATGAAACAAAAGAGAATATAAATACTGAAGCGGAAAGTGATGAAAACGCACAGGCCGCACCATCGCAAAACCGTCGTTCACGTAACTATATGATTTTGGCTATGGTTATTGGTCTAGCGGGGCTTGTATGGGTTGTGACAATGTTAAAAATGACTATGGGAGCATCATAATGTGTAATTTAACTGCTTTAATACGTGGCCTTATTTGCGGCGTTGCTTTATTTGTTTGCGTTAGCCCAGGACTAAGCTATGCACAGATGGACCCAGCCGACCCGTGGCAGCGTGACCGCGCGGCGCATCAAGAGAATATGGATGCGCAGGCGAAGGCTTACCAAGAACGTTGGCCTGAATATCACAAAGAGCGTTACGCCGTGGATGCTGTGGGCGTGATTGATAAAAAAGGCGCCCGTGCAGAGTTTGATAAAGAGCACGCCCCTGTCGATCTTCAAGCGGATGAAGGCGCAGAATCAGATAGCGCTGATCAAGATGATATAGATACAGATCTTTCTGAATATTCTGAGTAAACTTTTTCCTGATGACAAAACAGAAACCAGCGAATAAGTCCTTATTCGTTCAAGCTGAAAATATATTAAAAACAAACTCTCGGCGCGATAGTTATACTGTGCCGAGTGATCGCCTTTATCCTTATCAATGGAATTGGGATAGCGGCTTTATTGCCCTTGGCTGGTCAGGGATTGCCTTTGCGCGTGCATTGCTTGAGGTTGAGACTTTGCTTCAAGGGCAATGGAGAAATGGTATGGTGCCGCATATTGTTTTCCATGAATATGAAGAAGATTACGCCCCTGGGCCACTAGACTGGCAAGTTCCCGAAGAATTAACCCATAAATCAATATGTACTTCAGGTATCACGCAGCCCCCCATTATCGGCAGCGTGCTGTATCGTCTATTTCAACGCTGCGATCAGCGCGATGAGTATAAAGAGCGGTTTGAAGATTTATATCGTCAGATTAAAGATTACCATGACTGGTTCATGGTAAAGCGTACCATTGCGCCAGATCACGACTTGGTTAAGTCCTTGCACCCTTGGGAAAGCGGCATGGATAATTCACCAAGCTGGGATAGTTTGATTAAAACTGTGCCAGAAGAAAACCTTGCGCAGTTCCGCCGTAAGGATCTTAAAGGCGATAATGATGAAGAGCGTCCGCATGATGCCGATTACACGGCCTATATGTCGCTTGTTTATCATTATAAGCGTATTGGTTATGACGCGCCTGATTTATTGCCACAAGCGCATTTCCGCGCTTTTGATCTGGTGCTGAACAGTGCGTTGTTGCGCAGCGCCCGTGATATGGCGGTGCTTGCTGCAGAGCTTGGGCTAGATGATTGCACATATTGGCAGGATCAGATAAATAGGTTACAGGCTGGCACTGCAAAGCTTTGGTCCGTGGAGCATGGTGCATTTTTGAATATGAATGCCAGAACTGGTGAATTATTAGCGCCCGTAACAAATGCATCTTTCCTTCCTTTATATGCTGGCGCGGCGACGAGGGCGCAGGCGGATTCTTTGGCGCAGATCTATAAAGAATGGCGCGAAATATACCCTTATGGCGTGCCGACAACTGACCCGCGCGCCCATGTCTTTGAAATGAAGCGTTATTGGCGCGGCCCGATTTGGATTAATACGAATTGGATGATTGCTGAGGGCTTCGCCGCCTATGGTTATCAGGACATCGCGGATGAGATTAAAGCCGATAGTCTTGCACTGATTGCAAAGCACGGCTTTTATGAATATTTCACACCAGATGGTGCAAAAGGCCTAGGTGCGCCGCGTTTTTCATGGAGCGCCGCGCTCGCTTTATATTGGCTAAATGACGTTTAAATATCGTCTTTTTTCTTAAAATTCAATGCTGTGCCATTGACGCAGAATCTTAGCCCTGTGGGTATTGGGCCATCGGGAAAAACATGCCCCATATGGCCGCCGCATTTGGCGCAATGGATTTCTGTGCGTGCATAGCCAATATCATGGTCGGTGGTTTGGCCAAGGACGCTTTCGTCAATTGGTGCATAAAATGACGGCCAGCCAGAGCCGCTATCATATTTATGATCTGATGCGAACAGCGTCGCGCCGCAGCCCGCGCAAGCAAATACGCCTTTACGCTTTTCATCGTTTAGCGGTGAAGTAAATGCGCGCTCCGTACCTTTTTCACGCAATACGCGGTATTGTTCGGCGCTTAATGCGGCCTTCCAGTCGGTATTTTCAGGTTTATCGTCCATTTACCATTCTCCTGTGTTTTCCATTGTATCCCATGGGGCTTGCGGTGGTAGGCGATCACCTTTTTGTAAGAGTTCAATTGAGATATTGTCAGGTGAGCGGATGAAAGCCATGTAACCATCGCGCGGTGGACGGTTAATGGTAACGCCGGCATCAGCAAGTTTTTGGCAAGTTTCATAGATGTTGTCCACTTGATAGGCGAGGTGACCAAAATTGCGCCCACCATCATAATCTTCAGGATCCCGGTTATAGGTCAGCTCTAACGTTAGCGCTTTATGTTGCTTGGCGGCTTCTACATCATCAGGGGCGGCGAGGAAGATAAGGCTAAAGCGCCCTGATTCGTAATCGTCGCGTTTGACTTCAACAAGACCAAGCTTGTTACAGTAAAAATCGAGAGAGGCATCTAGGTCTTTAACGCGCACCATGCTGTGTAAATATTTCATATTTAGGCTCCTTGTTTATCTGTATTTAAGGATAGCGTTTTTTGGGCGAAATTAAAGGTCAGAATAAAAAAATAGCGACAAAAATGCCGCTATTAAGGTGGTGATATTTATTGTTACGGGTGATTAGGCCGCGATAGCTTGTTCGGCTTCCAATGTTGCGGCGATCGCGTGGATCACGGATGCAACGCGTATCGCTGTTTGGATCTGCGCTGTGGTTAGGCCGTGCTTTAAAAGTTCGGCTTCATGCGCATCAATGCACATGCCGCAGCCATTAATTGCAGATACTGCGATCGACCATAACTCAAAGTCAACTTTGTCAACGCCAGGATTGCCAATTATGTTCATGCGTAGCTTTGCTTGCATTGTTTGATAGGCTTTGTTTGATGATAAATGCACGAAGCGGTAATAAATATTGTTCATACCCATGATTGCGGCAGCGGCTTTGGCAGCATCAAATGCAGCGGCGTTGAGGTAGCCTGCGGCTTCTTCGGAAATGGCTTTGATGACCACGTCATTTCTTGATGCAATAGCAGAAGCAAGGAAGCTGCCCCATAATTGTTGTTCGTTCAGGGTTTCATCTGAGGTAAGGCTTGAAAGGTTGAGCTTTAAGTCTTTTGCGTAGTCAGGAATAGCGGATTTTAATGTATCAATCGTCATGGCTGTTCTTTCTTTTAATTTTCTGGTTCGTTGAAAAAAAAGTATAAAAAAGGCTAGCTGAGCAATTCAGCCAGCCTTTAAATGCTTATATTATAAGTCGTTTAAAGGAGTAATTTCTTACTCAGCAGCGATTTTGTTCGCTTCGCCAACAACGTCAATCACGTCGCCGCCTAGTGGGCGGTTACATGGGCATAGTTCATCAGTTTGCAGCGCGTCAACAATGCGCAAAACTTCTTTCGGGTTACGACCAACGTTGAGGCCGTTTACTGAAACGTGCTGAATAACGCCATGTGGGTCAATAATGAATGTTGCACGCAAGGCAACGCCTGCAGTCATTTCACGAATACCAAGGCCGTCAACAAGTGAACCATTTGTGTCTGCGAATGACCATTGTGCCAATTTCGCAAGTTCAGGGTGTTCACGTCTCCATGCAAGCTTACAGAATTCGTTATCTGTGCTGCCGCCAAGGACAACAACATCACGGTCTTCAAATTCTTCGTTTAGTTTTGCAAATTCAACGATTTCTGTTGGGCAAATAAATGTGAAGTCTTTAGGGTAGAAGAAAATGACTTTCCATTTACCTTCAAAGCTGTTTTCTGTGATTGCTTCAAATGCGCTTTCACCGTTTTCTTCATGCTTCATAAAGCCAGGTTTTACGCCTGTTACTTCAAATTCTGGAAGAATATCACCAATTCCTAACATCTATAAACTCCTTTTAAGTTTTATATGTGGGTTTAAATTTTATGCATTAGTTTTGCCATGAATGCGGGGGGAAATACAAACGACATTTTTCACTTTGTGCTATCGCTTTTATCAATAGTTGACTTGTTTTATCTAGTGAGTATATAAATATAGTGATCCAAGATAAGGAATAAATAAATGCAGCCAACCTACCGTCAAATTGAATATCTGCGTGCAGTCGCGGAGTGCGGCTCTTTTAGCGGCGCTGCGAAATTATGCAACGTCACACAATCGACGTTAAGCGCAGGGGTAAAAGAGCTTGAAAGCATTTTGGCGGTGCAGCTTTTTGTCCGTACAAGCCGTGAAGTCTACTTAACGCCTGAAGGGCAAGTCTTATATGAAGACAGCCATAAGCTTTTTGAAGATATGACCCAGTTTGTGCAAATTGCGAAGCGTTTCGGCTCAGAGCGCGGGGGCGTTATTCGCATCGGGATTATACCGACAATCGCCCCTTACTTATTGGCGCGGGTTTATAAAGAAATGCAGGCACGTTATCCTGATATGCATATTCATATACACGAAGATGTCAGCGCCGCTTTGGTTGACCGCCTCAATAAACGCAATTTGGATATTGTGATTTTGGCGTTTCCCTACCCCATAGGTTCATACGGGCATGATATTATTGGTAATGATCCGCTACATTTAGTGGCGCATAAAGCGATTGATATTCCGACCAAAGGCGGCAAAATTAACATGCTTTCAATGCAAGATGTTCCGATGATTATGCTTGCTGACGGGCATTGTCTGCGTGACCACGCTTTGGCGGCATGCAGTATTGGTAGCCGCAATGTCATGCCCGCTTATCAGGCCGTAACGATGGCTTCATTAATGGAGATGGTCGGCGCTGGGCTTGGCGCGACGCTTGTGCCGCGCCTCATGCTCGAATCGCGTAAGGGCAGCTTGCCTGATGATGTCCTGGTCTATGATTTTGAAAGCCCCATCCCTGAGCGTCAAATCGGCATAGTTTGGCAACGCCGCGACTTAAAACCATATGCGCTGAATATGCGTGACATTTGTCAGGCGACGCTAAAAGGCGGTTGACATAATGCGATCGCGCTGTACAGTGCCGTAAGGAATAATTAGGAGCTATCGAAATGAAAATTTGGCCAATGTTTGCGTTATGTGCGGTGCTTAATGGTGCGTCTCTTGGTATAGATATATCTAAAGATGATAAATCAGCGGGCGATATGATGTTGCATGGTGGCTTGACGCTATTATGGGGAAGCTTGGCATTTGGGCGTTATCGCGAAGATAAAGAGGCAGATGTCAAAAGGCAGGCAAATCAAACGCAGAAGAAAGATGATCGCTTTGATATCATGTAAAAGGAAATTAACATTGATGAAATATTAAAAAGGCGCTGAGATCAGCGCCTTTTATTGTGTTTGTTTATAATCTCGCCCTTGCCATTAAAAGCCAAATGACCAACGTAGGCTCATTGCATAGTCTTGTTTCATTTGTGGGCCGTTAAGGTCTTGGTGGAGCGGCGCACTGGCTTCTAGGCCGAAAACATGGCCTTTAAAGTCTGTGCTTTGTGGAGTGAAGTTTGCAAATACGCCCAGTTCAGTCCATTTGCCGCCGTAATTATTCGGGTCAGCTGTTGGCACGGGGGCGGATATGTTGCTATCGCGGCCTTTGATTTTATCTTGATCGGTATAGCTCAGGCGCGCGCCGATATTAAGGGCACTGTTTAACTGATAACCTGCCCATGCATTAAAGGCGTGTTTGTCACCAAGGCTATAGCCTTCATCATTTTTGTTCTGCAGACGAATTTCACCTTCATATTGCATACCCCACCCCCAATGATCGCTATGGCCTGTATAGGTCAGCGTTGGGTGCGCATCATATGTGCCGCTGCCCATTTGCATAGCATAAGGCAAGCGTAGATTTGCAGCTGTGCCCATCGGGGTTAAGACGTCGTCACTTTCAGTGATGCTGCCCGTTGGTAAGCTAAACCCCGCGCCAAAAATAAATTTATGGCTGCTGTCTTCATAAAGACGGACTAACGCTGTGCCCTGCAAATCGCCAAGGCCGCTTGATACGGCTTCAAAGTTGCCCAGCTTGGCTGTGCCCATCATATTGTAGGTGGTGTGATCCATATCTTTTTGCATATACATCGCCATGCCCATAATGGTCAGCCAGTCATTCACGCCATACATTGCGCCAAACATATGCATTTGCATGTTCATGCTTTGCGGTACAACACGGAAATTTGCTGGTGGGCTATTGGGGTTGGTGGTGGCGATAACCTGTGCGTCATTTAAATCGCGTGTGCCATCGCGCATGCCGTCCATACGCATATAATTGTAACGATAGCTAAGCATCCATTCGCCTTTTTCATGCAAATGCGTGCCCATAACTGTATTTGGTTCGATATTTTTGGCGTGATTATGGGCGCTACGAGAACTATTTGCAGTGGTGATTTCTGCATGGGTGGCGTGACCTTCATGGTGATGGTTCTCTGCAGCATGTGCGCTCACCGGAGCAGCAGTAATGAGAAGTGCAGCACAAAACGCTGTTGATTTTGTATAAGAAAACATCTGTTTTCCTTTCTTTTCTAATAAAATTGATGGTTTAGTGTTTTTGTTAGAAAAGAAGGATAGGCGGCGCGCGTGGCGAAAAGGCGCTATATAGGGCCTCATGTGGTTTGTGAATACTTTTATAGCCACAAAAAATAGGCGTGTTATGGCCTTGCGGCGCAGCTAAGGCGGCCTGATTGGCATTGCATAGGCTGAGTTGCTGATTATGTGCACATATTAAACAGTGATTTAAGGTATTTTTATGAGATGATTGTGCCGCTTTGTATCGCATCAATAGGTGACGCATAAATAGTTTTTATACCTTGCGCGGTACAAATCTCAATACCGAGATTTGCTTCGGCGGCGCCTATCCAGAACGTGCCAAGCGCTGCGCTCAATATAGAGAGCAGCACGATAGCGTTTAGAAATTTATTGCGTATTTTTTTCATCATCACGCTAGTGAAAATAGGCGATAAAATGTTGTAGATCTATAGCTTTTTTTAACCTAGGCCGTAATCCACACAGAGTTTTGCACCTGTAACTAAAGGTGATTGTATAGCTTGGCGTAAAGTGGCTAATTTTTCTGTGCTATAAATGGGTTGTATCATTTGCATGAATGCTGCGCCATTATCTTTTGTGCTATCTATGTCTATGCAGCTTTCTAATTCTTGATTGCTGCCTAAATAGGCTTGTTGCGCATTACGAATATGTGGGGCGAAGTTATCTTGAAAGCTTGTGCATATGTAGAAAGAGCCAGCTTTGGGGTTATTGAATTTATTAACGTGATAATTAATATCGGCCGCCGCTTTATTGTACCAAGATTCTTTACCAGCCTCGATCATATTGAGCATGGCATTATGATTTGTGTTAAAATGCTGCGCAAAAACAGATGTGCATGTCGTTCTACGATAGGATTCAGCGGGCGTTGCGGATTTTAAATCATATAAGCTCGGCTTCAGGTCTTGTGCCGGCGTTTGTGTATTCGTGGTGGGGTGCTTTAGCTGCGGTGAGCAGGCAGTGCAGCTAAAGAGTGCGGCAATGGCAAGCTGTGTTGTTTTCTTCATTGTCTTTTCCTTTTACGCATAAGTTATGTAATGTTTAGCAGCAGCATTATGAAAATACAACAGGTTTCTTTTGATTTTTGTGACTAAAAGCTTATAATTTCTTGCATTAAGTGTCAGATTATACAGAATGAGCCTTATAAATGGCTATGTTGTAATCTGGCTCAACCTTGAAATAATACTGAAGTGTGAATATGGAAGTTTGGATTTTATTTAACGAAGAAGTCGAATCGTCAACTGCGGAAGCGTTTGAAATACGCCGTTTCATGGCAGAAGGTCGCAATATGGGGATTGATGTGAAAGTTTTTCACCCTGAGCAGTTTGACCTTTTGGTGACCGAAGAAGAAACAGATTCGATTTTGATTGATGGTAAGCCTGTTTTACTGCCAGACTTCATGCTGCCGCGTACCTATGTCGTTGATACGGGGTATTTTCCACTGGCCATTTTGCGCCAATTTGAACGTTTAGGTGTGCCTGTATATAATACGGCGTCATGCATTGAACGCGTGGCGGATAAATTGCGTACGCACCAGATTTTGGCTGAAAAAGGCTTGCCGACACCAACAACAATGCTCGCAAAATTCCCTGTAGATATTGATTTGGTTGAAGAACATATTGGTTTTCCAGTTGTTGTAAAGACGCTGCTCGGCGTTAATGGCTCAGGCGTTTTCCTGATAGAAAACCGCGAAGCGTTCCTTGATCTGATGAATTTGATTGGTGAAACCAATCCAAACATTCAGCTGATTTTCCAGAAATTTGTTGCGGCAAGTAAAGGTCGTGATCTACGTGTCTTTATCGTTAATGGCAAAGTCATTGCCTGTATGGAGCGGCGCGCCGCGGCGGGTGGATTTAAAGCCAATTATTCGCAAGGTGGCTCAGTGAATGAATTTATCATTGATGAGGAAGCGACGGAGATTTCCATCGCCACAGCGGATGCGCTTGATATTCAGATTGCAGGTATTGATTTATTGTTCACTGAACATGGCTATACGATTTGTGAAGCCAATACTTTCCCGGGCTTTAAAGGCTTAGAAACCGCCTGTGATGTCAATTTACCTCAGGAGATCTTTAACGCGATGCTTGAAGATTTGGAAGCCCGTGGCGGGCCAAGACGCGCGCGTTTAGAAGCGTAAATAAAAAACCGCATTGACAGTTTCCATATATATTACTATGCTCCTCATATAAATTAAGGGAGCGAACTTTCATGGCTAAACATAATAACGGCGTTCACGCGCAGCTCGGGCGCATATTTGATACGGATAAAGGCGATTTAACATCATTTTTTAATGACGTTGTAATATATGGCATGGATGTCGTTGCATCGTCTAATCGCGAGCATCATATCACATTGGAAGCTGCGCAGATGGAGGCGATTAAGCAGGGGCTTACGGCGCAATGCCCTAAGGCATATAATCGTTTTGCGCGCGATTTTAAAAAGGCTGATTTACAAAGCGTAGCGGATTTTGATGCCTATTATGAATACCCCGTCTTATTGCATTATCAACAAGATTGCGCAATTCAAAGAGATTTGTTACGCAAGAGCTTTGATGAAGAAGCGGCTATATTAGAATATCTCGCCTTAGAATCTGTTTATCAAGTCGCGAAAGCAAAATTAGGATAATAAAAAGCGCGGTCAAAGCCGCGCTTTTCAATATGTGTGCACTTTATTGTCCGCATTTTAATGGCGGGTTTCGTCGCCTTTGTCATTCACGTTACCGCCGCGTGGAACTGATGTTGTTGGCCCAGCGGGGATGTTATCATCTTCACGGATAATGCTTTTGCCGGCGAGCACGTCTTTAATTTCATCGCCAGAGAGCAATTCATATTCAAGTAAAGCTTCAGCTAGCTTGTGCAAATCATCCATATGGGCTGTAAGGCATGCTTCGGCGCGGCTATAACCCTCTTCAACGATGCGGCGCACTTCGCTGTCGACAAGTGATGCTGTCGCATCAGACATGTTTTGTGACTGCCCAACAGAATGGCCAAGGAAGACTTCTTCTTGGTTGCTGACATAACGCAGCGGCCCTAATTTGTCGCTCAATCCCCACTCAGTAACCATGCGTTTGGCCATATCGGTTGCCATGGCAATATCACTTGATGCGCCTGTGGTGACTTTGTCTGCGCCAAAAATGATTTTCTCAGCAATACGTCCGCCCATAGCAACGGCAAGGTCGGCTTCGAGTTTTGCTTTTGATACAGAAATACGGTCTCCTTCAGGGAGGCGCATAACCATACCAAGCGCACGCCCGCGCGGGACAATCGTTGCTTTATGGATTGGGTCTGATTCTGGCTCGTTAAGCGCAACAATAGCGTGGCCGGCCTCGTGATAGGCGGTAAGTTTCTTTTCTTCATCGCTCATCACCATTGATTTACGCTCAGCGCCCATCATGACTTTATCTTTTGCATCTTCGAGGTCGTCGCTGCCAACAACGCGCTTACCACGGCGCGCCGCAAGCAAGGCGGCTTCATTGACAAGATTCGCTAGGTCAGCGCCTGAAAAACCAGGTGTACCGCGCGCAATAACGCTTAAGTCAACATTGTTTGAGAGTGGCACTTTTTCTGCGTGTACACTTAAAATCTTCTCGCGGCCCTTTACATCAGGGTTTGGGACAACGATTTGACGGTCAAAACGGCCAGGGCGCAATAATGCAGGGTCGAGTACGTCAGGGCGGTTTGTCGCGGCGATCAAGATTACGCCTTCATTGGCTTCAAAACCGTCCATTTCAACCAGTAATTGGTTGAGTGTTTGCTCGCGCTCATCATTACCGCCGCCAAGGCCGGCGCCGCGGTGGCGTCCGACAGCGTCAATCTCATCAATAAAGATGATACAGGGTGCGTTTTTCTTGCCTTGCTCGAACATGTCACGTACGCGTGATGCACCAACGCCGACGAACATTTCAACAAAGTCAGAACCAGAAATTGTGAAGAACGGCACGTTCGCTTCGCCTGCGACCGCGCGGGCGATAAGTGTTTTACCTGTACCTGGCGGGCCAACAAGCAATGCGCCTTTAGGTATTTTACCGCCAAGACGCTGAAATTTCTGTGGGTCTTTGAGGAATTCAACAACTTCTTCAAGCTCTTGCTTTGCTTCATCTACGCCGGCAACATCGTTAAATGTAACGCGGCCTTGTTTCTCGGTGAGAAGTTTTGCGCGTGAACGGCCAAAGCCCATTGCGCCGCCGCCGCCTTTGCCTTGCATTTGACGCATGAAGAATATCCACACACCAATAAGCAGTAACATAGGGAACCATGAAAGCAAGACGCCAACGAGGCTGATTTTGTTTGGGTCGTTTTGTTCGGCTTTGATGCGTACTGAAGTGTTACGCAGTGGGTCAACGACGTTTTCGCCTGACGGGATGATGGTTACAAATTTGCCGCCACTACCGCTATATTCGCCAGTCAGCTCTTGCCCGCGAATCACAACGCTTTGGATTGTGCCTTCTTGCGCCTGCGCGAGGAAATCACTATAGGCGACAACATTGCCTTGATTGCGCTGTGCCGCTGTTGTTTCTTGCGAAAGATTATAAAAGAATGCAAGAAGTAGGATAATACCAACCCAAATTAAAATATGACGTCCAAATCCGTTCACGTGTGTATCTTTCTTATATCTGTATTATTTACAAAAATTTATGCTCAATTAGCCCCTAGCATATTAAAGTTATCCTGTGTTTATGCAAGGTTAAAGCGGTAATAATAACGAAATAGATTGGCGAAACATTAAATCCAGAGCAGCGATTATGATTCTTTTATAATCTGTAGAGTTGCGGCCTTATTGGTTAGTTTAAACTGACATTTATAAAGCGTTGCACCCTTAAAACTATGGGCATCATCGCATAAGCGTGCATAAAGGGATTCTAGTTTCTCACTATTGGGCGGGTAGGGCATGTCTTGGCATTGTAAGCTTTGCATGATGTCGCTGAGGAGGCGCAGTGCAATTTCGTCAGGCAGCTGTAAAAAACCATCAAAATCAATCGCTTTGTGTGTGTGTGCTGTATCCATTATCAGCGCTGTAGCGGCTTGACTTGTATAATAGGATAGGGCTGTATTGGCGCGCTCAATCCGCTTAATCAATGTGCTAACACGTTTTGTACTCAGCCCTTCTGCGCTTAAAGTTTCGGCGCTATTGCGCAGGCGTACGCGTTTGTAATGTGGGTCTTGATTGGAGGGGTCTTCAATCCATGATACGCCCTCATTACGGCAATAGTCTAAAATATCGTCATGGCTGTATCCTAGAAGCGGTCTGATTTTATACAGCCCATCCCCTTCTTGTTGTATCGCCTTCATGGCACTAAGGCCTTTTAAGCCGCTGCCGCTGGTCAGGCGGATGAGAAATGTTTCATATTGGTCATTGGCGTTATGGGCGATGAATAGCGCCTTTATGCCGCGCGCCGCGCAATGCTCCGCCATTAGTGCATAGCGCGCGGCGCGGGCTTCTTCTTGGATGCGGCTTTGCGGTTTTTCATCGTGCTGCCATTCTAAAGTGAAATGTGCCGCATTTGACCAGTTTTCGACCCATGCTTTGACTCTGCGTGCTTCTTTTGCTGCGTCGGGGCGGAGTTTGTGATCGACGGTGAGAATATGTAGCGCCTTACCATTGGCGGTGCACCAGTTATGAAGCATATGCGCAAGTCCCATGCTGTCGCCGCCGCCAGATACGCCAATGGCAAGCGTATCTGCATGTGCAAGCTGCGCATTGTAGGTGGTCATTAATGCGGCAAAGCTTGTAGCATTCAGGGCTGCTGTATCAGCGTGGTTCAGATCTTCTGGGGTAATATGTTTATCAAGAACAGCCAAGTTTCTTTGCTTCTTGCTGTGCACGGCTGACAACAGGTGTTTCCTTTGTGCCTTGCTTTGCTAACTGGAGTAGAGCGATGCAGGCATCTTCTTTTTTACCCATGCCTGAAAGTGAGAGGCCAAGTTTTAAAAGATTATCCTGTGTTTTATTGCTATCTGGGTGGTCTTGATAGCCCTGCGCAAAAATGCGTGCTGCTTCAGAGAATTGCTGCTGCACATAATATGTTTCACCAAGCCAATACAGGGCGTTTGGAATTAACTGACTGTCTTTATATGTTTCTAAAAACGCTTTAAAACCATCTTGCGCGGCTGGGTATTCGCCATTTTTCAATGATGCAAAAGCGCGGTCATAATCTTGCGCGTCATTTTTACCAAAGGTAAAATTGCTATCGGCATTAGGCTGCGTTGCATAGCTTGGCGGCGTGCCTGTAATAAGGCTGCCTTGTGAATTTTCCGCCTTTGCACCGTCCTGACCAGCGGGTAGTGGCGCGGATTGTATTGTGCTTTGCGGCGAATAGGGTTGATTGCTTATTGTTAATGGCGGTGTTTGCGCTGTATTCTGTTGCTGGTTATAGGCCAGCCCTGGCGGTACTTGCTGCGGGGCAAGGTTACCGTTTGCACCTTGTGCTTGTAACTTGTTTAAGTGGAAGTTAATTTCTTCGATTTGGCCTGTAAGCTCTTGAATCTGGCGCTCCATTGTGCCCAGGCGGTTTTCAATGGAAATGCTGTAATTTTTTTCTAGTGAAGGGCCTGATGCGACAATTTGTTGACTGGGTTGCGCAGAAATCTCGCCTTTATATACGGCGCGTGAGAGCGTATCAATGTCGCGCTGCATACGGTCGATGCGTTGGTCAATGTTTTGGGCAAAAGCATAACCGCTGCCAAGGGTGGTAGCGGTTATAATAATAAGGCTCATCAATAAATTCTGGCGCATGTTTCTATTCATTCTTAATCGTTAATATTTTTAGATCAGTAATGTATATAGCGCAGAATGTAGCTATTAATCAACTACTGTTACGCCGCGGCGGTTTTGTGCCCATGATGATGGGTTTGAACCAAGCACTGCAGGGCGCTCTTTACCATAACTGATTACGTTGATGCGCGATCCATCTACGCCCAAAGCCATAAGATAACGGCGGACGGAATTTGCACGGCGCTCACCTAATGCAAGGTTGTACTCACGTGTGCCGCGCTCATCGGCATGGCCTTCTATAGTGACGCTTACATTGGGGTGGTTTTTAAGCCATTCTGCTTGCATGCCTAATGTCGCTTGACCTTCTGCGTTGAGGTCGTAACGGTCATAGCCGTAAAATACGCGGTCGCCAATATTCACGACGAGGTCTTGCTGCGTTCCGGGCATTGGGCCATCAAGATTAGTGGCATCGTAACCATTTACGCCATCAACGGCGGCGCCTGTAATGCCTTCGCGGTCACTTACAGAAAGGTCAGTTTGTGATGTGTCGCCTGAACATGCTGTGACCAGCAATGCTAGGCTTAAAACGATAAAGTGACGGAATGACATTTAAATGGTCCTCTTAATAACAAAATATATAAAACAGTAGACTCGTCTTCTCAGGAAACAAGAATAGGAATTTGCAGCGCGGCGTGCAAGGGGTGCCCTATGATACAGAGGTGTTTTATACCCAGATTTGTTTGTAGCGGGACTCTTTGGGATGGCGCTGCGATAGGGCGAGCATATAGGTGTATGTCGCGCCTTAAATAAGCTCTTGGTGGATTTGTTCGATAAACATTAAAGCATCCTCGCGGTCATCTGCATAGGGCGTAAGATTGATGTAGCGTTCTAACGTCTCTATGGCTTCCCTGCTTTTTGTGTTTTTGGCAAGTAAGACACCTTTATCGAGGAGTAATTTATATTCATCGGGCGCGATTTTTTCTGTTGCAATGACGGTTTCGAGGGCTGCTTCATAATCCTCCGCGGCAATTTGGCGTTTTTTAATGTTGTTTTGCAAGCGCACCAGAATGTCGCGTTTATCAGCGACTTGATAATAACTTTGGTCGAGCTCGGCCTTCTCACCCTTCACATGTTTGATGATCTCGCGCAATTCTGCCGCGCCTATGGGGCGTGCTAAGTTGAAGGGGTCAAATAAGCTCTGTTTACCGTTACCGCTTAGGCGGACAAGGAAATGACCTGGAAAGTTAATACCTTCAGCATGCCAGCCAAGGCGCTCGCAGACTTCTAAATATAAGATCGAGAGCGCAACAGGCAGCCCTGTTGTGTTATCAATAACGTAACACATATCGGCATTATCAATCAGGTCATAATGCTCTGCATTGCCATGATAATTGTTATCTTCGACGAAAACAGTTTGCAAGGCGATGAGCTTGGCATCAGCATGGTCTGCGCCTTGATGAGCGAGCATGTTATGCGCGTCTTTGGTCAGACGCTCGACTTCGAGGTAATAAGGTGAAAGGGAGCGATTGGGGTGGCGCAGCGCCGAAAATGCCAAGGCCGATTCGAACAGGGCAATTTGCGCCGCAGGCTTTTGGCCTTGTTGCGTGAGAAATGCGAGTAAATCCGTTTGATTGTTTTTAAGCATTTGGTTTAAGCATCTGGCCTTAGGTTCAATTACTGTAATGGGTAAACTTCGACTGAGGGTACGGTTGTACCTGTTAAGGGCTGCGGTGCGCCCGTGCTTACGGCGGTATTCGTTGGTGCGCTGTCATAGCTTTGGCTTTGGGGTTGCGGCGCTGTGGATACAGCGTTCTGCGCGTTTTCAATTTCTTCTATAAGGCGGATGTAACTCACGACTTGCTGGACATTTGAAATAGTGCGGGCAATTTCAATGATGCGGTTTGTTTCGGCCTGCGAGTGGGAAACACCCATTAAATACACTGTGCCTTGTACGGTATCAATTGTGTAGTTGATCGACTGAACTTCTTTATCCAATGTGATTTTGGTGCGGATTTGTGTGGTGATCCATTTATCGGTGAGAAAGCTTTTTACCCCGCCGCTTTCGGCAACGCGAATTTCATTAATGACTTGTTCAACGCCTTGTGGCTGCCATGCAAGGCGGATGGCTTCAACGCGGTGTTCAGGGTCTTGGACAACGCCGGTGACAAGGACGCGCCCTTTTTTTACCGTAAGGTCAAGTTTTGAAAATGTCTCAACATTATATTGGAACCACGCTTCGCTAATTTGTGTGCTGATCCAGAAATCTTTAGCGGATTGCGAAATGCCACCATCTTTTGCTGCCGATACGCCTGCAATCGCGCCAGCGCCTGTGGCAATGCCCATGGCTGTACAGCCCTGCAACATAAGGGCGCATAAGGAGATGCTTAACAAGGCGATATTTTGTAATTTCATGGTTCTGACCTTCATTTTTGAAAACAGCATAACATGGCGTTCAAAGAATCCACGCATTGGGAATATGCTTGATATAGTATGGTGGAGCGCAGGCTATAAAGTCAAAGCGAAGTGTGAAATTGGGGTCATTTCCCTGCGTATAAACTGAATTATGGCTGATATAATGCCCTGCCGCCTTGCAGATACGCTGCTGTGTTTTTATTGGGACTGCGTGCAGTGCATCATGCTTGGTCTTGCGGTATTTGACCTCGATAAAGGCAATACAATTTTTCTTCTTCGCGATGATATCAATTTCGCCAACGCCAGTTTTGTAATTTTTTGCGAGGATTTTATAGCCCTTTGACCGTAAAAACATGCGGGCGAGGAACTCTGCGAAATAGCCTGTTTTATAAGCTTTTAGCCCTAATGCGCCTTTGGTGAAATGCTGCGGTGGTTTTTTCATTGGTTTTTAAGGTCAAGGGCGCGTTGATAAATGGTTTTGCGCTTTTGCCCAGATAACGACGCGACCATGTCAACCGCTTCGCGCAGCGGCAGTTCTTGCATCTGTGCGCTAAGCAGAGCATCAATGTCATCATCGCTCATCTCGGTTTTATCATCGCTTGATGGTGGAGCGATGACGAGGACGATTTCGCCTTTTGGTGGGCCATCAGCTTCTAAGGCGGTGATAAGCTCTTCGGCAGCGCCGCGTTTTATTTCCTCAAAGCGTTTGGTCAGTTCACGCGCTATGGCGACTTTGCGGTTACCCATGACATCTAAAATAGTGCGCATAGTTGCCAGTAGGCGCGGCGCGGTTTCAAAGGCAATCAAGGTGGCTTGTGTAATTTTCCATTCTTGCAGTAAATCTTCGCGGGCTTTTTGTTTGCTAGGGACAAAGCCAAGAAAACAAAACTTATCACTAGGTAGGGCGGAGAGCTGTAATGCCATGAGCGGTGCACTCGCGCCTGGCAGGCTCGTGACGTAATAACCTTGGTCGCTGACTTCTTTGGTGAGTTTATAGCCAGGGTCAGAGATAAGCGGCATGCCGGCATCGCTCATCAGCGCGACAATTTTATTTTCACGAAGCGCGCTGAGGATTTTATCTCTTTTTCGTTCATCGCTATGGTCGTTATAAGAAATTAACTGGGTTTTGATGCCAAAATAGGATAGCAATTTTCCACTAACGCGGGTATCCTCACAGGCGATAAGATCCGCTTTTTTAAGCAGTTCTAATGCACGCAAAGTTATATCTTGTAAGTTGCCAATTGGCGTGGCGACTAAATAGAGGCCAGATATAAAATGGTTGGATGATTGATTTTCTGAGGGGTTGACCATTAAGCTGTGCTGATTTACCAATGCTAGAGTTGTTTGTTATTTGACTTATATACTTAACCTTTTAATCGGGCTTTTGCTAATGCGCAATTATCTTTTTCAAAAAATGACCTTAATTTTCTGTGCTGTTCTGCTTTTGGGCGGCTGTGTAAGTGCGACAGGATATAACAATCCGTGGAAGATGGGTAAGCAGGATGAGGTGAAGGCAAATGAAGCGCCGAGCACTTTGGCACGACCAACCGCATGGCCGCAGCAAACAGGGCAAACCACGCAAGGCGCAATGGCTCTTGGCAATGATGGGCAGGCGACAGGCCAGTATCCGATGCAAGGGGAGAGCGGGCAGCCATATCAGGGCGTGATGGATTATGGGCATGGTGGTGGACAAAGTTTTGGACAGGGTATTGGGCAGGGGCAGATGGCTAACCCTTATGCGCCAGCTTACGCGCAAATCGGACAAAATATAGGCGCTGGACTGCCGCCAAGCGCAGCAGCGTCTGTGCGCGTGGCTTTGTTGACGCCGCTCACGGGGCAAGCATCCCATTTGGGGCAGGCTTTTTTAAATGCAAGCCAGATGGCCTTGTTTGACTTAAACATGGCGGATTTTGAAATTGCGCCTTATGATACGCAGTCGACGCCCGCAGGTGCGAAACAGGCTGCCACGCAAGCGATTAATGATGGTGCATCATTAATTATTGGCCCGTTATTTGCCGATTCTGTACGCGCAGCACGCAGCGTGGCATCGCGTCATAATATATCTGTCATTGGTTTTTCAACCGATTGGACAACAGCGAGCGAGAATACATATGTGATGGGGTTTCTGCCGTTTACGCAGGTGCAGCGCATTGTACAGCACGCAGCGAAGCGCGGCTATAAGCGCATAGGCGTGATTGCACCTGATGATTTATATGGTCAGGCGGTTGTGAATACGTATTTAGAAGAAGCCGCGCGTTACGGTATTCATACGGTTGATATTTTACGCTTTAAAGGCGGCGCGGAAGATTTATCGCTGCGAATACGTGAATTTGCGAAATACGATTCTCGCCGCGACGCGGAAGGTGAAATTCTGCCGCGTTATGAATTGCCGTTTGATGCAGTTTTAATGGCTGTGGGCAGTGAACAAGCGATTGCTGTATCTAATTTGCTGACATATCATGATTTAGACCCGCGCCGCGTGGCACGTTTGGGTATGGGGCTTTGGGATGACACATCGCTGATTGGTGAAGATAATCTCGCGGGCGCTTTATTCGCCGCGCCATCGCCAAATCTACGCCGTTCATTCGTGACGCGCTATAAAATGTTGTTTGATGACCGCCCGCCACGTTTGGCATCACTTGCCTATGATGCGACGGCTTTATCCATTGTGCTTGCGCAGCATGGTTTGCAACAAAATGGCGTGCCGGCCTTTGGGCGTGATTCGTTGATGAACCCGAATGGCTTTTCAGGCATTGACGGCATTTTCCGTTTTCACTCCAACGGTTTGATTGAACGCGGCCTTGCTGTCTTGCAGTTTAGTGGCGGCGGCATGAAGGTCGTGGAAGATGCGCCATCAACCTTCATGCGTCCGAATTTATAAGGCGCTTTTATTTATTGCGTAATATAGAGGTTTGATAACTCTTTACTGATTTGTTCAAAAGTGCTGATCAGATCATTTTGCGAAGGGGCATCAAAATATTTTGTGGCATCTGATGCACAGCGACGATAATAGCCTTTGGAGCTATCGCTCACGCCACTGGAAAAGGTGACGGTGTATATTTGGATACCTTTCTTTTTCATTTCTGTGCAGGTTTTTTCAAATCTGTTATTCAAGTCAGATACAGAAACGTTATGGGTGCGCGTACCGCCATAGGCGCTATAGTTGCTATTCATGGTATTATTGCCATCGGTCATCATCACCACAACCTTTTGCCAAATTAGGTCATCAAAAGGCGCGGCTTCCTGGAATGGGAAGTTAGGCGATAACATGCGGTACCCCCATGTCATACCAAGGTTACCATAGGTGAACCCGTAAGCCTGAAGGTCGCTTATTTCGTCTTTCAGATAATCAACATCACTGGTTAAGGGGACGACATAAGCTTTGTTACATTCATAATTCGGGCCATAATTATTGTTATAGTAATTGGCGTAATAGCGTGTTTGGCTGCTGGTTGAATCGTTAAAATAAGCACGATACATTTCCCATGTCCAATCGTCTTCTGAGTCGACGGTGTCTTCTGGGTAATCGCGCGCGAGGACGCAGCCATGCCATTGCTTGCTGTGGCTTTGGTCGAAACGGATAGAGGATGGATTGCTGTAATAGCGGTCAGGGCTTGGTGCAGTGACAAAGGGGTCGCCGTAATCGCTACCATCGGGGTTTTTGCCTAGGCCATAGGGGCCAACGTTGACGGCGGAGCTATAAGGCACCATGCCGATTTTAATCGTGTCATCTTCGTTTGAGCGATCATATAAAATATCAACAAAATTTGTCGCTGCAGTGCGCAGGGATGCGATATTGTTATTCGAACTCATAGAGCCTGTAACATCAAGCACCATCATGACTTCAATACCGCGCACTTCACGCACGACTTTTGTGTCAGATGATGCTTCGGCGGTATTTACGCCAATGAAGTGGAGGAATATCGTGTCAACATAAACAGATGCCGATACCGAAAGGCTATCCTCGGTCATGCGAATGATAATATCTTCAATTTCGCCGATTTTATCATCAGAATAATTTGCTTCGATAAAGTCGTACACACGCTGGATCATCTCTTCTTCGCTAAGTGATGATGAGCCTGCCGCCGCCAGTGCTGCCGCGTCAATGGCGTGTTCAAGGCGCTTTTTAGCGAGATATATTTGCCCAGAATCAATCGCGATCCCCATTGAACCGAGTACGGCGGGAATGGTTAAGCTGATAATCACCGCGGATGCGCCAATTGTTTGCGTCAAATAAGAGCGTATAAGCCCTTTACCTGCTGTTGTCCATTTGTTGATCTGTTCTCTCATTCTTCCTCACACACATATTTTTTTATTATTATTATTTTATTCAAAGTAAACCACGGAGCTTTTACGCCCTCTTGTATAGGCCACTTCGCGCATATTAAATTCATCAATTAGAAATTCCCAAAAGAAGGGGACGTAAGTGTATTGCATGGTTACGCCCAATACACCTTCACCGGGGTTTGCTAACTGATCCATGGTTGATGTCATATCGCCTGCATCGCCGCTATAACCTGATGAGGTGACATGGCCTTCTGTGACCATATCGCCGTCATTATCAAAACGGATGCTAATAATTTCATATTCAAGGGCGCTGCCATTATAAGGCGACATGGCAAGGCGCGCTGCAGCAATGGCATCATCGACATTTTGCTGCGAAGCTATGGGAACACGGGCAATAAGGTCTGCGGTGACCTGTGATGCAGTCATAACTTTTTGATTGATAATCATGGCTTGACCCATGTCGTAAGTGCCCATAAGCAAAGAAAATAACACAGGGAAAATCATCGCAAATTCAGTCGCTGCGAATGCCTTTTCTTCTTTTAACCATTTATGTACCTGTTTTAACATGCTCATCCGTTCTAATCTTCAAAATCATAAGGTTCAGTTTGCAGCACTATTGTCGACATCATTAAGCGCGTATCACTGCCTGGGTCAGAGAAAAACTGACTAAGGATTGGCGTTTTTAAAGCGTATTGATAGATGACGCGAATGAGGACCACATCGCTGACGCCGCCGGCATCAAAGCCTTGTGAGGCAAAACTGCCATCGTCATTAAATGTTGCTGTATTACCTGCGGCACCGCCAAAGCCTTCGTCGATGGCGATGACTTCGTATTGTATGTCGCCGCAGCTTGCCAATACACTCACGCCTTCACACAGCGCATCTTCAAATATAGCTTGTGGGTCACCAGATTGTTGGGCGGCACCAGTGCGAATGAGGCGTGAAGCATCAGATGTCGCGCCTTCTAAAACGATGGATGTTGTAAACATCAGTGCAATTTCAATGATGCCTAAAAGGAAATAGAGTAAAGGCGCAGCAACAAAGGCAAGCTCAATTGCTGTTGTGCCTTCCGCGTCTTGGATATAATTTTCCATTTTGCTTCTTATGTTTCGCATCACACATCCGTCTGCTCAATGCACATTATTTGTGTCTAAGCTTCACTATTTATTTCATTCTTTGTTTTGTACCTCACACGAAAAACATAAGCAGCGCAGATGTCTTCCACTCACTATAATACAATGTATCTGTTGCTAATCTCTTAATTATATATGGCTTTTTAGGGGTATTTATTTTAGTTTTTAGCGGGCGAGCGTATGGCTTCCATCTCAAGAGGAAAGCCGTCTGCGTCTAGCTCAAGCTCGCCTGTGACTTCTTCGCCCCAACGTTCTTTTAATGTGGCCTTGCGTTTCATGATGACGCTTAGGCGCTTTTGGCCTTTTTGTACTAAAATATTGGCGATTATACCAACTACGGCCCAGTTAATCAGATGCCCTGTTGCTGCGGCTGCATAGATAATTGCAATGGTTAAAGGTTGTGTCGCAATAATGAGTGCGTAATCAATTGTATGGTTGGTCGTGATAATGTCCAATAGAAAAGGGAAGGCGCCGGCAAAGTTTAAAAAGCCAACCGTATATGATTTGAGCCTTTCTTTGCTGCGATCAACGATGAGAGACACAAAAGTAGGAACCATCGCGATCATCAGAAATACGGCGGAAGCAATGAATATTGTCGCGGTGACAATGGCCATGGCCAGCAATATTTGGCCTTTTAGCCCCAGCTTATGCCTTTTCTTATTTTTGTTTTTCTTTGCCATGCGCTAAAAAATTCCACCTTTAGAAAACTGTAAGAATGTTGTGGCCAGAATGACAATGCCTGCAATAACGCCTGCGATAATCGCGGCAATTTCATAGCCTGTTCCATAGCCAAAATGTTTATTGTTTTTGAGTTGGCTATCTAAATCGACATATTCTTGGCGGATGCTTCTGTACTCTTGTAAAGCTTTTATGAACTCTGCTTTGTCGCTACGTTTGATTTTTTTATCGCTAATGAGTGCGGCTAGTTTTGATAAATTGCCGTTTTCGGCTATGGATTCGGCAATTTTCTTTATTTCATCTTTCTTTGTGCGGTCATGATAACGCTCAAGAAGCGGCGATATATATATTAATAAAGCTTTGGATAAATGTGGAAGCCCCTTCAGCTTTCCGCGGCTTTGAATATTAGCAAAGATTTTTAACAAAGCTTGCTTGGACGTTAAAACCTCAAAGGAGTTTAGGCCGAGTAGTTCACGTTCAATGACCTTTCTGTCGCGCCCCATTAAAAAACCTGCGATATGGCGATCAACGAATCCTTCTGTTTTATGTGTCTTAGAACAGAGGTCTTCCAGCGCCAGAAGTAAGTCTTCGGGCGACTTCACGTAGTAGTTTTTTAGTGTCGGGCTAAGGCAGGGACATTCAGGGCAGAGGAAATAGAGGTTACCTTCTGCGCCAAAGCCAAGTTTTTTCTGTACGGCGTTGACTTGCGCTGATTCAAATTTTTGTTTGATGCTCTGTACGTCTATTTCAGATTCTTCGGCTAATTTCGTCCAGAATCCGACCATGTTAAATTGTATGAGTTCTTCAAAGGACTTTGTGTTTTCTGCGTTACCAAAAAGATAGGCCGCCAAATAACCGATACCTTCAGGCATAACTTTGAGGTTTTTATAAATAATCGGTGTATCATTATACAGCGTGTTAATGGTTTTGCTGAGTAAGCGGTCGCCATAGGTGCCATCTTTACCATGTATTTGCGCTGATTGTTTTGCGTCATGGAAATCAGTGGTGATCCTGTCATTAGCGAGTGAGCGCTGCACCCATGTTTCAAAAGCATCACTTTGTATCGTATCTTTTGCAACTTTCGGGTTGAATTGCAGCTCATATGCAAAGCTCTCGGGGCGCATGATTTTTAAATTCTCATATTCATAAGCGCGCACGGCTTTGGCGCGTGAAATGCGGCCTTTTTTGGGGGCGAGACGTTTACCGTCCATCCATGCGAGGACTTCTTCAATGGTCCAGCGTTGCTGCCAGTCATCATGGAGTACGCCGCGCAGAAGCTCCATAAGGGGGCCCGTGTTGCGTTGATGGGTTGTGAAAAAGCTGTATGTGCCATTTTCTATACGTTGGCGTAAGATATCCTCTTCGCGCATATTTACAAAAGGATCATCTTTGCGCATCAGGGTCAATATGGTGACGCCAAGAGCGAAAATGTCATCTGAGAAGGTTGAAACGCCGCGTGCATAAGGCGGTATCATGGCTTTTTCAATCGGCATATAAATTGAAGGCTGATGATATGTCGGCGGCGCAGAAAGCGATTCGCCGAGCATGACCTGATCATAGTTAGATGTGTTGCCATCAAAAAGATTGGTCGCGCGAATGCCGCCATGTACTAAATCGGCATCGCGCAGCTCGAGCATCAATACGACCAATGGCTTAAGGATCCCATTCATCAGCCTTTCATGTTTTAATGCCAGAGCCTGCGGTTGGTCGGTTGGCAAGATGGGGTTGCCTAAGGTGTCCTCATAAACAAAAACATAGCGTTGGCGGGATTGTGGTGGCCAAAATACGACGCCGGCGGCAACGATGCGCACAATGTTGGTGTTCGCAAGCTGCGCAAACTTACTGGTTAAAAAGGTGCGTGGTACCAAGAAGTTTTCACACAGAATGGCAAAGCACATTTTGCCGCTGCTTAGGCGTGCGGCATAAGCTTCTAGCTCGCCTGAGTTGAGGTGCGGCATTGGGCGATCGCAGAAAATTTCAATGTCGTTGCCCAGTGTTGTAATGTTACCGGCAGGCGCAGGCGCAGCAGAAGACGGCGGCGAGCCTGTGCTGTTCGAACCATTTTTTTCTTTTTCAATATTGTCGTCTTGTTCTTCTGCCAAAACGGACCTCATGCTATTTCAAGGTGTGGAGATGCCGCGTATAAATTCTTTACACGTATACATGTATTTTACTTTGTTTTTAGATGTTTTGAAACCCTTGTTTTTTAAGGGATGGTTTAATCGTGAATTGCATATTAAACTGTTTTGGGGTAGGGGTGATATTGCGCCTAATGTTCGGGCGATAAAATTTATAGATGAAAAGCGCGCTTATAAGCGCGGAAGAGAAACAGATGAAGAAACGTTACTTTGGCACAGATGGCATTAGAGGCTGCGCAAATAAATTCCCAATGACGATTGATTTTGTACAGCAAGTCGCGGTCGCGGCTTCTGCATTGATGATCCGTGGCAAGGATGATGTGCAAACTAAGCGTGTCGTGATAGGCAAGGATACGCGCGAATCTGGTTATATGTTAGAACAGGCCATGGCTTCGGGTTTTTTGTCTATGGGAGTCGATGTTGTGCTTCTGGGCCCCTTGCCAACGCCCGCCGTGGCGATGCTTACCCGCAGCTTGCGCTGTGATTTGGGGATAATGGTTTCGGCCTCACATAACCCGTATCATGATAATGGTATAAAAATATTTGGCGGCGATGGTTATAAAATCTCTGACGATAAAGAATGTGAGATCGAAGCGTTTATTGATAAGGGCTTTGACGATTCTGTCTATGTTGATGTTGATTTGGGTAAAGCCAGTCGCCTTGATGACGCACATGGGCGCTATATGGAGTATGTGAAATCTGCTGTGCCGCGTTTTTTTGATTTTTCGGGCATGAAAATCGTTGTTGATGCGGCAAATGGCGCGGCGTATAAGATCGCACCAAAATTGCTTTGGGAACTGGAAGCTGAAGTGATTTCCATTGGTGTTAGCCCTAATGGGCGTAACATTAATGATCAATGCGGCGCGACAGATACCAAAGCATTGCAGGCGACGGTGAAAGAATACGGGGCGGATATCGGTATTGCTTTGGATGGCGATGCTGACCGGCTGATTGTTGTTGATGAAAAAGGCAATATGGTTGATGGCGATCAACTTATGGCGGCGCTCGCTATTGAAATGCATAAAAATGGCGAGCTGCAAAATGACACGATTGTGACGACCGTGATGTCTAATTTGGGGATGGAGCGCTTCTTAGCTGAGGCAGGGATTGCGATGAAGCGTACAGCAGTTGGCGATCGTTATGTGGTTGAGGAAATGAAAGATGGCGATTTTACCCTAGGCGGCGAACAATCCGGACATATTATTTTAGGGCACCATAGCACAACGGGTGATGGCTTGTTGGCATCTATGAAAATTTTACAGTTCTTGAAACAAAGCGGACGACCTGCAAGCGCCGCGCTACGCTTGTTTGAGCCCATGCCACAAGTTTTAAAAAATGTGCGTTTCACTGGTGGTAATCCGTTAGAGCGCATAGATGTGCAAAATGCGATTGCGGATGCAGATAAAAGCCTTGATAAAACAGGGCGCGTTTTAGTGCGTGCATCGGGAACGGAACCGCTCATTCGCGTTATGGCAGAAGGCGCAGATACAGAGCGGGTTTTGCAAGTTGTCGATGGACTCTGCGCGCTTATTCGTAAGGCATAATTCGTCTAATGGGCTGATAAATAATCATAATAAAAGTTGAGATGTTGCGGTTATCTGTGAAGTTAGCAGCAGGATAAATTGATATTTTGTCAAATTATGACTTTACATTTGTTTGATAATGTTTAGTCTATCAGACTGGGTTTTAAAAAAATATATGAGATCCTGCGTTGCGTGTTTAAAAAGCGCTATAAGCTTTATCGTGACGCAAAACTAAAAATAATAATAAAAAAGTATATAACAGGGAGAATTATGGTCATGCAAAATAATGCTGTATATCAACGTATTGAGCGTCGTATCATTGATGATATGAATATGTTTAAAGTTGATGAAGCTTCGGAACTTTTGGTTGCCCGCGCGATCATGCAGGAAACAGAAGCAGAAGTTATCATTAACTTTTTTGGTGACGATGTTTTCCAAAATATATTTAGTAATTTGTCTCTTGTTGCATCTGAACAAGCGGCAATAGCGCGTCAGAAAAAGACGTCAAATGGCTATACGCCGCGTGTAAGCGCCGCGACAATGCGCCTGAGCCCCGCATCTAAAAAGATTTTAGATAGTTGGAATGCAGATAATGCTGCCGGTAAGATTACACCGCCTAGTGAGTTACTTGCACGCGTCTTGGAAGATGATGAAACATCTAAAACGGCGAATGTCTTTAAGGCCGAGGGCGTGAATGCCAAAGGTTTGCGCTATGCGAGGCAAAACCATCAAGCGCCGCCACCAAGCATTACAGGCATTAAAAAATTCGTTGAAATTCCATATCTTACGAATATGAATAAGCAGTCATCAAACGGTGAATTTGAGCCGTTTTTTGGTCGTGAGGAAGAAATCGATAAGATGATCCGTATTTTAACGCGCCAGCGTAAGCCCAATCCAGCATTGGTTGGTGAGGCAGGCGTTGGTAAGACGGCATTAATCGAGGGGCTCGCCGCACGCATTGAAGCAGGCGATGTTCCTGACGTTCTTAAAGGCGCACAAATTGTTAGCCTTGACGTTGGTCAGCTCACAGCAGGAACAAAATACCGCGGTGATTTTGAAAAACGCGTCAAAGAAATTGTTGAGAAGCTTGAGCAAGAAGATGATCTGGTTCTGTTTATTGATGAATATCACACAGTAGTGGGCGCAGGGGCAGCGTCAGGTGGCGGGGCGGATTTATCAAATATGCTTAAGCCATTATTGGCACGCGGCAAAATTCGTATGATTGCGGGGACAACGCCAAAAGAATATAAAAATTCTATCCGTAAAGATGCGGCGCTTAAGCGCCGTACACAAGAAGTGCGCGTTGAAGAGCTTAGCGAAGGTTACACCGTAATGGCGTGCCGTAAATCAGTTGATGATCTGCTTTCTGTCAAGCATGGCGTTGATTATGATGAGGACGCGATTAAGGTCGCCGTACGTATGGCGAAACGTTATATGCCAGAAGGCCGATGGCCGGATACGCCGCTTGATATCTTGGATGATGCCGGCGCGCATTTGCGTGTAAAATATAATGATGTCAATGAGCGTAAAAAGCATAAGGTAACTGTTAATGATATTATGCGCATTATCGCAGAAAATACAGGCATTGAGTCTGCGCGCTTAGATATTGGCGATGGTCAGCAAATGAAAAGACTGACCGACAGTTTAAAAGCCAAGGTTTTTGACCAAGATAAACCTGTCGAAGCACTATCACGTGCCTTTAAACGCGCAAATGCTGGCATGGGGCGCTTAAATGGCCCAATGGGCGTTTACGTCTTCGCGGGGCCAACAGGCGTTGGTAAGACTGAACTTGCCAAGGCTTTGGCAGAAGAAACGGGGATGCATTTTGCGCGTTTTGATATGTCAGAATATGCCGAGCAGCACTCGGTTTCACGCTTGAAAGGCGCACCTCCCGGCTATGTTGGGCATAGTGATGGTGGTCAGCTTACTGAAGAAATTCGTCAGCATCCTTATTCGGTCGTTTTGCTTGATGAAATAGAGAAAGCACACCCGGAAGTTATGAAGTTATTCTTGCCGACATTTGATGATGCGCGCATGACCGATGGTGAAGGCAATACTGTTGACTTTAAAAACACGTTCTTTATTTTGACAACAAATCTCAAAGATGAAAGCGTCGCTAAGGGGGCGCCAGGATTTGCCGCGATTGCAGGTGATGAAACGGCAAGTGACCCTTATTTAAAGGCGATTAAAGACCGCTTCCCAGCGGAGCTGCATAATCGTTTAGACGGTGTGTTCGCTTTTGATTCTTTAAGCGAGAGCACTGTGCGCTTGGTTCTTGATAAACTCATTAAGAAACGTACAGATCAGCTTTTTGCTGATAAGGCGATTGAGTTGGTTATTACTGATGCGGCGCGTGATTTCATCGCGGCGGCTGGTTATGATAAGGAAATGGGTGGTCGTCCTATGGATCGCGCAATTGACAAATATATCGCGACAGAGGAGTTGATTGACGAAATTTTGTTCACCGACCTGAAACATGGCGGCACGGTAACAGTTGATGTCAAAGACGGCGAAATTACGCATGCGTTTAACGCACAAGCGCGTGGCACAACACACGCTGCAAGCCCTGCGCATAGCAATGCACCATCACAGCAGAAGAAAGATGGTAATGGTCCGCTTACACAACCTTAATAGTGGCTGAATTTATAATGTTGAACAGCGCGCCTTCGGGCGCGTTTTTCTTTTGCCGTGAAGATAATTTGTTTTTGCCTTGACGCAAAGCAATAAAATATGCGAGTACTAAGCGTAATTTACTGGTGATATTCAGTATATAAAACTCCCTAACCATTGAATTACATTTTGAGCGGCGCAGAGACTGCGCGGCATAACTGTGTTTTTAACTATCTGTATAGATATAAGGAAAATTAAAATGGCAAATGTTGCGGTTATTGGTTCCCAGTGGGGTGATGAAGGTAAAGGTAAGATCGTCGATTGGCTTTCTTCACGCGCGGATGTGGTTGTACGCTTCCAAGGCGGCCATAATGCGGGTCACACTTTGGTGATAGACGGCGTTGAATATAAATTAAGCCTTTTGCCATCTGGTATTGTGCGCGGCGGGAAAATTTCTGTGATTGGTAACGGCGTTGTAGTCGATCCATGGGCACTTTTAAAAGAGATTGAAGTTGTTTCTGCAAAGGGCGTTGATATTGGTCCGCATAATCTTAAACTTGCTGAAAATGCAAATTTGATTTTGCCTGTGCACCAGAAACTTGATGCAGCGTTAGAAGCAGCGCGCGGTAAAGAAAAAATCGGCACTACAGGGCGCGGCATTGGTCCAGCCTATGAAGATAAGGTGGCGCGCCGTGGCGTTCGCGTGTGTGATTTACGTGATGAGAATTTGCTGCGTGAGAAAATTGACAATCAGTTGCTCCACCACAATGCCTTACTTAAAGGTCTTGGCGCAGAACAAATTGATGCGGATGGCGTTTTTAACGATCTGATGGAAATTAGAGAACAAATTTTGGCTTTCGCTGATGTTGTATGGCGTACATTGGAAACGGCGAAGCTTGAGCGTAAGAAAATTTTATTTGAAGGTGCGCAGGGTATTATGCTTGATGTTGATCATGGTACTTACCCTTTTGTAACGTCATCAAACACAATTTCTGGTCAGGCTTCGACTGGTTCTGGCGTTGGCCCGAAATCAGTTGGTTATGTATTGGGTATCACAAAAGCCTATACAACACGCGTTGGCACAGGTCCGTTCCCAACAGAATTATTTGATGATGATGGCGAGCGCCTTGGTAAGCGCGGACGCGAGTTTGGCGTGGTCACAGGGCGCAAGCGTCGCTGCGGCTGGTTTGATGCTGTTTTAGTGCGCCAAGCGCTAACTATTGGCGGCGTGGACGGCATTGCGCTGACGAAGCTTGATGTTCTTGATGGCTTTGAAGAGCTTAAAATCTGTATTGGTTATGAGATTGATGGTAAGCAATATGACCATTATCCATCTTCACAGCTTGAGCAGGAGAAAGCGACACCCGTATATGAAACCATTCCGGGGTGGAGCGAAAGCACTTATGGCGCAAGGAGCTGGGCGGATCTTCCTGCTGCTGCGGTAAAATATGTACGTCGCCTTGAAGAACTTATTGGTGTGCCAGTGGCGTTACTGTCTACAAGCCCAGAGCGCGATGATACAATTTTGGTGACAGACCCATTCGCTGAAAAATAAGACGGATAGATTAAGATTAAAGAAAAGCGCCTGATGAGGGCGCTTTTTTGTTTACTCTTTATACGTGTATGCGTATTTTATCATCATTAAACAATAGGGCGGAATTATGGCGTTTAAATTATTCCTTACATGGGTCAGTTGGCCATTTTTATTGGTAAGCTGCTTGGCGCTTTTTGCCTATGGTATGCATATTGAGCAGCCGATTTTATTCTTTAACCTTGCTTATGTTTTCTTGGCTGTCAGCTTATTTTTCTTGGAACGTTTTATGCCGCATGAAAAATCATGGCTCGGCGCAGATGGTCAGCTGTGGCAGGATTTAGCGCATACTTTAAGTTCAAAGGGTTTAGTGCAAGGGCTGTTGATTTTTGGCGGGGTCATTGGGCTTTCTGCTTTTTTAACGCCAGCGGCAGAGGCGGGGCGCGGCATTTGGCCGCGTGAATGGCCAATGGCCGCGCAGGTTATTTTGGGCATTGTTAGTGCTGAATTCATGCTGTATTGGGCGCATCGTCTGGGGCATCGCTGGCCGCCTATGTGGGCGTTTCATGCCATTCACCATAGTGTAAAGCGCTTATGGATTGTCAATACGGGACGTTTTCATTTTATTGATAGTTTGATTTCTATTGTGATGGCGCTTGGTTTGTTGCTCGCTTTGGGCGCACCAATGGAAATTGTCAAATGGTTGAGCGCGGTGACAGCGTTTATTGGCATGTTGACTCATTGCAATGTTGATATGAAATTTGGTCCGATTTCGTGGTTTTTCAATACGCCTGAATTACATCGCTGGCACCATAGCAAGGATTTACGCGAGGGTGATAAAAACTATGGCGAAAATATCATGCTATGGGATTGGGTGTTTCGTTCATATTTTAACGAAGACCGCCGCCCGCCAGTTGATATTGGCATTAAGCAGCCCATGCCTGTCGCATTTGTTCATCAGCTTCTCTACCCGTTCCGTCGCAGTTATTATCATGGTCTGCGTGATAAGCGCACCGAAAACGATCCGCATGTTTTTTAGATAGTTAATCGTTTTTTAAATTTTGTTAACCTTTTGTTAACTTTTAGTGATTATACATAGTGTTCGGACAAGAGGGGTCTAATTATGTTTAATAGCTGTGAATTTATAATTGGTAAGGATAAATCGCTTGTGGTGGTTGTGCCGCAATCTGTGCCTAAAGGGGTGGCGATAACTATGCGTGTTGTTGGCAATGCTGTGTTCTTTTACAAAAATGATGAATCTTTATTTGGGCGTGTGATATGTGAGTGTACGAAAACGCTGCGTTGTTTGCGTAAAAAGAAGCGCGTTGGCCTGATTGAAGCGTTGGATGGGGCGGTTAAGTTTCCTGTTTATATTGCGGCGATTGCCAATATTCATGTCGATGCTTTAGATGCGCATGGCTATAATCGCGATGCGGCTTAGCATAAGGCGAAAGTATAAAGCTGGCCTTTAGCCCTTAAATGGCTAAAGGTTTTTTTATGTCTTAAATATGCTTAATAACTGCGCCTTGTGTCTGTGCATTGGCATATGAATACTTTAGAATGTGATGTGGACGCTTAAGTATGATGTTGTTGGGGGCAGGCATGAAAACAGCTTTGATCACAGGTATAACAGGCCAAGATGGTTTTTATTTAACAAAACTACTATTAGATAAAGGCTATGCTGTGCATGGTTTGCGTCAACCGCTTGCACATGATGATCGCGTGCATCTGCAAGATATGCTTGATGAGATTGAGTTCCATTATGGTGATATGGGCGATCAGGAATCTTTAAACCACGTGGTCGCGAAGGTGCGGCCTGATGAGGTTTATAATCTGGCCGCGCAAAGCCATGTTGGCGTAAGTTTTTCTATGCCTGAATATACTAAGAATGTGAATGGCCATGGCGTTAGAAGATTGCTGCGTGCCGTTTATGAACATGCGCCGCATTGTCGCTTTTATCAGGCAGGGACATCTGAATTATTTGGTAATGCCCCCGCGCCGCAAAATGAAAACGCTCCTTTTGCGCCAGAAAGCCCTTATGCAGAAGGCAAGCTGATTGCCCATCAGGCGGTTCTTGATTATCGCAACACCAAAGGCCTGTTTGCGGTAAACGGTATTTTATTTAATCATGAAAGCCCCAAGCGCGGTGATGATTTTGTAACACAAAAAATTATTAAAGGTGCGATTGCACTGAGGAGAGGTGACCAAGACTGTTTGACATTAGGAAACCTTGATGCGCAAAGAGATTGGGGCCATGCCGCCGATTATGTAGAAGGGATGTGGCTGATGTTGCAGCAAGAAATGCCAAGAGATTATGTGTTGGCTTCTGGTGTGTCTTGCAGTGTTCGCGCGTTTGTTGAAGATGTCTTTACTGCGCTTGAGATGCCGATAAAATGGCAAGGCAGCGGGGTGGATGAACAAGGTATTTTTCTTGAAAATGGCGGGGTTGCTGTTAATATATCTTCTGCGTTTTATCGCCCGAAAGAAGTTCATGCTTTGCAGGGAGACGCGTCTTTAGCAAAACGTGATTTGGGCTGGTCGGCGCAAATATCACGCCAAAGCTTAATTCATGAAATGATCGCCGCCGCATCAGGCGCATATCAATAGTTATCGAAAGAACCGCAATGTCGCATTTTGATCTCTCTGGTCGTTCTATATTCGTCACAGGCCATAATGGCATGGTGGGGAGCGCGTTGATGCGGCTGTTAACGCAGCGCCGTGACATTATTGTCCTTACGGCAGAGCGCCCTGAGCTTGATTTGACGGATAAAGGCGCGGTTTATGATTGGATGGCACAGCGCCGCCCCGAAGTCGTCATCCACGCCGCAGGGCGGGTTGGCGGGATTGCGCCGAATGAAAAATATCCTGTTGAGTTCCTGAATGATAATTTATCAATGGCGCAAAATGTCATTAATGGCGCATATGAACACAAGGTGCGTAAATTGGTGTTTATGGGGTCGTCTTGTATTTACCCCAAAGACGCGCCGCAGCCATTACAGCCAGAAAGCTTACTAACCTCGCCCCTCGAACCAAGTAATGAAGCTTATGCATTGGCAAAAATTGTTGGTGCGCGGCTTTGTACTTATTATCGGCGCGAATATGGCATGGATTATATTTCGTTAATGCCTTGTAACTTATATGGGGTCGGCGATCATTATGATGCTTTTGCTTCGCATGTTATACCGGCGCTGATCTTGAAGCTGCATAATGCCAAGATATTTGAACAGCCGCAGGTTAAATTATGGGGCAGTGGGCGTGCTTTGCGGGAGTTTTTATATGTCGATGATTTGGCGCAGGGGGCGCTGTGCGCCTTGGAGGGCTATAGCGATGAGCGCCCGTTAAATATCGGCAGCGGCATAGAAATATCGATTAAAGATTTAGCAGGGTTCATTGCGCAAGCTGTCGGCTATAAAGGCGAAATTTTATTCGACAATGAACAGGGAGATGGCATGGCGCGTAAAGTCTTGGATTCGCAAGTGATGGATTCTTTGGGATGGCGCGCAAGCACAACATTGGTTGAAGGTCTGGCACAAAGCTATGCAGATTTCTTGAAACGTGATATTGAACAGAAGATGTAAGTGAAGCGTATATGTTAGGGTTGCTCAATTGAAAGAAATTATACCAGTTATATTATGTGGTGGGGCGGGACGTCGTTTGGCGCCGTTATCGTCACCAGCGCGCCCTAAGCAATTTTTTAAATTAAAGAAAAATGGTTTAACCCTGTTTCAAGATACAGTGCGCCGCGCAGCGTGTTTTGCTGCGCCGATTATTGTTACCGCAGAAGGTTACAAAGATATTGTCGCTGCGCAGCTGCAGCACATTGGCGTTACGCCGCAGGTGATTATTGCGGAGCCGCTTTCGTGTAATACAGGGCCTGCCATAGCATTGGCATTACGGTATTTGCAAATGGGTGATAAGCATGATGGCTCTTTGCTTGTGCTGCCTTGTGACCATGTTATGAACGATTTCACAGCTTTTGCATCCTTGGTTTCGCAAAACGAAGCGACAGCACAAGAACATATTGTATTATTCGGTATCACCCCTGCGCGCGCGCAAACCGAATATGGCTATATTGAAATAGCGATGGAAGGCGGCGAGGAAAACAAGACGGGGCTACACGCGGTGGCATCGTTCACAGAAAAACCGCGTAAAGCAGTTGCCCGTTCGTATGTGCGCTCAGGGCGGCATTACTGGAATAGTGGTATATTCCTGATGGGGTATAATGTAGCGGTTGACGCGTTCCGTGAATATGCGCCTGCCATGTGGTTTCAAATTCAGAATCTTGACCCGCTCGCCATTGACCGTGCAGGCTATGAAGCGGTGGCAAATAGGGGGTTTGATCGACTGATACTAGAATGTGCACAGGATATACGTATGCAGCATAGTGATGTACATTGGGCGGATATTGGGAGCTGGCGCATGTTTTTGCGCAACATATTTAAATTTCACATCTTTAAATAATAGCACTCAGCCGTTATAATCCGCTTCCTAAAAGGGAGAATCAAATAATGAATAATAAACAATCGACCAATCACATCTTGATGATTGACCCCGCCATTTTTTATGCGAACCCTGAAACAATGGATAGTAACCATTATCAGGACGAACAGAGCGCAGGCCCGACAATCGATAAAACGGCAGAAGCCCGCGCTGAATTTAAGGCTTTGCGTGATTTACTGGTCGCTAATGGCGTGGTGATTACGGAGATATTAGGGCGTGATGATTGCCCAGATCATATCTTCCCGAATTGGCTGTCGACTATGCCGGATGGGCGCTTAACGCTTTATAAGATGAAAGATCAATCACGTAAACGCGAACTTACGCCACAAATCGTTGATTTATTTTCACGTAGTTACAAGCTTGACCTAGATTTTCGAGATAATGCAAAAGAAAACGCGAATTTAGAAAGCACCGCATCTATTTGCCGCGACCATGTCAATAAAATTGGTTATGCGGCGCTTTCGGCGCGCACTGACCGTGAACTTGCGCAGCAATGGGCGGATCATTACGGCTATAAATTGATTGCATTTAATACAAGCTCACATACGGGTAAGCCAATCTATCATACAGATGTTTTGATGCATATCGGGACTGAAGTGGCGACGATCTGCGCCGAATGTATTACGGATGCAGGTGAGCGTCAAATTGTAATGGAAAGCCTGCGTAAAACGCATAAGGTTGTTGAGCTTACGATGGATCAGCTTTTGGCATTTTGCGGCAATGCGCTTGAAGTAAAAGGCGCGCATGATGAGAAAATATTGGTGATGTCAGAAAGTGCTTATAAAGCGCTAACTCCTGCGCAGATCGCGGTCTATGAGACGTACCATGATAAAATCCTTTATACGCCGCTATATACGGTTGAACGTTATGGCGGCGGCTCTGCGCGCTGTATGATGTTAGAACTGTTTTAAAATAGGGCAAGGCTGATGTTTGCAGGCGTAGATTTAGGCGGCACAAAAACCGAGATTATTTGTTTGGATGAAGCTGATGGGGCAGAAATTTTTCGCCATCGCAAAGCTTCGCCGCGTGATGATTATCAGGCGACGTTAAAGAGCATTACAAGCCTAGTACATTATGCGCAAGATGAATGCGGACAGCGTATATCATCTTTGGGCATCGGTATCCCTGGGACGATATGCCGCGCGACGGGCAATGTCAAAAATGCAAATTCAACATGGCTGAATGGCAATCCGCTTGCGCAGGATTTAACGGCCATGCTTTCTTTGCCTGTGGCGGTGGATAATGATGCGAATTGTTTTGCAGTGTCCGAAGGGGCGGATGGCGCTGCGGCAGGTAAAAGTGTCGTTTTTGGCGTGATTATCGGCACAGGCTGCGGCGCTGGGCTTGCCTATAATGGCAAGGCGCATATTGGTATGAACGGTATTGGCGGCGAATGGGGGCATAATCCGCTGCCTTGGCCGCGTCAATATAACGAAGATGCTGCAGGTTTAAATACACAGGCTATGGAGGCGCGGGATGCCATTATATCGCCAATATATGCTCATAAACCTTATATTCCACAATATGTGACCAATCCACATGATAATGAGCATATTGGGGCCGCCTGTTATTGCGGTAAATTTGGCTGCCTAGAAACATGGATTTCTGGCACAGGATTTGAAAATGATTATCAGCGCCGCAGCGGGCAGAATCTGAAAGGTGCGGATATTGTTGCTCGTGCTGAGGCTGGCGAAAGCGCGGCAGAGCAAACATTAGCCGCTTATATTGACCGCCTTGCACGCGGCCTTGCGAGCGTTGTTGATGTGATCGACCCTGATGCGATTGTCCTTGGCGGCGGCATGGGGAATATTCAGCGGCTTTACGCCGACTTACCCGAAAAGCTAGCGCTTTATTGTTTCTCAAATACGCTGAACGTTAATATTGTTGCACCTATACATGGCGATTCATCAGGCGTGCGCGGCGCGGCGTGGCTTGGGCGCAACCAGTAAACATCAATGTTCTTGTGTGGTCTTGGGATAAGAATCCGCTGTTTTTTGACTCGTTGATATGGGCTGTGCTATCAATAATTCATTATAAAAAATAAGGGAGGGGATTTTGGGTAAAAAATCTCAATCGTCGCAAGGGAATAACGCGCAAGGGCAACATGCTATACAAGTGACCTTATCTGATATGGATGGCACATTGTTAGACACAGAAGCCATTTATGAATCCGTTCATCAAAATTATATGAGCCAGTATAATATTAAAGTGGCTCAACGCGAACTTGATTTGCTGCGTGGTACGGGCGCAAAGAATTTCCATGATTTACTGTCGCGAAAATCAGCGCAATTTGCCATTGATAACCCCTGCCATATTACGTTTTCGCGCGAGCGCATCACGGAATATTATAATGTGCTGGCAGCGCGCCCCGATTTAGTGTCGGAGATTAAACCTGTGCTCGACAAGTTCAAGAGCTTGGTTAATAATAATGAACCAGCCTTAATTGTCACCAATTCAGCCTTTAAAACGGTTGAACATACGATGGCAGCGGCAAGCCTTAAGGATGTTTTTTGGAAAAATGCCATTGCGGCTGATTATGTGATCCGCCAAGGCTATGATGTAAAGCCATCAGGTGACCCTTATTTATTGGGGCTTGACCGTATGAATAGAACACATGGCGCGCAACATAGCCCGCTAAACTGCATTGTGTTAGAGGATAGCCGGGTTGGCGTCCGCTCTGGCCTAGATTTCGGCGGGCATATATTGCATGTCATCACTGATGTCTCGCAGGCGCTGAGTGAAGCGGAAGTCAGCCAAATGCGCGCCGATTCCTCTTACCTCAAAGCGCATGCGAATAACGCATTTGCCCATTCACATGGCCTAAGCTACACCGCTTGTAAGCCCGAAGACTTTGAAGCTGTCTATGATGGTTTGGTCGCAGATAGCCAGCAAGGCGCAGTTTTACCGCGTTATAATAACTTAGCATAAAGGCCTAAGCGTATATTTATTCGGGAGCTTTGCTTGTATCGCTGCCGACTTCAAATGTATGGATATTGCCGTTTTTTAAGGTAAAGGCGATTTTACCGCTTTTGAGCGCGAGCGCCTTTTCACCAAAAATTTCATAACGCCAGCCCTTTAATGCGGGAAGGTTGCTATCATTACTCATGGCGATGGCCTCAAGGTCATCTGATTTTGCGATCAGCTTTGCTGCAACATTACGGTCTGCCGCCTGAATACGCAGTAGCATTTTCAACATTTCAAGCGTTGATTGTAAATGCGGCGGTAAAGCATTGCGCGCTTCTTTTTTTGGGCAGTCTTCAGGGGGGATGCCCGAAGTTTGGTTAATGATTTTTAGAATGGCGCGGCCTTTGTCGCTATCCGCAAGGCGGTCGCTGATGCCGCGAATGCGTGTTAAAGACTTCACATTATTTGGTGCTTGGAGCGCGATTTCAGATAAGGTGTCATCTTTCATCACATGGCTGCGCGGTATATCTCTTTTGCGGGCAAGTTCTTCGCGCCAGATCGTCAATTGTTGCAATAGAGCTAATTTTTGCGGCTTGTTTGTTTTAATGCGGATTTTACGCCATAACTCAGCAAGCGGTGGATCGTATAAATCAGTATCGAGCATGGCGCTCATTTCTTCTTCGACCCATTTAGTGCGGCCTTCTTGTTTTAATTCGGCGCAGAGCGATTCATAAACGTCTTTTAAATAGATGACGTCATTTAATGCATATGTGATTTGCGCCTGACTTAGCGGGCGGATTGACCAATCAGTGTATTGCTTACTCTTATCAACTTGAATATTGAGGATGCTACGCACCAAGGCTTCATAGCCGGCTTGCTCGCCGTGCCCGCAGACCATAGCGGCAATTTGTGTGTCGTAATATGGCGCCGGAAGGAAGCCAAATAATTTGTAGAATATCTCCATATCCTGACGGCCTGAATGCATGACTTTGACGATGTTCTCGTCTTTTAAAATCGCCGAGAGGGGGGAAAGGTCAATATCAGGGGCGGCAATGGGGTCAATCGCGACGGCTTCAACATCAGGGCCGGAAACTTGGATAAGGCAAAGCTTGGGATAGTATGTACGCTCTCTTAAAAATTCAGTATCAATTGTAATATAGGGAAGTGCGGCAAGTGTTTGACAAAAATCGGCAAGAGCGGACGATGATGTAATAATGGTCATATGTTTTATAATTTCTTCTGCTGGGTAAGCGCGGTTAATAAGGGCTATTATATCGCCCTTAAACTTAAACATAAATCGTGAAGTTTATCTTGCGCACCGAAATAATACATGGCGGTGTAGGTGACGGCTGCTTATGGCTGCGGCGATGTGCCACCATTTTTCTGGTCTTTTATCATCTCTGCAAAATTTTTGACCAGATTTCTGTGCCCATCAGCCATTTTGGCAAAACCGATAATAATTTTAGACACTGTTAATTGGTGGTCTGGGTCTAATAATCTTTTCTTTGCTTCTTCTTCCATGATGTCTATGCGTTTGACCAAGGCAGGTTCTACTTTTTTAAGATCCTGAAGATGCATTTGCAAATAAGACTTGCTCGCCTTTGTGACGGGGATGGTGTAGAGGTAGTCTAAACGGTCATTTATGCTGGTGTATAGATCTGCAATGGCTTGCATGTGCTGCTCGAAATAATAATCAGAAAGATCATTGATGTGCTGTCTTTTTTGATTCAGCGTTTCATCAAGCATAATCTCCATCAGCTCTTCTTGGCGGATGATTTTTGCCTTAGCGGCTTCAAATTCTGCGGTTAATCTCATTGTGTATTCCCCATTTGGTCTTTTTATTTTTTATCGTCTTTTTTTAGTGCCTCTACCTTAGCGATTTTTATTGGCTTTGCAATAATTAATGTTTTTTGGTGAACAGGCCGTGTTTAAGCTTGAAAAATGCGCTGAGTTCTGGCTTTATGTGGGCTGATGAAAATAGCTACAAATAAGGATTCATTGTATAATGCATGACTATAGATCACATAAATGTGCAGAGCTTCGCAAGGCCAATGTTGGCGAAACCGTAAAATTATCTGGCTGGGTTAATCGTAAGCGTGACCATGGCGGCCTTTTGTTTATTGATCTTCGCGATACATATGGCATTACACAGATCGTGATTGATAGCGATTCTCCGTTATTGGTAGAAGCTGAAAAATGGCGCAATGAATACGTGATCTGCGTTACAGGTAAAGTCGTTGAACGCGCGGCAGAGGTTGTAAACGCGAAATTACCAACGGGCGAAATTGAAGTGCGCGTTGAAGCGGCTGAGGTTTTATCAGAAGCTGCCGTGATCCCGTTCCAAGTTGCCGAAGATGATAATGCCGGCGAAGATGTGCGTTTGCGTTACCGTTATTTGGATTTGCGCCGTGAAGCGATGCAAAAGAAAATCCGCTTACGTAACAATGTGATTGCGTCTGTGCGCCGCCGTATGTGGGAACAGGATTTCCAAGAATTTAACACACCAATTCTGACAGCATCTTCACCAGAAGGCGCGCGTGACTTTTTAGTGCCTTCGCGTTTGCACCCTGGTAAGTTTTACGCACTGCCGCAAGCCCCGCAGCAGTTCAAACAATTATTGATGATGTCAGGCTTTGACCGTTATTTCCAAGTCGCGCCTTGTTTCCGCGATGAAGATAGCCGCGCAGACCGTTTGGCAGAATTTTATCAGCTTGATGTTGAAATGTCGTTCATCACTGAAGAAGACGTTTACAACACAATGGAACCTGTATTGCAGGGCTTGTTCGAAGAATTCGCCGATGCGACAGGCGAGAAACGCGCCGTAACACAAGCACCATTCCCGCGCATTCCTTATGATGAAGCGATGCTTAAATATGGTAGCGATAAACCAGATTTGCGTAACCCACTTGAAATCGTAGACGTGACAGACATATTTGCACGTGATGATGTGGAATTCCGTGCGTTTAAAAGCGTGATTGAAGGCGGCGGCGTAGTCCGTGCCATTCCTGCGCCGAAAATATCGGAAAAATCACGTAAATTCTTTGATGCCCTCAATGATTGGGCGCGTGGTGAAGGTGCGCCGGGTCTTGGTTATATCAAATTTGCTGATGGCGAGGGCGCAGGCCCCATTGCCAAATTTGTGCCTGCAGAGGCGCAAGATGCGCTGAAAGCGAAAATGGGCATTGGCGATGGCGATGCGGTATTCTTCGTTTGTGACAAAGAAGGCGCCGCGGCAAAGCTCGCTGGTAAAGCCCGTGATAAAATCTGTGCAGAAATTGGCGGATTGCTTGAACAAGGCGTTTACAAGTTTTGCTGGATTGTTGATTACCCGCTTTACGAACTTAATGAAGAAACAGGCAAAGTCGATTTCTCTCACAACCCATTTTCAATGCCACAAGGCGGCGAAGCTGCATTAGATGTTGATGATGAACTTGAACTGCTTAATGTTAAAGCACATCAATATGACTGCGTGTGTAATGGTTATGAGCTTTGTTCAGGCGCGATCCGTAACCATAAGCCAGAAATTATGATTAAGGCTTTCGGCTCTGTTGGCTACGACCAAAGCGTATTGGAAGAAAAATTTGGCGGTATGCTCAGTGCAATGCGCTACGGCGCGCCGCCACATGGTGGCTGTGCATTCGGTATCGACCGTATTGTGATGCTGTTCTGTGATGAACCAAACTTACGTGAAGTTAACGCATTCGTGATGAATGGCCAGTTTGAAGATACATTGATGAACGCGCCAAGCGCGGCAGATGAACCACAGCTTAAAGATCTGCACATCAAACTTAATCTGCCAAAACCAAAAATTACTGCGGCAGATAGCGCCGAGGCAAAAACAGCTTAATGGTGGCAGAATAAAACGATAGGAAACGCCCATCAGTAATGTTGGGCGTTTTTTTATTTGTGATTGTGTCTGATGCGTGTTGTGCTAGATATATTATCGGGCGTATCTGGAATGGACGTATTTTATGAAGACACAACACCTTACAGGCATTTTCTTTAGCCTTTTGACTTTCTTACTGTTCTCACTTGGGGATGCTGCGCGTAAGCAGCTTTCCTTGCAGGGTTATAGCCCGTTTTTCATTATGTTTTGTTCTGGCTTTTTTATAAGTATTGCGCTGCTTGTGCTGTGTTTAGCGCGGGGGCGTGTGAAGCAGGATTTATCGGTTAAAATGCCCCTTTATACGGGGCTGCGTTGTCTTGTTTTTTTTGCATTAGCATTTTTTGCGATTCTGAGTTTCAAATATTTGGCGATGACCGATGCGTATATTCTTATCCTTACCGCGCCGCTGATTGGCATCATTGTCTTTCGCTTATTTTATGCTGAGCCAATTAGGGTTTATAAGATTCTTGCGCTGCTCTTTGGGCTGATTGGTGCGGTATTGGTTGTTAGGCCTGGTTTTGGGGCATGGAGCCATGCTTATTTCGCTGCAATCGCCGTGGCGATATGTTTTGTTACATCGAACTTGCTGTTGAAAAAAGTGGTTTCTCAGGAAAGTAAAATTTCTATCATTTTTTACCCGAACTTAGCGGCGGCGCTTGTTTCTGCGGCCGTTCTGCTTCATCTAGGCTTGCCGGATATGGGGGGCATTGCGGCCGCGATGGTGGTGATAGCAGCAAGCTCTAGCCTTTGCGCAGCGTATACTATGGCCGTTGCGATTGAAATGATAGAGGCGTCTGAAGTTGGTCTTTATCACTATGTGCAAGTTTTCTTTGGTATGGTGCTTGGCTATGTGGCCTTTGCTGAAATTCCTGATATATACGCAGTTTTGGGGGCAGTGTTTATATTCATCAGTGGCGTGGTCATATATGTGGGCTCAAAGCGGCGGCAAGCGTTGGAAGTCCTTGACCCCGAAGTACAGCTTTAAAGCGCTTTTTGTGACAAATAGCCCATCGTGTCTGTAAAATATCTGTAATAATGTATCCGCGGTCTTTTCTTTCTGGCGCGCGCGCATTAAGATAGGGGCTGAATTTTTAAGTTTTTGATAGGATTGTTAAAAATATGAGTGATCAGGATATAAAATCTAAACGGCCTTTATCGCCGCACTTGCAAGTATATAAGCCGCAAATGACATCTGTGATGTCGATACTCCATCGTGCAACGGGGGTGTTCTTGTCTTTGTTTGCTGTTTTGTTGCTATTGGGCTTTACGTTAAGCGTGCTGATGGGAGCTGAGCGTTATGAACAGTTTACCGGCTTGCTTGGCAGCTTTATTGGGCGCGGCATTTTATTTGCGCTTAGCGTTTGTATTTTTTATCACATGTTTAATGGCATCCGTCACTTGTTCTGGGATAGCGGTAAGCTGTTTAAAATTGAAAACGCACAATATGCAGGCGCTTTTGTCTTGCTTGGTACGGGCGCAGCGACGCTGGCTTATTGGTATTGTGCTTATCACTACGCGCTGAAATAGGGGAATATAAACATGCCATATTATAAAGAAGGCGCAGAATTTGAAGCGCCATTAAAAACGGTTAAAGGTCACGGCAGCGCGAAAAGCGGTACGCATCACTGGATGCATCAACGCATCACGGCTGTTGCAAGCTTGTTTCTAGTGCCATGGGCGCTTTGGGCAATTCATAGCCATATTTTGGGCGCAAGCCATGATGAAGTGGTGGCGTGGCTTTCGCAGCCGCTCAATACCATTTTGGGCATTTTGCTGGTGATTACGATGCATTACCATGCTGTGCTTGGTTTGCAAGTTGTTGTTGAAGATTACATCCATAAAGAATGGCTGAAAATTTTAAAATTGGTTGGGCAGAAACTGCTGTATACGGCCTCAGCGATTGCGTGTATTTATGCGCTGATACAAATCGCGAATTAAACATAGATAAACAGAGAATATAAGGCATAAAGATATGACGAAAGCTACATATGAAATTGTTGACCATTACTATGATGTTGTGGTTGTTGGCGGCGGCGGCGCTGGTTTGCGTGCGACATTCGGCATGGCTGAAAAAGGCCTGAAAACAGCATGTTTATCCAAAGTTTTCCCAACGCGTTCGCATACGGTCGCGGCGCAAGGCGGCATTTCAGCTGCGCTTGGCAATATGGGCGAAGATGATTGGCGCTGGCACATGTATGACACGGTGAAGGGCTCTGACTGGCTTGGTGACCAAGACGCGATTGAGTATATGTGTAAAGAAGCTATTCCAGCGATTTATGAACTTGAACATCAAGGCGTGCCTTTTTCGCGTACGGCGGCGGGTAAAATTTATCAACGTCCTTTTGGCGGTATGACGACAAAATTTGGTGAGGGTACAGCGCAGCGGACATGTGCGGCGGCTGACCGCACAGGTCATGCCATTTTGCACACATTATATCAGCAAGCTTTGAAACATAAGGCGGAGTTCTTTATTGAATATTTTGCGCTTGATTTGATTATGGATGATGATGGCAGCTGCGTTGGCGTTATGGCGTGGAATTTGGAAGATGGTAAAATCCACCGCTTCCGTGCGCATGAGGTTGTTTTGGCTACTGGCGGTTATGGCCGCGCGTATTTCTCTTGTACATCGGCACACACATGTACCGGTGATGGTAATGCGATGGTAGCGCGCGCAGGCTTGCCACTGCAAGATATGGAATTTGTTCAGTTCCACCCAACAGGCGTTTATGGCGCAGGGTGCTTGATTACAGAAGGCGTACGCGGTGAGGGCGGTTATTTGACGAACTCTGAAGGTGAGCGTTTTATGGAGCGTTATGCCCCATCAGCCAAAGACCTTGCAAGTCGTGACGTTGTCAGTCGTTCGATGACGATTGAAATTAATGAAGGGCGCGGCGTTGGTGAACATAAAGACCATATCCACCTGCACCTTGAACATTTAGACCCTGATGTGATTTTCTCACGTCTGCCGGGCATTGCAGAAACCGCGAAAGTTTTCGCGGGCGTTGATGTCACGAAAGAGCCAATCCCTGTATTGCCAACAGTGCATTATAATATGGGCGGCATTCCAACCAATGTGCGCACTGAAGTGCTTAACCCAACGAAAAAAGATCCGAACGCCGTTGTTAAGGGCTTGATGGCGATTGGCGAAGCGGCATGTGTATCTGTGCATGGCGCAAACCGCTTGGGTTCAAACTCACTCTTGGATTTGGTCGTCTTTGGCCGCGCTGCAGCCATTCGCGCCGCTGAAGTTGTCAGTGCTGGCGCAAAACATAAAGTGCTTTCCGATGATGCAGGCATGGCAGCGGTTGAACGTTTGGACCATTACCGTTTTGCCAAAGGCGGCACAACAACGGCGCAGTTGCGTGACCAAATGCAGCGCACCATGCAAAACCACGCCGCTGTTTTCCGTACCGATAAAACATTGGAAGAAGGCGTTGCAAAAATTGACGCGGTATTCCAAGGCAAACATGACTTAAATGTTAGTGACGATTCGATGATTTTCAACACAGATTTGATGGAAACATTGGAACTTGATAACTTGCTTTACCAAGCGGTTGCAACGCTGCATAGTGCCAATGCCCGCAAAGAAAGCCGCGGTGCCCATGCGCAGGAAGATTACCCTGAACGTGATGATGATAAATGGATGAAACACTCCACCGCCCGCGTCGACGCAAATGGTAAAGTTACGCTAGGTGACCGTCCCGTGGTGATGAAAACACTCACCGATGAATGCGAAGTCATTCCACCGAAAAAACGCGTATATTAAACGGCGTTAATGGTGTGTGCTACAGGGGGAGGCAAGATTATGAAAGTGATTGAATCGACGGATGATGTTGCAAATGAAGATCTGGGAAGATTTTATGCACGTTGGAAGAATTTGTCGCGTCAGGGCCGTGCCCTTCCGCATCCAGAGCAAGTAACAGGAGCTTTCTTGGGGGATATTTGCGGATATTGCAAAGTGTCCAAGCCGCTATCTGACCCGTTTGATGTTGAATATCTTTATTTAGGGCCTGCGGTGAAAAAGCTGTATAGCAACCCGATTGAAAATGTGCGTTTAAGCGCGATTTTTGACCCGTGGATTAGGAAAATTGTAACCCAGACATACCAGCTGAGCATAGATGAAAAGGCGGCCGTCTATGATAAAAAGGGCATTTCGACGATTATTGGGTCAATTGGCTATGAATATTTGATATTGCCTTTTTCAAATGCAGGCGATGGCGTTGATTTATTTGTCACCTGTGTCTTTCCACTAGGCGAAAAAATCGAAACATCCGCCGCATGGGAAGAGGCCGTGGCAAACACACCTTGGCTCAATGCGTAAAAAATACGCAGTATATGGAATTAAAAAAAACTGCTTATGTCAGCGGCTTTTCTATGTTTATTTTATAACAGGCTGCTTTGTCGCCGCTTTAGAGCTTTGATTTATCTCAGCGAGTAAGTCATTAGACGATGTTGCGGCTTCAGATGGCTTGTGTTCGAGCAGAGCCACGTTTTGCCTTTCGCTGATTTTGAGGCTTAGATTTGCAGGTCCAAGGAAGTAATCTTTATCATAGATGGCCGCACCCGAAATTCCTATTACGCCGCCGATAAACATTGCAATCGGGTTCATCGTCGCTAGCCCTGCAACTAAACATAGTTTTGTGCCTTTACTGAAGCGCGCGCAGCAGTTGAAATCTTTCTTAGCACCTTTTGCATGTGTTACTTTGACATCATATCCTTGATTAGCAAGTGTGCTTTGGTACAGTTTAAACGCTTCATTGTTTTCAATTTGCTCTATTGTCAATGTCGGCACATAAGTTTTTTTAAAGCCAACAGTTTTGATGTATTCAGCAAAGCTGTTCGCTGCGCCAACAGTTTGCTCTAAAACGCCTTCGTTACGAATTACAGCGTCTGAAGAAACCTTTATATTTTTTGCTAAGCGGTTGAATACGACGCTTAATGCTTTATCGGTTTTAACGTTTTGCTTGTTCACTTCGTCATTTATATTTGTCATGATCTTTATCCTTGTCGACTTATTTAATAATCGGCTGTCTGGTTTTAACTTTTTGTGGCGTTTTTTGTTCATCAAGTTGCGAGAGTAAATTTGCTATGTCATTTTGCACTGGCATGTATTCGAGTAAGGCTATGGGCTTTTTCTCTGTGAGCTGTAATGTGAAGTGCGCCGCGTTCCAGTTAGAGGCTGCAATGTTATAGAGCGCCGTTGCACCAAAAGCTGCGCCGCCTAAGATTTGAATAGGAGGAAATCCTGACATTAGACATGTCGCGGCTATGGATGTGCTGACAGTTGTACCGCATTTGTTAACGGTTAAATCTTCAGCGCCCCATGCATTTGTGACGTCAACGTCATAGCCTTCATTATCCATGATCTGTTTGTATTTTTGATACGCTGCATTGTTGTTAATTTGTGCAATGGTGAGGTCGCCAATATTTTTTGCCGCAAGGCCGAAACCGTTTTTCACAACGCCTTTTAGCGAATTTGCGCCGCCAACCCATTGGGTAAGGGCGCCGTCATGTTTTTCTAAAGCGAGGACGGATTCATCTAAATCAGTGCTGAGACGGTTAAATATGTCAGTGAGAATATTATCGATTTTTTCAAGGCGCTTTGCTTCTTTTTTATTTTCTCTCAGGGCGCGGCGCTCAGCGCGCGCGGTATTTTGTCCTTTGAGCTTCATCATCGCGGCGCTTTGTTTTTCTGCGCCTTTTTCGCTGAGCTTATCTTTAATATATGACATTCTTAACCCCTGTTTATAATTCTGGTTATTTTAGTTTTTCTAAAATGTTTATGAAAAGAAGTCAAGATTTATTATGTAATTGCAAATTACGGCCTTGCATTTTGCAGCTAAATTTCATTTATTATCGCTATGAGTATAAAAGCGCCCAATAGCCAGAATATAATCGCCGCCACTGAGATATTACGCTCAGGCGGGCTTGTCGCTATGCCAACCGAAACGGTTTATGGCTTAGCGGCAAATGCGCTAGATGGGCAGGCTGTTGCGCGGATATTTGCGGCGAAGGGCCGCCCGCAGATTAACCCTTTAATCGTACATGTGGCAAATGCGGCGCAGGCGGCACGTTATGTTGTATTTGATGCGCGGGCGCAAAAATATGCTGATCATTTCTGGCCAGGACCTTTAACGTTTATTCTCAAAAAACGTGCAGATTGTCAAATTTCTGATTTGGTGAGTGCTGGGCTTTCCACTATTGGCGTGCGCTGCCCTGCGCATCCCGTCGCGCAGCAATTATTAAACGCTTGCGGATTTCCGCTTGCCGCGCCATCTGCGAATTTATCAGGAACAATTAGTCCAACGGCGCCGCTGCATGTCGCGGAATCGCTAGGTGATAAGGTTGATATGATTTTATCAGGCGGCAATTGCGCAGAAGGACTTGAATCCACTATCTTAGATTTAAGTGGAGAGCTTCCTGTTATTTTGCGCCCCGGTACGATAACGGCGGATGACATCGCACAGGTCGAAGGGCTCACACCAGAGGTTGGCTACGGTAATCCTGATGCGCCAACATCGCCGGGGCAATTGTTAAAACACTATGCACCGCATGCAGATTTGCGTCTAAATGCTGTCGACGTTGCGCCAGACGAAGCGTTATTGGCTTTTGGCTCATTAAAGTTCATGGGTGTGCAGGGCGGCGGCTTTGCCAAGGACTTGCCGCAAGAGCAGTTATTGAATTTAAGCGAAAGCGGTGATTTATATCAAGCTGCGAGCAACTTATTTTCTTACCTCCGTCGCTTAGATAATGGGGGTTTCGGCAAGATCGCGGTGATGAATATTCCTGATACAGGGCTTGGTATTGCTATTAATGACCGCTTAACCCGCGCCGCAAGAAAATAACAACATCGTTTTTTACGTTTTGTATCAATCGCTTGCAAAGCTTGCTTGCAGTTATGTAAAATTTTATGTAAATTAAAACTATAAGGTTTTCAAAGCGGCGCGTGAGGTTGCTGCTTTTAGATAAGAGTTTAGGTTTAGGTTAGGTTGGTAGCAATAATAGATAGAGTTAATAGAAGATAAGAAGACGTTTCGTATATTTCGTTTCACACAGTTTTTTACGTTTCCATTCTGGTACCCATGAACTTGCCGCTTCAGTTTTTAACTGAAAGCGGCTATTTTTTGTGCGCTGCACGATTGTTCATCGGGTAAACATCCTATATATAAGTGGCAAGATATTATTGGTCAGCAAAGACCTTGCGTAAATATTTGTAGATAAGGAGCCAAGATATGTTGGTTGCAAAAGAATTAGACGTTAAAGCGAATGAACATTACCACAACCATGAGCGTGTGGTTTATTTTGAACATGAAGCGGCAGGCCTCAAGGCGATTATATCCGTCCATAATACGAATTTAGGGCCCTCACTTGGTGGTTGCCGTATGAACCCATATGAAACGCAGCAAGATGCGATTGAGGATGTGCTGCGCCTTTCACGCGGCATGACGTATAAGTCAGCCTTGGCAGGTTTGCCATTAGGTGGCGGTAAATCTGTTATTATTGGTAATCCGCGCAGTGATAAAACGCCAGCATTGTTTGAAGCCATGGGCGAGGCTGTTGAGTATATGGGCGGCAGCTATATTACAGCAGAAGATGTCGGTACGTCTGAAGAAAATATGCAGTCCATTTCCAAAAACACGAAATTTGTTGCGGGGCTACCTTTATCTGTATTGCAGGCGCGGGTGGAAAACCCTGTCGGTGGTAACCCATCACCATATACGGCATTGGGGGTATATTGCGGCCTTAAAGCGGCTGTGAAATATCAGCTAAAGCGTGAAAATGTGGCGGGTTTGAAAGTTGCGGTGCAAGGTTTGGGGTCTGTTGGCTATGATTTATGCCGTTTCCTTGATGAAGCTGGCGCCGCATTATTCGTTACGGATGTAAGCCAAGATGTGCTTGAAAAAGCGAAAAGCGAATTTTCAAATGTGCATGTGGTTGGCCTTGATGATATTTATGACATGCCGGTGGATGTCTACGCGCCATGCGCATTAGGCGCGACCGTGAATGATGAAACCATCGCCCGTTTAAAATGTAAAGTCATTGCGGGCGCAGCCAATAATCAGTTGCAGCGCAACAGGCATGACCAAATGCTGCATGATAAAGGCATTTTATACGCGCCGGATTATGTGATTAATTCAGGCGGCGTTATGTGTGTGGGTTATGAGTTTTTCCAATTGACAGAAAACCCAATGCCTTACGAGCTGAATGAAGAGAATCTCAAAAATCACGTGTCAGAAATTGAAAATGTGACAATGAAAATTTTTGATTACGCGAAGCAACATAACTTGCCTGTGGGCGCGGCGGCGGATCAGCTAGCGGAGGAAATATTTCTCGGTGCGGGTGATGTGAAACACGTGGCGAATTCTTAAACAAAGTTTATATTTTTGGATGTTAAATAAACGCGGCAGGTGATTGCCGCGTTGACATTTTGTGATTTACATAAGCGCTTGACATGCGCTTTCAAGCTGTATATACAAAATACATAATTATAAGAATAGTACAGGGATAAATAAAATGGCGACGTCCAATATTTTGGAAATAACAAAAATTAAAGCGGTTGGCTATGCGCATAAAGCATTTGATGCATTGGTGCCATGGTCTGGCAATGAAACGCACGAAAATTCGCTGCGCAAGGCGACGGGTTTTTATAGCTTGCTGGCTGGCGGCATGCTGATGACGGGCGTTAGTTTATATAATGCAGATGTTTATGAGGATAATTTTGTCGCACTATCGGGCGCGGATTCAGCGCAGGCGCTGGCTAATGAAGCTTTTGCAATTGGTCTGCCAGCATCATGTGGCGGCGGGGAATATTACCTTGCCCAGTTTGATGGCGATTATGGCTTTTACAAGGTGACTGATCATGGTGCGCAGGCACTAAGCATGGGCGCACAATTTGATGCGGCATCAAAAATCGATAGCTGCCTTGAGCGGATTGTCAAAGATGTCGCACAAGGTGATTTAAATTTAGCTTCTCAGTTTATATTCTCTGGTGATGCGCTGCTTTCTGACCCGATTCTGGTTACGAATACTGGCTATGGTCATAGTGATGTATTATTTGCCGCGACGCATGGCGATGCAAAGCCCCTAACAGATTATACAGATATCGAAGATGATTTTGCCAATGGTATGAAGTTGTTGAATGTCTTATGGGACGATGCGGTTTATGATGATCTCACTCCACAAAATATCAAAACCTATATTGACCCAAGCAAGCAAGCGATACCAGAACAAACCGCCACGCTGAAGACATTAGACCGCAACGCGCAAAGTGACGGCCAAATGCTTGGGAGTATATTGCTCGCAGCCTTTGGTTTTTCTTTGGCTTATAGTGGCGTCGCAGGCCATTCACAAAGCTATCGTGATAAGCGCAAAGAGCGTCAGGAAAAAATAGCGGCGCTGAAAATGTCATAAGCATTACTCTTGAAGCATTAGCGTAAATTTTCAGACCGTCCATGGCATTATGGGCGGTTTTTTTATGAAAATATCTATTGACATAACAGGGTTAACGGTTTATGAATATCCCTGTTCCATAAAGTGAGCCGCGTTGTATTCGTTAAGGTGAAGCGGGGCCTATAAATAAGTAATAGAATAAGGTTTGTGTATGTCTAAATTTATTAAAAAGTCTTGGTATAATATCTGCGGCGCAGCAGATTTTGTTTATAGCCGCTTTCAAACAAATCCTGTGCGCTGGGTAGGGAGCACTGTGATTGGCACAGCATGTGGCGCGGCGCTTGGTGCCGGCGCGGCATTTATGGTGCAGGATGATGCCGATAACTGGGATAGCGTTGAGGCAGAACGCAGCACATGGATTGAAAATAATGCCAGCTATAAAGCGGTCGCTAGCGTTGTGAACTTCCCTAAAATTTGCGGCCTTGGCAATGCATGGTATGTCGCCGCTAAAGCGCCAAATGGTGATTACACATTATACGCGGGTAGCCAAGGCTTTTATGAACCAGTTGATACAGACCAAATTGACAGCTTTGTTGAACGTTATAATGACTGTATTGATGCCACGCGTGCATTAAACGAACAGCAGCAGCATTTCTATGCTGACTTTGGTAAATCTATTTCTCAACCTCTGCGCAGTGATAACACATTGCGCGATGGTGCATATTCATTCCGCAAGCTTTCCGATGAAAGCCGTGACGATTTTGATGGTCATATGGCGGATCTGGCTGTGGTGCTTGGTTCTGAAGATAAAGCCTTTGCATATTTAGAAGAGAGCTGGTCTGACGCGATTGAGGCGTTTGAAGATGGCGATATTTATGACCATGCAGATGCGCGTGATGTGCAAACATATGCATATGAATATAAAGAACCTGATTTCCCGCTTTCAACCGTGTTTGACTTTATGCTTTTCGGCGTATTTGCAGGCGTGGCTGGTGCGGCTTTTTCAGGAAAGCCAAATGACGCCGCTAAGCAACGCGCCGCGCGCCGTGAAACGAAACGCAACATGCTCAACCATGATGATTTACAGTTCTAAGGAACGTTGTTGTCCTGAGGGAGGGGGAGCATAATGGATAAATTAAAAAAACTTTGGATCTATAGCTGCTGGGGTGCAGCGGCGTTAAAGGACAAGCTTAGTCATAGCGGGTTTTGGGAGCCTGCTGTAACGGCAACGCTTATCGGTACGCTCTTTTCAAGTGTACTGTACGTCGTTGAGGGTGGATCACGTAGTGAGCGTATGCAGCCGCGAAAATACACAGATAGCCCAGCAGCAGAATTTAATTTGGTGTCTTCGGTGAAGCTGCCTGAAGCACTTTGTCCTGATTTGGACGGCTATACATATTTTGCAGCAAAGAATGAGTCGGGTGAATATGTGATTGTTGAGCGCCGTGATGATGAACCGACCCTTGAGGTGTTGGACGAAGATACGCAGCAACGCCGCGTCACACAGATTGATGAATGTCTAGATGACGCGTCAGAATTAGAAGCCGAAGAACTGATTGATCTCGGTTGGGACCTTCAGTTCACCACGCAAGGTCAGATTTTCGGGCCAATTAAAATGCATAATGTGACAGAGAATAAAACGGACATTAAATATGATTTTAATGTCTATGGCTATGAAAGCTTTTATAGCCTAAAAGACGAAGTGCAAGAGGTGGAGAAATATTTGCTTATGGATGACATGAAGCTGTTATCTGTAGATAAGCTCTCTGATACATGGTGGAAAATTAGCCGCGATATTGTGCATAACGGTTTTGCTGAGCAGAGCACAGAAAATTTACCAGCGGTAGAAATCACTCTACGCAGTTGGTCAGGATACGGCAAGTTTGCGGGGGCATGCGCCGGCGGCGGATTCGTTTTGGGCGGCGGCTTTGGGCTTATGTTTCTAAGCGGCAGTAATGGAGCTGCGCGGCGCGAAAAATATCAGGCGAAGTTAAACGCGGTTGGCCGCGACGTTATAATGTAAGCATAAAAAAAGAAAGTGAAGATAATGAGCGTAAAAACAGCATGGATTAGATTATGTGGCGGCGTTGATAAAGTCGCGAGTGGCCTTGCCTATGATCCTTTAGGCAAGATTATTGGGGGGTCTGTGATTGGTGCTATTCTGGGCACATTTATGACTCTCGTTGTGGGTGCCTATAAAGAAGAAAGTGCACAAGATTTCTCAGATAGTGTGGATCAGGATATGCAAATATTTGAAGATGGAACATTGATGCGCTTTCCTGAAGTCTGCGGCCTTGGCGATGATTATTACCTTATTTCTCAAAAGCCGAAAGATGGCCTAGAAATAAGCCGCGGAAATTATGATTATTCGCATGTATTAAAAGCAAAAGAACAGCGGGAAGTGGCCGATGCAATTTCCAGCTGTATGAATGCTATGCATGGCTGGGCGCGTAAAGGAAATTTTGAGTTCGCGAATGAATTTCGCCATATATCTAACATTGAGTATAGCGAAGCAGGGCTTGTGCAAGATCATACGGATGCCACGATTCACCTTCATAAGGACATATCCGAAGTCAGTGAAAGCGACCGAAAATCTATGCATAATATCATTAAGGCGCAGGATGATTATGTTGAGGATGGCGATAATAGCGGATTATATCACGCCGCGTTTAACGCTGCGGCACAATCATGGAATAGTTATAAGCGCCAAGCGAACGACGCGGAAGTTTACTATAATAATGGTAATGAGATTAAAAATGCAGATCAATACGCAAAATATGAATATAGCAGCGTTGGCTATTTAGACTGGGGTAAAACAGTTGGCGGTGTTGGCGTGCTTGCTATATTCATGCTTGCGGGCGGCCATACGCGCCGCAGTTCAGCCTATGCGGAGCGCGAAGATAGACGCAGAGAGCGCCTAAGCGCGATTAAGGCGCTTTCAGGGCGCGATACACCAATTTTGTAAGAGTGGGGCGTGACTTATGAGTGTGCAATCAAAATGGATAAAGTTTAAAGGTGGCATTGATCATTTTATCAGTGGCATAGATGGCCTGGGGGTTTCGGGATTTAGCCTCAATATAGTTTGGGGCGCGTTAATAACTTTTGGCGTCGGCGTATCTACAATTTTGGTGCAAGATGCTTATACAGATGATTTTAGTGAAAATTTTGATAAGGTGCAGAGATTTGATAATGGCGTAATCCTCAAATTTCCTGAGGATTGTGATCTATATAGTCCTTATATGATTTCAAATAAATCAGGTGGCGGGCTAGAGCTTAGCCGCGTGACCCTAGGACACTCATCAGCCTATGCCCTTAGCCGCGCGACCCAGCAGGATCTTGCCGCTGATATAGATACATGCTTGGTAGATCTTTCCCAATCTGTGGCTAAGGCAGATTTTGACTTTGCAGATGATTTTTGGGTTGCCACAAATATTACCTATAGTGACGTGGGCTTGATATATGAACGCAACAGCCAAGCCAGCCATTTACGTAAAGACATTATTGATTGGGATGAGAAGCTTCTTTCGTTGGAAGATGTTGTGGAAGAGCGCGCTGATTTTGATGATGATCGCGAAAATGTGGCGCTGTTTACAGATGAGTTTAATAAGGTCGTGCATTTATGGGCGACTTATCTGGCGCAGCAAAATGATGTTGATCCCTATTTTGATGATGGTAGTATTAAGGATGCCAATCAATATCAAAAATACGAAACTTATGATTTAACAGGAAATCATTGGTGGTCTTTGTGGGGAGGAAGCGCCACAATTTTGCTTATGTTTTCCGGTGTATCATCTTCATCGCACCGTCCGGCGGCCTATCATAAACGCCAAAAGGCACGGGATGAACAATTAGCTGCGTTGACGCAGCCTGAAGAGCAGTCTGGCCCAGCCTAGTTCTGCGTTTTAGCCCCTTTTATTGCCGCCATGCGTCATGGCGTAATATCTGACCAATTTTGAATAATATGACGGCGGGAGAGCTGTTCGGTCTCGCGATAGAGGTCAAACGGCTTTTCGAGCCTTTGCCCTGCATTGCGCCCTAATGGGGATGTTTTTAAGGTGGCTTCTGACCCATTGGGCAAGAATGACAGCGCGCCTAATGGGACGCTTAAATTTAAACCGCCATAAAGATGCGTTGTGCCGCCGAAAACATCTTGGTCTTGTTTGTTGGTGGCGGTAACGAATCCGTTAAGTGTTGTGCCATTTCTGAAGTTTTGCCCAAGTGAGAGGGTTGCGCCATATTCTTTGGCGAGATAACGCCCCGCCGAAAGACCAAATGTGGCATCTGTGTTTGGGATTTCGTAATAAGCATTAATATGCCCTGTAAAAGTATTTGTGCCGTCTTCAAAGCCGCTTGCGCCCACTGTGAAGGGGTTGCGTTTAATCACATCAAATATTTCTGCGCCAATCGCCCATGTTTTATCATAGGGGCGGTAGAGTATCTCCCCGCCGCCGCCGAAATACATTTCTTCTAAATAGCCTGCGCTCATCGCGAAATGGAGGTCGTTAAAGAGTGTCCCATTATATACCGCGGCGGCTTGGTCATAACCGAATCTGTTGGCGGCGAAGTCTTCGACATTACCGCGTACGGTCTTTGCATCAGATAGGCGCAGATATTTTAAGCCTTCTAAATTGTTAAATAAATTAAGCCGCACACGATTAATGGAAAGAAAATTGCGCCCTATGGGAATGCGCCGAGATATAAGCAATGCATTGCGCGTCAATGTGCCATTATCTTCTTCGTTCAGACTGATATGGTTTTCTAAAGTAAAGCCCCAAAATTTAGCCGTTTGGCTTTGATAGGCGCGGCTTGGCTTTGCAGGTTTGAAATGCTGTTTGGATATTTGCGCGTTTTGCCAAATTTCTTCGGCGCTGCCAATATGTTCGGTGGATGCATTATGCAGGTCACGGGTCAGGAGCTTCACTTTGGGGCCGCGTAGGCCATAACGCATGGGGCGCGCTTCAACGGCGTTTAGCTCCGCATAGCTTGTCCCGATAATATCTTGGCTGGCTTTGCCTATGATATAAGGCAGGGTTTCATGCTGGCCTGCGGTTTCAATCTGAATGGTTTTTTCATGATTGCCGTATTCTGTGGATGAAATAAAAGCATCACGATCATCCTCTGGCAATATATTATGTTCAGTATTACCCGTGATTTTATGCCAGACGCGGTTGGGGATGGTGTGGTCGGTATAGCGCTTGGCGCGGCCTGTCTTCGCGTCTTGCATAGGGGTGCTTAAATGAATCTGCCCCATAATTTTTTCTGTGCCGCTTAAACCGATGCTGAAACTTGCCCAATCTGTAGGGGCATATGACGCGCCGATGCTATAAGGCGCGGGGCTGTTAAAGCCATTTATCGCGGCTTTTTCGGCGCTGTAACGGTCTGCACCATAATCGGCAGAAAAGCTAAGGCCTCGCAAGGGGCTTTGCCATGTGAGACTGCTGAAAAATCCGATGCTTTCGCCTGTAAACCAATCATCAGGGCTGTTGGCATCTTCGCCATCAAGCGGACGGCTTTGGTCAAAGTGGTTGCCCAGCACGCTTAGCGGATTGTCAAAATGCGCGGCGCTGCCAAAGCGCCCCCAACCAAGCCCTGTAGTGAGGTCAAAATTACCAATGCGTTTTGTGGCGGCGATATATTCCCCTGCCATGCGTTTATGCCCAATAGCAGAGCTCAAGCCCATTGATATTTCGGGGCGGCGGCGCGTTTCTTGGGCAAGGCGGAGCTTAAGGTCGACCCCAGGGAAAAGGCGATGCGCGTCATCTGTGGCGCTTGATATTTCTGCGCTTTGCCGCATTTGTACGTGTAGGCCATCAAAAAGCTGCATCCCAAGGCTAAAATGAACGTAAGGGTCTAATGTGCCGATATGCGCGTTAAGTGTGCCTGTTTTGAAATGGCGTGCATTAGGCGTTGTGAGTGTGCCTGCCTGTCCGTAAATAGATTTAAGCGCTATGGTTTTAAATGTCGTCGTGCGTGCAGTATCATTCGCAGCAATGGCAGGCGCTGCGAGGGGTAAAGATGTTGATAGTGATAATAGCGTTAGAAATAAACGCTGAGATTTTCGTGTACGCATAAAGACAGATATACCTTTATTTTCGCCACTATTTTATACGGATATGGCGGCAGCGCCAATATGCGCGGCTTTGCATTCATGATTTGCCCAGATGTTTTTGTGAGAAACGGCGGCGAAATGTAAAATTAGGGAGGTTTTTTATAATAAACGAGATTGTGTGGATCTCGCTTATGCCTCCCTAATCCAACTTTAGTTTACGTAATTATTGTACCATTATATATTGCAACCTATCAACTATATAAATATTTTAGGTGCTTTTCTGGGCAAAGACTATGGGGGATGGTGTATTTTTATGCTAAGATAGCCGCGCTATGAAAGATGATATTTACGATATTGCCATTATTGGCGGCGGCATTAACGGCATGGGCATCGCTCGTGACGCGGCAGGGCGTGGCCTTTCTGTACTATTGTTAGAAAAGTCAGATTTTGCATCGGCTACCTCGTCAGCCTCCACCAAATTGATACATGGCGGGCTGCGTTATTTGGAATATTATGAATTTGGTCTTGTCCGTGCGGCGTTAAAAGAACGCGAAGTGCTGCTTGATATGGCGCCGCATATTATTTGGCCTTTAGAATTTATTTTGCCCCATAGCCGCGAAATGCGCCCAGCTTGGCTTGTTCGCCTTGGTCTGTTTTTGTATGACCATTTGGGCGGGCGTAAAAAGCTACCCGCATCTAAAATGGTGAAGCTGAACGCCGATAAAATAAAGCCGCGCTATCATAAGGGCTTTTCCTATGCGGATTGCTGGGTTGATGATGCGCGCATGGTGATTTTAAACGCGATAGATGCATGTGAACATGGCGCAGATATTTATAATTACACGCCATGCGAAAGCGCATCATGCCGTGATGGCATTTGGCATTTAACGGCAGGCGGGGCGCTCAAAGGTGAAACGCTGAAGGCGCGTCAGCTTGTCAATGCGGCGGGGCCTTGGGTGCGTGAATTTTTAGATGGTAATGATCTGGCACAGGACGATACGCATAAAATACGCCTTGTTAAAGGCTCTCACATTATTACTAAGCGTTTGTTTGATGGCGATGAATGTTACATTTTACAGCAAGCTGACGGGCGGATCGTCTTTATTATTCCTTATGAGGATGAATTTAGCCTGATTGGTACAACCGATGTGGAATATCAAGGCGACCCTGCGGCTGTCACCATTGAGGATAGCGAAGTTGACTATCTGTGCAGGTCTGTAAACTTATATATTAATGCTGAAATATCACCAGAAGACGTAGTGGCGAGCTATAGCGGCGTGCGCCCGTTGCTCGATAGCGGTGAAGATAATGCATCTGCCGTAACGCGTGATTATGTGTTAGAACGGAGCGACAAGGCTGGTGCGCCTTTACTCTCGATTTTTGGCGGTAAGATAACAACTTATCGTGCATTGGCCGAAAAAGCGCTTTCTAGCTTAACCGCTCGGGCGCCGTGGACGAAGGGCAGTATTCTCCCTGGCGGCGTTGACGGGGTGGTTGATGGCGCAAATCTGGCGCAGCAAGTGCAAATGCTCTGTCCCGACTTGGATGCGGAAGGCTGCCTATCCCTTGGTAAAAGATGGGCGCGTCAATATGGCAGCCGCGCGCATGTGTTGATTGATGTTGCGTTAAAGGCAGGCGGTGGATGCGGCATTGATTTTGGCTGCGGGCTCTATCAAGCGGAAGTTGATTACTTAATGCGTGAAGAGTTCGCACAGACTGCCGCTGATATATTATGGCGGCGGACAAAGCTGGGGCTGCGTTTTACTGATGTACAGCGCATTGCATTAGAAAACTATATCAAAGCGATAAACGCATAAACATAATATTGTGGGGAGCAAGGCTATGGCCGATACAGCAATTCTTTCGATTGATCAAGGCACAACCAGCAGCCGCGCGATTGTTTTTTCGGCTGATGGCGAAATCATCGCCCTTGCGCAAAAGGAACTGACTTTACATTACCCGCATAAAGGCTGGGTCGAGCAAGATGCCAATGATATTTGGACGGATACGCTCTGGGCGATGCGCCAAGCGGTTAAAGATGCCGCAGATAAAGGCTTTGAAGTCGTCGCCGCAGGTATCACTAATCAGCGCGAAACCACAATTATCTGGGATCGTGAAACGGGCACGCCAATTTACAATGCGATTGTCTGGCAAGACCGCCGCACAGCTACGCAATGTCAGGCGTTAAAAGATGCAGGGCACGAAGCATCGATTACGCAGAAAACAGGCCTGTTGCTTGATCCGTATTTCTCAGCCAGTAAAATTGCATGGATATTAGATAATGTTGACGGCGCACGCGCTAGGGCCGAAGCGGGGCAGCTTGCTTTTGGCACGGTGGAAAGTTTTTTGATTTGGCATTTAACTCAAGGGCAAAACCATTATACGGATGCGACTAATGCTTCGCGGACGCTGTTGATGAATATTCAAACAGGTCAGTGGGACGAGGCTTTGTTAGATTTATTTAACATTCCCGCATCATTGCTGCCTGAAATTTGTGACAACATCCATGACTTCGGAATGATCGCGGCGGAATATTTAGGGGAAGCCCTGCCGATTGGGGGGGCGGCAGGCGATCAGCAGGCTGCGCTTATCGGGCAGGCCTGCTTTACTAAAGGCATGGTGAAGTCTACTTATGGCACAGGGTGTTTTGTGCTGATGAATATCGGCAGTGATTTTAAAGCATCTCAAAATCGGCTGCTGACAACCATTGCGTATCAAATCGCCGGGCAAAAGACATATGCGCTTGAAGGGTCTATTTTTGTTGCGGGCGCAGCGATACAATGGCTGCGCGACAATGTGAATTTCTTTGACAAGGCCAGTGAGAGCGAAGCGCTTGCATTATCGGTGGATGATAGTAACGGTGTGTATTTTGTGCCGGCCTTCACGGGGCTAGGCGCGCCATATTGGGCGCCGGATGCCAAAGCAGCAATATTGGGGCTAAGCCGGGAAAGTAACAAAGCGCATATTACGCGCGCGGCGATTGAGGCGCAGGCCTACCAGACGCAAGATCTTATGGCGGCGTTTTTGGCGGATAGCGACGGAGAAATTGCCACTTTGCGCTGTGATGGCGGCTTGGTGGCTAATCGTTTTATGTGTCAATATTTGTCGGACATATTAGATAAGCCTGTCGAATTGCCTAAAATTACAGAAACCACGGCGCTGGGCGCCGCCTATCTGGCGGGTTTGTCGGCGGGGTTATATAAAGACCTTGATGATGTAAGTGGGCGCTGGCAGAGGGATCAGCTCTATAACGCCAAGATGGATGAAGAAAAACGCCAAAGCGCGTTGGAGGGCTGGAAAAAGGCTATTGGTCAGGTTCTTTTCACATAAATATAGAAAAAATTAACGTTTTGCCTATATACATGATAGTGAAGAATAATAATTATTGGGTATGAGGCAGCTATGAGCGACGAAAATGCAAAAAATAACTTTGAGAACATTTACTTGTTTTTGGGGCTAGATGATTTTGAAAGTGATAAAAAGCGCATCGCACAAGCATTTGAAAACCTTGAAACTGTTTACGGTGTAAAGCTTGATAAGCTTATAACCAAAAATGCGCCAATTGATGTGCCGCCGCATATTAAAGAAAATTTCGCCGATTGGGGCGAAGAAGAAACCCGCAGCTTTATTGCTGACCTTGCGAATAAGGCTTCTATTTATCGCCTTGTGCTTAATGACCGTAAAAAAATGGCGGTTTATGATGAACAATTACGCGCCCAGCCTACGCTTTTACAAGGACAGGACAATAAGAAAAGCAATGATCAGCTTGTTGGTCGTCAATTCGCGCCTGATGGCGAAGAAAATGCGCTTGCCGCTTATTATCAGCATTTAGAAGAACAAATGAGTGCGACAAAAAATTTCGAAATAATAGAAGGCGGCGACCCACGAAAAATTCAGCAGCTGCTAAACCGTTTCATGGTGACATATCATAAATATAGCTGGGATTTGAAAAATAAGCCGCAAGATGTCCACGCCGACTACGCCCCAAAAGGGCAAGAGATCAAAGACATCACGGCAGAGGCAAGTTCGCAAGATGCGCCTGTAACAGATACGAGCGTTAATGAACAGGCAGAAAGCGAATACATAGAAGCAGAGCCAGCCGCTGAAGCCGCTGACGAACAAAAACGCATAGGCTATACGATTGATGGTGAATCGTCCCACGTTGATGAACCAGAAGCCGCATTTGATGATGCGGATGAGGATGTAGACGCAGATTTCGTACCAGAGCCACCGCCACAAGCGAAACAGCCTAAAAGCAAGGTGAATAACGACTTTAGCCATACAGCGCGCGGTCTTTATACTTATCCAGAAGGTGGGAGCGATGCCGTTGCGGATCTGGCGGCGCCAATGCTTATAAAAAATACAGGCATGGCGCTGGGGAATGCGAATTTTCGTATTATGACCTGTGTGGAGGGGCGCCGCTTTTTAAACAAAGAATGTGGTTTTTCTCTTGATGGGCGCTTGGATGTTGAAGGTTTAGCTGTCGCGCACCCTGATAAAGCACCAGAGCATGTTGCTGTATTTGGTAAAGTGGACATTAAATGTAATGGCGGCTTCCTTAATGGTAATATTGACGGACGTATGCGCAGCACAAAATATTCGCAGCAAATTCAGCAAAATGCAGAAGGCCAGCCTGTGCAGGTCGATGTGCCTGAGCATAAATACAGCAAAGGTAAAGTTGTGATTGATGCTGGCGATAAAGATATTGTAATTAACGGTAATATTACAGGCAATGTTGAGATTAGAACGACAGGTAAAGTCAAAGTGATTGGTCATATTGACGGTAAAGTTAAAATTAATGCGACAGCTGGCGTTGATGTCTTTGGGAATGTTAGTGGCGGCGCATCATTAAGCTCGGCTGGCGCAGTAGATATTCGTGGACGTAAATCATTCCGCGTTTCAACGGCGGGTAATGTCTCCGTGCGCGGTAACGATGTTACGGAATCTATGATTCACCAATGGCGTGTAGATACGGCGCGTAAGCATTTCTCTACGCTTGATGGCGCTAATGGCGCTGCAGATGGCGCGCAGCAACGGCAAACAAGTAAGCAAGAAGCGCCGCACGCTTAAAGTAATCAAGCTATATTCATTATAAATAAAGGGGAGGTGGTGCCCGGAGGTAGAATTGAACTACCGACACGAGGATTTTCAATCCTCTGCTCTACCACTGAGCTACCCGGGCAGATCGTATAAATGATCTGTAGTGCAGTTTTATATAAGAAGCTGTGCATCTTGTCTAGTGCTAAATTAAAAAAAGTTGCATATTATTTATATGTATGATTATATAACTCTTATGCATGTATATTAAGTTTCTGGCCATTAAGGCGTTTTGATGGTTAGGGTTGCATAACAGGTTAACTTATTGAATTTAATTATGAAATACACATAAATTTGCCAAGTTACCTTTTTTTGTCGTAAACTTGATTTAGAAATTAACGCTACTTAAGAAAATCTTTATATAAAATATGTAAGATTAAAGAGTAGTAAAACTGAGAGGAAGAGTAGATATGTTTGGTAAGTTAGCAAAAGGTTCACATTTAATGCAAAGTGCCTGGACGTGGGGCAAGGGCCTCTTAGGCATTGGCGTAGGAGCAACGGTTGTTGGTGGTGGCGCGGTGATGGCCGACCAGACCTTGAACCAAGGTCGTATGACTGGTGGCATCGTTGAGGGTATCGGCGCTGCTGCAGGGCGTGGTATACAGGAATATGCGCAAACCACTGCTGCTGGACAGCGTGATGCAGAAGTTGCCAATGCAAGCTCGGGCTTCCAAGGGTTCTTTGAGTGGGTAGCAAATATCTTCTCCATTCTTGGTTTAGACTCTCTCGCTAAAGCAACATCTAAAATTGTTGATAAAATTGAGAAGCGCGCTTTTGAACGTGATCAAGAGAGAAAAGCACAGAGAGATGAAAATGAATTTGGCCCTAGTGAAGACGCCACATTAAGCACAGGTGTGGCGAATCCTGGGGTAGACCCTAATGCAAGTGTAATCGAAGCTGGTGAAGTATCATTTGGCTCAGCGTTTGGTAGTGCAGCTTATGGCTTGGAAACAGGCGTAGTAAGTATGGGCGCAGGTGTTACATCATTAGTATCAGGTTCATGGGAAGCTTTGACGACTGATAAAGGTTGGGGGGCAAGTATCTCTGATGACTTTAATGCACAGAAAAATTGGACAATGTCTAAATTGGAGAACCTTCACGGTAAGCCAGTGATTGATACGCCATTAGAAAGAAATTTGGCTACTGGTGGTGAATTCGCAAGTTGGTTGGTGCCAGCAGGTTTGGCAGCGAAAGCAACAGGTAGTATTGTTGGCGGCCTAGCAAATGCAGGTAAAGTTGAACCAGCATTAGCTTATCAAGCAGCACCAAAATTGTTACTAACTAATTAAATAAAAGACCTCTCAGTTTTAAAGCCCCGGGCTGTTTTCCCGGGGCTTTTTTTATGTTTAGATTTTCGGCAGAAAATAAGAAAACTTCTGCACAAGCAAAAGCGCCGATCCGGGGGCAATTGGATCGACGCTTATTTAGCTGGTATTTAATTTGCTGGTATTTTAAGAGGAGAACAATAACGTAAACTTAGTAATTCTTATCAGATTTCCCAAAATTTATTATTAGTTATTTCTCTCTATATAATTATATTCTCATATAAATGTGACAAAAATTATGGCAATGTTTGTCACATTCCTGTCACATTTCATAATTGCGAATATATATAATTTTTATGGGCTTAGCTATTGATGACTAAATCAAGCTTATCCGCCAGTGGCGGCGTGCGGCGGGCGCGGGTAAGCTCCATAAGGCCAAGCTTGGTTAGGCCGTGTACTTGCACTGTATAGGGGTCACTCAGCGCTAAATCTTTTACCAACTTGGTGAATTTTTTGCGCTCATCATCATTTTTCATTTTGAGAAAGTCGATCATAATAATGCCGCTTAAATTGCGCAGGCGAATTTGGCGCATAATTTCTTTGGCGGTGAAAACATTAATATCAAAGCGTCCGCCACTTGCCGCGCCGCGATTAACGTCGATGGCGGTCAGCGCTGCTGTTTCCTCGATAATGATCGAGCTGCCATTACTTAGCACGCAGTAAGGGCGATAGAGGTCTTCTATCGGCGTTAAAACGCCACGAAATTCAAACAGCCTGTCTGCATCAGGGCTAGTGTCTTTTATATCGCTATAGACAAGCTTGCTGATAAGGTCGGGGGCGAATTGCATACACCATGTTTGTGTGTGGTCGAAATAATTCTCACCGCAAATTTCAATACGTTCAATTGTGTTCATTGTTTGGTTGGCAAGCATACGCATCATGGCATCGGGCCCTGCCAATATCGGGCGGGCGATGTTTTCTAAGGGCAGGCTTTCTAAAACGGCGCCCCATATTTTACGCAGCAGCTTATGTTCACGTATGACCATATCATTTTGCAGCATTGTAGAGGCAGCGCGCAGAACAGTGCCATGCATGTTTTCTTTCGCCATCATGTCTTCTAAATGGCGGCGCCGCTGCTTGTCGGTAATGCGGCGTGAAATCTGATTTTCTTTACGGTAGGGCGCATAAAGGGTGAAGCGCCCATGTAGCGTGATGTCCATAGTCAGGCGCACATGTTTGTCTTCATAATCATCATATGCACCAATGCGGGGCATGGCAGCGCCGTCTTGCGCCTGTACAATGACCAGATCGCCATTATTCAGCCATTGGGAGAGTGATTTATCAGTTTTCTTACCTAAATGCCGCGCGTCTTTGGCGTTCAGAAAGCCTTGTGAATGGTTGCCAAGGTCGATATAGGCGGTGTTTTCTGTGGCATCAATACGGTCAATGCGTCCCATATAAATTGTCCCATGGCGAATTTGTTCAAGTTCGGGGTCAATCTCAACGGAATCAAGCTTGTGGCCTTTGTCTAAGGCCACAGCGCAGAGCGAATCATTAATACTATCAATTAAAATTTCCATGCCGTTATTATAGGGGCGATTAGACCTTGTAGCCAAGCCCGTTTAGCATGTTTTGCGTTTCATATAAGGATAAGCCGACAATATTGGTGTAAGAGCCTTGGATCGCCTTAATATAACTTGCGGCAAGGCCTTGTATAGCATAGCCGCCAGCTTTGCCGTCCCATTCACCACTAGCGATATAGTTTTTAATCTCTTGCGGTGTAAGGCGTTTGAACTTTACGCTGCTGCGTACAAGGCGTGATGCGAGCGTTCCGTCTGGTGCGATGAGTGCAATGCCGCCAAGAACGTCATGGCGGCGGCCTGAAAGCATCTTTAAAAAATAGGCGGCTTGCTGGGCGTTTTCTGGTTTAGCGAGGTCTTTTTGTCCCATGCTCACAACCGTATCTGCCGCGAGGATGTAATGGTCAGAGTGGCTAAGGCGCTGCGCCTTATAGATATGCTGCGCTTTTTCGACGGCAAGGCGCTGCGCCAATGCGGCGGGCTTTTCGCCCGATAGACGCGTTTCGTCAATATCCGCGGGAAAAATATGCGCGGGCGTAATGTGAATCTGCGCTAACAATTCGAGGCGGCGCGGAGATGCAGAAGCAAGAATCAGTTGAGATTTTGACATAGTAAACTTGCCTTAACGCATGTTTAAAGTGGGCTTTACTTCTCGCGGAAGATGATGCGGCCTTTTGAAAGGTCGTATGGTGTCATTTCGACAACTACAGTGTCGCCTTGCAGAACGCGGATACGGTTTTTACGCATTTTGCCCGCAGTATGTGCAAGTACTTCGTGGTCGTTTTCAAGTTTAACGCGAAACATTGCGTTTGGAAGAACTTCAGTTACAGTTCCTTTAAATTCAATTAGGTCTTCTTTAGCCATAGCACCATTTCTTATATAATTAATTATTCTTGTAGGGTTGTTATATATGGACGGGCTATAAATAGGCAAGTGTAAATTACATCGATAGCCAGCTATCCATGCAAAATGTGCATATTATCAGCGTTTTGCTGTAAAAGATGCTGTGCTTTAAGCTTGGCGTGCGACCATAAGTTTCTTAATTTCTGCAATTGATTTTGCAGGGTTAAGGCCTTTAGGGCATGTTTTTGTACAATTCATAATTGTATGACAGCGATAAAGGCGGAAAGGGTCTTCTAATTGGTCAAGGCGTTCACCCACTGCATCATCGCGCGAATCAGATATCCAACGATAGGCCTGCAATAAAATCGCAGGGCCTAAGAACCGGTCACCATTCCACCAGTAACTTGGGCAAGATGTTGAGCAGCAGAAGCATAAAATACATGCCGCAGGGCCATGACCATCTTCGCCGTTTAGAATATCAGCATCCGCAGCACTTTGAAGGCGCTCTTTTTCAGGGGCGGGTGTGTCGCTTTTCAGCCAAGGCTCAATTGATTCGTATTGTGCGTATACATGGTTCAAATCAGGGACAAGGTCTTTGACCACAGGCATATGCGGCAGGGGAGTGATTTTTACGTCACCTTTCACTTCGTCAATTGGCTTTAAGCATGCAAGCGTGTTTGTGCCGTCAATATTCATTGCACATGACCCACAAATACCTTCGCGGCAAGAGCGGCGGAATGTTAACGTGCTGTCGACTTCGTCTTTAATTTTAATGAGCGCGTCCAAGACCATCGGGCCGCAGGCTTTGGTATCAAGCTCATATTCATCCATGCGCGGCGTTTCATCGCGGTCAGGATCCCAGCGATAAATTCTGAAATTCTTGACTTCTTTTGCATCATCTTTGGCCGTGAATTTGTGGCCTTTGCTGATTTTAGAGTTCTTGGGCAGAGTAAACTGAGCCATGGAAAGATACCTTTTTATCGCATTAATACGCTATGGTTAAATTTAGCTTCTTATAAAATAGCGTCCCAATTGCGGTTTGTGAAGCGTTTTAGTCAAATAATGCATCAATTGCATCTTGATCGTTGGTTTTCTTGGCTTGTTCAACACTTTCAATGACATGGTCTTTTGCTTGTGTGTTTGGCAGGTCTATGCCAATGCTGCTTAATGTCGAATTGATGCGGTCTTCTACCGTTTTCAAATTATCAATCGTATTACGTATGCGCTGGCCTGTTAAATCCTGAAATGTACAGGCCATCAATATTTCGTTTATATCTTCGCTGATGGATGCAGCGGCTTCGCGCGCGGCATCGTTTTCGGCAAAATGCGGCGTTTCTAATTTTGTGGAAATGCGATCAGCAGCATCTAAGATTACATTGGCGGCTTTTTCAGTAATGTTAATAATCGCGTCAAGCTCAACCCCTGTATTGGCGGCTGTGTTGCCATCGCCGTGGAAAGATATGGCGCCGAGAATGTCGAGAACCTCGCCAAAGCGTGTGCTCATGCCCTCTTCTGCCATATCCATCAGTTGTGATGTCGCGTTGACCTCCATTGATATTTCATCAAAGCGGCGCTTGGTGAAGGTTTCGAAGGTCTCGAAACGATCTGATAATTGTTTTATTGCGTTGATAAGCTCTTGATCTGCCATGTCTTTCATATCTTTAATGTCTTTATATAATGCTGCGTAAATGTGAATAGCCTAAAGTAATGCACCATTATACGGTGTGAAATCTTAATATTTACTTATTAAGGCGCGTCCAATATGGGGGTGTGCATAAAGGGTTTCTTATAGCGGACAAACAGCTGGATTTTATCTATTTTACAATGCAGCTATTGGCGTGGCGTTGATTGATCGTGGCGCAGGCTTGTTTGGCGCTTTGTTTGCTCGCAGGGCCGCCCTGGACGCGATAAAAACTGCCGCGGCCGTCTATCTCCACATGTTCAATGCGTAACGGAAACCCTTTCAGGGCAGCGGCAAATTCTTTCTTTCGCGCAGCCCAATGTGATTTTGCGGCTGATTCGGAGCGCAAGCTGCCAATTTGGATGAAATTATTTCCAGTTTGGAACGTTGTACTTGCGGCGCTTGTTTGTGGCGCTGTTTTTTGCTGCGCGGTGACTTTTTTCTGGATCGGGTCGATTTTTAGGCCTTGGACTTCGGCAAGCAAACTGGTGAGCTGCTTATTCTGACCAGTGCTGTGACCTGTCGTGTTCGTGGCGGCCGCTTGTTTTTGCTGTGGGCGGGCTGTTGGTGTAAGTATTTGTACGGTTTTGCGCTGCGCGGTACTTGTTTGCGCATTATGGTCGGGCTGTTGTGCGTCTTTAATGGTGTTTTCTTCTTCTTCTTCTTTTGCTCCTTCGGTGGGGATGTGGCCGGCTATGCGGCTATTGACGCTTTCGTCATCCTTTAGTTCTTTGATGGTATTTTGTTGTTCTGCTTTGGCTTGTTTTGCTTTAATGCCGGCAAATAATTCGTCACGATTAACGCTGCTTTGGGCGCGGTGCTCTGCCAGTAAGTTTTCGACACGGCTTTTGTCGTCCTTCTGGCGCATTGTATCGTAAATGGTGCTGTCTTTATGCGCAATACTCATGCCGCCGCGCTCGTCAGGACGCTCTTTTATAGGGGAATTATCCGCGCGGATAATCGGCACTGTGCCGCTATCGTTATGGGTGCTGTACCACATAAGGCCGCCGGCGATAATCACGGCGCATATAAGTAATATTGCATTAAGTTTCATGTTTTATCTTCAATCTTTGTTATGGGCGCCTATAGGCGTTTATAGACATTAAATATGGCTTCGTGTTCGGAGGCGGCGCTGCGGTCCGTCATGCAGGCAATATGGTCGGCAATAATGCGCGCTTTGCGGAAGTTGTTATCATCATCTTTGAGCGCTTTAATCTCGTTTTGCACTTCGGTCGGCAGCAGTAAATTATCCGTCATAAAGACGCTAAAGAGATCGCCAATGATTTTTTCGGCCTTAACCCAAATGCGCTGTACGGTATAATGGCGGTACATATTTTCCATCAAGAAAGCGCGCAGAATTTTTAATTCTTGGAACATGCCATCGGAAAAACGGACAATGGCGGCGCTGTGAGCGCGGACATCATCAACATGTTTTGGTTTTAAATCGGCAAGGTTTTTTAGGCTTTCTGCCAAAACGTCATCAACCATCACGCCCATCATATCGCGGATGGATTCTGAAATAAGAATTTTCTCTGGTAAATCATCATATTTGGCGCGCACATATTCAACGCGCTCACGGAATAAGGGGACGGCGCGGCAAATATCATCAAGCGAGAATATTTCTGATTTGAGGCCGTCTTCAACGTCGTGGTTATTATAGGCAATATCATCGGCAAGCGCGGCGACTTGCGCCTCAACGGAGGCGAAGCCTTCAATTTCTAACTCTGCTTGCTGCTGTAATTCGCGTAGGCTGGTGGGCAGTGGCACAGTTTGTTTGCGGGCATTCGTGCCTATTAATGGGCCGTTATGTTTGACAACGCCTTCTAATGTTTCCCATGTTAGGTTGAGGCCGCGCCAAGAAGGGTATTTGTCTTCTAATGTCGTCAGGACGCGCAGGGATTGGTCGTTATGTTCAAAGCCGCCTAAATCCTTCATACATTTTTTGAGGGTTTCTTCGCCGGCATGGGCAAAGGGTGTGTGCCCAAGGTCGTGTGCGAGGGCGATAGCTTCAGCCAGATCCTCATTGACAAGCAGCGCGCGCGATAAAGTGCGGGCAATCTGCGCGACTTCAATTGTGTGCGATAATCTGGTGCGGTAATCATCACCTTCATAATAGACAAAGACCTGCGTTTTGTCTTTGAGGCGGCGAAAGGCGCTGCAATGGATGATGCGGTCACGGTCACGCTGGAAACAAGTACGGTGGCGGCTTTCTGATTCGTCATGTATGCGCCCGCGGCTTTGGTCTGGGCGGCAGGCATAATGTGCTAACGGTACGGCGCAGTAATTATAAGCCATATTGCTTTCGGCGGCATTTGTTGTCATTTCACAAGCTCGTTTCGCATTTCTCAATTTATAAATTTAACCAAAACTAACAGAATGATGCGCCCGCGCCAAGATGTAGAGCTTGATTATTTTAAATATTCCTCCATATAATATAAGTATGTGTTTTTTGAATATAGGGTATAAAAGCTGATGGCGTTAATTATCGATGATACCGCAGTGAACGAAGTAAAGCGCGAGCGCGAAGAAAAGGGCGATGCGAATATCCATTTGCGCATTCGCGTTGATGGCGGCGGCTGTTCTGGTTTTCAGTATAAATATGAATGGGATGCAGATGCAGTTAGTGATGATGACGCAATATATGAAGGCGTAATTGTTATCGATTCGTTGTCGTTGAAATATATGAAAGGCTCAACCATCAAATTCCATGATGATATGATGGGACGCATGTTCCAAATTGATAACCCTGCGGCGAATAGCTCATGCGGCTGCGGGACATCATTTTCGCTTTAAATCACTATTTTGAATTCGGTCTTCCTTTTTCCTGATTTGCCGTTACTATGATGGCGGAAACCCAGATATCAGGATTAAATTGTATGAAAATTGCCATTTGGAATGTAAATTCAATCAAAACGCGCCTAGAGCATGTTAAAAACTGGCTCTCTACACATCAGGTTGACGTGTTGATGCTGCAAGAGCTGAAAGGCGAAGCGTTTCCTACGGAAGTTTTCGAAGAAATTGGCTATAAATCGGTTTACGCTGCGCAAAAGGCCTATAATGGCGTTGCGATATTAAGTAAGCACGATATTGATTTGCGCTGCGATAAATTGCCAGGCGATGAGAGCGATGACCAAGCGCGTTTTCTTGATTGTATGATAGGCGGCGTGCGCTGCGTAAATATATATCTGCCCAATGGCAACCCTGTCGATAGCGATAAATACACATATAAATTATCATGGATGCAGCGGCTTTATGATTATATGAAAGAGCTGCGTGGCGCAGAAAGCGACGTGCTGATTGCGGGTGATTATAACGTCATCCCTGAGGACCGCGACTGCCACGACCCCAAAGCTTGGGAGGGCGACGCCGCCACCTTGCCGCAAACCCGCGCTTTGTATCGTTCATATGGTTTCTTGGGCTATACCGATGCTTTTCGCGTGAGTAACCACGCCGACGCACAATATAGTTTTTGGGATTATCAGCGCGGCGCGTATCAAAAAAACCACGGCATTCGCATTGACCATTTCTTGCTTTCGCCCAATTTGGCTGACCGCATGGAAAGCTGCGTCATTGATACTGCCCCGCGCGGCTTAGAGCAACCATCTGACCATGTGCCTGTGATTTTGACTTTGAAAAACTAAATTTGAAAAACTAAAAACGCTATAGGCTTTTTGAGGGCGGCGTGATACAGTTATGCGGTTATATATCTTCAAAATTCTATGATGATGGGTCTGTCATGATATTCAAAACATTCAAAAAACTTTCAACTTTAGCTTTAGGCATCACGCTTTTGGCGGGGCTTGCTGGCTGTGAAAGCAGCGCAGTGCACCTTAAAGAAACGCAGCTGAGCCGCATCGCGCTGCCTGTCTTTATGATGAAGCGCCAAATTCCGATAGATGATGTGTCTTTGCTTTCTTATGAACGCGTATATGACCCGTTAAAAGTGGTGCAAGTTTATATTGAAAACAATACGATGTTTACAGATGGTTTTTCATACACGAAAACCACGCCGCAGATTCTGTTTTCCAAAGCGCCGGCAAACCCCTTAGCATTGCGCCTTGCGGCGCGTGATAAAGCAAGCAATGTCATTTATATGTCTGCACCTTGCCAATTCGCAACGCGCTCTATTTTATATGAAAGCACAGCGGAAAAATGCGTCAGAACATATTATGATGAAGGCCCCGTTTCCGCCGCCGTAATTAACGCCTATATGCAGGCTTTGGATAATATTCGCCGTTATCATGGCGTGGATGCATTTGTCCTTAATGGTTATGGCAGCGGCGCATCTGTCGCGGCGATACTGGCATCACAGCGCATGGATGTTGAAGCGGTGCGCACAGTGGCAAGTTACCTAGATGCTGCTAAATATGAAGATGGCGCGCTGGATCATTATTATGAAGGCGGATTAAACCCGATTGATTTTGCAAAAACAATGGCCCATTTGCCGCAATATCACTTCCTTGGTGAAGAAGATCGTGCCGAATCGCTGAAAAGCTACCATAATTACGCACAGGCCGTTGGCCCCACATGGTGTATGCGCCACAGCATTATCCCAAATGCGGATGATGATGATGGATGGGTAGAGCAATGGCCTGCCTTGCTACAGCTGCCGCTCGATTGCCGCGCCGACCAGCAAAATAGCGGTATGGAGCCAGTTGTTGATTTAACGCCCGTACCGTTCAACCCTGATACATTAGACATTATGGATGATATGCATGGCCGCGGTAAAAAATAATCGTACAAAGCATGAAATGATTGATATGGGCGCTTCCAAAGCGCCCATCTTTGTATTGCTGACCTGCATGATGATGCTTGCGCTTTCGGGCTGCGGCGCATCGCTTTCGAATCGCTTTGCATTGGCGGATGAACTCGCCGCGCGTGATGGCCTGCAAAAGCGCACTTATTACGCCGCGCCATTTTACGTCACTGCCTTTCTGCCACAAGCAAGCAGCCGCGCCGCCACAGGGCGCATATATATAGAAGGCGACGGCCTTGCATGGCTGGATAAATCAACGCCCTCCCTTAACCCCACGCCGCTTGACCCCTATGCGCTGCGCCTTGCGCAAGCAGATAAAAGCGCGGGCATAGAGCGCATTTACCTTGCGCGGCCGTGTCAATATTCAGGCTGGGATGGCGAGGGCGCTTGCCCACGCAAATATTGGACGAGCCACCGCTACGCCCCCGAAGTTGTACGCAGTTACGCCGCGCTGATTGACCGCATCAAGCAAGAACGCGGCTGGCAGAATATCGAGTTTGTTGGCTATTCAGGCGGCGCGACTTTGGCTTTATTACTGGCGCATGGGCGCGACGATGTGACCGCGCTGCGCAGTGTTGCAGGGAATTTAGACATTGATGCCCATTCGCGCCTGCATAAGGTCAGTATGCTGCCCGCTTCCCTTAACCCCGCAAATAAGGCGCAAGATTACGCCGCACTTCCGCAATATCACTTCGTTGGCGGTGACGACCCGATTGTCCCGCTGCCCATCGCGCAAAGCTTTCTGCGCAAAATGGGCGACAGCCATTGCGCACGCATAGAAACATTAGATGGCCTTACCCACGGAAAAGGGTGGATTGATCTTTGGCCGCTGTTGCTAGATAAAACCATGCCGTGTTAAAACTCATGCGTTAGATTTTATAATGCCAAACATTACAGGCATTCCGTAATAATAAAGGAAGGTTTTCTTATGCGCCGTTTAGTATTTTCTGTTTTATCTCTTGCTGCTTTTGCACTGCTATCTGTTGCGGCGTTCGCGCCAAAGGCACATGCCGCAGATGACAAAGCGTGGGATGTTCGCTGTAAAACAAATGAAGCTGACAAAAAAGAATATTGCGAAATGTTCCAAATGATCGCGGTTAAAGAAACTGGCCAGCGTTTTTTGGAAGTGAAGCTTTTTAAAGATGGCGAAGATAAAACAGGCGGCATTATTATTATGCCTCTTGGTCTTTTGGTGGCAAACCCTGTGTTGATGCAAGTTGACGCCGGCGAAGATAATGAAGGCGAAAAAAATGCCTTTAGTTTCCATACCTGTACGCCCGGTGGTTGTTTTGGCCGTATCGGTGTCACAGATGCGCTGTTAAAAGAAATGCGTAAAGGTAATAACCTTGTGCTTGCAACCCATGACCAGTCAGGCAAGGTCTTCAGTGTTAAAATCACACTTGCAGGCTTCACCAAAGCGTATAAAGAATTGATGAAGAAATAAACCGCGCGCCATATTCGCGCCATGGGTGTAAACTTCACACCACACATTTTAAAGCGACACTGTTGCAAAAACGCAACAGTGTCGCTTTTTTACATCTATAGCATAAAAGCATATATATTCACCTATTCTAATGCGCGCTAGCGCTTGTTGCATATGCCTTTCATCCATTTTCTATAGTGCAATAATCTAAAGTTAAAGGACTGTAAATTAGGATTTCCTGATGTTACTGTCGCAAAAAAGTTACGAATAATTATCTATCAGGGGTTTACCACCTTTATAGCCACTGGTATAAGTTCTTCTGCAGTTGATGTAGATCGATTCGCGCTCTGATTCGTTATATCTGTTATTTTCAGTATATATAAGGGCTCAGCGCCACGACCTACAAAAACTGCATTAGAACTGTCTATGTTGGTGGAGCTAGATTTAAGCCAATATAAAGAATTTTTGTTTATTCGTTTTGATCAAAGGAGAACTCTCAGAATGAAACTTGATATTAAAAAACTACTATTAGCTGGTACAGCTATCGTTGCAGTGGGTGCAACGGCAGGTACAGCGCAAGCGCAAACAGCAACACTTGCTGGCGACATTGAGTGGGCAAGCGGCGCAGCAGGCGCAGTTGATGGCAACGGTACAACAGCCTCTGCAGGTCACGACGCTGTAATGACAACTCATGCTTTGACATTCACAAACGATGGCCTAAACAACGACGGCAGTGCAAACACAAATACTTTCGCAGCTGGCGCAGTTACATCAACAACAGGTAACTTGATAATCGAAGACGATACAGCAAATAACTTGACTGTAACGCTCGGTTCTTTTGCATCTTCATCTACTGGTGATTTCTCTGTTCTAGGTAAAGATGCTAACACAGCAAATATTACAGCGAATGTTACTGGCGCTCTTACAACTGGCGGCACATTAAATGTGGTTAACACAGAAACATCTTCTGCAGATGTTCTTGCGTTGAACGTTGGTGGTGCGCTTAGCGTTACTGGCGCAACTACACTCACTGCTGGCGCAAATGCTGGCGCAACATCTGCGATCACAGTTACAGGTAACTCAACATTTACTGGCGCGGTTACAGTTACAGGCGGCGCGGGTGCAGGTTCAAATGCTACACTTACGCTTAATGGCGCAACAAACGCGTTCACAGGCGGTCTTACTCTTGCAACAGCTGCAAAAAGTAATTTAACGCTTAGCGGTTCAGTGGCGCAAACAGTATCTGGTAACATCACAGGCGCAGGCGCAATCAATGTTGCTAACGCAAACGGTGCTACATTCTCAGGTACAGTTGGCGGTGGCGCTGGTACTGTTGTTATCGAAAATGGTGCTGCTGCACTTGCTTCTTCAGCGACATTCCAAAACACAGTTAATGTAACATCCATCACATTGGGTGCTGCAGGTACTGGCGTAAATACAGTAACGTTTGATACGGCAACACAAGCCTTCACAGCAACAGGTACTGTCGCTGGTGCAATCGCTGGTGAAGAGAACAACATCGTTGTTTCTGGTGGTAAGACACTTACACAGGCATCAAGCTGGACTACAAACGTAGATAAAATTACTGTTTCTGGTACAGGTACTGTTCTTGATTCTAACGCAATTCTCGGCGCGACTGACATTGTTGTTGGTTCTGGTGCTAAGTTAGATCAAGGTGCAGGCGCTATTAACGCTAACATTGCTAACTCTGGTACTATCCAGTCAACGGCAGGTGCAGCTACAATTACTGGTGACATCACTGGTACTGGTGCGCTTGACATTGATGCAGCGCAAACAATTGCAGGTAAAATCACTCAGGGTTCAGCTGACATTGCTGCTGTTACTTTGACGCACAACACTGGCGACACATATAATGTTGGTACAACAACATTCTCTGCTGCTGGTACATTGGCGTTTGATAATGCTGCACGTACAATCACTGGTAACTTCACTAACACAACAGACGGTGAAGGTACAATCACAATTGCTAACGGCACAAACACTACTGCATTTGTTGGTAACTTGGGTGCAAGCACAGATCATTCACTCGCGGCTCTAACAATTGCTACCGGTGGTAACAACATCGTTACTACAACTGGTAACTTATATGTTGATGCGATCACGATGAATGATGCTGGCGATGAGATCCAATTCCTTGGTGCAACAGGCGCAACGCAAGTTGTTTCTGGTACAATCAACGATAACGGTAGCAACAATGAAGGTATTCTTCGTGTGGGTAACGACACATTGAAGCCAACAGTTCAGTTTGATGGTATTATCGGTGGTGCGCAGCGCCTTGCTACTCTTGAGGTTAACGAAGGTTCAACTGCATTCTTAAATGCAAATGCATCTTTCGATACTGCGGTTACTGTTGATACTGGTGCAACACTTCGCATTGGTGCAGGTGATGTTCTTACTGTGCAAGCTGGCGGTGCAATCACTAACAACGGTACAATCCAAATCGATGTTGCTGATACAAACGGTACGTTACTGGCGACTGACTTTGGTCAGATTGCGACAGCTAATGAGGCGCTTGATGCTAGCAAATTCGCAGTGAACGTTACTACACTTCTTGGTACGGCTGACAACCTTGACCCATTTGGTGATATCACATTCACAGGTGCGGGCGAGAAAGTATTGACAGATAACTCTGCGCTTTATGTGTTCACCGTTGATGCGGCTCATCAAGTTGACGTAACACAAGTTGCAACATCTTCAATCACAGCGAATGCTTCTCAAGCGACTACTGGTGATCAGCTTCTTTCAATCGGCGCAGCTGCGACGGGCGAATTACAGCAGGTTCAGGATGCGTTTGTTTCTGCAGGTACAGGCACAGTGTCTGACGTAGCTGAAGCGGCAGCTTCTGATGTTGCTGGCGGCGCAGTTGTTGCGGGCGTACAGGTTGCGGGTAGCACTTCTGCGATCAACAATGACCGTCTTGCATCACTTCGTTCTGGCGAAACTGGCATGAATGCTGGTCAAGTCATGCACGGCTTGAACGCTTGGATCCAAGGTTTTGGTTCACAAGCTGATCAAGACAAGCGTGATGGCGTTTCTGGCTACGATGCTGATACTTACGGTTTCGCAGTTGGTTTCGACACGCAAGAACTTGCACAAGACATCACTGTTGGTTTGTCATTTGCATATGCTGATACTGACGTTGACTCAGACGCAATCAGCAAAGCAAAAACAGAAGTAGATAGCTACCAATTGTCACTTTACGGTGATTACGACCTTAACGAGACAGTATTCGTTACTGGTCAACTTGGTTACATCTGGTCTGATAATGACACAACACGTAACCCAGGCGGTATCGCAGCACTTTCAGCAAAAGGTTCATACAATGCAGACGCATTCGTAGCTGGCCTATCTGTTGGTCGTGATTACCACACAGGTCACGGTACGCTTGTTCTTACACCTAAAGTTTCAGCTGACTATATGCACTACTCTGCAGATAGCTACACAGAAACAGGTGCTGGTACAGCAAACCTTACAGTTGACGCAGACTCTTTGAGCTTGTTCGAAATCGGTCTTGGTGTTGAAGCAGAATGGGATATCCAAAATGCTAACGGCACACACCTTATGCCATCTATCGGCCTTGGTGTTCGTCACGACCTTATCGGCGACGAGTTCGAAGCATCTAACAAATTTGCTGGCGGTGGTACTGCTTTCAAAGTTAAAGGCTTCGACCCTGCACAAACAACATTTGATGTTGGTCTAGGTGTGAAATACATCACAGACACAAACTGGACATTGAGCGCTGGTTACGACTTTGAATTCAAGTCTGACTACGATTCACATGCTGGTATGGTTAAAGCATCTTACAAATTCTAGTCACTGATTAGATAGTTCTAGTAGGCGGGGCTTCCTTAATTAAGGGAAGCCCCGCTTCTTTTTGCGCAGTTTTTGGCGCGTGGCTCTTTTAAAAAATTCTAAATATGTTATGATTTAATAATCTTTGGGCGCTCGCCCGCATTTTCTTTCCTTTGCGTTTCTTAACCTGTTCTGTCCTTAACTCTGTTTTTACCTCATCTTTTGGAGATTTCTTTCAATGAAATTAGATATTAAAAAGCTCTTACTCGCAGGCACTGCAATTGTGGCAATCGGCGCGGCGCCTTTATGTGTTTCACCCGCCCAAGCGAATGATGAAATAACGGTAGATGCAGATAATAACGGCACATTTGATGCGGATGAACTTGCAAATTCACCCTTTGATTGGCAGACAAATACAAACGGCTCGGGCGCAGTGGGCGAAGCGACGCAAAATCGTGATCTGCGCGTCAATGCGACGGCATCACTCATTGTGCAAGATACAGATGTCATTGGTAATGGCACGGACGCTATTCCTGCAATCGTTGCAGGGGCGAATGGCTTAACATTTACTATTGGCGATACAATCAATGATAACGGCGCTGAGGCAATCACTATTTCAGGTGATGTGTCCGTGGGCAGCTTCACTGCGCTTGACTTTACAATTGCGGGGAACACAACTGACGGCGTGGCAGATACGCTCGCCGTTGACCTTAACGGTAATGTGAATTTAGGCACGGGCGCATTTGCCATTACGGCTGATGGCGGTAATGCGGGTAATAATGTTAATGTGGCGCTTAGTGGTAATGTCACTGCGGCTTCGACGACGCTTACAGGCGCAAATTCGACGGCGACCCTGACTTTGGATGGCGGAACAGTGCAAACTATCTCAGGCACAGTCAATGGCGGCGGCGCAGGTCAAGGTAACATTGCGATTACGGGCGCAGGTGCGACCTTTAATGGCGCCATTGGCGGTACGGCTGATCTCAACCAAATTACGCTCGCGAATGACGGTACAGGTTCTGCCGTGACATTTAAGGGCGATGTTGGCGTTGATAATGCTTCGGGCATCGTCATTGGTGATGGAGGCGGCAATGCGGACACGTATACCGTGACTTTTGATACGACAGGCGGCGCGATTGCGGCATCAGGCACAGTGCAAGGCGCGGCGACAGATACATCGAATGTTGTCATTATGGGCGGCAATGTTGTCACGAGCGATACAACATGGGGTAATGTCACAGGCTTCGATAATGTTACGCTTACAGGCGCGGGCACAGGGCTGACGACTGGCGGCACTTTGCAATCTACAAATGTGAATATTGGCGCAGGCACGACGCTTACAACAGGCGGCGTTGTCACAGGCGCAGTGAACTTCACAGGCGCGGGCACATTGGCGCTTGGTAATACTTTTGGCGTGACAGGCACGGTTGATAATACAACAGGTGCAAATGGCGTTGGCACAATCACCGGCACTGGCGGCGGTACAACCACTATTTCTGGCAATGTTGGCGCAACCCATTCTATTGGCGCAATCAGCTATAATGGTACAGGCACGTTTGACTTTAACGGCACAGTGGCGGCGACAACCATTACCTCGACAGCCACAGGTAATTTAGACTTTGCCCAAGACGTTACTGGTAATGTACAATTTGGTGGCAACTCGACGGTATTGCTCGCGGACGGCGCAGATATTACAGGCAGCGTTGACAATATCAGCGCGACAGATGGCGTTGGTAACATCACTATTGCGGGGTCTTCGATCATTACAGGCAGTGTTGGCGCAACAAAGGCGCTAAACCTGATTACCGTCAATGGGGTGGGCACATCAAGCTTTAATTCGACTGTGAATGTTGATGATATTAACTTTGGCGGCGCGGCGACCGTAAACTTTGGTGGCAGTGTCACCACAACTAACGATATTGACTTCGCCAATAATGCCGGCGTCATTAATTTCGCTGATAATGCGAATTTGACGGGTTCGATTGACAGTACTGGCGGCGCAGCTGGTACGCTAAACTTTGCAGGCACATCTGCTGTTAGCGGCACAATTGGTCTTACCACAAATGCCCTTACGGCAATTAATTTTAATGGCGGCAGCGGTGAAACCGTCACGCTAGGCGGAAATATTCGCGCAACGGATATTAAAATTGCTGGCGCAGGCAGTGTGCAGTCTAACGGTAATATAACAGGCGCGATTGATTTTGATGCTGACGGTGTACTCCGCCTTGCAGACACCAAAGATATTACGGGCGCGATTATAACCTCCACCGCTGATACAGGTAGCCTTGTTCTTGCGGGCTCAGGCAGTATTGATGCCGTTGGTACAGATGGTACGGAGCTTAAATCATTCCAAATTCTTGGTTCTAACAGCATTGTAACCGCCGGTGGTGCCTTTGAAGCGGCCAAAACAACAGATATTGGTAGCGGTACATTAAATGTGACAGGCGCAGTTGACGTGGATGCAGGTCAGACCATGATGTTTGATATCAAAGGCGCAACATCAGCGGGCCAAGTTACGGCGACGGCAAATGCAACAGTCGATGCGAATGCGATCCTTTCGATTGACGTTGTCACAGGTGATGCGATTGCGAATGGCCAGTCTTATACATTAATTGACGGCGCGGGCGGCGCTGGCGTGGCTGATCTGGCTACGACAATTATTGATAACAGCTTCCTTGTATCATTCGTGCAAGATACGACAAGTGATTCTGACCTTGTGGTTGAAGCGGCGATTGCTTCAAAAGCAAGCGCAGGCCTTGGCACGAATAATCGGGCTGTCGGCTCTGTGCTAGATACAATTGGCACATCGACAAATACACAAATTAATGTGTTGCAACAGAATCTAAATGCTGCAGGGTCGCAGCAAGCCGTTAATGATATTTTAGAATCTTCTATACCCACTGTTGATGGTGGCGCTGTTGCCTCAGCGGTGAGTGTCACGAACCAATCTTTGAACGTGATTGGCACGCGCCTAGCGGAAATTCGCGACGATAAAATCGGCACCGGCATGTATGCAGGCAACGGCCTGTTTGGCACGAAGGTTTGGGGCCAAGCTTTTGGTAACACAGCCACGCAAGATCAGCGCGAGAATATTAAAGGCTATGATTCAAGCTCGATTGGCGTTGCAGCGGGCATTGATACCGCAGATAAATTAGAAGGCATGACTTTAGGGGTGGCTGCCAGTTACGCCATGACATATGTGGACTCCAATAACATTAATAAGTCAGAAACAGATATTAGCAGCTGGCAAGTTGCAGCTTATGCGAATTACGACCTTGGCGATACGGCGTTTCTAGACGTTATGCTTGGCTATGTGTTTAATGATGTTGAAAGCACACGTTACAATGTAGGCGGCGGCACATCAGGGCTGACGGCAAAGGGCGACACAACGGGTAATCAGTACCTCGCGCGTTTTGAATTGGGTAATGATTATCACCTTAATGCTTTCAACGAGGTGACTTTGACGCCAAGCGCGATGGTGAATTATATCCATATTGACCAAGATGCTTATACAGAAACTGGGGCAGGCGGCGTTGGCCTTGATGTTGACCCTGGTGATTTAGATGTGTTTGAACTGGGCGTTGCTCTTGAAGCATCATGGCAAAAAGACCTTGTCAGCGGCGGCATATTTGAACCTGCTGTGCATGTTGGATACCGCAATGACATTATTGGCGACAAGGTCGCGGCATCGTCTAAATTTATCGGCGGCGGCACATCGTTTAGAACCGAAGGTTTTGATCCTGTAAACAGCACGTTTAATGCAGGTTTCGGTGCAACGGTTTACAATACAAATAACTGGGAATTTACCGGCGGTTATGACTTTGAATATAAGGCTGATTATAGCGCGCATTCAGGCGTTGTGAAGGCGGCTTATAAATTCTAAGCTTTATGTACAAGATGATTTTATGAAAGCTGCCCTTTGCGTGAGGGCAGCTTTTTTTGACCTGCAGCGACATTTGCCTTATAGAATATATATAACATTCTGGGGAGGATATTTTATGGCGCGAGATAAGAATATAAAAGCATATGATAAGCAAGCGGATGCTTTGGCGCGTCGCTATGATGGCGTGCAAACGCCTGAGATTATTCCCGCCTTCACGCAGCGTGTTTTGGCATTAGATACAAAGGCGGGGCATAAGGCTCTTGATATTGGCTGCGGCAGTGGGCGTGATGCATCTTGGATCGCAAGGCAGGGCTTTGATGTTGTGGCGTGTGATGGCGCTGCGCAGATGATTAAACGCGCCGCGCAAAATAATGCCCATGCAAGGATACGTTACCTTGTTGATGATGCACCTGCGCTCAACAAAATAAGCGGCCTGAAAGAAGAATTTAATGTCATACTTCTCAACGCTTTCATCTTTCATATGGATTACCGCCCACCCCATGATGCGCTGTCGCTTTTGTTTCATAAGGTGAGTGCGCTTGCTGCGCCATCAGCATTTATTTTTACCAATTTACGTCACGGCCCCGTGCCAGAGGGGCGGCAGATGTTTGATATACCCTTGGCGCATATTGAACAGCTTGCCTCGCAGCATAGTTTGCAGTTTGAGTATCTCGGACGCAGTCCAGATGGGCTTGAGCGCGCGGATGTCTCTTGGGACAATATCGCGCTCTACGCGCCGCCCTAATACGTTCTAGGGTCTGGAGTCTAAGTCAAACTCACTTAAGAATACCATCGCAATATCTTCGCTTTCATTTTCAAATTTGTCATCGAAATTTTCAAAGTCGGGCATTTTAAAGGGCTCACTTTGCTTTAAATCACGAAGCTTCTCTTTGAATTTTGATATTGCGTCAGTATAGCTGTGCGCAGCCGCTGTTACTGGCGAATCACCATTATGAATTTTAACAATATATTTAAGCTGGCTGTTCTCTATACATTGTTGTGATGTGCGAAAATCATTATTGGTCTGTATAGAAAGCCAGTATCCTTTTGCTTCAACCATAAGTGTATCTTAGCATTGATAAATACAATTTGTATAAAAGTTTTTATAAGGGCATGAAACTGCTTTTATATTAGTATGGCTGAAAGGGGGTGCAGCATTTTGGTCGTGTTTATATGTGCTGGGGTTATGGAAGGGGCTCAGAATAAAGTTAGCTGTGGTTAGGTGGCGGTGGGCTTGTTTTTGGACTGTATTGGATGGTGAAAAATGATGAAATGGTGCCACGAGAGAGAATTGAACTCTCGACCTCGTCATTACCAATGACGCGCTCTACCCCTGAGCTACCGCGGCATATGTCACAAAGACATTGAATATAAAGCTCTTAATCGGGTTATCCCAAAGAGCGAGGGGAAGATACAACAAAAAGACTGGATTGTCACGCCTATATTTACTATATTCTCGTTAATCTCATCTATTTTAGGTATGTTATGTCGGTTAAAGAAGACCAAAATACAAAGTTCGATAAAAGAGCCGATGCTTTGCGCGCGAATTTAATGCGCCGTAAGAAGGCGAAACGTGATGCGGCGAATAATAAGGCCGCCAAGCAAAACGATGCTGGCGATAATAGTGAACAATCAGCGGAAGATAAAGGTAACCAAGAATGAGCGATACTCTAGGCAAAGACGTTGTTACAGACAGCAAACAAAGCGAAGCAATGCGTTTATTAAAAGATAGCGCAGACCATTTGCCCGGTATAATGCCTGACCACTGGATCAGAGAGCAAGCGCAAAATCATGATATGATAGAACCCTTTATTGACGGCCAGGTGCGTTACGTTGATGAAGAAAAAATCATTTCTTATGGCTTGTCATCCTATGGCTATGATGCACGCCTTGCTGACGAATTTATGATTTTCACAAATGTTGATAACGCGCTTGTTGACCCAAAGAATTTTTCTGAAAAAAGCTTTGTTGAACGCAAGGGTGATGTTTGCGTTATTCCGCCAAACAGCTTTGTGCTTTGCCGTACAGTTGAATATTTCAAAATCCCGAAAGATGCGCTTGTCATTTGCCTTGGTAAAAGCACCTATGCGCGCTGTGGCTTGATTGTTAATGTAACGCCGCTTGAGCCGGGCTGGGAAGGGCATGTGACGCTTGAAATATCGAATACAACGCCGCTGCCCGCGAAGGTTTATGCCAATGAAGGCGTTTGCCAATTCTTGTTCTTTAAAGGCTCTAGCGCATGTGAAGTTACCTACGGTGATCGCGGCGGTAAATATATGGGACAAAAAGGCGTGACATTGCCGCGCACTTAGGCTAGAACATCCTTTCACATAATGAATGTAGCACTTAGTAGTTGTTGGAGAATTGGTTAAATGAACGCCGTTGCAAAAGAAATTATTGTTGATCCTGAAAGACTATCACAAGCATCAGAGCTTGAAAAAATGGTTATTAAAGGCGGCAACGAACTTAACGGACGCATCCGTATTAGTGGCGCGAAGAATGCAGCGCTTAAACATATGGTGGCATGTTTATTAACTGACGAGCCGATGAATTTAATGAACTGCCCTGTACATCTTGGCGACATTAAAATGCAGGCCGCTGTGCTGAAAACTTTGGGCGCCGAAGTTGTGCTGCGTGAAGATGGCCTTGCCATGATTCATACCCCATCAATCAAAAACCACGTTGCGCCATATGACCTTGTGCGCCGTATGCGTGCATCCGTGCTGATCCTTGGCCCTTTATTGGCACGCTGCGGTAAGGCTGAGGTTTCACTGCCGGGTGGCTGCGCCATTGGGACGCGCCCGATTGACATGCATTTAGATGCGCTGACACAAATGGGCGCAGAGATTAAGCTTGAAAAAGGCTATGTTAAGGCGGAAGCTCCGAATGGCCTACGCGGCGCCGAAATTAACTTTAGCAAGATATCTGTTGGCGCGACCGAAAATATTATGATGGCTGCGACTTTGGCTAAAGGCATCACCATTATTAATAACGCGGCGCGTGAGCCTGAAATTGTCGACCAAGGAGAAGCGCTGATCCAAATGGGCGCAAAAATCACCGGCCTTGGTACTGCGAAGATCGTTATTGAGGGTGTCGAGCGTCTAAATGGCATTACATATGAAATTGTCCCTGACCGTATTGAGGCTGGCACATATATGATTGCCGTTGCAATGACAGGCGGTAAAGTCGTGCTTGAAAACACGCGCGCTGATTTGCTGACAAGCCTTATTGCGCCGCTGAAAGAAGCGGGGATGCATATTGAAGAAGATGGCAAAGACCTCATAGTGGAACGCAATGGCGTTGACCTGCAAGGGTTCGATATTATGACTGAGCCACATCCAGGTTTCCCAACTGATTTACAAGCGCAGCTTATGAGCTTGATGACGATTTGTAAGGGCGCAGGTATGATTACTGAGACAATCTTTGAAAATCGTTTCATGCACGTGCCTGAACTTATCCGCATGGGCGCAGAGATCACCGTACACGGCAATAGCGCCCTTGTCCGCGGCGTAGCTGGCCTAACAGGGGCAGAAGTCATGGCGACAGACCTCCGCGCCAGCGTGGCGCTTGTCTTGGCAGGGCTTGTTGCAGAAGGGGAAACGGTCGTAAACCGCATCTATCATCTCAACCGTGGCTATGAAAAGCTGGTTGAAAAACTAAGCGCTTGCGGCGCAGATATTCGCCTCGCTTAGGTGATAGAGAAAGAGGGGACATCGTCCCCCTTTTATTTTATGTGAGTATTATTTTGTTACAGGATTTTATTGTGGCGCGTAAGCAAGCGCTACGAGCTTTTCTTCACGCTTTCTTTGCAGCACAGCTTTGGGAAGAAAACAGATCACCGAACCGATCATTTTCGCGCCAAGGGCAGCGCTGTGAAGTTTGCTTTTCGCTGTTGTTGTAGCATGATCATCACAGAGCATTTTTAGGCCAAAGGCCTCTTCCTCTTCTTTGCGTTGAACGTAGCTGTTGAATAATGCGGCGTATTTTTTATTGGCATTAAGCTGTGTTGTGTGGCGCAAGACTTCGTCTTTGTAATGGCGCTGTAAATCCGCGCAGTCATTAAATTCTGTGCCAAGGTCAATAACGGCCTCTAACATTTTTATGTATTTTTCTTCCTGCAATGTTCTCGCGCGCATAAATGACACCTCTTTTTTTCGTTTTTATTATTTATATTTATATTTATTGTGCATAGCACGATTGTTATGTTAAGTCAATGAGTGGTCGGTGCTCTATCTTAGCACGCATTGACATAAGGAATATTTTGTGGGACAAAGTGTACTGTAAATTATAGGGGAGAATATCCATGGTTAATAAAAAGAAGGCAAGCGCAGCTTTACAGATAGTTTTTGCTGTATGCGCAGGTGTCGGTTTATGTGTTGGAACGGCGCATTATGTTTCACAAGAAAACGGTGCAGATTACTTAAAAGATCAAGGTCACACAAATATTCAAGGTGGGGATGACCTCGATATATGGAGTTGGTGTGGCAATAACACTTTCAGCCGTGATTATGTGGTCACGACGGCAGATGGAAAAGCTGATGTAGAAAAAACAGTTTGCTTCTCTATCCTCGGTAGATATGAACCTGTGCTTTAATAAAGCCCTTTTTCGGCTTTCTTCTTTTTCTTGAAAAAGACGCGGATGTGTTCTTGGCCGGTTTCTTGTTCGTATTTCTCGTAATATTGCTGGTGGTATTCTTCGCCGTCCCAGAATGTTGTCAGGGGCTCTAATGTTGTGACAATCGGGTCTTTATAGAGACGTTTGCCGTTTACAGCTTTGATGACTTTTTCGGCGAGCGCTTTTTCTTCTGCGTTCGCGTAAAAGACAGCTGAGCGGTATTGCGTCCCCCTATCAACACCTTGGCGGTTTAATGTCGTTGGGTCATGCGCAATTTCGAAAAAGTAATGCAGCAATTTTTCTAAAGGCAATTCTTTGGGATCATAGGTCAGCACCACGGCTTCGGCGTGGCCTGTGCGCCCTGTGGTGATGTCTTCATAGCGTGGGTTTTTGACTTTGCCGCCAGTATAGCCGACATGGGTGTGCTTAATGCCGTCTAGCGAGCGGAACTCACTTTCTAAACACCAAAAACAGCCTCCGGCTAAGGTGATGGTGGGGTAGCCTTGTGGTTTTTCATCCATAATACTCTCCGCAATGGGCAGCCCTGCGCTTGCGCGGGTTTGCCATCCTATAAGAACAACTAATACTAATATCAAACTTGCAATTATCTTCATCATAATTATATAGTTCGTAAGAACAGTTAAGAAAGTTACATGCATGAAAATTATACAGCGCCCAAGCCCAAATTATAATGCGCGCGCCGGTAATGTTGATCCCCATTTAATTATTATTCATTATACGGGCACAAAAACAGCGGATGATGCCGCAGCCTATTATTTGAATACTACGACAGACCCTGATGCAGGGCCAATTAGCCCGCATTATATGATTGACGGTGATGGCACGGCTTACCAATTCGTGGCTGAGGATAAACGCGCATGGCATGCAGGGGTGAGTGAATGGCAGGGCGAAACCGATATAAATTCTACCTCGATTGGCATTGAACTGGTTAATGAGGGTGAATTTAACAACTATCCCCCCTTTGAGGACGCGCAGATTGACCGCCTTGTTGCGCTTTGCCGTGATATACAGGGGCGTTTTAATATCTCTGCCGCCAATGTTATTGGCCATGATGATATTGCGCCAGCGCGTAAAAAGGACCCAGGACCCGCTTTCCCGTGGACGAGTTTCCGTGCAAGGCTATTAACAATTTAACGGCGCGCATTTTTGGCCTAGAGTTACACCTATAAATAGAAAATATACAGGTGAGGCATAAAATGAGTCACAGGGATTTGCCCTATGGGCATAAAGACTATACATCGCGTTTTCGCGAACATTACCGTGAAGTAGCAGAGCCTTTAACAAGATGGCATCAAGTCGCCTACCGCCAAGTGAATGATTTTTTGCAGTATTGTAATAAGCGCCATGATGTAAAGCTGCATTTATGCCCCAAGCGCGGCGTGCAAGATAAATCCGTTCATATATTGGTTGATGTGCAGGGTGTCTATACAACAAAAATGCCTGTGACATTGTTTTTGCAATCGGTTGATGAAATGACCGAACAATATAATATTATTTTTGCTGGCGTTGGCGCAGATAAGCAGGAAAGCGAACCGTTTTTATTGCAAGATCAATTGGAATGTTATGATTTGTTGTTAGATGCGATTATTCGACAAGCTGCTGTATATAAGGCGGCGCTGGATAATTCGATATCACGTGGGATGCGTGTGACCAAGAAGTAAACGTTTAGAGTGGCGGCTTGATACCGAGCGATTTATAAACACCGTGCACGTAGTCTTTTTCAAGCGTGTAATTTTCAAGGTCTTTGGCACTGAAATTTTCCTTGGTGTTGTGTACATGGTATTGGATGAAACGATCGGGCATATTCTCCGCAATATAGAAATCGCACGGGGAAAAATGCATCGGCATGGCTGTTGCTGCGCGCCAGAAAACGGCAAACATATTTTGCTCTTTTTCTCTGAGTAGGCCGCTTATGCTTTCTCTCGGGGGAAGCTGCAGAGAGCCATTGATATGGGCTTGTCCGCAAATTTGAATGGCGAGTGGTGATTGAAATTTTTCTGTGGCGGCCATGAGATGTTCGTGCATATGTATATTGCGTAGCGCCACACCGTGTCTTGATTCTGGTGCAATGTCATGATTTTGGTCGATGTATTTTTGAACTTTTATACCCGTTAAATTCAGGTGATTATCATCAGTACATGCAATATCATTAAATATAGTGACAAGGCGGTCTTGCTGATGGCATAGGCTTGCTTCAAACGAACTGCTTGCATAAGGCGCGCATTCCGATGTGACATGTTCTTGTAAAAAAGCAATATTTGCAGCGCTTGTTTTGCAAAGTGCATTTTTATTATACAGCTTGTTTTTTAGCTCTGGCGCGTTTGATGCTTTTAGGTTTATGGGGCATTCGAGTGCCGTGATTATAGGGGCTGTTGTGATGTCGTTTAAAGCACGGATAAGCAAAGTATGGGCTATGTGATGTGCTGAATAGCTGTGCGATTCGCCAATCATCACATAAAGTGGTTTGTTTTCGGTGCAGCTTTGTTCAAAGCGTTTGAAAATCGCGTCATAGGCGCGGGTTACATTATGCAGAATATCTGCTGCCTCATGGTTGTTAAGGCGTAACTGATCTGGATCTATCGCTTTGAGTGTATCAATAAACATTATATCCCTCATCGTTTAGCGGTAAATAATAGCACAAATTTATGGAATATGTAAATATTTTGTTTGCTTGCTGTTTTGCATGGAGTTTGCTATTGCTAGCGCATCAGATGGCTGGATGACCGCCGCTTATTTATAAGGGGAGGAAAGTCCGGGCTTCATGGAAACACGGTGCCGGATAACTTCCGGCGGGCGCGAGCCCCGAGAAAGTGCCACAGAAAGTATACCGCCTATATTTGTTATAGGTAAGGGTGAAAGGGTGCGGTAAGAGCGCACCGCAGCGCTGGTAACAGGGCTGGCATGGTAAACCTCACCGGAAGCAAAACCAAATAGGAATGCATTATGGCGCGTTTCCACGCCGCATTCGGGTTGGTTGCTTGAGCGTTATAGCAATATAACGCCTAGATGAATGGTCATACAGCTGCGTATGTAGTGGACAGAACCCGGCTTACAGGCCATCTGATATTTTATTTTTGCGCACAGCGCTCAGCGGGGCACTCCTTTGTTAAATATATTACATATCCTATTATGTTTATGAAATATAATTACTTTTTTCCATAATTTTTATATCTTTTATTTTTATGCTATTGTTTATCCATTCATTCATCCAGGGGGAGGGGACAATGTCAGCTAAATATAGCAATCTTTTTAAAAATCTAGCTTTGCCTGTGCTTTTGGCGGGGTCTGCTGCGCCATCTATAGCGCTAGCGGGTAATGCAGCGGATGAGGGCAGAGTACATCGTTATATTGATTTCAATATACTTTCTGTACATGACCCGTTTGAACGCGAGCATATATATTATTGGAATGAGCAAGGCGATAAGCAGGCCTTCAATGAAAAAAATTGGGGTGTTGGCTATACGCAGCTGCATGATGTGACGACATTTATGGGCGCTGATTTACGTCTGGGTGGCAGCGTTGGTTATTATAACAACTCTTATAAAAAAGACAGTTTTTATGCTTCTGCGCAGGGCGAGCTTGCCTATAAGCTGTATAAGGATTGGACATTATCAGCGGGTATGATGATCGGTGCGATTACAGGCTATGAACATATCTCTGGTTATGAGGCAACGCCAGCAGGGCAGCTTTACTTGCGCGGTGAATATGCAGATAAATACTCAGTGAAGCTTGGCTATTTGCCGGAGCTAGCGATTAAAGACAAAGTGAACCCAGAGCTCATTACATTGCAGGCCAGTATAAAGTTCTAGCCATTAAAAAAGCACGCTAAGGATAGCGTGCCTTTCGAAAAAAATTAGATGCGATGTTCAGTGCCTATTCTTTCAAATCAGACCACATATCTTTGACTTTGCTAAAAAATCCTTCAGATTCGGGGCTGTTTGATGGGCTGCCTTTCTTTGGACTTTCATCAGCGAATTGTTTTAAAAGCTGCGTTTGTTTCTTTGATAAATTCACTGGCGTTTCGACGAAAATTTCAACGAACATATCGCCTTTTGCACCGCTTTTCAGCACAGGCATGCCTTTGCCCTTTAAGCGGAACTGTTGACCGCTTTGTGTACCTGCAGGGATTTTGACTTGCGCTGTTTTGCCATCAATTGTTGGTACTTCGACTTCGCCGCCAAGTGCCGCCGATGTAAAGGCAATTGGAACATGGCAATGTAAGTTGCTGTCCGAACGCTTGAATAGATTATGCGGTTTGACACTGATGAGAATATATAAATCACCAGCAGGCCCGCCGCGGACTCCCGCTTCACCTTCGCCGCTAATGCGAATTCTGCGCCCGTCGTCAATGCCGGCAGGAATATTAACTTTTAGCTTTTTGCTGCCTTTGAGGCGGCCTTGACCGCTACACTTACGGCACGGATTACGAATAATTTGCCCTGCGCCGTTACATGTTGGACAGGCGCGCTCTATTGTAAAGAAACCTTGCTGTGCACGCACGCGGCCTTGACCAGCACATGTGCTGCAATTTTCAGTGCCGCTGCCATCTTCTGCGCCGGTGCCGCTACAGCTTTCGCAGCTTTCAACGGTAGGGACGCGGATATTGGCTTCTTTGCCGTTAAACGCATCTTCAAGGCTGACATCCATGGAGAATTGAACGTCTGATCCACGCATTGCCGAGCTGCGCCCTTGCTGCGCGCGCCCGCCGCCGCCCATGAAGTCGCCAAACATTTCTTCAAAAATATCACCGAAACCGCCACCGCCTTGGAAACCACCAAAACCACCAGGCCCGCCAGCGCCAGCGCCGCCGCCGCCATTTTGGAATGCACGCTCACCAAATTGATCGTACATTTGTTTCTTTTGTGTGTCTTTTAAAATGTCATAAGCATGTGAAATTTCTTTGAATTTCGCTTCTGCTTCTGGGTTATCTTTGTTCTGATCCGGGTGGTATTTTAACGCGAGCTTACGATAAGATTTTTTAATCGTATCGGCATCAGCATTACGGTCAACACCAAGAATTTCATATAGGTCTTTTTCAGACATGGTCTATGCTCAATATGTATCGGATTAAAAAATAAGCTTTGGCCAAAACGCTTAATGGAATTGGCCAAAGCTTTCTTTAATCAGGTTGGACTACTTTTTATCTTCGTCATCAACAGTGAAGTCTGCATCTAAAACGTCATCATCGCTTGAAAGATCATCGCCTTCAGGGGACTTGCTTTCAGTTGATGCGCTCTCAGATCCTGCAGCGTCTTCTTCTTGTGATGCGCGATACATTGCTTCACCAATTTTCATTGATGCTTGCTGTAGGGCGTCCGTTTTTGCTTTGATATCAGCTGCATCTTCGCCTTCAAGAGCTGTTTTGAGCTCTTTAATAGCGTCCTGTGCAGCGGCCTTGTCTTCATCGCCAATTTTACCGCCAAGCTCTTCTATACTGTTTTCAGTCGCATGAATGAGCGATTCTGCGCTGTTGCGTGCTTCAACTTCATCACGCTTGGCTTTATCTTTCTCGGCGTTGCTTTCAGCGTCCTTAACCATTTGTTCGATATCATCATCTGACAGACCGCCTGATGCTTGGATACGAATTTGCTGTTCTTTATTGGTCGCTTTATCTTTTGCAGATACTTGCACGATACCGTTCGCATCAATGTCGAATGTAACTTCAACTTGTGGAACGCCACGCGGCGCTGGTGGGATGCCAACAAGGTCAAATTGACCAAGCATTTTATTGTCAGCCGCCATTTCACGTTCACCTTGGAAGACGCGGATAGTCACAGCGCTTTGGTTGTCTTCTGCAGTAGAGAAAGTTTGCGATTTTTTGGTCGGGATTGTCGTGTTACGGTCAATCAAACGCGTGAACACGCCGCCCAAAGTTTCAATGCCGAGTGAAAGTGGCGTCACATCAAGAAGAAGTACGTCTTTCACATCGCCTTGTAATACCCCGCCCTGGATCGCCGCACCATTGGCAACAACCTCATCAGGGTTCACACCTTTATGTGGCTCTTTCCCAAAGAAGTCTTTTACCGTGTTAACGACTTTTGGCATACGTGTCATACCGCCAACCATCACAACTTCATCAATGTCAGACGCTTTATAGCCGGCATCTTTTAAAGCTGCTTTTAATGGCTCGATTGAACGTTTGATTAAGTCATCAACAAGCGATTCTAATTTTGCACGTGTTAATTTGATGTTCAGGTGTTTCGGGCCTGATGCATCTGCGGTAATGAACGGCAAGTTTACGTCTGTTGACTGTGCGCTTGAAAGTTCGATTTTTGCTTTTTCAGCGGCTTCTTTTAGGCGCTGTAAGGCAAGATTATCTTTTTTCAGGTCAATGCCTTGTTCTTTTTTAAATTCTTCAGCTAGGAAGTCGATGATGCGGAGGTCAAAATCTTCACCGCCAAGGAATGTGTCACCATTGGTTGATTTAACTTCGAAGACGCCATCGCCAATTTCAAGAATTGAAATATCAAATGTGCCGCCACCAAGGTCATAAACAGCTATAACGCCACTTTCTTCCTTGTCGAGGCCATATGATAATGCCGCGGCTGTAGGCTCGTTGATGATACGCAATACATCAAGGCCAGCAATGCGACCTGCATCTTTAGTTGCTTGACGCTGCGCATCGTTAAAGTAAGCAGGAACAGTGATAACGGCTTCGGTGACGTTTGAACCGAGGAAGCTTTCTGCTGTTTCTTTCATTTTTGTCAAAATCATCGCAGCAATTTGTGCTGGGGCGTATTTTTCGCCATCGACTTCGACCCATGCATCGCCATTTTCGCCTTCAATGATTTTGAATGGCGCCTTGTCCATCATATCTTGAACGGCGGCATCGTCATAACGACGGCCAATAAGACGTTTGACGGCATAGAGTGTGTTTTCTGGGTTTGTCACGGCCTGACGTTTTGCAGGCTGCCCGACGAGTTGTTCCCCATCTTTGGTGATTGCTACCATTGAGGGGGTGGTACGTGTGCCTTCAGAGTTTTCGATTACCCGTGGATCTTTACCATCCATTACGGCTACACAAGAGTTGGTTGTACCAAGGTCAATACCAATGACTTTGCTCATTTTAATACCTTTCAGTTAGTGGCGAATATCGTTAATGGCCCTACCATAGGCACCATCATCTATTCCCTATTACTATCGTGGGACTGTTCATATACTCGATTGTGTATATAATAGCCATCAGTCTAGTAAATGCAATATGTAAGAGGTAAATAAATTCCGAAAATAGTGGACATTTATCGTTCTCACATAACTTCTTACGGATGAGAGGGCGATTTGGATTAACTTTTTGTTAATTTTTTTACTTGAAAGCGGCGCTTAACTTATGTAAACTCCCTGTATTGCATAAAAAAAGAACGATAAAAAGCAGCATATAGGGCGGATAAAATGGGCGGATTACAGCCTCAAAAAATTTATACAAATGAAGCGCAGCGCCGTAAGGATCAGCGCGGTCACCATGAGCCTGATGAGCCGCAGGGCGTCTTATCATTGTTTAATGACTGGGCGAGCGATAAAACTAAAAGCTATCGCCGTGAAGTGTTCCGCCGTGCCGCGCAGCTTGAAATTCGCCTTGAAAATGCGTTAGAAGAGGAAAGCGCTTTGTCGCTTAAGGATGAATGGCTTGTCTGTTTAGATACATTAAAAAGCCAGAGAGCCGCGTTTAAAGTGGGGCATAGTGAAAGCGCATTGCAAGATTGTTATAAGGCGAAACAGTTAGACAATTTCGTCAAGGACACAATAAAAACATATCAATTAGGTTAGGCAGAGTAGTATGGATTACAGCAAAATAAATGAGATTATGGCGCAGCACCCAATGGTGTTAATGGATGGTGCAGGCGAGCTGAGCGAGTTTACAGCCATGCCGACATATGATGATATTGCTGCGCTTTGTGCGGCAAGCCCGATCATGCATCCAGATAAAGACATTACTGGTAAATTTGCGGTGAGCGAAAATACAGTTTTGGATTGTATCAACGAATATCGTTTGGATATGGGTGAGCGCGGCTTGCTGAACGCACAGTTTTTGGGCGCAATAGATGACTTAGCGGATACGGTGGTTGCCTATTATGCGGGCGTTTCGGAACATTATATTGAGACAGTGCTCGACGCTGTGGGGGATGATGCGCAATCCATCTCAATTATTTTTAATGGCTTGATGGGGCAAAGCGATGAAATGCTGGCTAAAAATGACTATGAGCGCGCAGAAGCTTACATGCCGACCATTGAATATATGGCAATGCTCTACCCGCATCTTGCCGTAGATCTCGAACGTAAATATGAAGAAAATGAAGACCCGATGGCGGTTTTGGAAGCTGAAGTGCAAAATGCTGCTGAAGATGCGATCTTTATACAAATGGCTATTGGTGAAAATGATGCTATGACGTTGCCATTAACGCAAAATGTTATATCGGTGCTGTGTGAAATTATGCCCGTTTTCTATACAGATAGTTTAGAAGAGTTGATTGTTGAGCATGGTCTTCCCGGTGATGAAGCAGGCCCTGTAGGGGATGTTATCGGGCTGTTGCAGGATCAACTTGACCAAATGGAGAGCTTGGACGACATAGAAGAGGGTGATGAAGAGATATTAAAAGCCCTCGACCAAGCGCAGGACTGGGCATATGAGTGTTATTTTGCACAGATGGGTGATATGGCACGGGGCTTTATTGACGCCGATATAGATGCTGACGATTTTAAAGAAACGTTATCCCTGCTCGAAGAATGGGTAGATGAGCTTGCTGGCGAGATTGGCGATGAAGATGCTGATTTGTTTAGTTACATGTTGGCTTCTTTGCAAACAGAGATACGCAATGAACTTCGCATGCGCGCGCAAGAGCTGAATCAGTGCCGTGCACAGGGGCAAAAAGATAAAGAAAATAAAACCGCAGGCGAATCTGTGTTTTGTACACGGAGCGCGACATTAACGCCGTTTCTACATTAAATAATGCATAGAGGGGGCAATGTATCATGGCTGAAAATAAGGACATAAAAACGCGCGCAAAAGATATTGTCGACAATGCTGATGAGGGCTGCAAAAACTGTCAGAATTTTGGTCAGTCTTCATGTCCGTCTTTTCAAAAAGCGGTAAAGGATGATGGCGCAGATAGTGAAGCGCTTGGCGATGCGATTAAAAAAGAGCAAAAAGGCCGTAGCCTTATTCCGTGCAAAAACGTGCCTTCTTAGATATTTCTCGGCTAAATATATTCTGCCTTTACAAGGCCTGCTTGGGTGAGCTGCATTAGAGCTTTTGGCGATGAATATTTCGTCATGTTTTCGTTTTTGTCAAAATACAATGTTTGCTGACCTTCTTCACCCATTAGATTGATAAGCTCACGCCCTGAGGGGATATGCGATAAATAAATGTAATCATCTAAAACGCTGTGTCCATATTTATGCGCGCCAATCATTAAACGGTTGAGCGGCGGGATGGTGTAATTGTATTTTTGTTCCAATTGATGGGCGGGGGCTTCGGGCTCACTGCCTTTAATGCCGCGCGATAAATGGGCGCTTAGGGTAATGCTGTATAATGCGCCGTGACGGTCTTGGGATAGAGCAACGCAAAATGGCGTATCCGCATCATAGATGTTTTTGGCGGCATTGACCTCGTTTAAGAAGAGCGCCATTGATGGCGTGTCTTCTAGCGGTTTTATGATTGGCGGGTTATCACTTTTGGGGCGGTATCCTTCTTTGGGAATTTGTATCGGCTGTATAATCTTGTCTTTACGGATGACTTCAAAAATGGCTATGCCAGCGCGTTCAACGATTTTTAATGACATGTTTTCAAAGTCGTGTCCACGCCGCGCCGCGAAATCTTTGATGAAGCCCTTATGGTCGATATAAACGGCCTTGATGCCTGCTTCAACAATGTTCTTTGCGCAGTTTGGACAAAACGGATCGGTAACGCAAATTGACGCGCCTTTGGTGTAGGGCGCAGCAAGGATGCAAGCTGTTTCGGCATGGATTGTGCCGCTGCTATTGCCGATGCGCTCATCTTGGGTAAAGCATTGTTCAATACGCTCCGGCCAGCGATTGGTGCGGGCGATTATATAATCATCACCATTGAGGTCGCGCCCAAATAAGGCCGCCGAGACTTTGCTAGTCGGGTGAGGGGAGCTAAGAACAATATCAACTGCGCGTTCCATCGCAGCGATCGGCAATAAGTCATCATGCATAGTGACAAATATTCTGTTGGTTAACGGGATGTGATTATAGCGTGGAGAGCAGCTTTTTCAAGTCGTCTTTTTTCGCGGGGCGTGATGCGCTTTGCTCTAAAATATAGCCAGCGCATAAATGCCCGATTTGCGCCGCTTCGCTAGCCTTTAGCCCTTGTTGTAGATAACCATATAAAAAGCCGCCTGCAAAATTATCACCTGCGCCATTATCATTGATGATTTTTGCGGGGCTACGTTTAACGGGGCTGTGGGTTAATGTGCCGCTTTCGATAATATGTGCGCCATTCGCACTATCGGTAATGACAACGCATTTTTTATTCATTTTGACGAGGGCGCTTAATGCGTCATCTAATGTTTTGGTATGCGTCATGGCGAGCGCCTCGAGGCGGTTGGCGATGATGATATCGGCGCGCTGTAGTAAATCGGCAACGCTCTCTGCCTTTTCGGCGACTACATTGGCATCACAGGGGTTAAAGATGATTAATTTTCCTTCGTCGCGTGCAATGTTAGCGGCGGCTTTATACATTTCATAACCTTGCGGCGAATAAAGCGAGAACCCTTCAATATAGAGTGCATCATTGGCGCGGATCATTTCCGCATGCGCCTTTTCGGGCTTTGCTGTTGCCGATGCGCCATGAAATGACATGAAGCTGCGCTGACAGTCTGGTGTGACCAGTATGAAAATTTTTCCTGTTTCATCGTCAGGACGGATAATCATGTCATTCGTATCAACATCATACAGTGCAAGGCTGTCTTTGAAAAAATCACCATCTTTATCGCCGCTTATAAAACCGCTAAACGAAGACTTTCCGCCAAGCGCGGCGATGCAGACCATGGTATTGGCGGCGCTTCCCCCCGCGCTATATGACACTTTAACGCCGAGATTTTTAAGTTTTTCCAAATAGATAGGGACTTGGTCGATATGTGCTTCATAGCATAATCCTTTCTTGATATTATGCGTATCAAGAAAGCTGTCTTCAATATTTGCTGTTACATCAATAACAGCATTTCCAAGTGCTAAAATTTTCATGGTGATTATATACTAGGCTTGTTTGCTTTGTGGCTCAACAAATTCAGCTCTGATACGTCTTTGTTTGATCCAATCCGCGCTGTTGCTATCACAAACAGGAGATTCGATTTTTAAAGACATGTTGTATAAGCCGCCAATGTTATTTTGTAAGAGCTCACCTGGGTGTCTTTGCAGCTCTAAACATGGGTGGATGTCAGGGACTTGTCCGTTATTGTCATTCACCGCGTTGAATTTTTTGTTCAAAGCTGTGCGCATTTTGCGAGCGGCGGCTGATGCGCGTTCCATTTTGCTGCCCCAGCTTGGCTTGAAGGATGTTGTGTTATCTTCAATATGTTTATTGAGCGCGTCTGTTGATGCGTCGAGGATTTCTTTTTGCTCTTGCTCAGATAGCACGCGACCATCAGCAGGGAAAATATAATGCGCTTCAAATTCCATTTCTCGGTCTGAATATGCTTTTGAAGTGCGCATTTCAACATCTGCGAATTGGTTGTTATCAATTGTACATTCATAACCAACATAGGCGTTGTGTTCTGCAACATAATGTACGCCATAGAACATCATACGGCGAGTCATGCAAATGGCCTCAGCGCACAGCTCTGTGTTTGCGTCATTATCAAGCTCTTCTAATTTCTTTTTAAAATCTGGCGCGAGGGATGTGCCTTTTTCTCTAAGAATTGTGCCTGCATAATCATCATCTCTAAGGAAAACCTCAAATTCGCCGCGTTCTTGATTTGCACTTGTCGATAAAAGTGTTTTTACGGATACTTCTGGGTAGCCATATATTTGCGATGCACCAAAGCTGGACATGACATTGTTGGTTTTAAACTTGCGGGCGTTTTGATTTTCTTTATTCGCTTTATCTTCGACCACGTTGGGGTGGAAAGCTAAGCGGACACGCATCTGGTGATCCGCTTTTTGAATGGCGTTTGAATCAATAATATTACCGTCAGCATCTTTTGTAACGCTGTCGACCTGAATGCTTGTCAGGTAATATGCATTCTCCTCGGCGGTCTTTTTGAGCACAAAAAAACCGTCAGACGATGAATCGTGACGGCTTGTGGTGGAAAATAACGTTTGAATTTCTTTTTGAATCTCGCTGACAGATTTGGAGGAGCAGAATTTTAGTTCATTCTCATAATCATCTGGCAAGCCATAGCTGGCATGTGCCGAGCGTTGAAATGCGGACTTCAAAGCGTCCTTGGGCATGGTCGTACCATCAAGTGCTTTTGCTTCTTCAATCAGTTTCTTCAATACAACGCTCATATTTTCCCTACCAAATACTTAAATTGTGCTGCCAACGAAATATATTACTGACTATTGATATACAGATTCTTACTCAGAGTCAATAAGAATATTATGAAAACTAAATATAATTGCTTTTTCTGCGCTTTCTTTTAAGTTCAATGCCTTAAAAGAAATCTTGTTTTTCATATATCAAATGGTTTTTATATGTTTCCTTGTGTTACTTAGGTTTTGCTGGAGAAGAAAAAAGATTCTTATCAACAAATTGTTCTTTATCGTCATGATCTTCTATGAATAGCTTTGCGAGTTTTTCGTATCCGCTACCTATATAAGCCATAGCTTCATGGGGAGATACCTGCTCCATTATCGCGTATTTGCCATCAACATGGGCAACGCCTTTACGGCTTGCGGCATTTTTAAAATATTCAGGAAGGCGGCTGCGGCTACGTTTATAATATTGCTCAACCGCTTTGGTCGCGCGTTCCATTTTGCTGCCTGGGCTGCGCTTTAGGCCTGGTATGTTTGCTTTGACATGGCCTTCGAAATTTTCAAGTGAGGTGGCGAGCACTTGTGCTTGCTGTTCTGGGGTAAGCTGCGCATCACGGCGTGAGGGCAAAACGCATATGGCTTCGAACTCTTGTTCCAAATCTTGACCGCGTATATAGGTTTTGTTCGGTGAACAGAATTTGTTACGGTCTAATGTACATTCATAAAGTGCATAGGCATCATGTTCGTGGACATAATGCGCTACAAAATAAGCAAGGCGGCGCGTCATACATACGGCTGTAACGCCCAAAGACACTTCTTTATCCTTACGAATTTCTTTTAGAAGGTTATATAGGTTTTCAGGCAGATCTTTTTTCATTTGCGTTAAATAAATGCCCAGGACATCTGGTGCATAGCCAACCTTGGCTTCATATTCGTTTCTAAATACAGAATCGTCATCAGACCATAAGGTTTTTATGCTAAATTCAGGTGGGCCAAAACAAGTGGCGGGGCTGAGTTTTTGTATCGGGTTTTTGGATAGCTGATCGGGGCTATTATAATTTTTGATTTGCTCTAAAAGCTGCTCTTCACGCGATGCTAATGATATAGCCATTCGCAGGCGGGCTTGATAGCCTTCATTGGTTAATTGCATTGTCGGGATTGGGCCACCGGTTTTCGGGTCACGCTTAAATGTATCAACCGCAAAACTTGTTAAATCGTAATTGTTTTCTTCGATAGTATGCGGGATATATATGAAATGGTCTTGTGTTTTGTCGTGGGTGCTGACATTTGAATAGCTGTTAAAGATTTTTTTGAGCTGGTTTTTGGTTGTTTTAATGCGTGTTGACCACAGCATTTTAATTTCAGGCTCAATTGTCGCGTCAATCGGATAATAGACTAAATTCTCACGCTCAAATGCGTCCAGTAAGGGAGAACCAGATTTATTCCCAGCTATTGCCGTTAGTGTCTGAATGACCTTGCTCATGCCGTCACCTGTTCTTATTTGAGATGATGCATATAAGCAAATATCTAAGATTACGTCAATATGTTTATTTTCATAGTTTGGCAAAGCCATGTGAAAATCCCGTGGAAAGCGGGCGTATTTTTCAAATAAAACTCGTCTTCACCCTGCAAAGGCGCTACATATAATATAGAATTTTTTAAATGTAACAGAATCAGAAGGATCAAAAATGTCTGATAAAGAATTTGATGTCATAGTCATAGGATCAGGCCCAGGTGGCTATGTTTGCGCCATTCGCGCCGCGCAATTGGGAATGAAAGTCGCCTGCGTTGAAAAACGCGATACTTTGGGCGGTACATGTTTGAATATTGGCTGTATTCCTTCAAAGGCATTATTGGCGGCTTCTGAAAAGTTAGAGGCGAGCAAGCATGAATATGAAGAAATGGGTATTAGTACGGGTAACGTAAAGCTAAACCTGCAAAAAATGATGGCTTTTAAAGATAATGTTGTAAGTGACAATACTAAAGGCATCGAATTCTTGTTTAAAAAGAACAAAGTCACATGGCTTAAAGGTGCAGGTAGAATTACGGCAGCGAATAGCGTTGATGTTGGTGGCGAGGCGTATAAAGCCAAGCATATCGTTATTGCAACAGGTTCTGATGTGATTAGCCTGCCGGGCATTGAGATTGATGAAAAACAAATCGTTTCCTCAACAGGTGCGCTTGAGCTTGATAAAGTGCCGAAGAAAATGGTCGTCATTGGTGGCGGCGTAATCGGCCTTGAACTTGGCGCAGTATGGCGCCGCCTTGGCGCGGAAGTCGAAGTCGTCGAATTTATGGATGGCATTTTACCGGGCATGGATAATGAAGTGCGCAAAGAAGCGCTAAAACTTTTCAAAAAGCAAGGCATGACATTCCGCCTTTCAAGCAAAGTTACAGAAGCGAAAAAAGGCAAAGACGGCGTGACGCTCTCTATTGAACCTGCTGATGGCGGCAAAGCTGAGAAAGTTAAAGCGGATATCGTTTTAATGAGTGTTGGGCGTAAAGCTTATACAGAAAGCCTCGGCCTTGATAGCGTAGGCATAAAAACCGATGATCGTGGGCGCGTGGAAGTCGACGGGCATTTCCAGAGCAGTGTTAAAGGTATTTATGCGATTGGCGATGTGATTGCAGGGCCAATGCTTGCGCATAAAGCCGAAGATGAAGGCGTTGTCCTTGCTGAAATGCTTGATGGGCAAAAGCCGCATATTGATTACAACCTTATTCCGGGCGTGGTTTATACCCACCCTGAAATTGCGGCTGTTGGTAAAACAGAAGAACAACTTAAGGAAGAGGGCATTCCATATAAAGCGGGTAAATTCCCGTTCATGGCAAATGGCCGCGCGCGCGCGATGGGCTGCACGGATGGCTTTGTTAAAATCTTGGCACATAAAGATACTGACCGCGTGCTTGGCGCACATATTATTGGCCCTGAAGCGGGGACATTGATATCTGAGATTGTTGTGGCAATGGAATTTGCAGGCTCAGCCGAAGACATCGCACGCACATGTCACGCCCACCCAACTTTAGAAGAAGTGGTGAAAGAAGCGGCGCTTGCCGTGGATGGTCGCCCACTACATATATAAGGGCGCGGATATGTTGCCGCGTGAGTGAGAGATGAAATTATCAAAAGACGCGGCAACAAATCGTAAATTCTGGGACAATTTTTCTGATGAATATCAGGCTAAACATGCAGATCAGCTTAATCGTAAAGATTTTGTCTGGGGGGTGTGGTCGCTGCCTGAGCATGAAATTGGCGCATTGGGTGATGTACGCGGCAGACAGGTGTTAGAGCTTGGCTGCGGCGCAGCGCAATCAAGCATTGCCGTCGCCGAAATGGGCGGCTATCCGACCGCATTAGATAATTCAGAAAAGCAGTTAGCGCACGCCGCGCGTTTAATGGCAGAAGCAGGGCATGATTTCCCGCTATTGCACGCTAGCGCTGATAAAATCCCCGCGAAGAAACGTAGCTTTGATGTGGTGTTTTGCGACCATGGTGCAATGACTTATGCGCCGACCGCCCCGACCCTCTGCGAAGTGCATCGCGTGTTAAAGAAAAACGGCCTATTTGTCTTTAACATTCAATCGCCTTTGCATGAAATTTGTTATGACGATAAAGCGGCGTGCGTCAGTAATACGCTGTGTAAAAGTTACTTTGACTTGGATCGTTTTGTCGAAGATAAGCTGGTTTATTTCCAGTATAGCTACGGCGAATGGGTGCGTCATTTCCGTGATGCAGGGTTTAATATTACTGATTTAATCGAATTACAGCCGCCCGTAGATGCGGTAAGCAGCTTTGATTTCGCGCCGCTTGACTGGGCGCAGAATTTCCCTTGTGAAAATATTTGGGTTTTGCAAAAGGCTAAATAGATATTATTTGACATAATATCTATTTGTATATAGTATACTGCCATTATATGAGGAGTGAGATAATGGCAGACTTTATGAGGCGCCTTGTTTGGGATTTTTCCAATGCCTTATCGTCAGATGCGGTAAGGCAAGCGCAGGATTGCTGTTTAGAACAGGCAAATGATTTTCAAGAGCGCACATATCAAATGTGGCAGCAAGGTAATACAGAATGTGCTGTAATTTGGGAGCGCATTGAGGCCATTGATTATTTTACCTATTTTAATGCAGATGTTAAAAATATTATGAATATGTTTAAATTATTTGGTCCTGAGTGGCGCGAATCTGAAGTTGCAAATAATGAGGGTGAGGCCATCACTCAGCTTAACCAATTTAAATATCCAAATATTAGTTATCTGGCACGCACAGCAGAGCGCTTTATGGCGGCGTATGATACATTATCGCCTGTGCAGCAATCGGCTATAGATTATGTGTTTGAACCATATGTTGAACCGATAATTTTATACATACAGGCGGGAGCATGTAAGGCCGCACAAGATAATAATGCGGCGCTTAGTAAAGGTTTGTCTGTATAAGTGAAATAAGCGAAGATAATTCTTAAATATCAAAAAAGCCCACTTAATTTACCTAAGTGGGCTTTTGCATCTTGTATGTTGTTAGCTATTAGCCAACAATCTCTTCGTCTTTAAAGAACTGCGCGATTTCAAGATTTGCGTTTTCTAGCGAATCTGAACCGTGGACTGAGTTTTCACCGATTGAAAGTGCGAAAAGCTTACGTACTGTACCATCTGCTGCTTCTTCTGGGTTTGTTGCGCCCATAACTTCGCGGTGTTTTGCCACTGCGTTTTCAGCTTCAAGAACTTGAACAACAACTGGCTCTGATGTCATAAACTCAACTAATTCGCCGTAAAATGGACGCTCAGCGTGCACTTCATAGAATTTTTTGGCTTGGTCTTCTGACATTTGAATGCGGCGCTGTGCTACGATGCGAAGGCCGTTATCTTCGAATACTTTGTTGATTGCACCTGTAAGGTTACGCTTTGTTGCGTCAGGTTTGATGATTGAAAAAGTTCTCTCTAAAGTCATTATTCTGCACTCTCATTAATTGGGTGAATATGTTATGCGCGATGTATACATAGCGCGCGATATAATTTCAAGTAAAAACTCTTATCTGTGGTTGTGAAGTTCTGAGAGGGGCGAAAAACAATAAATTTATTGACATAATCCATCATGTGCTTTAAGTCTTAATGGCTAACTATAAAATGCGGGAGTGCGTTATGCAAATATTAGATTATAACGAGAAAATTAATACAGCGATGGTACAGATGATGCCTGGTGACCCTGAGCAGGATAGAATCAGTCTTTCAAGCGCTCTGGGCGCAGATTATGGGTCAAGCGTAGGCTGCGCAGGCCATGTAGATGTTATAAAGGCGCTTATACAACACGGCGAGTGTAAGCAAAATTCCGTGCAAAGCAGCGCGGAGAAGACAAGCTTAAAAGAAGGCTTTAACACCCACAGCGTAGAGCTTCCCAATGGCTGCATAATTAAAGTGCAAGAAGATGGCGAAATATCTTTGCAAGAAAGCGGCGCAGCACCGAAAAAGTTGCGCCATAAAGACCGCGTACAGTGTTTATTGGTGAAATAGGACGGTAAAAGCCATGCAAATATTAGATTACAACCACGGTATAGATGCACGCGAACACCATAAGTTATCGGATGATGGTGGTGGCTGTATTGGGTTCGGTCGTCCTGCTCGCCCTCCAGCAACGGCGCAAACTTCTGGTGCGGAAACGCGCCTTAAAGCGGGTTTTAATCAGCACTCTGTGCTGCTGCCAAATGGGGTAAAAGTTAATTTATCGGAAGACGGTAGAATTTCTATTGAAGAAAAAAACGCGCCGCCTAAGAAAATCCGCAATAAAGACAGCGTAGAGCAGCATTTAATTAAATAGGACGAAAAATATGCATATTTTAGATTATAATCAGTTTGTTGAAACAATGTTTTGTCAGCGTAATCCGCTAGGTGGGCCTGGTTATGACGATCCTTCATGTTGTCATAGCAGCAATAAAAATCAAGAAAAGACGCTCAGCGAAGGGTTTAACACATATGCTGTTACATTGCCCAATGGCTGCATAGTGACCATGAATGAAGCGGGTGAAGTCCATATCAAAGAAAAAAATTCTGCCGCGAAAAAACTGCGGCACAAAGATCCTATCCAGCAGCATTTAGTGCAATAGGGGGCAAAAATATGCATCTTCTAAATTATAATCAGTTTGTTGAAACAATGCATTGTTGTGAGGCACGTTCACTTGGGGGCAACTTTTCTGTACGCGATGCACCGGATGTGTCGACTTCTGATGAGGAAACAATCCTTAGGAAAGGTTTTAATACGCATAGTTTTAAGCTCCCTAATGGATGCGTTATTGAGGTCTATGAAACAGGCGAACTTTTTTTAAGTGAACAATCTGGTAGCGCGAAGAAGATACGCGATAAAGATACTGTGCAGCAACATTTGATAAGCTAGGTGAAATGATGAATATAATTGATTACAACGCATATACGTTTAACCGTCAATGCCATGATATTATGATTGATGATGGTGTCTGCACTATATACTCATCTGGTCGTCACCGTGATAAGCCTGCAAGTAAGGTGCAAACATCATGCGATGAAACGACAATAAGTGAAGGCTTTAATGCACATAGCATTAAGTTGCCCAATGGCTGCGTTATTAATGTGCATGAGAATGGTGAAATTTATCTGCGTGAAGATGGTGGGCAGGCGAAAAAGATCCGCAATAAAGATAGCTTGCAAAAATTATTGGTTAAATAGGATATTCTGACATGCATATTTTAAATTATAATCAGTTCATTGAAACGCAGCATTGTCATGAAGAGTTTTGGGGTTTTGGCGGCGAATATTCATCATCGCCTATGCCCGCAACTAAGCCCCCAGTAAAAGCTTCGACTTCGGGTAAGGTGACAACACTGAAAGAAGGTTTTGGCGAACATGCGATGAAATTGCCCAATGGCTGTACAATAACGACGAATGATAAGGGTGAGGTATTCCTCAGTGAAAAAGATGGCGCGCCAAAGAAAATTCGTAACAAAGATTCCGTGCAGAATATGCTGGTTAAATAGAGTTTGGCTAATCAACCGTGATGCCAAAGCCAGATAAAAGTTCCATTATTTAACGCGCTGCAAATGGTCTTTAATCATCTGAATATGCAAGCGCAAATTATACAGCTCATCCGCATATGATAAAGGCACAATGGTCTTTTTCACTTCTTCGTCAATTTTGGCTAGTGAGGCGAGAGCTTCTTGTATATCGCCATCACCTGCTATTGCGGTTTCTTCCATTTTCTTCAGGTTCTTATACCATCTGTAAATTTTTGAGCGTGTACGCCAGCGATAGGTTGGTGAGGCGAGCTTGATGAGGGGCAGCATGACACCAATTAACGGAATAAGCATCACAACCATACGGCTAATCATATCAGCAAGCCAGAACGGTAAAAAGCGCTGCAAGAAATTGGGGCCGTATTTGAAATAACGCGCCGCTTCACTGGCAACAGGCATGTCAACGTAATCAAGTGTGGGGAAGCTGCCTTTTTTTGATAGTAATGTTGGGTCTTTGTGAATATCCATACTGGTGCTGACCAGCAATGTTTTTAATGCGCCGTGGAAATCTTTATGAGCTGTAAGCTGTGCGATGGGGCTGAGTAAGGTGAAGTCCTGCGCGGGGATATTCTCTGCCATATCAATGACGCCTTCGCTCAAAGTGACTTTTGATAAGAACGGATATGTACTGGTATAGCCATTTGCGCGCTGGAAGGACAGTAAATGCAATGTTTTATCACGCATCAGTTTTTGGATGATCTCGGCGCTCGGCTTTGCAACAAATATGGCGGCTTGTACCTTGCCTGATTTCAGGGCGCTTACCGCTTCATCGCCTGATATTTCGATTAACTTTGTGGTGTTGTCCATTTTGTTTAATGTGATTAACTGGCGGGCGCTTTCATTTGTGCCACTGCCTGCTGCGCCAATGGCGATGCGTGCATTTTTTAGCTTTTGCAGGTCTTTGCCACTGCCGATTTCATTACGCATAAAGACCCATATAGGCTCAAAATAAAGCCCGCCGAGGGCTTCGATATAGGCGGCGTTTTCTGCGTTAGCAAGGCCGCTTTGGATGAAGGCAAGGTCAGCTTTGCCCTGTTTAAGTAGGTCAATGTTTTCCATTGAGCCCGCAGTTTCCAATATATGGAGCGTCATGCCTTGCGCGGCGAGCGCTTCTTTATACAGCGCGGCGTAGCGATAATAATCGCCGCCAACGGCCCCTGCTGCGATGGTCATTTCTTTGGGCGGTGTGGGTTCAATAAAACGCGCAGCAAACCAAAAGGAGCAAATAATAATTACGGCGATTAAGCCATATGTTTTTATTGTTTCAGGGATATGGAGTTTCATATTCAAATCGCTTTTGTTTCGCTGCGTGTTTTGTGTTCGTTATTGGCCTAACATGTTTTTCAGGCCGTCTTTGGCTTTATCAAGCGTTTGTGATGCACCGCCGCCAATATTTGACGGTAAGCCCATTGTGCCGGTAAGGTCTTTCAGGCTATCTGCTGACATGCCATCTAATAAACCTGCTTTGGCAGATGCGCGAATGGCTGATTTTGAAATAGCATCCCAAATTTGGCCAATGGCTTCGCGGGCAAGCACGCCGTTTTGTCTTTCGCCAATGCCAGTAAGCTTTATGTCAGGCAGGGTAACGTCTTTTAAATCTGTGCCACTGATAAGTGTTTGTGATGGGTGAAGTTGCGCGTTAGCAAGTAAGAAATGTTTGAGAACGACTTTAGGGGCAGAGGCTTTGCTGCCATGTGTTTCTTTTTCTTCCTTCGGTGCTTTTTTGCCGCCATCAATATTCTTTTTTAGCGCGCTTAAATTTGTGCCATTTTGTGTGACTTCTAAGAACAGCTCCGTGCCTTTAACGCTAACATCTTTGAATACCAATAGTTCCTTGGCAAATGATGTCATCGCAATATTGATCGATTCTACTTTCATCGCGTGTGGCTTTTTAAAGCCTTTTGGGTTGGCGATGCTTAGGCCGCTGACCAATACGGATTTGTCTTTAATGCTGATATCTATGCTGGCAATGCTGACCTTAACGCCGAGTGTGTCACTGCCGACCCTTTCCGCAATAGTTTTGGCGATAGAGCCCATATTCATATAAATATATCCGCCGCCAAGGACGAGAATGGCGAGAACAATAAGGCTGATTTTCTTGGTGATGCTCGATTTTTTTACGGCTGCATTAGACACGGCGTTTCTCCTGAATGTCATTTATTTTATAAATTTCTGTGTAATATAAGGGCGATAGTAAATAAAAAACCCAGAGCGGGTCAAGGCTGGGTTTTTAACTATTCTATAGTTACGCGCAGATGGTTTTTTAGTTCGCCAGCTTGCTAATGAACTCAACCAAAACCTTGCTCACTTCGCCGTAAGCTTTTTGGCCTTCGCTTAATGTTTCATTATGCGAAAGCGCGTGGCCCGCAAGGCCAGCGCCTAGATTAGTGATAAGCGACAGGCCAACGACTTTAATGCCGCAATGACGTGCAACGAGGCATTCTTGCACCGTCGACATACCAACGGCATCAAGGCCAAGCTTACCAAGCATACGGACTTCAGCAGGGGTTTCAAAGTTAGGGCCTGCGAACTGGACATATGTACCAGAATGAAGATTGACGTCTACATTGCGTGCGGCAGCAAGCATATCAGCGCGCAGCTCTTTGTCCCACGCATCGGTCATATCAAAGAAACGAGAGCCAAATTCATCATCATTTGGGCCGATCAAAGGGTTGAAGCCTGACATGTTAACATGGTCTTCAATGCTCATGATTGAACCTGCTGGCATATTCATACGTAGGCTGCCGGCTGCATTGGTGATGATAATACGTTCAACGCCCAATTTTTTGAATGTGCGGATGGCGATGGCAAGCTGCGGCGCTGGGTGGCCTTCATAAAGGTGCATACGGCCCTGCATACAAACAAGCGGCGTGCCGCCAACGGTGCCAATTAACAGGCGGCCTGCATGGCCTTCGACTGTTGGCTGTGGGAAATCAGGGATGTTGTCGTAAGTGATCGTGCTTTCAATCTCCATATTATCACCGAAGCTACCAAGGCCGCTACCGAGGATAATGGCGGTCTTGGGGAAGGCCCCTTTATGGTGCTGTTTGATGGCGTTAACGCTTCTTTCGATCTCTGGTGCAGTCATATTCTATACTCCCTGAATAAAAGGCTATGGAAATTTATAAAAAAATGTCGTATGATCGCGCCCATATCGACATATCTGTTACGTGTAAGTCTGGCTATCATACAAATATATCTGTATTTGTGAAGCTAAATTCTTATATCGCGCAGATGAAATTTATAGCGGCTCTTGTCAAAGGCGCTGCACTGTTTGAGGAGAAATATTTTGCGCGCGATTATTCTTGTATTGGATTCTTTTGGTGTCGGCGAAACCGCAGATGCTGCTGATTTTGGTGATGTGGGCGCAGATACATTTGGCCATATCGCCGCGCAATGTGCCGAAGGAAAAGCTGATAAAGAAGGCGTGCGCTCAGGTAAGCTGCATATCCCGAATATGATGCGTTTAGGCCTCGGCCTAGCCGCCGAACAATCAACAGGCAAGGCCTTACCGATTGATAAGGTTGATGGCGAAATTACAGGTAAATACGGCGTCGCCGCCGAAATAAGCAAAGGCAAAGACACGCCAAGCGGTCACTGGGAAATTGCAGGCGTGCCAGTGCAGTTTGACTGGGGGTATTTCCCCAAAGAAGTCCCAAGCTTCCCTGATGCGCTTGTTGACGCTTTGGTAAAAGAGTGTGACTTACCTGGTATATTGGGTAATTGCCATGCATCGGGCACGGTTATTCTTGACCAATATGGCGAAGAGCATATTAAGACAGGTAAGCCGATTGTCTATACCTCTGCCGATTCTGTGCTGCAAATTGCCGCGCATGAAGAGCATTTCGGCCTAGAGCGCCTGTATGACATTTGCGCCGTGGCGCGTAAACTGGTTGATGAATATAATATAGGGCGCGTGATTGCGCGTCCATTCCTTGGTGAAAGCAAAGGTGGTTTTGAACGCACTGGCAACCGCCGTGATTTATCCGTTCTGCCCCCTGCGCCGACATTGCTTGATAAAATGGTAGATGCTGGCGGCGAGGTGATTTCCATTGGTAAAATCGCTGATATTTACGCCCATCAAGGCATTACACAAAAATATAAAGCCACAGGTAATGCACAAATTTTTGATGTGACAATGGAGCATATTGAAAAAGCCAATGATAATTCCATCGTCTTTTCTAACTTTGTTGATTTTGACATGCTTTATGGGCACCGCCGCGATGTGATTGGCTATGCCGCAGCATTAGAAGAATTTGACCGTAATTTGCCGCGCCTACAAAAAGCGCTGCGTCCTGACGATGTTGTTATTATAACTGCGGATCATGGGTGTGATCCTACATGGCCGGGCACTGACCACACACGTGAACATGTGCCGGTTATTGCCTTTGGGCCAAAAGTAAAACCCGGTTCAATCGGGACACGTGAAACCTTCGCTGATATTGGTGCAAGCCTTGCGTCTTATTTGGGTTTAGAGCCCTTGGACTTTGGCACATCATTTTTAAACGAAGAAACAGAAAATAAAGAGTGAGGTTATGTTGAAAAATAATGTTGAGATATTGCACAATAGCTTACCGCGCGTCGAGGGCTGTACATTCCACCCTGATTGGGTTGATGAAATTAAGATTAACAAATCTGCTGTTGATCGCCGCATTGCGACGTTAAACAACCGCCGCACCGTGAAAAAAGAATATCAAGCGGCATGGCTGCTGAAAGCGATTTCCTGCATTGATTTAACCACCTTGTCTGGTGACGATACACCAGGGCGCGTAAGAAGGATTTGCGCCAAAGCACGCAACCCCGTGCGCCCTGATATATTAGAGGCACTTGGTTTCGCTGATAAAGGCCTGACTACAGGCGCGATTTGTGTTTATCACGAAATGGTTGAAACTGCGGTTGACGCCTTAAAAGGTAGCGGCATTCCTGTTGCCGCCGTATCAACAGGTTTTCCTGCAGGGCTTGCGCCGCTGGAAACACGATTGGCTGAAATCCGCGCTTCTGTTGCTGCGGGCGCAGAAGAAATAGATATTGTCATCTCACGCCGTCATGTTCTGACGGGCAATTGGCAGGCGCTATATGACGAGGTTAAGGCGTACCGCGAAGCATGCGGCGAAGCCCATATGAAAGCGATTTTGGCAACAGGGCAGCTTGGTTCAATTACCAAAGTCGCGAAAGCCTCTATGGTTTGTATGATGGCGGGGTCTGATTTCATCAAAACATCAACAGGTATGGAAAGCGTCAATGCGACATTGCCTGTATCATTAGTCATGATCCGCATGATCCGTGATTTTTACGAGAAAACAGGCCAGAAGGTTGGCTACAAACCTGCGGGCGGCATTGGTACATCAAAAATTGCGCTGCAATATTTAGTGCTGATTAAAGAAGAATTGGGCGATGAATGGTTACAGCCGCATATGTTCCGCTTTGGCGCATCAAGCTTGCTTGGCGACATTGAACGCCAGCTTGAACATTTTGTTACAGGGCGTTATTCAGCCGCGAACCGCCACCCTATGGGCTAAACCTCTAAGCCGAGATAATAGAGCCCCAGAGCAAGAAATTTAGGAATAATTACGATGAATAATATAGCAGAAATATACGAAACAATGTCATATGGCCCCGCGCCTGAGCAATCTGATTATGTGCATGAATGGTTAGCATCACATAAGGATGGTTTTAAACTTTTTATTGATGGTAAATGGGTTACGCCAAAGGGCGGCGAAAACTTTATTGAAAGCCATAACCCTGCAAATGGTGAATATCTTGGTAAAATTGCCGTGGCGGGTAAGGAAGACGTTGACGCCGCCGTGAAGGCTGCTGCCAAAGCATTCCCGAAATGGTCAGGCTTATCAGGTCATGAACGCGCCAAGCACTTATATACATTAGCGCGTCTTATACTGAAAACTGGGCGTTTCTTTTCTGTGCTTGAGACATTAGATAATGGCAAGACCATTCGCGAAACGCGCGATATTGATGTGCCGTTAGTCGCGCGTCATTTCTATCACCATGCAGGCTGGGCGCAGTTAATGGATCAAGAACTGGCTGACCAAGAGCCTTTGGGCGTTATTGGGCAGGTTATCCCTTGGAACTTCCCGCTATTAATGATGGCGTGGAAAATCGCCCCTGCGATAGCGGCGGGTAACTGCGTGGTGTTAAAACCTGCGGAATACACGTCACTCACTGCGCTTTACTTTGCGGAGCTTTGCGAAGAAGCGGGCATCCCTGCAGGCGTGATTAATATTGTCACGGGCGCTGGGGAAACAGGCTCTCAGATTGTGAACCATCCTGATATTGCGAAAGTTGCGTTTACAGGGTCAACAGGTGTTGGCCGTTATATCCGCGAAGCGACAGCGGGAAGCGATAAAAAGCTGACCTTAGAACTTGGCGGTAAATCGCCTTATATCGTGTTTGAAGATGCTGATTTAGATAGCGCGGTTGAAGGGCTTGTTGATGCAATCTGGTTCAACCAAGGCCAAGTCTGCTGCGCAGGCTCACGCCTGTTGGTCGAAGAAGGCATTGCAGAGCGCGTGATTGAGAAAATCAAAGCTCGCCTTAGCAATTTCCGCGTTGGCGATCCGCTTGATAAAACAATGGATATGGGCGCGATTGTTGACCCTATTCAGCTGGAACGCATAGCGGATATGGTTGACCAAGGCGAAGAAGAGGGCGCAACGATTTGGCAGCCTGAATTTACCTGTCCTGATAAGGGCTGTTATTATCCGCCAACATTAGTAACTGACGTTAGCCCGTGTAACACGCTTGTCCGTGATGAGATTTTCGGCCCAGTATTAACGGTGATGACATTCCGTACACTGAAAGAAGCCGCTGACCTTGCGAATAATACCCGCTTTGGTCTGGCTGCGAGCATCTGGTCGGAAAACATTAACCGCGCCCTTGAAATATCATCAATGGTTAAAGCGGGCGTTGTTTGGGTCAATACAACCAATCAATTTGACGCGGCATGCGGCTTTGGTGGATACCGCGAATCAGGCTTTGGCCGTGAAGGCGGTAAAGAAGGCATGTATGAATATATGAAGCCCAAAGGCGAATGGCTTGGCGGCGAAGGAAACCTTATTGCCGATCCTGCGCCAAGCAAGGTCGCCAATGACGCTGGCTTAAAGGCCATAGACCAGACAGCCAAAAACTATGTTGGCGGCAAGCAGGCGCGCCCTGACGGCGGTAATACGCTCACAGTGCTCACTCATGACGGCAAAATGGCAGGCCGCGTCGGTGAAGGTAACCGCAAGGACATTCGTAACGCAGTCGAAGCTGCGGATAAAAATGCGGGCTGGTCATCAGCCACGGCGCATAACCGCGCGCAGGTGATTTACTATATTGCGGAAAATCTAAGCTACCGCGAAGATGAAATCATTAACCGCCTTGTGACGCTCACAGGCGTAAGCAAAAAAGCGGCAAAGGCTGAATTTGATATGGCCGTGAGCCGCCTGTTTAGTTATGGCGCTTGGGCTGATAAATTTGATGGCATGGTGCATACGCCGCCACTTAAAAATGTCGCGCTCGCAGTGAACGAACCAATTGGCATTATGGGCATTGTCTGCCCTGATGTGATGCCGCTTTTATCATTTGTGTCATTGGTTGCGCCGGCGATTGCAATGGGTAACCGCACCGTCGTTATCCCATCGCAGCGTTATCCACTACTCGCGACTGACTTTTATCAAATCCTTGAAACATCTGATGTTCCAGCGGGCGTGATTAATATTGTGACAGGTGATCGCGATGCGCTCGCGGGCGTACTCGCCAAACATGACCAAGTTGAAGCGCTTTGGTATCATGGCTCCGCCGCGGGCAGCGCGATGGTCGAAAAAGAAAGCGCCGCGAATTTAAAGCGCACATGGGTCAATAACGGTAAGGCGCGTGACTGGCTATCATCCCACGGCGAAGGCCGCCGTTTCTTGCGCGAGGCCACACAGGTCAAAAATATCTGGTTGCCATATGGTGATTAAGCTTTATCCTTGATACTCTAAATTTTAAGGAGTGATAAAGGAGGAGGACATGCAGATTAACCGTGAACGCTTGGCGCAAGACCTTGAAACATTACGCCAGATGGGCTTAAGCGATAAAGGTGTAACGCGGCTTGCTTTTTCAAAAGAAGATATCGCCGCACGAGAATGGCTGATTGGCCAGATGGAAGCGGCGGGGCTGGATGTCGAAATTGACCCTGCGGGCAATATCCATGCGATGCTATTATCTTCAGCTTCTGACTCTGCTCCTAAGGTGGCTTGCGGGTCACATATTGATACGGTGCGCTGCGGCGGTCACTTAGACGGGCCGCTTGGCGTGCTTGCAGGGCTAGAAGCGCTACGCTGCATTAAGGAGTCTCAGGTCAGTTTAGCTCACCCTGTGAGCGTTATTGCCTTTTCTGATGAAGAAGGACGTTTTGGCGGTATGCTCGGGTCACGCGCAATGGCAGGTCTGGTTGAGTTAGCTGAAATACATAGCGCCAAAGATATTGATGGCGTGGCTTTAACCCAATGTCTTGAAGATGCTGGCGTTAACCCTGAAAACCTTTTAAATGCCAAAGTGAGCGCCGATGATTATAAAGCATTTTTAGAACTTCATATCGAGCAAGGCCCCGTCCTAGAGCAGCGCGCTATTCCAATTGGCGTGGTTGATGGCATTACGGGGCTGTTTAAGTGGGAAATTACGCTGCAGGGGCAAGCAAATCACGCAGGAACAACGCCGATGCATATGCGCCGTGATGCCTTTCAGGGGCTTGCACGTTTTGCGGCGGATATTAATGATATATTGGCGCGTGAGGGCGCAGAAAATTCAAAAGCCACAATTGGTAAAGTAAGTGTATGGCCTGGGTCACCGAACGTTGTTCCAGGGGCGTGCGTATTTAGTCTTGAGGTGCGCGACACGGATCAGAAAATTTTAGAACACCTCAAATCTGTGTTTGAAAAAGCGTTAAAAGAATGTGCGGCGGCATACGGTTTGGAAATAACCATTGCGCAGTTATCTGATATTCAAGCCACCCCTTGTGATGCAGATATTGTGGATACGCTCGTGCGTACGGCAAAGGCGCAGAATCTGCCGCATATCGTCATGCCATCAGGCGCGGCGCATGATGCGCAATATATGGCGCATATTACCAAAACAGCGATGATTTTTGTGCCAAGTATTGGCGGCGTCAGTCATAACCCTGCTGAGAATACAGCAATGGATGACATTGAAAAAGGCGCGAATTTACTGTTGCATAGTTTATATGCACTTGCGGCGTAATAGTTAAGGATGCGTTTCTATGACGTTCTCAATAATTGGCATTGACCCTGAAAGCGGAATGATTGGCAGCGCCGTGGCAAGCCGGTGGACGGGGGTTGCGGGCTGCGTGCAGTATTTTCGCCACGGGGTTGGGTTTGTTAATTTACAAAATCATTCATACGCGCAGGTTGCCTATCGTGTGCTTGACGCAATGGAATCCGATGATGATTTAGAGCGCTGTGTAGAAACGGCGCTAGATATTGATACCGCATCGCATTTGCGCCAGATGATTGTTTGCTCATTGAAAACTAAAGAATTCTATGTTTATAGCGGCGCTGGCTGCACGGGGATTCATGTGCATAAAGTGAGTGAACATTGCGCGGCGGCGGGTAATACCCTCACCGATGAAGCTGTGATAGATGCAATGATCACAACTTATGAAGGGGCGGCGGGAGAACCCATTACGGAACGTTTGATCCGTGCCTTAGAAGCAGGGCAAGCGGCGGGCGGTGATGCGCGCGGGCAAGAAGCCGCAGGGGTTAAGGCTTATAACTATAGCTATCCAGTGCAGCGTTTTTACCCTATAGATTTACGCGTAGATCATGATGATGCACCGCTTAAAGTGCTGCGTAAGCTGTATACCATATTCGGTGAAAATGACCGCCGCTATGAAATAGAATAGATACGGCAACATTAATATTTATTTTACTTAATGCAATATATAATCCTCTTGATAGTCATTTAAGGGGATTATTTTATGGCGCTGATGCAGAAATTTAAAGCAGCTTTGGATAGCCTAGGTGTAAGTGGTTCAGCCGTGGATCCTGAATCCTATCGGGATTTGGTCAATACAAAGCAGGCGCAGTTAACCGCGCCAAGCGATGCACGGGTTTTTGAAGCGATGCGCGCGATACGTGGGGCGAGTGCGCAAAATGCACAAGCCGGTGATGTTGTGGTGGGGATTTCAGCAGATGATTTAGATGTGGCTGTGGCATGGTCGGTTAATAATGCGCGTAAGCACCTTGTCAGTAGTAGTTATAAAAAGGATTTTGCGAAATCTGGCTTGGATTTTAACGATTATTTTAATGCGCAGAGTTGGCGCGGCAGTTGCGGTTATGCGTCAAGTTTGGCGATGTACCCGATTGATGATTTGGGCTTAGAAGATAAGCTGCCCAATGTGGGGGATTTTGAACGTTCCAAACATCAGCGTCATGCTTTCGCGGTTGTCACCGCGCCAGTGGCAGGAGCGGATGGTGTGATCGCTGAGAAAAGTTATCTGGTTGATGCAACATATAAACAGTTCTGCGTTCCGTTTAATGAAGATGCGCCCTTAACGTCCTATGTTGACTTGGAAGGCTATAAATTAGCCTCTAGCGCGGCGGGTAAGGCTCTGCTTACGGAGATACTTGAAAATGGTTATTTTGAGTTAACGGATGAAAAAGCCAAGCTGTATATTGATAGCTTCAATAATAATAAAGCCGTATTTGATGACCCTGCAGAGTATATTACGCAAATGCGCAATTACCATTATGATGATTATACGCGTGAGGAATTTGAAGGCTGGGGCGTGAATGTGCGCTTACCAGAAGCTGTGCAGAGCGCTGCGCCGCACAACTAAGACTTAAAAAGCTAAAACTTTAAAGCTAAGGCTTAAAAAAATCAGCGAATCTGAAGCCTTTACCGAGGTTTTGGTTTAAGTGTATTTCTTGCATTAATGCGCTATATTCTGCTTTATGTGCACTAAAAGTGATCACTTTTCCGACTAAATCATTTGTATTCTTAATGTTTAATGCATCTTGCAGCTGTTTTTCGCTTAAAAATGGCGCATTGTTGGTTTGGTGAGATGATAGCATCTCATTTATGCTTAATTGATGGTCGCGGCGGCTATATTCTGTTTTATATTTTGTTAAATGCTCAATATAGCTTTGAATATAGTCATCCATTACAGGGTTGTTTTTAAACATCTCTACGCTGAAAAACGCTTCGACGGCGGTTTGGCGGCCTTTGATGATGCGTGGCTGTAATGCGTCGCCGCGCTGGGCGTGGTTAAAATGATAGAAATTAAGCGCGCTCGTCACATCACTGGGCTGTTTTAAGCTTATGTTCTCTATACCCGTAAATCCTCTTAAAAAGGCTTTGAGGTAGTCGCGCCCCGCAACGCCTTTTTTCTTGAAAAAGCCATCAAATGCTTTGTCGGCAATGCTACCTTGCGCTGTTCCGTCAGCAAGGGCGTTTAAATAACGCTTTACCGCAAATTCACTTTGGCTTGTATAAGCATGCGCCTCACCAAGCAAGTGTAGGCAGATAAAGCTGTTCATATTGGCTGTATTGGCGCGGCGGTTTTGTAACAAATGCTGCGTGGCGTGGGTGCCTTCATGGTCAAGCGCAATGCGGATCGCTTCATCAGAAAAAGCCATATTCACCTGAATGGCGCGCGCGCTATTGTCAAAATGCGCAGGACCCGCATTACGGTTATAAATATGGGTTAGGCGGATATTATTTGTCTTTAAACTGCGCACAATAAGACGAAAATCATCTAAGCCTTGGCTTTGATTAAAAATGCCAATCAGGCGCTGGGTGCGTTCTTGCTTCGTCGCCATATTTTTTATTCCACATATTACTATTACCGCGGTGTTTATAATATGGAAATGGGTGGTGTGTCAATAAATATATACGCTGCGCTGATTTGCCATGATATAATAGGGTCATGGATGACAAAGATAAAACAGATAAAAAACCAAGCGCGGCGCCGACACCGAAAGCGCCTGATGAAGCGAGCATAGGCACGCCATCATCCCCCGTTTGTTACAGCGCACAATTCCCAGAATATTTTGAAGGCATTGATGTTTCATCAGGCGGTAGTGCTGATATTGATTATGAAGCTTAATGAACATGTGGGGAAGAAAAAATGGTGGGCGGTACTGGGATCGAACCAGTGACCCCTTGCGTGTCGAGCAAGTGCTCTACCGCTGAGCTAACCGCCCACGTCTTTGCGGTTTAGTGGGGTTTATATAGCACTGTGTGGGGGGCGGTACAAGGGGAAAATGCGTATGGGCGTATATTTTTTTGTGATTTAAGCGGCGAGAAGTTTTTCGACTTGGTCGACGAGGTCTTTGAGGTGGAATGGTTTGGATATCACTTGACCAGGTTTGCTGACGGCGTTGATGCGTTTTTTGTCGCCTAGGGCAATCGCGGCGAAGCCTGTGATGAACAGGACTTTTAATGACGGATGGAGCTTCATCGCGCGCTGTGAGAGCTCTAACCCATCCATGCCAGGCATGACAATATCAGTCAGCAATAGGTCGACATTGGGCGCTGTTTTTAGGTAAGCGAAAGCCTCCGCGCCATCATCGCAGCATTTGACCTTGTGCCCTGCCTTGGTTAAGGCGGCGTCTAAAAATCCGCGCATTGCTGCGTCGTCTTCTGCCAAAACAATGTTTGCCATGGTTTGCTGTCTTCTACCCTATACGGTGATGATTAATCATTATGGTTTTACCATAGCAAATAAATGCGTATGAAATCAGTGTTTTTATTTGGGTTCTCCACAATATCGCATGATGGTCACGGGGGTAAGACGCGCCAAGAATTGTGCATAAAAACGCTTTACGCTTGCGTTTCTAACGCCAATCGTTTGAGATAATCCCCATATGAGCAAGCAAGGAGCAAGCAATGCAAAGCGATAAATACGGATTAGTAGCAGATATTGGCGCGACCAATGCGCGGTTTGCCATTGCAGATGCAGGGGGCGTGCATGATACGATGACGCTACAATGCGCTGACCATGAAAACATCGTCGATGCGGCGGAGCATTACATCAAAATGGTTTCATCGAATATTAACCATCCTAAAGCAGGGATGATTGCGATTGCCGGCCCTGTGCAGGGTGATATCTTTGAAATGACCAACCATGTTTGGCGTTTTTCGATTAAGGAAACCCAGCAAAAGTTGAAATTTGACCATTTTCGCGTGATGAACGACTTTGAAGCCATAGCCCATGCCGTGCCATCAATGGATGCCGCATATATTGAGCAAATTGGCGGCGGCGCGGCGCAGAAAAATAGAACGATCGCCGTGGTTGGCCCAGGGACAGGCCTTGGCGTTGCGGGGCTGATTTGGGATGGTGAAAAATATGTCGTTAATCCTTGTGAGGGCGGTCACGTGACGGTGCCTGCACGCAGCTTTCGTGAATATGAATTAATCGACCAACTGCATTATAAATACCGCCATATCTCGGCTGAGCGCGTTTGTTCGGGTAAGGGGCTGGTGAATCTTTATAATGCTATACGTTCATTTGACGAAATTAGCATTAAAGAAGCGCCAGATTTAGAGCCTGAAGAGATTGCAAAAAAAGCGATCGCCGAAGAATGCAAAATCTGCGTCGAGGCGCTTGATTTAATGTATGGATTTTTGGGGACAATCGCAGGTAATTTGGCGCTGACATATGGCGCGCTAAGCGGTGTATATATCGCCGGCGGCATTACCGCGAAGCTGGGTGATTACATCCACAACTCACGTTTCCGCGAAGAATTTGTCCGCAAAGGGCGTTTTGAAAATTATCTTGATGAGATCCCGACATTCCTGATTAAGCATGATAATATTGCTTTTGTTGGGCTACAGGATCAGCTTTTGCGTGCCCTGAAGTAGAGCTTCATTTCTGTTAATAATTCTATTGTCATAAGGTCTTCTTGGTACTATATATGCCCATATATAGAGTGTAGTGAACGATCCAAGGATTAAGACATGTTAGAGAATAATTGGCTGACGCGTAAATGGCGTGAATTTGCTGAAAATCAGCGTGTTACAGCTCATCATGCGGCACAAGAGGTGGCATTGTTAAATGCAATTGGCGCGCGTGACGTAGGAAAATTAGATACGATTATCGCCGATATGCAGGCTATAGATAAGTTGGCGCATAAGCGTGTTTATCGTTTGCTTGAAACCGCAATGGCATACGATGATGTGAGCATGTTTACAAAAATTTTGGATATGGCGCCGCAGCTTGACACGAATCTTCAGCGCGAAGACCACTGGACGGCACTTGAACTTGGTAGTGGCTACACAAAAACGCCTTTGTTGATAGCGGCTTTGAACAATGGCGCTGTGGCTGTTGCGGGGTACCTCGCTATGCACGCAAATACAGATGTGACGCTGCGTGAGTATAGCCAGCAGTATTTATGTGCAGGTGGCATATCAACAGACACGGAAGAATTTGGTGATAAAGCATCTGTTTTAGCAATGAAAATAGGTGCGCATGGTTTGGCTGAACATCTGCGTATTCGTGAAGATAAAGCTTTGCAAAGTCGTATTGTCAAAACGCATAGCTTTAATTAGTGGCATCATGCATGGCATCCATAAATTCTTGCGCAGCGCTTGCCCAGCTATAATGGGTTTTGGCGTATTGAACGCGTTGTTCTGCCGTGCCGAGGTTAAGAGCACGCTTGGCTGCGGCACTTAAACCGTCATCTACTGCGCCAAGGAAATCTTCGGTGATTATATCTTTGGGGCCGGTGACGTCGTAGCCGGCAAGTGGCAAGCCGCAGGCCATAGCTTCGATGAGTACCATGCCAAATGTGTCTGTTTTTGACGGGAAGACAAAAACATCACCGCAGCGATAATATGCCGCGAGGTCTTCGCCCTTATGTGCGCCGACAAAATGCGCATCAGCATAGCGCGCTTTTAATTGCGTGTGGTCGGGGCCGCTGCCGACGATCAGTTTATCGCCTTGCCACGGCATATCTAAAAATGCTTTGAGGTTTTTTTCAATCGCGATGCGCCCCACATATATTGCAACAGGGCTGCGTAGCTGCTTCTTTATTTCATTTGCCGTGCCATCAGGGTGGAAAATATCATAATTTACACCGCGCGAAAAGTTATAGCGCGGCGTTTTAAATCCCCATTTTTCAAGGTCTTGGGCAAGGCTATTTGTCGCGACGAGCATGGCGCTAGAGGTGCTGTGGAATTTACGGGTATACCAAATGCCGAACTTCTTGGCTGGGCGTTTTAGCGCCTGCCAATATTTACCTGCGCGCTCTGCCATATAATCGGGGAAATGCGTGTGATAGGCGCTTGTGTAGGGTATGTTGTGCTTCGCGCAATAACGCCGCGCTGCCCAGCCAAGGGGGCCTTCTGTGGCAATATGGATGCCATCTGGCGCGTATTGCTTAATCAGGCGCTTTAGACGGCGGTAGGGAAAAAGTGCGAGTTTAATCTCGCTATAGCCGAGCATAGAAACAGAATATTTAAAGTCACACGGGCCGATCACATTGACGCGATGCCCTGTTTTTTCAAGTTCCTCTATCACATGTTCATATGTGCGCACAACGCCGTTAATTTGAGGGTGCCATGCGTCGGATATGATTAATATGGTGTTGAGTTTAGCCACTTTGGGTTTTTACTTGTTTTGTTTACGTTGAATACTCAGGCTTTAGTTATCAGAAATTATAGGCCTTTAGCAAGTGATAATGGGCGCGGCGTATAGTGCGGCAAAGATAAGCGCTTCAAAACATGCTCGATTTAGCCTATAATAGTTTAAATATATGTCAGTAGGACAGCGCAATAAATAGGATATTTATGTTGAAATTACGATCAGTTGGTAAAATTATTGGCGTGGGCGGCGCATTGCTGTTGGCACTGTCATATCAAAGCGCCGCGGCGCAGATGCAAGAAAACTGTTCGCCTGTTTATGAAGAGATTATTCCCTTAAAGAACCCCAGTTTCACAAATTTATATGATTGGCGGCGCGTTGTTGGTCGTACGGGCTATGATTGGTTTAGCGGCTATGTCGAATTAGCGGATGATCAATCACTGAGCGTGGGGGTATCAACGCAAAATATCAATGATGCAAACGCTGCGCGTTTCTTGTCTTTGACGCGCTATGATAAAGAAGGCCAGATTATACGCGAGCGGCAAATCCCGATGCCAAACCTTAAAAATATCGTCAGTGTGCTGCGTATGGGGGATGATGTTATTGTTGGGGTGAATATTGCACAGCAGGACGGGCGCGTTTTACCGCAATTGCTGCGCATGAATGCCGAAGGTGACGGGCTAAAACGCCACAGCTTTAAAGAAGATGAGATATATTTAGAAATGGTTGATGTTATTTTAGATCAAGATCAAAACCTTGTCTTGTCGTTTAATTCTGAGAATCAACGCTACGCTAATGATATGGCAAGCATCCAGTACACATTGGATCAGAACTTCAAGCAAATACGCCGCCGCCTGTATATGCCCGGAACGCCGAATAGTTATAATAAAATGACATTAAATGATGATGGCTCATTGGTGGTTGCGGGGAGCGTTAATGTCGAAAGCAAAATTAAGGATAAGCAGCGCTTTGGCGGCTGGTTGGTCAATTTAGACAAGGAAGGCGCGATTTTTTGGCAAAAATCTTATGCGCGCGGGCAAAAAGCAGAGCTTATTCGCGCAAAAGCCTATGATGAGCGTGGCTTTGTTGCCATTGGTACGGCATGGCCCAGCTTAATTGATGACGAAGCGAAAAATTCGGCGTTATGGGTTATGCATGTTGATACGCGTGGCAAGCCGTTATGGCAACGTTTTATCACGGGGCGGCATGAATATGGCTTTTCAGCGGTTGATATGCATGTATTTGATGATGGACGCATCGCTGTTTTGGCTAATGTGAAGGCATTAACGCGCAGCGATAAGGTGCGCTCCCATGTGCGCATCATTACATTCACGCCACAAGGCACGATTTTGCAAGATCAAGCTTTCGTCGAGGGCTCCGAGAGCATGGCGCATGGCTTAGCCATGAGTAAAGATGAGGACTTCCGTATAATGGGGCAGGTCTATACGGGCTATGATGAGGCCGCCGCCGCGCCAGATGAGCCGCGCGATAAAGCTATGGCGCAAGAAGCTGCGTCTAATGTTGAACAAGAGGCTAAGACTGAGAAGCCGATGAGTGCCTTAGAACAATTAAGGGCAACTTCGCTTGAAGAAAGCCTTGCGGCGGATCTGAATGACACAGAAGGCGGGGCAGATGGTCAATTTGATGTTTTGACTCCCATTTTGCGTGGTTGGCTGCTTGCCGTTGCCAAGCCTGAGGAATATAAAAATCCTTGTCGCTAAGAGGGATTTAGTCCATAACACTAGCCTTAGATAAGAGTAGAAGAAAGGTTTTCGCAAATGTCGAAAGCATTAGATGTGTGTTTTGAAGTTGAAGAGCACTTAATAGGTCAGCGTTTTGATAAAGCGGTAGCAGGGCTTGCAGCGCCCGAATTTTCACGTGAACGCGTCAAACAGCTTATTGCATCAGGTCATGTGTGGTTTGATGGCGTTGTGGTAAAAAACCCATCACAGAAAATTAGTAATGCAGGCATTGTCTTACTACAAATCCCTGAAGCCGCGCCAGCAGAGCCAGTGGGCGAAGATATTAAATTAGATGTCGTGTTTGAAGATGATGACTTGCTCGTCATTAACAAGCCAGTCGGCTTGGTTGTGCACCCCGGGGCGGGCAACGAAGATGGTACGCTTGTCAACGCGCTGATTTATCATTGCGGCGACAGCCTTTCAGGCATTGGCGGCGTGAAGCGCCCAGGCATTGTGCATCGCCTTGATAAGGATACCTCGGGGTTGATGATGGTTGCAAAAAATGACTTTGCGCATCAGGGGCTGGCCGCGCAGCTTGCGGATCGCAGCTTATCGCGCGTCTATCATGCGCTGTGCTGGGATGTGCCGACATTGCTGCAAGGAAAGGTGAATGCGCCGATTGGGCGTGATCACAAGCATAGAACGCGCATGGCGATTACATCGCTTGCGAAGGGGCGCGAGGCGCTGACCTATTACCGTGCGATTAAAACTTTTGGGCGTGGGCAAAAAACCATATCATTGATGGAGTGCCGGTTGCAGACAGGGCGCACGCACCAAATTCGCGTTCATATGAGCCATATTGGCTTCCCATTAATTGGTGACCATGTATACGGCGCGCCGCGCACGAAGCAGATTAGCTTGCTTAATCGGGGTGATTTTAAGGCCGATGGTTTTCAAGATAAAGTCTTGGGCTTTCCGCGTCAGGCATTACATGCGGGCGAAATTAAGTTTATTCATCCACGCAGCGAAGAAGAAATGCATTTTACTTCAGCCTATCCTGAAGACATGCAAGACCTGATTGCTGCTTTTGACGCGAGCGATAAATCTTAATGGAGATATTCTAAATTTAAGTGCAGCTTAGCAGCTAGCGCAGAAAAAATCTTTGCGTAGATAGCCAAGGTTTTTCATCAATGCGTAGATGTTACGCGCCACATCGGTTTCGATGCGGTTTTTACGGCGGTAAGAGTTGTAAAGGCGCTCTTCACCTTCAATCAGGCGTAATATATCACCTTCGCCAAATTCAAATTGCTCGCGATATAGGCTTTGTAACTCTTCATTCGAGGCGATCTCATCTTCTACAAGGTTCATTTCTTCACGCAGGGAGAGGATTTGATTATAGGCAAGCTTTATGCCTTGCTTGATTTCTTTTTCGAGTTTTTTGTTACGGAAATCAATTTCGTTAATTTGGTGTTTTACGCGGTTGGTTGCGGCTTCGCGGGCAAAGCCATCAAATAAAGTGTAGCTGAGTTCTAGATACGCGCCCATTGTACGATCTTTGCCGACTTTGCCGCCTGAATCGTAAGTTTGGTTAAACTCAACAAGGCCGCTAA
>Ga0115013_10000008_pt1 | contig 220222 bp, 227 predicted proteins | sample SouAtlMetagenome_2_FD_88686 | JGI IMG/M metagenome (GOLD analysis project Ga0115013, IMG submission 88686) | Marine eukaryotic phytoplankton communities from Atlantic Ocean - South Atlantic ANT15 Metagenome | ecosystem: Environmental > Aquatic > Marine > Oceanic | place: South Atlantic Ocean...
CCCTTTAAAATTCACATTGCCTATAAAACGCGCATCAGGGCAGCGTTTTTCCATCTGCACGGCATACATATTAGAACCGTACGAAAAGTAATATTTATACATCTCCCCCCCTTATTTCATTCAGTTGTGCGTATTTACAATCTATCATCTTGTACTAAAACCCATTCTGAAATACAATGCCGATGTTTTAACAATAGTAATGAATAGATGATAAGACATGGCTCAACAGAATATTAAAGACATGAACTTTGAATCCGCGTTAGGAGAGCTCGAGACGCTCGTGCAGAACCTTGAAAGCGGACAGACAAGCTTGGAAGATTCAATTAACGCATATGAACGTGGTGTCTCACTTAAAAAACACTGCGAGAAGAAGTTAAAAGAAGCTGAGCTGAAAATTGAACAAATCGCCCAGAATGAAGACGGCAGCATTACGAGCGCCCCTTTCGCCGCTGAGCAATAAAATTTAACGTCGCTTTGCGCAACGCATACATAATATATAGATTATAATCAAGGAGTACCCAATATGGCGCCATCCCCAAGATCAGCATCCCCCCGCCTGCAAACGGCGATGGATGATGTTGCCGAAGCGTTAGAACGCACATTAACACGTTTATTGCCTGATACAGACTTGCCTGAATCGCCTTTATTCGATGCCATGCGTTACGGCGTACTTGATGGTGGTAAGCGTTTGCGCCCCTTTATGGTTGTTGAAACGGCGAAATTGTTTAATGTTGATTCATACCGCGCACGCCGCGTAGCCGCTGCACTTGAAATGGTGCATTGCTACTCACTTATTCACGATGACTTACCAGCCATGGATAACTCTCCAATGCGCCGCGGTAAAGCATCAGTGCATACACAATATGACGAAGCGACAGCGATCCTTGCAGGTGACGCGCTTTTGACGCTCGCCTTTGAAATTCTTTCGCATTCAGACACACATGAAGACCCACGCGTTAGATGTCAGTTGATTACTGAACTTGCCAAAGCATCTGGCGGTCACGGCATGGTTGGCGGTCAAATGCTTGACCTTATCGGCGAAAGCGAAGAATTTGACCTTGGCACAATTAGCCGCCTACAGCGCATGAAAACAGGACAGCTTATGTGCTTCGCTTGTGAAGCGGGCGCGATCCTTGGTAAAGCGGGTGAGCCGCAGCGCAAGGCGCTCAAAAACTTTGCCCATGACCTTGGCCTTGCGTTCCAAGTCACTGACGATATTTTGGACGTAGAAGCTGACCCTGCAGACACAGGCAAACCAGCGAACCAAGACGATAATGCGGGCAAATCAACTTTCGTTTCCGAAATGGGCATTGATAATGCAAAAGAACGCGCAGAAATGCTTATTGGTCAGGCCGTGCGTCATTTGCATATATTCGGTGGTCGCGCAGATGTCCTACGTGACCTTGCTGATTATGTTTTAGGACGCAGAACCTAAGCATATCGACATAACCGAACACAGAAAACCGCCTTATATAGGCGGTTTTTATTTGCCTTTAGCCGCGAAAAAGCCTTTAATCAGGCCACTCAAAAATAATAAGCGCCAGCATAAGGGATTCAAAGTGCAGAACAAAGCATCAGAAGACAATAACACAGCGGACACAGCAGATTTTTTGGATGTCATTTCCAATGATAGCGCCACGCCTTTACTGGATGCCGTGAAAATTCCTGCTGATTTGCGCAATTACTCCCTCCCTCAGCTTAAACAAATTGCAGATGAACTGCGCTATGAAACGATTGACGCGGTTTCACAAACTGGCGGTCACCTTGGCGCAGGCCTTGGCGTGGTGGAACTCACCGTTGCGATCCATAGCGTTTTTGATACGCCGCATGATCGCCTGATATGGGACGTTGGCCATCAATGCTACCCGCATAAAATTCTTACCGGTCGCCGTGATCGTATTCGTACCATTCGCCAAGGCGGCGGGCTTTCTGGTTTTACCAAACGCAGTGAAAGCGAATATGACCCGTTTGGCGCAGCGCATAGCTCGACATCTATTTCCGCTGGCCTTGGCATGGCAGCAGCGGCGGATTTACAAGATGACGCAAAAAACGTTATTTGCGTCATTGGTGATGGCTCAATTTCAGCTGGCATGGCTTATGAAGCATTGAATAATGCCGGTGAACTGAAGAAAAAAATGATCGTTATTCTCAACGATAATGACATGTCAATCGCGCCCCCAGTTGGCGCGATGAGTAAATATCTATCGCGCCTTGTTTCATCACGCCCCTATCTCGGCGCACGCGAAAAAGGCAAATCCATTACCGATCATTTGCCACGCCCATTACGCAATGTCGCTAAATCTGTTGAGGAAGGCACGCGCTCTGCACTCGGCCACGGCACATTTTTTGAAGATCTCGGTTTTTATTATATTGGCCCGATTAACGGCCATGATATGGATGCGCTGATCCCCGTATTGCGTAATTTGCGAGATACAGACCAAGAAGGCCCCTTTCTTATTCACGCCATCACCGAAAAAGGCCGCGGCTACGCTCCCGCAGAGCAAGCCGCCGATAAAATGCATGGCGTAGCAAAATTTGATGTCTCTACAGGTGCGCAAAGTAAATCAAAGCCAGCGGCGCCGAGTTACACCAAAGTTTTTGCCGAGACATTAACCGCCCTTGCCCATCATGATGATAAAATTGTCGGTATCACTGCGGCAATGCCAGACGGCACTGGCATGAATGTTTTTGGCAAGGCACATCCAGAGCGCATGTTTGATGTCGGCATTGCTGAGCAGCACGCCGTAACATTTTCTGCGGGACTTGCCACTGAAGGTATAAAGCCGTTTTGCGCGATATATTCTTCGTTCTTACAGCGCGGCTATGACCAATTAGTCCACGATGTCGCAATACAAAACCTTCCGGTGCGTTTCATATTAGATCGCGCGGGATTAGTTGGCGCTGACGGCTGTACACATGCGGGCGCATTCGACCTCGCTTATTTATGCTGCATTCCCAATATGGTCGTAATGGCACCGTCTGATGAAGCTGAGCTTGCCATGATGGTAACGACTGCCGCAGCCTATAATGATGGGCCCTGTGCAATACGCTACCCACGCGGCGAAGGCATAGGCGTCACCCTCCCCGCCTTAGCGGAAAAATTGGAGATTGGTAGGGCGAAAATGCGCCGCAAGGGTAAGAAACTTGCCATCCTCAGCCTTGGCTGCCGTATGCAAGATGCGCTGGAAGCCGCGAATAAAGGTGATTATACGCTTGTTGATATGCGTTTCGCGAAACCGCTTGATACGGAGATGATTAAAGACATTGTCGCCAGCCACGATGCGCTTATCACCATTGAAGAAGGTTCGCAAAATGGTTTTGGCGCACATGTATTAGAATATATCTGCAATGCAGGCTTGATGGATGATAAGCCAATAAAACTGCGCAGCATGACACTACCTGATGCATATCAAGACCAAGACACGCAAGATAAGCAATATGCCGATGCTGGGCTAGATGCACCATCAATCTTAAAAATGGCACAAAGCCTTGTTGATTAGATTTTACTGAGTACAAATATGCAAGAGCTAAACATGGACATTGAAAAGCCGACCATCATCCTGCTTGATATGGATGGTACTTTAGTGCGCCATCGTAATAAATTTGTCCTCAACATGTTAGAGCGGTTAGATGATTTCCTGCTACGTTTTGGCCGCTTGTTCCGCATTTTTCGTATTCGCCTGCGCCGCAACAAAAATATCCCGAAATTCCTGCTGCCTGGTGACGATAGCGGCAAAATGAGCGCCAAGCGCAAGACAATGATTGTCCATGGCACAATTCACAAATTGCGCCGCAAGGAAGTCAACCAAATTGTCCGCGTATCAAATGGCGCACGTAAATTTTTAGAAGCCGCAAAGGGGTATGATATTCCGATGGCTTTGGTCAGTAACGGCCTTGGGCGCGGTTACGGGCATGATATTTTAAAACGTTTTCAGCTTGAAGATTTCTTTGCAACCACCGTTTTTCGTGAAGATTACGCCTTTGCCAAGCCATATCCTGATCCTTTATTGCGCGCCCTCGATAAAATTGGTCGTCCTTTACAACATGATGATGTGATCTGGTATTTAGGAGATCGGAATAAAGATATTAAGGCCGCTATGGCTGCGCATTATTATCTGTCAAGTCGCGAGGATGCCGTCAAAAAGGTTATCCCTTTTGCTTATGAATTATTTAGCACCGCATTTTTTGAAGCCGTAAAACAAGGCTTGCCGCAGCATCATATTATTGGGTCGTTCAAGGAATACATGCATTTACTTGATTCTTTGTATATTGACACAAAAACAGAAAAGCCTTCATCACCTAATAGTGATGAAGCTGATAAATAATTATATATTTAGAAGCACTGAAAAAAGCGGAAACTATAACTGCGCGAGCTTATTTGCATCCGCGCCGATAGAATCGTCATTGCTTGAAAAATATGCGCCGACTTCTTTTGCGGCTGATTCTGCATCGCTTGCAGATAACGTTTCACCATTAATCGCTGCAGATGAAATATCCACGCTATCTTCTATTGTGCTGCTTGAAGGTTTCGTTCCTGCCGTCGATGCTGATTTCTGCGCATTGGCGTTTTCAAGATTCGTTTTTTGAATTGGCACCCCTGCCAATATCTTAGTTACGTCCATGAAATCCTCTCATGTGCTGATAACTACTAACCATTTCTATGATGATCACGGCGGGGGCGCATATTACACAAGAATAATATAGCGCTCCCCAACCGTTAAACCATAAACCCTAATAATTCATAGTAACATAAATAAAACAAATAAGCAAAAATCATCTTTACTTTAAGCGCATATTAACTTAGTAAAATATAGGCAAAATCAAGCAATAAAGGATTTTGCAGATGTCAGATAAAACCACCTCAAAAATACAGCCTATAGTACAAAGCATTCCAGAAGCCTTAACCTTTGATGATGTGTTGCTTATTCCTGGTGAATCTGACGTCCACCCTGCTGATGTACAAACTAAAACACGGTTAACAAAAAGCATCAGCCTTGAAATCCCGATACTTTCTGCTGCAATGGATACTGTTACAGGCGCAAAGATGGCGATTGCCATGGCGCAAAATGGCGGCCTGGGCATCCTGCACCGTAATATGAGCCCTGATGAACAAGCGGCGCGCGTTAAACGCGTGAAACGTTTTGAATCAGGTATGGTGATGAACCCGATTACTATTTCGCCAGATGAAACCGTTAAAAACGCTTTGGAATTAAAACGTCAGCATAATATTTCAGGCTTTCCTGTGACCGAAGATGACGGCACGTTAGTCGGCATTTTGACCAATCGTGATATTCGTTTTGTCGAAAACCTTGATACGCCGGTGCGCGCATTAATGACAAAAGATAATTTAATCACAGTCACTGCCAATACTTCACGCGATGAAGCAAAAAAACTTTTGCAGCAGCACCGCATTGAAAAGCTCATCATTGTTGATGCACAAAAACGCTGCATTGGCCTGATGACGGTTAAAGATATTGAAAAATCGCACCTCTTTCCTCATGCCAGTAAAGATAAAGACGGACGCCTGCTTGTTGGCGCGGCTGTTGGCACCGGGAACAGCGCCATTGAACGTATTGAGAAAATGGCCGATGTCGGCCTTGATGTTGTCTGCATCGATACAGCGCATGGCCACGCGCGCAATGTGATTGAAACCGTAGAGCGCACCAAAAAACTCGGCTATAATAACTTGCAAATCGTTGCAGGGAATATTGCAACTGCCGGCGCAGCGAAAGCCCTTATTGACGTTGGCGCAGATGCGGTCAAAGTCGGCATTGGCCCAGGCTCAATTTGTACAACACGCATTGTCGCCGGTGTTGGCGTACCGCAGCTTAGCGCCATTATGAACGTGGTTGAATTTTGTAAAACGGTCGATATTCCGGTTATTGCCGATGGCGGCATTAAATATTCTGGCGACCTAGCCAAGGCAATTGCCGCGGGCGCAAGCTGCGTGATGATTGGTTCAATGTTTGCCGGCACAGATGAAGCCCCCGGCGAAGTTATCCTTTATCAAGGCCGCTCATATAAGTCCTATCGCGGCATGGGGTCTGTCGGCGCGATGATGCGCGGCTCGGCGGATCGTTATTTTCAAGGCGGCGTGACAGAGGCGCAAAAACTTGTCCCTGAGGGCATTGAAGGCCGCGTCCCTTATAAAGGACACGTTACCGCCGTCACGCACCAAATGGTTGGCGGATTACGTTCATCAATGGGCTATGTCGGCGCAACCACGATTCGCGAAATGCAGGAAAAAGCACAATTTGTCCGTATGAGCGGCGCAGGATACCGTGAAAGCCATGTTCATGATGTGACGATTACAGCTGAAGCGCCTAATTACCGCACAGAAAGTTAAGCGCATAAAATTGCTTTGACATATCACAAAGCGCAGCATATGACTAAGTGTTATAATAAAAATAAATGAGGTCAAAAATGTTCTTTACAGGGTTACGTTCAAAGTTCTTAAAATCTACTGGTTTTCGCAGCATGGGTTATGTCACCCATGATGATCAAAATGGCACTTCAACCATGAACTGGCGTGAAGCGACATATAGAGCTGACATCAAAGCGTGGCAGGTCAAAGATGCATCGCGTATCAGCCGCGACCAAGGTGGCCTTTCCGAAGTCGTTTATAAAGTCGCACATAGCGCATTGACCTTAAAAGATGCGGTAAAATCCTTAAACGATTTTGAAGCGATTGAGCGTGACGCTGAAAACACAGAATACTGGCCTGTGGAGCGTAATTTACCAATTGCAGAAACGATTTTGCATGATCGAAAATACAGCCTGCGTCACAAGATTATGAATATCGGCCTCCCTAAATTATAAGCTGCGTCAGTATCCTATAATTTTTTGTTAAAACAGCCTTGCGATTCAGCGATCCGCGCTCTATGTTGTGGTTATTCAACAACATATTAGAGCGATTAAGCAATGAACGAAACAGCATTACAATTATGGGGTCATACCCAAACAGTTTGGAATGAAGGCCTTTTCGGCGTTGATGTCGGGCGCATGATTATTGCACTGGCGATTTTATTCGGCTTTATGTTGCTGCGCGGCTTGTTTAGCCGTTATGTTTTGGCGCGGCTGCATAAGCTAAGCACAAAAACAGAAAATCTCTATGATGATAAAATTATTGATGCGCTTTCGCCGCCTATTCGTTTTGTTCCGCTCTTGATTGGCCTATTCGTTGCAGGGCATTATGCTGGTTTAGATGAAAAATTTCCCGATCTGTTCTCACGCGTGACGCGCTCGCTTATCGCCTTCACCCTATTTTGGGGGCTACATCGCGTCATTTCACCGCTTTCCCATGCGTTTAAGCGCTTAGAACAGATTTTAACGCCGACTATGGTGCAATGGTTGTTTAAGTTCCTTGGGGTTATGGTTATTTTCCTTGGCGCCGCGATCATCCTTGAAATTTGGGGCATTAAAGTCGGCCCTCTTCTCGCTGGCCTTGGTATTCTGGGTGCTGCGGTTGCCTTTGGCGCACAGGATCTATTTAAGAACCTGCTGGGCGGGATTACGATTTTGGCGGAACAAAAATTCCATCCAGGGGACTGGATCAAAGTTGACGGCGTTGTTGAAGGCACTGTTGACGCGATTGGCTTTCGCTCCACACAGGTCCGCCGCTTTGATAAAGCCCCCGTGCAAGTCCCCAACTCCACATTATCAGACGCGGCGATCACCAACTTTTCACGCATGACGAACCGCCGCATTTATTGGAAAATAGGTGTTGTATACGGCACAAGTGTCGACCAGTTAAAAATTATCCGCGATGGCATTAGCGATTACCTTAAAAACAGCGATGATATCGAACAGCCGCCGAAAGTCGCACAGTTCGTGCGCGTTGATGCATTTAACGATAGCTCTATCGACTTTATGATTTACACCTTCACCAAAACAACCGATTGGGGTGAATGGCTAAAAGTCAAAGAAGAATTCGCATTCTTCATCAAAGAGCTTGTCGAAGAAAAAGCAGGCACAGGATTCGCCTTCCCAAGCACATCTATTTACGTAGAATCAATGCCCGACGCAGACGCACCAGAAACGTTCGTGCCGCCAAGTGCAACAAACGACGCAGCTTAAAAGCGAATATACCAAGCGAGACGCTTTTACGTGATTAACTCCGCTATGGCGCTTGCCCGCGCGGGGCGATAGCTGCTAGTAATAGATCATGTCCATCATCGAAGCATTACATGCTGAAAATAACGGCGCGCGGGATAGTTATATGCCCGACATCAAGCTCCCCCATATCCCTGCGATATGGGCAACGCATAGCGCTGTGCATGTTTTAACGGTTGAGGGCGAGGTGAAAGCCTATCCACTTTCGCAGGCAATGCAGATTTTACATGGTAAAGCTGTGCTTGTTTGCCATGCGCCATATACGTTGAAACGCCTGCCGCGCCTTAAAGTACAATGTTTTGACTTGCTTGATTTATATGCATTTGTTGAACCGATTGAGCCTTTAGTGCCTACGCCGCATGGCCTTGCCATCGCGCTCGGCCTTGATGCCCCCCAAACGCCCGATGATTATCTCATGAGCATGGTCGAGGCTGTGCCCGCTTTGCTTGAACACCTCGCCGCGCTTTCACTGCCTGAGCGTATTCAGCTCTCTAAGCTTGCCGCCGCCATGGGGCTAAAAGGGCGCGGCTGGGCATGGGCTGAAAGCGTCTGTGCGGCACTTGGTTGTCCTTATGATCCACGGGCGGATATTAAAATGCCAGAAGTCGTCGATTGGGATAATTTCGCGGAATGGGAAGACGTGCCGCCCATGCCACCGCCTGATAGCTACCCCGTGACAGGCGAAGAAAGCCGTGAGCGCCTTAATGCGCTGCTTGCACGCAAAGACACACAGACGATCACCCGCATCGCGCAACAAAGCTATACCACGCAGGCTAGCGCCGCATTTTCGCCGATTAAGGAAGAAGGCCAGCCCAATATTGTTTTGGCAGAAGCTGGCACAGGGACAGGTAAGACGCTTGGCTATCTTGCCCCTGCGAGCGTTTACGCTGAAAAAAATAAGGCGCAAATATGGGTATCCACCTTTACCCGTAATTTACAAAAGCAAATATCAGAAGATTTAGAATTGCTCTACCCCGAAGAAATACAACGCAAAAACTTAACGGCTGTACGCAAAGGCCGCGAGAATTACTTATGTATGCTGAATTTGGAAGATGCGACTAAATCCTTGCCTCTATCGAACAATATGACGCAGGCGGTCGGCTTTGGCCTGATGCTCCGCTGGGCAATGAAGACAGAAGATGGCGACCTTACAGGCGGCGGTTATCATGGCTGGCTTGGTGGGCTGTTTGGTCATGCGAATACGCGCGGCTTATCGGATCGGCGCGGTGAATGTATTTATTCCGCCTGTTCACATTACCGGCGCTGCTTTGTTGAGAAAAATGTCCGCAGCGCTAAACAAGCCTCTATCGTCATTGCTAATCACGCTTTGGTGATGATTAACATGGCGGCGTCCGCTGACCCCAGCGCCCTGCCGCCGCGCTATATTTTTGATGAAGGACATCACTTATTAAGCGCGGCTGACAGCGCCTTTAGCGCCAATATTTCAGGGCAGGAATGTTTTGATTTGCGCCTATGGCTGCGCGGGCCGGAAGGCGGTAAAAAACGCCGCGCACGGGGCTTGCAAAAACGCTGTGAAGATTTACTGCCCAACGCCGCCGCCGAACAAGCGCTGCAAAGCGCCCTTGCCGCCGCGAGCTTGCTTCCCAATGAGGGCTGGCTACAGCGCCTACGCAGTGATAATCCGCAAGGGCCGTTTGAAGAGTTTTTAAGCGCCATTGCTAAGCAGGTTTATGCCCGCACGCCCAATCAAAAAAGCAGTTATTACAGCATCGAATGTACACCCTTCCCGCTTGCCGAAGGCCTTATAGACAAAATCAACGCATTAAAAACAACCGTGGTGCAAATGCAGCGCCCCTTACTGACTCTGATTGAAGAATTTGATGCCAAACTGGTCAATGATGCTGATAGCCTTGGCACAGAAACGCGCCAACGTATTGAGGCGTTAATCGTCAGCCTTGAGCGCCGCGCGAAAATCATGCTAAAAAACTGGCTTGATATGTTGGATGCGCTCCGCCGCAAAGAAGACACGCTATCCAACGATAATTACACGCCGCAGAAAACCTCGATGGGCGGTGAAAGCGACACGGTGGACTGGTTTGAAGTTAGCCGCGTTGATGGGCAGGATTTTGATTGCGGTTATTTCCGCCATTATACCGACCCGTTAAAACCGTTTTCTGATGTTATCCGCGCCCATGCGCAGGGAATTCTCATTACATCTGCGACCTTAACGGATCAAGACGATAAAAATCATGATGAAAATTCAGACATCGAAAAACAACGTTGGTTTGATGCCTACGCCCATAGCGGCGCGCGTCATATGGATAAGTTCGCCCAGCACAGCGCCTATGAATCGCCGTTTGATTACAAAGCATCCACCAAAGTTCTGGTGATTAATGACGTTAACAAAAACGACCTTGATCAAGTAGCGGCGGCTTATGAATTACTGTTTAAAGCATCAGGCGGCGGCGCTCTTGGCCTGTTTACGGCTATACAGCGCCTAAAAGCTGTACATAGCCGCATTGCACCGAACATTGAAAATGCGGGGCTTACCCTTTATGGGCAGCATGTGGATGCAATGGAATCAGGCACATTAATTGATATTTTCCGCGCTGAGGAAAAAAGCTGTTTGCTTGGTACAGATGCGGTGCGTGACGGGGTTGATATTCCGGGTAAATCATTACAGCTACTGGTTTATGACCGCGTGCCATGGCCACGCCCAAACTTGCTGCACAAAGCGCGGCGTGAGGCCTTTGGGCAGCGCGCTTATGATGAACGCAGCGCCCGCATGAAAATCAAACAAGCCTATGGCCGCCTCATCCGCCACGAAGAAGATAAAGGCGTATTTGTCATGTTAGATAACGCCCTGCCCACCCGCCTCACAACCGCCTTCCCCGAAGGGGTAGAAGTACAGCGTGTTGGCATTGCTGAGGCAGGGAAGATTATTACAGAGTTTTTATAACCCTAAGCTACGCAGAGCAGGAAATGATGAGACAATTTTCTCTCGTATACTCTGCGTTTTCACAGGCACTAATGGCTTTCCTATTTCTGTAGACTCCCAAAATGTTTTGCGCAGTACATCATAACGCTCTTTATGTTGCTCTTCTACCTCAAATGGGTATTCGCGCAATGCGGGGTGGTCTGAAAATTTATCATCATCTGATGGGCTTAGAGGTTCTTGATCAATGCCATATCCCATTTTTATCTTATATTCATGCGGCGTTAGCGATTTAGCACCTTCAGGCAAAAAACTTTCGCCATCCTTGTCAACAGGACACGCAATCACCCACGCGTCGTCAAGTTTCGCGGCAAGAACCCAAATACGCTTCCCTGTAGATGATTCAGCCATTTGCGCACCTAAATAATGATGTGCTTCATCTATATGGCTATACATTAAGTTTATTGCGCGGCTATACGTCGTCCCACCAAAAGGCCCACTAAAGGCAAGATCAGGCTCCGCATATAACGCGAATTTATGTTTCCAACCCAGCGGGATTTCTTCTGTAAAAACCAAGCCGCCGAGGGTCTGCTGCGCCGCACCTATGGTCATTTGCGCCATTTGTGCATTACTGTCTTTTACTAGTTTTACTACTGATGCGCTGAAATTCTGGACATCATTATCATATTTCTCTAAACATTCCAAGGATTTACCGCCTGCAAGATACATACGGTAATCGTGAAATCTGAGGCCTTTATTGTATGGCGTTGACATATATATATCCTTTTTATTTACTTGGCGGTAATTTACATAAAACTAGAGTTTGTGTCAATAAAAAAAGCGCTGCATTTTCATGCAGCGCTTACATCTTGAATAAGGTTATCAGCATTTATTTAAGACGCTTTTTTAAACCAGCTATAGGACTTCTTTGACGTAAGAAGTTTACGAGCCTTTTTAACACTACGCATTTGTGGCGTGTCGCCCCATTTTCGGAATTTTTGTATATTTATTTGTGACAATATCATGGTTCTTATCCCTCCCCGAATATGATCCTTTTGTATTCTGTCTGTAATCTATCACAACAATAATAGTTATGTCAAATAATATGTGTAAAAAAATTCCACTGCATAATGTTATGCAATGGAACTTGAATTAATTAAGCAATTTTCAAAACGTTGTTTTTAACGTCATATGTCACTGTACGGCCATCTTGCGTGCGCAGGGCATCATCTTGCTCTAGTGCTGCGACTTGGTATTCTGATGGGTTGATGTCACTTGCATCTGCCAATAAAGGCGATGCAACGCCGTGAATGCCATTGAAAGTAAAGCTTGCAAGCGCCATTGCTGTAACACTTGAACTTACACTGCTCCAAAGCTGATCATTTTGTACGTTCTTAATATAGCCTTTACGACGCGCTGCGCCATAGCCTGCTGCGCCAAGTAAAAAACCACCATATAAAACGCCAAATTTAGCGGCGCCTGTTGTCGCAAGGAACGCTGTTTCTTGCACAATATTTGATGTCGGGTTTGACATGACAGCTGGTGCAACTGAAAATGTTGAAATACCTGCAAACACGGCTGCAAAAATCGCTGTATTGCTGTGCTGTTTAATATGTCCTGCGGCTTTATTGTATAGATTTTTGATTGATTTCATCACAATCTCCCTAAGATTTATTTTTATAATTATGCATTGTTTATAGCAGCGATTACATTTATGTCAACAACAACCGCAGATTACAAAATATTTATTTGCATCGCCCCCAAGCGCTCTGTATAAATAGGCTCTAGTCCCCCGTGCCTAGACAAGCTATATCAATTTTGAATAAGAATAAGGAATATCATGCAGACTATTACCGTCTATGCAGGCTCTTCAGGCTTTGCACCCCAATCTCATAATATGGCAGCGCGTTTGCTGGGTCAGGAATGTGCTGCGCGTAAAATTGATTTATGCTATGGCGGCATGAATGCGGGTTTAATGTATTTGGTCGCCGAAGCATCGCGCCGTAATAAAGGCCGCGTCATTGGCGTCATCCCTTCACGCTTAAAAGATAGCGAGCGTGTCCATAAAGAATTAGATGAACTTATCACTGTCGACACACTTTGGGAACGCAAACGCGAAATGTATCATATGGCTGATGCCATATTTGCTCTGCCTGGTGGCTTTGGCACATATGATGAAGTTGCCGAAGTGCTTTATTGGGGTGTTTTAGGGTTTCACAGCAAGCCGATGGTGATGTTAAACATTGATGGTTATTGGGATGATTTCCTTGATTATTTCAACAATCATGTTCATCAAGGCGAAGGTGAGCTTGGTAAATGTACTGATTTCTTGATTGAAGCAACATCCGTGGAAGACGCTTTTGCCAAAGCCGAAGCGTGGCAAGCCCCTGCCTATGCAAGCACGCATAGCGAAAACCAAGAAGCCTTGCCGCATTTTGAAGATGCATTTAGCGCGGAAAATATGGATTGTATCTTGATCGACCAATCAACAGCTAAAGGCGCATATCAAATCGGCACGGCGCTTACCTTGCGCCAGCTTGGCAAACATAATTTGCCGATTGGCATTTTAAATGAAAATGCTGATTTCAGTCCCTTGATGAAATGGGTCATGGATGCCTCTGCCGCACGTTATATCACAGCAAAATGCACAAGCCTGTTTGCGGTTGAAGCCGACAAAGCAACGCTCACAGAGCGCCTGAGCAAATTAGCCGCCATTGACATTGACCTGCATGAAGACAAATGGGGCGATAAGCCTGAGTTTTAGGCTGGTCACTACTTACTACTCATTATACAAAGCCGCCGCGCTGCCTTTTTGGGTTTGGTTGGCGGCTTTTTTATAGCCTCTGGCGCTTCATTGCCCTCATCATCAGCGGGCATGTAAATGTAGCGGTTACGGATTTTCTTATCTTCACTGCGTTTATAGACGTAAACACCGAGGACGGATAATGCCACGGCCCAAATTGTACCAAGGCTTTCCATCGCATCGATAATCAGCACAGCGTCTTTGGTGCGGAATATCATGATATAGGCGATGCCAAACATTTGCGCCGCCCATGTGAAGGCCATTAAATATCCAAATGTTGGGCGCATCCGGCGGACGAATTTATCATCTGATGTAATTTCTGCACGCAAGGAATTATTAACTTCTTGGGCGAGCCGCGCTTGCTCTTCCGTTTTCAGTTTTGCCATTTCCTCAATATGGCGGTTTGCTTCGCTGATATCTTGGGATGACACGCCGCCTGTTTTAATCGCATCATCAAGCCCGTCTAATGCATCCGCGGTTGATTGTGCGCTTGGGTGGGCGATGCCGCGCAGGACGCCGCTGACAAGCTCCACCAAAAATGGCAGGCCAAATTGCGCTAATAAGTTAATCGACATGCTCGCTCCCTTATACGTCTACAAGACGGTAAAAAATATGTTTGCCCAGTACGCTGCAAGGTTTGTGATCTTTCACCCAATATGGCGAAATACCTGCAGCGTGGTAATGGGTTGCGCCTTTTGTGATGTCAGCGCCCATAACGCCCGCAACAGCGCGGCGCGCAATACGCAATGCGCTGACAAAATAAATGTCATCATCCGCCCCAAGTTGAATAAGTTTCGCGCGGTTGGAGTCGTCCTTGTTCCAGCACGAAAACTGAAATGGTTTTTGACAAATTTGTACAATATCATTGCCCCACCAATAACTGCCGAGTGTTTTAGAAATCGCCGCGCGGTTCAAAATCACATGCGCAACGGCCTGCATACCGGCGCTGCCCTCGCCGCGGGCTTCGCCCCATAAGGTGCGCGCCAAAGTATCAATCGCGATTTGATCATAAAATGCCTTCGCCGCTACATTTTCAGGCCGTGCTTGCGGCACAATTGTGAAAGGCTTTAAACGTTTTTTCTTCATCATATGCTCCGTATTTTTTGCGAAAAAAAGCCGCGCCGCCGATATGGCAAGCGCGGCAAAGAAAAACGCCGCCGCATTACTGCGCCGGCGTTTATATATTCTGAAATTGTGCCTGGCTTATTTAGGTTCTTTTTTGAACTGATCTTTGACCCAGTTGCTTGCCTTGCCTGTCGCCGCAACGGCCCGGCCTGTATAATCAACAGTCGAGCTTAACGCTTGATTGCCGTAATGTTTGCTTAATGCCGTCGCATTTTTGGGGACAGATAAGCTCAAATTATATGTGCCAACATTTGCATTTAGCGCTGAAAGCGTTGCCACTTCATCATCAGCCACAAAAATATAAGATGATTTGTTTTTCAGTACATCCAAGATAAAACGCCCTGCACTGACTTGTTCAATACATGATGCATTGGCTGTATTTGCAATCGCCTCACGCTGTGCAACATTAATTGATAGAAGCTCTGCTGTCGCGTCCGCGGTGGCAAGGGGCACTAAATCTTTGAAGTTACCGCGTTTAAGCACTGCAATACAGCGCGTTTGATAACCAAACATATCAAGCAAATTGCCAAAACCTTGTGCATTACCTTGTTTTGCCAAAGCTTTTTGTGTTTTTTCATCATCACTGAGTACATCAAGCCCTTCAACGATAGCTGTTACAGCGTTGTAAATTGTACTGTAATCTGCCGCTGTATCTTGTTTGCTATCAAGCGCTTTGTTGATGTCTTTAATTACTTTCGCAACCTTTTTACCGCTACCTATTGTGGTAATGTCAGCCTGTGCATCAACCAAAATTTCTTCAATTGATTTCAGGATATCTGCGCCACTCGGTGTGCCTTCTGGTTTATGTTTTGTACCGTCAAGCATTTCATCAACAAAAATTGCATCCCAACTGAGCGCCGCAGCTTCAATTTTGCTATGCAGGGCTTTACTTTGTAATTCAATAGCAAATTTACCGCTATCCTTCACAGCATCAAGAGTCGCCTCATAAGCGTCCGCTGTTTTATCTGCGACTTTCGTCCATGTGTTTTTTAATTTTGAGCCGAAATCTTTGATACTCATTTTGACGATCCTTTTATTTAATTTGGTGTGTTCTTACGGTTAGCGTACCAACCAAGTGCTTGACCAGCCAAGGCCTTCGCGCCGTTTGATAATTGGGCGCTATAATGCGTGGCATAGGCCATCGCATTCGACGATACAGACATTGAAAGGTTATATGTGCCAATATCTTCACTTAGGTTATAAATGGCATTTTTCTGTTCTGCATTAAGGTTTGTATCCAGTTGTTCAGTCGCATTCGCAACATCCCCTAAAAAGTAAACACTTGATTCAATCGCTCGCAGCGCATCTGTACCTTGTGCAATATCTGCGTCAAGTGCATCGTTAACATTGATGCCCAAAGTGTTTAACGTATCATCCGCTGCAATAGCTGCAAGTTTGCTCGGTTTACATTTTGCAACAACTGCTGCACAACGTTGCTCATAGTCATAACCACTAACAAGACGATCAAATATTTCTTTGCTACCACCTTTCGCGAGTGCAGCCATAACTTTATGATTGCCGTTTAGTTCAGAAATATCTAAAAGCGCAGATTTGGTTGTTATATAAAGATCCGCCAGTGATTCAGCATCCGCTTCACCTTTAGAACTCGTAACTTTACCAAGTTGGATAATTACATTGCTCAGTACCTCGCCATCTTTAACGCCAGTAACACGCGCCTGTGCAAGTGTCAGTAAATCTTTAATCGACGTAAGGGCATCAATGCCTTTGGCACCGCCCCATTCATCTTTGTTTGTTACACCGTTCAGCATTTCATCAACATAGACCGACATCCAGTTTGTTGAGGCCTGCGCAACGCGGCCACGTAATGTATCTAATTGTAGCTTATTTGCCGCCATTTCAGGGTCGGCGGCAACTTCACCATATTGGGATTTGACCTTGCTCGCAGCATCTTGCGCTTGTTCAGCAAGTTTCTTGCCTTGCTCTGCAGCTTTATCCATTGCGCCACTAAGCTGGCCTTTAAACTTATTTAAATTATCTTTATTGAAAAATGACATACACTGTCTCCATTACACATAATGTTATAAAATTCTGCTGTAAGCTAGCAGCAGATCTCCGTTATGTCAAATACTATTTTTACCATTTAAAGATTCCGTTTTTAACGCTGTGCGGTCAAGCTTTGCTTCAATCCTTAAAAGATGTCCGGTCAAGCGGTCTTCTAAAGCATGAACATGCGAAAGCCGCGCATAAGACTTTGCCGTTTCTAGCTTATGAGCAGACAGGCCTTCCCTTAATTGCATGGCGCGACTATCAATGATGGATTGCAATTCACGCAAGGCGGTTTCGCTTTGCTGCTTTACGCGCCAAATCATCCAAAATAATGCGCTCATCGCAGGGATATCTATGGCGGATATCCACCATTGTAAATCTAAATTCGGTGGCATCGTCACCCTCCCTTAATATAAAAAATTGCGGTTAAACTTCAAACTGGCTGTCGGCAAGATGCATTGATGATGTGCCTTGCCAATTTGTGCGCGTTCCTGCGCCGCCAATGGTACGAATACGCACAGGTTCACTGGCAAGCGCCCCTGCAACGGCATCAAGCCCATCATCGCTTGCGCCTGTTTTTTCAGGCATCCATTCCTGCATTTCGCGGATGAACGGCGTTTTAATTACGCTACGATGCACATAAAGCGCCTTAGCCGCCATCACAGCATCGAAAGCTTCGATAATGCGCAGCGCCTTTGGGCGGCGCGATGATAATTCGACAACCGCGCTCGCTATGCCCAGTTCACTTAAATGTTTACGCAGCATATTGGGCAGGAAACGCCCAAGGCCATTAATCTCAATCGTGATTGATGGCAGCAGCAATGCGCCGGCAATGCGGGCGACAATCTTACATTGCTGCGTAGCTTCGTCTTCTTGGTTTCCCTCTACGGCGCGGATATATTCGGTGCGATGCACATAATGGCGCCCCTGATTATCGGTATACACAACCGCAAGGACGGAGCTATCCCCCCGCCCCTGCGAAGATGCAAAGGCAGGATCCCAAAATGCGGAACATGATGTGAGCTGCCGCCCGCTAAGCCATAATTGCGGGCGGCCTGCAACTTCCTTATAGTCAACCTCATGATCATAAATGTTTAAGTCTTCGGGGTTTAAGCGCCCTTCGTTTAACGCCACGGGTTTTAGCATCATCTGGCTTTCAAACTTATTCGGCCCCGTATGGAGCTTCATACGTTCAATTTCGGGGATGCTATAACGTTCAGGCCATGCAGAAACGCCTGTTTCATCCAGGATCGGGCAGAGTTTGCGGTTATAATCCTGCAAAAATGGTACGTCTTCGCCAATTTCCTTACGCGGCGCATCAGCATAAATGGAGTAATAATTATGCGGCGTTCCGACAAAAAGTCGCGTTCCGCCTTGCACCAAAATATATTCAATTTCAAGCAAGCGTTCGCGTAAATCTTGGCGTTTTTCTGCTGTGTCACATGTTTTGGGGACTTCAACATCGTCACATATAACCACCTCAGCGCGGCTGCCGGTAATATTGGAGGTGATGCCCTTTGCCTGCATGGAAGGGTCGCGGCGTTCTAATGTGCGTTTAATCATAAAGCTATCAGCGGCCCATTGTTCTTTCTTCTCTGGCAATAAATGTTGGGTTAGCATGTGACGTTCGATAATCTTTTTGACATTGCGCACCATTTTGCGGGCAAGGTTCAAATCAGCCGCTAAAACCAATATGCGTAAATTGGGATCAGTAAATAAAAGCCACGCACAAAACAGCCCGACAATTGTCGACTTTCCACAAGAGCGAAACGCCATTAAAAGCATATAACGTTGGTCATTTTTCCAGCACCCTTCTAACCAGTGGGCAATGTCATAATGAATATCTGGCGTAGATAGACCCTGCCCCCTATTCCACAGCGTGAGGAACAGGGGAAATGAAATCATAAGGGTTCGACCTTTTAAGACTAGTGTTTAAAATGGGTGGCTTTAGGCAATAAAAAAGCCCCACAAAAGCGGGGCTGTTTATATAAGGCGGTAAATCTAAAGGATCAATTTAGAAAATGTTATGATCTGACTTATTTGCGGTAATTTTAGGTTTTTTAGGCGTATTATCTTCGCCCATATCCGCATCCGCTTGTGATTTCTGTACTGGCGTATCATCAACCGTATATTCAGGAACGCCTGACGCTTTTTTGTTGAACAAAATCGCTTTACCAAGGCCAATGCCAACCTGCGTACCTTTCGTTGCAACAACGCTGCCCAATAAGCCTGAGCCCATCACAGTGAAGCCTGCACCATATGTCAGGTAACCAACAGTTACGCCAGCCGCTAATGCGCCGACGGCAATTGCTTTTTCCGTTGGTGTTTCTGCTTTGCCAAATGGAGAGTAAATTGTGCGTTTTACAGCAGGAATTTGATATACGCGGTTGGCGTAGTTAAATGCCTCAACTGCCGCATTTTTTGCTTTGACACAAAATTCACCAACAGCAGCGGCAAAACCAAATGCGCTTTGCAACCTTGATTTCTTAGGCGCTGGCTGGTTTTCAAGATCTGTTAAAATGTCTTCAGCTTTTTTATTATTATTTGGTGTAGTCATGAAATCACCCAATTCATTTAATATTACTATGAAAAATTAGTTACACGCTATTTTGCCTTATGTCAATAGCTTTCGTGCAAATCAATAGTTTTTCTCAGTATATTGTTCTAATTCGCTTTGCGCTTCGGCAATTATCCCTGCAAGCAAAGCATCATCTGGTGCGTTATTTGCCTTATTTGTAAGGATATCTGCCCATTTCGCAAGTTTTAGTAAAAGTTCAATATGCGCAATTGCTACCTTACAAGCACTGTGATGCGCGGAAAAGCTTTTGGCATCGTCAGGCAGCTCATCGCTGATAATAAAACGATGGTAAGATTCCAAACTATGCTTTAACGCGTCAGGTAAAAACTTAGCAATTTTTTCGCGGGATTTTTCTTCCAATGATTGGGACATAAACACACTTTCTGTTAATCGATTAGAACCTTGAAACAATATACCAAGCCGCGCCATTAGACACGACGGTGATTGCGTCATAATGGCTGGTCAGGTTTTGCGTATAACCATCTGGCCCGCTACCGCCAAGCTCACTTACGCTCACATAATTGCCTGATGGGTCAGTTTTTTTGATGGTAATCACCCGCCCAATGGCCTCTACCGCGTTTGCTGGCGGCAGTCGCGCCGTTAATGCACCGCCATAGGATGAGATAAGATAAATATCAACCGCCATATCAATGTCGTAATTACCCGTGCCTTCATAAAAACGCGTATTACCGGCGGAGCGATTTGATGATACAACATGCCAGCCCGCGCCGTTGGATATAACAGTGATATAATCATTTTCGCCGCCAAGGAAAAAATCCGCGCCATCTGGGCCGCTGCCACCACCTGCTTCGCGGATCGTGACAATATTTTTTGAGACATCAATCTTCTTGACCGTCATACTCACCCCCTCGGCGGTGCTTGCCAGTGGAAGTTCCACCACCAAAGCGCCGCTATAGGCCGACACCAAGTGCACGCTATGGGATAAATCCAAACTCACCGTACCTGATGTATCGATATACTCGGTATCATAACGCTGCAAAGTTGATTTTAAATCCGTTATCACGGTTTTTTGCATGAAGTTTTTTTCAGGATAACCCGCGCTATAGGCTGCATATTGTCCGCCTGATAGATCCCAAATTGCTGCACCATCGGATACGGAAAGCAAATTATAAATCGCCGTTTCTTCTGAGCCGTCTTCAAGTTTTACATTTGGGACGCCATTTGAACTTTCGGCATATGGGTTCATCAGCAACGTTTTATAGGAATCGCCGCCAATGTGAAAACAGGCCTGCGCAGTGGGCGCAACATTGGCTTCGCAGTCGACAAAGCTGTTATTAAACTGGCCATATTCAACGTAAAAGCCGCTTCCTGTCGATGAAACGCCATGCGAATATGCGCGGCAAGCATGGAATTTATTGGCATTCGGCGTATCGCCCGCCCCGCTTTTGGTCAGGTGAAAACCATGCACGCCCATTTGTTCGACCAAGACACGGTCAAAGTTATTCCAATAACATGGCTTGTTCGTGTCGTTATAGCCATCAAGCTGAATGCCAATTTCGGATGAGAACACGCTAACATTGCTGATATTACACTGGACGCATGGGCGGTTTAGGCCATAAAGTTTAATGCCAATTTCGCCGTTCTCGATTTTCAAATTTTCTACCGTAATGAAATCCGCCGTCAGTGCGAGCGTAACAAAGCTGTTGGCATTGGCCTGAATGATTGATTTATTGCCCGCACCGAACAAACGCTGCCCTTCATTTAGGGTAATCGTGGCGCTGGTGACATATGTGCCTTCGGGGATAAATACCGCGCCATGCGCCGCCAAAGCCTGCTGAATAGGCAAGGTATCATCGGCAAGACCATCTCCCACCGCGCCGAAGTCTTTGATGGATACAATATCGCCATGTTTGTCGCTCGCGCTGCGGCTTGTCGCCCCAAAGCCCTGCGCGGTAAAGTTCGGGGCTGCGGCGGCGTTTTCAAGTTCAACGGCAATCGGGTTACCCGCCCCATCAAAGCCAAGCGCCTTATTCGCACGCACTGATTTTGCAGGCAGTTCATTATTCGCAGGCGCTTCATGGTCAGGATAATACAACATTTGGTCTTGCCCGCGGGAGACTTGCTGCATAGCGCTGATCAAATAATCAAATTCATGATTAATCGCCCGCGCCGAAAAATCGCCGCCTTCAATGAAGTCGGTCATGCGTTCTAAGGGCAGTTCGCGTTTTAAGGTGACATTTATATCTGCCGCAGGGGCGTTATCAAAAGTGATATATCCGCCCGCACTTTCCCCTGCATCGCTGAGCGTATAACCGCCATTTTGCAATGCGCCATCAAGGTAGACTTTTAAATCTTCATCGGCAAAAATCGGAAACGGGAAGTCAAAGCGCGCTTCACTGCCATTGGCGCTATAGCGTATAATCGGCATAACTTCAGGGATTTTGATATGGTCTGTACTCATGGTTTTACATCCTGCTTTTTCGTGGGTTACATCATGGCGCGTTCAAGGTCTTGGTTCGCCTTTAATTGCTGCGCCTGTAACAAATTAAGTGTGCGTTTATTCGCAAGGTCACTATCCAGCGCCTTAAAGCGCAACTGGTCGAGGGCGGCTGCTTCGTTCTTATCTTCTTCGCTCTGGTCGAACAGGCCAAGCAAGACCGCTTCACCGCTGCCGCCCGCCTGTGCGCCAATGCCCGATGCACCGAATTGCGCGCGCTGTTTCGCGACAGAACGTTTAAGCGCATTTTGGCGGCGACGATTATCTGCTTCGGCCTGCGCCGCAATTTCTTCGCGTTTTAAGGCAGCGTTTTGCTGTGCGATTTGCGTGTTCGCGGCTTGTTGCGCGGTCATCTGATCAAGTTCGTGTTGCTGGCGGCGGTATAGGTCGTCATTTGAGGCGCCGCCTAAGCTATTGGCGAGTGATGTGCCCGCATTGATAAATTGCGCCGCCGTGCCAAGCATTGGCGATACTGCGCTAAGGGCGCTCATCGTTGAACCGAAAGATGCCATGAGTTATTCCTTTCAAAATAAGAACTAATAATATGTGGTTTAATCATTCACTTTGATTTCTGATGTGACAGAAAGCAGCGTGAATGGGCGTGGGTCAGATTGTTCAATCCGCCATAATGGCTTGGTTAAATCACGCACCCAACCCAACGCGCGCAAACGAATATCGCCGCTCACTGAAGGCGGTGGCGCATCAAGGACGATGTCTTCGCCAATTTGCTTTAACGGCACAGCTTGCAGGCCTCGCCCCACATCAATCCGCATCGCCTGCGTTTGTTCAATGCGGAATATCCCTTCAACCAAACGAATGGCACGCCCGCCGCCAGAATCGCCGATCAAATTTGGCGGTAGCGGTTCAACAATATGCGTAAAACTAAGGCCAATTGTGACATTATTGGCAGGGGCGCTGAGCGTGACGCTGCCATCTGTCACGGTAAGCGGATCAAGACGAATATCATCGGCGATAATATCAACGGACTGGCCTTCTAAATGATCGAGCCCGCCCCAAACGGTTGCACCCTCTTCATCTTCGCCGCTGAGGCTTGAATCCATATATGTTTCATCGTCAAACAGTTCAATGAGATGCTGCCCATCACGTTCGACCAGCATATATACCTCGTCCCCAACGACGGATATAGATTTTACAAGTCCCTGTGTGTCATGCACCGTCCATGCCGCGACTTGTTCCGCGCGATAGACTGTCAGCGTCGCAAATTTACCATCACTGCGCGAGATAAACAGCAAGCGGCGCTTTTTATCGTAATCTTGGTCCAGCGGATCTTTGATGATGTGGCGCGAAAGCAGCGCCAAATCGGTTGATGAATAGGCTTGTTCAACATCGGTATACAAAAATTCACGAATTTCCTGCATATTACGGGCGATGAACAACGTTGCGCCATCAACATCAATCGGCGGAATATAGCGGTCAATTACCGAGCCTATGCGTGTTTGGCGCAAAAGCTGTACCGTTGAAGGCGTAAGCGGCGACCCTGTGACCATCCATTCCGCGCCACTGGTAAAGACCTGTAAGTGACGGCCTGAAAACACAGCGCGGATGGCGTTGACTTGGTCAGAGAGGATCGCAAATTCAATCGCTTCATCATCAAGGCCTTCGCCGAGGTCAAAATTAAACAAATCCCCCGATTTTGAAAACCAGATGCGGTTGGGTAAATCGCGGCTGCCGCCAATGACAAGGCGATCTTGGTGGAAAGCCAATGTTATCGGGTAGCCATGCACGGCGGAAAACGCCTGTTCCTGCCAATCAATCGTCGCCGATGTATCAATCAAGTCTTCTTGCGTTTCAACCGTGACAACGGTCGCGGATTGGTAATCCGTTATCAGCACTTCTTTGCCGCCAACGCGCATACGCACGTTTTCATGGGCAAGGATGAAAACATCTTCTGATGCTGTTAAGGTTATTGTGCCTGATGCCCCCGATGGGGTGAGCGTCACCTGCGCCCCTGCGAATTTATAATACGGTTGGTAGGTTCTGTTATTATCAGCAAAAAATGACCAGTCCTGCAAAAGCCAGTCACCGCCGCTTTGGCGCAATAATTGTTTCGGCGGGTAATCAGGATGGGCGAGCAATAATGTATCCGCGGATTGCGTCCATGCAAGCTGCGCGATGTCATCTGCTGCCCAAGGTGATGTAATATTCGTAACAAAGCTGCCGTTAAGGTAAACAGAGATCAGTTCATCCGTCACCACTAATAAATAGGTTTGCTGGGTGTTAAATTCAAACGGGATTAACCGCCCATTACCCTCGGCTTCATCAATATAATATGTGCCAGAGCGGCGCGTGATGCCGCCTGTGGGGTGGATGAACATGTTGCGCAAGGTCAATGCGCCGTTTTCATAGGCGTTTAAGTCGCCACGCCCTAATAAATCGCGTGATACCTCGCCGGCGGTGAATGTCGTTTTCACCTGTCTAATCCGTGACATGGCGCATCCCCTTTCTTTATAAATGTAATGTAATGAAATGTAATTTGTGGCGGCTTTAATCGCGAATATCAATCAAGCTGAAATCTTGCAGCGCCGTTGGGCTGTGTTGCTGCGCATCGATTTGCCGCGATTTGGCAAATTCATCTTCTGATATGCGGAATAAAGCCTCAGCGCGTGATGTGCTTTCGGTGACGGGAATACAAAACTCGGCTGAGAGCCTTGCGATCACTGCGCCATCAAAAAATGGCGGGAAGGCTTCTTCTTCGGGGCGGTAAATATAGGTTAAAGTGATTTCATTGCGATTAGCGTGGATTTGCCCCTGCGCGATGCGGTAATTTACGCCGCGCCCCTTACTGCCTGCGCCGCATGACACGGCCTTTAAAAAGTCAGATGGCAATTGGAACGCATATTGGTAATCCGCAATCGGGCTTTCGCTTAATGCGGTAAGTTTAATTTGCCCCGTGGCGAAGCTCCAGCGATAGGATGACAGCAAAGAATCCCGCACCGGCGCATAGAGTGCCCCTGCAATTTCACTTTCTGCTGTGCCGTCCTCAAAGGATGTAATGGGCGCTGCGCCGATACGTATAAGCGCGCGTGAACATAATGCAACATCATTTAATGCCATTGTATTTCTCCTGATAATTGTAAAAATTTATTGTGGTCTTGTTTGAATTTTTTAGCGACAGGCGCACTGAAACGCCATGCAGAGCAAGCGGTTCATGGTGATAAAGCTTATGAATATTTGGATTATCTTAACAAGGAAAGTAACCAGTCATCTACGCAACTTGCCCGGTTAGAGATATAATGCCCAAGCCATAGAATGGTACTAATTATTTCCATTTTTTCATATATTTTAAACATGTTCCATTGATGATGATGAATGCCCCCAGCATCAATAAAAAACATATGTTTATAACCGTCATGGGGGACAACATATCCACCATATATCTCTTCATATATTATGTCGGTGCCTAAGCTCTCTACGCGAATATCATATACAAACTCCGCAACATCAGAAAAAATAGACTCATTCTCAGGACCATCTTTTTTTATGACCGTTTCTAAAACTTCTCCATTTTCTGTTAACGCTGAGCTTTTAATGCGCAACGTCACCTTAACATCTTCATGCAACCCATTAACGAAGACAAGCTGATTGGTTTGACATGGGCGTTTAATAAAGCACGCAGATGTAACCGCTCCAATAAATGTAAATATCATTAGACAATATAAAAATTTTTTTGCCATTACCGTTTATTATACCTATTCTGGGTTTGCGTTAAACCTGTGCGACCACGAAACGGATCATGTCTTTGTGGAGCGTTTCTTTCTTGTGGTTTTATAATCAATTTATTTTCATCAAAGAGACTATCTGCTAATTCAGCATCACTTTTATCTCTATTTTTAGGGTCAAATGCAACCTCCCTTGCAATTTTATTGTTTTCTAAATCCATAAGCTGAGACTCTTCACTTTGCTTGGGGCGCTCTCTTTCATAGGCATCCGTGATTTCTTTGGCTTTATCCACCCCCAACCTCCTTGTAAGCTTAATGCTCCACAAGGCGTGTCTATATGCGTCAACCTCGTTATCCCCTTGCTCTGTATGGTTAGGAAATTTTCTGCTCGCTTCGCTCTTGGCTTCAACTCCAGCTTTTCTTGCTTTTAATGCAATACGTGGCGCCCCCATAACTATGTCTTTCATCACTTGCCCTTTAGGATCAAACTCTAACTCTTCAACTTTATCTGTATACGTCCATTTATCTTCTTTAAGAGACTTCCCACTAACTTCACCCTCTGCGCCTTCATTACTCCTCCCTTGATTGTCACCATTCTTCCCCATCAAACTCATCACCTGCGGCTGTGATCTTCGTTCTGCTTCTTCACTTGCTTTGGCGAGGATTTCTAGGGTGTTAAAGACGCCCCGCTTTTCTTTGTTACGTGTATTGGGAGCGTTTTTACTGTTGAGGGCTTGCCCAGCAGCTTCCATGCCGCTGATGATTAAATCGGTGGGGCTTTTTTCTGCGGTGGGTTCGGGAATTAAAATCATTGCGCCGTCAGGATATTTTGTTTTGTTTTTTTTCTGATCGGCGACCAAAGCACCCTCACGCAATTTGGGTTGTTTACGCGCAGGCAGATTGCCGCTAGTGATGCCGCCAAAGCCGATTTTTGTGCTGTCATCTTCTGCAAAATCCCAAAGTGTGGCGGCAGGAAAGCCTGCGAGGTCTCCGAAAATATTGCGTTCGGTCTCGCCGCCTGGCTTGATAATGCCATCAATTTTGATTTGTTTATCTTTTTGATACTGCTTAATGCCTTCATTCAAGGGCGCGGTAATGATTGGGCTTTCGCTATCATCTTTAAAATAGCCAAGCTTTTTCAAGTGGCGTTTGGTGGTGATAATATCGCCACCATCATTATCGTAATTATTACCTATGGATGATTTTAGCGGGTTTTCAAAATTGGCGAATAAAGACATTGGTGTAATCCTTCACAAGGTTCTTATTTCTTCATTATTAAAAAAAGTACCCATCTGCGCCGCGCTATGTGTGGTGGGCGATTGAGGACGGCACAATGAACGTGCCTTGGCGGCGCAAATGGGCGGCAAGTAACATGCCCGCTTAGCGTGTTTTACGCATAAGCGGCGATGGTTACAGCACTGCCAGTATTCGCCGTTACGATATAGAATGTCGTATCCGGCGTACCGTCAGTATCGAGGTTCGCAATGATAAGGTCATTAACGCGCAGCATATCCGCCGCGCCGTCAAAATAACCCTCACCAGTAACGTCGGCATCAATGGTCGTGTAATGCCACATAGTGAATTTATTGGCATAGGCCAAAACGCTGAGTTCGTTGATTTTTAGTGCCATAATTTATGGTCCTTTCTGTTGTTTTTTATTGAAGTGGTTCATGCGTGGCTATGCATTAGGCAGGGGTTTCATCACAATCGATTTTGACGATGCCTTCTTGGTCGATTAAAGCTGTGCCTTGGCTCATCATGTTGTTGACGAAATGCGCCGCGCGGTCGCCATGCCAGCTAATGTCTGTATTCACATCTGCGCCTGAGGCATGTCCAATTGCCGTTTTGTGGAACCAAAAACAGCTTCTCACTCCTGTACCATCAATTGGCAGTCCTGAATGTGGGATAAAGATTGTGCCGAGCCATTCTTTCGCCTGTGTGCCTTTCCATGGCAGCGCATCTGGGCCGATATAATCTGCGCTTGAAAACTCATCAATCGCCAGCAAATCACTCCACTGCTTCCAGCCGATAACCGCGTAACGCTGACCATCATCTGGCACATCGTTTTCACCGAGGAGCTCAAAGGCTGTGAGGACTTTTTCTTTGGTAAGGCCAAGGCCGCCATCATCAATCGCGTTATCGCTTGCGGTGTTGAGTGCGTTGATAATCAGCTCATCCGTTTTACGGCCTAGTGCATATGCCCCCGCATTGGCGATAATCATACGCTCATCGGTGTTGAGTTTGAGCTCATCGAGGCGGTCAACCCAGTCACCTGCGTAATAATCTTCCAAAATACATTCGATAGAGCTGTGATCTAAATTCATTACAGGCACCATGCCATGTGCGGATTTTGTTGATGCAACGCCTTTGCCGACTTTTTGGAAAGTTGTTGATGCGCCTTTGACATTGCTGACGGTGCGCACAGCGCCGCGCAATTTTGAACCTTGACGCTGATAAGACTGATGCACTTCTTCTTCAAACTGTTTAATGAATGAGTTTTCTAAACTTGTTGTCATTGTTAACCTCTTGTTAAGTTATGTGGTTTAAAAATTATGCGCAGCAGTTTGTAAGGTGATCTGGGGACAGAACATCTTGACCGAATTGCATATGGGTTTGATTGGGTTAAGGGTTGCCCCTTAGTGTCAGATTGGGCCAGCGTAACTGGTTAGCCGTTTTATACGCATTTTTATACTATGCATTTTAACAAAATAAGTATTTTCATAAAAATATTGACAAGCGCAAAAATGTTATGTATAAAACCTCTCTAATATAAGAGGATGATAAGCTTTCGAGCATATATACGGACAATGTGAATACTAAAAACACATCTTCTTATGGATAGAAAAGTTAAATTTGGTAAAAAGAGTACCCAGAGCGCCCACGCTATACTATATTAAAGTAGTGTTGGGCCATGTTTTTGTGGGAGAATATTTATGCTTTGGAAAAAATTAGTCGAAAAAGCGTTGCGCGATGATAGCGATATCAATGCAGAATCTTCAATGAAGGTTCAGCAAGATAACGATGCACAGCGTCGTGCGTATCCACGCCGTGGACACGATAAATGCGTATCCGTTATTGACGACCATTTCATGCCGATTGAAAATTGGAGCATGAGCGGCGTTTTACTTAACGGCGATGAACGCATGTATAATGTTGGCGACAACGTCGACATGACTTTGAAGTATAAAACCTCAAAAGGCATTATCGAAATCGCGCAACAGGCACATGTTGTACGCAAAGGTAAAGAACGCATCGCCATGGAATTTTCGCCTTTAGGCAAAAAGACCTTCCACGACTTTCAGCGTGTGATTGACGACGATGCAGCTTCACAATTCGCAGCTTCTCAAGCATAAGATTTGATTTAAAATCACACTTATTTGTTATCTCCGTATAACGCTTTAAACCCTTTTGTGACCCTGGCTATATAGGCAGGGTCTTTTGCTTTCCAGTATTTGGGGTCAGACATCATCGACTTTAATTCGTCTTCGCCGGCAATGCCTTCTGCATTTACGCTCTCGCGCATCATTGGCTGCTCTGTATTCATCATACGATACAGCGCCATAACGCCTTCATATGAACCGGCAAGGCCTGACAGTACATCTTGCGGTAAATTCTTTTGACCGTAAGCCAGCAATTGGCGCGAGACTTCCTGCCATTTTTCTGCGCCGCCAAATTCAGAAACCAAACGCTCTATTTCGCGATCCGCCTGAAATTCAGATGCCATGTCCAAAATCATCGGCACCAGCTTTTCAGCCGCGACATCGTAAACCGTTTGCACTTGGTCATTAGTGAAGCCTTTTTCAAATAACTTTTGATTGAGCAAGTCATCACGGTCAAATAAACCGTGCGACAAGTCAATTTCGTAATCATCCGCGCAATCTGGGCAGCCATTATCTTGCAACGCGTTGACATTGCCGCCTTGTGAGAGCCTTTTTTCAAGCTCAATATAAGACTTTAAAAGCGCCTCGCTACGCAAAGCGCCCGTTTCAGGGTCGCGGAATTTCTCAGGTATGCTCATACCCGCATTAGCCGGTTGCTGCGCTTCTGGAAGCGCTTGATTCAACAGATTTTCATCCATGGTTTTCTCCTTTTGATGAATGGTAAAAATGAAAAAACCGCGCTGATCATTCGACCAACGCGGCATATATAATTTGGATACAACTCTTCCCTTTATGTTTATGACTATATTCCTATGGGCGCAAAATGTCAAGATTTAATTTTAAAGCCTACTCGTTAACTGGCGTTCTTTGAGAAATGCTTCACGGTCTTCTCCTTTCATATAAATCGGTGATAAACCATTTTATTTGAAGGCAATAAAGATGAACAAGAAACAGTCAAAACATCTCTTGAGATCATGATAGACCTTTACCGTAGAATAAATCATTATGCACATACATTTCCGCCTATAGACACAATCAAGCAAGATATTGATCCACTCCCGTAAACCACCTAGTCGCTTAGTTCAGTCTTGTGAGTAATACTATAATTCACCACCATGTGCGTTACCTTTAACTGCTTTTTTTTAGAATTTCGCTCATAACGTCTTGGCCTGCGCGATTAGCCGTTCAATATGCTGCACCAATTGGCGCTGCCCTTCGCGGTAGCGCAGCATTTCGTTGCTGACCTCTGGGCCAAGTGTGTTGCAACTATAATGGCTATGGAGCCATGCCAGCACCTTTTCGCCGTCCCCTGTTGAAAAGCAGCGCAGGAAAGCGGGCGCAATGTCCCGCGCCTGTGGCGCACCGCCGCCGAGGTATTCTTTGCGGCATTTGGTAAAGGCTGATGAAGTGCAGCTTACGTTTTGGTTTTTGCATGTTTTAAACATTGGTAACCTCTCCTTGATTTATAACGGCTGAATTTAAACCTTCGGCAAGGGTCGATAAATCTCCCTCTTTTAAGCCAAGCACAGCACCTAAACTGTCATCACGTTTAATCAAGTGATTAGGTACGCCGAGCGCCTCGCCCAAAAATTTTGCGGCTTCGACGTGGTCAATTATCATCGCTGCTACGGGGCCCATTGCCTGCACAGTTTGCAGCCATGACAAAGTGGTTTGGATATTACGCTGCCCCTGCGCGCGCGCCAAAGGTGAGCGATATTCAAGCGCAATTGTCCGCCCATCCAATATCAGGTCAGGAATTTCACCGCGGCGTTTAAGAATATCAAACACGCGGCGAATTAATGGGGTCAGCAATTCAGCCTGCAAGCGCCCATAAGTCGCGCCAAGGATTTCAGCCATTTCTGATGAACGCTCCAAAACTTCCGTTGCGGTCATTGAACGTGCGCCGACCATGCCAAGGCGGTCAATCAACAATGCGTGGCGGATGCGCGCGCGTAAATCTTCTAACACTAATTCCGAGACATCGAACTTGCCGGGCATTTCAAGCGGGGTTAGCCCGCGCGAGCCAACGGCCTTTGGGATAACCGCGCCCGGTTTAAGTTCAATATTCGCTGCGTTTAACACACCATCATCGTCAGCCTGCCAAATGCCCGTAACCGCGATAGATGCATTTTTCAAGACAAGCTCCACCACTTTATTCGCGGTTTTAATATCGGGCAGCGCCTTCATCACAGGGGAGCGCCCATACACTTCACCGGGGGATTTCATCCAGCGGAAATTGATGAAAGGCGAATGCATTAATTTTTGGCGATGAATAAACACATCCTCATCAACCAATACAACGTCATACATAAAGTAAGTCGCGACAGGGGTTACAGATTCCAAGACACTGATTTTTGTCTTTGGGTCGCGCTTTACCTTGGTTTCTAGGCTAAGCGGCAACTGCGCCTGTGGGAAGCGGGCCATAATTTGTTCGATGGTCATTTCAAACATGCGATACGTGCTATCAATCGCGCCGCTTGGCCCTTCGGATACGGCGAATTGCTGCAATGGTAATGCTGTGAATTTCAGCGCAGAAAACTCCCCCGCTGGCGCTTCTTCGACCATAATGCTGGCTGTGCCGCCAATGACGAGATCCAAGAAAGATTGATGAATTTCGACATTGAAATTACTGCGGTCAAGATGGTCTTGGATAATTTTCGCTATGCGGTCAAGCTGAGGGGCGATTTTATCGGCCTGCTCATCACCAAGGTCTGGCCCCGGTTTAAAGCCAAACCATGCCGACCACGGCGGCGCCAAATTCGCAAGCAGGCTTGAAGCCAATTGATCGCTCGCATCCATCGCCGTGCCATCATAAATATTAGCGCCATAGGACTTCCCTGCCGAAGAGCTTCCCACAGATGAGCTACGCTGCGGTAAGGTATATTCATAGCAATCCGCCCACAGCGATTCCCATTTGTTTTTTTGCTCAAGCGCGGTGTGGTAGCGCTCCTTAATAATTCTAATGTCTTTCATATCATCCATGATTATTCCCCTAAAAGAGATTTACGGCTCGGTGTAATTTGGTTGGTACTTAACAACCCGCCAAAACTTGTTTTCACTGTGCCTGTACGCCCACGTGAGCGGCGCACGATATTCTCTGCGCGGATGGTCGATGCTTCACTATCGGTTAAGCCAGCATCATTGTTTGTGGTGTCCGTGCTTGCCCCTGTATCTGTTGATACTGAGCTTACGGCTGGCGCTGTTGATGGGGTTGGTACGCTGACATATTGCACGCGCATAGGGGCTGGGGTTTTGGGTTTTGAAACAAGGCTGCCCATTGGATTCTCCTTCTCTATAGGTTGATATATATGGATTTTAATTAAGTTTTGCTACGGATCGCTTTATATAGCTGCCACGGCGTTATCACCCAAAAACGGCGCAGGCCAATGATGCGTTTAACAGCTTCGACGCAGGTAAACAGCATCGGGGTCAGTGCCCGTTTTTCAGGGGTGAATAGCGGCACCTTCACGGCTAAACAATTTTGCTGTTCTATCCAGCGAATAACATTATAAGTCGCAGGCAAATCGTGGCTTATAATTTCAGTGTAATGGGCCATAGGATCAATACTCATCCATTTCTGGCCATCATTCAGCATGACGAAGCAATGCCGAAAACCGGGTTTTAAAAATTTAAGATACCAAATCTCACTAACGCCGGAGAAAATCACCCAGCACTGCATGGTTAGCGCTGAAATTCCGTAAAGACAGTGTCATTTGCCGAGGTCATAGCAAAAACCGGATAGTCTTCTGCGTCTGATTGATAAGGCTTCATCTCGGGCCAGTCGCTGGCCTTCTCGACAATGCCCTTGGCGATCAGCACTTCTTCCAATACTTCCATAGCTTCTTGCCATATGGTCGCGGCGCGCATTTCCCTTGGGTGGTAGCGGTCAGGTGCATATTGGCGCGCCCCGTAATGGCGCATCACCATAATATGGTCACGCAGCAAACGGCGGGTACGACGCAGGCGGTCAACAATTGTGAGAATATCAGATGGTAAGCACGGGCGGTTATGCCTGCCGGCACCTGCGCCAAAGCGTGCCCAATCAAGCAATGCTTGATTGGCGGTTATAAACCAAAACCATGCATCTTCTACGGATGAGAATTTATCAATAGTATCTGCGCTATTGACCACTGGATAGTAATTTTTCTTGCTCATGTCTTTCTCCCTTGCACACAAAAGGGACAAAATAAATACAACTGTTCCCTTTATGTTCCTAATATGTTATAGTTTTATTTGGGTGTCAAGTTAAAATATGATTTTTTTCCTATTTTTATTTCTCAACTTATATGTAAGACTAGAGATATGTACACACATGAAGAGATCTGGGGCGCGATTGACCGCCTTGCAAAAATATCTGGCTATTCAGCATCTGGCCTCGCGATAAAAGCAGGGTTAGACCCAACCAGCTTTAACAAAAGCAAGCGTATTCAACCCAATGGTAAAGCACGCTGGCCGTCAATGGAGAGCATCTCAAAAATCCTCGCCGTAACCAATACGGCGATGTTCGACTTTGTCAGCATGATGGAAAGCGGCACGCCCGCGACCACTGCCCCACACGCCACAAAACAAGCCATACCCGTATTAGGATTCGCACAAGCTGGGCGCGATGGTTATTTTGATACAGACGGCGCGCCGATTGTTGATAAATGGGGTGAAGTGCCCTTAGATAACTTTACCGGTGATGATTTATTCGCTCTGGAAGTGAATGGCGATTCTATGCTGCCGTTTTATCGCGATGGTGACCTTATTATTATATCCCCCGATGGCGCATTGAAAAATGGCGATCGTGGCGTATTCAAACTCGCCAATGGTGAAATCATGGTCAAAGAAGTCGCTCAGGCCACCAAATCAAGCTTTACGCTAAAGTCTTTTAATCCTGATTTTGATGATATAAAATTGGCGCGTAAGGACGTTCTTTGGCAAGGGCGCGTCGCATGGGTCAGCCAATAGTTTTTCTTTGCGTAGCTTGAAACTTTCCCGACCATATCTACGTTAGTTACTGCATTATCAAACCATAAAACACTTAAGGATTTTTAAAATGAAAACACCAACATCTATTATCTATAAAACCAAAGCAACGGCAACAGGCGGGCGTAATGGCACAGCCAAATCAGAAGATGGAAAGCTTGATATAAAATTAGCAAAGCCTGCGGAGCTTGGCGGCACTGGCGAAGAAGGCACCAACCCTGAACAATTATTTGCCGCGGGTTACAGCGCGTGCTTTATCGGCGCAACGCAATTTGTTGCCGGCAATGAAAAAATTGACCTTCCCGAAGGTTTCAGCATTACTGGCGAAGTCGGCATTGGCCCAACAGAAGGCGGTTTTGCGATTGACGTTGAGTTATTCATCAGCCTTCCAGGTATGGATAAATCAGCGGCGCAGGACTTAATTGAAAAAGCGCACCAAGTTTGCCCTTATTCAAACGCGACGCGCGGCAATATTGATGTGCGCCTGACCTTGGTTGACTAAATCTTATGCCTTCAGACATCCAAATTAGAAAAATAAACGCTGATGCTTTGCCCGATATAATGAATTTATATCGGGTTTTGCGTCCCGATTGGCAGCCCCGTCAAGGCGGCGAAGCGCAGCTTAATACGCACCCAAGCTATGGCGCATATACGGCAGAAGGCAAAATGGTCGGCTTTATTTACAGCTATTTTTTCGCGCCTGATATTTTAGAACTCGCCAATATATATATTGATGATACGCAGCGCGGAAAAAATATTGGCTCTCGCTTGCTCCACGCTTTTGAAGATGACGTGCGCAAGAGCGCTTTTAACGCTGTCTTACTGTTTAATTCAGCTGGCTATGAAACGACAACTCAAAAAATTTCAGCCGCGCCGTTTTATTTAAAGCATGGCTATCAAAATATCGCGACGACAGAACAAACGAAAATCTTTTTCAAAGACCTCTCAATTTAAGGTTTCGGCGGCTGGTGCTGGGGCGCTGTTTTCACATCAACTTTATTTGATAAAAACATTTTCACGGTGCGAATATAATCCTTATTGCCATCAGACATAACGGCGTGCCCTGCATTGGGGACGACATGTAACTGTGCGCCATTAATCTGTCCCTGCACTTCTTTCATATAGGCTGGCGTTGCCGTGTCATATTCACCGCAGATAATTTGCGTTGGCGCTGTAATGTTTTTCAAACGCGGGAATAAATCAACATCTGATAACGTGCCGCTATGGGTGAACTCACTTGGCCCCCACATGGCGTTATAAACGGCGCGGTTTGAACGCTTACCATTGGCGATAACGGCTGAAGGCGTCTTGGCCGCGCGGCTAAAATGGCGCTTACCAAAAAAGGCATCTGCAGCCTGATATTCAGGGCTACCCGTTGTACCGTTTTTCTCACATTCACGAATAGTCTTTTGCATTTCAGGCGGCAATTGGGCAAGCAGCGCATTGCAATCCTCCACCCATCTTTTGGTAGAGATTAGCGGCGCGGAAAATATTAAGCCCGCCACGCGATCTGGGTGGTTTAACGCAAACTCACCAATGATAACCCCGCCCCATGAATGACCAAGCAAGACAGCTTTCTCTATGCCTAGCGCATCGAGTAAATGTAGTGGCTCTTGTGCAAAGCGCTCCACCGCCATTAAATCATCATTAATCAGCGCGGGTGATAAATATGAGCCAAGCTGGTCATAGCCTAAAATCGGGCGGCTATCGGCAATGTCGTGCAATGCATCATACATGCCAATATGACAGCCCCCAGGCCCGCCATGTACCAAAACTAAGGGGGCGCGGTTTCTAAACTTTTCATTATGGGGGAGATAATAACGATAGCCGACCTCACCGCCATCAACAGCGATTTTTCCTGCTTTTTCCAATGAATGTTTTTTAATCGCCATGCTCTGCGCTCCGCTTTTTTTATTTATCATAACATATAGCCACAGCGTAAACTTTGCAAATTAATCATTTTTTGTTATGATAAAGCGTAAAAAAAGAGGGATAATATGAGCAAGACACACCAAGTATCAGACCGGGCACGCAATATTTTTGTGCTAGGCTTTGCCCTTATTTTGTGTTGGTTCATGTATGATCGGCTAAGCGTTATTTCCAACAGCACAGCAGAATCAGCGACTATTTTGCACTGTGAGAATAGCTGGACAAAAACACGTACAGGAACATCAACAACCTACCGTGATATTGTTGTATCAGCCCCCGTCGCGATGACCGAAGGTGGTCAAAAAGTCATTGGCACCGTCAAAGTCCCTGAAAAGACATGTGACAACATGATCGGTACAACCGCTAAGGTTTACGTACATAAAACACAGCCAGAAAAAAGCCGCATTAATAGCCTGTTACAATTTTGGTTATTCCCAGCCATATTTAGTTATTTAATATTTGCGATGCTTCTGAATGCTCACCGCCCTGTTATTGGCGCCCTTTGTACTTTGATCTTTATGGGCGGCGGTGCGTATCTTATTTGCGCAGAGCTGAATGTCCTGAGTTTAGGCAAACAAAGCGTAACAGGCAGCGCCAATAAATCACCCTCACAAATAGCCCTCGACCATTGTATTAAGCGTGACATGCTCGACAAAGACATTGCGCAGCGCGAAGATATAACGCGCCTTGTCTGCCAAAGCGATAAAATTAGCGATTTATCTTCTATTGCTGACCTCGTGAATTTGGAGGAGCTCTACTTACAAGGCCATAGCCTGACGAGTTTACAAAGCTTCGCCTATTACCCAAAACTCAAAAAGATATCCCTCGCGGGCAGTAATACGCTGCCCTCTACGCGCGGCATTATCAACGCCCCTAACCTTGAAGAATTTTACGCGAGCAAGGCAGGGTTCACTGATTTGGCTGAGTTTGATCAGCTTAAAAACTTAACCCATATTCAGGCCATGATGAATGAGATATCAGACATTTCGCCGCTCGCGCCACTTGATAAACTAGAAGAGGTTGTTTTGAGTTATAATCCGATTAGTGACATATCCGCCCTTGCCAATAAGCCTCACCTAACAGAGCTACAAATATATGCGAGTAATGTCACCGATTTAACGCCCCTATTTAGCAACATTAATTTAATGGTTGGCGGCGTAACAAGCACGGATGGCTACCCTTGCGAGCAAATTCTACATCTGAAATCGCTGCTTAAACCTGATGCACGTTTTCATGTGCCAGATCAATGCAAGCCCCCAACGGCGGAATAAGTAAAGCTTGCTAATCTACGCCCGAATCCAGTATCAGTTTAAAGTCGAACATAAAAAAACATGAGGCCTCGCCATGATTGATAAAGACGCTATCGCGCAACGCGCTGCGAAAATTCTGTTAGATACAAAATCTGTTTTGTTTAATGTCAAAGACCCATTTACATTAACGTCAGGCAAGCGCAGTCCCGTATATATTGATTGCCGCCGCCTGATATCCTTCCCTGACGCGCGCAAACAGTTAATGGATGATGGTGCAGACATGCTGCGCGAAGCGACAAAAGACAAGCCGCTTGAATTGCTTGCGGGCGGCGAAACTGCAGGTATTCCCTATGCTGCGTTTTTATCAGAGCGCCTTGATGTACCAATGCTTTATGTACGTAAGAAGCCCAAAGGCTTTGGCCGCATGGCGCAAATTGAAGGCCAGATGGATAAAGAAGGACAGAACGTTGCACTGATCGAGGATTTGCAAACCGATGGTGGATCAAAAAAGCTCTTTGTTGATGTCTTGCGTGATGCGGGCGCAAACGTTGAACATGCTTTTGTTGTCTTCCATTACGGTATTTTTGATGCGAGTGAGAAAAATATGAAAGATCTCGGCATAACACTTCATAGCCTTACCGATTGGTGGGCAGTGCTTAAAGTCGCTGAAGACATGCAATATTTTGATGCGCATACACTCGCCGAAGTAAAGAAGTTTTTACAAGCCCCAACCGCATGGCAGGAACAATTCCCACAAAGCGCTTAACGGCTTTCGTTTGGCCTTTTGATTTGTTATAGTTACATTATGAAACATATTCATTTTACCGCTGCGCCGCATGAAGATGCACAAAACGCTTTTGATGAACTGACCGCGCTATACGGTCAGGTAGATTTAGATAAGGCTGATGTCATCGTTCCACTTGGCGGTGATGGCACATTGCTCGATACCCTTCATAAAAAAGCGAGCAAAGACATTCCTGTCTTCGGCATGAATAAAGGCTCCGTTGGTTTTTTGATGAACCATTACGCGGCAGAGGACTTGCCCGTGCGCCTTAAAAAAGCGCAGCTTTATGAAATCCACCCGCTGCGGATGCGCGCAACGACCTGTGACGGCGAAGAATTTGAAAGCGTTGCCTTTAACGAAGTTTCGATTTTTCGTGCATCACGTCAGGCGAGTAAAATATCCATTTATGTTGATGACCATTTACGCATGGCAGAGCTTATCGCCGATGGCGTGATGGTGTCTTCCCCTGCGGGTTCAACCGCCTATAATTTTTCAGCGCATGGGCCTATTTTACCGCTAAGCGCTAACTTGCTTGCACTGACGCCCATCAGCCCCTTCCGCCCACGGCGCTGGCGCGGCGCGCTGTTACCGCAGCATCATGAAATACGCTTTGTCGTTAATGATCCTAAAAACCGTCCTGTCAGCGCAACGGCAGATTCCGTGGAAGTTAAAGACATACAGGAAGTGACTATATGGCAATCACGCAGCATTGAACGTCAACTTATGTTTGACCCTGAACAAAATTTAGAAGAACGCATTATTAACGAACAATTCGTGATATAGCCTTACTTACGTAAGACGCGGTCAAACGCGCCAGTTGATTGCGCCACATTTACCGTTGCCATATCCGCCACTTGCTGGGCGAAAGCCTTGCTTTTAACATCATCAGTGCTTTTTTCACTGACAACGGCAAAGGCGTGGCTTAATGATTGGTGAAAATAATCATAGCCTTGCGGACATAAAGCGCGAAATTCTTTTCCGCCCTTATCATACATTTTTGTATCAAACAGCGCCTTCAAGTCGCCGCCCTTTTTAGAAAATTGACGTACAACATCTGTCGCAATATCTCTATATGCTGCCATAATATTGAAATTCACATGTCCTGCGAAAGCATCTTTTGCAATTTTAACAATGTCATCAGCTTGCTGCTTTGCGCGCTCTGGGATGAATTCTGAATTATATTGCATGGCGGCCTCCGTTAATACTGCGTTGTGACTATATATAATTTACATAATGTTGTCAAGTTTTCAGCAGCTATAAAACAATGCATAGTTTGATGCACTGATAGACAGCTTCATTGACACGGCGCGCGTGCTATGTAATTTTCCTTCTATACAATACAGGGGAAAATTATGGACGAGAAGGTTATTATATTTCTGGATGCTGATGGCGTGGTGAACAACCATGACATTTTGTTTACCCTGCCCGATAAGCTTAGTGAAAAATTTAATGCGCAGGAAGATCATCCGCCATTAAGTCCGATTGCCGTTGGTTATCTAAATAGGCTGTGTTTTGATAACCCAAACATTCGCATTGTCTTTAGCTCTACATGGCGTACAAACCCGCAAGACGAAATTATATCCTGCTTTGAAAATGCGCATAAACGCTTATGCGCAGCATCCAAAATCAGGAACATCCCCTATGCAATTCAATTTGATGATACCGCGCCTGAAAGCTGGCGCACTCCCGTAAACCCAGATTTTTCAGCGCCGCGCGGATTAGAAATTGATAAATGGCTTGAAATTTACGCCACCCCAGAACAAAAATATATCATCATTGATGATGATGCCGATTTCTTCGCGTGGCATATGCCAAACTTTATACAAACCCATGGTTTTAACGGCATTACATTAGATGATTATTTTAACCTGTGTGATTTGTTAAAAACGCTTGAACCATCACCGCAATTACGTTTAGACCTAAAGCCACGCCCTTAAATTGACTGACAAAGAAACCAAGAGCATGAAAACGTCACAGAAAACAGCATCCATTTTACCCAGTATCGACAGCGCATTATATGATGCAAGCCTTTCGCTTATCACGGAAGACAGCGAAGAGAGCTATTTAGCGCAATATTGTGCCCAGCTTGGCGAAGATCATAGCGGCGCAGCGCAGGACATATTAATCGAAGACATTAACGACGATCTATACCCCCTACTGGATCAACACATACCAAACGGGCTTAAAGCTGTTTTTAAAGCCGACAATATTGCGCCGATCGCGGCGTTAGAAGGCCCGCATGGACGCTGCGTGTTTACCCAATTCAATATACCAACATACTGGCTTAACGCGCCCTATAATGCAGGAAAGCGCCTTGCTGCCGAACTCTACCGTGCTTGCGGGGCTAGCGCGGCTAAGTTATCCGCACATGGGCTGCGTGTTTCCCTTTCTAACATGGCTGAAGACACACAGCGCTTAGCACAATTTATGCTTGGGCTTGATGATGGCTACGCGGTGCTCGGTATTCCCAGTAAAGCAGGTAGCCTGCATGTCTTATTCGACCAAGGCCGCTTTAACATCACGCATTTTGGCCTCGGCATTCTACGTGGGGACACTAAGCCCTTATCCCCATATTTCACAGCGGAAGACCAGCATATATATGTGCTTGGGCGTGAACATGGGCATTTGGGACTCTCGGCCTATTTGAACGACGCACATAACGCCCAAGAAGGCGATGTGGCATCGGTCACTTTTGAACAAGAAATCATATTGACGCGCTTTATCGCAGAAATGCATGAACAGGGTTACCTTACAGCGTGCCAAAGCGTTTCTATTGGCGGCATTGGCCTTGCCCTTGGTAAAATGGCGATTGGCAGTGCCACCGGCGCGAGCGTTGGCGGCATTGGTAATGCCAGTTTTTGGTACGGTGAAGACCAAGGGCGTTACGTCGTTACAATCAAAACGGCTGAAATGGCGAAATTTGAAGTTGCGGCGCAAAAACTTGGCATAAGCTTGCTTGAAATTGGCAATAGCGAAGAAGACCGTCTGAACTTTAATAATCAGCAGATCAAGCTTTCCGATCTCGCATAGGCATAGTCGCATAATAATATGCGCTGAATTTTCTGCTTTGTTCTTGCTTTTTTGCACAAAAACTCCATATTGTTAGTTACATTAACACAATCAAATAAACTGTTTATATGCAGTTACGTTCTAGGTAAGGATCGACAACGATGGCAATGTCCGCTTCTGAAATTACAAATATGATAAAAGAGGCTCTTCCTGATGCCGATGTACGCATCGAAGATTTGCGCGGTGATGGCGACCATTATGCCGCCTATATTACATCAGCCGCATTTGAAGGTAAGTCACGCGTCCAGCAGCATCAAATCGTTTATGCCGCCCTGCAAGGTAAAATGGGAAATGAACTACACGCATTGGCCCTGCAGACTTTTGTACCAAATTCGTAATCATAAAAATTCACGACCAAACAAGGAAAGATAATCATGGAAAATATAATTTTTGAACGCATTAAAAAAGAAATCGCTGAAAACGATGTTGTCCTGTTTTTAAAAGGCACAGCCATTTTCCCACAATGCGGATTTTCTGCCGCTGTCGTGCAAGTGCTCTCTCAGCTTGGCGTTGCTTTTGATGATTTCAACGTCCTTGAAGATAACGACATTCGCGAAGGCATCAAAGAATTCAGCAACTGGCCAACAATCCCGCAGCTTTACGTTAAGGGTGAGTTTATTGGCGGCTGTGATATCGTGCGTGAGATGTATGAAACTGGCGAGCTTACTGACTTACTTGCAGAAAAAGGCGTGTCGTTTAACGCCGCGGCATAATATTTAAACACCGCAATTATTTTTCAAAGCGCGCACAGAGATAATTTGTGCGCGCTAATTTTTTTGCATCTTACTATCGCGGTGGATGGAACATGACAAAATCAGCCCAAAACCAATCATAGCGGAGAGCATCGACGTGCCGCCATAAGACACTAAAGGCAGCGGCGCGCCCACCACAGGCATCAAGCCCATCACCATGCCGATATTAATAAAGACGTAAAGTGAGAAATTCACCATTAGCCCCATCGTCAGTAGCCGTCCATAAGCATGGCGTGAAGACATGCCAATATATAACCCATATGCAAATAAGCAGCCCAGCACAAATAATAAGAATAAGCCGCCAACAAGCCCCCATTCTTCCGCCCACAGCGTGAAAATAAAGTCAGTCTGTTTTTCAGGCAGGAAGTTCAAACGGCTTTGCGTGCCTTCTAAAAAGCCCTTGCCCTCAATGCCGCCTGAACCCAAAGCAATTTTTGATTGGGTAATATGATAGCCCGCGCCCAAAGGGTCGGATTCAGGGTTGAGGAAGGTCAAGACACGCTGTTTTTGGTAACTATGCATGAAATGCCATGCCACGGGTATGGCCGCAACAGCAAGCGCCCCAGAGGTAATAAATATCCAAAGCGGCACCCCCGCCAAGAAAATAACCGACGCCCCTGCCATAACAATCATTAATGAAGTCCCCAAATCAGGCTGTAGCAGCACAAGGCTGACAGGCAGCAAAATAATCGCCAAAGGTGGTATCAGCATCCACAGGCGGCGCACATCTTCGGTAGATTTCAACGCATAAAAGCGTGCAAGCGCCATCACAACGGCGATCTTCATAAGCTCAGATGGTTGCAGCTTCATAAAGCCCAAATTAATCCAGCGCTGTGCCCCCATACCGACATGCCCCATAATCTCAACGATTAAAAGCAGTACTACTCCACCTGCAAAAGCCAAGAAAGACAATCTGAACCACCATTTAATATCAATAAGCGCGATGAAGAACATGACCCCAAGGCCAAATAGAAAGCGGTAAAATTGACGGTTCGCCCACGGGCCAACATTTCCGCCTGCGGCTGAATATAATGACAGCAAGCCAATCATCGTGACGACACAAATCAAAAACACCATGCCCCAATTCATGCGCTTTAACTTCAACAAGATTGTATCGCGTTCACCTGACAGGGATGATAAATGCCTCATATTACGCCCTCCCTATAAGCGCCGCTTGGCAGGGCGTAAATTCTTCAGCCCATCATTCATTGAAATTAAAGGCTTCGCCGCCGGATTAATTTTTTGCGCCATTAAAAGTAAATCACGCGCGACAGGAGCCGCTGCGGCAGAGCCACTTTCACCATGCTCGACCACGACCGCACAAGCATAGCGCGGGTTTTTATATGGTGCGTAGCCAACAAATAAAGCGTGATGGCGATGCTTCCAATCAAGCTCAGCCTGTGAAATCCCTGATAAGCGCTGCGCGGCGCTAATCCGGCGCACCTGTGACGTTCCTGTTTTACCTGCAAAGGCAAAGGCTGGGTTTTCAATCTGTGCGGCGCGCGCCGTGCCCAGTGCACCCATCATCACATTTTCCATGCCTTGCTTTAATACGTTTAAATGCCAAGGTTGCACATTCATTTTCTCCCATTTAGTCAAATGCCGCATTTCCTGCCCAACAAGCCCTGTCAGCCAAGGTTCTACAGCATAGCCGCCATTAACCATGCGGCTCGTCATCACCGCAAGCTGCAGCGGCGTTGAAAGCAAATAACCCTGTCCAATACTTGCAACAATCGTCTCCCCAGGTTGCCAGCGCGTGCCAAAGCGTCCGTATTTCCAGTCTTTATTGGGCACCAATCCTGGTCGCTCCGCGGGCAGGCCAATGCCGCATTTATGCCCAAGGCCGAATTGCTGCGCAACATCTGCAATTTTATCAATGCCAATTTCTGTTGAATATTTATAAAAATATGTATCACAAGACTGCCCAAGTGCATTGACCAAATTCATATTGCCGTGACCTGACCTTTTCCAGCAATGAAATCTATCTCGGCCCATATCATAGTGACCGGAGCAATGCTGCGTTTCCCGGTGATTTATGTGACCCGTTTTTAGCCCTGCGAGCGCCGTAATCATTTTAAATGTTGACCCTGGTGGGTATTGCCCTGAAATCGCTTTATTCGACAGCGGATGGCCTGGATTTGTTCGCCATTCCTCCCACACATCTAAAGGTAAGCCGCGCGTGAATAGGTTCGGGTCGAAACTAGGGAAAGACGCCATAGAATAAATCGCGCCGCTATGCACATCCATCACAACTGCGCTGGCACTAATTTCTTTGGATAGGCGCTCATAAGTATGGAGCTGTAATTCCGCGTCCAAGGATAACGTAATTTCTTTACCGACCATTGGCGGCACGCGGGATAGTTCGCGCACTTCGCGACCAACCACATTCACCTCAACTTGTGCCTGCCCTGCTTTGCCGCGCATCTCATGATCATAATATTTTTCTAGCCCATCTTTACCAATACGGAAACCTGGCAGACGCAAGACGCGATCCCCGCTAGCAAGCTCTGATTTATTCACCACACCGACATAGCCAGTGACGTGGGCAAACGCCTCTGCCATCTGATACTGACGAATATCACCAACTTCCACAGATACGCCAGCGAAGTCAGGTAAATTCACTTCTATCGCGGCGACTTCCTTCCACGTCAGCTGGTCTTTAACTTCCAACGGCAAATAACGCGCCTGTTTTTTAGACTGGCGTAGAATCTTTCTAATTATGCGCTCATCCAAAGTAATATAATCCGCCAGCTTCCACAAGGTGGCTTCTAAATCTTTGGCCTGTTCGGGAACAACAACGACGCGAAAATTATCATCATTGACCACTAATTTTTTCCCCGTGCGATCAACAATATTGCCGCGGCTTGGCGCGAGCATCTTTAAATCAATACGATTTTTTTCAGACAAGGTGTGGTACTTTTCACCTTTAACAATTTGCAGCCACGCCAAACGCCCGCCCAATACGGATAACAGCACAAGCTGCAAAGCAGAGATAAACAGCGCGCGGCGCGTATAGCTTTTTACGCTATCATGGTTTTGGCGTGCATTCGACTTACTCAAGCTTTTACGATTAATACGCTGGCTATGTTCTTTTATAAGCCCTCTCGACTTATTCTTTCTACGCCTACGCTTTTCAAACATTACTTAATATCCCCAGCACGCATATTCATTTGCGGCAACATTTTATGGACAAAATAAAGCAGCATTGCAATGACAGGGAATAAAAATATACCTGCCGCAATGTCATATAAGATAGCGGTTAATGTAGAGTGATTTAGGGTAAAATCAAAACTATATTGTGAAATGCGCACCAACAACCACAGCGCCGCATTTGCCACGCAGCTTACCGCTAAATACCCTAGCCAAACAACGAAGAAAGGCTGCTCATATAAAAAGCGACGCTGGCGACGAATAAACAAATAGAGTGGCAGAAGAACCAAGCAATGCATACCTAGCGCGCTACCATTGGTAATATCCATCGCGAGTGCAATGATAAAAATGATCAGTGGCGGAAATAAAGTGGGCCTATAAATCGCCCAATAGAAGATCGCCATCAAGGTAAATCCCGGCCTAATTTCACTTACAGCCGTCCAGGACAGGTAAATATTATCCAGTACAAACATCAACACAAGCAGCGCATAAGGCGCAGCAAGCTGTAAAGCATGGGGAATATTTTTCAGATTTAAATTCATAATGATAAAGATTTAGCACGCCGCCTAGCCATGCTCAAGCTATTGGTGCAGCTTGTCCAAAGATGCTTTAAGTGCAGGGTCTGTATATTTATTTACGATACGCACATATTCAGTATTGCCAAAGCCTTTTGACGTCTTGATAAAAACCTTACCAGATGCATCTTTTGCAACAAAACCAACAGGAAGCCCTGAAGGTATTAGGCCGCCATGGCCAGATGTAATCACCGCGTCACCGACATTGACCTCTAATTCTCTTGGTGTATGAAGTAGTTTCAATATGCCCGTATTATCACCAGCAATAATTGACGGCGTTTGCTGCTCTCCAATAATCACTGGCAAACGCGCGTTTGTATCACTCAGCAATAAAACCCGCGAAGCGTGATCCGCTGTTTCAATGATGCGGCCAATAACCCCGTTACGACCAATAACCGCCTGCCCCTTTGCAACGCCCTCGGCGCTACCCGCGGAAACGAGAATACTGCTGACATATGACTTCTTATTATCTTTTATTGTCCGCGCCGTAATGAAATCATAGCTTTCTGGGAGTTTTGTATCCATTAACTGGCGCAAACTTGCATTATCCGCCTTTAATTGCTGCGCAACTTGATACCACGATGTTAGACGCTGGTTTTCAAGCTTGAGTGCAGCGTTTTCAGCGCGCAAATGGCTTAGGCCACTAATTTCAGAAATGCGGTTCGCAACGCCTTGAATAGGCGCTGTCATCGTATTTAATACGGGAATAAATATATTAGATAAGCCGCCGCGCAAGGTATTAAGATGGTCAACATTCCAGCTGGTCAGCACAAAAAGTAAAAAAGAGCCGGCAATAAGCGACGTTGGCATATAACGCGCAACGCGTGCCCGCGCCATAAATAGGCCATAGCTTTTTACATTACTCTTTCTGGTTCTTTTATTCAAAATTATACTCTTACAACATAACGAAGATCATTCTATTACTTAGTATAGATGGCAAACGAATCGGCTGCAAATTATAAAAACAGCTTATTCCGAATAAAATTCACCTATAACAACATCTTAGAATATAATACGTAAGGATATGGTTAATAATGGCGCTTAATGACGTTTCTGAAGATGTGCTGTTCTTCTAACGCGTGACCTGTACCAAGCACAACACACGATAGTGGGTCATCTGCGATCGCAACAGCTAGTCCCGTTGCATGACGTAGCACCAAATCAATATTCCCAAGCAGCGCGCCACCACCAGTAAGGACAATCCCCTTATCAACAATATCCGCAGCTAATTCAGGCGGGGTATGCTCAAGCGCCACTTTCACAGCTTCGATAATCTGGCCTACTGGCTCCGACAAGCTTTCTGCGACCTGACGTTCTGAAATTCTAATTTCTTTAGGCACGCCATTCATAAGGTCGCGCCCTCTAATTTCCATCTGACGGCCCTCACCATCCGCTGGTGGACAAGCAGAACCAATTTCCTTTTTAATGCGCTCCGCAGTGCTTTCACCGATCAATAAATTATGAACGCGGCGAATATAAGCGATAATGGCTTCGTCCATTTTATCGCCACCAACACGCACAGAACGCGCATAAACAATGCCGCCCATAGAAATGACAGCGACTTCCGTAGTACCCCCGCCAATATCTATAACCATAGAGCCTGATGGTTCGGTAACTGGCAGGCCAGCGCCAATAGCGGCAGCCATTGGCTCTTCAATAAGCTCAGCCTTACTTGCCCCTGCGCTCAGCGCGGCCTCAACAATCGCGCGCTCTTCAACGGCGGTTGAACCAGATGGCACACAAATAATCATAAAGGGGTTCACGAATGAACGGCGGTTATGGACTTTGCGAATAAAGTGTTTAATCATTTCCTCGGTCACATCGAAATCAGCAATAACACCATCACGCAAAGGGCGCGTTGCAACGATGCTGCCGGGCGTTCTACCGAGCATTAATTTTGCCTCGTTCCCCACGGCAAGCACTTCTTTACCACCGCTATGTTGACGCGTTGCGACAACTGAAGGTTCATTCAGAACAATGCCTTTGTCACGGACGTATACCAGAGTATTCGCCGTACCAAGATCGATTGCCATATCTGCAGATAAAAAACCAAATAATTTGGAGAACATTGCCTTTGAGACCTTTGCTAAATAGGGATTCGTCGAATACACCTAAAACGATTAAATAGAACTGTATATAGATAGCAGAACGCGGCAGAAAAAAAAGCATTCTTTTCACAGTTACCATTATATATAAACACAAAAAACTCGCTTCGAATACAAAGCGAGTTATTGTTCAACCGCGTATCGTAAGACACGCAATATAATAATATGAATTAACCTTGGCGCGCTTTGAAACGCTTGTTCACTTTGTTAATTACATATACGCGACCACGGCGACGGATTACACGGCAGTTACGGTCACGGCTTTTTAATGTCTTCAGAGAGTTTGCAACTTTCATCGCTCTTCACCTTATAAGTAAATATGAATTCCAGAGGCGCAAACTATAGGAGCTTACAGCCGTTGTCAAACGAAAAATCAGAGTTTTTCCAAATAAAATTTTATAAAACTTTTATAAGACGATACCACCCGCACCGATGATTATAATGATGATATAACATAAATGCGTCAGATTATGCGCTTCTTGGTCAATGCCTAACGACACCCAAAAAGCTTTATCTTTTTCGCTCCATTGTTTTTTTAACGTCAGTACAGCTTTTATGCGGTCAATAAGGCCATGCACAAAAAAGTCAACAATCGAGAGCCACCATAGCGCCGGAAAAAACAGCAAACATATAATCAACGTACCACAGCTGTGAATAGCCGCGTGTGCAGCCAGCGGCGCGTAGCCATCCAAGCCTTTTTTGCCCCTATTCAGCGCCATCCATGCATTATTCAATAAAAAGTCACAACTCACCTGCTTTAAACGAAAGCTTAAATACAAAATGATGATGCCCAGCGCTGTCATTTATCGCCCTTTAACTTTTTATTTTCTTTGCTCTACTATACTATATATACAGATTTTCTTATTTTATTAATAGTATAGTAAAACTATTCAACACATTATTAATATAAGATATTTTTGTTTCATTTTAATTTGTGCATAGCGTGGGGGCATATTATGACATCAAATTCAGGAGCAATACGCCAAATCAAAAAAGGCGAGTATATTCTACGTCAAGGCGAAGCTGGCGAGTTTGCCTATATTATAGAATCCGGACAAATTGAAATGATCATCGAGCTGAGCGATGGCACCAGAAAACATGTCATTGAAGGCGCTGGATGCTTATTTGGCGAGCTTGCACTGCTCGCCAACACAAAACGCGCGGCATCTGCTGTTGCTTTAGAAGACACGACGCTTATCTGCATTACCCGCGAAGATTTCGCACGCCGCATCGATTCCGCAGACCCGATTTTAAAGCTCATCACGCAGAACCTTGTGCGTTATTGCCAGCACCTGCTTGACCGCAACAGCGATGAATATCTCAGCCTGTTTGAAGGGCTTGAAATAGATAGCGTTTCTGCCGGAAGCAAACAAATAGAAGAAGCGCCGCAGACACAGCGCCCCCCTCAAGAAATCGCCCATTCGAGTGAACTAGTCTCCACAATGCGCATGGAGCACGCCCTTGGTTACGCAATTGAAAATAAAGAGCTTGAGCTTTATTATCAGCCCATCATCAATTTAAAAACATTTGAAACTAGCGGTTTTGAAGCCCTAATGCGCTGGAATCACCCTGTGGATGGCATGATTTCGCCCAATATATTCATCCCCCTCGCCGAGGATACCGGACTTATTGAAAAACTCAGTGAATGGGCCTTGCACGAAGCAACAGAGGCACTTGCGCGCATTCAAAAACTATCTGGTGCGCCTGATAACCTTTATATAAGCGTAAATTTTTCTAGCCATGATCTGAGTAAGCCGAGCTTCTTATCTGAATTAACGCAGGCGGTAAAATCAACCCATCTTAGACCTGGTCAGGTCAAAATTGAGATTACTGAACGTCTGCTTATTTTACAGCCAGAAGTCGCGGCAAAGACATTAAAGGATTGCCGCGATGCTGGGTTTAGTATCGCAATAGATGATTTCGGCACAGGTTATTCGTCACTCAGTTACCTGCAAGACTTCCCCATAGACACCTTGAAAATTGACCGTGCTTTTGTCAAAAAAATGGTCGCGGACAGTACCTCAGAAGAGCTTGTGCGTACAATCATTCACTTGGGCAAAACCCTTGGTATGGATATCATCGCAGAGGGCGCGGAGACTATTGATGAAGTGCAAAAGCTCATCGCGCTCGAATGCGATATGGTACAGGGCTATTACTTCTCCCCGCCTATGGAAGAAAGCAAAGTGAGTGATTGTTTCCATCAGTGGGCGTTGAGTGCATAGATAAAATTTTATATGTATTCAATATAAATACGTCATAAAAATCACTAATTTTAAATCTTTATCCGCCATACTGGTAAAGTGGATAAAGTTTAGGTGAGAGAAAAAACGTTACAGCAGCGCGCTATAAAACAGAACAAAGTTCAGTTATAATAATGCTTATGCGCGGCTTATTCGTTTTTCAGGGATATGAAAATGACAGATAAACAATCAAATAATACAAAACTTCTTGATGACAGCCACTCAGGCAGCATTGATTTTTCGGGCATAGCCCCCGCGCAGGCACTGCACATTAATATAAATGGCAGCGATACTGTGACAATCAACACGCGCCAAGCCTTAGCACAGGGACGCTTTATACAAGACGGTACAGATTTACACATCGATTTCCAAGATGGACAAGATATCATCATCCATGATTATTTTTTACAGGATGATGCCCCTGACCTGCACAGCACATCAGGACAAAGCCTGTCTGCACATTTAGTAGATTCATTCCTTATCAATAAAAACATCAATTACGCGCAGGGCGAACAGCTTATGTCGGATGAGAACAGCGCCCAGGCCATCGGGCAAATCACAGAAGCTACAGGTGAAGTACGCATCACACGCACCACAGGGCAGGAAATAAAAGCCGAAAACGGCACATTAATTTTCCAAGGCGACATTATTGAAACCGCCGATAATGGCGCAGTAAATATTATATTTGCCGATGAATCTAGCTTTGCCATATCCAACGATGCCCGCATGACGATTGACGAGTTCATCTTTGACGCGTCAAGCCTAGAAGGCATTTCTAATTTTTCCATGCTGCAAGGCGTGTTCATGTATACATCGGGCAGCATTGGTAGCAGCGACCCAGATGATGTGCATATTGATACGCCGATTGGGTCTATTGGGATACGCGGTACGGTTCTGGTCGGCACTATAACGCCAGATGGTACAAATAGTGAAATCACTGTTATTGAAGGCGCTATTGTCGTCAGTAATAATACAGGCGAACATGTGTTATCGGAACAATTTGATACCGTACAATTAAACAGCATGGATGACACTATTATTCAGATAGGCGTGCGCGATGCACAGGATGTTGCCGCCCGCACCCAAGGCATCCAAGGCGTTGCTGGCGGATTTTACAATACGCTGCAGCAAAGCGGTGAAGCTCAATCGCCCGATAATGCTGATGGGAATACTGGCAACAGACAGGCAGAGCCGAATGAAGATGGGTCAAGCGAAGCCGCAGCGCAGCAATCCCCTGCCCTTGACGGTAGAACAAGCGAGCCGCCGCTGCCTAGTGATAGCGGCACATTCAAACCCACAAACCTAAAAGAAAACATCGAAGAAAGCGGCGCGGATAATTTGCGTGGCATTGCCCCACAAGCGGGCGACACTATAGATTCAGATGGCACGACAGGAACGCAGCCAGCAGGACGCACACCGCCGCCAGCGGGGTCAGAGCCAACGCAGCCACCACCCAGCGTGTTAAGACCTGCGCCAACCGATACGCATACAGATTCCATTCCAGCGCGCATTAATTTAAACGCCCCTGACGGCGCAATTAACGCGCATAAAATTTCAGGGCTGCGTGCAGGAGATCAGTTTGGCGCGGTGATTACGAGCGTCCATAACGCAACGACAGGTTTTGATGATCTGGTCTTTATCCGCGGCGCGCATAGCGCGACGACAGCAGGGAATTTCACAACCTTATCAGGCAGCGCTACACTTGGCGCCAATATCGACCTGAGCAGCAATAGCTACGTAGACTTTACAGATAATAGCGCGAACACATCGCGCGAGAACGCCACAGCGGCCATAAGCGGTGATTTTGATGGCAACGGCATTAATGAAATCATCATCAGTACAGCGCAAGGTTCAAACCCCTCATCGGCGCTTGAAGGTGATGGCCTACTGCATCTTTATGAAACAGATGGCAACGCCGCAGGCGGCTACGTTAATTATAGCGGCGCCGTTGCAGCAGATGGCAATCAGCAACTTTTTGGGCAATCCATCGCCAATATTGGCGACCTTAATAATGATGGCTATATAGATCTCGCCATCGGTGCGCCTGGCGTAGGCGTTGATACAGGCCGCGTACGCCTAGAGCTTAATGGCTCCGACCTCTTAAACGTTACCGAAACCAAAAATTATAGCGGTATGACAACGGGGGATTATCTTGGTGGCGTAGTTAGCGGCCTTGGTGATATAGATGGTGACGGTTATGACGATTTCGCCATGGGCGTATATGACGGCATGTTAGACGGCAGCGCCGTGACATCGAACCTCAATGCATTTTATATTATTAGCGGTGACCGCCTCTCTAGCAATTTTGATACATTAGGCGAAGGACTGCGCGTTGATGGTAACACTGGCTTTGCCCGCCAAATTGCCGGCTTAGGTGACGCCAATGGCGACGGGCTGAACGACATTGCGGTCAATGAATGCACAACAGGCGTAAAACTTCTCTACGGTAAATCATCACTGGGCACAGGCAATGCATCGCAATCAACATTCACACAATTCAACATTGATGTTGGCGCAGATGGCTACGCCGTAGAAGGCTTAAACGCCGCAGGTGATTTTAACGCGGATGGGCATAGCGACTTTGTCGTGATGATGCGTAACGGCTTAGACGTAAAACTAGCCATTATTTTCGGCGCTGATAACCTTGCAGGTGTCAATGCTGATTTAGCATATTTAGAAAGCCATTCAGAAGTGGCATATATGATTAACTACACATTAGATTCACTGCCAGGCGCTGCCTATAAAATGGATTTTGCCTATGGTGATTATAATGGTGATGGTTTTGATGATTTAGCCATATCTGACCCAACGCAAGACAGCGCCTATATTATTTCAGGCGGCGCGGTTGGGCATGCGGGGGCGCATTACTTGTCAGGCAATAATTTAAGTGCCTCTGCCAATGACCAAAAGTTAACGGGCACCGCGCTTAACGATACGATGCAGCAAAACGGAAAAAGCGGCTTATCCTTTAATGGCGGCGCAGGACTTGATAATTTCATACTAGATAATGCAGAAAATGCTAGCATTTCGAATTTCTTCCAAATTGATGGCGGCGGCGGCGTTGATCGCATCACCCTTGATGGAGGGCAAGGCAGTATTGATTTTTCAAAAATCAACCAAAACCAAATTCAGCGCATTGAAGAAATTAACGTAGGCAGTGGCAATAATCTAAAATTTAATGTGCAGCAAATCTTTGACATGCTAAAAAGTAGCGATACAGCTTCGCTTAAAATCACTGCGCTGGATGCTGGCAGCACGCTGACCATTGAATCTTCAGGCGATTATACAGATGACCTTAACGGCATTGCCGACTCGCTTGAAACCCTGACGGCGGCAACGGGCCTAGCGCCAACGCTAACTGGCGGCTATCAGCAATACGATATTGGTGGATATGAGTTATTCATCGATGCTGATTTTGCCGTGGCGACCACACAGAAGATATAAAATATCTTGCATAGCGATGTTATTTAGAACGCGCCTCATAAACGCCGTCCCAGTACTGGGGTAAATCGGCATCTTGCAGGGCATCCATACGCGCCTTTAAAACATCATAAAACCCGTCAAGGTTTACAGACAATTCTGCGGCAAGCTGACTGCAGCTTTCTATGCTTTGACGCGCCGTATTCCATTGCTGCGCGCGATATGCTGACAGCATTTTATTATGCGCCCCCTGCAAGGTGATAAATGCTTCACTTTGCGCCATGCTTTCATCACCCAGCAGCGTGTAGATTCTGGTCGGCGCGCTGCGGCCTTTGACACGCAGTAAATCTAATTCAAGCAAGGCCAGTCTATTTACACCATTTTCAGCGATGCAGCCTTCACCTAATATAATATCAACGCGATACGCTTTTGTCTGCGCTTCAAGGCGCGAAGCCAAATTCACAGAATCGCCCAAAGCTGAATATGCAAAGCGTTGATCTGATCCCATATTCCCAACGGCAGCGAGCCCCGTATTTATGCCTATACCTGCGGCTAATCGTGGCGCACCAGGCTTGTCCTCTATCCGCAGCGTATTAAGTGCATCCAGCTGCGCAATCATTTGCAATGCGGCCTTACACGCATTGAGCGTGTGGTATTCATCATCAATCGGCGCATTCCAAAACGCCATAATCGCGTCGCCCATATATTTATCAATTGTACCGCGATGCTCCATAATGGAAGTTGAAAGCGGGGTGAGGAAATCATTCATTAGTGAAATAATTTCATCTGGCGTCAGCGCTTCGCATATTGTAGTAAAACTGCGAATATCAGAAAACATGGTGGTGATAATTTTTTCCTCACCGCCCAGTTTTAATTTATCAGGATTTTGGGTGAGCTGTTTCATATAGCTTGGCGATATATAATGTTCAAAAGCATGGCGCACCTCTTTACGTTCACGCTCTGACAAAATATAGCTCAGCCCCACCGCCGTCACATAAACAAGAAACAAAACAATCGCAGGATATGCACCATCAATCAGCAACCCATATTGCACATATCCAATATTACTCGCCGCGAATAATAGCGCCACCCCGCCCAACATAGTAATCGTCTGCCCAATCAAGGCTGAACGTAAGAAGGTTATGATTACCAATAACGCCAAGATAATAAGCGTCCCCTGCTCCGCATAGACAAGGCTTTGCGGGCGCTTGAGATACTGCCCTTGCAGCACTTGGTCAACAATATTCAAATGCACTTCCACTCCTGGCCGGTGCGGGCTTAATGGGGTTGAACGAATATCTTTTAGGCCAATGGCCGATGTGCCCACCAATACGATTTTATCTTTTAAGCGCGCGGCATCAACTTTACCGTTCAGCACATCATAGGCAGATATATACCATGCAGGGTTTGGCTTCGCATACCAGACATAAAAATCACCCTCATCATCAACGGGGAGCGTGTATTTCCCCCCTGCCCCTTCAATGTGGTATTGCCGGTTACCTTCGCCGCCAAGGTAAACATTACGCCCACCGACAACATAGCGCAAAAGTTCTGAAGCCAATGATGGATAGAAAAAATAATGTTCTATTTTCTCAGCATCTACACGAATATTCTTCTTCTGTACGCCCATAATGACAGGCACGCTGCGATAAATACCATCCGTATCAGGGGTGGCATAGAAATGCCCTTCCCCATAGGCGAAGCGTGATAAAATCGGGTAATTTGCCACGGTGTCAAAAGGATAAACATAGCGCTCAACTCCCCCCTGATGTTCAATGCCAATTTGTGCTTTGGGGCGCGGTGTATAACCGAACGCCCCTTTTTCGCGGCGGTCTTCAAAATTAAGGCCGAGCACGACATTGCCTGCGCTGCGCACGGCGCGCGCCATAATTTTATCATGGCTTTCTAGGCGCTTCATTTCATCAAAAAGTATGCTGTTTGCTCCGCGGCTTTTCCATGACTTAATAATTTGTTCTGGCGATGTGTTATCAGCCTCGGCAAACACCATATCAAAGCCCATGACTTGTACATCATATTCTTTAAGTTTGCTGATTAAGTCGGCAACAATAGGGCGCGGCCAAGGCCACTGGCCTAATTCTGGCCTATCGAGTGATTTTTCATCAATATCCAATATTACCACTTGGTCGGATGCTTTGCGCGGATAGGTTTTATTGAGGTTATCAAACAGGAAATTCTGTATTTGCAAACGATAACCATACTCACTGCTTTGGACATGCAGCCCCACCACAAGCACTGCGAGCAAAGCAACAACATGCAAAGGAAGATAGCGTTTTAAGAGCGACCATAGCACGAATTATCTCTCCCTGAATGCGCGGTCTTTTAAGCGCAGCACAGGACGCAGCAAGTATGATAAAATCGTTTTACGTCCTGTAATAATATCAATATCTGCAAGCATACCTGGCGTAATGGGTAATTTATTCGCGGCGTTGCCGAGGAAATTTTGATCCGTTTCCACTTCGACCTCAAAATACACATTACCTTCGCTATCAGAAATGGTTGATGCACCGATGCGAGAAACCTTACCGTTTAACAAACCATAGCGCTGCGCATCATAAGCGGAAATTCTGACCTTTACCTTTTGATCTAGTGAAATAAAGGCAATATCATTTGGTGAGATTTTCGCGCTAATTTTCAAATCATCACCCATGGGGACAATCTCAATTAATGGTTTCGCAGGTTCAATCACCCCGCCAATCGTTTTAATCGATACCGCATTCACAATGCCTGCTACTGGCGCGCGCAGCGATGAACGATCAACCACATCATCAATGGATTTGAGAGCCTCTTCTAAGCCCACACGCTGCGTTTTTACTTCGCCCAATTCGCCTAAAGCCTGCGTGCGAAACATGTCTTTCTTTTGCTTTGCTTCTAGGGATAGCGCGTTAATCTCAGCTTTAAGGCCGACTGCTTTTTCTTGTGCTTCGTTCAAATTGCCGCGCACTTCATTAACGCGGCGCTTGAGGCGCGTTAAATCTAACTTTGACATGGCGCGGCTTGCCACCATTTTTTCTGTGGCGCGCAGTTCTTCATTAAGCAATGCAAGGTTTTGGGTTTCTTTTTCAATGACGGCTGCATTTTCTGCACTATTCGCCACGCTTTTTTTGCGGCGATCTTCAAAAATAGATACCGTATTGGCAAGCTCTTCTTGGCGCGAGTGGTATAGGCTGATTTCATTTTCGACAAGCGTTTTATTTTGTTCGGTTACGGCGTTAGACACGCTAAATTCTGTGCCATTAATTTCGGCTTCTAAGCGTGCCTGTTTGAGTTTTAATGCGAATAACTGCGCCGCGCCGCCGCGGGCTTCTGATGCAAAAGCAAGGTCAGATACACGCAGCAAAACCTGTCCTTTTTCTACGCGGTCGCCTTCTTTGACTAAAAGCTCTTTTAAAATGCCACCTTCTAAACTTTGGATAATTTGCGTTTCTTGTGAAGGGATAACCTGCCCTGAGCCACGGGTCAGTTCATCAATTTCAAATAGTGAAGCCCAGAGCGTAAAGATAACCGCCAACGCAGCGATCAATAATAAAAACAGGCGACTTGTCGTGCTGGCGCTTAAAGCGCGCGCTTCTTCAACGGCATTCATATATGCGATTTCTGATTTATTGCTCATGCATCACCGCCTTTCGCCGCATCCGTTGATACGCCGCTTGAAAGCTCTGAGATCACTTGCGCTTTCGGGCCATCCATAATGATGCGCCCTTGTTCAACAACGATGATACGATCAACAATTTCAAGCAGCGATAAACGGTGCGTAATCAGCAGCAAAGTTTTATTGGCTACCTCGCCGTTTATATGGGTGACGAACGCATTTTCCGCCTGCACATCCATCGCATTTGTCGGTTCATCACAGACATATAAATTTGGTTTGGTCAGCATGGCGCGGGCGAGCGCTACAGCTTGGCGCTGACCACCACTCAGGGCGCAGCCGCCCTCACCCACTGGGGCATCAATGCCCAATGGATGCGTTTTGATAAAATCATAGACACCTGATATTTGCGCGACTCGCAAGATTTCTGCGTCCGTGGCTTCGATACGTGCCGCGGTAATATTATCGCGGATCGTACCGCGGAATAATGTTATGTCCTGAGAAATATACGCATAATCACGGCGCAGATCCGCAGGGTCAATTTGCGCTTGGTCGCTTTCATCAATCAGTATTTGTCCGCTTTCAGGTTCATACAGCCCCATAATCAATCGCGCCAAGGTACTTTTCCCTGAACCTATGCGCCCGATAATCGCCACCTTCTCGCCGTGTTCAATTGAAAAAGACACGCTATCTAATACTTTGCGTTCAACATGCGGGTATGAAAAGCTGACATTATTAAAGCGCAATTTCCCTTTAATATTCGCGCGGTGCATAAAGGTTTTATCTTTCGGACGCTCTACCTCTTTGTGCATAATCGCCGTGATGGTTTCAAGCGCCATACGCGTTTGATAAAAACGTGACATTAAGCTCGCGAATTGGGTCATTGGCGCAATGGCGCGACCCGATAAAATTACCGCCGCAATAAGCCCGCCCATAGATAAGACATTGTCTTTGACCAAATACATGCCGTAAAGGACAATCAAAACTGTCATAATTTGCTGACAATAATTGGCAATACTTACGCCTAAATTCGACAAATAACGGGCATTTTGTGCATAGCGTGCCATATTTCCCAGATGTTCAGTATAAAGGCTGCGCAGGCGACGATCAGCGCCGATAGCTTTCACCGTCTCTAGGCCGTTAATGGTTTCGATTAATACGCCGTGGCGCTCTTCGCCTGAGCGCATGGTTTTAATGACATCCTTTTTAATGGCGATTTGCAGCACATAGCTTGTCGCAAGGATCACGATAATCACCAATAAGGGCACAATCGCCACTGGCCCTGCGATGAGCCAGATGACTGCAATAAAAAACAGTGCAAAGGGCAAATCAACGCAGCTTGCAATCGTCGCAGATGTAAAAAAGTCGCGTACGGAATCAAATTCTTTGAGCATACTGGCAAACACACCGCTCGATTGCGGACGCTGCGCGAGCTTAATGTTGAGGAGCTGATCAAAAATGCGTGAGCCCACGAGCACATCCATTCGTCGCCCCGCCAAGTCAATCAAACGTCCACGCAATACGCGGACAAATAAATCAAAACTAAAGACGATAAACACGCCAATCGCCAATGCCCATCCCGTTTCTATCGCAAGATTGGGGATTACACGGTCATACATGTTCATTATAAAAATGGGTGATGCGAGAGCGAAAACGTTAATAAGTATCGCCGCGACAATCACCAGACGATATGTTGGAATATTGTCTTTAAAATACGTCCAAAACCATGCTTTTGATAAGTTAGCCGCCTGCGCATTATCAAGCAAATCTGTACTTATTTGTTCTCGTTTAAACGCAATAAAGCGTCCGCTGTAATCATCTGCAAGGGCTGAAAATTTAAGCGTTTTCTCATCATGGCTAATTGGGTCAAATATTTTGGCTTCATCGCCATTTTTTTCAATCAGCACGTAAGCCGCCTGATTTTTACCAAAGACCATAACGGGGTAGAGATGCGCAGATACATCGCTTAATTTATTTTTAGTGAATATATCGGCGCGAAACCCTGCATTTTCAGCCGCTTCAACAATGGTCTGCGCCCCTGCATTCGCGCCTAATCCGCCGCTTAAACTCTGCGCCAAGGCAGATACCGTGCGCGCATGACCATGATATGCCGTGATGAACGCCAGACAGGTTAAAAATATCTGTGATGAATCTTGCTGGTCACTACCCATATAATTTTTAGCCAACATATTATTTTAAAACAAAGAATCGCACTTCTTCTATAATCTCAGCTAAGTATAAAGAATTGCTTAAAACTGCCTATTCAGATTTTGGGCATAATTCAGCGCCAGCATGTTTACCAGATTTGCCTTTATGCGTATGCTCTTGTTGATGGTCGCAGAAATCTTCTATTTCTGGTTCATCGTCTTTTAATGTAGGGATTTCCTCTATCGCGGCGACTTGCGGTGTAAGGCGGCTATATAATGCGCCCATGGCGCTGAGCACCATATAATCGCTATTATGCTGCGCGTAATCTAATTGCAGTTTTTCAAGCCCTAATGCGTAATGCTGACTATGCGCCTGCATTAATTGCAGCAAGCTCACTTTACCGCCTTCAAATTGGTCGCGGCGCGTATTCATTAATGCCTTAGCAAGGTTCAAGCGGCGCGTTGTAATGGCGTGCTGCGCCGCGATTTTATCTTTCATGATCCACGCTTCACGAATATTATTGATGATCGTTAGTTCATTATCTTTACGCTGGGCGAGGCTTTCTTGGTAAACTTTGCGGCTTTTTCTAAATTTCGCGGCTTCAACGCCGCCAGTCGACAGTGCCCAGTTGAGCTTCACAACGGCGCGCGCATCGGTGACTTCGCCGCCAATAATGTCTTCTTGTTCTTTTTTATAATAAGAAAGCTCACTATCAATTTTTGGGAAGAAGGCCGAGCGTTCAACCAAAGAATCATGCCATGCCGCATGAATATTTTCACCGGCAGCTAAAATTTGCGGATGATTTTGCAGCGCCCAGCCAATCGCCATATCAACGTCTTCGGGCATATTGAGCATTAAGTTTGGCTGCGTTAGCTCACCAATCGGTGCGCGCCCCGTCATCATGCGGTAACGTGCCAAAGCCGATTTATTCTGGCTTTCAATTTCACTTTGCACAGCCTGCAAATCAGCCAAAGCATCACGCGCCTGTGTTTGGTCAGTACTATCCACTGCGCCTTGCTCAACCAGAACAGAGAATTGTGGCTCATATTTACTTAACGCCGCTTTTTGCTTTTCTAAGAAAGCGAGGCTTTCGCGCGTGCGCATGACATCCATATACGCCAGCACAGTTTCACTGGCGAGCATTTCACGGACATCTTCCTTAGAATAATGCGCCGCCGCTTCGCGCCCATCTGCTGCGCGGTTTTTATTAATTGTGCCAAGGCCGTTAAAAAGATTTTGGGTCAGCGCGATATTGCCTTCGCCAAGCCATGAATATCCTGAGCCGCGAGTGACGCTTAAACCGCGACTGGTCGCGTTATCACCATAAATGCGCCCAACCGTAGCGCCGCCACGTAATGTTGGAAAAAATGCCGCGCGCTGTTCCTTGCGGTCTTGTTCGGCTTGTTCAATTTGTAAAATTGCGATTTCATGGCGTGGGTGATTAGCAAGACTTGCCTCCACGGCTTCAATCACGCTTTCTGCCGATGCCTGCGTCACTGGGGACATAGCAAAGATCGCACTAGACAAACCCAGCGCAATTATGTACGGTATTGACGTAATATTTTTATAAAAAGGCATCATGCAAAAACAATCAATCGGGATATTTAAGTCGGGATAACTTTGGCTAGAACAAACCACTCCCTTGATTCTAAAGCAGATTGCTATAAGCCGCAAGCATTGCTTGCAAATAAATTTGGGTCAACCAAATTATTGAACAGGACATGAACGCGGGAGAACGCATGGCTGACCCTATCAGGACGCAAAACGAATCTGACTTTTCAGAGACTGATTCCGCGCCAAAAGCGCCGCCCTCAAAAATAAAAAACGTTTTTAAAAAGGCGGGAAAAACCCTCGTTTACGCACAAATGCTATATAAGACCTCATCTGTTCCTGAAAAAATCGCCCTGCAATGTGGTATCCAAGCGGCATTTTTTATTCCGCTTAACAATATTGTTGGCTGCTACTTGCTTTATGATGACTATAAAGCCTATAAAGCGAAGAAGCATCAAAAGCCAGAACCACTCCCTTTTGTCTGCACGCAATATTTTAATGATGTCGCGCTGGCGCCGCTGCCGTGCAAGCATGTTCGCCTCACCACAAGTGAGGACAGCGCCGCGCCGCTATTTGATAATGACATCATTATTAATCATCATTACTTCCTCGCCCCGCCGAAAAATTCGCGGTCCCCTAAAAAGTAAATTTATTTGCTGAAAACTGCGAAATACCCTCTTCACAAAGTTCTTTATACGTGTATGTTATAGGCAATCCTGTAATTAAGCCGTTGAAAGACTATGCTTTGCATAATTTTTTGGCGCAATTTTAACACCAAAGTGAGGTTTGCTGTGGGCCTAAAGATTGCCGTATTAAAAGAATATGCAACGCATGAGAAACGCGTTTGTGCCACCCCTGATAGTGTAAAGAAATACATCGCTGCGGGCGCCGCTGTACAAATCGAATCAGGTGCAGGTGATTCATCACATATTAGTGACGATCAATTCAAAGCCGCTGGCGCAAAAATCGTCAAAACACCAGAAGACGCGGTAAAGGGCGCAGAAATTGTGCTTTGCGTACAATTTCCCAAAGAAGCCACTTTGAAAAAAATTCAGAAAAACGCCCTTCTTATCGGCCTGCTTTCACCTTTCGCCAATAAAGCTGCTTTGGCGCTTTGTAAGAAGCAAAATATTACAGCCATGGCGATGGAAATGGTGCCGCGCATATCACGCGCCCAGTCAATGGATGCATTGTCATCACAGTCTAACCTTGCCGGTTACAAAGCCGTGCTTGATGCTGCAGAGCACTACCCGCACGCTTTCCCACTAATGATGACCGCCGCGGGCACAGTTGCACCAGCAAAAGTCTTTGTTATGGGCGCAGGCGTTGCAGGATTGCAAGCTATCGCAACAGCAAAACGCCTTGGCGCAATTGTCAGCGCAACTGACGTTCGCCCCGCCGCCAAAGAACAAGTCGAATCGCTTGGCGGTAAATTTGTTGCGATACAAGACGACGAATTTAAAGCCGCAGAAACTTCAGGCGGTTACGCCAAAGAAATGTCGGCTGAGTATAAGAAAAAACAAGCAGCTTTGGTTGCCGAGACTATTGCGAAACAAGATATCATCATCACCACCGCGCTTATCCCAGGGCGCCCAGCGCCAAAGCTTGTTGATGAAGACATGATTAAATCAATGCGCGCAGGCAGCGTGATTGTCGATATGGCTGTTGAAGCTGGCGGTAATGTTGCTCTTGCCAAATATGGTGAAGTTGTTGAAAAGCACGGCGTTAAAATTATTGGTCATGCCAATATGCCTTCGCGACTTGCTGCGGACAGCTCTGCGCTTTATGCGAAAAACCTGTTGAATCTTGTGAATCTGATTGTCAAAGACGGCGCATTAGCCGTTGACTGGGAAGACGAAATCGTCAAAGGCATGAGCATCTGTAAAGATGGTACATGGCTAAAAGAAGAATTTGGCGATACCAAAGCAGCCACTAAGCCTGCCGCCAAAAAAGCCGCCGCGCCGAAAGCAGCACTAAGCAGCACAGAAACAAAACCTGCAACAAAGAAACCTGCTGCGAAGAAAGCGCCGGTTAAAAAAGCGCCAGCAAAGAAAACGGCTACGAAAAAAGCCCCCGCAAAGAAAACAGCGACAAAATCTGATAAATAAGATCAGCCGATAAGAAAAGAAGGATAAAGACATGTCTGAGACAGCATCAAACAGTATATTAGATCAAGCTTCCGCATTGGCTGAAAGCGCGAAGACACTTGCAGAGCAAGCGAAACAGATAGCCATTGAAGCGACGCAAGCAGCGAGCCAAAGCGGTGGTGACAGCTTCCTTGTCAACGGTCTGACCGTATTTATTCTGGCTTGTTTCGTTGGTTATTACGTTGTTTGGAAAGTAACGCCTGCGCTGCACTCTCCGCTTATGGGGGTCACCAATGCGATTTCATCAGTGATTATTGTCGGCGCGTTAATCGCTGCTGGCCCCGAAAATGGCGGCATCTCAAAGTTTCTTGGCTTCCTCGCGGTCACGCTGGCATCCATTAATATATTTGGCGGATTTATTGTAACGGACCGTATGCTGAGCATGTTTAAGAAAAAAGACTAAGCGTTACTTAAACATTCACAACAAGACACAACATAAGAACACGTAAGAATACGTATAAAAGGTAATAATTAAAATGAGTACTTTACCCGCATTATCATATTTGATTTCTTCTATCTGCTTTATTATGGCGCTGCGCGGCTTATCAAGCCCTGTCACAGCCAAAGGTGGTTTGAATTTTGGTATTATTGGCATGGCGCTGGCCATTGTCACAACATTATTTATGAAAGACGTTAACTCTTACAGCGTAATCTTACTTGGGCTATTTATTGGTGGTGGCATTGGCGCGACCATCGCCAAGAAAATTGAAATGACCAGCCTGCCACAATTGGTTGCCGCTTTTCACTCGCTTGTTGGCCTTGCTGCCGTATTCGTTGCTATGGCCGCGTTCTTAAGCCCTGAGGCTTATCACATTGGCACAGTTGGCGACATTAAGATTGCCAGCCTTATTGAAATGACATTGGGCGTGGCGATTGGCGCAGTGACCTTTACAGGCTCTATTATTGCTTGGGGTAAGCTGCAAGGCACGATCTCAGGCAAGCCCGTTACATTTAAAGGGCAGCATAAATTAAATGCACTTTTAGGTTTCACGCTTCTCGTCTTACTTGTCGTATTGCTCGCCACACAAAGCGCCGCAGTATTCTACCTGATTATCATCATCGCACTCGCTTTGGGTATCTTGATGATTATTCCAATTGGCGGCGCGGATATGCCTGTAATTGTCTCTATGCTGAACTCTTATTCTGGCTGGGCGGCGGCAGGTATTGGCTTTACACTGCATAACAATTTACTGATCGTTACCGGCGCATTAGTTGGTTCATCAGGCGCAATTCTTTCATATATTATGTGTAAAGGCATGAACCGTTCATTTATGAATGTGATTTTGGGCGGCTTTGGCGGCGAAGCGGCTGCGGGCGCAGGCTCTGATTATTCAGATAAAAACGCGAAAATAGGTTCGGCTGATGACGCGGCTTTCCTAATGAAAAACGCAAATACTGTTGTTATTGTCCCTGGTTACGGTATGGCGGTAGCACAGGCGCAGCACGTTTTGCGTGAAATGGCTGACATATTAAAGGCTGAAGGCGTTAATGTGAAATACGCTATTCACCCTGTTGCAGGGCGTATGCCTGGGCATATGAACGTTCTGCTTGCCGAAGCAAACGTTCCTTACGATGAGGTCTTTGAACTTGAAGACATTAACCGTGACTTCGCGCAAGCTGACGTTGCTTATGTCATCGGCGCAAACGACATCACAAACCCAGCGGCGAAAAACGACAGCACTTCACCGATTTACGGCATGCCGATACTTGACGTTGAAAATGCAAAAACCGTGCTTTTCTCTAAACGCTCTATGGGCTCAGGCTATGCAGGTATTGATAACCCACTTTTCTTTGAAGACCACACATATATGTTACTTGGCGACGCAAAGAAAATGACCGAAGAAATTGTTAAAGCTTTGGAAACTATTTAACTATATAACTTAAGTGTAGCGTAGTATCTGTTAAGTATAGAAAGACAACACCATATGCAAAATACGGCCCCAAAGACTGGCCTAGCACATCACGCTCCCGATATTGAGGCGCGCTTTTTAGAACCTAAACATTGGCGCTGGCACCAATTTAAAGTCAAAGACAAAGTTGTACGATACGGCTCCGTCTTTCCAAAGGATTCTATCCCTGACGCGGTTGTGGTTTGCCTACCCGGCCTTGGTGAGTTTGGCGAAAAGTATTTTGAACTAGCCCGTGACATGGTAAAGATGAACCTTGCCTTCTGGGTCATTGACTGGCCGATGCAAGGAAAATCCACGCGCGGCCACCGCAACACAAACAAGCTCCATAGTACCAATTTTTATGATTGCGTTGAGGCACTTGACCGCCTTTGCATGGATTACATCAAACCGTCAAGCGTCCACCCCGATAAAGGGCGCATTCCCATGGTGATGCTTGGGCATTCTATGGGCGCAAACATAGGTATGCGCTACTTGCTGACCAAACCTGAAAGTTTTATTTGCGCGAGTTTCACAGCGCCGCTACTCGGCATCAAAGCATCACAGTTTTTACCCTCCTTTATAGAACGCAGCATTGCTAAGCTTTTTAAATGTTGTAGCAAAAATTACGCATGGGGCGGGTCAGACTGGAATGATCAGCACCGCTCTAACGTCGGCAATGACATACACTCGAGCGATACTGAGCGCGATTCTGTACACCGCGCATGGCTGATTGCTGATCCAGAGCTGCGCACCAGCGCGCCAACTTTTGGCTGGGTGAAGGCTGCGATAGATTCCTATGGCATTATTAACAAGAAAGCGAATTTGCAACAGTTAGAACTGCCTACCCAGTGCTTTATTGCCGGCAATGAACAACTTGTCAGCAACAAAGCCATACGTCGCGCCTTTAAAATGATGCCCAATGCGCAAATCCACCAAATTGATGGTGCGCGCCATGAAATTCTCATGGAAAAAAATGAATACAGAGATCAGTTCCTCACATTATTTGATAAATTCATTGACGAAGAAGTGCGACAGAACGATAATCGATTAACATTATTTTAGGCATAAAGCTTTATTCTTTTACAGGTAAGTTTATAGATATGTCGCAATTATGGGAGAGAGTTAAATGCTCATAGACAGAAAAAACATTAACGAGCTTCGGCTTAGTGACCGCATTCTCTTTGCGCTTGATCTTGCACTACACCAAGAAGACTTTAAAGTCGCACAGACATTGTCCAAAGCGCTTGAAATGTCGATGACACGCAATACGGGCGGCGGCGCGTTTGTTGAACGCCGTGATTATCCGCCTGAAATTGAACAGGCACTTGACCGCATGATTGAATTACAGCAGAAAATGGAAGGCTGAATATTAGCCCGCATATCCAAGAATAAAAAGCACGGTTTCTATCGTGCTTTTTGCATTTGTAACATTAGGCAACATTACGTGATTTGTTCTTTACACAGGGGCTCTTTATATTAGCAAATAGAAAAGAGTATAAATATAAACACTGTTAAAGAGAATATTATGCGTAAGCTTGAACCAACATTATCACAAAACACAGTTGCAGATCACATTGTCATACAAGGCACTGGCCTGCATTCAGGCGCGGATGCGACATTGCGCATCCACCCAGCCAAAGCTGATAATGGTATTATTTTCATGCGCAGTGATGTGTCTGACCGTAACAACCTCGTCCCTGCATTATGGGATCACGTTATTGATACAAAACTATGCACCGTTATTGGCAACAAAGATGGCGTGAGCATTGGCACCATTGAACATTTAATGGCTGCACTTAATGCAATGAACATTACCAATGCGATGATTGAGCTTGACGGCCCTGAAGTGCCGATCATGGATGGTAGCTCCCTGCCATTTATTACCGCGATTAAGAAGGCTGGGATCAGCGCACAAAAAGCGCCGCAAAAAGCGATTAAAATTCTTGAAGACATCACATTCAAAGAAGACGATAAATGCGTTACGCTCTCCCCTTCAGAATGTGCTGAATTTGCGATCACAATTGACTTTGCACATAAGTCTATTGGCAAGCAAAGTTTTGCTATGCGCCTTGATGCCGATAACTTCACCAAAGACATCAGCGATGCCCGCACATTTGGCTTCATGCATGAGTTTAACCATTTGCGCTCCCTCGGCCTTTGCCTTGGCGGTACATTGGATAATGCCGTCGCCCTTGATGGTGATAAAGTTCTCAACCCCGAAGGTCTACGCCACGACGATGAATTTGCACGTCACAAATTATTAGACGCGATTGGTGACATCTATCTTGCTGGCCACCGCATTATCGGTACATATAAAGGCTATAAATCAGGCCACGCTGTAAACAACAACGCATTGCGCGCTTTATTCGCAAATCCTGAGAAATGGACGTTAGTTGATATGCAAAACACAGCTTTCGCCATCAAAGAAGTCGCTGTATAAGCGCCCTTGCGCGCTGCGGCGCAACATCCCGAATTAAAAACTAGACTTTTTCACCGAAAACAGTTACTTTATTACCAACTTCGCATATATAGATTAATAAGTAACTGGATTGTTTCATGGTGAGTTTGGCTTTGCTTAAAGGCGCAGAAACGCAATGCGCCCCTGATAATTTTGTTGAATCGTTCAAAAGCAACTACGCTTTTGTCGCGCGTAATGCACAGCATATCGAGATTAATTATGATATCCTCGAATCATACGCTACCAATCTACCAGCTCTGGCGCTTGATGATATTCTCGATACAGGTCATCACTTTATATCAGGTCAACCAGAAGCCGATCTTTCTTATATTATTTCGCTCGATTCGATGAATTTTGGCAGCGGCTTCCAAGACCAGCTCAAAGCCGAAGGCTACGACCAACCAGAAGGATTCTATTTTAAAGTCGCAGGCGTTTTAAAAGCTTATTACGAGCAAAACGGCGCTTTAACCGCCAATGACCTTGCACATTTCACCGCTTTGGACGTCGCAAAATTACTGGGGTTACCTGATATATCAGCAAACCCTTACAGCTTTCGCCTCGCTTCAAAATATAGCAGCTCCGTCCAAGAAGTTGGCGCCTATGTGAACACCCATCATAATGGGTCTTTTTCAGAAATGATTTATGCTTGCCAAGGCCGCGCTGAAAACTTTATCCATATGCTGACACGCCTTGCGAGCTATAATGACAGCAGCTCATACCGTGGGCAGCGCGTTCCGTTTTATAAACGCGCGATTAGCTGCGCCGCTGATTTGCAAGACCTTTACATTTCACAGGGTAAAACTTTGTTTAACGATGTTAACATTCTGCCCTGCTTAGCGGATTGCGATATTCCTCATGTTTTACGACTTGATAACATTTTGAAATACGATGAAGAACTCAGCGACGTTATCGACACGCAATCGCTTATCGAATCAGGCAGCGCTTATGAAGTTGAACTGCGTGCTTGCGCTGTACATGCCGTAGAAATTATGGCTGCGAAATCGGGACGTACCGCGATTGAACTTGATCGTATTTTATGGCACCGCGCCCAAGAGGATGCTTATAAATCCAAAGCTCCACATCGCTGCGAGACTAAGTTTTATTAAAGCCGCGCTTTTATCACTATATGCCCACCATTATAATTACGCTTATCCCTTATTTTTCTGAGGATGAGCGCATTATATCACCTAAACTGCTTTGCTAAATGTCCACGAATTTACTAGGGTAAAACAAGTAAGTTTATTTTGGTACAATTAGGTTCTTTCGCATGAAAATTTATAAATTCGCACTTTACGGATTAATGCTCGGCACTCTCGCGCTTGGCGGATGTTCAACATTTAAAAAAAATGATGAAAGCAAAGCAGAAGCAGCGGGCAAAGCTGGCGAAGAGGCCACGCCGATTGAACTATATAATGCTGGCCTAAAAGCCATGAAAGACGGCAATTACCGCGTCGCCATCACAAGTTTTGAAGATGTAGAACGCAAATTCCCTTATTCAGAATATGCGACCGACTCACAGCTTCTTGCCGGTAAAGCCGCGCATCAAGGGCGTTTCTTTGATGATGCGATTATAGCGCTTGACCGCTTCATCGAACTTCACCCCGGTAACGACCAGATTGATTACGCCTATTACTTACAGGCGCTGTGCTATTATGAACAAATATCTGACGTCAGCCGCGACCAGCAAATGACGCAAGACACGCTAAAGGCGCTCGACACATTGATTAAGCGTTTCCCGAACAGCCAATATACGCGCGACGCGCAGCTTAAGCGCGACCTTACGCTTGACCATTTGGCCGGCAAGGAAATGGAAATTGGACGTTATTACCTAACGCGCGGACACACAAACGCATCCATTAACAGATTCCTAAATGTTGTCCGTAATTATCAGACAACCACCCACGTCCCCGAAGCGCTACACAGATTAGTCGAAGCCTATCTCTCGCTTGGCATTGAAGATGAGGCTTTGCGCATCGCATCCATCCTTGCGCATAACTATCCGGGTGATAAATGGTATGAGAAAACATATAAAATTCTAAACCCAGAATTACGAGATGACCTTAACAGTGAACGTTCATGGCTTGACCGTACTGTTGATGCCATTCTGGCTCCAGAATAAGACATTAAAGAAAACAATGTAACAATAAGCATGGCAACAGCATGTTAAAAGCGCTTCATATTGAAAACATCGTTCTTATTGAAAAGCTTTCCATCAGCTTTCAATCAGGCCTATGTGCGCTTACTGGGGAAACGGGGGCTGGTAAATCTATCCTTCTCGATTCCCTCGGCCTTGCCCTTGGAAACCGCGCTGATTTAGGGCTGATCCGTAAAGGCGCAGATAAAGGCCAAGTTATCGCCGAATTTGGCTTGCCACAAAGCCACGAAGTATGGGCTATTCTTGACGACCTTGATTTGGAACATGGACATGAACTCACCATACGGCGCAGCCTCAATAAAGACGGACGCTCCAAAATTTTTATCAATGACTTTGCCGTTAGCCTTAATGCGCTAAAACAAATCGGACCATTGCTGGCTGAGATACACGGTCAGTTTGACACACACGGTCTTTTTGATCCCGCAACGCATATTGATTACCTTGACAGCTACGCCGAACTACACAAGCAGCGCGGCGCCGTAGAAGCAGCATATAAAGATTGGAAGACCACAAAAAAAGCCCTCGACCAGCAAAGATCTGCCTTAGCGCAGGCACAAGAAGAAGAAGAATACTTAACGGCTTGCCGTGAGGAGCTTGAAAAACTTGCGCCTGAACAAGGAGAAGAAGCTGACCTTACAGCAAAAAGAAACCATCTTAAGAATAACGCCGCGATGATTGATTACGCGAATTCTGCACAGCAAGAATTAAATGGCGATAAAGGCGTTGAAGGCGGTTTGCGTCAAGCAATGCGCGCCTTAGAACGCCTTGGCGAAAAGGACGATAGAAGAACACCGGATTTGCTTGAGCGGCTTGATAATGCTTACGCCATAATCGAAGACGTTAACCACGAGATAAACGATATATTGCATGATTTATACGAGCCTGAATTATCGGTCGAAGCGGTTGATGATCGGTTCTTTGCGCTTAAAGCGGCGGCGCGTAAACATCAATGCATGGTTGATGATTTGCCGGATCTTCTTGAAAAGATAACGGCGCAACTTGAATCGATACATCAACAAGGAGACCAGCTTTCAGCGTTAGAAAACAAACTAATACGCGCCGAGGCGTATTACCTTGATAAGGCCGGTACTCTCAGCGCTCAGCGCAAAAAGAAAGCGTCGCAAATGTCCGAAGATATTGGGCAAGAACTCACCCCCCTAAAATTAGGCCGCGCGCAATTTATTGTCCATTTTGCCGACACTGATACTTGGGCCCCACACGGCCTTGACGATGTCAGCTTCCGTGTTTCAACCAACCCTGGCACTGATGCTGGCGCATTAAACAAGGTCGCCTAGGCGGTGAACTTGCGCGTATGATGCTCGCCATCAAAGTTATTTTAGCGAAAACCAGCCCCGTGGAAACATTGATCTTTGATGAAGTCGACACAGGTATAGGCGGCGCCACAGCAGACGCGGTTGGCGAGCGCCTCGCACGCGTCAGTAAAAACAAGCAAGTCCTTGTCGTCACCCACGCGCCGCAAGTTGCCGCCTGCGCGAGCACACATTTACATGTGCAGAAATTTATATCTGCTGATAACGTTACCCATACATCAATCACCCCGCTTGGCAACACAGAGCGCCTAGAGGAGATCGCCCGCATGCTTTCAGGGGCAGAAATAACATCAGAAGCGCGCGCCGCCGCCAATAAACTCCTCGACCGTCACGCCGCATAGCAGAAGCGCAATTTTAAGGACAGACAATGAATAACGCCCCGATTGATATGTTTAGCGGCTTTAACGAAGCCCAGCAGCGGCACAAAACCTTGAGCGCAGAAATGCGCAAGCATGATGAGGCCTATTATAATCAAGACGCGCCCCTGATTAATGACGGCGAATATGACGCATTGCGCACCGAACTTCTCGCGCTTGAAGAAAAATTCCCAGAACTCGCGACCAAAGACAGCCCCTCGCAAAATGTGGGGGTCGCGCCAAAATCTGGTTTTCAAAAAGTTAAACACGCTTTGCCGATGCTTTCACTCGGTAACGCCTTTAACGATGACGATATTGAAGAGTTTTTTAAACGCATCGCGCGCTTCCTCTCCCTTGACGATGATGACGCGTTAGAACTTGCCGCAGAGCCTAAAATTGACGGCCTATCCTGCTCATTACGTTATGAACAAGGCAAGCTTGTGCAAGCTGCCACGCGCGGTGATGGCGAAACCGGCGAGGACATTACCGCCAATGTCCGCACCATCATCGACGTGCCGCATGAAATTACCGCGCCCTGCCCCGATATTTTTGAAGTGCGCGGCGAAATTTATATTAATAAAGACGACTTTATCGCGCTCAACAAGATGCAAGAAGAAAACGGCGACAAAGTTTTTGCGAATCCTCGTAATGCCGCGGCAGGCAGCGTACGTCAGCTTGAAAGCACAATCACCGCCAAACGCCCGCTTAGGTTTTATGCTTACGCCCTTGGCGAATGCTCTGCATCCGTAGCCGACACACAAGACGGCATCCGCCATTATTTAATTGATAAAGGCTTTCAACTCCCTGAACCTTATGCCGTTCTAACCGATGCCGCAGGCGTAATTGCCCATTATAACCGGCTGATCGCAGAGCGCGCGGCGCTTAACTATGATATTGATGGCATCGTCTATAAAGTCAACAGGCTTGATTGGCAGCAGCGCCTTGGCTTTGTTGCCCGCGCGCCGCGTTGGGCCATTGCGCATAAATTCCCTGCCGAACAAGCCGTCACTGTGATAGAAGCTATTGATATACAAGTCGGTCGCACAGGCAGCCTTACCCCTGTGGCGCGACTCAAGCCAATAAGCGTTGGTGGGGTGGTGGTTTCAAACGCAACGCTGCATAATGAAGATGAAATTGCCCGCAAAGACGTGCGCATTGGCGACTATGTGGTTATTCAGCGCGCGGGCGATGTTATCCCGCAAGTCGTCAAAGCTTTGCATGATAAACGCAAAGCGGATTCGCAAGCCTATGCCTTCCCCAAAACATGCCCCATATGCGGCGCACATGCGGTTCGCGAAGATGGCGAAGCGGCGCGTCGCTGTACAGGCGGCCTAACTTGCAAAGCGCAAGTCACGGAGCGCCTTAAACATTTTGTTAGCAAAAATGGCTATGATATTGACGGCTTGGGCGAAAAAATCGTCCAGCAATTCTTTGAAGACGGCCTGATTAAAGATCCTGCCGATATATTCACCCTTGAAGCACAGGATAAAGACAGCCTCACCCCATTACGCAACCGCGAAGGATGGGGCTCAACATCCGCCAAGAAATTATTTGATGCCATTGATGCGAAGCGCGAAATTACGCTGCCACGCTTTATCTATGCGCTTGGCATTCGCCAAGTTGGGCAAGCGACTGCAAAAATGCTCGCCGCCAATTACGGCAGCTATGGCGCGTGGATCACCGCAATGGGTGAAGCTGCAGACCCGCAAAGCGCCGCCTATGGTGAACTGATTAATATTGACGGCATTGGCGCATTAATGGCGGAAGACCTTATTGAATTTTTCAAAGAAGAACACAACCGCGCCTTCCTTGAAAAACTGACCTGCCATGTCACGCCGCTTGATTATGATGCGCCGCAGGCAACCGATAGCCCCATCACAGGAAAAGTCGTTGTCTTCACCGGCACATTAGAAAAAACATCCCGCGCCGAAGCCAAGGCCAAAGCGGAATCCCTCGGCGCAAAGGTCACAGGTTCAGTATCAAAGAAAACCGATTATTTAATTGCCGGCGCCGACGCAGGGTCAAAACTCAGAAAGGCACAAGAATCTGGCGTGATCATATTGAGCGAAGATGAGTGGTTAGCGCTGATTGAGTAATGTTAAGGCTTAATAACTTTATTTTCTTTCAAATCAACTATCGTATTGTAACCCGTTCTGAATAAATACACGCGGTCAAATTTACCTATGTGTAATGATGAGTAGTCAACATTTAGCGGCTCCTGATCCATACACAAATTAATATAATCGATAATTATTAAGAGCCAATTTTCTTCAAACATCTCATAATTATCAAATTTATTTTCCTTCTTATTAATTATTCCCTGCAAAACATCAACATTGGTATTTTCAACAGAGCCAGACTGAATCAAGCGCCACGTAGCATTATCATCACCAGCCTTCAGAACATAAATGTAAGCAAAACGAAGCTCCGGAATACTTTCAAAGTCCTTAGCCGATAACTTTCCACCTTTCAAATCAACATTTAAAAACAGATTAGCTATCTCACGCGCTAGGCTTTTGATCCTTCTATCCTTAACCTCATTAAAGGCTAACGATGCCTCTATCAAAACCTGACTTTGATTGGCCTCCTCAAACAGCTTTTGTGACAAACTTACAACCCTTTCTTGGATATCCCGCTGCTTAACTTTTGAGCCCCCCTCTGCATCATAACCAATATAAAATTGAGTAGCTTCCACGCCGATAAACATGCCTTTGCGTTGAAATCTTATATCAGGCTTCTCTTTACTAGAATCAAAACATTCAGATATACCAAGGGCATCCAAAAACTTCTGAAAATAGTGCCTTTCTATCGCTTTCTTTTCCATGAATACTCCATATATAAAAAAAGCGGCTATCACAGCCGCTTTTTTGTTTGAGCTTTAATTTTTTTTAATTTGCTTGGCGGCGGAGGAATGCCGGAATATCAAGCTCATCTTCTGGGTTCTTGGTTGCCGCTGGCGCAGAAGGTGCATCAATGTTGAGCTGGCCTTGTTTAGCCGGTTGCTGCGGTGTCGTAGAAGTTTCGCTTAAACTCACAAGCTCTGCCTCATCATCACGCAATACGCCGGTAATTCTTTCAAATAATGATGGCGAACGTTTTTTCAAGGTTGATGTTTGCTTATGCGCAGCCGGTACTGGCGGACGTAAAGTGAAGCTCGAGCCTGTCGATGTATTCTGCATTTGCTCTTCTTGCACGTGCTGCTGCGATACATCATCAAGTTGTGGGCTGTAAGATGCTTGTACTTGTTCAGTTTGCAACGCTGTGGCTACTTCTGGCTGCTCAACCATGCCTGCAGTTTGGTATTGCGGCTGTGGCAAGTCTTCTTTATTCACCTGCATTGGCATTGGTGGAATAAATGTACTGCCCATACGCTCAGCACGTGGCACGCCATCCCCCCCCAAGGCTGCTGCTGCAGAAGGCATAGCGTTCGCATGTACAGTTTGGTCGAAAATATCAGCCTGTTTTGAAGCAGTTACAGCCGCAGGGTTGTATGTCGGGCGCGAAGCAGGCGCGGCTGCATAGCCGGACATTGGCGGTTGCTGCATTTGTGCCTGAGTTTGTGCCTGAATAGTGGTCTGCGGTGATGTATGAGAAGAAGTCTGTACAGTGTTTTGCTCTGCGCGCGCAGGCTCAGATGTCACAGTATCATCTTTTTTTTCCTCTGATGACATTGTCATGGGCTGCGCACGGTTTGCGCCAGTTAGACCTTTACCGCCACCAATAACGCGCGCCGTTTGCACACCATCAATGCCTGTTGCAACAACAGAAACGCGCATTTTACCTTCAAGGCTCTCGTCAAATGTAGAACCAAAGATAATATTTGCGTTGGAATCAACTTCTTCACGGATACGGTTACAGGCTTCATCGGCCTCGTATAATGTCATGTCAGAACCGCCGGTAACGTTAATAATAACGCCGCGCGCGCCCTTCATTGAAATATCATCGAGAAGCGGGTTGTTAATAGCCGCTTCCGCAGCCTCTGTTGCACGACGCTCGCCTTCAGATTCGCCCGTACCCATCATGGCTTTACCCATTTCGTGCATCACGCTTCTGATGTCAGCGAAATCAAGGTTAATGAGGCCTGGACGCACCATCAAATCGGTTACGCCGCGCACACCTGATTGCAATACACCATCCGCCATTTTAAACGCTTCGGCGAATGTAGTTTTCTCATTCGCAATGCGGAATAAATTTTGGTTCGGAATAACAATCAATGTATCAACATATTCTTGCATTTCCTCGATACCCTCTTCCGCCATTTTCATGCGTAGAGTGCCTTCAAAATGGAATGGCTTAGTCACAACACCGACCGTAAGGATGCCTTGATCACGCGCTGCCTTGGCAATAACAGGCGCTGCGCCTGTGCCTGTACCGCCGCCCATACCGGCTGTAACGAAAACCATGTTCGCGCCGTCAATATATTGCAAGACATCTTCAAGCGATTCTTCCGCTGCCGCCTTACCCACTGATGGGTTTGCGCCAGCACCAAGGCCCCCAGTAACTGTTCGCCCAAGCTGAACAACATGTTCAGCAGCGGAGCCTGCAAGCGCCTGCGAATCTGTATTACAAACCAAAAAATCAACGCCATCTAATTGTGATGTGATCATGTTGTTGACGGCATTGCCGCCCGCACCGCCGACACCAACAACTTTAATACGCGGCGTTAGCTCAGTTTGTTTTTGGTCTTGAATTCTTACATTGATCATGCGGGTATCCTCCGTAGCACGACTGAAACTTATACACAGTGTCTTTTGCTTTATGCACAAACTTATCCACAGTGTGGCGCGTCGCGCATAACGTTAAAACATTCTATTTTTTATACCTAATAAAGAACAAGAGAACCCCTGCACTCACTCGGCGCGATTCGTGAATCACATTTATATTTTACCCTTTGCGATTCATGCGAAGCAAGGGTTTGAATAGTTTGTTCTGTGGATAAGTGGATAACGTTACCCACATTATGCATTTTTATTTTGGAAATTGGTTTTTTCGCGATGAAAGACAATGAAGCTATGCAAAGATTACCAGTTTTCTTGCAACCAAACTTTCGTTTTCTGCCAAAGAGAGCGCGTATCGCCGCACTCCATAATTTCTGCCGGCATTTCGTTTGAGTGCCGCCCTAAATAAGTAAACAGCCCCGCCACGGTCGTAAACGCAGGCGTATTCATTTCTTTGGGCAAAGAAGATATGCCAATCGGCTTCCCTAAACGCACCTGCTTATCAAGCACGTAATGCGCCAAATCACGGCAGCCCGCCATTTGCGATGCGCCGCCAACCAAGACCACGCGGCGACCAATAGCTTCTGTCACACCGTTATCCATTAACTTCGCGCGCAATTGTTCAAATATTTCTTCCATGCGCGGCTGGATAATACCCACCAAAACAGAGCGCGGGATATGGTGCGGGTGAACATCGTTATTATCACCGATTTGCATGACTTCAATCATGTCATGCGTATCTGAAGATGTGGACATTGCAGTGCCGTAAAGGTTTTTCAAACGCTCCGCTTCCGCAAAACTGGTGGTTAAGCCCTGCGCAATATCATTCGTCACATGCGCGCCGCCAAGTGGCACATAATCCGTCAACAACATGCGCCCCGCTTGGAACACGCTAAAGCTTGTTACGCCTGCGCCCATATCAATAACAATGCAGCCCAAATCTTTTTCATCATCCACAAGACAGGCAAGGCCGCTTGCATAAGAATCAACGCATAAAGCTGAAATATCAAGATGCGAGCGCTTCACTGCCGCCGCCAAATTACGCACACCTGAAGTATTGCCCATGACAATATGGATGTTCATATTCAGCTCATCACCGGACATACCTATAGGGTCGCTTATACCGCCCTGCCCATCAAGCCAGTATGCGGCGGGAATAGTATGGATAAGCTCCGCATCTTGGCTTTCTAAAATTTGATACTGTGCCTTAACAAGACCGCGATCAATATCTTTTTTCGTGATTGTCTCGCCGCGCACATCAACGGTGGCTTCGATAAAAGAGGAATGGGTATGACACGCCGACACACTTACAACCACATCACGCAGCGGATAGCCTTTCAGCTTTTCAGCCGCCATGTTTTCCGCCATATGCACAGCTTCACGAATGGCATTTTCCGCCGATGATAAATTTGTGATTGCGCCATTTCTAACACCTTCCGAAGAACGAAAGCCATGCCCCATAATTTCGATATGGCCAAACTCATCCTGCACCTGCCCCAAAAGGCAGACAATTTTGCTTGAGCCCACATCAACGGCGGCGACAGCAGAGCCTTTAGTTAAAAATGTTTTTTGTTGCATGTTCAGTGTTACGCATCTGTTAATGGCCGAAGCCGTGTTAAAATTCAAACCCTATATTGGCGCGCCTGCGCTTGAAATATAATCATAGCTTTTATTCGCTGCCCCTGGATAGGCTTTTATAATCAAGCGGTCTGACTGGCGAATGTCTATATTTTTAATCGTCTTATCCAGAACTTCATCACGTTCATGCGCGCGCACCAAACGCTGCAAAGCAAGCGCAATATTGTCTTCAGGCAGGTTGATAATTATTTTATTGTTTAATTTCAAATCCCAACGGCGGTCGCCAACAAAAATGGCTTGGTCGAGGCGTTCATAAACTTTGGGCACCGCGCTGACAACATCTAAAAACGCACCCATATTTTCTGGGGCATTCTTTCCCTGAATAATCAATAATTCTTCAAAACGCTCTAAATTTTGTGTTGTGATTCTATACCCCGCACGGTCAACTACGACCAACTGCCCCTCATTCATCCACAGCGCCACAGGCGCGCGTTCCTTGAGTGTAATATGCAAACTATCCGGAAACACGCGCCTTACGGTGACGCTTTCTATCCACGATATGCCGCTCAACGCTTCGTGAATTTGATGCGGCTTAACTTTAAACAACGGCATGTTTTTTTCAGCGTTTATTAGCGCCATTAATAAATCAGGGTCAGCGTTTTCACGCCCTTCGACAAAAATATTTTGTAAGCGAAAACCAGCCTTGGCAGACACTTCGATAAACGCGCCCTCTGCTAGATTTTGTGTTTTGGAAATGCCGCCGCTGACAACAAACCATGTGCAGGCACATAGCAATATCATCAAAGCAAAAAAACGCAGGCCGATACGCTGAAAACGCGCAGCGATCAGTGCTAGCCTGTTTTTTGATCCGCGGCTTTTGAGGCGTGTTTGTCTTGTTTTTGTTTGTCGTAGCATAGAGCGTCTTCAATGAGATGTGAACAGAGTTCGGGAAATGTCGAGCCATTGGCAATGACCTGTGAGGGACCAATAGATTCAGCCGTTAAACCAGGCTGTGTATTAATCTCTAGCAAGTATAACCCATCTAGCCCCTGCTTGTCATTAAATCTAAAGTCGCATCTGGCGATGCCGCGACAACACAGCTTGGTATAAAGCGCTTCAGCCTGCGCCATTGCTGCTTTATAAACGTTCTCATCGATCTGCGCAGGGAATTCATAAACTGTGTCTTGATCAACATATTTGGCTTGGTAATCAAAAAAATCTTGCTGCGCGACAATACGCGTTACGCCTTGCGCTTTACCGTCTAAAACCGCAACGGTTAATTCTTCGCCCGGAATATAGGCCTCAATCATCACATCATTTTCAAACGGCCATTCTTTTTGGATAGCAGGCAAAAGATTCGCGCCATCTGATCTGATCATATAAATGCCAACGCTAGAGCCTTCATCTTTGGGTTTAATCACATATGGCGGCTTAATCACATTCTGGCTTGTGATTTTATCTTTGCCGATTAAAACCTCATCGGCGACATTAATGCCTAGCGATTTCGCGATTGTTTTTGTCAGTGGCTTATCCATAGCAATGGCCGAGGCCATGACACCTGAATGGGTGTAAGGCAATTTGAGCATTTCAAGTACGGCCTGTATTGTCCCGTCCTCACCGCCCTTTCCGTAGAGATTATTAAACACTACGTCAGGGGCAATGCTTTCAAGCTCAACTGTCAATTTGGAAAGATTATCGGTAACATCAATGACGTAAACATTATAGCCAGCCTCTTTAAGCGCTGCCTCGACAGCCTTGCCTTTGGTGAGTGACACCATGCGTTCAACAGACCAGCCGCCGAGCAATAAAGCCACTTTTATTCTTGCGTTTTTCTCACTATCCATCATCAACCATCCCATGATTATCTTATATTAATTATAAACGGATAGTGCAGATACGCAAAGCAGCACTGCCTCAATCAATCCAGTTATCCAGAGGCGCTTGCCCATCCGCATAACGTCCAATACGGCGAATTTCCCAACGCAACCTAATACCAAATTTTTCAAAAACGCGGCGGCGCATTTCTTCGCCAAGGCATTCAAGGTCAAAGGCGCTTGCATCACCTGCGTTAATCATAAAATTACAATGTTTTTCTGACATTTGCGCACCACCAATGGTAAAGCCGCGCCCGCCAACGGCATCTATCAAACGCCATGCGCCCCATGATGGATCAAGCCCTGCGGCCTGCAAATCCGCGCTGTTTGGGTTCGCAAATGTTGAACCGCCTGTTTTTTCTTTAATTGGCTGTGATGCTTCGCGCTTGGCGCGGATATCTGCGATTTCGCCTTTAATGATTTCAGGCTCACCTGCTGTGGTGTTAAACACGGCCTCAACAAAGATAATTTCTTTGTCCGGCGCCGAGTGGCGGTATGTATAGCGCATATCATCAACGGAAAGCTCATGCATATTGCCTTCGCGGTCAATGCCACGCAGGCATGCAAGGCAATCGACAACTTCGCGTCCATATGCGCCCGCATTCATTTTTAACGCGCCGCCAATTGTTCCGGGTATACCACTTAAAAACGACAATCCAGACAGGCCGAATTGCGCTGCCTTTTGCGCAACATTCATATCTAAAGCCAGCGCCCCGCAGCGTAGTTTATCGTCACCTTCACGCTCAATATAATTAAACTCACGATTTAACTTTATCGTCACGCCCGAAACGCCGCCGTCACGGATGATAGTGTTTGAGGCCACACCAAAAATATGCAGCGGTAAATCAGCAGGGTACGCCTTAAGGAAGTTTTGTAGATCTGCGCTATTTTCTGGGCAAAACATCACATCGGCACTGCCGCCCGTTTTAAACCACCCCTTTACGCCAAGCGCCGCATCAAAGCGGTAACTGCCCGCAATTTCTGGCAAGTCGTATGATCCAAGCGGCGACTTTAATGACGTGTTCATGCAACATTCTTTCCAGATTTCTTGTGCAACGCTTCTAACTCCGCCGGCAAGGCATTTGCCCATTTTGTGATGCTGCCCGCGCCAAGGCAGACGACTAAATCATTAGGCTGCGCATGTTCATGCACCATTGCAGCAAGCTCATCTTCATGGCTGAGAAGATGCACGCCGCGATGCCCGTGGGCGATAAGCCCTTCGGCGAAATGTTCTTTATCAATGCCGTCAATCGGCTGCTCGCCCGCCGCATGGACATCGGCGACAAAGACCATATCAGCATCATGAAAACATTTACAAAACGCATCAAACAAATCATTTAAGCGCGAATATCTGTGTGGCTGGACGACCGCGATTATACGACCTTGATTTTCTTGCACAACTTGACGCGCAGCTTTTAACACAGCGGTAATTTCAACAGGGTGGTGACCGTAATCATCAATAATGCTGATACCATTCACCTCTCCCGTTTTGGTGAAGCGGCGCTTCACGCCTGCAAATTTTGCTAATGCTTGGCGCATATTTTCAGGGGTCAGGCCCAGTTCATAACCAATGCTCAGCGCCGCAAGTGCGTTTTGTAAATTATGCCGCCCAGGCATCGGCAAGAAGACATTTTCAAGCACCGTGTCTTCGTCATGGTCTGTGAGCCACCCCGCAAACGTGACACTGCAATAACTGCCCTCCGCCTTCGCGCGGATGTTATCGGCGCGAATATCAGCTTGCGGATTAAAGCCATAGGTCAGAATGCGGCGGTCAGTCGTCGCCGCGATAAGCGATTGCACTTCAGGATGGTCAAGACAGAGCACGGCAAAGCCGTAAAAAGGTATGTTTTCAATAAAGCGCGAGAACGCTTTGCGCATATTGTCAAAAGCGCCGTAATGTTCCATATGTTCGGGGTCAATATTGGTCACAACCGCGACCTGCGCCGGCAGGCGCGTGAATGAACCATCGCTCTCATCGGCCTCTACCACCATCCATTCGCCCTGCCCCATGCGGGTATTTGTGCCATATGAATTTACAATCCCGCCATTAATAACCGTTGGGTCAAGGCCGCAATTTTCAAGAAGCGTACCGACCAAAGATGTCGTCGTCGTTTTGCCATGCGTGCCGCCAATCGCGATTGATGATTTAAAGCGCATCAATTCAGCCAGCATATCAGCGCGGCGGACAACAGGAACTTTCTGCGCGCGCGCCTCGATAAGTTCAGGGTTATCATTGGGAACAGCGGATGAAATAACCACCGCGGCAGGGCGCAGGCCATCTGTGTAAATATGCGGCGCATCATGACCAATATGTACGGTAATATTCTTGGCCTGCAGGCGTTCAACATTTGGGCTTAGCGCCATGTCTGAGCCTTGGACTGTGTAGCCCATTGAATGCAAGACTTCGGCAATGCCCGACATACCAATGCCGCCAATGCCAATAAAATGCAAAACTCCAACTGTGTCGACGCTATCCAAACGCATAAATACTTACCTTCCCAATGATGTGTTAGAAAGTAAGGTATAGACGAGCGTAATGAGAAAATAAAGCCTTTAATGCCGCGGCCTTAAGGCGCGCTGTGAAGAACTATTCCCAGCCGCGCGCCAATGCAACGACCAAATTACCAAGGCGGCGCCCTGCATCAGGCTTTGCGCAGCTTTGCGCAGCCTCAGCCGCTTTAAATAAGGATTGCGGCGTCTGCAAAAACGTTTCGAGTCGCGTGCTTAATGCGTCAGCCGTAAAGCCGCTTTCGACCATCACCCAAGCACCGCCTTTTTTTGCGACCGCTTCAGCGTTAATTTTCTGCTGCTGATCGGCATGATGCGGATAAGGCACATAAATCGCAGGGCGGCCTGCCGTGGACACTTCTGAGACCGTACTTGCCCCTGCCCGCGCGATAATCAAATGCGCTTTTTGCAATTGTTCTGGTACATTTTTGAAGAACACATCAACCTCTGCTGTGATGCCCGCCTCTTTATATGCTGCGCTTAGCTGCGCCTTATCTTCTTCACGGCATTGCTGCACCACATTGATACGGCTACGATAAACTTCCGGTAATAGCGCCAAAGCTTCCGGGACAACTTTAGATAAAATGGTTGCGCCAAGCGAACCGCCCATAATGAAAAGATTAAACGCACCATCTTCTTGAATGTCGGGATATGGCTCAGTGAACAAATCAGCCACGCCTTTGCGTACAGGATTGCCCGTGACCACGGCGCGGATTTTATCCTCGCTATCAAGTCCAATCGAATCTTCATGCGAAAGCGCAATGCGCTCCGCTCGGGAAGATAAAAGCACATTGGCTTTACCGAGTATCGCATTTTGTTCATGGATAATTGTGGGGATTTTCATGCGCTGCGCTGCATAGACCGCGGGCACAGAGGGATAACCACCAAAACCAATAACAATTTCAGGCTTTAACTTTGCGAGCAGAGCTTTAGCCTGTAAATAACCAACGCCCATGGCGATTGAGCCTTTGAGTTTACCTACAACACCACCAGACCATGCGCTTGACTTCAAAACGTGAACGTCAACGCCGACAAAAGAATCTTTGTATTTCAAGGCACGGAGATCTGTCGCCAAAGCAACCTCAAAGCCACGTGACTTTAAATCTTCAGCCAAGGCTGCCGCAGGAAAAATGTGACCGCCAGTACCACCAGCACTTAATAAAATCATACGCTAAACACCTTTTCGTCTGGCCGTGAGGCCTTTTTTGGCTATGGAATGTTTGGGTTCTTTACGCGTTAGCGCGAGCACAATACCCATAGACAGAGAAATCGCCAATAATGATGAACCGCCATAACTTAACAGCGGCAAAGTCATGCCCTTAGCCGGCAAAACGCCCAAAGCTGAGCCCATATGTATCATAGCTTGCAATGCGAACATTGCCAATATGCCGCTGACACATAAAATAGAAAATAAATTTTCACATTCCTGCAGATTTTTTAGCGCCCGCATAATGACAAATAAATAAAGGCCGATCACCACAAAAATAAAAGACAGGCCGAATTCTTCCGCGCCGACGGAGAATATGAAATCAGCATGACTATCTGGAATTTCCATTTTTACGCTGCCCTGCCCTGGGCCTTTGCCCAAAATGCCCCCGCTACGAAACGCTTCAATCGATTTTTCAACTTGAAAATTATCGCCGCTATCTGGGAATAAAAACCGGTTAATACGGCTTTTTACATGTGGGAAGAAGCTATAAGCGCCAAGCACCATGACACCGCCAACAGGCAGAAGCGCGAGCACGTAGCGCATAGAAAGCCCCACAACAACAACCATAGCGGCGAGCATGACAGTTAAAACGAAGCTCATGCCGAAATCGGGCTGAATAAGGAACAAAAACAGCACTAAGCTATAAAGAATCCCGACATATTGCGGCCCTTTGAAATGTGTATCTTCTTTCCAGCGCGCCAGTAACCATGCCGCCATAACGGCAAAGGCAGGTTTTGCAAACTCACTTGGCTGCAATGAAAAACCGGGCAGCGGTATCCAGCGCTGTGCGCCTTTAATTTCAGGGCCAATAAACGGTACAAGGATAAGCGCGACGATCGTGCCAATAAAACACAAACTGCCTAAACGCCAAATCATGCGCGGCGAGCATAAAGAGGCCAAAAACATCACCGCCACAGAAGGCACTAAAAAGACAAGATGCTTTAAAATGAAGTGCATGTCAGGCAAATTAATACGCAAAGCAACAGCTGAACCCGCCGCCGTCACCAAAACAATACCAACCACCATGAGCGCTAATATGCCCAAAAGCAAGCTATGATCCACCGTCCACCACCAACGGCCAATAAGGGATTGGTCAGTTCTTTCTGGCAGTAAACTCATTTACAGATCATCCTCGAGCTTCAAAACAAGCTCTTCGAAATGGTCGCCACGCTGTTCAAATGATTTATATTGATCAAAAGACGCACAGGCTGGTGAGAATAAAACCGCCCCCGCCCCCCCCGGTGCGCCGCGGCGTTGCTGCGCCATTTGATGTGCCTGCGCTACGGCAATATCAACCGTATGCGCTGTTTCAAATTCGATATTATTACGCTCCATCCACTTGGCAAAGGCTTCTGCGGATTCGCCAATTAAAAACGCGTGGCGGATACGCTCACTATATTGTTCTAGCCCATCAAGCCCGCCCTCTTTGGGCTGACCACCAACGATCCAATATATATTACGCAGGCTAACCAATGCACGTTCAGATGCCTGTGCGTTGGTGGCTTTACTATCGTTGACGTAAGGCACGCCATTAATATTGCGGACTAAATACTGGCGGTGGCGCAAGCCTTCAAACTTGCTATAGGCGCTTTCAAAATCTTTCGCCGATAAGTCAAAACCGTAATGCAAGGCCGCATAGGCTGCCGCCGCGTTTTGATGATTATGCACGCCGCCCATACGTTTGTTTTTATTGAGGTCTATTTCAATTTCCGCACGGGCATCTTTCAAAATTCCGCCCTCAACAATGATATCAGCCTTACGTTCTGACATTGCCGCCACTGTAATCACCGTCCATGCTTCACTAGCGCGTAGTTCATCGGCAATTTTTGCGGTGTTTTCATCATCAATACAAATAACGGCTAGGGGTATTTCATCTTGCGGGCGCGAGTCAAAAATCCGCGCTTTTGCCGCAATGTAGCCTTCAATGCCGCCATGGCGATCCAAATGATCTGGCGTGATATTGAGCAGTACAGAAACCTGTGGGCGTAAAGACGGTGTCAGCTCTAATTGATAAGATGATAATTCAAAAACCAATAATCCATCTTTTTTTGGACGTTTTAAATCCATCACAGCCACGCCGATATTCCCGCCAATTTGCGTATCCCTATGCTGCGCCATAATATGCCCAACAAGCGCGGTGGTAGTTGATTTGCCGTTCGTACCTGTAATGCCAATAAGCGGCGTATCAGGATCAAGCTGACGCAGCAGCTCGATATCGCTAATTACTGGTATTTCAAGGCTTAGTGCACGTTCCACCACAGGATGCGGACGCGGAAAATTATGCGGAATGCCAGGAGATAGTATAAGCGCTTCAACGCCCTTAAAATCGGCATTATCTTCAAAAGTGCAAAGCTCTAACTTCGCGCGTTGCGCCGCAGCGCGTTGTTCTTCATGGTCATCCCATACAACAACTTCGACCTTGGCCTTTTTTAACGCACGCGCAGTGCTCAGCCCCGTGCGACCAAGTCCTAGCACAGCATATTTTTTACCTTGTAAATTTGCGAGTAAAGCGCTCATTAGCTTTCCTTTAAAAAAGCGATATATCTATTCCGGACATTCCAAATCATCAAGCATATCTGATTGACGCTGATGTCCAGCAAAAGTAATTGTAATCCCTACACCCTGCGGATCTGTATAATTGATAATGCGACCATCCCATTCAGCGTGATTTTTAAGCGTTGTGGCAAGCGCCTGTTGATAGTCCTTCACCTGCAGCTTACTTTCGCACAAGCATTCTTTATTCGTTTTTTCGTCATCCATACATACCCGCACAGCTTTAGCCATGGTATTAGCGATATTCTCTAATGCCTGTATATCTAGCGCATCCACATAATCTGTCACATAAATGGGCTGAACCTCGCTCTGCTCAGTATCTGCGTCTATAACGGCTTCAGGGATAGTGGCTTCGGGGGCAATATTTTCAGGGCTTTCGAGCGCATCTTCTGGTGCGGTAATCACTGCCGCAGCATCCGTTGCAATAACGCCACTCTGTGTCGCCTCAGCATACGCCAAATGCGTACAAACCATAACAGGCAAGAGAAGACTTAATGTAATAAGCAGTTTCATAACGCAGCAATCCTTTTATATAACGGCATTATTTTAGAGCGCCTTAACGTAGCTTTAACGTTGCAAGCCCCAAAATAGCCAATATGACAGAAATTATCCAGAAACGTATCACGATTGTTGGCTCTGACCAGCCCTTTTTCTCAAAATGATGATGAATAGGCGCCATGCGGAAAACACGTTTTCCTGTCAGTTTAAATGACGCGACCTGCACGATAACCGATAATGTCTCCATGACAAAAAGACCACCGACAATCGCCAAAATAATCTCAGACTTCACCAACACAGCAATTGCCCCAAGCACGCCGCCAAGAGACAGCGAACCTGTATCCCCCATAAAAATCATAGCAGGTGGTGCATTAAACCAAAGAAAGCCCATCGCCCCGCCAATAATAGCGCCGCAAAGGATGGAAAGCTCACCTGCCCCCGGTACATATGAAATTTGCAGATATTCAGAAAAATCAACGCGCCCCGTCAAATAAGCAATAAAACCAAAACAGGCTGCTGCAATGGCAACAGGAACAATAGCAAGGCCATCGAGGCCATCGGTTAAGTTCACGGCATTTGATGCACCAACCATCACCAGCATCGCCCATGGAATAAAGAACCACCATAAATCAATATATGTATGCTTTAAGAACGGGATCGCCACGCCATGTGCAATTTCGCTAGGCAGCGCCATCGTTGCCGCCACAGCGGCTACGCCACTGATTAACAATTGGCAAAGCAGTTTTAAACGCCCAGAAAGGCCGTCCGTATTCTTTTTGGTTAGCTTCAGATAATCATCACCAAAACCGATCAGGCCGTAACCAACCAAAACAAGCAAAGCAATCCAGATGAACGGATTAAAGAAATCCGCCCAGAGTAGCGTGCTTAGGGTGACCGATATTAAGATCATCAAACCGCCCATAGTCGGCGTACCAGCTTTTTTGAAATGCGTTTCAGGCCCTTCTTTACGAATAGGCTGGCCTTCTTTTTGTTTCGTACGCAGCCAATTAATCAAGGATGGGCCGATTAAGAAACTAATGACGAGCGATGTCATCAACGCGCCACCAGTACGAAATGTTTGATAATTGAATAAGTTAAAAAACTGGAGCTGGTCACCTAATGGCGCGAGAAGATTATAAAGCATAAAAAGAGATCGACCTTAAACTGGTTATTTTTCCTGTGTGTTTTTTGCCTTCTCGATCTGACGCATTGCTTCAACAACCACACCCATTTTGGATGATTTAGACCCTTTGACCATGACCACATCACCTGGGATCAATGCATCGGGAACAATCTGCGCAAGTTCGGTACTGGTTTCTTTATGCACTGCTTTCTGCTCTGGTGGCAATGCATCGTGCAGATTTTTCATCAATGACCCACAAGTATATACAAGGTCAATATTCGCAGCGCGTAGCGGCAAAGCAAGCTCCTCATGTGCCTTTTTCTCATTTTCACCGAGCTCTAACATATCACCCAGAACAACAATGCGACGGCCGCCACGGCCGGGATCAATCAGCGCCAAGACTTTAAATCCTGCGCGCATAGATGTTGGCGATGCATTAAAACTATCGTCAATTAATGTAATCGGATTTTCAGGGTCGCCAGAAGCAATCATTTCACGTTTACCGCGCCCTTCTAATGGTTCATTGCGGGATAGCGCTTTAATCGCTTTATCCAAGCTGCAATGACAAAGCTTAATTGCAAGTAATGATGCCAGCGCATTCATGAGCGTATGTTCACCGCCATGGGGTAAGAATAAATCACGCTGCTCACCGAGGATATTAATCTCAGCCCGTACGCCGTTTCCGCCTTGGATGATGTTTATGGCACTGGCATCTGCATCGCAATTAATACCAAAACTGTATATCTGCTCTATGCCTTCAGCCCTTGCATAATCAGACAAAACATTAAAATACGCATCGTTTTGATTTAAAATTACAGCGCCGCCACTTTCAACGCCGCTAAAGATCTCCGCCTTGGCTTCGGCAATTTCATCTGTACCGCCTGGGAAATGCTCTGTGTGGACAGCTGCAATGTTGGTAATAATCGCAATATCTGGTTTGACCATTGCAGTGAGCGGCGTGATTTCGCCGCCATGATTCATACCAATTTCGAACACGCCATAATCCGTGCCTGCATGCATTGACGCCAAGGTGTAAGGTACACCAAGATGATTATTATAAGAACCTTTCGCCGCATGGGTTTGCCCCTGCGCATCATAAACGGCAGCGAGCATTTCTTTGGTTGAAGATTTACCAACACTGCCGGTTACGGCTATGACTTTCGCGCCGCTGCGCGCACGAGAAAATTCTGCCAAATCAAGCATAGCATCAAATGGGTCTTCAACCATAACAAGGGGAAGGTCATCACCAACGCCGTCTGGGCGCTTTGATACAATGGCCGCAACTGCGCCCTTGGCAAAAGCATCCGCAACATAGTTATGCCCATCGAAATGCTCGCCGCCAAGCGCGATGAATAAATCACCATCACCCACTGTACGGCTATCCATAGATACACCCTGCGCCGCCCAATTTTGGTTCCCGCTTAACTTACCGTCTGTTGCTTTTGCAACTTCTTTTGCTGACCATACTGTCATATTACGCCTCTATATACGCCTTTCTTACTTCTTCACTATCATCGAATGGTATTACTTCTTTGCCGATGGTTTGGCCTTGTTCATGGCCTTTCCCTGCGACAAGCAGAATGTCTTTTGCTTTCAGCATTTTTACGGCCTGCTTAATGGCCTCTGCCCGCCCGCCTATTTCTTCGGCTTTTGGGAATCCTTTCATCATATCCGCACGAATAGCCGCAGGGTCCTCACTGCGTGGATTGTCATCCGTAACAATCACATGATCCGCAATCTCGCCTGATATTTGCGCCATGGGCGCACGCTTCGCATGATCACGGTCGCCGCCGCAGCCAATAAGCGCAACAAGCCTTCCACCCGTTTCAACATGTGGCTTCAGCGCGGTAAGCACTGTTTTCAATGCATCAGGCGTATGCGCATAATCAACAAAGACCTGCGCCCCTTTGGGGTGCCCGTCAATTTTATCCATGCGCCCATGCACAGGGGTAAGGGATTCTAGGCGCGCTATATTCCCTACCATATCATCAGGCCAAGCCAATGCGAGCGCGGCTAATGCATTATATAGCTGGAATGCACCAAGCAGCGGCAAGGCAACATCATGGCGCTGGCCGTCAATTTCAATCACTGCACGTATACCTTTTGCAAACGGGTTCGCAGATATAATTTTCAAATCTGTGCCTTTTTCGCCAAAGGTAATGACGTGAAGTTTTCGCGTCTGCGCATAGGCTATAATTTCATCAGCCTCTGCTATATCTGCATTAATCACGGCGGGTGCATTTTCAGGTAGCAAATCAAATATGCGTAGCTTAGCTTTCAAATACGCCGCCATGGTTTTGTGATAATCTAAATGGTCATGCGTCAAATTGGTGAATGCCGCGGCACTTAATTTTACGCCATCAAGGCGCTCTTGCTCTAAGCCATGCGAAGAAGCTTCTAACGCCAAATGCCTTACGCCTTTATGCGACGCTTCTGCCAGAAGACTATGCAGTGTCGCAGGATCTAAGGTTGTCAGGCTCGCGCTGCGGTCTAGCCCTGCGCCTTGCATACCAATTGTACCGAGGCTTACTGCATCATTACCAATAAGCTGACGGACAAAATTCACGATAGAGCTTTTGCCATTCGTACCTGTCACCGCCATAATATGTTCAGGCTGCGCAGCATAAAAACCAGCACAGAGACGCGCATAATCAGCACGGATACTCTGGCTTTCTTGCCACTTAAAATCACCTTCCGGGCGCAGCGTGCCGTGCGGCGCTAAAATATATGTCGCGCCCGCCTTTAGGGCTGCATCAATATAATCGCGCCCATCATGCGTTGCGCCTGGCAGAGCGGCGAATATTGCGCCCGCCTTCACTGCGCGACTATCATTGGTAATCATGCTATAGGAGGATAAATCTGCCATTGCTTAATGCCTCCCCGTTTGCAAAGAAATATAACGGTTAAGACCTTCTGCAGGGTCTTTGCGCTCAGACGCATCTTTACTGCTGATACCGACCATAGGCGCCATTGCTTCGATAATTGCACCGACGGCAGGCGCTGCAACCCAGCCAGCTGTGGCGTATCCAAAGGTACGCGCTTGCCCTTTGGGTTCATCAACCATAACGAAAACAGCATAGCGCGGCGCATCCATTGGGAAAACAGCCAAGAAAGAGGATATAAGGCGTTTACGGTCATAACCGCGCCCTGTTTTTGATGGCTTTTCCGCCGTCCCTGTTTTGCCACCAATCAGCAGCCCTTCAACATCAGCAGATTCGCCCGTACCATGCGTAACAACAAGGCGCAGCAAGGCACGCATATTTTGCGCTGTTTTTTCTGATACAACGCGGATATATGTTGGCTCATTTTCAAAAGATTGCGCAATCAAATGTGGCGCAACCAGATTACCGCCATTCACAATTGAAGCCGCCGCGCGGATAAGCTGCAAGGGGCTGACCGCGATACCGTGACCATAGGCTGTGGTTAAAGTATTAATTTCACGCCACGGGTTCGGCACCAAGGGCGAGGCTACTTCTTTTATTTCAAAAGGCGGCGCGTCCATTAGACCCAGATCACGATAAAATGAACGAATATTATCCGTGCCGACCATTTCCGCCATTTTTGCAGAGCCAATATTCGATGACACCATAAACACTTCAGGCACTGTTAAAATACGTTTTTCTGCATGGTAGTCATGGATCTTAAAACGCCCGCTTTCAATTGGCTTACGCGCATCGAAACGGTGACTCATTTTCACTTTCTTAAATTCAAACAAGGCCGCCGTTGAAAACAGTTTAAACGTTGAACCAAGCTCATATACGCCCTGAGAGAAACGGTTAAACATTTCAGGTGCATTCGGGTTTGGTGGATTGTTCGGATCGAAGTCAGGCAGTGAAACTGCGGCTAAAATATCGCCAGTTTCAACATCCATCACAATCCCTGCGCCGGCTTTGGCCTGAAATGATGTCATGGCCTTTTTAATCTCGCGATGTAAAACGTGCTGAACACGGACATCCAAAGTCGTTTTGATTTCGGCTTTTTCGTCTTCTACATCTTGCGCGGTAAATTGCTGCGAAAGCTGTTCATCAAGGCCGCGTTCCAGGCCGGACACACCTTTGCCATCACGGTTCGTCATCCCCACTAAATGCGACGTCAAGTTACCTTGCGGGTAAAAGCGATGATCTTCTTGGCTATAGGCGAGCGCTGGCTCACCAACATCTAAGATGGCCTCTTGCTCTAAAGGCGTAACGCCGCGCTTAATCCAGACAAAGCGGCGCGGCATATTGAATTTTTTCAATAAATCTTCGGGCGTATATTCAGGAAATATTTTTGCCAGCTTGTCTGCCGCCGCATGTTTATCAATGAGCCGTGCAGGATCAACATATAGCGATTCCGTTTTAAGGCTTGTCGCAAGAATAACGCCATTACGGTCAACAATATCACCGCGGCGATATTCCGTATTTTGCGTAGCCCCCGTGCGCAGCACAGCGCCTTTTTCCGTGTCAACTGGCAGCGCCTGCAACACCATCAAGTCTGCTGCACGCAGCCCCATAAATGCAAATCCCACAATCGCAATTGTTTGAAACAGCACCAAACGCCCGCGCATCACGTGCAATGCATGATCACGATTATCACCTACGCGAATGCGCTGTTTACGGAAACGCAAATCTAAACCATTCATGGCATTCCCCCATTTTCTTCTGGCGCAGGGTCATAATATACAGGCGTAGAGCTTATTGATTTCTGCGGTGCATCTTCATCATTTTTTACCGCGCGCGCAAGAGGACGTGAAGGCGTTATCGGCTCAGGGATCTCCTCAACATGTCCTGTGACTTTTTCAATAGAGAGCTGATCAAAGTCCAAGACCTGACGCGCAGCCTCCTCCAAACGGTCAGGGCGGTTCAGATACGACCACTCTGCTTTAAGAACGCGCTTATTTTCCTTAAATTGCTGCAAAGTATATTGTTTTTCAGCAAGCAATTTTTCCTTGCGCTGCACAGCCTGTGAAACTTGATAAAGCGTCATTGCTGAAATACCAAACAAAGCCACAAGAAAAACAAAAAAGACGCGCCTTAAACTCATCACACATCCTCCATCTTATAATATGGCTCATCCGTTCGCATAGCACAGCGTAATTTTGCCGAGCGCGAGCGCGGATTAATGCGCGCTTCTTCATCGCTTGCAAGCACAGCTTTTTTGCTTTTTAACGCCAATAGAGGCTTTGGCTGATTTGTATCATGCGCTTCTGGCAAGTAACGTGAAACGGAGCGCTGCAAGTCAGCCTGCGCGCGCATAAAGTTTTTAACAATGCGATCTTCAAGCGAATGAAAAGTCACAACAACTAAACGCCCTTCTGGCTTCAAAAGCCTTAACGCCGCCTCCATACCGCGTTCAAGCTCACCAAGCTCGTCATTCACTGCAATGCGCAGCGCCTGAAAAGTCCGTGCAGCGCGGTCCGATTTATCTTTTTTCGAATATGGCACGGCGCTGCGGACAATATCAGCAAGGCGCGCGGTGGTCGTAATAGGCTCTTCAGCGCGGGCAATTGCAATGGCGCGGGCAACGCGGCGTGAATGGCGTTCTTCGCCATATTTATAAATAATATTTGCAAGAGCATCTTGTTCTGTTTCACGCACAATATCCGCTGCGCTTGGCAGGTCAGAGTTTGCCCCTTCCATACGCATATCTAGCGGCCCGTCTTTCGCATAAGAAAAACCACGATCCGCCAAATCAAGCTGCATGGATGAGACGCCGATATCAAGCACCACACCATCTAATGCAGGCACATCTGGCAACTTATCCATATCGCCAAAACAGCCCTTACGCAGGGTCAAGCGCCCATTATATTCACCGAGCCAAGACGCCGCCATTTCATGCGCCATCGGATCACGATCAACACCGATAACTTCGCAACTCGCCGAATCTGCAATGGCGCGCGAATAGCCCCCTGCGCCAAATGTCCCGTCCAGATACACACCTCCATCTTGCGGGGATAATGCCGCAAGAACTTCTGGCAGCATTACAGGAATATGCGGACGATCAGAACTACTCATTGAACACCCCCACGCACAATAAGGCTGCGCGCAGCGACAGCACGAACAGCATTAAAGGCATATAGATTCACAAAGAGAAGCAGCGCCATGAACAGACGACCTTTCTTGTAGGTTCAGATATTTATGGTATCAAATTTATAGGCAGGACGTCGAATTTGGAAATTGCGACGCGTATATATATTGGATAGCACGATTTACGCCATTCGCAAAAATTTATGCGAATCGGTTAAAAGAAAAGGCGGGGATAAATACGGAACTTGTTTTTTTTAACCATTCGCCATAGACTCTATATAGTGCGTTTTTTCAATTCTTTTTGCAGGCGAATTATATGGAAGAAATCTGGCAACAAGCCCTTGAAAGCATTAATGCTTTTGGCGACACAAATAAACGAACATATGTCGTTTATTTATTAAGCGCCCTCGCCCTCGCCCTTGGCGTATATTTGTTTGCACGCAACAAAGCGATGATTGGCGATGCCGCAAACAAGCCAAAATCGCTCAAAAACTTTTTCCATTACGTCTTCCCTAAGGATGTTTATCTGCACAAATCATCCAAGCAAGACTACATATTCTTTCTTGCCAACGGCTTTATTCATTACGGCATCATTGCCAGCTATGCGCTCGCCACGCCCTTCTTCGTTTTTATATCCCTTGCCGTTTTAAGCAAAAACTTTGGTGCCGGCGAAGACACATTACAAGACCCAAACACGTTACAGCTTGCCGTTCTAACGCTCTGTTTTGCTTTGCTTTATGACTTTGGCGCGTTCTTTATGCACTGGCTTATGCATCGTATTCCGTTTTTATGGTGCTTTCACAAAGTGCACCATAGTGCCGAGCGCCTTAACCCCATGACACTTTACAGGATGCACCCTGTTGATTTATTTCTAACAGGGCTGGTCATTGCGATTTGCACGGGCGTCGGAATGAGTCTGTTTATATATTTCTGGCATGTTGATATCAGCTACTATGAACTACTCGGCATTAACGGCGTGTTCTTTGCGTTTTACGTTTTGGGCTATAATCTTAGGCACTCCCATATCTGGCTGCCCTACCCTGCATGGCTTAGCCGCATACTTATTAGCCCCGCGCAGCATCAAATCCACCACAGCGCAGAGCGCCACCATTGGGATAAAAACATGGGGCTTATTTTCGCGTTTTGGGATTGGGGCTTTCGCACATTATATGTACCTAAAAAAGACGAGCCGCATTTCACCTATGGCATCAACAAAAAAGAACCCAACCCCTATAACAGCGTCTCGAGCATGTTCATCAAGCCTTTTATTGAAGCATGGGAAGTCAGCTGCAAAGGCATGAACAAATTGAGGGCGAGCGTTCAGCTTGCAGTGCTGCTCGGCGTGTTAGGCGGTATATATTATGTGCTTTTTGTCGCGCAAAGCTTTCAATCCATGCCCAAAACACTGCATTTAGAAGATCTTACATGGTCAGAAACTGCTGCCGCCATGCATAAGGGCTATGATAAAATTATTATCCCGACAGGCGGAGTTGAACAAAATGGCCGCCATGTCATTTTAGGCAAACATAACTATGTAGTTCAAGCGACAAGCGAGCGCATTGCCAAAAGCATCGGAGGCACACTTGTAGCGCCCGTTATCAGCTACGTCCCTGAAGAAGTCCATATGAGTTACCCCGGGACAATCAGCGTGAGCGAAGACACCTTTTCTGCCATATTAGAGGACGCTGCGCGTAGCCTACAACGCCACGGCTTTAAATATATCTTTTTTATTGGCGACAGCCATGGCAACCAAGAGCCACAAGCAAATGTTGCCGAGAAACTGAACCTCGAATGGTTTGGCGAAGGCGCGATTGTTGCCAGCATATCTGATTATTACGATAAAAATGGTCAAATGGCATGGCTTGAAGATAAAGGCTATTCCATGCGCGAAATTGGCGGCCATGCCGGCATTCGTGACACATCAGAAATTTTAGCGGCACACCCAAAAGGTTACCGCAGCTCACCATTTACGCCATCAGGCTTTACAGGCGGTGACCATAATGGCGAATACAAATACGCAAGCAAGAAAAAAGGCGAAGCGATGATACAGCTTAAAGTCGATGCGGCGGTTAAGCAAATCAGCGCCGTTATTGCACAGGGCGCCACAGCAAATGATGATTAATACAGAGATAAAGGCCACCGCTATTGAAATAAAAAGCGCCGCGCCGCATGTGATTTATGGCACGCATTATAGCGCCGCAAACAGCAAAAGGCTGATCATTAACATACATGGGCTAACCCATAGCCAGTGGGGGTATTTACAGCTTAACAGCATCACCCCCTTCACGGGCGCAGGTTACGATGTTTTCAATTTCAGTTTTTATGACCGCCTGCCAAAATCACGCCGCTTGAGCGCATCAACACTCAGCACACATCAGGACGATTTATCGCGCGTTATCAACCACTTTAAAGATGAATATGATTCACTTTACCTGACCGCCCATAGCCTTGGCGGCCTTGTATCGCTCATCCTAAACCCGCAAGAAATTCAAGCGATCAGCCTTTGGGACCCTGCTTTTGATGTGACGCATTTTTGGAACGCCGTGAAATGCCTTACACCGCTACAGGAAAAAGATGCCTTCATCCTTGATTACGGCGCAGAATTTGTGATTGGGCGCGCGATGGTCGATGAAATCGCGCTCTACCCCGACAAAGCCTGCCTTGCCCTCGCCGAAGCGTTCAGCACTCCCGCACAGCTTATCATCCCAGAGCTGAGCATTTTCATGGCAAGCCCGCACACATCTCCCGCCAATTATCAGCGCACATTTCCTGCCCCATCAGAGCATATTACGATAACAAGCACGGACCACTGTTTTTATGGTACAGGCAAAGACCTTGAATTATTCCAAAACACACTTAATTGGTTTAATAGATTTTCTTGAATAATATTATTCTCGCTATTCTTAACCACTTGTTTTCGTGGTATAGTCTAGCAGCTTTTTATGTAGAAGCGCAGCGCTCCTGCGTTAATTGATTTTTAAGAGTATTCTCATACAATTTCTTGCCCAACGCACAACCACATAAGGACCAACAGACAATGACAAAATCAGGACATGACAGCCTCGGCACCAAGAAGACCCTTGATGTAAACGGCAAATCCTATACTTATTTCTCGCTTAAAGACGCTGAAAAAACTTTGGGCGATGTTTCTAAACTGCCCTACACATTAAAGGTGCTATTAGAAAATCTGTTGCGTTTTGAAGATGGTCGCTCCGTCAAGGTGGAGGATGTAAAGGCCGTGGCAGAGTGGTTAAAAGAAAAGAAATCAAGCCATGAAATTGCTTTTCGCCCTGCGCGCGTATTAATGCAAGACTTTACTGGCGTTCCTGCTGTGGTTGATTTGGCCGCGATGCGTGAAGCAATGGTCACCCTTGGCGGTGACCCACAAAAAATTAACCCGCTTTCCGCGGTAGATTTGGTCATTGACCATTCAGTTATGGTTGATGAATTTGGCTCAGCAGAATCCTTTAAAGAAAATGTTGAACGTGAATTTGAACGCAATAAAGAACGTTATGAATTTCTACGCTGGGGGCAATCTGCTTTTAAAAACTTCCGCGTTGTTCCGCCGGGCACAGGCATTTGCCACCAAGTCAACGTTGAGTATCTCGCCAAAACGATATGGAGTGAGAAAGACGAAGTTACTGGTGAATTGCTTGCTTATCCTGACACATTGGTTGGCACTGACTCCCACACAACAATGGTAAACGGCCTTGCGGTTCTTGGTTGGGGCGTTGGCGGCATCGAAGCTGAGGCCGCAATGCTTGGTCAGCCAATTTCCATGCTTATCCCTGAAGTTGTTGGCTTTGAAATGACAGGTGCAATGGCAGAAGGCATCACAGCAACTGACCTTGTACTTACCGTTGTGCAAATGCTGCGCGAACGCGGCGTTGTTGGTAAATTTGTTGAATTTTATGGCGACGGCCTTGACCACTTAACCCTTGCTGACCGCGCAACAATTTCAAACATGGCCCCTGAATATGGCGCAACATGCGGTTTCTTCCCGATTGATGACGAAGCGCTACGCTACCTTAAATTCACAGGCCGCGATGATGATACGGTTGCACTTGTCGAAGCTTACGCCAAAGAACAAGGCCTATGGCGCACCAAAGGCCACACAGCAGAATATACAGATACGCTACATCTTGATATTAGTACGGTTGTGCCAACAATCTCAGGCCCAAAACGCCCGCAGGATAAGATTTTACTGACAAACGGTAAGCAAGATTTCGCAAGGCTGGTTCCTGAAGAAAAATCTGTTCCTGTTGAAGGCACTGATTACACACTTGATAATGGTGACGTCGTTATTGCCGCGATTACAAGCTGTACCAACACTTCAAACCCTTTTGTACTGGTCGCAGCTGGCCTCGTGGCACGCAAAGCACATGCGCTAGGCATGAAGGTCAAGCCTTGGGTTAAAACATCCCTTGCACCGGGCTCTCAAGTTGTAACCGATTATTTGGAAAAAGCAGGACTGCAAGATGACCTTGATGCGCTTGGCTTTAACCTTGTTGGCTATGGCTGCACGACATGTATTGGCAATTCAGGCCCACTGCCGGACCCTATTGCCGCCGCGGTAGAAAAAGGCGATTTAAACGTTACTTCCGTCCTTTCAGGCAACCGTAACTTTGAAGGCCGGATCAGCCCACATGTGAAATCCAACTATCTGGCCTCCCCGCCGCTTGTCGTCGCTTATGCGCTAGCAGGATCAATGCGGGTTGACATCTCATCTGAGCCACTTGGTCAAGATAAAGACGGCAATGATATTTACTTAAAAGACCTCTGGCCAACCAATGAAGAAGTGCGCAAGACGGTTGATACATTCCTCACGCCTGAAATGTTCAAAGAACGTTACGCCGATGTTTTCCTAGGCCCTGAACAGTGGCAAGCGATTGGCGCCGATGATGCAGGCGAAACATATGATTGGAACAGCGCATCAACATATGTGAAAAACCCGCCTTTCTTTGAAGATATTTCAAATGATATTGCCGTTGTTGCACCGATTGAAAATGCGCGCGTACTTGCCGTATTGGGTGACAGCGTAACCACTGACCATATATCACCTGCTGGGGCGATTAAGAAAGATGCACCTGCAGGGGCTTATTTAGGCAACCACCAAGTGCCTGTACGCGACTTCAACTCATACGGCTCACGCCGCGGTAATCACGAAGTGATGATGCGCGGCACATTTGCCAATATTCGTATTCGCAATGAAATGCTTGGCGGCAAAGAAGGTGGCAACACCCTGCATATGCCCGGCGGCGCGGAAATGAGCATATATGATGCAGCAATGGCGTATAAAGCGGAGAACACCCCACTCGTCGTCTTTGGCGGCAAAGAGTATGGTACTGGCTCCTCACGCGATTGGGCGGCAAAAGGCACGCGTCTTCTTGGCGTCAAAGCGGTTATCGTTGAAAGCTTTGAACGTATTCACCGTTCCAACCTTGTTGGCATGGGCGTTTTACCGCTACAATTCACAAAAGGTGAAACGCGTGAAACATATAAGCTTGATGGTAGTGAAGTCATCAGCATTACGGGCACAGAAAATCTCAGCCCCGGATCTGCGCTGACCATGACCATCACCTATAAAGATGGCAGCACAGCCACAGCAGAGCTTCTTTGCCGTATTGATACGCTTGATGAGCTTGATTATTATAAGAATGGCGGCATTTTGCACTATGTTCTCCGTAATTTGGCAAAGTCAGCGTAAACACTAAAACGTAACATTGATTATTAACGGCCTAGATTTCATATTCTAGGCCGTTTTTAATTGAAAATTAATGTTGATGCTGTTAAATATGTCAATAAATCAAAAAAACAGTTAAGGTGTGAATTATGAGCGAGCTCAGCAATTTAAAGATTATTAATAGCACAGATAAAGACGACATTTTCCAAGGCATCGCAGAAACAGGCGCAAGCAGCCTTTCTGCCACTAACGGCACATATGTCGCTGCGCAGAAATTCGTTGCGCCAACCACGCTTGCGGGTTTCCAATATACAAAGGATAATGGCGTTCAGCCACACGAAGCACTGGTTATTGCCGTCAACTCTGACAAAAGCATGGCTGATATCAAAGCAGCAAAAGCCGCATTAGGCGAAGATATTGGCGAAATGGAAGACCAAGAAACCCGCGCGCGCAAAGTCGCCGAGCCACTTGCCCGTCAGTTCCCTGAACACCATGTTGTTGCCATATTCTATGATGAAGCCACACCAACAGAATTATACGAATTTTTAGAAAGCAATACGCCATTTGAACTCAATGCTTTGTTTAAGTTCGGCTATGGCACCAACCCTGAAGCCGGCGACATTGAAGGCGCGAACTGCTTTGATAAAGTCTATGCATTCCCCTTCCCTAATGATGCAAAACCATTATGTGACAATTTGACAGGGCGCGGCGCAAACCGTGATAATTACACAGTCAGAAAACTCACAGATGAAAAATGCGCTAATGGTCAGCCTTATATGAATGTTGATAACCAAGTTTTATTTGACCTAGAAGAAGGTGAAGACACTCTGAGCGCTTTTGCACCGAGCGCTAATGAAAACACGCCACAGCAAGAAGCGCCAAAGAAAACTTGGCTACAAAAACTTGGCCTTGGCAGTTAATTCACATTTAATTGGATAGTGTTTTAAGAGAAATTAAAACCGATAGTATCACACCAGTTAGGGCGCTTTTGATTAAGCGCCTTTTCTATGCGCAACGCATCATGCAGCTCATGGAAAAGCACTTTGATATTCTGATATTCAAAATCAACATCACCGCCATGAATGATTGAGCGGTTTTCATCACCGATATAGGCGGTTAATGCGCCCATTTCACGCGCACATGCAAGATGCGCTTTATCATCACCAACAACCAATACAGATGATAAGTCATCGCCCTCTTCATAGCCGAGGTAGCGCAAGGCAGGCACGTAAGCTTCCGCGCTTGTTTTATTGGCAAAATCGACATCTTCATGGGCAAAAATGCTTTCGCGTGGATGCGTATTTCTTAAGCCTGTAACGCGGTAAAATTCTTGCGCCATATCAGCACTTAATTTGGTCACTGTGGCAAAGGCAATATCCTCTTGCAAGCGCTCTGTTGCCTTAAAAAGCTTTGAATCATGCTTAATATGCTTTACAGGCATGCCCATAACATTATTGTGTAATTTACGGTAGATACTGCGCTGTAATGAATGTTCAGAAACACCGAGCGCCTCAGAGAACGCCTTAACAGGGCTTATACGCTGCGCGTTGTATTCCGTATATGCGTTAAGGATATTGGGGTAAATATTATTATGGTCTTTTTCTTTGACCGCGCCAGTAACCGCGTGCTCGAAATGCCTTTGAATATTCTCTGTAATTTTATATTGCGTGCCTTGGATACCGAGTATCACTGCGCGCACTTGCGCTAATTTTCTCATCTTACAACCCTCTTATATGGTATCTTTGTAATATATTTTATGACAAAAATCAAGGATTGTTTATGGCAAATCGAGATGCGTCGGTGCACCATATTGCGCTAAGCGCTTTTCGCTATAGGGGTAATTTTTTATTTCCTTCGCCGCCTCAAAGCCAAATACTTGGCAGAATGCGCCGCGGACATGCTGCTCTAAATGTGTATTATTTAACGCCGCCTGTTGATGTAAAAACGCTTCGTGCAGTGCTTCACCTTTCGCGTTTTCATGGCGGATATTGATACGGTTTTCATTTAAAACTATTTTCAGCCCCTGTAAATCAGAGCGAGAGAATACGGTTTGATCTGCTGCGCTTACTTCAAAACCGAGATGTAATAATTTATCGTGAATATTTGGCGCTTGCGTTGTGGCTTGGTCATTTTCGCTCATTATACATCCCCTGTTCTTTATTTTGTGCTGTGGTAGTAAAACATAGCGTTCAGACATCACGCAAAATAAAACTATAAACGCCTGTTAAATAAAGACAAAATGGATTTATAAGCTCATATCAATCGGGCTTAAAAATACATCGCAAAAGCGCAGCCGTGCGGGTTGGTGGGGCTTTATTTTATCAAGCTCGTCATAAAAGGATTGCGGTAAGATACGCCCCGCATCAATATAATCAATATATTCCTGATCGCCATATTCAAATGGGAAACTGCTGACACTGATTTGTCCTTTCAGGTCGGTGCGGCGCAGCGCCCCTATCGGCTGCCCCACGGCATGGTTGAAACGCGCCAATACACTATAACTTCCAGTACCGTTTAAATCTGGTTTTAACTCTGGCCCCGTGGAATAAAAAACGCGGCTTTCTTCGGCCATGCCTGCAAGGTTATTAAAGGCAATGCTGACTGCACTCATCCCCGAATGTGCCCCGAAGCGGTCTGGATGCACCATTTCAATAATTGGCCCATCTGCACGACCTTCGATCACCGCCAAGGGCGATTTGATCTTACGATGTTCGCCCGTTTGTAAAAATTTATAGGAGAATTCTTCGACCGCCAAATACGCGCCAGCGCAGATTCCGAAAAAATGCATACCTTGGTTAATACGGCTTTTTAAATAATCAAAGCCATCTTGCTGTAATTGATCGCGATAGGCAGAGCTGCCCGATGGCGTACCGGGCAAGAAAAAAGCAAGCGTATCATCATTGGGGTATTTATGAGCGCGGACATCAGCGCCATTAGCCTGAATAATAGCAACGTTATCGCCCTTGTACCTTTCGTTAAGAAAGTATATCAAGGCCTGCGTAGACGCCATAGCATCTTGGTAAACGATAATATTCTTCATGAGAACATGCTTCCTGTTTAAAAGCGTTCTCAAACCCTGATTATTCTTATAGTTGTAAAGTGCCTGTTACTGCGCTGAGTTTTGCTTTCGCAATCACCAATGCATTTTCCACGCGCTGCTTGTCATGTGCGCCCTGCACTATGCCAAGGTCTTCTTTTAGGTCTGAGATTTTTTGCTCAAGCTCTTCTTTATTTAAATCTGCGACAGCAATTGCCTCTTCCGCAAGCACTGTGCAGTTTTCAGCTGAGATATCAGCGAAGCCGCCTGCGACGAATATTTTTTGCACTTCGCCATTAGCAGTTTTTTGGATGCTAACAACGCCAGGGCGTACAGAAACAACAAAGGGTGAATGGCCTTTAAGCACACCCAAATCACCTTCTTCACCTGGGACAACAACCTGCATTGCAGGTTCATCCATCAAGATGCGCTCTGGTGAAACAAGTTTAAAACTAAATGTTTGCTCTGTTGCTGCTTCTGTCATTTTCTTACTTTCACAAATCTAATTTCTGTATATATGCGTCATGGCTATATCGTCTGCGGCTAGGCGTCGATGTTTGACCATCTATTGTCCAAATTAATACGCCACTCATCGCGATAAACACCCGCTTCAAATCACCATTATCTACGGTTTTTGTAAAGAAACGCCCAGAAGAGTTCTTATCTTCAGAGTAACCCTCTTCGATAAAATGCTGTCTAAGCGTTTCTTTAGCGGATGTTTTATCTGCCATAATTTATGCAGCTTCAGCAGCCATTTTTTTAGCTTTTTCAACTGCTTCTTCAATTGTGCCAACCATGTAGAAGGCAGATTCTGGAAGGTGGTCATATTCACCTTCGATAATGCCTTTAAAGCCTTTAATTGTATCGGCAAGGTCAACAAACACACCAGGAGAACCTGTGAAGACTTCCGCTACGTGGAATGGCTGAGAAAGGAAACGCTGGATCTTACGTGCGCGTGCAACGGTCATTTTGTCTTCTTCAGAAAGCTCGTCCATACCAAGAATAGCAATAATATCCTGCAATGCTTTATATGTTTGAAGTGTTTTCTGAACGCCCATCGCAACATCATAATGTTCCTGACCAACAACACGCGGGTCAAGAATACGTGATGATGAATCAAGTGGATCAACGGCAGGGTAAATACCAAGCTCAGCAATTTGGCGCGAAAGAACTGTTGTCGCATCCAAGTGAGAGAATGTTGTTGCAGGTGCAGGGTCAGTCAAGTCATCGGCAGGGACGTAAACGGCCTGTACTGATGTAATCGAACCTTTATTTGTTGATGTAATACGTTCCTGAAGCGCGCCCATATCAGTTGAAAGTGTTGGCTGGTAACCAACGGCTGATGGGATACGACCAAGAAGCGCAGACACCTCAGCGCCGGCCTGTGTGAAACGGAAAACGTTATCCATGAAGAAAAGAACGTCTTGGTTTTTCTCATCACGGAAATATTCCGCCATTGTCAAACCTGAAAGCGCAACACGTGCACGTGCACCTGGTGGCTCATTCATCTGACCATAAACAAGCGCTGCCTTTGAACCCGGTGCGCCACCTTCTTTGATAACGCCAGATTCCATCATTTCGTGGTAAAGGTCATTACCTTCACGAGTACGTTCACCAACACCAGCAAAAACAGATACACCGCCGTGACCTTTTGCAATGTTGTTAATCAATTCCATGATTGTAACCGTTTTACCAACGCCCGCGCCGCCAAACAGACCAATTTTACCGCCTTTAGCGTATGGGCCGAGAAGGTCAACAACTTTAATGCCTGTTACAAGCTGCTCAGTTTCTGTTGCTTGCTCAGAAAACGCAGGTGCTTCACGGTGAATACCCCATTTTTCAGTTGTTTTTGATGGGCCAAGCTCATCAATTGTGTCGCCTGTTACGTTGTAAATACGGCCAAGTGTGCCTTCACCAACGGGAACTTCAATTGCTGCGCCAGTGCCAACAACTTCAGCGCCGCGAACGAGGCCTTCTGTTGCATCCATCGCAATTGTACGCACTGTGTTTTCGCCCAAATGCTGTGCGACTTCCAAAACCAATTTCTTGCCTTGGTTTTCTGTTTCCAATGCATCCAAAATCGCAGGAATGTTACCATCCGCGAATTCAACGTCAACAACAGCGCCGAGTACCTGTTGAATTTTACCTTTAGCTTGTGCCATTTTCACTTCTTCCTTTTCCGAAAAAACTCAATAATTTCGTGTTTACTTCTATTAACTTTATTAAACCGCTTCCGCGCCTGAGATAATCTCAATCAATTCACGTGTAATATGCGCCTGACGTGCACGGTTATACTGGATAGAGAGATCGTTGATCATATCCCCAGCATTACGCGTTGCATTATCCATCGCAGTCATACGCGCGGCCTGTTCACCAGCAGCGCTATCAAGCAATGCACGGAACAATTGAACACCGAGGTTACGCGGTAGTAACTTGCCCAAAATAACGCTTTCTTCTGGCTCAAAGCCATAAGGCGCGATTGGGCCAGATTTTTCTACTTTCGCATCGCTCACTTCACCAGCAACTTCTGGCAACTTAAACGGAATAAGCTGCTGCGCTGATGGTGTCTGGGTGAGAACGCTCTTAAATTCGTTATACATTAATGTACATACGTCAAAGCTTCCGTCTTCAAAGTTTTGCAGTACAAAATCTGTAATCTCACGCGCTGAAGAAAAATCAACACGGCCCTTTTGTCCAATACCTGTATAGGTTTTGATAATCAGACCAGCATGCTGTAACTTCAGAATATCGAAAACTTTACGTCCCGCGCAGATAATTTTCACATCTTTGCCGGCTTTTTGAAGTTCCGCGACTTCTTTTTTCACACGGCGCGCTAAGTTACCATTGAAACCGCCACACAGACCGCGATCAGAAGACACAACGATCAATAAATGTGAGTCTTCAGCGCCTGTGCCGACCAAAAGTTTTGGCCCTGCGAAATCTGCCGGTAAGCTTGCCGCAACGCGTGCAAGCATTTCAGACATTGCAACAGCATATGGCTGCGATGATTCCGCTTGGGACTGCGCTCTTTTCAATTTAGATGCCGCAACCATTTTCATCGCCGAAGTTATTTTCTTCGTTGATTTAACAGAGGTAATGCGGTCTCTATAATCTTTCAAACTTGGCATTTTTTTTCCCTTTAATTAGAAAACTTTACAAAAGACGATCCATCAAAGCAGCTTAAAATTAAGCTGCTTTTTTGTTTGGATCAGCATAGCCTTTGTTAAAGCTTTCTAAGAATGCAACCAAATCAGCTGTCACGCCATCAGTAAGTTTTTGCTCGCTGCTGATTGTCTCAAGAATCTTAGTGCCATTAGCACGTAAATCTGCAAGAAGCTTCGCTTCGTAATCAGATACGGATGCTGTTTCAATGCCATCAAGGTAACCTTTTGTACCAGCGAAGATAACGGCAACTTGCTCTTCCACTTTAAGCGGAGAGTATTGTGGCTGTTTCAAAAGCTGTGTCAAACGTGCGCCGCGCGCAAGAAGTTTTTGCGTTGATGCATCAAGGTCTGATGCGAACTGCGCGAACGCTTCCATTTCACGATATTGTGCAAGTTCTAGCTTAATTGTACCCGCAACCTGTTTCATCGCCTTGATCTGCGCCGCAGAACCAACACGAGAGACTGACAGACCAACGTTAATCGCTGGGCGAATGCCTTTATAGAACAAGTCCGTTTCCAAGAAAATCTGACCATCTGTAATCGAAATCACGTTTGTTGGAATATACGCCGAAACGTCACCAGCTTGTGTTTCAATAATTGGCAATGCTGTCAATGAACCACCGCCCATTGCATCGCTCATTTTCGCAGAGCGTTCAAGCAAACGTGAGTGAATGTAGAATACGTCACCTGGGTAAGCTTCACGGCCTGGTGGACGACGAAGAAGAAGTGACATTTGACGGTAAGCAACAGCTTGCTTAGACAAATCATCATATACGTTAAGTGCGTGTAGGCCGTTATCACGGAACCACTCGCCCATAGCCGCGCCTGCATATGGCGCCAAGAACTGCATTGGTGCAGGGTCTGACGCTGTCGCCGCGACAACGATTGAATATTCCATTGCGCCTTTATCTTCAAGTTCTTTAACAAGCTGTGCAACTGTCGAACGCTTTTGACCAATCGCAACATAGATACAATATAGGTGCTTTTTCTCGTCTGGATCTTGGTTGATTGATTTTTGGTTCAAAATTGTATCAATCGCGACGGCTGTTTTACCTGTTTGGCGGTCTCCAATAATCAATTCACGCTGACCACGGCCAACAGGCACAAGTGCGTCAACCGCTTTAAGGCCAGTTTGCATTGGCTCATGTACTGATTTACGCGGAATAATGCCAGGGGCTTTCACTTCAACAAGGCGCATTTCTTTTGCTTTAAGCGGGCCTTTACCATCAATGGGGTTACCAAGGGCATCAACAACGCGACCAAGCATTTCGCGGCCAACGGGAACCTGAACGATCTCACCAGTACGCTTAACAATGTCGCCTTCTTTAATCGCACGGTCAGAACCGAAGATCACGACACCAACGGAGTCAACTTCAAGGTTCAACACCATGCCTTTAGTACCACCAGGGAACTCAACCATTTCACCGGCTTGCACCTGATCAAGGCCATAAACACGTGCAACGCCATCACCAACGGAGACAACTTGACCAATTTCTGCAACATCAGCTTGCGCGCCAAATTCTGCAATCTGCTTTTTTAGGATATCTGAAATTTCAGCTGAACGGATTTCCATTAAACGACCTCTTTTTTACTGGATAAATTTTGATTTGCTACATTGTCTTCATTGTTTGAAGCGCTACTCATTTTGATTTTCAACATTTCGAGTTTACGCTTCACAGAACTGTCAAACATTTTAGACCCTACAGTAACAACCATACCGCCTAAAAGATCTTGGTTCACACTTACTTCAACCGCGACAGCTTTGCCAATTGATTTGGACAAAGATTTTTCAAGCGCGGTAACTTGTGTTTTTGTTAAATCTTGTGCAACTTCTACGCTTGCGCTTACTTTACCTTGCATATCCGCAAGGCGCGCCTGCACCGCACCCAGAATATCTTCAAGTGCATCTAAACGCCCATTATGCGCAAGAACGCCGAAGAAATTCGTTGTAATTTTGTGGAATTTTGCTTTTTTTGCAATTTCTTGCATCGCCTTATCTTGTGCTTCACCTTTATATAAAGGTGATGTCACTAAGGTTTTAAGATCCGCGCTATCTGCAAGCATTGCAAGCAGTTCGAGGGAATCTTTTTCAACGGCATCGAGCGCTTTTGCGTCCTGTGCGGCTTGAATTAAAGCCTTGGCATAACGCTGCGCCACTAAAGAGTAAGAAGAACCAATTTGAGGCAATGCTTCAATCCTCTGCTTGCTATATATAAGTGGTTACATAAGCCAGCCTATTCCTTAAGAATCCTCTGACAACAATATTTGCGCTCACAGTTAGCACAGCTTTTCGGATAGTTCAAGTAGAGAATACGCAAAATCGTACGTTAATCATCAGGGTTTTCACCTTCTGGCGCTTTTCTTTCAATTGCGACATTTTTTTTCTCGCTGATTTGGTGCTTTAGCTTTTTAAACCACCAACGTAGCAAGAGTATCAGCAGCAACAGCAAAAACGGCACGAGCAGCAAGAATGGCCCTAAAAAATTGCCCATGACAATTAAACCAGGTCCGACATAAGCCTGCGCCGCCGAGGTTGAAACCGTGAGCATTAACAAGCCCAATGCAAGTTTTAAAGCAACATTCTTCATGGTACGTCCTTTTGCAAAATATCATTAAGGAATGGCAGCGTCGCAGGGTCTATTTTTTCTGCGCTAGTAATGACGGGGTTATACGAAACGCCATCTTCGCGCTTACGCTCGCGCAAATAATACTCCATGACGATTTCCCCTGCACTATCTATTTCCAAAAGCCGCGCCTTATTAGGAACAACCGTAAAAGTGTTACCGTTATCTAGACGCTGCTGAAAGCCCCAAAACTCACTTTCAAATGGCGCATCTTTACTGCCGACATATTGCCATTCCACGCCAAGGCTTTCTGGGTCAAGCTCAACAAGGCGCGAATACCCCTCCGGCCCCATATGGCCTTGATTATCATAGAGCAGCAAATGCCCATTAGGCAAAACATCAATATCATGCGGCATATGCACAGGCACCTGCCCCGCCCATTTTACGGTTTTGTCAACGGGGTTAATGACGACTAATGTGTCAATATTACGAATAAGCGCCACAATGTCGCCTACTGCCATATAAGGCGCGGCACTTGTTCCTGCCTCAATCACATCAAGCGCATTTAAATGCGTATAATCCCCCTTACCTTCGTCATAGATATAGGGCATGATGTCTTTGTAATCAGAGTGACGCAGCATATCAACAACAGGATATTGATCAAGAATTTCACCCGACTGGTTTAGCTTAACGATTGTGTCTTGCAAATATGGAGCATCAAACATGACTTTTTCATCAAAGCGCCCCTCATCAGAATCTCTAATAATATTATGGCGCAACGCGTAGATGTTTCCCGCCTTATCAACATGGAGGTCATTATAATAATTACCTTCTTGCGCCCAAAGCACCTGAGAATCCTTATCCATCATCACAAGTCCTGCGCCCCATGGGGTTGTACCATAAAGGCTGACAATCACCGCAATGCGCCCATCAGGAAAGACATAAAAATCACGCAGCGTAAAATAGTCAAATGGGATTTTTTTACGCGCATTAACGTGCGATTGATCGGGCCAAAGCGCGGCGACATCTAATGTCCATTTATGAAGTTCATCACCATCTGCCGAAAGCAAATGCGCAGACGTATCCGCCGTTGACGTATATATAAAGGGGCGCTGCAGGGCCTTTTGCGTATCATTTATGACCATGCCTTGCGGCAAGCCGTCTTCTTCGTACCAGCGCCAGTCATTATTGATCGCCTCAACATCCACCATCGACTTGAAATAACCGCCATAAGCGCCAACCACAGGCGCGACAATATTATAAGGGAATATCTTAAGCTGCGCTGTGGCAAAGCCATAGACAAAGACAAAGATTATGCATAGAAATTTAAGGGCAAAAATAAGGTCTTTAATCATCGGGATCTCATAGTTTATTATGCTCTCAAGATACCTCATATCAACAGGCGACTAAAGGGAAAATTTTAAGCCCTGCCCGCGTAAAGCTTTCTTATTTGCAAAAACGCATAAAATCGCATATAATATTTCCATAAACTTAGGGGGTAAAATTGAGTACAGACCAACATTACAAGCCAGCGCGCTTATTTTATGATTTACGGCAACTGCAAAGTTACTGCGAATCTGGTCGCGCTCATGCACAAAACAGCCGCCAGAGCGAAAAAGAGAACTTCTATACCAGCTTAGAGCTACGCCTGCACGACATGATCAAAAACGGCGAAACCCATATTGCCATTGCAGGTAATGAAACAAAATCACCGCTTCACTGTATCAACACTCATCAATTCACTTTTGTTGAAGCGGGGTTAGCACAGGCATTTAACGCCCATCATCATAACCCATATGCGCCGAGTAACGCGCCGATTGCAGGGGAATATAGCGTCACACAGATGATCGCCGATACGAATGCATATATTGCACAAAAAACCCAGCTACGCGATTCGCTAGATGAGCAAATGGTGCAAAATATCATAAGCCACGACCTTACACTTAAAAACACATTTCGTGCCAATGTGTTAAGCCTTGCACAAAGCGGCGAAGACGCCGTGGTTGTGAGCTACAAAATAGGCACAAGTGCAGACAGAGCCGTGCTCGATAAAATCAACGATTTCAGCTTAAATTAAAAGAAACTTTGCGGGTCAATATCAGCGCGCACAGATATGGTCGATGGAATTTTGACAGATTTCAACCACGCCGTAATCGCTTTTTGAATATTCAAATTCTTATCAGCCTGCACAAGCAAACGGAAACGATATTTACCGCGTAGCCTTGCAAGCGGCGCAGGCGCAGGGCCAAAAATATTCACCCCTTCGGCGCGCGGCGCAGCGCGACCTAATTGATAGGCAAGTTTTTCGGTTTCCGCCTCATCTCGCCCTGCGACAATCACGCCCACTAGGCGCGAAAATGGCGGCATATGCGCGGCTTCACGTTCAAAGCACTCCGCATCTAAAAATGCATCACGATCACCGCTTGCCAAGGCCTGCAAAACTTTCGATTGCGGGGCATAGCTTTGCAAATAGACTGTGCCCTTAACGTCTTCACGCCCAGCGCGCCCTGCGACTTGATGCAATAATTGATAACAGCGTTCAGTCGCGCGTAAATCGCCGCCTGAAAGCCCTAAATCCGCATCAACCACGCCAACCGTAGTCAGCTTTGGGAAATGGTGGCCTTTGGCGATAATTTGCGTGCCGATAATTAAATCATATGCACCATCTCGTATTTCCTGTAGGCGCTCACGCAGGGCATCAGGGTCATCCGAATCATCACTCGACAAGGTAATCTGACGGTATTCAGGGAATAATACACTAAGCTCTTCAGCGATGCGTTCTACCCCAGGGCCGCAAGCCGCGAAGCTATCTTCATCATTACATTCTGGGCAATTTTTCGGAATAGAGCAAAAATAACCACAATGGTGACAATGCAATTTATTACTGCGTCGATGCTCGACTAACCACGCCGTGCAGCGCGGGCATTGCATACGATGACCGCAGCCACGGCATAATGTTAATGGCGCATAACCGCGGCGGTTGAGGAATAATAAGGCTTGCTCCCCGCGTTCAACCGTTTCACGAATGGCCTTAACCAAACTTGGTGCAAGGAAAGCTTGGCGCTCTGGGCGATCCTGCTTGAGGTTTAGAATATGAATATCAGGCATACCCGCACTACCGAAACGCGATTCGAGCGTTAAATGGTGATAACGCCCCTGCCATGCATTATAGATTGTTTCTATTGCCGGGGTGGCGGATACAAGCACCACAGGGCATTTTTCTTTATTCGCACGTAAAATCGCCATATCACGCGCATGATATAAAACGCCATCTTCTTGTTTGTAAGCAGGCTCATGTTCTTCATCGACAATAATCAGGCCAAGCTGACGGTAAGGCAAAAATAAAGCAGAGCGCGCGCCGACGACAACTTTGGTTTTCCCCTCTGCCACGCCGCGCCATGTTTTACGGCGCATCGCGGTGGAAAGTGCCGAATGCCAGAGCGCAGGGCGCGTACCAAAACGCGCAGCGAAACGATCCAAAAACGCATTAGAAAGCGCAATTTCGGGCAGCATCAAGAGAATCTGTTTATCTTCTTTAAGTGCCTGCGCGATCGCTTCAAAATAAACTTCGGTTTTACCCGCGCCCGTCACGCCATCTAACAAGAATGTTTCAAAATTACCGGCGTTGACCGCGGCGACTAATTCATCAGCGGCGATGCGCTGACTATCCAAAAGCTCCGCGCCTTTTAATGTCGGGTCAGGCTTTGTGCATGGCGGAATTTCTGGCATCAGCAAGGAACGCAAATAACCGCCATCACCCATAGCTTTCACAACAGATGCGCTGCACCCTGCTTCGCGGGCAATATCCGCGGCGCGGCGCGGCGCACCATCTTTCAGGCTATCCAAAACGGCCTTACGCTTTGGCGATAATTTTTGTAGCGAGAATTCTTCTATGTCAGGGGCGAGCTTATATAGCAGCGTTTCTTTCGGTAATTCAAAGGCGGAAGGCGCAGAAAGACAAAGCTTTAGCACCGCACCCAAAGCGCTTAATGTGTATTTCGCCATGAAGTCAATAAAGTCACGCTGCGCCTGCCCCATTGGCGGCAAATCATATTTTTGGGCGATTTCTTTTAATTTATTGGGGTTGCCATCATAATCTTGATCGAGGCTCCACACCACACCGATAAGCATACGACTGCCTAGCGGGACGGCAACGTAATCACCCAGATGCACATCTATATCCGCAGGCACACCATAGCTATACGCCTTGTCAATCGGCATCGGCACAAGCACTTGCGCCAAAGACTGGGCAAGTGGAGCGCTTGGCGGCGCGGCAATAGGATCATTTGCAAATAAATCAGACATATGGAACACAGTATAAGCCGACAATCGACAGCGCAAGCGTTTTCAACCTTGCAATATGAAGTCCTTATGGGTAGTCTTCGCAGCAGAATGAAAACTAAGATTTAAACCACATAATTAAGGATGCGCAAAGACATGAAATTCTTCGTAGATACCGCTGAAATAGACGACATTAAAGACATGGCTGCCACTGGCCTGTTAGATGGCGTAACAACCAACCCGTCATTAATCGCAAAATCTGGTCGTAACTTTATTGAACTTATTGGCGAGATTTGTGAAATTGTTGAAGGCCCTGTCAGCGCCGAAGTCGCTGCGACAGATTACCCGACAATGATTAAGGAAGCCGAGAAACTTGCGGCAATCGCTGATAATGTGGCTGTTAAAGTTCCCCTTACCGAAGCTGGCCTTAAAACCTGTAAAGCGATGAGCGATAACGGGGCGATGGTTAATGTCACATTATGCTTTTCTGCAGGTCAGGCGATTTTAGCCGCCAAAGCGGGCGCAGCGTTTATTTCACCTTTTGTTGGCCGTCTTGACGATATTTGCTATGATGGCATGGATCTGATTGCCGATATTTGCCAGATTTACAGCATGTACCCTGAATTTGAAACAGAAGTTCTGGTCGCATCCGTGCGCAACCCAACCCATATTATCAATTCCGCTAAAATGGGCGCAGATGTTGTGACATGCCCTGCCAATGTGATTAAACAGCTTTATAAGCACCCACTCACTGATAAAGGCCTAGCGGCTTTTGTTGAAGATTGGAAAAAAACAGGCCAGTCTATCCTGTAACCACAACATGATGGATAGTTATATTTTTTATTGGAAATAGGCCGCACGTTAGAGCGGCTTTTTCTTTTTCTCGCATGAGCAATAAGTTTTCTTGCCTTTTACCATAAAACACGCTATAAGTCTTGGCATTCACGGTAATCAAGGTTTTTGAAGGAGCCTAAGCGATGAAAGAATTATTTAATAGAATAGCGAATGCATTAGACAACATATTTTTCCTGCCACCACGTTTAGAATTGGACGATGCGCAAAAAAGCTACCTTGATCAAAATGGTTACAAAACTACGCGCGCTTCAATGCCCATTATCATGAGCCCTTATTCACTCGGTGCGCCAATGGTTGATTATGATTATATATCAAGAAAAGATGGCACAGAGATGAGCAACCAAGAATATAAAGATCTTGTGAAAAAACTTGATGCAATCAGTATTAAGCCACAAAACCCTGAACATAACTTATAATTTACTGTTTGATATAAATAGCAAGGCATAGATAATGAAAAGCTTAAAGGCACTTTTTAACTGGGTTGCAGAAAACTGTAACGTCGATGCGCTTTTTCCACATGAATGGGAGCTTTCAGAAGATGAAAAATGCTTCCTTGCGGCACATGAGTATAAAATTAAAGATGTCCAGAAGTCTGCTTCATTCATGTATTATGATATGCCGCCGCTTCCTGTATATACAGTACAATATATTAGAAAAGCAGATGGCAATACATTAAACCCTGCTGAAATTGCGCATGTGGAAGATTTGCTGCGGAAGTTTAATGCCCCCTCATCATCACAATCAAATTCCCAACCAGAGTCATCCATATGAATACAATAAAAATCAGCCTGAAAAATACATGGGACAAAGTCAAAAGCTTTCTCAATGGCGAAGACCATTATCGCGGCATATTTCATCTTAACAAAGAAGAGGTCGGACCATTAAGACAAAACTATAACGTGACGCAAAAATTCACAATGCTCGTCAATAAATATGGCGGCGGAGCGGTCACTGTGCCAACGCAGCAATATAAAATTACGCATAAAGATAATACCCCACTTGCGCAAGAAGACATTGTTCAGGTTGAAAATTATTTAAAGAACCTACGTCTTGGCCACGTGGATCCTTCACGTATGCCACAACTAAACAGATAAGCTTCTTAACTTAATAAGTAAAAAGTCCAGCCCACTAAAAAGTGGGCCTTAACAGATTCAAAAAAACTTAAATCTATTGTAAGTCGCATCTCCTTGATTTCAACATGACAGCATAAATTGCTCCATTTTTATCTTGAAATATATATTGCGTAACTATGCGATCCAAGGCACAATATAAGGGTATTATTCATACGTATTCCTTTATCCCCCTTCCCGAAAAGAAGCGATACCATGAGCGAACAGCAGCTAAATCAAACCGATATTCTCAACTGGTTAAAAGCAAATCCCGATTTTTTAGAGGATTGCCCAGAGGCCGCCGATGCACTCCTACCGCCCAAAATCAAAAAACAACGTGGCATCGCTGATTTTCAATCCTATATGCTTGATAGGCTGAAAGCCGACAAAGAAATGGTATTAGAAACCACGCGCGAAATTGTTGAAAATGCGCGTAGCAACATGAACAACCAAACCCGCGTGCAAATGGCGGTGCTGCATATATTAGAAGCACAAAGTTTTGAAGAGTTTATTTCAAGTGTGACGATGGATTTAACCGCTATGCTTGATGTAGACATCACCGCATTATTGGTTGAAACCGAAGGTAAAACAATCCCTCATGTGCAAACCCCTGGCCTAAAAATGGTGCCCGAAGGGACGATTGACCAATGGATGAGTGACCGTCCGGCTCTGTTACAATCAGATATATCGGGATTAGAGGCCATATATGGTAGCGGTGCGAGTTTAGTGCGCTCTCAGGCTTTGATCCGTATCGATATTTCTTTAGACATGCCCCCTGCATTGCTTTGCTTTGGTTCGCGCAATGCGCTGACATTTGAAGATGGGCAAGGCATTGAACAAATCTCATTCCTTGCACGCGTCATTGAACGCTGCATACGCTTATGGCTAAGCGTCCCTGATTAATGAATTGGCGATTTTAAATGACAAAGAATAATACGCCGAAACTTGACCCTTTATTAAACGTCACCGCGGATGATTTATATAAAACCATCCATGATTGGTATGATGTGCTGCGCTATGAGCGCCATGTTTCTGAACATACTTTGCGTGCCTATCAAAAAGACATTAAAAACTTCGTCACATTTTTGGCGAAATATTATGGCGCGGCGCTCTCCGTCGGCATGGTGTCAGATAGCGATATTACAGCGCTGCGGGCTTGGCTTGCGAAACTAACCATAGACGGTGAACAAAGCGCGTCAAGCCGCGCGCGTGCATTATCTGCGGTGCGGCGTTTTATTGACTGGATGGATAAGCAGGGCATTGCGCATAACCCTTATATCAAAGCCATACGCGCCCCCAAACAAGGCCGCAGGCTGCCCCGCCCAATTAGCGCAGAGCGTATTTTTGAACTGCTCAATGATTACGACTGCGCCAATTGGGTCGCTTGCCGTGATAAAGCGTTGTTTACTTTACTCTATGGGACAGGGCTGCGAATACAGGAGGCATTATCGCTTAATATTGAAGACTGGCCGCAAGGATCAGAAAAAGACTTTCTAACGATAAAAGGTAAAGGCAAAAAAGAACGCCGCGTTCCCGTGCTTTCACAGGTACATGATGCGATGTTAGAATGCGTAGAAACAACGCCTTTCGCACAAATGCCTGAGCGCCCAATATTCGTTGGCGTGCGCGGTGGCCGATTACATCAAGGTGTGGCACAGAAACATATGCGCAATATCCGCGTCAATTTCGGCCTTCCAGAAAGCGCAACGCCACACGCCTTGCGCCACAGCTTTGCAACGCATTTATTAGAACAAGGCGCAAATTTAAGGCAGGTACAAGAATTACTAGGCCATAGCTCGCTAAGCACAACACAGCGTTATACTGATGTTGATAATGCTAAATTATTAGAAGTTTATAAAGATTGCCATCCACGCGCTTAGAAGGCAAAATCTTAGGCACAAGCTTTCCCCAAACAAAAATCACACTATTTAACTGAATATATTGATACACATCACCGTTTAAAAGGATTCATAATGTCTGAAAATATTATCACCGCATATGCCGCGCCAAGCGCTGGCGCTGCTTTAGAAGAAATCAAATATAACGCAGGCCCAATCTCAGATGAGCATGTAGAGATCACCGTTGAATCCTGCGGTATATGCCACTCAGATATTTCAATGATTAATAATGATTGGGGACAAAGCGCCTACCCTTTAGTGCCAGGCCATGAAGTTATCGGCATAATTTCGCAGCTCGGCACCAAAACAAAAGGCCTCTCAATTGGTCAACGCGTTGGGCTTGGCTGGTTTTCTGAAAGCTGCATGCACTGCCCCACATGCATGGACGGCGACCATAATTTATGTAGTAACATTGAACAGACGATCGTTGGTCGTCATGGTGGTTTTGCTGATAAAGTCCGCGCACATTGGTCTTGGGCTATCCCCCTTCCAGACGCGCTTGATAAAGTAAAGTCCGGCCCTTTATTTTGCGGCGGCATAACAGTGTTTAATCCAATTGTACAATTAGGTATTCAGCCTACTGATCGCGTTGCAGTGATTGGCATTGGCGGCCTGGGGCATATGGCTTTGTCGTTTCTTAAACACTGGGGCTGCGAAGTTACGGCCTTTACAACCTCAGCAGATAAAGCCAAAGAAGCACAGCGCCTTGGGGCGCATAAAACCCTCAACTCTCACGATGCAGAAGACCTTCAACAAGCTGCAAGCAGCTTTGATTTCATTCTCTCAACTGTGAACGTCAAACTCGACTGGGAAATGTATTTAGCGACCCTCAAGCCCAAAGGAAAATTACACCTTGTTGGCGCAGTTTTAGAACCTTTAGAAATTGGTGCGTTTAGTTTAATTATGGGGCAAAAATCTGTGTCTGGAACGCCGCTTGGAAGCCCCGAAACAACCAGAAAAATGCTCGATTTTTGTGCTCGCCATGACATCTCGCCAGTGACAGAAAGCTTCCCAATGTCTAAAGTTAACGAGGCGCTTAATCACCTCAAATCAGGGAAAGCACGCTACCGCATTGTCCTCGAAGCAGATTTTTGATGTCGTAAACTAAACTTGCTTAAATACTATAAATAGTATGTATCTTTAGCCATATCGCGAATTTCCAATGTGACGGCGCAGCCTTCTGGGGCTGTACGTTTCATAAGGCTGTGTAGTGGATCACCATATGATTTCTTGGTCACAAGGTCGCGGCCTTCTAAAATCAGTAAAGTTGCATGCATCATCAGCCCATTCGCGCCTGTTTCACCGACCACATTATGATTAACAGCAATACCACGCGTTTTAATGCGTATTTTATCTATGCCCGCCCCCGCAAGGCTTTCATGCATTGCTTTTAAAAGCTGTGGCATTTGGTCATCAAGCTGTTTTGAATATTCAACGATTATATGTGGCATTTCCGATCCTAACCCATTTTCTGGTACTTTTGAACTTGCATGGAAGTTTTATTTGTTTGGGTTAGGACCGTCAATGATTATTGCAGGTTTAATCTCCTGCTTTTTATCGTTTTGGTTTTCTTCAATAAATTCCATTTTACCGGTTGCCGCGTTAAATGTTGCGACAGGCTTTAAATCTGCGACATTAAAGCTAACGCCATCAGGGTATATTGTGATTTCTTCATTGCTATCAAAATGTATCGCCCCTTGAATTTCTGGATTTTCACTTGGCTCATCAAGCACAACATCATCAGAATCAAAATATATTGGCCCTTGCAATGGCACATCTTGCGCAGCATCATTTTGCTCATCAGGGATAAACTCGGCATCTTCAGGGAATATGATTTGCTTTTTTAAATCCGTCATAGCGGCTATCCTTACATTTTGTTTTGTTCGTAATAATATTTACGCTGATAGCAATTTACGTAATTTGCGCCGCACCGTCAAGCAATATGTTAAATATGTGGCGCTTTTTACAACTTCATATCTTGCGTTTCGCGATATTTATATAAAGGTTTACAAATATATGATGATTTGCTTGATTTTATTGTAACAATAAAATACAAGTCTTTAGACTGAAAATAACAAGCGGAATTTAAATAATGTATAAACTTATTATTCTATCTATAAGTGCAATCATAATAACTGGATGCGCATCGATTACAAACGATGCTTACGTTCCAATGGCAATATCTTTTAGTGATGGAAGTAGCGGATCTTGTCAAGTAACAAACAAACGTATGTCTATTACAGCGGATATACCGGGCTCCCCAATGATTAGAAGAAGTGACGATAACCTGCAATTGAATTGCACTACAGAAGATGGGCGTAACGCTATGGCTTCTGTCTCAAGCACTATGGGTGCTAAAATTGTCGCTAGTGCAGTATTTATTGATTTTGGTATTACGGATGCAATTACAGATAAACATAGAGAGTATCCCGCTAGCTTTGTGGTTCCTGTAAAGAAATAAACTATGTTCACAATTCCAATATTAACGCCTCGAGCATAGAGTATTTAAGCCGATTATGAGTAACGAAACGCATAAATTAGAACATATCCGCAATTTCGCGATTATCGCGCATATTGACCATGGTAAATCAACCTTGGCTGACCGCCTTATCCAGACATGTGGCGGGGTTGAAGAGCGCGAGCTTAGTGAACAAATGCTTGATAATATGGATATTGAGCGCGAGCGCGGCATTACCATTAAAGCGCAAACTATTCGCCTGATGTATACGGCGAAAGACGGCATTGAATATCAGCTTAACTTGATGGATACGCCAGGACATGTTGACTTTGCTTATGAAGTGTCACGTTCACTCGCGGCGTGTGAAGGCTCTATCTTGGTTGTTGACTCCACGCAGGGCGTCGAGGCGCAGACGCTTGCCAATGTATATCAAGCCCTTGATAACGACCATGAGATTGTTACAGCCATTAACAAAATTGACCTTCCCGCATCTGACCCAGAGGCGGTCAAAACAGAAGTTGAAGACGTTATCGGGCTTGATTGTTCTGACGCCGTTGAATGTTCAGGGAAAAGCGGCATTGGCATTGATAATTTGTTAGAAGCCATTGTTACTAAACTGCCCTGCCCGCCCGTCGGTGATGGCGAAGCACCAACGCGTGCTTTGCTGGTTGATAGTTGGTATGACTCCTATTTGGGCGTTGTTATCTTGGTGCGCGTTGAACACGGTTTCTTGCGTAAAGGCCAGAAAGTCCTGTTTATGAACTCTGGCGCTGAACGCATTATTGACCGCGTTGGTGTGTTTACACCAAAGCCCTTGATTACCGACATACTCGGCCCCGGTGAAATGGGTTTTATTACCGCCGGCATTAAAGAAATTTCAGAAACGCAAGTTGGTGATACCATCACAGATCTCAAACGCCCATGTGAAACAGCTATGGCTGGCTTTAAACCATCTATTCCGATGGTTTTTTGCTCGCTCTTCCCTGTTGATACATCGGAATTTGACAAATTACGCGATTCACTTGGTCGTCTTGCTCTGAATGATGCATCGCTGCATTACGAGATGGAAAGCTCACAGGCGCTTGGTCTTGGTTTCCGCTGCGGCTTCCTTGGCCTATTGCATATGGAGATTATTCAAGAACGCCTAGAGCGTGAATTTGATTTAGACTTAATCCCGACCGCGCCGAGCGTTGTATATCATATTCACATGAATGATGGCACCGTTGAAGAACTTTATAACCCTGCTGACTTACCAGATGTCGTCAAAATCGACCATATTGAAGAGCCATGGATTAAGGCAACAATTATGACCCCCGATGAACATCTGGGGAGCTTATTACAGCTTTGCCAAGAACGCCGCGGGGAGCAGCTTGACCTCACCTATGCTGGCGACCGTGCGATGCTTGTTTATAAATTGCCGCTTAACGAAGTTGTCTTTGACTTTTACGACCGTCTTAAATCTATTTCACGCGGCTATGCGTCATTTGACTATGAACTTGCGGGCTATGCGACAAACGACCTTGTGAAAATGGAAATCCGCGTCAACCAAGAGCCTGTTGATGCGCTATCAATGATCGTTCACCGCTCCGCTACAGAAACACGCGGGCGCGCATTGTGTAAACGCCTTAAAGAACTTATACCGCGCCAAATGTTTAAAATTGCCATTCAAGCGGCAATTGGCGGCAAAATTATCGCCGCAGAACATTTAAGTGCAATGCGTAAAGACGTTACCGCAAAATGTTATGGCGGCGACGTAAGCCGTAAGCGTAAATTGCTTGATAAGCAGAAAAAAGGTAAGAAGAAAATGCGCGAATACGGCAACGTCCAAATTCCGCAAAGCGCCTTTATCAATGCCCTCAAAATGGGTGATGACGGTTAAGCCGTATAATATAGATGAGATTATAAACATTCGCTCAAGGCATAAAATATTTTATGCCTTGAGCCGTATCTAGCACAAATTCCACAGATTGATGTTGATTTTTAGTTGATTATGTAATTATATTATGTTAAACCGTTTATCGTAAGAATAATATTACCTGGCAGCAATGCACAGACAAAAACACAAAATAATAAACGCCGCATAATGAAGGGAGGGATATCATTATGACGAAATCAAAATTTGCACAGGTGAAATATGCGCTCGCCTTAAACACTATGCTCACCCTACCCTTTGCCGCCGCCGCCCTGCAAGAACCCATTAAGTCACAAACACCACAGATGACTTCAGCAGGTTTTGTTATCCAAAATTTACACGCAAATACGCAGCAGCGCAGCCATAAGACGGACAGTTCTTATCTTTCAATCTCTAGCGCAAACCAGCGCGCAGATTATGGCGTAGGGGCCAATCAATCGCCGAGCACAGCTTACGCACAAACGCAGCGTATTACAGCCGAAATTGGTCAGTCAAAATCAAACTGGTTTTGGAATGCCAGCACAAGCGTCGCGCAGCAAAATCAACCCTACAGAGCACAGAAATATGTTGATTTTTCACAGGGAAACCGCAGCAATTTCGACCATAAATATATTAGCTTCCCAAGCTTGATTACGACCGGAGTGCCTATATTAGGCGAGGCATTGGAAAGAGGCCTTAATAAGGCCGTACATAAACGTTTAACTAAGACGGCAGAACAATATGCACGCGTCGAAGCCTTTAACCGGTTACAAAAATACGCAGAAGAGTTGCAATCCGCCAACCCCGAACTTTATGCTCCTACAAGTGACGTTACAGAAACGCAGCACCTTGCCCGCTTTGATAGAGCCTTGTTTAATCAGGCCGCCATTGCGCCGCGTCCGCTTAATATGAGTCTTTCTTCTTTCGATAACACCATACATCATAACATGCAGAGCGTTCTTGATTATTATCATGCCGCCCGTGACCTTTCAGGCGTAAGGCTGCGCGGTGAGATTGGCTATAAAACCAATAGCGCCCAATGGCGCATGGGCGTACAAAAACAAAAAGTAGATGGCTATAGCAACAGTACGGGACAACAAAAACGTAAAAGTATTTACAGCACAGCAAGCTGGGATATTTCTGACCGCCTAAATTATTTCCATGTCTTCACGCGCGAAAATTTTGAAAACCGTTTTGGTCTGGAAGGATTTTCGCATGAATCTTCTGCGCAATATCACCGTCTAAGCTATGCCGTTAATGAAAACACGCATTTATTCATTGGCAAAGGGCGGCTGCATGACGACCTTATTGGCAATGCAGAGCGCTATCATAGCGGCGTACAAAACTGCACAGAGCTCCAAAACATGTGGAATCTGTGCTCAAGTCTTAGCTATCAGAAAACAAGCTATGCCGATGCCGGCAGCGAGATTATGCGCGACAAAAGTGGCGTGCAAGCGGCACTTACAGCAAAGATACGCTTTTAATGCAAAGCTAGCATTGCATTGCAAACAATGCTTCTCTTGTTGAGAAAACCTACAATTTCTAGCAATGCGCTATCTTAACGCAAGCGCTCCTTATAAAATATCGTTAGAAAATTTTTAAGGAGTATATCTGATGAACACTGTATCTGACATCCAGTTCCCCGAAGTCTTTCAAAAGCTTCCTGCATTTAAATGCCGCTTTGATGCCTTTCAAATGATGGGCGAAAACTGCAAAATTCTATTCGCAACATATCCGCCAAATACGGACATTGAACCCCACACCCATGACACGTTTAACTGGGGCTTAATCACCCGCGGCGCAATGCATTTAACCGTTGAAGGCGTTGAAAAAACTTATGGCGTAGGTGAATGGTTTAACGTCCCTTTAGAAGCCAATCATTCAGCGCGCTGCGATGAAGCGACAGAAGTTATTGAATTCTGGTTTAAGCCCGAATAAATCTGCTGCCACATTATCACTGATATTTTCATTGACATAATCATTATTTTTTCTTATGGTAACCATCCACCATAAGGGAAGAAAATGGATTTATTTAAAAAGCTCAAAACAGCCTTTTCCGCCAAGATGCACTCCCTTGAAGAGTCTATGGCATTGGCGAACCCTTTAGACATTCAAGTTTTTGAAGGGTTGATGGGCGAATCTAAAGCGCTGAGTTACTGTGCGACGACATTATGTTTAGATAACGATATCGACATTAATGACATTATCCGTGAACTGCATCCCTGCACCATTGAAATTGCGAAGAAACTCTATTTTGATGGCTTTAGCGCAGAAGATATGAGCATCGAAGAATGTACAGCCGCGCTTAAAAATGAATGGCTGCTTTTCTACCCTGATGCACTGTTCCTTGAGCAAGCTATGCGTCACGGCATAGATCTACAGTCACAAAAACAAGACCTTACCCACGCATTGCTTGACGACACAAATGAACGTTTAAGCGATGCGAATAAAATTTTTCACGATAAATTCTGCGCCTTTATGGGCTATAAAAACGGTGAAATGCCGCCGCACCGTATAGTCGACAGCGTCAATTATGCGATTGAGCACGATATGTGCTATGGCAAGGCCTTAACGCATTGGTTCCCATGCGCAAACGCCATGATTGATGACGAAATACCGCATACAGTGCCCTCAACAGACCCACCAAAACAAAGCCTATAGCTTCAGGGAGAATAAGAATGTTTGATATACTCAGCAAAATCAAAGAAGCCTTTAACCAAAGCGCCCCTAAAGATAGCCTGCCCGCAGATATGCTTTTTGAAGTCCGCTTGCAAATTTTTCAGGCTCTGCATATCTGCCTAAATGATTTGGTGATTGATGGTCACATTGAAAACAGCCGCTTAACCGATATGCTTGACGAAGATGTACTTGAAATTTCACGCCAAGACATTACCCCCGCCATGTTCGCGCGCGAATTAATGTCCGTCGAAAGCAAGGCAGATGCCATTGAAGCGAATTGCGTACAGTTTTATGTCGAAGCTTTGGTGCAATATGTCAGCCATGATACAGCTCTTACGCAAAAATTACTCGACGGTGACAGCGCTGCTATTAAACAGCTTGATGAATCATCTCTTAACGCCATTAGTGACGTACTCGCCGAAATTAACGACCAATTCCACGAACAGTTTTGCGCCTATATGGGCTATAACCCCGCTGATATGGGTTATGATGCTATTCATGAAGCTGTGCATTTTGCTATTGATAATAATATGATGGAAGGTAAGCCATTAGAGCGCTGGTTCCCTGTTGCCATTGCCAATATGCCAGACCTTGCGCCGCATAATCCAGTTGCAACGCCGCGCCCATAACGCTATATAAGGCGCTATGGAATGTTTAGACCTTACAGAATGCGCCTGCACGGTTTTGCGCTGCGCCAATGGCGATGAAAAAGCGCGCCTCACGCGGCGCCATGTTGATGCCATCGTCCAAGGCCAAGCGCACGTAACAATTGGCGATTACGCCCCTGATTTGCGCCCAAACCGCCCAGATACGCCAGAATTACTGATGCCGCATAAAATGCCAAAGCGGCGGAATGCAGGGTCATTAAAAAGTAAAATTATCCTCCTGCACGCTATCGCTCATATTGAGTTAAACGCCATAGACCTTGCATGGGATATGCTCGCCCGTTTTGCGCCGCTGCATAAAGATAAGGCGCAAGATAATGGCGCGCAAAATTTCACTCTGCCCACCGCCTTTTATATGGACTGGCTGCGCGTGGCTGGCGATGAAGCCAAACATTTTTTGCTGATTAATGATTACCTTAAAACGCTCGGCGCGGCCTACGGTGATTACCCTGCCCATGACGGCCTGTGGGAAGCGGCAGAAAAAACGCGCCATGACATCGCCGCAAGGCTTGCCATTGTACCGATGGTGCTTGAAGCGCGCGGTCTTGATGTCACCCCACATATGATTGAAAAATTCAAAAGCCAAGGCGACCAAGACACGGTTGATATCCTTGAAATCATCCTGCGCGAAGAAGTTGACCATGTGCGCATTGGACGACATTGGTTTGAAGAATATTGCCGCGCCCACGGGCACGACATTGAAACATATTGGCAGGGCTTGGTGCGCACATATTTCCACGGCACATTAAAACGCCCCTTTAACCATGATGACCGCGCCAAAGCCGGTATGATACGCGATTGGTATGAACCGCTGGCGGATTAAGACGCTTTCAAAAAGCGGTTAGCGAAATATATCCCCTCAATAGACAATATGGCGCAAAATTGGTAATCTCCCCTCATATATCAAATAAGAATAAGGGAGCATCACAAGATGAAAACACAAGATTATATTAGCCGCGAAGAAGCATATTTAGCTTATAATTATCACCCTCTACCTGTTGTTTTGAACAAGGCCGAAGGCGTTTGGGTTTGGGACGTAGAAGGCAATAAATATCTTGATTTCCTCAGTGCCTATAGCGCCGTGAGCGCTGGCCATGTGAACCCCCGCCTTAAGAAAGCCCTTGTCGACCAACTTGAAACTTTAGATGTGCCAAGCCGCGCCTTTTATACTGACAAGCTTGGCCTGTTCGCTGAAAAGCTCTGTAAGGTCACAGGCATGGATAAAATGCTGCCGATGAATACAGGCGCAGAAGCCGTTGAAACGGCGATTAAAGCTGCGCGTCGCTGGGGTTACACTCATAAAAAAATTCCAGCCAGCCAAGCAAAAATTCTTGTTTCTTCTGGCAATTTTCATGGCCGCACCACGACAATTGTCGGCTTTTCATCTGATGAAGAATATAAAGAGAATTTTGGCCCGTTTGATGGTGGCTTTGCCGAAGTGCCTTATGGTGATTTAGATGCGTTTGAAATTGCCGCCGCTGACCCAAATGTCTGCGCATATATTACAGAGCCCATGCAAGGCGAAGCGGGCATTATCATTCCGCCCAAAGGCTGGCTCACTGGCATTCAGAAAATTTGTAAGAAATATAATGTGCTGTTCATCTGCGATGAAATTCAATCTGGTATGAGCCGCACTGGCAAAGACTTTGCTTTCCAGCATGAAATTGACAAACCTGATGGCCTCATACTCGGTAAAGCGCTTGGCGGCGGGATTTACCCTGTTTCCGCTTTCCTTGCCCGCAATGACGTGATGGAGGTGTTTAACCCAGGTTCGCATGGGTCAACATTTGGCGGCAATCCGCTTGCTGCCGCAATCGGTATCGAAGCGCTTGATATTATGGCTGAAGAAAAGCTTTCTGAACGCAGCGCGGAGCTTGGTGCATATGTGATTGAAGAACTCAGAAAAATAGAAACCAGCTTGATAACAGAAATTCGCGGCGCAGGCCTGTGGATTGGCATTGATATTAACCCTGAGCTTGCCTCGGCACGCGCGATATGCGAAGAGCTGAAAACGCGCGGGCTGTTGTGCAAAGAGACACATGAAACCGTCGTCCGCCTCGCGCCGCCGCTGACCATCACTAAAGACGAGATTGATTGGGCGCTTAGCCATATTCGTGAAGTCATCACGCTGATGGAGCACAAAGCAGCCGCTTAAACCGGCAACCTTATATATATCTACGAAAGATCTTCCCCAAAAGGTTCGCAAGTGGAGTTGGGGGAGAGCTCCACTTGCGTGTGTGAGGGCTATATAGAATAGCCTAAGGGTAGTGTGTGGGTTTTATTGGTACAAGGCTTGCACCCTGCACCTCACTTCCATTCAGCATCTTAACGATGCCGCCTAAAAGCTTCACCTTAGCGTCAAGGCCTTCGTAGCCTTTAAAGACTCACTTTACCTTTACTGCCTTGGTACTCTTTATACGTTTCAGAATAGGTTTGGATCACTTTTTCAACGCATAAAAAAAAGCACCCGCCGCAGCAGATGCTTCTCATAAAATACAGACTCAATCGTAACGTCAGATTAAGCGGCTTTATTGACGCTGCCAAGTAATTCTTTAACCGCAGCAACAGAGCTATCAAACATCGCTTGCTCTTCGGCGTTAAGCTCAATTTCGATGATTTTTTCAACGCCGTCTTTACCGATGATTACAGGGACACCGATGTAAAGGCCATCAACGCCATATTCACCGTTAAGGCGCGCGGCGCAAGGCAGAACGCGTTTCTTATCGCGCAAATAGCTCTCTGCCATAGAAATCGCAGATGATGCTGGCGCATAAAAAGCTGAGCCCGTTTTCAAAAGCGCAACAATTTCGCCGCCGCCATTACGTGTGCGGTCAACAATTGCGTCAATTTTTTCTTGTGTCGTCCAGCCCATTTTAACAAGGTCAGGTAGTGGAATGCCCGCCACTGTTGAATAACGTACCAATGGCACCATCGTGTCACCGTGACCGCCAAGAACGAAAGCTGTGATGTCTTCGACAGACACGCCGAATTCATCGGCAAGGAAGTGCGAGAAACGTGCACTATCCAAAACGCCAGCCATACCAACGACTTTTTTGTCAGAAAAACCTGTGACACGCTGCATAACATCAACCATAACGTCTAATGGATTAGTAATCACAATCACGAATGCATCAGGTGCATATTTTTTAATGTTTTCACCAACTGTTTCAATGATGCCTGTGTTAATGCCAATAAGATCATCACGTGACATACCCGGCTTACGTGGAATGCCTGCTGTAACGATGACAACGTCAGAACCTTCAATCGCTGCATAGTCGTTTGAGCCTTGGAAGTTGCAATCAAAGTTTTCAACTGGTGAAAGCTCTGCCAAATCAAGCGCCTTGCCTTGCGGCACGCCTTCTGCGATGTCCACCAATGCAACATCACCTAATTCTTTCATACCTGCAAGCAATGCAAGCGTACCGCCAATTTGACCTGCGCCAATAAGTGCAATTTTGTTACGTGCCATGTGAGACTCTCCTGAAAATAAGACAAAATTAAATACAGCGTTTAAGATACGCCAAATCAGCAATTCTGCAAGGGCTTAGACAAAAATTATGTGGATTCATCATATGTAATTATATTTTCCATATACATTGACTTGCTTTATATTTTGCTGTAAATTGCTCCATTACGTTCTATGCAGAATAAGAGATATTATAGGGAGAGTAACGATGAGCGCGGACAATAATGAAAAGAAAAATAATGAGAACATCTGCACAGCCAGCGCAGAATCAGTTGAAAAATGGATGAATACTGGATCAAAACCTAGCCGTGCCATCAAAACCATTAGTGCCCTTGGCCTTGTCGCAGCGATTGCTGGCGGCATTTTCCTGCACGAAACAGAGGAAGACAGGCAAGCAGTACACGAAGTTATCACAGCATTAAACACGCAAGATACTGTTGTCTTCAACTCACATCAAGATTGCATAAACAAAGGCTATGAAGCTCGGCTTTGCGCAGAGTCACAAGAAAATGCCCTTGATTTAGTGGCACATTTCCGTGCTCCCGTTGAAGCCAGCGATTTTGAAAGCTGTATAGAAACATATGGCCTATGCCCGCTGCGTAGCGAGAAATATTCAGGTGGCTATAAACTTGACCTTTACGACTACCGTCCCGTTTTATCATCGTGGCAGGCGGTTAAAAATGATATCAGCCAATCTGCACCACTATATAAACTAGCACAGGACAATGCCTATTTACGTGTTGATGGCATTGAAATTACCGCGCCATAATAGGAAACAACTTTATAAGTGCATAATAAAAAAGCGCCGATAAACACGGCGCTTTTGGTATTTTTGATGACATATAGACTATACTTCTTGGTCAATTTCATTGCCAACAGATGTTGCGTTTGGATCGCCTTTTGCCACGCCGACGCGCGCAGGACGTAACAAGCGGTCACTAATCACATAACCAGGCTCCATCACCTGAACAATAATGCCTTCTGGCTTACCTGAACCGGGGACTTCAAACATCACTTCGTGGAAATTGGCATCGAATTTTTCATCCATAGGCTCAATTTTCTTAATACCGTGCGCTGAAAATATTTTGAGCATTTCATTTTGTACAGATTCAACGCCTGAAACAACCGCATTAATACGATCATCAACTTCTTTCAAATCATCAGGCACAGAATCCATTGCGCGCGCGAAGTTATCTAACACGCCAAGCAAATCACGCGCAAAGCGTGAAATTGCAAATTTACCTGCATCTTCTCGGTCTTTAATGGCGCGGCGTCTTGTATTTTCCGCTTCTGCCAATGCACGTAACCCACGCTCTTTTTCTGCCGCTAAAGCCGTTTCCAGCTCCGCTATGCGCGCGCCATGATCAATGCCGCCAAGGCTATTATCGGTAAACATTGCTTGATCTTCCCCCGCTAAGGCTGAAAGATCATCATGTGATGGATGGTCCGCTTGGTCTGCCGCTGCTTGGTCGATAGGTGCGACATTCTCGTTATCACCCTGCGCTGCGTTCTCATCGCCCAATGGACCTTTATTTTGCTCTGTCATCTCGACCATACTCTCTTATTCTTTTATAGTTTCTTTTTTGTAGATTATCTTACATTTATAGGCGACCAATATTAATGCGTAAAGGCACAATGCGCCCATCTTCTTCAATATCAATAACATCTAAATCAAAAAAGCGCTCATCCTTCAAGCGTTTCACAATTTCCATATCGGCGTTATCAACCATGATGTAATAAGGGCGCTTGCGGTCATCATAACGCACAGTGTAATCATGGAGCTTATATCCACGCTCATGTGCAATAGCGCGGACTTTACGTAGCATTAATTCTTCGTTATATGGCACATAATCAGGGAAAACACGAAAAACACCTGCTGGCATCGGCGTATAATGCAGGACATTCTCGTAATTATTAATTTTGAAATATTTACCTTCACTGACTGGCGTTAACAGATAACTGCCATCATCTTCTTTAGACAGCTTAAACGCATCCGATGCAGAATTATTCCATATACGCAGCTGCTTGACGCCATCTGCAACCAGTTTTTCAAGGTCTAAAGGCAGCCTATATTCAGCATAGCTGTGCTTGCCGCAAACATCTTTATTATCTTTATCAAGCATTTTATATGTCTGTACAGCCCAAGGGGAAAATTCAATCTCAAGAATGCCGATCGTATCCTTCAGTATCACATCGCGCTCATCGATAGATGCGCAGCTGCTTTCGACATCCGTAGATTTAAAATCAAGCGAGGCCATACCAGGTGTTTTATAAGAATGAGAGATGGATAACTTCGCGCCATAAGGTAGCGGCTTCGCGCTAATGCGTTTTACCAGATAAGCGCTGCCGTCTTCTGCAGGTACATATTGCGCCATCGCCTGCGGCGTTGGGGTTAAGGCCGCCCCCATCATCACGGCTGCTAATGCGCATAAACGTATGGAATGTGAAAGTTTAAAAATCTGTATCATTTAGCTTAACCTATTAATCTTGAAAGAACACGCGATGTGTAATCTAGTATCGGTATAATTCGCCCATAATTCAACCGTGTTGGACCAATTACCCCCAGCGCACCGATAATATTATTATCTGCATTTTTATAGGGCGCGACCATCATTGACCATCCCGCATGGGTAAAGACATCATTTTCAGCGCCAAGATAGACCTTCACGCCCTCACCTTCACTGGTCGATTGCACTAATTGCATCATGCGCTGCTGATCTTCAATCATATCAAATAAATCACGTGCGCGGTCTAAATCTTCAAGCGCCTGCACATCTTCAAGCAACCTTGACTGGCCTTTAATAATTAAATGCTGCGCGGCATGCTGATCAGATGTAGAGACGGCGAGCCCCTTTGTCACAAGCTCCGCTGTAATTTCATCCAGATCATGGCGGCTACGCTGCAACCTATCCTTTATCACACCGGACACTTCGCCAATGGTTCGCCCGACGCAAATTTCGTTCAGAAAATTTGTTAGACGCTCAAGCTCAGATGACTTCACATCGCGCCCAAGGTCAATTAGTCTATTTTCAATCAACCCGTCACTATTAACGATTACCACTAGGGCCTGTTCAGGCGCGATACTAACAAATTGGATTTGTTTAATTGGCTTATCTTGCTTGGGTGCTAAAACAAGCCCCATATGCTGCGAAAGACCTGAAAGAACAAGGCTCGCGCGCTCCAACATTTCTTTTGTTGATGCGCCGACATCATTACACATTTGATCAATTTGCGATTTATCGTGATGATCCACATCACCAATCTCCATCAAGCCATCAACATATAGTTTCAGCCCGCGATGGGTCGGGATGCGCCCCGCCGATGTATGCGGTGCATATAGAAGCCCTTGATTTTCAAGCGTCGCCATAACATTGCGGATCGTCGCCGAAGATACATCAAGGCCAAGCTCAGTGAGCACTTGCTTTGAGCCAATAGGCGCGCCCATGTGTAAATAGTTTTCAACGATATGGCTGAAAACCTGTTCGGAGCGTTGATTTAATTCGACAAGAGACATTTATTTTACCGTTAAATTAGACGTAATTAAGCCTATCACATCTTGCATTATATTATCTCTTACAATATAAGCCATAAGGATGACAAACAAGTTTTAAATGACAGATTATAAGGACAAGCCATGAGCCAGACAACATCAAGACCTTCACAGCGTCAATGTGACGAAATGCGCAGCGTTGAAATCATCCCTGATTTCTTGCCACAAGCCGAAGGTTCATGCCTGATCAAATTTGGTAATACTCATGTGATTTGTACAGCAAGCGTTGAAGAGCGCGTTCCAAACTGGATGCGCAATTCAGGTAAAGGCTGGGTCACGGCAGAATATGGTATGCTACCACGCTCAACAGGTAGCCGCATGGATCGCGAAGCCGCGCGCGGTAAACAATCAGGCCGCACACAAGAAATTCAGCGCCTTATAGGCCGCGCCTTGCGCGCTGTCGTTGACATGCAAAAACTCGGTGAGCGCCAAATTAAAATTGACTGTGATGTTATCCAGGCTGATGGCGGCACGCGTACAGCGGCGATTACAGGCGGCTATGTCGCCCTTGCCCGCGCGATTAATTATCTGATGTCGATTGGCGCATTAGACGAAAACCCATTAACCGATAATGTCGGCGCAATTTCTTGCGGCATTTATAAAGGCACGCCTGTACTTGACCTTGATTACGCCGAAGATTCCACAGCTGAGACTGACGCAAATTTCGTATTTACTGGCAGCGGCAAAATCATCGAAATCCAAGGCACAGCCGAAGAAGCGCCGTTTAGCGAAGAAGAATTCCTAGCCCTGATGCGCCTTGCAAAAAAAGGCTGCATTGAGCTTAAAGACATGCAAAGCAGCGCTATTGAGGCCCCTTAAATCATGGCACAGCATAGCACAGAACGCAGCACAGGACATCGCCATTTTCACGGCGAAGAATTAATTCTTGCGACCCATAATAAAGGCAAGATTAAAGAAATCGCTCAACGTTTAGAGCGCCTGAACGTTACCGTGCTGGGCGCGGACGCACTTGGCTTACCTGAACCGGTTGAAGACGGCGATAGTTTTGAAGCCAATGCGGCGCTAAAGGCGCTCGCCGCAGCCAAAACAACAGGCAAGATCGCGCTCGCCGATGATAGCGGCCTGAGCGTTACCGCATTAAGCGGCGCACCGGGCATATATAGCGCAAGATGGGCTGGTAAAGACAAAGATTTCACGGCCGCAATGCAACGCGTCCAAGATGAACTTGGTAACACGCCAAACCGCCATGCGGCTTTTGTCTGCGTTATTGTCCTTGCTTGGCCTGATGGGCATGTTGAAACTGTGCGCGGCGAATGTGAAGGCACTTTGGTATGGCCTATACGCGGCGCGGATGGTTTTGGTTATGACCCGATGTTTCAGCCAGATGGCTATGATGTCACTTTCGGTGAGATGGATTTTGCAGAGAAACAAAACATATCCCACCGCAAAAAAGCCTTAGATAAAATATTCGCCCAATGCTTCACCCTATAAAGCGCCATAAAGATACACCTTTAGGGCTTTATGTGCATTGGCCATATTGCCTATCGAAATGCCCCTATTGTGATTTTAACTCGCATGTCGCAGACGCGATTGATTATGATGCGTTTAGGGCCGCTTACAAGAGCGAGCTTACACATTTCGCCGCACAAATTGATACCCGCCCCTTGCATTCAATATTCTTTGGCGGCGGCACACCATCATTAATGCCGCCCGCCTTAGTCGAAAGCATTATTAATGATGCGCAGGATATTTTTGGCGTTGAGCAGGGCTGCGAAATTACCTTAGAAGCCAACCCAACATCATTTGAAGTTAAGAAATTTGAAGATTTCAAAGCCGCAGGCATTAACCGCGTATCAATTGGCGTGCAATCATTAAATGATGCCGATTTAAAATTTCTTGGGCGGCAACATTCTGCGGCGGAGGCACTCACCGCTATACGCGCCGCACAGCAAATATTTGACCGTTTAAGTTTTGATCTGATTTACGCGCGCCCTGAACAAACAATTGCGCAATGGAAGACCGAATTAACCAAGGCGCTCGATTACGGTACGAACCATATGTCGCTTTATCAGTTGACAATCGAACAAGGCACAGCCTTTCATACCCAGTATCAACGCGGTGATTTCACAACGCCAAATGAATTTCTGGCTGCCGATTTATATGATGCCACGCAGGAAATTACGGCGCGTTATGGCCTGCCAAGCTATGAAACATCCAACCACGCGGCGCTTGGCGATGAATCGCGCCATAATTTAATTTACTGGCGCTATCATGACTATATCGGCATCGGCCCTGGCGCGCATGGGCGATATCACGATAAGAACGGACAAAAAAAAGCAAGCCGCACCCATTTAGCGCCACAAAAATGGCTTGAAAAATGCGCCGCGCACAGCCATGGGGCGCATCCATTAGAAAACATCACCCCCGAAATGGCATTTAGCGAATCTGTGATGATGGGGCTGCGCCTAAAAGAGGGCATTCATTTAGCCGCCCTCGCACAGCGCGCAGGTCTCGACTGGGAAGAACATATTAATCTTGCCAAGCTACAAATGTTAGAAAACGAACATTTCTTACATGTGAGCACCGATAGCCATATTCGTGCCACAGAAACTGGCGCCTTATGCATTAATACCATATTGGATAATCTACTCAACTAAAGGCATAAAAATATGGCGCAACCATTAAGCTGCGCCATATTGAAGGTTCTTATTATACGCGCTACTGCGCCGTCGGTGTTGCCTGTTGTGGCGCGGCCCCCTGACGTGCGGCTTTAAAGATCTCACTAAAGTCTTGGCCATTCAACGTGACTTTGCCCTGCTGTGTTAACTCAAATGCATAAACGCGATTGCCTTTACCATCATCTTGACCGTGTTTCTTAAAATCGGCTAATGGTTTGAGCGCGGCCATTGCGCCCATGGCATTGTCATTATTCGGGTCTTGTGCTTCGGCTGTTATGCCCGCAATGAACGAATCCATATTATAAAAAGTGATGTTCGCGCTGCCAGATGCGCCATAAATCGCGTTAATATCAGACTGTATACGCCCCTTCATCACTACTTGATAACCTTCACCAGAAATCCGCACATCATTGGCGACAAAACCACTTTGCGCTTCATTCAAAATCATCGGCAAACGTGCAATCACAGGCATCATCACCATTGCGGGGTTTGCCACAACATTTTGCGCATCTTTTGAATACATACCCAGCACGCCGCGTAAAATTTCATGAAGCTTACTATGCGGGATATTATCAAGGCCAATATCAACGTGGAAGGAACGTGGCGCAAATTTACTGATATGTGCAGGCCACGGCTTTGCATCAATATTTTTCATCCCCAGCTTCAGCGCGACGCCCATTTTTTCTTTGGCAATATCCGTTAAGAAACTTTGGAAATATAGGCTTTCTAATGAGACATTGCCCATACCAGCCGCTGCAGCAATTGCTGGGCTGACCTTCAGGTCTTCAATCACAAGGCCACCTTCAATGCCGTCAGCAATAATGCCAAGACACGCCAATGCATTATCAAGGAAGCCTGCGATAACTGGCGGATCAACGATCTGTTCCGTTTTGACATAGCTTGTAATTTGCTTATTCACACGCTGCATTTGCGCTACGCATTTCATTGAATTCTCGCGTGATAAATCTGTATAGCCGCTATAAGCTTTGACCTTACCAATTGTAATTAATGGCTGATCGGTATCGGCATATATTTTAAGGCCATTTATCTCAAAAGGAATACGGCCCGTAAAGAAATCAGGTTTGTTTTCATCATACCCTCCTTTCGCCACAACGCTATCCGCATGAATTACGGGGCGTCCTGTTGCTACATCGACAAGTTTAACATCGTCATATTGCGCATCAAGGCGCGTTGCGAGCTGCATAGACAGATCCAAAATACCATTGGTTTTTTGTTTACCTATTTGCAGTTGATGGGTTTCTTTTTCATTGGTATAAAAGCGCCAAGGCGTTGGGATAGACTGCGCAAAAACATAGCGCCCTTTAACGTCCGTAGGCACCATATTCATTGCAGAGATACCAAAATCAAAAGAAAACTGACCGCCTTGAGGCGCATGCTCTGAAGGTGGGGTCGGCATTGATAATTTCAAATGCGGCAAGGTTACAGCGTAATATGTACCAGCAGGTTCAACGCTGACTTCGCCTTCAGGGTTAATACCAAAATTTGGCATCTCCATAATTTTTTGAAGCTCATTTTGCAAATAAAGCGCCCCATCAATATCAGCTGCTGGCGCGGCATGCGCTGTATTTATCGCAAAGCCAAGTGAAGCTGACGCCATAAGAGATAGCGTCAACAGACGCATTTTTCTAAAACTCATAAGTTTTCCCACCAAAATATCTAAAAATCCTAAACAAAACTATTATTTCAAGGCTAACAAATTATACTCTGCTTAACCAGTGTAATATTTTTAATCAAAAGACTTAATATCTTGTTAAGTCGCTATATGAGTTTTATGACATCGCACCACTATCAAGATGATAATATTTTCTGCGTTCTTGGCCCAACAAATACGGGCAAGACATACGGCGCCGTGGAAAAAATGCTCGGCTACCATGATGGGGTGATAGGATTCCCCTTGCGGCTTCTTGCGCGTGAGAACTATGAACGTGTCTGTGCGATAAAGGGCAAAGAATATGCCGCCCTTGTAACAGGAGAAGAGCGAATCGTTCCGCCCAATGCACGATATTTCTGCTGTACAGTCGAATCAATGCCGCTGCAAAAAAGCTTTGAGTTCGTTGCAATTGATGAAATTCAGCTCTGCGCTGACCCTGAACGCGGGCATGTTTTTACCCATCGCCTGCTTCATGCACGCGGCAGCAAAGAAACCATGATGCTCGGCGCTGATACTATGCGCCCTATATTGAGCAAGCTTTTTCCTGATGCCATATTCGACCGCGCTGAGCGCTTTTCTGAGTTGCGCTATACCGGCTTTAGCAAGTTAAGTAGTCTGCCAAAACGCACTGCCGTAGTAGCGTTCTCCATGGATGATGTTTATACAATCGCTGAGATATTGCGCCGTGAGCGCGGCGGCACGGCGATTGTCCTTGGCGCATTAAGCCCGCGCGCCCGTAACCAGCAAGTCGCCATGTATCAAAAAGGCGAAGTTGATTATTTAGTCGCTACGGACGCCATTGGTATGGGGCTAAATATGAACATCAAACATATCGCTTTTGCCGCTACACAAAAATTTGACGGGCGGCAAAAACGCGCGCTTAGCGCCGCTGAAATTGCGCAAATTGCGGGGCGTGCGGGACGGCATGTTGAAAATGGCAGCTTTGGGGTTACTGCAAATTTAAAGGGCTTAAATGAAAACATCATCAAAGCCGTCGAAAACCATAACCTTGCCCCCGTCACGCAGCTTAACTGGCGCAATAATGCATTAGATTATAAAAGCCTCGATGCATTAAATAACAGCTTAATGACACTCCCACTCAGTGATTTTTTTATGCATGGGCGGATAAGCTCAGACCATTTCGCGCTGCGCCAATTAATGCGGCAAAGCGAAGTATCCTCCCGCGTTGGAAACGATGATGATGTAAGGCTTTTCTGGCGCATCTGCCAAATCCCGAATTTCCGCAAGAATATGCAAGAAGCGCATCTCAACTTGCTTAAACGCATATATATCGATATCAAAGACACAGGGCATATTCAAGAAAGCTGGGTTCACACTCAGGTTGATCGCCTTGATAATGTTAAAGGCGAGATAGACGCACTCACCCAGCGCCTAGAATCGATACGCACATGGACATATATCTCTTTCCAAGACCAGTGGTTAGCGAAAAACGATGCATGGCAAATAAAAACCCGCCGCATCGAAGACAAATTATCCGATGCATTGCATCAAGCATTAAGTGAACGATTCGTTGACAAACGCTCTGCGGCGCTGATTCAAACCCTTGAAAGTAACAAAAAACTCTATGCGAGCATACAAAACGATGGAAAAGTGTTCATAGAGGGTCATAGCGTTGGACATTTGCAGGGTTTTCGGTTTATACCTGAAGGATCACAAAATAAAGAGGACCATAAAGCTATCATGAATGCGACACGTCAGGCCTTAATGCCAGAACTAAACACACGGGTAGACGATATCTCAAAGTCATTAGACCGCCAATTTTCATTGAGCGATAATGGTTATATCGCATGGCAGGCAGATGAAACTGACCCGCGCCCAGGTGAAGCCATTGTTCAGCTTGTAAAAGGCGAACATGTTATGCAACCAAAAGTCCTTATCCCACATAATGATTTATTATCCGCTGAACAGCGTGAGAAAATCATGGGTCGCATCGAACGCTGGGTGCAAGATCATATCAACACCGTGTTAGAACCACTTGCGAAATTAAAAGACGATGCGGAAGTTACAGGCGCGGCGCGCGGCATTGCGTTTCAGGTTTATGAATCTTTGGGTTTACTGCCACGAGCGGACGTCGAAGAGCTTATCGAAGGGCTTGATCCTGAAGGCCGCCGCTCTATTCGTCAGCGCCGCATTATGCTCGGCCCTTTATTGGTTTTCATTCACAGCCTAAACAAGCCTGCGGCAGTCCGTCTGCGCGCACTGCTTTGGGGTTTATATAATGAACGCGAACTTCCTATGCCTGTGCCATATGACGGCGCAGTGTCCATTGAGGTTGACCCAAATGCGATTGACCGCCGTTTTTATCAAGCGATTTCTTACCCTGTTTACGGCAAACGCGCGATACGCATTGATATGCTCGACCGCGTCATTAACGCTATATATGATAGCGCAGAAAACGGCAAATTCCGCGCACAACATAAAATGTGCGAATGGCTTGGCTGTAAAATTGATGACCTTTATGAAATTTTGACCGCTATGGGGCATCGCAAAGTTGAAGATGCCGCTGAGGCTGTGAAAGCTGAAGAAGCACCAACGGCAGAAGCTACTGCGCCAGAGGCCGTCGCTGAAACGCTGACGGAAACAGTTAAGGCTGAAGTCGCTGAAAAAACAGAAGAAAAAATAGAAGATAAGCCCGCTGAAACGGGCGAGAGCAAAAGCGAAGAAAAACCAGCTGCACCTGCGCTGCCTGAACTTGCCCTGTTCCGCCTGAAAAAAGGTAAAGCCAACGCCAAGGCGCAGCGCCCGTTTAACAAGAACAAAAAACCACAAGATGCCGGCGATAATAAAGGCAAAAAACCATTTAAGAAAGACGGCAAAAAAGGTGGTAAGAAGCCACAAGATCAAGGCCGCGTTTACAGCGCAGGGCCGAAAAAAGCCGCACAGGAAGATTCGCCCTTCGCGATCCTCGCCCAGCTTAAAGATAATAAGTAAGACCGCCGCCAATGGAAGATGAATACGAAAAAGGTCAGCTACATTCTCCGGTAAGTGAAGATAGGCTTCTTCCCAAAGAGTTTTTTGATGTGCTTTTTAACCGTTACCTTCCAGTGGCGAGCCTTACCTATTTAGGCAGTTTGCTTGGTTATGCGACTAAATTTGGCGGCCTGAATTTTATCGCGCATTTATTCACCAATAATAAAATCTACTGGCTCTCGCTTTATGGGGCGATATGGGTGAGTATCCCTGCTTTGGTCTGGATCATGATGCGCTCTATGGCGTTACTTTCTGACCATGCCGATATTTGGTATAAAGTTACCGCAGGTATGATGGCGGCGACGCTGATTTTAAGCCTGATTTTATTCCCTATGGAAAGCGGCCCATTATCCCATGCGCAAAACTTTATTGTCGCCGTGCTGCCCGTTCATATTTTGATGTATATTTATTTCGTCAAAGGCGGTATGCCTGTGATGTTTGGCGCGCCGCTTTCCGCGACTGCTGTGGCGTTTTTTGTCTATGGCATGTTCATAATGTAACAAAAGAAAGGCGCATCAATGCTCCCCGCTATATTCGCCCTTGAAAGCACAAAAATCACCGATGATGAACGCGCCTTATTTAAAAGCGCTAATCCGCTTGGCTTTATATTATTTGGACGTAATATCGACACGCCAGACCAAGTCAAAGCGCTGACCACTGCATTGAAAGACCTTATAGGGCGCGACTGCCCGATCTTGATTGACCAAGAAGGCGGGCGCGTGCAGCGTTTAAAACCGCCGCATTGGGCAAAATGGCCTGCGGCAGGTGATTATCAACAAGACTACAAAAAGCTTTATGACGATATGTTTGACATGGCGCAAATGCTGCTTGACCACGGCATTAACGTCAATTGCGCCCCTGTGCTTGATATACGGTATAATGTGCCAACAGATATTATCGGTGACCGTGCTTTTAGTGACAAAGCCGATGAAGTGATTAAAGCGGGGCAAATCGCCTGCGACGCATTTAACAAAGCGGGGCTTATTGCGGTTAGTAAACATTTACCCGGTCACGGCCGCGCACGCGCCGACACGCATTTTAAAGAAGCCGTGATTGATACACCGCTCGCAACGCTACAGCAAACTGATTTCCTGCCCTTTCAAAAAGTTGCCGCCCCTTGGGGCATGATTGCCCATGTGATTTTATCTGATGTTGACGCCCTGCCCGCAACGCTATCCCCTAAAGTGATTGGTGACATTATTCGCCGTGATATTGGCTTTGATGGCATACTCATTAGTGATGACTTAAGCATGAAGGCGTTATCAGCCCACGGAAATATCGACCAAATTGCATTGAAATGCTTGCAAGCGGGCTGTGATATCGCGTTATATTGTGATGGTAAGCTTAAAGATATGGAAGACATCGCAAATGCCCTCGCGCCAATGGACAATAGTCTTAAATTGCGCTTAGGACGTTTTGCCTAACAGAACGCGTATATGGACGATATAGATCACAGCACAGATCAACAGCCAAGTCATGACAATGGCGGCCTGCTTTTAAACCTTGATGGTTATGAAGGGCCGATTGACATGCTGCTTGACCTTGCGCGCAAGCAAAAGCTTGATTTAATGCATATATCTATCCTCGATCTTGCGCGGCAATATCTGAAGTTTATTGAGCAGGCCAGTGACTTAAAACTTGATTTGGCGGCAGAGTATTTGGTTATGGCGGCGTGGCTCGCTTATTTAAAATCGCGCCTGTTATTACCCAAAGATGAAACAGAAGAAGATGAGTTAAGCGGCGAGGAAATGGCCGCGGCGCTCCAATTCCAGTTACGCCGTTTAGAAGCGATGCAAGACAGCGCAGACCAATTATTTGACCGCCCGCAATTAGGCCAAGATATCTATTCACGCGGCATGGGGTTTGAACTGCGCACCAACACAGATGCGCATTATGATGCACGCCTATATGATTTACTTAATTGTTACGGCGCAATTAACCGCCGCCGTAATGCATCACATTATAAGCCCGTTGAATATAATTTACTGTCGATGGATGAAGCGATGGATCGCCTAAAGGCCGCCTTTAAAAAACTCCCTCGCAAAGGCAATCACAGCACATGGCTAACTTTAGAAAGCCTTGTCGATAAAGAGGAAAAAGACAAACTGCTCACGCGTTCATCCATTGCCTCCATATTTACCGCAGGGTTAGAAATGGCCAAATATGGCGGCTGCGAAATTCGCCAAGACGCGCCGCTACGCCCCGTTTATATGCGCGCTAACATTCAGAAAGAAGCATCATGAGTGCCGATAGTAAAGTTGATATTTCACATGAAGACACACATAAACGCATTGTCGAAGCGCTGCTTTTTGCAACATCAGAACCGTTAAGCATCGACCAAATTTATGAATATCTGCCCGAAAAAGCCGATGCTGGCGCCGCCATTGCAGCGCTGCAAGACGAATATGCAGGACGCGGCGTTGAGCTTATTTCGATTGGCGGGCGCTGGTCATTTAAAACGGCGGCGGATTTATCAGAGCATCTGACATTACAGCGCCAAGAACAGCGTAAATTATCACGCGCCGCGATGGAAACCTTGGCGATTATCGCTTATCACCAGCCCGTCACCCGCGCCGAGATTGAAACCATTCGCGGGGTGAGCACGGGGCGCGGCACTTTGGATATATTAATCGAAGCCGCATGGGTAAAACCAGGGCGCCGCCGCGATGCACCGGGCCGTCCGCTGACATGGGTCACTACACAAGGGTTTTTAGACCATTTCAACCTTGAATCCATACGCGACCTTCCCGGTATGGATGAATTAAAAGCATCTGGCCTTCTTGATAAGAGCGTAGCGCTTGACAGCGCGCTCACAATGGGCGATCTTTTCGAAGCAAACATCAAAGAAAATGAGGATGAGTAAATGGCCCCAAGTTTTTGGCAAATCGGCATTGTCGTATTAATAATTTTTGTGCTTTTTGGCGCAGGTAAACTCCCGCGCATTATGGGTGACTTAGCTGAGGGCATCAAAAGCTTTAAAAAAGGCATGAAGGATGAAAAAGACGACGATGACGCGCCGGCACAGTCCATAGAAAAAAAAGACGAATAATTAGCAATGCTTGATTTCGGCTTTACCGAATTATTATTAATTGGCGCTGTCCTCATCATTGTTGTGGGGCCAAAACAGATTCCTGAAATCATGTATAATTTTGGCCGCCTCATGCGCCGCCTTACCTATATGCGTTTTGCATTATCACGCCAGTTTGAGGACTTCATGCATGACATGGATGTTTCAAAAACAGGTGGCGAGAGCACGGATAGCCTCAACATGCTACCGCGCGAAAAAAGCGCTGAACAAGCGAGCGACGATAGCGGTAATGATGATGAAGAAGATGAAGACTTCCTTGAGCCGATCGCAGATGCGGAATACCCTACGCCCAAAGCCGTAGAGCCGGAGCGCGAGACATGAGTGAAGCCCCGCATGATAATGTCATGTCCCATTTATTAGAGCTCCGCAAGCGGTTGATGATTGTTGTACTCGGCTTTGTTATCGCCAGCGCGGTCAGCTATTTTTATGTTGAAGATATTTACAGCTTTCTCACCATCCCGCTAAAAGAAGCGATGGATAATAATGGCAGCGGACGTTTGATTTATACTGGCCTTAGTGAAGCATTTTTCACTTATCTGAAAGTTTCCTTATTTGCAGGCGCGGCAATTACCTTCCCGCTTTTTTCCTATCATATGTGGGCGTTTTTAGCCCCCGGCCTCTACCCCAAAGAAAAGCGTGCTTTCCTGCCTTATTTATTCGCAGCGCCGCTACTGTTTATTGCAGGCGGGGCAATGGTCTATTATGTGATCATGCCGCTGGCTTGGCCTTTCTTTTTAAGCTTCCAATCTTTTGATAACCCTGCGGGACTATCCATTGAATTAGAAGCGCGGATCAGTGAGTATCTGGGGCTTGTCATGGTACTTATCTTTGCCTTTGGCCTTGCCTTTCAAATCCCTGTTATCCTGACCATGCTTGGACAAATGGGGGTTGTGAGCGCGCAATCGCTCGCGCGCAAACGCCGCTATATAATCGTGTTTTCATTCATTATCGGGGCATTTTTAACGCCGCCTGATATTATTTCACAAATCGGCCTCGCCCTGCCTGTTTGGGTGCTTTATGAATGCGCCATTATTATTATTCGCATTTTACAAAAGGCGGAGAAGTAAAATGGTGATTTGGGGGCTGTATCTATCCGTCTTTTGGGCGATATCTCTTTATTCTATTTTTCAGGACTTTAAGCGCCCAGAGCGGCTTTTATCTTCGGTTGAAAACATTCTGACCAGTCTGACCATTACTTGCAGCGTGCTGGCGTTGTTTTATCCTTTTATTGGGCACAGCCTCGCGCCATTCCTCATTGTTCTTTTACCGCTGAGTGCCTATTTTGAAATCAGCAATGCACTTGGCGACCTAAAAAGCGATCGGTTAAAAGAACAGCTTGGCGAAGATGTACCGCAGGAGATGATTAACAAAATCGCCTTTTATACGCTGAGCGCCATTTTACTGCCGGGTTATATCGCAGGGCTGATCGTCTTAGTAAAATATGGTAACATATAGAGATGAGCAGCTTATCCCCCCTAGAGCGATATAACAAAGCCCTCAATGCGGGCGAGATTAATAATGATGGCGCACAAGAAAACGTTATGCACGCGCTTGATATGCTATATCACGAACTTACCGCACCGAAAAAATCGTTCTTGAAGCGTTTTACGCATAAAGAAGCGATTAAGGGGCTTTATATCTATGGCGGGGTTGGGCGCGGTAAAACATTTTTAATGGATATGTTCTTTGACGCCCTGCCAGAAGACTTTCCGAAAAAACGCCGCCATTTTCACGAATTTATGCGTGACGCGCATGATTTCCTGCACCGTAAACGCAAGGACACCAGCAAAGCTGCCGATGCGCTTATCCCTGCCTTAGCCGACTGGGTCAGCGCTGATTGCCGCATTTTATGTTTTGATGAATTTCACGTTGTCGACATTGCTGATGCGATGATTTTAGGGCGCTTATTAGATGCGTTATTTACGCGCGGCGTTATTATGGTCTGCACATCAAACTGGCCGCCAGATGCATTATATAAAGATGGGCTGCAACGTGCACGTTTCTTACCCGCCATTGCGCTTATCCAAAGCCATATGCGCGACATTCACCTTGATAGCGATAATGATTACCGCCTTGGTCGCCTAAGCGATAGTGACCTTTACCACGCGCCGAATAATCGTGAGAGCGAAAATGCGATTGATGCACTGTTCGCGGCGCTTACCAATTGTAGCGCCGCCAAGCCTGAGACACTCAACCATAAAAACCGGAAAATTATCGTCCCTGCTGCCGCCAAAGGCGTGGCGCGTTTTACCTTTCAGGATCTATGTGAAAAGCCGCTCGGCGCGGGAGATTATCTCATGCTCGCTGAGCAATACCACACCATCATATTAGAAAATATTCCGCGTCTTGGTTATGACCGCCGCAATGAAACAAAGCGGCTGATAACGTTGATTGATGTATTATATGAACAAAATACGATGTTGATTATATCTGCCGCGACAGATGCGCCAAAGCTTTACACGGGGCATGACCACAAATTTGAATTTGAGCGCACCATCAGCCGCCTTTTGGAAATGCAAAGCACTGATTACCGGGCCGTTCACCAAGAAAAACGCGGCCTTTAGATAAGGCGCGGCATATTAAGGGTTTTTAACACTTTTTTCGCGCAAAAATGTTAAGCTTATATTATACGAATCAATCTACTTCTTTTTATTAGGGTATTGTAATGATGGGATTTTTATCCATTTTCAAACGCAAGAATAAACAAGAATTACTGCTACCAGAAACGCCGCAAAGCAGAGATGCTGTGCGCTATGGCGAAGAACGCAGCCGCGCGGAATCTGGCACAAAAAGCGAACGCTTATCCCTCGCCAAAAACACCGACACGCATCGCGAAATTTTATATTATCTGGCCGAGCACGACCCCGACCCTAAAGTAAGGCGCGCCCTCGTACAAAATGCCGCCCTGCCGATACAGGCAAGCGGCGCACTCGCCGCAGACGAAAACGTTGATATCCGTCTCGCCTTAGCCGAACGCCTGATAAAATTATTGCCTGAGCTGTCCAAAGATAAACATAGCGAGCTTTACGCCTATGCCGTGCAGGCTTTGGGGACGCTCGCCCTTGATGAAGTGCTTAAAATACGTCTTGCTCTGACCAGCGCGTTAAAAGATTATGCCTACACCCCGCCGAAAATTGCAGGACAGCTTGCCCGCGATGTTGAGCGAAAAGTATCCGAGCCGATTTTAAAATTCTGCGCGGCGCTCGCCGATGAAGATTTATTAGAAATCATCAGTAAACACCCTGCAAGCTGGGCGGTGCAAGCCATTGCGGGGCGCAGTAAAGTCAGCGAAAGCGTCTCTAGCGCGATTATTAAAAGCGACGATATACCTGCAGGGCGGATGCTGATTGAAAATGAGGGCGCGGCATTATCAAAAGAATTGTTAATGGAGATTGTTGATAAGGCACGAACAAAAACAGAATGGCAAAAACCAACCGCATTACGTAAGAACTTACCACGCGAAGTTGCGCTTTCCATGCTAGCTTTTGTGGATGATCATATTAAATCATTACTTTCAGGGCGCGAAGATTTTGATGACGAAACCCGCGCCGAAATTGCCAGTGTCGCGAAACGCCGCGCATCATTTACCAATGAGCACCCGCGTAAAGACGGGGAAAACGCACTGCAGCATGTTAAGCGCCTTGCCAAAGCTAAAAAACTTGATGAAGATTTAATTACGGATGCAATGGCGATGCGTGAGCATGAATTTGTTATTGCCGCCCTTGCACATCTGAGCAAATCTGATGAAGTGAGCGTCAATAAAATCATGGAAATGCGCAGCGCGAAATCCATCTTATCTTTATGCTGGCATTGTAAACTCTCAATGCGCTTTGCCTTCCGCGTCGAGCAAGAGATGGCGCATCTCCAAAAAGACGAACTGATTTATCCCAAAGATGGCACGGATTACCCCTTACCTGACGCCGATATGAAATGGCAGCTAGAGTTCTTAGGTATCGCCTAAGCGTAACCGCCTTTACTTTTTCGCTAAGCATATAAAAAACCGACCGCAGAGATAGCTCCACGATCGGCTTAGATCTTTATGACTGACCGGTATTAAGCGGTTGCGGCGTCAGATGCGAAAGGAAGCTGTGTGTCAGCTTCGCTCGCTGCGTTATTCGCCGCTTTAAGCTTTTTTACAGTTTTCTTTTTCGCTGTGCTTGAAGTTTCATCAGCAACTGAAGATGTTGGGCGGATCATGCCCTGCATTTGTGCGCCGGCCTCGACTGAAAGCTCACCATATGCAAGTGTGCCACTTACTTCAGCAGAGCTGCGTAATGTGAGGCGACCATGAACGATCAAATCACCTTCAAACTTACCTGCAATTGTTGCTTCTTGGATTTCAACTGTACCGAAAAATGTACCATTTTCGTAGATATCAAGAATTTGAGCACCTTTAAGTGCAGCTTCAACAGTACCCTCAACGATTAAGTGGTCACATGAATCAATTTCACCTGACATATTAATGCCTTGGCCAACAACAAGCTTACGGCCTGTGTCACGGTCATAATTTGCAGATGGCGTAGACGCTGTAGAACCAAACGTTGACCCTGCGTTATATGATGTGTTGCCTGCATTATAAGCAGTGTTCATTGTGCGGGCTGCTGGCGCGGCAACTTCGCTGGCGCTTTCAGTTTTATCTTCTTTAACATCCATTGTCTTGATCTCTTCTTTTTGTGTTTCGTTATTAGTCGTTTCTTTTGTCGCGTCTTGCGTTGCTACAGTTTGCTGTGTTTGTAGAAAGCTCGCAGGGCTCTTCATTACAGATTTCACATCTGTCTGTACTTCGGCGGCGTCGTTATTCAACGCGGCTGCTGCAGAATTACTGCTCGGCTGCGCATCAGTCGTATTTGTTGTTTTTGGTCTATGAAACATTCTCTTTTCCCTTTGGCTTATCTTAATATATGAGTACCAAAATCACCTGCGCAGTGCCTAAATAGCTGCGCCTTAAAATACCGCCCCTATTTAATGCATCGTTCGCAAAAAACGAACCTGTCCGTTTCGATGATGGGTGGACTTTAGCAACCTGTTGGCATGCTTGCAAGAAATAAAAACAAAAAATTTTTGTTTTCCATAGATAATCCATCCCCCCTTGCGCGGCATATAATTTTTATATATAAAATAATGACTTAGTTATTTTTTAAACAATACGTGTCGGGGCGTTTTATTATGAACAGGCAAGATGTTATTGGTTTCTTTTCTACGCTAGAAAGACTTAATCCAGAACCAGAGGGTGAGCTGAATTGGCACTCGCCCTTTACCTTGCTCGTCGCCGTCGTCTTATCGGCGCAAGCAACAGATATCGGGGTGAATAAGGCAACAGGCCCATTATTCGCTGCCGCCGATACGCCAGAAGCTATCTATGCCCTTGGCGAAGATAAAATTCGTGACTATATTAAGACAATTGGCCTGTTTAACACCAAAGCCAAAAACGTCCATGCATTGTGCAAGATGCTGATAGATGATTTTGAGAGCACTGTCCCTGAGAATAGAGAAGACCTTATCAAGCTACCTGGCGTTGGGCGCAAAACGGCAAATGTCGTCTTAAATCTCGCCTTTGGACAGCCAACAATAGCCGTCGATACGCATTTATTCCGCGTTTCAAACCGCACTACGCTGGCGCGCGGCAAAACGCCCGATGAAATAGAACGAAAATTAGAAAAAGTTATTCCCAAAGAATTTATGCTGCACGCCCATCACTGGCTTATCTTGCACGGGCGCTACATATGTAAGGCACGGAAGCCTGATTGCAGCGCATGCCCCGTATATAATTATTGCCGCTATAAAGATAAAACCGCGTAAATTTAAATTTAAAAATTACGCGTACCATAAACAGCTTGATAGCCCTGTTCTAGGAATATTTCAATATTCCGCGCCATACAGCATGCAGAACCGACAGCGCGTGTGTCGTAATAAGGCGAGCGAACATCATCAGCATGTGCTTCATAGAATAAGTTTAATGCTTTTAATATGCTACGCTGCTGGGTTTCATCGCCGTGCTTTAACAGAAAATCCATATCGCGCTGCGCTTGTTTATCAAGGAGCTGGCGATAGTAAAGCGCCGCAGCTGCATGTGGTTTTGCGTCTTCGGGACTATAACTTGCTGTAACGCGAGCAAATTCTTCACGTATATCCGCCTGTACATTGAATATCGCACCATCTAAACCCTGCGGGATGCCCCGTTCAATCCAAGGGTGCGAATCAATCCAAGGGTGGCGCTCCGCTTGCGTCCAAATTTCGCGCGTGTCTAAACTATGCTGCTGGGCTTGCTGACTAAAATTCAAACACAGCCGTGCGAGTTTTTTATTCTGAATTCTTTCGTAATTCATAACCATGAGAATTATTACACCTTATATTTGAGGGTCATTGCCGGCGTTACCGCGCCGGCCTTTTTTGGCGCTGCGTTCACTCAAATGCTTCCCCATGACAAGATTTAAACCAAAGCCATGAAGCGCCGCATATGTACCATAATAAGGCGAAGAATCATTATTGAAATGATTTTCTAAAAAACGACTGCCAGCCTCCATGAGTTTTAATATTTGTTCATCACTGCCATGTTCACATACATATTCATAGTCTTGTAATTTTTGTTTATGGAGCAATACTTCCATATCAATAGCCGCGCACTCATAAGAATGGGCTTCATCAGGGTCATATGTTTTGGCGATTAGGGCAAATTCTTCACGCAGCTCTTTAATAATTGAAAACTCTAGCCCTTCGAAATCATCAGGAATACCATTGACTGACCATGGGTGATTTGAAACCCACGGGCACTTCTCAGCGAGTAATTTAGATGTATCAAAATCTGGTGAGCGCAGTTCAGCCTGCGCTTTAAAATCGCGACAAAGGCGCACATATATGCCTGTTTGCCTTGGCTTTATATTATCTTTAGACATTGTCCCTGTCCCATTTTTATTCTTATTTTTGATTATGTAATTTTATGCCACGACATCAAAAAAAAAGCAAGGCCAAATGCGCCCTGCTTTTTCACAATACATATATCGCCAATATTAAATATCAAGCACAAGGCGCTGTGGATCTTCTAAGGATTCTTTAATGCGCACCAGGAAGGATACAGCTTCGCGACCATCAATAATGCGGTGATCATATGACAGCGCAATATACATCATTGGGCGCGCCTCAATTGAACCATCAGCCATAACCATTGGGCGCTGCTGAATTTTATGCATACCTAAAATCGCGGATTGTGGCGCGTTGAGAATTGGTGTCGACATAAGCGAACCAAACACGCCGCCATTAGTAATGGTGAAGCTGCCGCCCGTCATATCATCCATAGAAATCTTACCATCACGCGCTTTCGTGCCAAGCTCAACAATGCCTGTTTCAACGCCCGCCATTGTACGGTCTTCACAGCCGCGCAAGACAGGAACGACAAGACCTTGCGGCGTTGATACGGCAACGCCAATATCGCAATAGTTTTTGTAAACGATTTCATCACCTTGAATTTCTGCATTTACAGCAGGGAATTCATTCAAAGCATTCACACAGGCTTTGACAAAGAACGACATGAAACCCAATTTTGCGCCATGTTTCTTTTCAAACACATCTTTATATTGCTTACGCATATCCATGACTGCGCCCATATCAACTTCATTAAATGTTGTTAACATTGCGGCAGTGTTTTGTGCTTCTTTCAAACGTTTTGCAATCGACTGACGCAGGCGCGTCATGCGCACGCGCTCTTCACGCTCTCCTGTTTCGCGTTTTGGCGCGGCAGACGTTTCAACTTTATGCACTGGCACAGCCTCTGGCGCGGGTGTTTCTGCCGCTTTACCATGGGTATCAAGGAATTTTTGTACATCTTCTTTAATCAGGCGACCATCTTTGCCGGTGCCTTTTATTTTGCTGGCATCTAGGCTGTGCTCATCTACAAGCTTTTGTACTGCAGGTGAAAGTTTTTCATCATCAGACGATATTGATTCCGCGGCCTTTGGCGCATCTTCTTTCTTTTCTGCGGCTGGCGTAGCGTCATTTGCAGCAGCCCCGGCTTCGATCTCACCCAGCAATGCGCCGACTTCAACATTGTCACCTTCGCCTGCTGTAATTTTTACAATCACACCATCGCTCGGCGCGTTGACTTCTAAGGTCACCTTATCGGTTTCCAGCTCAACAATAGGCTCATCAGCCTTTACCGCTTCGCCTTCTTTTTTGAGCCACGTTGCTACTGTTGCTTCCGATACTGATTCGCCTAATGTTGGCACAAGAATTTCAGTCATTTATTTATCCTGATCTAGTTTTTCAATTATGGTTTAGGGCATTTAATTTATGTTACCGCTTAAAATAGCCATATAACTATAAAGCGATCGCAAAAAAAAGAAACCCCGCTAAAAAATTTATAACGGCGTTCAAAGTAAAATTTACCTCACACGCAGAGCCGCATCAACAAGCGCCGCTTGTTCTTCTTGGTGGCGTTTATTTGAACCTGTCGCAGGCGCCGCGGCTGCTGGACGACCAACATATTGTGCACGGCCCGCTTTATGGTTCATATCTGTTAATGTTTCCTCGATATGCTCATTGACGAAATGCCATGCGCCTTGGTTCTTTGGTTCTTCTTGGCACCAAACAACATCGGCATTTTTAAAAGCGGTCATTTCCTCAACCAAAGATTTTACAGGCCATGGGAAAAGCTGTTCAACGCGCAATATCACAACGTCATTCTGCTTACGCTCGCGACGCTCTTGCAGCAAGTCAAAATAGACTTTACCCGAACACAGGATAATACGTTTGATTTTTTCTGGCTTCACCAAATCATTCATATCATCATCCCACAATACACGGTGGAAGGTGCTGTCCCCCGTAAATTCCTGCAGTTTTGAGACCGCAAGCTTATGACGCAAAAGTGATTTCGGTGCCATATTAATCATCGGCTTACGAAATTCACGGCACATCTGACGGCGCATAGCGTGAAAAAAGTTTGCTGGCGTTGTAATATTACAAATTTGCCAGTTATCTTCGGCAGAAAGTTGCAAGAAACGCTCAAGCCTTGCCGAGGAGTGTTCAGGCCCCTGACCTTCAAAACCATGTGGCAACAACATCACAAGACCGGACATACGTAGCCATTTTGCTTCACCTGATGAAATGAACTGATCAATAATAACCTGCGCCATATTAACGAAGTCACCAAATTGCGCTTCCCAAATGGTCAGTGTCTTAGGGTCAGCAAGTGAGTAACCATATTCAAAACCAAGCACAGCGACTTCTGAAAGCGGACTGTCATGCACTTCGCATAATGGCTGATCATCCTTAATATGCTGCAACGGAATGAATTTCTCATTCGTGTCTTGATCATATAAAATCGCATGGCGGTGAGAGAACGTGCCACGACCAACATCTTGCCCTGACAAGCGTACTGAATAGTCATCATGCAGCAATGTGCCATAAGCGAGCGTTTCCGCCATCGCCCAGTCAAAACCTTCGCCTGTTTCAAACATTTTTTCTTTGGCTTTAAATTGGCGGGCAATTTTTGAATTCAGGTTAAAATCGCTTGGCGTTTCAATTAATTTTTTACCTACAGCACGCAACACATCTTCTGGCACCCCCGTCGTGCCGCGGCGATCATCGCCTGATGCAACTTTTAGCCCCGTCCATGCGCCTTCTAAGAAATCTGCCTTATTTGGTTTATATGATTTGGTGGCTTCAAAGGCTTCCTCAAGGTAAGCGGTGAACTCTTCAACAATTTTTTCGCCTTCGCCTTCGGCCAGAACACTTTCGCCTTCTAACTGGTCCGCATAGATTTTACGCGTGGTTTCATGGTTTTTGATTTTTTTATACATGACAGGCTGCGTAAAGCTGGGCTCGTCACCTTCATTATGACCGTGACGGCGGTAACAGAAAATATCAATCACGACATCTTTGTTAAATTCTTGGCGGTATTCTGCGGCAATGCGCGAGACATGTACAACAGCTTCTGGGTCATCGCCATTAACATGAAAAATTGGTGCTGAAAGCATTTTGGCAACGTCGGTACAATATGGGCCAGAGCGGCCAAATTTAGGCGTTGTCGTAAAGCCAATCTGGTTATTAATCACAATGTGCACTGTGCCGCCAACGCGGTAACCAGGGAGCTCAGAGATCAATAATGTTTCCGCAACAATGCCCTGCCCCGCAAAAGCCGCATCACCATGCAGCAACATGGGCATAACTTTGGTGCCATCATGGTCATTACGCTGCATTTGTTTTGCGCGTACTTTACCAACAACCACAGGGTTAACCACTTCCAGATGTGATGGGTTCGCAGTAAGGGAAAGGTGGATTGTGTTGCCGTCAAAATCACGGTCAGATGATGTGCCTAAATGGTATTTCACATCGCCCGAACCTTGAACATCTTCTGGCGTAGATGAATTGCCCTGAAATTCAGAGAATACGGCCGTAAAGGGCTTACCCATAATATTGGTCAATACGTTCAAACGCCCACGATGCGCCATGCCTATGACAATTTCCTCAAGGCCGAGCTGACCGCCGCGCTTCATAATTTGTTCAATTGCGGGAATGACCGCTTCGCCGCCATCAAGGCCAAAACGCTTTGTGCCTGTATATTTTGTATTCAAAAACTTTTCAAATGTTTCTGCGGCAACAATACGTTGATAAATCGCGCGTTTACCATTGACGGTAAAATCTGTTTGATTACGCGGTGCTTCAATACGTTTTTGTATCCATGATTTTTCAATCGGGTCTGATAAATGAGAAAACTCAACACCAATTGTTTGGCAATAAATTTGTTTAAGCGCAGTAAGCACATCATCAAGCGTTGCATAATCCATACCCAATACGCCGTTCAAAAAGATAGGACGGCCATAATCACTTGGCGAAAAACCATAATGAGACGGGTCAAGTTCAGGGTGATATTCTTTTTCTTTCAACGCCAGCGGGTCAAGGTCAGCAATGAGGTGACCACGCGCACGATAAGCACGAATAAGCATCAAGGCACGCACAGAATCATTGGCGGCCTGCTTGATGGCTTCTGGGTCAGCGGCGACGCTTTGCGTTTTTGTCTGGCCTTGCGTTTCAACAATATCAGCGCCAGAACCTTGATGGACATGCGTACCTTTTTCAAAAGATGAAAATGCATTTTTCGCGCGCTTATGTTCTTCTGGTGTCCAGCTCGCACCATTAAGCTCTTTGAGGATCTCAACTTCATTATCATTTAATGCAGAGAAGATAGACTTCCAGCTCGCATCTACTTTTAACGGATTAATCAAATATTGACTATAAAGATGCGCGATATATTCTGCATTTGTGCCAGTAAGGATCGCTTCTAAGTTTTGCGCTGCGGCTGTCATATTATTTCCTATTTACAGTAGTTACCTTATTAAAATTACTTATATCTTATATAAATGTATAATGCGTTTTCGCAAATAAACGAAGCCGTTTTCGTTAATTTATGCACCGCAAACATGCAGTGAGCCTATCTTTTCGCCTTTAATATCTCTGTGAGCGCGGTGAGTGCGTTATCTTCTTCGGGTGATGTATTGAGGTCAGCCTTTAAAGCTGGGTTTGCAACGCCGACGACGAGGTTTGAAAGTGAGCCCCAAAGCCCTTTCTCATCATCATCTTGGTTTTCATCAAATGCGCCTGCAATATATGTCGCAACGCCCATAACCAACTGCTTATATGCCTTAACTTCGTTATCAACCAACCTCCCATCAAGCAGCTTAATCACCTGTGTGACATCATCAAGAGCGCTTTCTGCATCCAAATCCCAAGCGGCCCAGTAATTCTTACGGCGCAATGCTTCGCTCGCAATTTCAGCAATAATCGGGTGCGAGGAAAACTTGCCGGCGGACTTCTTTAAAATACGATCCAAAGCTTCGCGTTCTTTTTCATCTGCGCTCGATGCGCCCTCGTCATCAATATGGCTCATCCATACGCCAATTTTATAAACCGAACCAGCAAGAAGGTTTTGTTCGTCTGGATGAAAAATATTAAAGTCTGACATAGAAGAAGTCCTTGTTTTTTAGGGGTGCATTTAAAACATATGTGTCGGTGGAATAGACAGGACATCAGCAAGCTGCCTTAGCGCCATATATTCTTCGCCTGAAATGTTATATAGATACACACCGCTTCGTGGGTCACGCCCTTCACGCCATGCATATATGCGCTCACGCAGCGCTATCCATAGACGCTGAAAATCAGTCATTTCACCGTCACCATCCATTTCGCGGTAGGCCAGTGCAACCGACAAACCAATTTCATAGAGATTTTGGCGCATTGCATCCATTTCACGCGGGGGAAGTTCATCTTGTAATTTACCAATTAACTGGCGGCATTCATTGGGCACAGCATCTAAGCCCTTTTGCCATTCAGGCCATTTATCTTGATTGGCAACCGTCATCTCCATAATACGCTGCACAAGCTCAGACTTACAAAAATCCTCAGAGTAACCGCGCACAATAGCCGCAAGAGCCTGCAGCTCCTGCTCTTCCGACTCATTCCCGCCGGTCGTGTCGGATTGTGACACCCAATAACCAACGCGATAAGGCATTTTAACAAGCAAATCGCGCTCTTCTTCATCTAAACGTTCTATAAAATCCATAATCAGACCCATTTTTAAACAGAAAACCAACGCCTATAAGAATACCATCTCAATGGGATTTTTTAAAGCGCAATAATCTAACCATAAAAGATTAAAGAAAACATAAAAAAGCAGGAGCTTCGAGAAGCTCCTGCTATCATTATATAAGGCTTTAAATATATTTTAAAAATACTTTACATCTAATTCGCACTATATATAAAGCAAGTGTTATGCCAGATGATGCACCACACTATTGCAATTAAAAACAGGCACTTAAGTGAATTAGACATAATTCAGAGCAACCCCATCCGTACTATAATGATACTGTTTTAGCGCGCCGTCCTATAATGATACGCTCCTGCACCGTCCTCCACAGCGCCAACGGAACAAGGCCATAAAAAAATGCTAGCTTTGGCTAGCATTTTTTTTACTGCGCATTATTCCCCAAACCGCGATGCGCATACAGCGCCTTCACCAGATATATTTCTTGTTATCAGCTGACATTTTTAAAATTATAATGACAGTAAACTATCGATATAAAAGCCGACACTTCCAATAAGCATAATAAATGTAACCGTAATTAATGCTGCGTTTAGATTATTTCCCATTTTTGCTCCTCAAATATTTCTATTTTCACTAAACCATTTAAACCTATTTTTTCTTATTTTACATATGCAATCACCATGCCAAACACTGGGTTTTCTAATTAAAAATGATTTACAAAGAAAAACACCGGCATTGCGCCGGTGTATATGTGAGGATGAGGTGTGTAGGTAAGTCATATGTGTAGTGTGTGTGAGTAGTGTGTGTCCTTAGTGGTCTAATTATTCATTCTGTACCTTGAGCTTGTGCTTAGAACGGCAGCATCATTTCAACATAGTAACCAACGTTATTTGGTATAACTTGCTCGACATTGTTAACCAGCATAGTTGTTAACAAGATTACTGCTGCCGTATAAAATAAATTCTTTCCCATTGCTTTCTTCCCTTTGCTCGTTTCATAACACTCATAAAATTTCTATATTTACATAAGCAATCGCTGTGCCAAAACAGCAAAACAACGGCGCATAGTAAATGGAGGCGCGTTAAGCCACTGTAATAATTTAATAATATTTAGAAGATATATTCCTGCACAACAAATGCCTGTACAACATTATGGAAATAATTGCCGCGTAAAAACTGCCGAACCGTACCATTTTTACCCAGTTGGGAGGGTTTTTAACACCGAAAGAAGCTCCGAGAGCGCATTAATATGTAGCTTTGGGTGCGCCGTCGACAGACGAGAGGCCGAAACATAGCCACCATTAATGGCAACGCTTTGTAAATTTAATGCGCGCGCAACATATGGCTCTTCATGCGAATCCCCAATGATAAAGCTTTGCGCCACATCAATATTGAGCGTTTTTATATACGCACCCAGTCGTTCTTGCTTGGTGAGCTTGTGTGTAATATCAGCATCACACAGATTACCGCATATATGATCGAAACATGATGACAAACCTGCCGCAGCGATTTCTTCTTGCACCAGGTCATGGCGGTGATTACTCAATATCGTCAAATGGTAACCGCGCGCTTTTAAATCATCCAGCACCGCGCGGGCATGGGGGCGCAGCCGGTAAACCCCATTCATAGCACGAAGGTAAGCCGTATAAAATGCGGCATTGGCTTCGTCAGATTTTTTAAGATATTCATCAATAGATACCCCCGCCTTTTCATAGCTATGAATAATCGGGCAGGTATAAAGCTCACGCCACGCAGCGACATCACGCGCGGGGTGGCCAAAAACAGAAAGCGCCGCATTACACCCTTCGACCCATGCATTGACATCATCTAATAATGTCCCATTCCAGTCAAAAACGGCTAAAGGCAGCGCTTTACTCATTTTATTTACATCTTTTACGCTATGCGGTTAAGCCGCAATTGCTTTAATAATCGCATCACCTAGACCCGCAGGGCTTTCAGAAACCACAAAACCAGCTGAGCGCATTGCGTCCATTTTCGCCGGCGCAGTATCATCACCACCAGAAATAATCGCACCAGCATGGCCCATGCGCTTACCTGGAGGAGCCGTTGCACCAGCAATAAAGCCCGCAATTGGCTTTTTCTTTTTGAGGCTTTTGTAATATTCAGCCGCCTCAACTTCCGCTGCGCCGCCAATTTCACCAATCATCAAAATCGCTTCTGTTTCATCGTCTTCCATGAACATTTCGATACAATCAATAAAGTTTGTGCCGTTCACTGGGTCGCCGCCAATGCCGATACATGTTGACTGACCAAGGCCAACCGCGCCTGTTTGCGCAACGGCTTCATAAGTCAATGTACCAGAACGAGACACGATACCAACCTTACCGCGCGTGTGAATATGCCCTGGCATAATACCAATTTTACATTCACCAGGGGTAATCACGCCTGGGCAGTTCGGCCCAATAAGGCGCGAAGATGTGCCATCAAGGGCGCGATTGACTTTAACCATATCTAAAACCGGAATACCTTCAGTGATACAGACGATCAATTCAAATTCTGCGTCAATCGCTTCTAAAATCGCGTCCGCTGCGAATGGCGGCGGTACATAAATAACAGATGCATTTGCGCCTGTTTGTTCACGCGCTTCTATCACCGTATCAAAAACAGGAAGGTTCAAATGCTTTGTGCCGCCCTTACCAGGCGTAACGCCGCCAACCATTTTTGTGCCATAAGCAATGGCTTGTTCTGAGTGGAACGTCCCTTGAGAGCCAGTGAAGCCCTGACATATAACTTTTGTATCTTTATTAACCAGTACTGACATTATGCACAGACTCCATCTTTACGTTTGAGAATCATTATTAAAACGGCCTTTAGTATAACAGCGCCGCATATAAAAACAATATCCGTACCGCCCAGTTCACAACTATTTAAATAATAATGGCAAAAAAATGCCCCGCATCGTTTTTTACCATGCGGGGCATCACATATATCATATGGATATGCGTTTATTATTTCAGCTTCATCTCAACCATTTTTTCGGCAATCTGGATGGCGTTTAACGCCGCGCCTTTACGAAGGTTATCTGCAACGCACCAGAAGTTCAGGCCATTTTCGACCGTGATATCTTCACGCAGGCGCGATACAAAGACATTGTCTTCGCCCGCTATTTCCACTGGCGTGACATATTCAATTTCAGTTTCTAAGTCGATAAGCTGAATGCCCTCTGCCTTATGCCAAGCTTGCTTTGCTTGTACGGCTGTAATTTCGTCTTCAAATTCGACGTTTATCATTTCCGCATGCCCAACAAAAACAGGAACGCGTACACAGCTCGCGCAGATTTTGATTTTCGGGTCGAGGATTTTTTTCGTCTCGACAACCATCTTCCACTCTTCTTTGGTCATATGGTCATCCATAAAGGCATCAATTTGCGGAATACAGTTAAAAGCAATCTGCTTTGGGTGCACTTCAGGGGTTGGGTAGTCATTCGCATAAATGCCGCGCGTCTGGTTAAACAGTTCATCCATTGCTGATTTACCGCCACCTGATACGGACTGATAAGTCGAGACAACAACGCGCTTAATTTTTGCAATGTCATGTAGAGGTTTTAACGCAACCATCATTTGAATGGTTGAACAATTAGGGTTTGCGACAATGTTCTTCTTCGCAAAATCTTTCAGTGCTTCAGGGTTTACTTCGGGAACAACCAAAGGCACATCTGGGTCCATACGGAAATGCGATGTGTTGTCAATAACAACGGCGCCAGCCTCTGCCGCGCGCGGGGCGAATTTTGCAGACACCTTGCCGCCGGCTGATGAAAAGACAAAATCAATGCCTTTAAAATCAAAATCATCAAGGCTTTTTACCTTAAGGTCTTTACTGCCAAATGACAGTTCGCGCCCTGCTGAGCGCGATGATGCCAATGCATGAATTTCGTCAACGGGGAAACCACGCTCATCCAAAGTCTTTAATATTTCGCGCCCGACATTACCTGTCGCGCCAACAACAGCCACTTTATAACCCATTGGTTACCACCTTTTTACAATTAAATTTATCTTATGAATTTATCTGGTTTCTACCACTTCTGGCGCCGCTATTGCAATCTTAAAAATACTCAGACTAACGGATAAAGGCGCATCCCCACCGCATTCACGCCCTGCACAGAACGATTCGACTTTTGTGCGCCAATCCGGGTGGTACATATCGGCATGTGCCAAGAAACGCTCAAACGTTGGATAAAAATCTGTGCTCCGTGCACTCACCTTCAAAATGCCTTCTTCATAACCATATGATAAGACAGGGTACTTCAATGTGACCTCATCAATAAAGCCTGACATTTCGGTATCTGTAATCGGCATACGCACGAGCGTTGGCACCAAAGGCGTCAGCGCTTCTGCTGCTTGCAATTTTACGCGTGCACGCTCCACTGTTCCTGATTGCACAACAATGACGATAGACAAAATCAGTGCCACGCCCAGCGGCACAACAGCGATTGTCAGCATACTGCCTTGTGCGACAAGGGTCAAAAATTCAGAGGCATGACGTTTAAAGCGATTCCAAAAACGCATACGTTCGAGGCGTGCATTGCTGCCAGAACCAAAAATAATATCCGTTAAATCCGTAAAAATACCCATATTATTCCCCCCATGACAAATAGCCGCGCACACGCACCCGGCCATATTTATCTAGCGTTGACAGCTTCTCTACCTTACGCGCATTAGGGTTACTCAAATAACTTTCTGGCACAAGCGCATCCCATTTAATACGCCCATCATTTTGCAATTCATATAAGACAAGCGTGCCTTCTACTTCTTCCATTTCTTCAAGGATCATGCCCAAATCAGAAAGCATCGGATGTATCTTAGATGAACGCACTTCGCGCGACATTGTCTCAAGTTGAGAAATCGCGGTTTGCGTATCTTTTTGCGCCTGTTTGATCTCTGTACTAATCGAGCTTGTGACAAATGCGCCCGTACCAATATAAATAACAAGTAGTAAGTTTAACAAAACACCGAATCCAAACAAAATACGCAGCGTACCACGTCGCAAAGTTTCTTCGCGCAAATTGGCATGATGCCAACGCGGCGTTTCACCAGAATATGTGTGCAGCGTCCGATAATTCGGGTCAATGACTTGTGCGCGTGAATTAATAAAGCGCGGCTCGCCATGCTGAATAATAATATCTGTGCCGCCTTCTTCGAAATAGAGCAGCGTTGATTTATTCTCTTTTTCAAAGACATAAGCATGATATATATCCCAATGTGCCGCCTGCCCCGGCAGGGCGAGCACCATAGGACACCATGTATCAGGAAATGACGCTAAATCTGCCGCTGGGCAGGCAATATACCAAAGTCGCCCCTCATGGACACTATATTTATAATACACATTACTGGTGCCACAGCCTTGCGTGGCGGCCTGTATCACAACTTCATCTTCCATACCGCCAATATGCGGCAATACGCCACCGACGAGATTTGGCGGCACATAGGATGTAAGCGCAGAAATAACAGGCGCTTCACCCGCAATTTTTTCGGCAAAGAACGTTTCTTGTCTGCGTTCAGGGGCAAGGCCATCGCTAACCTCCGCCATGGCATCTTGTGCGGCGCGGGCCAGTATCGCATCATCAAACGCCGAAAATGAATTGCTCGCAGATTCGCCTTCGCCAGCTTGATCTTCAGCGGTTAAGCTTGGCTCAATGCGACTTTTCTTTTTTGCGCTTGAACGCGCCTTACCTTTAAAGAACCAAACCATATATTATTCTTCGTTATAATCCAAAGCCTCTGCGCGCCCTTGTGTTTTCAAGGAACGCTCAAACGGCAAGCTAATTTCAATATCATCATAAATCATTTTCACAGCGTCACTGCGTATTTGTACGTCCCAGCGAAACCCAGCCAAGCGTGCGCCCTGCCCATTGCGTACTAATGTGTAGCCATCTGGTGATGACAACATCGCGCGGTCACGCGAAAAAGACGAGATAAAGAAGTCTTTTAACGTATCACGCGTCGGGCGTACTTGCAGTGTTTGCAAGGTTGAATCATGGCCGTCCGTATCAACAACAGATACCAACGCATTACCCATGACGGGAATATAGCGAATATTATCTAATGAAGTCACCACAACGCGATTATCAATTTGACCAAGCGCTGAGGGGATCCACTCCACCTCAATCATGCAAGATTCACCTGGCGGCAAGATAACGCCTGCCTTACAAATACTATTCAGCATAGATAAACCAGTTGTGCGTTTTTCAAAATGCACAGCATCAAGCTTCACATCATTATCGCCCGTATTGAGCAAATAGGTTATAAAACGCGTCACACCATCAACGCGCCCGCCAAAATCAATACTATCAACCAAGAACAACAAATCATCTTTCGCATATTCAGGGTTCACCATGAGCGGCGTGGTTTTTGTGCGGATATGTAATGGCAAGGTACCAACATCACCCGTATGCGACACATTCAAATATGTTTCCAAATCACCTGGCGCTTGTGGGCGCCACAATATTGTTAAACGGCATGATTCGCTCGGTTCTACACGTGAGCAATCATGACGATACGATATGCCCGCTTTGGTTTCATTTTCTAAATGGAAATTGCGCACCATCAAGGGCAGCAATGAGGCATTTCTCAGCAATAATTGTTCTTCATACAGGTCAGGCTGCACCTGATCTTCATCGCCAATAAATTCAACGTCTTTATTTTCTGTGCGCAATGCGCCTATCTTATAATCAGCGCGGCGTTGCACGAATTTTGCAGAAAGCGGAATATTCGCTTTCAATGAACCCGCCGTACCATCACGCGAGATTAGCATTTCAGCTTTCCACGGCCCAATCATAGAAGGCGAAATCTCAATCGGCATGACAAATTGCCCCGGTGTATTCAGCGCTTTTTGCAGGAGATCCTGATTATCGCCCTCGATAACGACACCTGAACGGTCTTCACCGCTTGTCGCGGCCCATGGGTCGTTAAAGCCGCTGGCAAAACTCTGCGCAGGGGACAGCAAAGAAACAGACAACAAAGAAAATGCCATAGCCGTAGCTATCACATTTTTCTTATGCCCAAATTTCGTTACTTTTTGCATGACCATCATATCCTATTATCCCTTATTTCGCCGGCAGCGGCGGCCAAGGCGCTGCTTTAGGAACAATAATCATTGGCTCATCACCAATAGATTGCCAAATATCTGTTTGTTCACTGCGCGCATCATCGGCACGCGGAATACCATTCACGCCGTAATAATCTTTACGCGCCCTATACACAACGACCTTAGGGCGTAGCATAACAACAAGTTCATCGGTAACTTCTTTGCCATCATTTTTTACGCCGTCTTTACGCTGGCGCATCATACCCGCCAATATCAATGAATCACCGGGGCGGATACGCATCTGCGTTTTAATTTGGCGTGCCGTATCGCTATCAAGCTCTAAATTCAGATCAGTAAATACCGAGGCACCATCCCAAAGTGAAGACAGGCCAATAGTTACCTGATCGAGTTTTTGCCCATCGGCCGCCTCGCTTTGCTTGACATGCCACAGGCCATTTGCACCCGACATTACAGAAATCGACGGCTTAGAAAGCGCCTTAACATAGCCGAATTGCGATAAGAATTTTGACACATCATACATGCCATAAGCATCGCCGACATCACCAGGCAGACCAATAGAGACAGGGGCGCCATATTCACCGGCGTACAAACCTGCAACCTCAGATGCGCGGCCTTCAGAACCCTGCACTAAAGCGTCCCAATAGACGCCCTGCTGATGGGTTGGATCAAGCTGGACGTTCCAAATACCGACCTCATAATTAATCAAAGCCATATTCGCACGTAATTTTTCAAAATAGCGCGCCAAGGTCGAAGCCTGTTTACGCGACGAGTTATAAACCAGCGTGCGCGTCGCGCGGTCAACCACAACATCAGACTTCGTTACATCTTTAATCGCCTTGGCGACATCGTCAATAATATCAACTGTTGCGCCAGATGGTGGTATGGTCACGGCATAATCATGACGTGGCTGAACACTCAAAACGCCGTTTTTGTAGACGCAATACAAATCAGACATCACGCAGAGCTGTTCAACCATCAAATCAAGGCGGCCATTTAAATTCGCAATTGTAACCTTACGATCCATCGCCAAATCAGTTTCTACAGCCAAGGGAATATCAAATTCTGATAAAATAAATTGTAGTGCGCCCGCCAAAGATTCGCCGCGCAATTCATATGGGCCAATGTCTTCGCGTGGTAAGTTTTGTGTTGTGACAACGTCAGGCATTAACACGCCCTGTCCTAACGGCATGTAAACCACAGGCTCCGCCTTAGGCCTGCTAGCCGTGGCAGCATCTGGCTGAACCAGCATATTTTCAGAACCGCCATAACGTTTTTTGTCCTGCAAAACCCCCATTTCGACCAATGCGGCATCAAAACTTTCACAGGCAGTAACGCCCATCAAAGCACTGCATACAAGCCCCAATTGAAAGAATTTTCGAAGTGAACAGTGAAACACTATTAAGATCCAGTTTAGTAAAAATCATAACCCAAAATGCATACAAAGATTTGCACGCAAAAAAGCCTTTGAACAAGGCCTCAGCTTAAATAATAGCTTATCCCCTATCCAAAGGCAATTGACCTATTGAATTAATTTGATTCTTTACCCGTCAAACTTCAGGTTGTTATCAGGTTTTGCACTCGCAACATCAACTGGGCGGCAATCACTGCCAAAAGCGTAGCTTTCAGCGCCTGAGCGTACAACAAAACCAGATATCTCCGCGTTTTGGGACATATTCCCCGCAACAGATAGAGATTCATTAAGCTGTGGTAGCTCATCATCGCTCATCGCGAGGAGCTGATTAATCACCTCAATATGCGGCGCAGCTTGTTCTGGCGTTAAGCCTTCTGTAGCAAATACTTCAACATGTGTTTGGCTTTGTGGATCTTGATTCGTCATTTGTCTTATCCTTTTTTCATTGCCCCCGAAGCCAAATCGACAAAGATAAAATTAACGAACCACAAATTGCAAATGATGCATAACCTGCTGTTCTTGAACCTTTGTTACCAGTAATATACGGCTATCATCTTTAACCGCGATCTGGTCTTCGTTTTGTAAGAATAGCTTCAAGTATGCCACAGAGCCGCCACTTTGTACAACAGAAAATTGGCCAAGAGCCGTATCATATTCTATCCAAGATGGCACATCCCCTAAATCTTTCATTACAACCAATATGGTACGCCCATTATGTCGGACAAATGATGCTCCCTCACTTACATGACCATCGGTACCTTTTAGCTGTGAGACTGGCGATGCTTGTTTGGCTTGCGCCTTATCGACCTTCTTACGCTTCCCAAAGTACAGGCAAAAGGTAAAGAATTTCTTTACATATGCAATTAAATTTTTAGCCATCAGATATTAACACGTTAGAGTAAACAGGATTACAGAATATATTTAGTGGGCAAAACAAGAAATGCAAGAGAGGCTGCGCCAGCTAAACATCATATGGATGTTAATTATTACATGGAAATGTAAAAATGTTAGTTTATTTCAGCATAAACATTAAATGATGCACGATTTTTTCACCATCACCGCTTGTCACCAACAAAATGCGACTTTCTTGCGTCAAATCGGCGATGTAATGTGCATCCACTTTCAGATCAATATGTGCAATGGCGCCATTCATCATCACAATTGTGAAATGTCCAATATCTTTTTGATATTCAAGCCATGAAGGCACATCAGGCAAGTTGTAATCAACGACCAAAACTTGGCGGCCTTCATGACGGACGAAAAGCGCATGATGGTCGAGTAACACGTTGCCCTCGTCTATCGCCCGCGTTTTCTCATCCGCGGCCAAAGATAAGTTTTGCGTAGGGCGCAGCCCTCTTTTATTGCTAATCTCGTGGTCTTCATAACCCTGCACATCATAATTCAGCGCATCCGGACTCAATGACGCATCAGACTGCGCCGCCTCAAAATCATAGCTTTCATCAATGCCGTCATCAACATAGCTTTCATCATCACCGCGCAATTTTTGCACAAGCCAAAAGACAGCTTTAAACGGGAAAAGCAGCACGGCCATTACGGTCTGAAATGTAAATATTAGAAAATGCATCTGGATACTTCGCCGAAGGAATAGTTATATGAATTATTCCACACTGACGGACAAAAATCTAGTTATCATATCGCACCTAGACAATAGTTTTTTTATCGGGCATAAATACGGCGCAATATGAAGGGGCGAAGCCATGGATAAAAACATACAGCATCTGCGCGATATTGATGATTTAAGCGCCGATAATATTCACGACATTATCAGCCGCGCTGATAAGTTTAGCGCCGATCTTGCACAAAAAAATGATGTTTCCCATTTGCATCGCGGTAAAGTCGGGCTTTCCTTTTTCATTGAAAATTCAACCCGCACCCGCATTTCATTTGAGATGGCAGCCTTGCGCCTTGGCATCAATATGATCCACTGGGACAGCGCAAACAGCTCGCTCAGTAAAGGCGAAAGCTTTGAAGATACCATCGAAACCCTTGCCGTGCTTGCGCCCGATATTCTAATTATGCGCCACAATGAATATAATGCGCCGCGCAGCGTTGCCCGCTTTATGGGCTGCCCAGTGGTCAATGGCGGCGACAGCTACCGCGCCCACCCTACACAAGCTCTGCTTGATTTACTTACCATTCAACAGGCCAAGGGCGATGTCTCAAAATTAAAAATCGCGATATGTGGCGACATTGCACATAGCCGCGTTGCACGCTCAAACGCGACTTTACTTGATAAGCTGGGGGCAGAACTGCATATGGTTGCGCCAGAATATCTCATGCCACAAGATGTCGGTTATAAAAACGCCGCCGCCTTTACATCATTAGATGAAGGCATCAAAGGCTGCGATGTCGTGATGATGCTGCGCCTACAAAAAGAACGCATGAGCCAAGGGCTGATAACATCTGACCAAGCTTACTTCAAAGAATTTGGCCTCACACACGCGCGTCTCAAACACGCAAAACCCGATGCGATTATCATGCATCCAGGACCGATGAACCGTGGCGTTGAGATTGATGATGCGGTCGCTGATGACCCTGTACGCAGCATGATCCGCCGCCAAGTCGCCAATGGCGTGCCTACGCGTATGGCGGTGCTGGACTGGCTTCTCGAACAAAACAAAGGATAAACTCATGACTTTGCTGAACCTTATTATATTGGGCTACGCTCTAGGCTCTATCCCCTTTGGTCTTGTACTTGCTTATTTAGGCGGCCATGGCGATATTCGCAAAATTGGTTCCGGCAATATTGGCGCGACGAACGTGCTGCGCACAGGCAATAAGCCTCTCGCTTTTGCGACTTTATTATTAGATAGCGGCAAAGGTGCAATTGCTGTGGGCTTAAGCGCCTTGCTGATCCATAAAAACATACTCACCGCCGATGATTTCAACGCCACTTCACTTTATATCGCCGCAGCTTTTGGCGCGATTATTGGACATTGCTTTCCTATATGGCTTAAATTCAAAGGCGGCAAAGGCGTTGCCACCACACTTGGCGGGCTTCTCGCCGCTATGCCACTTGTGGGGCTTGGTTGCTGCGTTCTTTGGCTGATCACAGCCCTCATTAGCCGCATATCATCACTTTCCGCGCTTATCACAATGCTTGGCGCGCCGTTTATCGCGCAGATCCTCTATGGTGACTTATTATATGTAAGCGCGCCCACAGCGCTGATTACTTTATTGGTATGGGTAAAGCATCACCAAAACATTGCCCGCATCGTTAAAGGCGAAGAGCCTAAGATTGGCAAGAAAAAAGACAGCTAAAACGCACCTAAAAGTTGCAAACGTAAAAATAACACTTGCACTTTTGCAATCTTTTCTCATTATTAACGCGATTTTCAAAGATAAGAACGCGATATAACAGGACAAGATTTTGGATTTATTCACGCAAAGTGATGAACGCCCCGCACCCCCACCAAGCCCGCAAGAACGCGTGGCGTGGCTACGGTTGATTCGCTCCGACAATGTCGGCCCTGTGACATTTTATCAATTAGTCAGCCGTTATGGCAGCGCCCTTAAGGCGTTAGAGGCTCTGCCCGAACTTGCAAAGCGCGGCGGGCGCAAAAAGCCTTTTGTCGCATATAACGCGGCGCGCGCCGCTGATGAAATTGCGAAACTTGAACGCGCAGGCGGGTGTATGCTCACCCCCCTTGATACGGCCTACCCTTTAGGACTTGCACAAATAAGTGATGCGCCGCCCATTATCAGCGTTTTAGGACGCAAAGAGTTATTAGCGCAAAAAATGCTCGCCATTGTCGGGGCACGCAATGCGTCTATTAACGGACAAAAATTTACGCGCAAGATCGCCGCTGAACTAGGCGAAAAAGGCCTGACCATTATATCAGGCCTTGCCCGCGGCATTGATACTGCCGCCCATGAGGCAAGCCTAGAGCACGGCACGATCGCCGTTGTCGCCGGCGGCGCTGATGTGATTTATCCGCGCGAAAACACAAAGTTATACCAGCAGATCATCGAAAACGGCGCATTAATCGCCGAAAGCCCGTGGAGCACTGAGCCACTTGCCCGCCACTTTCCACGGCGTAACCGCATTATTTCAGGCGCTTCGCTTGGCACTTTGGTTGTCGAGGCCACGCGCAAATCAGGATCACTCATCACTGCGCGCTATGCCGCAGAACAAGGGCGCGATGTATTCGCTGTTCCAGGATTTCCAAGCGACCCACGCGGGCAAGGCCCAAACAGCCTACTGCGTGACGGCGCAATTTTAACCGAGCGCACAGAAGATATTTTAGAAACGCTGAACAGCTTTACCGCCGCGTCACATGGCGGGGTTAGCGAAGAACAAAAACTTATACCCATGCAAAAAAAATACGCTGCACCCAGTGAAACAGAGCGCGAAACCATATATCAGCACATTAAAAGCAGCCTGTCACATATGCCAGTAACTGTTGACGAATTGCTCAGAACGTGTCAATTCAATATATCAGACGTCCAAACGGTGTTACTTGAACTGGAATTAGGGGGCAATATCCTCCGCCATAGTGGCAACCGCGTTAGCTTATCGGAGTAAAAAATAAATGGCTAAAAATCTCGTAATCGTGGAATCGCCCGCAAAATCTAAAACGATTGAAAAATATCTCGGGCCAGATTTTCGTGTTTTAGCATCTTATGGCCATGTCCGCGATTTAACAGCCAAAGACGGCTCGGTTGATCCTGAAAATGATTTTGCGATGAAATGGGAAATCAGCGGACGAGCAACCAAGACACTCAAAGAATTAACCGCCGCGCTTAAAGAAGCCGAAGCTGTCTATCTCGCGACTGACCCCGACCGCGAAGGTGAAGCCATCTCATGGCATTTACAAGAATATTTTCAAGATAAAAAATTACTCAAAGACAAACAAGTCTTTCGCGTAAGTTTTAACGAGATTACCAAAGCCGCCGTCAACAAAGCCTTTGAAACGCCGCGTGAACTGGATGCCCCCTTAATTGAAGCTTACCTTGCCCGCCGCGCGCTTGATTATTTAGTAGGCTTTAACATTTCTCCGGTTTTATGGCGCAAGTTACCTGGTTCAAAATCTGCTGGGCGTGTGCAATCTGTTGCCCTGCGCCTGATTTGTCAGCGCGAATTTGAAATTGAAGATTTTCGCGAGCAAGAATATTGGAGCATTGCCGCAACGCTTCTAACATCATCTGGCGCACCATTCTCCGCAAGGCTTACCCATTTATCGGGCAACAAGCTTGGGAAAATGGATATTGGTACTGAGGAACAAGCCAAGGCCGCCGTAGCGCGCATTGAAAACAAAAATCTTGCCATCCAAAAAGTTGAAAAGAAGCAAGTACGCCGCAACCCTCTGCCGCCATTTATTACATCAACACTCCAGCAAGAAGCCGCGAGCAAGCTGCGCATGAGCGCACAGCAAACTATGCGCACCGCGCAAAAGCTTTATGAAGGTACAAATATTGGCGGTGAAGCCGTTGGCTTGATTACTTATATGCGTACTGACGGTACCACATTATCAGAAGATGCCGTTAAACAATGCCGCGCGCAAATCACATCTGATTTCGGTGATAAGTACTTGCCGGACACGCCGCGCTTGTTTAAATCCAAAGCGAAGAATGCGCAAGAAGCGCACGAAGCGATCCGTCCGACAGATTTGAGCCGCACACCGCAACAGATGTCGCAATATCTTGATGATGAACAAACCAAGCTCTATGAGCTTATTTGGAAGCGCACAATGGCCTCGCAAATGGAACAAGCCGTTCTTGACCGCGTTACCGCCGATATATCAGATGGCACAGATGACGTTATTCTGCGCGCGGTTGGTTCGACTATTGCTTTTGATGGTTTTATGAAACTCTACCGCGAAGAAGTTGAAGAAGGCCAAGAAGATGAAAATAAAGAGCACCTCCTTCCTGAGCTTAAAGAAAGTGACGCACTGAAAACCAATGGTGTGACACCCGACCAACACTTCACGCAGCCACCGCCGCGTTATACGGAAGCAAGCCTTGTGAAAACGATGGAAGAGCGCGGCATTGGCCGTCCATCAACATATGCGTCAATTTTGCAAGTGCTGCGCGACCGCAGCTATGTGCGCCTTGATAAACGTCGCTTCTTCCCTGAGGATCGTGGGCGTTTGGTGACAGCATTTTTAGAAGAATATTTCACCCGCTATGTTGATTATGAATTTACCGCGAATTTGGAAGATCAGCTTGATGCCATTTCATCAGGCACAGCCCAGTGGACAGCCGCGCTTGATTTATTCTGGCGTGATTTTAAGGCCGCCGTTGATGCAACCAAAAACCTTACCATCACAGAAGTGCTTGACCATTTAGACGAAACACTTGGCGCGCATTTCTTTGAACCATCCAAAGAAAACCCAGAGCCACGCAAATGTAAAAGCTGTGATGATGGACGCCTTTCCTTGAAACTTGGTAAATTTGGCGCATTTATTGGCTGTTCAAATTACCCTGAATGTAAATTCACACGCCAATTGGCTGAGGTCGAAAACGAAGACGATCCGAATGCAGCAAAGCAAGCGAATGAAGGGCCCAAAATCCTGGGCACACATCCTGACACAGGGCGCACCATTACATTGCGCCGCGGCCCTTACGGCCCTTATGTGCAAATTGACCTGCCCGAAGAAACTGAAGAGCCTAAAAAAGGGAAGAAAAAAGAAAAACCAAAACGCCAAGGCTTGCCCAAAGGCACAAGCTATGATGATGTAACGCTCGCAAGCGCCCTTGATTTACTCGCTTTGCCGCGCGACGTTGGTACGCACCCAGAAACTGGCGAGCTGATCGAAGCTGGCATAGGCCGCTTTGGCCCATTTTTAAAGCATAATGGTAAATTTGTATCACTGCCCAAAGGCGAAGATGTTTTGACTGTCGGCATTAACCGCGCAGTTGATATTATCGCAGAAGACGCAGAGAAAAAGAAAAACGCGCCGCCAAAGAAGAAAAAGGCGGCCGCAAAAAAAACGGCAGCCAAAAAGCCAGCGGCGAAAAAAGCGCCCGCAAAAAAGAAAAGCGTAAGTAAAGAATAGCTATTTACATAATTTTCTTGCTTTTGCTTATTATACCATGATATGGTCCCCTGCATAAAATATGTGCAGGAGAGAGAAATGCCACAGCAAAATAAAGCGTATTTAGAATTTCAAGCCGTTGTCCAAGTTGGCGAAGGCATGTTTAGCCGTATGGTTTTTCCTGGCCGTGATGAGATAAAAGGGGCGCCAAGCGATTGGCCGCTGCGCACAAGCGAAGCCGAAGGCCATTTACAGCCAGGTTCTATGAACTGCAAGATAACAAGCTTCCCTGACGATTTTAATGCTGTGGCTGGCGCAGGCGATCGTATCGCCGCGCTTGATAGTGGGCATTTCACACCAGTATTTAGCATTCCTCGTGAAGCGATCAAAAACAACCGCGTTGGCCCTTGGGGCGCAGACGACAATCAACGCAAAGGCATTGCGCAAGCATGGCGCTGCGTCGTGACAAAGAACGACACACAAGAAGAATTTAACGCTTGGCATGTGCGCCGTATTGATGGTACATATCCACCGTTTCACGGCATTATTGAATTAATGGCTGACCGCAAATTACGTGATGCGCATGGCCTTGAAGACGGCACTGCGATTACAATAAAAATGTATAAGGGCGAACAGGGACAAGACAATGCACAGCAACAACCAAAAAACTGGCTTCAAAAGTTTAAAAACATTCTGGGATAAGCTGATTACAGCCGCCGCGATGAGCAATTGTGCAATGGGTATGACCCATGGCGGCGAAAGCGCTGATGGCTTTATAGCCTTGCAAAAACAAATGGATGCACTTGATGCCCCCACAGGCATCGCCGATAAACCCAAAGCACCTTTAAAACCGTAAAAGGTTATTTACCGACAAAGCCGCCAGATTGCATCTGCCATAATTTGGTATATAGACCATTTTTGTTTTTAAGCAATTCTTCGTGGCTGCCATCCTCAACAATTCTGCCTTGATCCATAACAATCAAACGGTCAAGGTGATTAATGGTTGAAAGGCGGTGCGCGATGGCGAGAACTGTTTTCCCCACCATCAAATCATGCAAACTTTCTTGGATCAAGCGCTCGCTTTCGCTATCAAGAGCAGATGTTGCTTCGTCTAAAATAAGGATTGGTGCGTTTTTAAGAATGGCGCGTGCAATCGCGATGCGTTGACGCTGCCCGCCTGAAAGCTTAACCCCGCGTTCGCCGACTAATGTTTCATAACCATCGGGAAGTTCTTTGATAAAATCATGCGCATAGGCTTTTTTCGCGGCGTCTATAACTTCATCATCAAGCGCATCCATACGTCCATAGCGAATGTTATCCAGCACACTATGGTTAAACAGTGATATATCTTGTGGAATAATCGCAATATTCTCGCGCAAGGATTCGAGCGTGACATCTTGAATATTTTGTCCATCAATTGATAACGTGCCAGATTTCACATCATAAAAACGCATCAACAATTTCACCAGCGTGGTTTTCCCCGCGCCAGAGCCACCAATCAGCCCGACCTTTTGACGCGGCTGCACAGAAAAGTCCATATCATGGATCACGGCACGTATGTCATTATATTCAAAACCCACATGGTCAAAACGAATTGTGCCGTCCTTAATCACAAGGTCTTTAGCGCCCAGTTTGTCGGTGATTGAAGGCTTAGCAGCAAGGTTCAGCACAAGGCGCTTAACCGCAATGTAATGTTCGATCAAATTGCCATACATGCGCGTGAACATACCAAGCCGCCCCCAAATGCCGATCATAAACAGCGCAACCATAACAAAGGCAGAAACACTCATTTCCCCGCGGTTTACTTCCACTAAGCAGAGAAACGCCACGCCAACGATCCAAAGCGTCGCCACAATATCCGTCAATGCCCAACGCAAACCGCGTATTTGCGCCATACCGATAAATGCGCCATGACATTCGACCTCTTTCACTGCGCCTGCGTGCATTAAATGGTTTTGCAGATTAAAAACCTTCACCGTTGCAATTGAATTCACAAATTCATAGACTTTGGAATTGAGCTTTTCAAGCGTTTTAAAGTATGTATTGGTCAGCTTCAAAAGCCAGTTTCCAGTTACGTAAGACACCCATAAATAGCTAATAATATAGCCATAAAGCAGCAAAATAAAATAGCTCGGCATGTCCATAAGGTAAACCGAAATCACGACGCTGACGAAAATGCCCATAAATTCCGTGCCATCCCAGAAAAAGCTCTGAAACAGTTCAAATAACCCCGACCGGGCCTGCGTAATGCGCTGCATCTTGCCGCCTGATCCTGATAGTTCATGCCAAGACAGTGACATCCCCATATAATGGCGAATAGCATACATGCTAAATTCACGAGAAATTTTATCATTAATCGAAATACGGCGTAATATCAGCGGCCAAAGCGCATAACAGAGCATCGCGATAATCAGATAAGCGCCGAGTATATAAAAAGGCAGTGAAGGCGCATCATGTACTCTGCCTGTTTCATAAATTTCCGCTATTTTCGTGATAAACAAAGTGGACGACATGAAAAACACTTGCCGCAACAACTGCATAACAAGGTAGCAATTCAATTCGAACTTATGGGGGCGCGCGAAAAACCAAATCCATTTAAGAACGCTCGGCGTATTTGGCGCATCCTTATGATCGGGGATATTTAACCGATCAAATTTTAAAAAACGCGCCAACATTATACTGCCTAATATTTAGTCTTTTTTACGAAACTGGTCGAGTGATATAACTTCGCCGGCGCCGTCATCATCCGCTTTTGGCTTATCTTCTACGCTTTGCGTAACATCAACGCGCTCGGGGTCGTCATCAGGGTCAAAGCCGTTTTCGTCTTCTTCGGCAAGTGGTTGGAATTGCAGCGCAAAATTCACTGATGGATCGGCGAAAATACTGATCGAAGGCAGTGGAATAATAAGATGTTCGGGCACCGAATTAAACGACAATGTGACTTCAAGCTTTTCATCATCAACTTTAAGGTCATAGAATTGGTATTGCAGAACAATTGTCATTTCACCAGGGTAGCGCTCTGCTAAATATTCAGGAATCTGTACACCCGGATAATCCGTATTAAAAGTGATGTAAAAATGGTGTTCACCGGGAAGGCCATCGCGTTCAATCACCTCTTCCACAACCGTTTTCACAACGCTGCGCAAGGCTTTCTCAACCATTCTATCGTATCTTAAACCGTCTTCCAAAGCATCATCCATGATAATATTATCGCTACCTTAATTTAAATTTCTTCGTAAAATGCTCTTTAAATATAAAAAGCATATCCTATTATTTATAAACTGAATATCATGTGAAAACTAGAGCGTTTCAAGATTTCCCTTGAATTAATCCAAGTTTTCGGTGATATACGTATCTCAATGCATCTTCGCATGAAAATGCAGCGCTGATTATAATAAGGAAATTCATGCAACAGCCAGAACAAATACAAGCATCTCAAAATCATACCCATCTTTTTGGTGTGTTTTTCGCCTTTTTGGGATTCTCCTCCTTCGCCATAGGCGATACGGGGTATAAATGGTTGATGCAAAGCCATCCTTTTTTCACCATTTTGTTTGTGGGCAGCATTATTGCCGTTACATCCATGCTCTGCTATGTGCCGATTGGCGGTGGCACGAAGCTTCTAAAAACCAGCGTACCAAAATTGCAGATATCGCGCGCTTTGGTTATTACCGCGCAGTTCCTGCTTTCCATTTATAGTATTCGCTATTTACCCTTGCCGCTTTTTTATACGCTTGCCTTTACTGCGCCCTTTATGTCTGCGGTTCTTGGGATGATTTTCTTAAAAGAGCGCGTGTCAAAAAACAACTGGATTGCCATTATAGTCGGGCTCTTTGGTGTTTGCGTTGCGTTAAAGCCATGGACATCACTAATGGGTGAGAGCTTTGATTATAATATTGTGGCGATATGCGGTATCATTTGCGCTTCTGTTTTTCTCGCGACATCGCAAATTCTTGCGCGCCTTATCGGGCAAAAAAGTAACGATTCTGGTTTCACAACAGCGTTTTATCCTATTTTTTGCGTCCTGCTCATCTCGGGTTTTCTGGTGCTTAGCGGCGGCAATATTGACACCGCCTTCGCGTTAAGCCACACAGAATATTTAATTGTCGGCTTTGCGGCATTTTGTGGCATTAGCGGCAATGTCTTTCTTGCCATTGGCTTTGCCAAAGCGCCCCCCGCCCTCGCCGCCCCATTCCATTACACACAAATCATATGGGCGATAATTTTTGGCACGCTCATATTCCACGACCCTATTGACGCGCCGATGGTTTTGGGCGCAATATTGGTTATCTCTAGCGGTGTCTACCTTATCACCCATAAAATACATAGCGCAAAGCAGGTCGCCGATGAACCCGTCATCACACAAATATAGCACTATGCAAATATGGCTTTATGGCTGTGCGTTTATGGTTTTTGCCATGGCGGTGATTGGTGCCATTACCCGCCTTACAGATTCAGGCCTGTCCATGGTCGAATGGAAGCCGCTTATCGGCGCATTGCCGCCGTTAAATGAAGCAGAGTGGCTGCGCGTTTATGAGCTGTACAAACAAAGCCCTGAATTTGAACATAAACATTTTTGGATGAATTTGCATGACTTCAAGCAGATATTTTTCTGGGAGTGGTTCCACCGCCTTTGGGGGCGGATGATCGGCCTCGTCTTCGCTTTGCCGCTTTGCTATTTTTGGCTCACAAAAAAAATCCCGCAAGGCTGGGGGCTTAAGCTGCTTGGCTTGCTCCTTCTTGGCGGCGCACAGGGCGTTATGGGCTGGATCATGGTTAAAAGCGGTCTTGTCGACCGCCCTTCTGTATCACATTTTCGCCTTGCCGCGCACCTTAGCCTTGCAGCGCTCATTTTCTGCCTGCTCATTTTAGCCGCGCGACGCATAGATATTGATAAAGATAACGAGGCGCGTTTTGACCGCTTCGCCTTTGCAGGGCTCGTCTGCGTATTTATCACCTTAATATGGGGCGCATTTGTCGCAGGGCTTGATGCGGGTAAAATTTATAACCACTTCCCAATGATGAGCCCTGAAAGCTGGCTACCGCAGGAAGCCCGCTTTGACCCGCTGCGTAACCATGGCTGGGTACAATTCACACATCGCGTGCTCGCACTTTTGACCACATGCGTTCTTGGTGTTTATGTTTACAAAAGGAAAGCTTTTGGCGTGGGCGCGGCACTGATTGCACAAATTGGCCTTGGCGTCGCGACAATCTTAAGCGCCGCCGCTTTGCACCCTGCAACGGCACATCAGGCCGGCGCGTTTATTCTCATGGCGACATTAGTGGTAAACTTGTATAAAAAGCCAGCAAGTGCAAAGTAATTTAGCCCCCAATACACTAGCGTCTAATATCGCTCCGGCCGGTTGAGCCAGCCGCGTCTGACCCACCACGCCGGATGCGCAATGGCAATTTTATCTGCCGCGCGCTGTGCTTGTTCCGCTGTTGCATACAGCGCAAAGCATGTTGCGCCTGAACCTGACATGCGGCTAAGGAGGACATCTTTCGTTGCTTGCAGCGCCTTGATAACTTCTGTCAATACCGGCAACTTTTCACATGCCGCACTATACAAATGATTATCCGCCGTCTTTAGAAATTCGCATAGCATATGGATATCATCAAAACGCTCAGGCATTTCAGTTACAGGCACAGGCGCAAGCTCAAAGGAGTTGAAAATATCCGCCGTGCTACAGCTTACCCCCGGGTTCACCAAAACAATCGGGCATTCTGGCATGGGACTGAGCAGCGCGATATCTTCGCCGATACCGCGCATTCTTGTGCTTTGACATTGGAAGCATACTGGTACATCAGCGCCCAAAGTGAGTAATAAATCATTTAAATATGGCGCCTGCGGGGGGACTGACCACAATTTCATTAATCCCCAAACACATGCCGCAGCGTCTGAAGAGCCGCCGCCGATACCACTTGCGAGCGGTAAGTTTTTTTGCAGAGTTAAAGCAACATCTAGTTTATGCCCTGCAAGGTGCGCTAAGGCGTGCGCCGCTTTGACAACGATGTTATCAGAATGCGGATGGCTTGAATGCTCGTTTGCAGCGAAACTGCTGGCAAAAGGGCCTTTGACTTTGAACGAGAAATCTGAAGCCGGCTCAATTTTCACTTCATCGCCAATATCTGTAAACGCGACGAGTGAGTCGAGCAAATGCAGCCCGTCATCGCGCTTCCCTGTGACATGCAAAAATAAGTTTATTTTGGCAGGCGCTAATATCGACAATGTTTTGACATGCGCCAAGGCCATATCACAAACCTTTTCTCTGTAATTTACTCTTGTCCGTTCTCATAAGAATAAGCATAAAGAATTAATAACGGCTTAGTTTTTCTTCTAGCTGCACCGTTAATTCTTCGGTGTCAGCATTACTCAAGGCACGTTTCCACTGGAACTCAGCCTCAGCATGGCGACCAACCGCCCAATATGCATCACCTAAATGGTCATTGACCACAGGGTCATAGGGAAGCAAGGCTGCCGCTTGTTCCAATTGAATGGTGGCTTTTTGGAACTCACCAAGGCGGAAATAGACCCAACCAAGGGAATCACGTATCGAACCATCATTTGGCTGCAGGCTTACAGCTTGTTCAATCATTTTCAGGGCTTGGTCAAGATTCTTGCCACGATCAGCCCAGCTATAGCCGATATAATTCAACAAAAATGGCTGCTCTGGTTGATATTCAAGCGCTTGCAGCAAATCTTTTTCGGCTGAACTCCATTTACCCATTGCATCATGGATGCGTGCACGTGCAAAAAATATCTGCCAATAATGTGCCGCGTTGCCATCGCCAGCAAGGTCAAGCGCTTTATTATAAGCCCCTAGAGATTGGCTATACATTTCATTTTTTGCGTAAATACCGCCAATTTGCACATAAAGGCTAATATCTTTTTGTGCGGATGCAAGCTTATTTAATATGTCCAGAGCGGGACGCACTTCGCCATCTTCGACCATAAGCTCTGCAATGATTTTCTGTACAAGCGTGTATGATTTAGATTCAGGCGAGACATTACGCAGCGCCTGTATCGCTTCCTTGGTACGCCCATGTATCGCCGCATATTCGGCGACGCGAATACGCGCTTCGGTTAATTCAGGAGTTAGCGCCAAAGCCATATTAAATAGAAGGCGGCCTGTTTCATCTTGATATTGCAGATAAAGCGGCATAGCAAGATCATAATAAATCCATGCCACCCCTTCACGGATATTTGAAACATTGCGTAAATCTTCATGCGCGTCCATTACCGTTAGCTCCGTCGGATAGGTCACTTCGCGGCGCTGAAACACAGCCGATAAATGGCGCTGTATCGCGGGCGGTAATTCATTGAGGTTTTCAGCCTGCGCCGCGAATGCGGCAACAAGGTCATTATTATTAATCGCATCTGCCGCAATAATCGCCTGATAGGCCACAAAAGGCTTCGTCATATCAAGCGCGCCATAGCGCTCCTTATCATTTTGCTGAATAGCAACCCATGCCGCCATGGGCGCTTGCATAAGTTTTGAGAGATTATCATCTGGCATTTCTTGAATAACACTTTTGGCCAGATCATATTCACCGTCAATAATCGCCCCCATTGCGGAAACAACGTAACCAAGCGCATTGCCATATTGGTTTCTGACCAAGAAATCAGCATGGTCGATCGATTCTTCGTAACGTCCTGCGTTCATCGCCATAATCATGGCTTGATAATGAAAGTCCATATTGGTGATTTTTTCGTCAACGACACCGTCAAAATAATAACTCGCCGCTTCCCAATCATTTTCTAACCGCGCAATACGGCTCGCCAAATAAGCGCCGGTTTTTGATACTGATTTATAACGGAATTCTGGGTTTTGATCATATTCAGCAGGCGCTGCAGCACCGCCATTCATCGCGGCTTGCCAAAAACCGCCATGGGGCGCGGCGCAAGAGCCACATAATATGCCTGCGGCGATGAGTGAGGTTATCATAGACATCTTAATTCTCATTTTTCCTTCTACTTAGCTAAGTATAGCATAAAAGACCTGTTTCAATGCAAATTCAATATTTATCTGCGCCCTTGCATTATAAACCTGCGCTTACATATTTGGATATTTAGGTCCATCACCACCTTGCGGCGTAGCCCAGTCAATATTCTGGGAGGGATCTTTAATATCGCATGTTTTACAATGCACGCAGTTTTGGGCATTAATTTGGAAATAGGGTGTGCCCTTATCATCTTCAAGCACTTCATATACCCCCGCGGGGCAATACCGCTGTGCAGGTTCATCATATTTGGGCAAGTTCTGCGCGATCGGTATATTCTTATCTTTCAACTTCAAATGCACAGGCTGCTGCTCTGCATGATTTGTGCCAGAAAGGTAAACGCTAGATAGACGGTCAAAACTGATTTTTCCATCAGGCGCATCATATTTTATTTTCTCACATTGATCTGCGGTTTTTAACTGCACATGATCGGCATGGTTCTTTAAGGTATAAGGCAGCAACCAGCCTCCAACAGTCTGGAACGCCGCATGGAACAGCCCAAACCACAACCCTTTGACAAAACCAGGCCTGATATTGCGCACCTTATGAAGCTCTTTATAGACCCAGCTTTGCTTTAATATAGTTTCGTAAGCCACGCATTCCGCGCCATATTCAACGTCGCCATCTGCAAGCAGGTCAAACACGGCTTCCGCCGCGACCATGCCAGATTTCATTGCCGTATGGTTACCTTTGATTTTTGGTACATTGAGTAAACCCGCCGTGTCGCCAATAAGCATACCGCCAGAGAAAGTGAGTTTCGGCAAAGATTGGTAGCCGCCCTCGACAAGAGTTTTTGCGCCATAAGACAGACGCTCACCGCCTTCTAATAGGGCCTTCACTTTGGGGTGATGCTTAAAACGCTGCATTTCTTCAAATGGCGACAAATAGGTGTTCTGATAATCTAGCCCAACGACAAAGCCAATTGAAACTTGATGATCTTCCATGTGATAGAGCCATGAACCACCATAAGTTTTTGTATCCATCGGCCAACCAATACTATGCATTGTTCTGCCCTCATCATGCTTTTCAGGGGCGATGCGCCAAATTTCTTTTATGCCAAGGCCGTATGTTTGCGGGTCGCAATCTTTGCGCAGATCATATTTTTCGATAAGGGTTTTAGTTAGTGATCCATGGCATCCTTCTGCAAAAATTGTCATTTTTGCGTGCAATTCCATGCCGGGCTCAAACATCTCTGTCTTATTACCCTTGGCGTCTATACCCATATCACCTGTGGCAACGCCAACAACTGCCCCATCATCATTATACAAGACTTCTGCTGCGGCAAAGCCAGGAAAAATCTCAACGCCCAGCGCTTCAGCCTGTTCACCGAGCCAGCGACACAGATTGCCAAGAGAAATAATATAATTACCATGGTTTTTCATTTGCGGCGGCGTTGGCAGCCTAAATGATTTTGCTTTCGTAAAGAAATGGAAGCTGTCTTTTTTGACCGCAACCTTTAACGGCGCCCCTTTTTCCTGCCAATCGGGAATCAATTCATTTAAAGCGCGCGGTTCAAACACTGCACCAGAGAGAAGATGTGCACCGACTTCCGCGCCCTTTTCCAGCACACATACGGAAATTTCTTTATTTTCTTCCTGCGCCTTTTGCATCAAGCGTATTGCGCAAGATAGACCAGAAGGCCCCGCGCCAATAATCACAACATCATAAGGCATCGATTCACGATCAGAACGAAGAGAAGGCATTGAATCAACCATGTATATTTCCTTGTTTTTACTTGTCTTGGATTGTTATTCTACCCTATAAATAACAATATCCCTATGCTCAATTTATAAATTTTTTGTTTAAACATGTCCGATGCAATAGCCATAGAACAAGCCGCCTTAATCAGCGCTTTAGAATTTCATATCGATAGCGGTGTCCGTGATTTTTGCGTCAATGACGCTGGCGACATGTATTCATGGGGCAATCAAGCGCCGCTGTCCTTAAGTGCGCCAGCGACGCGCCCGCTGCCGGACATACAAATGGCTGCGCCCGATACGTCATTTGATGATGGTGAAGACAGTGCCGCGCCACTTGGTAAATCAGAATTAATCACCGCCGCTCATAAAGCGCTAGAAAACATTGAAACGATTGACGCTTTAAAAGACGTCATTTCTAAATTTGACGGGCTGAGCATACAAAAGACCGCATCAAACATTGTCTTTGCCGAAGGCAACCCAGATGCACCGTTAATGATTATCAATGAAATCCCACAAAATGATGAGGATATTAGCGGCCAGCCCTTTGCTGGCACAGCGCGGCAGATCCTTGATTACGCGCTGCAGGGTATCGGCATAGATAGCACGAAAGAAAACAACGTTTATATGAGCAGCCTGCTTAATTGGCGCCTACCGGGGAATCGTAGTCCGCAAGCTGCAGAAATTGCTGTCAGCCGCATCTTTCTTGAAAAGCATATCGCGCTCGCCCAGCCCAAAATCGTATTACTGCTTGGTAATACGGCGTGTAAAACCATGTTAGAGTGCAAAACAAATATCAATAAATTACGTGGTAATTGGCAGACCCTAAAATATAGTTATGGTGATGCGACGGCGCATAATTATCTGATTATGCCGAGCTTCCACCCTTCCGCCTTGGCAGGGTCAGCAAAAAATAAAAAGCTTTTTTGGCAAGACATGCTAGCGATCAAAAGTCAGCTTAACACCCTAAAATAACACAAGAATACGCCTCCTGCTTTTGTGTTCAGAACAACAAAATAGTGTAGCATTTCAAAGGCTTTGCGGATAAAGCTGGACAGCCGCGTTTTTTTTGCGTAAAACTCTGCTCATGCAAAGAAAATACAGCGTCCTCGGACGTGCCCTCGTAGCGGCGTTTATGGCTATATGTACACTTATAGTGTTCTCACAGACCATGATGGCGTCACCTACAGTAATACCAAAGGCACGCCCCGAGTTGATGACATCTGTGAGCCCCCAAAATAGCGCCCCCGAGCAAGAGGACGCTGATACTACGCGCCCACAATCCCGCCCTGATGCCCTTTATAAATCTGTGGTTTTTGCACAAATGGATGCAATGGCTGATACAGCCGCGCGACCTAAACTTGTGTCACGCACGACGGAAACGTTACGCCCAGTAAAGCGTTCAGCTGCCGTATTAAAACAAGCACAGAAGAAAAAAGCACATAACGAATCTGAGGCTTTAAGCCAAAATGATCGCCGCCGCTATAGCCGCATTTTTGAATTTCAGAAATCGGGTCGCTGGCAGGATGCTGATGCCTTAATTGCGCAGCTTGATAATACCAAGTTAATGGGTCACGTCATGCAGCAACGCTACATGCACCCCACAAAATATCAATCAAGCTTTGATGAACTTTCATATTGGTTAGATAGCTATGCTGACCATCCTAACGCCAGTGACCTCTATAAGCTTGCTAATATTCGCAAGCCTAAAGATTTTACAACCGGCTTAGAGCGCCCGAAAAAACCACGTAAAATGCGTGGCTCTTTGGAGCACCTCCTCACAGAGAACGCCTCTACGCCGCCCCACAAAAAACGTAGCGCGCAGCAAAGCCGCAATGTACGCGCTTTAGAAAAATCTATAACGCGCCATTTATCTAAAGGGCAGCCAACACAGGCCTTATCTGCACTTAAAGGTACAAGCGCGACACAATATATGAGCGCCGCAGAACAAGACACATTAACCGCACGTATCGCGGCATCCTATTTATATGAAGGCAAGCCACAAGATGCGCTAGCGCAGGCGAAAGCCGCATGGGATAGATCACGCGATGCTGTGCCGCTTGCGGGCTGGGTTGCGGGCTTAAGTACATGGATGAAAGGCGACTATATTGCCGCGGCGAATTATTTTGCTGGGACATCCAGTTCAAAATATTCCAATGGCTGGTTACAATCTGCCAGTGCATATTGGGCGGCGCGGAGTTACAAAGAATTACGTAACAGCACGAATCACAAAAAATGGCTGATTAACGCCGCGCAGCACCCACGCACATTTTACGGTCTTATCGCCGCGCGCGCTTTGGGCCAAAATGCATTGGCGAGCTTTAACTGGCAAGCCCCCAAATATACAAATGTGCATAAAACCATTTTAACGAAAATCCCCAGCACAAACCGCGCGATGGCATTGGTCGAAAGCGGACAGCATCATTTAGCCGAATTAGAATTTCGCCAAGTTTATCCAGGCGCTAACCCTGCATTGCAAGAGGCTATGCTGGCCTATGCACTAAATAACGGTCTTGCTTCCTTTGCTCTGCGCTTTGGCAACACATATAAAACGCCTGATGGTAAGCTTTATGATGCCGCGCTCTATCCGGTCGGCGGCTGGGAGCCTAAAGGCGGCTATCAAATGGATAAAGCGCTGATTCATGCCTTTATTCGTCAAGAATCAGAATTTAACCCAACAGCAGAAAACCCAAGCGGCGCAACAGGGCTGATGCAGCTAATGCCGCGCACAGCGAGCTATGTTGCCGGCGATAAAAGCTATGGTGGCAAGCTTGGGCGTTATTTATTAAAAGACCCGAAAGAAAACTTAGAAATCGGCCAAAAATATATTCAGCAGCTCATTTCACAATCATCCATTTCAAACGATTTATTTTCGCTCGCCATTGCTTATAATGCAGGCCCTGGTAATTTGCGTAAGTGGAAAAGCCAATATGCCGACATTAAAGATCCGTTATTATTCGTTGAATTGATTCCGCTTTCAGAAACACGTAGTTTTGTTGAACGCGTCATGCGCAATTTATGGATTTACCGCCAGCGCATGGATCAAGATACCCCGTCACTCGACAGCGTCGCTAGCGGCAGCTGGGCGCGCTATGTGCAGCTCGACAGCGACCTACCATTCGACGTTGCGTCTAATAATTAGACGCTCACTTCTCGCTTTTATCCCTATGCAGCTTTTACACAACAACAAGCAAAGCGTGACGCTTCTTGCCTGATGAGAGCTTGATGATATTCTCGCCATCCATATCTGAGAGCGAAATCACATAGCCCATATCAGAAACGGATTTACCATTCACACGTGCGCCGCCGCCTTTAATCAGGCGCTTCACTTCACCGCCTGAACTTGCCAGCCCTGTGTCTTGGAATGCATCAAGGACGCTAACGCCCCCCGCCTCGACTTTTGCGCGTGCAACTTCAATGCGCGGCAAATCATCGCCGACCCCGCCTTGTTCAAAAGTTTTACGCGCGGTTTCCTGCGCATCATCCGCGGCCTGTGCCCCATGGAGCCATTTGGTTGCTTCATAAGCGAGAATTTTCTTGCCCTCGTTCATCTCTGCGCCCTCAAGCGCGTCAATTTTGGCAATCTCGTCTAATGGTAGCTTGGTGAAAATACGAATAAGCTTTGAGAGATCCGCGTCATCACAGTTACGCCAGAATTGGTAATAATCATAGGCACTAAGCATATCATCATTAAGCCAAATAGCGCCGCCAACTGATTTACCCATTTTCTCGCCATTAGCTTTGGTCAACAATGGACAGGTGAGAACAAAAAGCTCTGCGCCATTAATCCGGCGGCCTAAATCAATACCGCCAACCATATTGCCCCACTGATCGGAGCCACCGAGCTGTAAAGATGTGCCATAGCGCTTATGAAGCTCCACGAAGTCATAGGCCTGCAAGATCATGTAGTTAAATTCAAGGAAGCTGAGCGGCTGTTCACGCTCTAGGCGCAATTTGACGCTATCCATTGTCAGCATACGGTTGACAGAAAAATGGCGGCCATAATCACGCAGGAAATCTATATATTTGAAATCAAGCATCCAATCGGCGTTATTCACCATCTGTGCGCCATTACCGTCTTCGCCATAGGTCAGAAAGGCGTCAAAGGCTTTTTTGATTGAGGCAATGTTGCCATCAATTTCTTCTTTGGTTTTTAATTGGCGCTGTTCTTCTTTACCGCTCGGGTCGCCAAGCATTGTCGTTGCGCCGCCCATAAGGGTAAGCGGGCGGTGACCGCATTCTTGAAACCAATGCAGCATAATAATACTAATCAAATTACCGATATGGAGTGATTTCGCTGTCGCATCAAAGCCACAATATGCAGTTTGCATGCCTTCAGATAATTTTTTATCAAGGTTTTCTGCATCAGATATTTGGTGGATCAATCCACGCTGCTCTAAAACATTAAGAAAGTCTGACTTATATTGCGCCATAACGTATATTCTTTCATCATTAATATGTGCTAAACTTATTACTGTATTGATATTTAACAAAGCGTGGGAAAAATGCCAAGCACTTATACAATAATTGGCATCATGAGCGGCACTTCTTTAGATGGCGTTGATGGTGCAATATTGCGCACAGATGGGCACGCACACATAGAAATCTTAGATTTTATCAGCCTTGAATATCCAGATGCGCTGCGCAGCAAGCTACGCCGCTGCTTTGGCGAGCGCGATGTTCAACAAGATTTCGTTCAAGATGCCGCACATGATATGACGCTTTTCCATGCTAAGCTTGTCCGCACGCTCAAAGCGCGCAATGATATCGCGATTGATGCGATTGGTTTTCACGGGCAAACAATTTACCACGCCCCTGATGATGGCATTACCGTGCAAATTGGTGACGCTGCCTTGCTCGCCGCTGAAACTGGGTTGGATGTCGTCTATGATTTCCGCAGCGCTGACGTGCGCCATGGCGGTGAAGGTGCGCCGCTGCTGCCGCTTTATCACCGCGCTATTGCATTGAAAGCAAAGCTCGCCCTTCCCACTACTTTCTTAAATATTGGCGGTGTTAGCAATATCACGCAGATTAATGGCTTAGCAGATAGCGAGATATTCGCCTGCGATACCGGCCCCGGCAATGCGCTGATTGATGATTATGTGCTAAAAGCCACAGGAAACAAATACGATACGGGCGGTATCATTGCAAAATCTGGCCGTATTAACACGGCCTGTCTAGATAAATGGCTTACTCATCCCTATTTCCAGCGCCCAACGCCAAAGTCACTCGACCGTGATGCATGGGATATTAGCGCGATAGATAGCCTTAGCACAGAAGATGCGATTGCCACCCTCAGCGCATTTACCGTACGCAGTATCGCCCAACATATTAATACCACGCAAAATGTTTATGTTTGCGGCGGCGGGCGCCATAATCAGTTTATTATGGCGCAGCTTGCCATAGCATTAGATTGCCCCGTCCAACCAATAGAGGCACTTGATTATGATGGCGATGCAATAGAAGCGCAGGGTTTTGCCTATCTTGCCGCCCGTGTGCTACAAGGCCTCCCCATATCACTGCCGACAACAACAGGCACAAAACAAGGCACATTAAGCGGCGCGCATATACGCAGCGCCGCCGCCTCACGCCGCGCTTAGGTAAACTTATTTATAAGGCGTCGGGTAGATATAAGACATCTGGTCGAGATCTTGTTTCTGCGTTGAAAAAGACGCATAGCCTATTTTAGGCGCGATGCCTTGCAATTCTTCACGCGAAAAAATCAAATAAGGCAAGACGGTCACACGCTGTTTTTCCGTATAATAATGACGCTCAATTACCGCAACCTGATCCATAGAAACTTTTAAGCGGTTTTGTTCATTAAATGCAACCTTCACTGAGGGCAGCGGGCATTCATAAACATGGGGGGATTTTCTAAATATGGACAGCTTCTCTGGCTCTTCAATATCGTACCATCCATCTTCCATACCGGCGCGGCTGATTTGCTGCGCAGATTGCATGGTTTGATAAAATTCATCATGGCAATTCAGTAGCACATTGGTCACAGCGCCCTTGCCCTTACCATAGGTAACGGCCATTTCAATGTTATGTGCATTAAAAAATATTTCTTGGATATCACCGCGCTCATCCACGCTATTAAGGCCTATAAAACCATCAACAGAATGATAAGCATTCGGGTCGATAGAATTAACCCGTGCGATATAATCACCAACGGTGTAATTAATTTTATCTAGGCGTTTTCTGTAATCAAGATAGGCTTGCTCGTTGATTAAAAGTTCAACGCCGCCGCCAATTTTCCAATACATGAATTCAGCCATAGGGATTCCCAGTTCTTTTTATTTAATTATAGTGTAATTTGCATAATATCTACTGCTCTGTCAAGCAGCAATAAAGGCGGATTAAAGAAAATCATAAATCATCGAATCGTCACTATGCGCATATTTTAGGGTCGTGCGGTTAATAAATTTTTCTGCGCCCGATGTTAAATTCGCAATATAAAAATCGGACATCAATTCGCGTTTTTCCAAAAAGTTCTTACCTTGCGCCATTTCACCAAATTCACGCAAAAACCCTTCACTCATATAAGGGGCTTGAGCGGGCGTTCTTTTTTTATTGAACGAAAGCGCGTTGCGCTCTCCACTTGCGCAGCGCTGCCAATGACGGCGGACAGCCATTAATGCATTATAATCATATTGTTTACGCAGACTGTCTTCAAACCATGCATCAAAAGCGATGCGCCGTGCGTTGCCATTTTCTACGCTTTGTGGCGACATGGTTGCGGCATGTTGAAAGGCCTTGTTCACTGATCTACAGCCCTTTAATGCAGTTTTTAAATAGGATGATTGCGGGTGAGCTTGCTGTAACTCCCACGCCATCTGCGCTTCAAAGCTAAACGCTGCAGCTTCTGAAAAGCGTACATTAATCAGGTGGTCGTATAAGTGGTCTGTTTTACGCAGCAGCAAGCCTTTATGTTCCTGCACCGCATGGCATAGCTCATGCGCCAGTGATAAAGCTTGAAATTCTTCGGTTGAATAAGGCGAAAGCACAATTTTACGCGGCGAAGGCTGGAAACTTGCTTCACAGGCCGCCATTTTATCATCATAGGTGATACGGAGTTTTGTATTATTGACGAAATCAAAAAGCGGCGCACCAGATTCCGTTTTGGCTAGCGCTGCCAATAGCCTTTCGATACGCGCCTTATCATCAACACGCTGCGTGTCTGTATTTTGGAGTTTTCGCAATATATTTTTAATCATCAGATATATTTACCATAATATCTGTGCGGGTGCAAGGATTATAGGCTTCGCGCCCGTATAATCCGCTTATAAACCTGGCTTAGTGATGGATTTATAAAAATCGCGCTTGGTTTGTGCATCCCAATTATAGGTGAACAAATCATTGCGCGTATTATCCTGCCCCATAAACGGTATCGACGATGCACTGAAACGGATAAAGGTTCTAAAACCATCTGCTGGCGCGGTGTCTGGCTCATGCGGGCAATAAGCATTTAACAAATGCAGCGTATATGCAGGCGGACGATATGGGGTGATGCCTTGGCAGGCCTGCGCCAAAGCGTTGAAAATTTCTTTCTTTTGCATTTGCGCAGGGTTACCGGTAAGCGGCGCGGCATAAAACTTAGTTGGCAACATATTGCATATCGACATTTGATGCTGAACGGGCTGCGGGATAATACTCGCCTTTTGAAAGCCATCAATATGCACGCCAGATGGGCGGTGGGTATCGTCTTTTTTGACAATGCTTTGCTGAATGGTCAGATAAATATACTGGTCATCCAAATGCGGATTAATCATACGCTCCAGCTCAATTTCGCGCTTGAGTAAATCGCCATAACTATCCCATATAATTTGTGGGATGCGGTAATCCGTTTGCGGGAATTTTATCGGTAAATCTTCTATATACATGCCTTCTGGCGTAATAAACGAAGCATCCTGCGCATGGGGCGAGACAATAATGCCCTGCGGAACCTGCGCCGCAGTTGAAAATTGTGACGTAAGGTTAACAGGGTTATCAAAAGCCTTGCGGTTCGCTATACGGTCGAATATCGCGGGCAGATGCGGCAGCTTGAGACGCTCTGGGTCCCATGAAGTCCCTATTTCCTTGCGCGTGCGGCCTTGATATTCAAAACGTTGTTGATCCTGCATTATCTTTCTCCCCGAATATAATGCAGGACTTTAAAAGCTCCGCGCCATTATGTCAACGCCTTAGCTGGCGAGATTGCCTTCAATGGCGATTGCCGCGTCATTGGCAGCGCTAGCGTCTGGGCCGCCGGCTTGCGCCATGTCAGGGCGGCCGCCTCCGCCTTTGCCGCCAAGCGCCTGCGCGCCAACGCGCACAAGGTCAACCGCGCTGATTTTATCGGTCAGATCATCCGTAACGCCAACAACGATAGAGGCTTTGCCTTCATTGGTTGCAATCAAAGCGATAACCCCAGAGCCGATTTTGGCCTTTAGCTCATCCGCCATTGGTTTTAAATCTTTGGGCGGGAAACCATCAAGGACTTTGGCGATATACTGCACACCTGCAACGCTTTTGATATCGTCATTTTCACCGCCGGCAGCGCCGCCGCCCATGGCGATTTTCTTACGCAGCTGCGAGACTTCTGTTTCTAACTTTTTACGCTCATCTAAAATCTGTTCCAAGCGGTCTGAAAGTTCATCAGGCGCTGCTTTTATGCGATTTGCGATTTTGGATAATTGTGCATCGCGCTGGTTAAAGTAAGACAGCGCCGCCTGCCCTGCAATCGCTTCGATACGGCGTACGCCAGATGAAACGGCGCTTTCGCCCGTAATTTTGAACAGGCCAATATCACCCGTGCGGCGTGCATGCGTGCCACCGCAAAGTTCAACGGAGAAATACTTGCCTTTCGTATCTTTCGTGCCCATTGTCAGGACGCGGACTTCATCATCATATTTTTCACCGAATAATGCCATTGCGCCGGCTTCGACCGCTTCGTCTTTGTTCATCAGACGCGTGACGACTTCGCTATTGGCACGAATTTCATCATTAACGATCCGTTCAACCTCAGCGGTTTGTGCATCTGTAAGCGGCACTGGCTGCGCAATATCAAAACGCAAACGTTCGGGCGCGACGAGTGAGCCTTTTTGCGTAACGTGGTCACCCAAGACTTGACGTAAAGCGGCATGTACCAAATGCGTTGCTGAGTGATGCGCACGGATATTTTCGCGGCGCGTATGATCAATGGTCATTTCCAATGCGTCACCTAGGCTGATTTCGCCTTCGGTTACGCTCAGTTTATGAACAAATATTTTGCCCAAAACCTTAATCGTGTCGGTGACTTGCGCCTTACCCTTTGGCGCAACGATTACGCCTGTATCGCCAGCCTGACCGCCGCTTTCGCCGTAGAATGGGGTCTGGTTGGTAACAAGCAGAATTTCATCACCTATTTTCGCGGCATCAACGCGCTTACCATCGCAGAGCATTGCTTTGACAACGCCTTCCGCATGGTTCGTTTCATAGCCTAGAAAGTCAGTTGCGCCAATCTCATCTTCCAAATCAAACCATACTTGCTCAAGCTTGGCATCACCGCTACCGCTCCATGCTGCGCGGGCTTTGGCTTTTTGTTCAGCCATGCATTTATCAAACGCATCTGTTTCCACCTCAATTTCGCGCTGACGTAGAGAATCTTGCGTTAAATCAAGCGGGAAACCAAATGTATCATATAATTTAAACGCGACATCACCGGCAAGGCTATCGCCCGCGCTGAGGTCAGATGTTTCCGCGTCCAATAATTTCATTCCGCGATCAAGCATGGTGAGGAAGCGCGTCTCTTCCATTTTCAATGTTTCAGTGATTAAGCTTTCAGCGCGGCGCAGCTCTGTGAAATGTTCGCCCATTGAACCAATTAATGTCGGGATGATTTTATAAAGCATCGTTTCATTACTGCCGAGCAAATAGGCATGGCGCATCGCACGGCGCATAATACGGCGAAGCACATAGCCGCGACCTTCATTTGATGGCATCACGCCATCCGCCAATAAAAACGATGTGGCGCGTATATGGTCAGCGATTACGCGGTGCGATGCATAAAGCTCTTTATCATCAGGTGCGACGCCTGTAAGTTCTGCGCTGCGCTCAATCAGGCCGCGCATAATATCAATATCATAGTTACAGTTAGACCCCATCAGTGTTGCCGCCATGCGCTCTAGCCCCATGCCAGTATCAATTGATGGCTTTGGCAGGTTCTCACGCACACCGCCTTCAAGCTGATTATATTGCATGAAGACCAAATTCCAAATTTCAATGAAACGATCGCCATCTTCGTCAGGTGAGCCTGGTGGGCCGCCCCAAATATGTGCGCCGTGGTCATAGAATATTTCAGTACATGGTCCGCAAGGACCAGTATCACCCATTGACCAGAAATTATCAGACGTTGCAATGCGGATAATTTTATCATCGCCAAAACCTGCGACTTTTTTCCAAATATTCACCGCCTCATCATCATCATGGTAAACCGTGACCAGCAGCTTTTCTTTCGGCAGGCCAAATTCTTTGGTGATTAAGTTCCACGCAAAGGCAATTGCGTCATCTTTAAAATAATCACCGAATGAGAAGTTGCCAAGCATTTCAAAAAACGTGTGGTGGCGCGCTGTATAGCCAACATTTTCAAGGTCATTATGCTTGCCGCCAGCACGCACGCATTTTTGCGATGTCGTCGCGCGGCTATAATCACGCTCTTCAGCGCCGACAAAAACATTCTTAAATTGGTTCATGCCTGCATTGGTGAACATTAATGTCGGGTCATTTTGCGGAACAAGCGAAGATGAGGACACAATTTCATGGCCATGATCTTTATAATAATTCAAAAAAGTCGAGCGAATTTCGTTAACCGTTTTCATCTTTATGCTGCCTTATCTTATTGCCAGAGGGTTTCTCTGTATATTTTATAAAATTTCAACTTACGACTATAGAGAAACTTTATGCCTCCTTGCAAGCGCAAAGGCAATTATACAAGGATGTGAGGGCATATTTTTGAAATGGTTTGACAGCCTTGCCTACGCTCATTAAAAATATCAACATACAAAATAATAAATAAGGATTTTTCAATGGGTATTTCGGACGCATTTAACGAGCTATTTTCTAGCGACCCCGAAGCGTGGACGGACTCTGCTGCAAATATGGCGAGCCTGAGTTGCCCAGAGAAAGCTTTGCCACAATTCACAGAATCTATAAAAGCCGCCAGCGCCCTGACGGACATGTTTAACGACATGATTTTCCGTATGGATAAACATAATTTATACATTGCGGGGCACATATTCGAGGAAATGCCCGCCGATGCGCAGAAAAACTTGATTGATTTCGCGCTTCATACCAGCGAAGAAGCAACAGGCGAGGATAATTACATGTCCAATTACCCGCAATATTTAGCGCTCAGAGAACAAAGTGACCGTTTTGCAAAAAGCTATTACCTTTTGCCCTCAACCACGCATGTTTTCTACCGTGAAGCCTTGAAGAATATGAGCCAAACAATTTTTAAATCTTTGCATGTTGCGGCGAGCCATTATGAGCATGAAGTGACCAAACATATGAAATTTGACCCTGAGTAATAAACAGTCATCATATAAATTAAGGACGGGTGAGTTATGAGCTACGATCAAGATAATATATTTGCGAAAATACTGCGCGGTGAAATTCCGTGCGACAAAGTGTTTGAGAATGATTATGTGCTTGCCTTTCGCGACATAGACCCAAAAGCAAAAACGCATATTTTGGTTATTCCTAAAGGCGCTTATACGGATATTGTCGATTTTGGCACAAATGGCAAAAGCCAAGAAGTTCATGAATTCTACAAAGCCGCGGCGCATATTGCGCAAGAAAATGGCCTAACCGAAAACGGCTTCCGTTCCATTGCTAATACGGGCAAATGGGGCGGTCAAGAAGTGCCACATTACCACCTACACCTGCTTGGCGGCGAAGCCATTGGGCGCATGATATCCAAATAACGGACATTACGCCGCCGTCCTACTCCGCGTCAGCGGCAGGCTTGCTTGGAAAAGATGACAGCAAGGCTAGCGCCCATGACGATGGCAAAAGACCAATAAACCCAGCAAAAATATATGTTGGCAACGGGAATGCGATACGACCTGTATTCCTATCTAGTGCCTTAGCGATACGCGCCGCGGCGCTATCTGCTGCCATCAAAAACGGCATTTTATACGGGTTAACATCCGTCATTGGTGTTTTGACAAATCCAGGGCATATAACATTAATTTTTACACCATCTTTTTTATACGCGCCACGCAGAGATTCACCGTAAATGCGCACGGCTGCCTTTGATGCTGCGTAAGCAGGCGCTGTAGGCCACGCCGAAAAACTTGCAAGTGAACTCATAATCGCGATTTGCCCTGTTTGGCGCTCTTGCATGCGCGCAATAATCGGGCTAACCGTGTTAATCACGCCATTAATATTAATGTCAAAAACATCCTTAACCTGCTGCGCGTCCTCGCCCGCAGCATCCATAGTGCCATCGGACTTACCTGTACCACCCGATATGCCGGCATTCGCAATCAGTAAATTAATTTGATAACGGCGATCCATATCAACAAGCCAAGGGGATATGACATCGCGCGCACGCACATCGATCATCCCACTATGCACTTCTGCACCGCGATTACGGCATGCGCCGGTAATTTCCTGCAAGCGTTCTGGATTGCGTCCTGTCAATATAAGTCGCACACCATTTTGTGCATAATGCAGCGCTAAGGCATAGCCGATTCCACTTGTTGCGCCCGTAATTAATATCGTTTTCATACCCAGCTTCGCCTTTCTTTCGTAATTCAATATTGCAATCAGATTTTATAGCGTTAATATAGATGAAATTTTTTACAATTGCCAATATATAGCTGAGTACACCTATATGACAGAATCAAGTTTAAAACGCCGCGGCCTTATGTTTGTTCTTTCCTCGCCTTCTGGTGCAGGAAAGACAACAATTACGCGCGCATTACTTGATGATAATGCGGATGCGATTATTTCCATTTCAGCGACTACGCGCCAAAGGCGCGCCGGTGAGGTCCATGGTCAGGATTATTACTTTGTTGATATGGCTGAATTTAATGAAATGGTTTCCAAGGGGGATATGCTCGAGCACGCCAAAGTCTTTGGCAATTATTACGGCACGCCGCGCGGCCCAGTTGAAGAAGCGTTGGAAGCTGGCAAAGACATTATTTTTGACATTGACTGGCAAGGCACGCAGCAACTTGCCGAGATTGCGCGTGATGACTTAGTCACTGTTTTTGTCCTGCCGCCATCATCAGAAGAATTAGAGCGACGCCTGAACAACCGTGCACGCGATACACGTGAAAAACAAGAAGATATCTCAGGGCGCATGGCCAAGGCCGCCGATGAAATGTCACATTATTCAGAGTATGATTATGTGCTGATTAATAAAGACGTTGAGAGCACCATTAAAAACGCGCAAATGATTTTAGATGCAGAGCGTATGCGCCGCCGCCGCCAAAAAGGTCTGTCTGACATGGTGCGCGGCATGATGAACGGGCTGTAAGCCGCTCCGTCATCCCAAAACCACCCCCTACTATCTGAACATAAAAAAAAGCGGCAAAAAGCCGCTTTTATCATATTATATCGAAGGCTTCTTACTCTTCTTCAGAAGCCGCGCCTGCGATGGCGTCAAGTGATGGGGCATCTTCGTCGTCAGCAGCAGCAATCGCTTTTTCTTTTTCCGCGCCGTTGCTCCACTCAGCTTCGCCGTCCATCATTTCGATTTCAGCTTCATCTTCATCATCTTGCATATGAATAACGCGCTGATGCGAACGTGTGAGTTCTTCTTTAAGGTCCGTTGGTGCGACGCGGTCTTCTGCAATTTCGCGCAAAGCAACAACAGGGTTTTTATCATTATCACGGTCAACAAGCAATTGTGCGCCCGCACCAATTTTACGTGCACGCTGCGCTGCGACCATTACAAGTTCAAAACGATTTGTGACTTTATCAATACAATCTTCTACGGTTACGCGCGCCATAATGCTGCCTTACTTCTCTATGTTTATGTATGTTCGGATACTGTATCTTTCATTCCTACTCGGCACAATACACACAATATCCACGTATTTTCTATGCTTTATAACGGCTCAAGACCGCATGTTCAAGCAAAATTTGCGCATATATATATTTAATCACAAAAGTGCCGCTATTATGAAAAAAGACTTGCCATATATTTTTTTATATTATAAAATCTTAATATAACTATTATTTGTAAAGCAATATTTAAAGTGATTAAAACGTATTTAGTTATTTGAAGTGTAAACTTTAGTGTAGTAATATTCTTTAAAGCATTTTTAATGTTCACTATATAATATGGCGATAATAGAGTCGTGTAACAGCATAAAAAGAAAAGAGTACGATGAGCCGTAACGTAAAAAACCAGAGCATAAAAGGCATCCCCTTTTACCCTGAAGAAAAGCTAGCTATTTTTATTGATGGTTCAAATTTGTATGCCGCTGCCAAAGCGCTCGATTTTGACATTGATTATAAAGCCTTATTAAAATGGTCGTCAGAACAGGGGCGTCTTGTACGTTCATTTTATTATACAGCCATTATTGAAGATCAAGAATATTCCCCCATAAAGCCGCTTGTCGATTGGCTTGATTATAATGGGTACAGCATGGTGACAAAGCCAACGCGTGAATATATTGACGATGAAGGCCGGCGTAAAATCAAAGGCAATATGGATATTGAACTGACTGTTGACATGATGGAAATCGCCGACCGTGTTGACCATATCATGCTTTTCTCAGGTGATGGTGATTTCCGCCGCCTTATTGAAGCCGTACAAAGAAAGGGCGTACGCGTTACGGTTGTCAGCACAATTCGCACCAAGCAACCAATGGTTTCAGATGATTTAAGACGCCAAGCAGATCATTTCCTCGACCTTGACGTCCTCGGCGATTACATTGCCCGCGAAGGCTATGTGCCGCCTGCTAAAAACGATAAACGCGACACGAATGGCAACACAAAGCCAGCGAGCCTGCAAGATGATTTAGTCGAAGAATACGTTTAAATCTTCGCCAGCGCATGAATTTTGCGCGGTATAGATTATTAAGAAAGGCGCCTGATCTATAAGGCGCTTTTTGCGTTTCTATAGCGCTTTATTTCTATAAATTAGCAGCTTATTAAGGAATTTAGCTTATTTTTTAACTATCAAATTTGTATTTATATAGGCAAATATCATATAATATTAGCACAGTGCAAATTTACAGTTTAGAAAATTAAGGTTGAAGGACTTAAAAATGAACGCAAAAGCGCCAACACCACAGGCAAATCAGGCCCCAGAGAGCAAATTGAATTTGTTTGAGCACCCTGGCGAAGCTGCACCCGTCCTCCCGAGTATAAATGACAGCATGAAATTTGACCTGATTATTAATGACAAGCAAAAAGCGATGCTAATTGTCGATAAGCCTTTTGCTGAAGTTTTATATTGGGCCGAATACGACCTTGACCTCGATGAATTATTCTTCGTCACCGTACGCGGCAAAATCTTACCCCTTGGCAAAACTGTTGCGAGCATGTTTAGGCCGTATATGTCGCAGGCAACTTACATTACCGCGGTGCGGATGCAAGATGAGAAGCTCGCCGATAACCAGCGCGTCCCCCTTATTGTAAGGCTTGATGGCGCACAGTTTAATCGCGTTGCCCACGCCCCGATAATTGGCACGCCAGAAAAAGCGGACACAACAGCAAAAAGTAAGGAGGCATAAATGGCTTGGACAGATCTAAAGAAAGTAAAAGATATGCCCCTTGGCATGGCCCTTGGTACTGTGTCAAAGATGATTACAGGGCAGAATTTGAACATTAAGCCACGCCAATTGCAAAAACTTAATGATGCAAAGCTGGAAGAATTTCAAATTTTACAAGAATATGAACGCGAAAAACTGTTTATGATTTTCGCCAACCATTTTACCGCGCCAGAAGACGTTGAAAAAGCGCGTGAAGATTTTTGGGGCTTTATCAACCATTTATACGGCACGCATACATTGCGCAGCTATATTAATGTGGTGCTCAGCCAGCCCGCATTTATTGAAAGCTTAATCGAAATTTATTTCAAAGATGAGAAACAGCTGCAAGGCCTTACCTACGCGCTTGACCGCCGCGCAGCGCATGTTAAAGACTTTGGCCGCGCCATTGAACAAATGCCGGCGCAGCTAACAAAATTAGTTGAAAATTATGACGGTAATAGCGCAAAATTCGTCGAAGAGATGAGCGCCCTTGAGCCAGAATCGCGCCCAGAGCCACAAGACGCCGAGACCACGATTGAGGCTGGCGAAAGTATAGAGACAGAGAATAAAGACCAAAAAGAAAACGCTTCGCAAGACGCTGAAAACAGCGCAGCAGAAGCACCTGAAAGTAACACAGATATGAAAGAGGCGGTGTAAGATGGCGATTAATTGGAGTAACATTGAAGCGGCAAATAATTCAGTTCAAATAACTGCGCTCAATACAGCCATGGACGACCAAGGAAACGTGGGGAAAGGAGGGGATTTTATGCTTAGCAGACTTCCTGGAGATACTTGGGAGGTACTAAAAGACACCTTCAAAGACCCCAGTAAAGCCGCGCAAATAGGCCTAAAACTTGCGGAGAATAAAGACCTCGGCCAAATAGAAACTTACCTAAAAAACAACGGTAAGACATTTAACGCCGCCGATTATGCAGACGACTTATCAAGTCTGGAGAAATCAGGGCAACTTGATAATTTCCTTAATCGTCTAGCAACCGACCCTGCATATAAAACACAGCTTGCAGAAACCCTAAAAGACAATCCAGCCGGCGTAAGCGCCATCATTGCACAACATAATGCGCCTACGGATCCGCAACAGGACGCCAACACAACAGGTGCTACAACGAGCGAGATTCCAGAATTTTTAAAACCCGCTGAAGATACGACAGATATAGATTCGCCTAGTATACTCTTCGATGTCGGCTCGATGATAGGCTTAGACCCCACCCCCCCTTCTCAACCAGATGCCCAGCCCCCCTACAGGTTGGATCCTGAGCGCCCCCCTGCTCAACAAGCCAGCGGCTCGGCATCGCCACAAAGAGAAGATACGCAGCAGAATCCCTCTGGTACGAGCGAACCCACGGCAGCTGACTTCGAAGCTTTAATGGAAATTTCTGAATTTCTTGCAGAACATGAAGCCGCAAACCCACAAGATGCAGGCCTTGTTGAACATTTCATGAACGGGATAATGCCTGGGGATGCTCAAGACCCAAAACTCATCGAGGCTTTAAAAGCATTCAAAGCCAATAATGGTGACATGCTTAAAGGCGGCGGTGACGGTGATGATTTGATGGCAGGGTTCATGGATAAGGATGCCATGATCCATGACCTGTTGGACAGCTACAAAAAAACGCCGGATAAGGCCTACGAAGCGCTGGCTAACCCCAATTTTCAAACCGAGGCCTTTATGCAATACTCATCAATTGGACAGGCGGTGAGCATGATCGCGACGCCGATCCTTAACTGGCTTGGCAGTTTATTTGGTCAGGACAGCACGTTAAGTGGCTGGGCGCAAATGGATTTCAGTGCCATTATGCAAGACTTTCAAAGCTTCTTTAATGGCGGCATGAACAACGCCATGGCGATGAGCAATAATGACATGAGCCTCACGGGCGCGATAAGTACAGTCTTTAACGTCGGTATTGGTGCGGGGCAAGATGCGCTTGAAATGACGCGGTATGATCGTCAATATACGCAAGATAATCCCAACACGCCTGTGCAAAACACTGTCGCATTAATTCAAGATGATGGCACCGTAGATACCATCACCTTAGGAGACGCGCCTGATAGCAATGCCGAGCAAAACGCAGCAGCACAGCGCGCAGCAGAGTTACAGCTACAGCAGCAGCGCGACAATCAGAACAACCTGAACAACACAACACAACAGCCCGCCGGCCCCCCACAGTAAGGCTGCCGCTTATAAGAAATAAATATATAAAAACGACCACATTTACATGATGGTCGTTTTTATTGTATTTATAAGCCTGTCATTATTTTCTGTAATGAATAATATTCTTTGGCATTCTTGGCGGCCGCAATAATGACGGTTCATATTTTTGAAAAAGCTGAATACCAAAAGACTTATTAAATTCTTCAATACGGTATTCGTCTTCTAGCGGATGAGATTTATCACGGTTCACATCAACGCTATCTAAGAACTTACGCCCGTTTTCATCACGGTCAAACTTACAGGTGATCGGGAAGAAAATAGTTTGCCCGTATGCGTCAACATATGAATATGTCATGCGCACAAGAAGCTTACGATCGTATAAATCCATGAATTTCAATGTGTGCGGATAAGGGACGTTTAATTCTATATAGGTCTTACAAATACCAAAATTCATTGACGCTTTAGCAGGCTGTAGTGCCCAAACAACAAAAGCCCCGACAAGTAGGCTGACTGCCCCGCCAATGTAAAGCATCTTCTTAGATTTATCTTTTTCGACCTTTACGCCATGCGCAGCCATGTCAGCCTTTGTCTTTTTGGCTGCTGGCTTTACCGGCTTACTCGTTGGCGTTTTCACTTCACTCATAAAAGGCCTTCTTATTCATCATCAGGCGCAACCATTTTTTGCGTACCTGCTTCTACTAGCTCTTCTACTATGCCTGCAATAACGGCGCTTACAGCTGCGGCTTTACCGCCATCGCCAGGATCTTCAGACAAAGCAAGGACGCGGCGCTTAATCTCTGAGCGAGCACTGCCGCCAGGAAAGTTCGCCGCAAGGACTTGACGCGCACGTGACGCGCCCATACGTGTATATAGGCGCGTGCGCACAGCGACATCCTCAGCGGTTGTCGAAAGCGCCCAAAGTTCAATTGGCCCCAATGTGTTAATCAAGTGTTGTTCATAACGCCCTTGCTTTGTACCCAAAACAAGCAATGCTGGCGCGCCAGATGATTTCGGCCCTGTCAGGCTAAAGCGAATAACATTACGCGCCGTTGCCGTTAAGCCAAATCGGTTCTGAATATTATCAACAGCGGATTCAGATACAGCGGCACCCAAAACCCATACGCCTGTTGCCAGATCAACCATGTCATCATCAAAGTCATCAAGAAGCTGTGATGCCAGAACGATTTGAACGCCACGTTTACGCCCCTCACGAACATCACGAATAACCTGACCACGCACGGCTGACGATGAACTTGTGCGGTGGAATTCATCAAAACATAAACGTTTTGGCGTTTCTGCCATATCATTCAAACGCAGCTCATGGAAGGCGCGATATCTTTCTGGTATGAAAGGCAAAGTTTCAGGCCCCAGCCACCAATTACGCACCAAAACGTTACGCGCAAGCATATACATGATGGCGGTTTGGCGGTCAGCCGTATCATCACCTTGCGGCGAAACATCCATCAAATCAAGCGAACAAATACGTGTATCGGCGATATCAAACTGCGTTACAGAAGCCAAAATCGGGTATTCACGAATCGCAGAGGTCAACATACGTTCAAACGCATTAATCACGTTCTCTGCGCTTGTACCAATTTGCGTTTCTTCTAAAAGCGTTCTAATTTGCGGCTTACGCGCCGCCGCAATGGCATCAGAGAGAAGCGGCACAGCATGACGCTGCGCAACATTAGCTGCTATTGCATCCCCCGCTTCAAACAATTTATCGACAACATCCCACCAATATGGATCAGATGGCAGATGTATATTATTTTTCTGCAAAGCCTCATCAATATTATCATCAATGCGCGGTAAATAAGGACGCGGCTCGGCGCTCGATTGTGTATCGTCACGCCAACGATACATCTCGTCAATCACCATACTCGCGAGCTGCTGAATACCATCATAAGGCTGTGTATAGCCCGGCGGCGTACAAAGCAGCGTCATTAGCTCAATCAAATAGCTGCGCTCATCAATCAGCGGATAACGGCAACCAAGCTGTGTATCAAAAGGATTAATCGCATATTTATGTGACATTTGCAGACGGAAATATCCTGCTTCGTGCTGGCGGTCTGGCGGCAGCGCTTCTTTTACCAAAGAAATCAAACCCGAAGATGAAGGCCCAATATCAATTACCGCAACATAGGGTAATTTATTCAGCCCTGGTGTTAACACCGTTCCCAGATTCAAAGAGTTCATCAAAACAGACTTACCAGCGCCAGGCTGTGCAAAAATCAAATCAAACCATGTCGTGGTCAAGGCTGAGCCTGTTTGATATGGCCATAGCTTACCATCAGGCGTTCTGAGCATGATGGCGCCTTCATCAAATGGACTCGATGGGCGCTGCCACGGCAACATCTTCATCACCTCAATCATTGGTGCTATCGCTGCCGGCGCCGTGCCAGCGCAATGGATACCAAGGGCAGAAGACATCACACAATCCAAGCCATCGCCAGAGGCATCGCTTACCTGCGAGTACCCCCAACTTTCAAAGGACTGTGTCAAAATGGACATGCGATCTTCTAATAAACGACGTTGGTCACGGCGCGCCCATGTTGCAATCGAAATTCTTAACTTCACAACAGGCTCGCTACGCGCCATGGCTTGCAAGCCCTCAAGCGAATATTTAATCTGTTTATTTGCAACATTGGTTACGCTGAGCATCGTCGCTGCCTGCGATTTAAACGCCACGCCATGCGCGCCCCCGCCCTCAATCAAAAATGATATCCGATAAGGCACTTTTGCTTCAAATAATCGGTTCAGCAGCATGGGGAAAGGGCTCGGATCCATTGGCCCCAATGTCATATCAGCGCCAGCCCAAAGCAAGTCACCAATTTGAATAATATTATTTTCGATATAACGCACATCGCCGACCGCAAGCTGTGCGCTAATCGGCGGCCACATAATGTCAGACATATCAACCCTGTCCATCGGCGCACGTGCGGGGATAGGATCTCCCGGCAAGCAAGGCGCCCAATTGTCGCTGACCTTGGATGGATACATATTGTTACGAATACATTTAAGCGCCTCGTGCGTTTTGATGACAGATGAACCAATACCCATTTCATCCAGCGATGAAAGAATAGCCGAAATAAAACTTTTGTGACGTGTTCTAAGCGCTGAGATTCCCGCTAAAGGGAACTGGGCAAAAGCCGCATTGACCCATTTTTCTTCTTTACGATCCGAAGAGGAGCGCTCAATCTCACTTTTGGTCAAAACAGATGGGCGCGTCCACAATACAAAGTAACATTCTTCATACATCAAGAATTTAGAAAGATGGTTAATGCGCTCTTCAAACAAATCCGTCAATTCTAAGTCTGTGTTCTTTGCCGTAACTTGCGAAGGCATCGTCATACGGTTCATATAGCGGTTAATACGTTCAGGGTCGCGCACAAAAACAACCTGCCAAGCATGGCCAGGGCGGTCAAAACGCGCACCAATTTTCAATGTCGCCGATTCAATCAGCAAACGATATTCTTCTTCACCGATAATTTGGCGGCTGCCCTCAACACGCAAGACAGAAACCAAAGAACCGTCTTTAGCGGCGAACGTATCTTTACTATCCGCCGTTTCCAAGCGAATATAGCTCTCAACTGTTGACTTCATCAACGTTTGGAATGGTGCTAAAAACTTATCCAGTAACCCCATTAGTACATATATTCCTTAAATTTAATTGGCACATCACGGCCAAAACCATGAACAAAGACACGATAAAATATTTTAAAGCTTTCTGAAGACAGAGGAAAGAACTTATTGTGCTTTTTACTACTTTATCAAAAACAATCCCGCCGCAGCGTACTTTATGCCTGTGAACGCATCAACGCATCTTGATAAAAATTAATCCACTGTGCGGGAATTTTACCGCCAAAAGGCCCATCTTTAGAGCGCCAATAAGCCAATATTTGTGGGAACTGGTTGAATTGCAATCCTGATTCTTGAATAATGCGACGATCCAAGGGGAGCAAACGTATGCCATTTAATTTCTCTGCACGCTGCGCGTAATGGCGCGGCGTAATATAATCTTTCAACACCATCGCCATAATATTAGGATCATCTGTACCAAGCCGGCGCTGCGCTTCCTCACGGCGAGAAAGCAATACGTCTTGGGCGCGGCGAGAAGCCTCCGCCATTGGCCCTTGAGAAATGCGCCCAACATATATAGCGCGGACAATATGATGCAATATATGCTGCTCAATTTCTGGCAGCCAGATCAATACGCCTGATTTCATATCTGCAGCACGATCCATTTCAAAAACCTGCGCACAAAACATGCAGGTCGTCATTAGATTCTTATCACTATCATCATTGCGGTCGCCATTACGGTATAAAAGCTCTTGATATTTTTCAGAGCGAAAACCGCAACACTTACAGCAATAATCATCGCGCTCGAAAATTTTAGTTTTCAGCGCGTCCTTCTTTTTTTTATCTTCTGATGAAGAAGCATTGCGCGCTGAGCCGCGCGCAATGCCTAATGTCAGTTTAGTGTATTTCATATTTTGAATACTCTAACTTTCGTTACGTTATTTATGATTAACCAGCAGTACCTGTGTAAGACATTGCATTAACAGTTGTCTGAGTTTGCAATGTACCCGCAGTGTTGCCGTCGATCAAGTTCGACATGATGTCTGTGAGGAATGGTAGCGAGAATAGCGCACCACCTGCAGCAAGCTTCATTGCACCATCTTTAAGTGGTGTTTGCTGTGGGTTTTCCACGTGTTCTTTGATTTTAAGAATACCGAGAACGGCAAACAAAATACCAAAGATATATGCACCAACAGAAATCAGTGATGGTAAACCACCAACCGAGTCCGTAATGCTCTGCCAAACGTTGTCAAAATTGTTACCGCCGCCGCCGCCGCCGCCGCCGCCGCCAGCCTGTGCAGCTTGTGAGTACATACCCATTGTGAATGCAGCACTTGCAGACAGCATTGTCTTATTTATTTTCTTAAACATGTTTTTCTCCTCTTAAAAGAAATGTTAAATACCAACTTAGCTAAAGTTTAACCCATAACCGGATAAACCCAAAGTACTTTGTACCGCCATAATAACGGGACCAATGTTTACAGCAAGCGCACCACCCAGCAAGTGTGTTACGCCAGCCATAAGCGAAGCTTGTTGATCACCTTCCGCGACACCGCGAATGATGAAGAATCCTCTGACAAAACTAATCCAACCGACAATCACCATAAAGGCAACCCCTGCGCCAATTACGGCGGCGACATGCTGATCTACCGCAACGTCGCCTGTTGATTGCGCAAGCACACCATATGTATGCACATTCGCGCCACCCGCAACGGCACTAAACATAGAGCCTGAGAATGCAGCGAGCATTGAGTCAACCGAGAATAGTGCACCAGCAACAATAAATGTCATAATTGTACCGATACCTGCAGGGCCGCGCGGACCATCCTGCGCCGATTTAAGCAGACGGTGCACACCGATCAACATAAAGATGAAGGCTGCGATATAAGCGAAAGACGATATTGCAAATAGTAATGGCGACCAAATATCAGACATCAAACGTACAAGCATTGCATCAAGACCGCCGCCAGAAATTTGCCCTGCCATGCCAGTATTATTGGTCGTTCCAATGCCTAAGCCAACGATATTAGCCACAACTTCCGTGAGGAATGGCAGCGAAAATAATGCACCACCAACAATATAACGTTTTATAGGCTCGGCAACCGGTACGCTGCGCGGGTCATTCACATGCTCAACAAGCTTCAGTGTCCCCATCAAAGCCATCACCATTGCCGAAATGTACGCGAATGCGCTCAACAGCGATGGCAAGCCACCAACGGCGCCCGCAGCATTACAGATAACGCGACCTAAGCCTGTGCCTACGGTCTGACCACAATAGCCAGTCGCACCCGCAAAGAAATCACCAATATTAATTGTAAACAAGCCCATGACATCAATAACAGCGCCACTACCATTAGCCATAATCGAGCCATAGCTACCCAAATCTAGCCCCATAGATAAAGCATCGTTAATACTATTCACGGTTAACGAGCCACCATTGCCATCAGGGATTTGCAATGCATAATTCCCGGTAGAATCATCATAAATCAAGCCCCCGCTACCCGAGGCACCAAAATCAAGGGGCACAGTATATGTCCCTGTAATCGCCCCCATGATACCGCCAGAAACCAAGCTGCTCAAATTATCTGCACTGAGTGCATTACCAATCGCATCAAGAATACCTATAGAAGAATTGCCCGCCGCATCACCCGTTTGCGCAACAGGCCCGAATATACTGCCAAAAATGCCGCCAAGCGCATCGCCACCAGCATCCAGCACAGTATCAAACAAACCACCAGAGTCATCAGTCGGTCCCTGTGTGCCGCCAGTACCGCCCCCGGTCAGAGTGTTGGTAATTGAGTCCACAAGATCTGCAAGCCCCGCATGCGCGGTATTTTTACTTGGCGTTGCCGTCATAACCGCCAACGTCAGTATGACCAACGCGAAACCTTTACAAATATTAGATCCTATAAACCTAGACATACTCATCACCCTATTTCTCTAATGCATATACATATCTAAACACACTCAGATTGCACATCGCAATAAACTTGCTTAACACAATGATTCATAAAGACTTTTCCCTTTGCCCTTAAAATCATCGCAGCTGTCTTTTTTAATTTAAAACACACTACTATTAGCTAAAATTTTATATAATATTTATTAATATCATCTTAATAAGCAGAAAATAAAAAAAGAGCGCTTAGAATTAAGCGCCCTTAATATAACAAATAATATTTATCTATGGAAGAGGCTTAAGCCGCCGCCACCTTTTTTACGTCTTCAGCATCGTCCAAGAACTCTACTGGTCCACTGTCTTTACCTTTGGCATCAACATCACGGTCAACAAGCTCAATAACAGCCATTGGCGCACAATCACCATAACGGTAACCAGCCTTCATAATGCGGATATAACCACCATTACGGTCAGCATAACGCTCACCAAGAACATCAAAAAGTTTCTTAACCTGTGTTTCGTCGCGCATTTTTGACATGGCTTGACGGCGGTGTGATAGTTCACCTTTTTTCGCCAAGGTAATAAGCTTCTCTGTAAACGGACGAAGCTCTTTTGCTTTTGGTAAAGTTGTTGTGATTTGCTCGTGCTTCACCAACGCTGCCGCCATATTGGCAAGCATTGCTTTACGGTGAGACGTTGTACGGTTTAATTTACGTTGTTTAATTCCATGTTTCATGAAATTGACCTTTCTACTTGCCCATCTTATTGAGCGGCTGCGATTTCAAACGGGTGAAACCATCGTTATAACCAAAACACACATATATATACGTTATATCTCGGGCGGAGCACCTTGCCCCTTAATATTAAATTGGAGCATAGAGAATACGCTCCAATTTAAAAACTTATAATCTAAAACTTAAGATGCAAAAGGATCTTCAACTTTAGTTGCAAGCTCTTCGATATTCTCCGGAGGCCAGCCTTCAACTTGCATACCTAAATGCAAGCCCATAGTTGTCAAAACTTCCTTAATCTCGTTAAGGGACTTACGACCAAAGTTTGGCGTACGAAGCATGTCGCTCTCGCTTTTCTGCACCAAATCACCAATATAAACGATGTTATCGTTTTTCAGGCAATTTGCTGAACGTACAGAAAGTTCAAGTTCTTCAACTTTACGAAGCAAGTTTTTGTTGAATGGAAGCTCTTCTTCCTCTTCTTCTTGTTTCGCTGATTCAGGCTCGTCAAAGTTCACAAAAACAGAAAGCTGATCTTGTAGAATACGCGCAGCAAAAGCCACAGCATCTTCAGGTGTGATCACACCATTTGTTTCAATGTTTAAAGTCAGCTTGTCATAGTCAGTTATCTGACCAACACGCGTATCTTCAACGTCGTATGTTACTTTACGTACTGGTGCAAACACAGAATCAACAGGGATAAGACCAACAGGCGCATCCTCTGGGCGGTTTTGCGCAGCTGGGCAGTACCCCTTACCAGTATTTACAGTCATCTCCATGCTCAGCTTCGCACCTTTATCCAAAGTACAAATCACCAAGTCAGGGTTCATAATTTCGATATCTGCGCCAGCTTCGATCATACCTGACGTTACTTCACAAGGGCCAACAGCGTTTAAGCGCATTTTCTTTGGACCTTCAACGTGCATGCGTACTGCAATCGCTTTAATGTTTAGGATAATATCCGTAACATCTTCGCGGACACCTTCAATAGACGAAAATTCATGAAGAACACCATCAATCTGCACAGCTGTTACGGCTGCACCTTGTAGTGACGACAATAAAATACGACGAAGTGCGTTACCTAACGTAAGACCGAAGCCACGCTCTAACGGTTCAACAACAACCTTGCCAGCAGATTGCGCGTCTTTACCGTGTGCAATATCTACCTTTGAAGGTTTGATTAGCTCTTGCCAGTTTTTATGTATCAAGGCTCTTCCCTTTCCTAAATTTAAACGGTTCTTATAAACCGTATATTACTAATTCTTATATCAACAAGCCTAAAGGTGACCCTCATTACAAAGGTCACCATTTTAGAAATTATACGCGACGCTGCTTCTTAGGGCGGCAACCATTATGTGGTATTGGCGTAATATCTTTAATAGACTTAATTGTAAAGCCGATCGCTGACAAAGCACGAAGCGCTGATTCACGACCAGAGCCTGGGCCCTTTACGTTAACATCAAGTTCTTTCATGCCATGTTCTTGCGCTGCTTTACCAGCAGCCTCTGCAGCCATTTGCGCAGCAAATGGTGTAGACTTACGAGAGCCTTTAAAGCCCTGTGCGCCCGCAGAGTTCCAAGATACAGCATTACCTTGTGCGTCGGTGATTGTAATCATTGTGTTATTGTATGTCGAGTTGACGTGTGCAACACCAGATACAATATTCTTTTTGGCAACTTTCTTGCCTTTACGTTGTGGTTTAGCCATTTTATTGCTCCACTATCCTTTTAAGTTAACTTATGAACTATTTCTTTTTACCGGCGATTGCTTTCGCAGGGCCTTTACGTGTACGCGCATTTGTTTTTGTACGCTGGCCACGAACTGGCAGATGCTTACGGTGACGTAGGCCACGTAGGCAACCCATGTCCATAAGACGTTTAATGTTCATAGACACTTCACGACGAAGATCACCTTCAATCTTGTATTCATCAGTATCGATTTCTTTACGGATTTGGTTTAACTCGTCTTCTGTAAGATCTTTCATACGACGAGATACATCTAAACCACATTTTTCAACGATCTGGGCCGATTTAGTACGACCTATACCGTGAATATATGTGAGCGCAATTAATATACGCTTATTATCGGGTACGTTAACACCGGCAATACGAGCCATGTCATTTCCTTTTCATTATTAATTATTTCTATCCAAACCGTAAAACCACAAAAATCTTTTGAAGTAGCGCCGGTTTGTAAACCATAACTCCGGATATGTGAATATTTCCACGCACATATATGCGCAAAAAATGCACACCAAAGTCGCCGGCATTATAAGTGGTTTTAGCGCATCGTCAATAGAAAAAATGCGAATCAAGAAAGAAAAGTGGAATAAGCCTCCAAAAGCCGGTTTTATGCGGCCTTTGGCGACACTATCGCAAGAATCTGTGCTGTTACGTCATCAATATCGGCCATGCCGTCAACGCTTTGCGAAAGTTCTTTATTACGGTAATAAGGAAGAACCTCTTTCGCGTATGCTTTATACTGCTCCAACCGCTTCTTGAAGGTCGCAACATTATCGTCGCTGCGCCCTTCTTCTGCGGCGCGTTTTTCGACGCGCGCGCTCAGCGCATCAAAATCAACAATCAATTCAACAACGCGGTCAATTTTTTTACCACGCGCCGCAAGCATCTCATCAAGCGCTTCAGCCTGCGCCTGCGTGCGTGGGAAGCCGTCAAAAATCACACCCTTGACACAATCCTCAGAATCAATGCGCCCTGCAATCATTTCAATCACCACAGAGTCTGGCACAAGCTGCCCGTCATCCATAAGCGCTTTCATTTTTGTGCCCAAAGGCGTCGCATTGGCAATTTCTTCACGCAACATGTCGCCCGTCGATAGTTGCTGTAAGCCGTATTTATCCTGCAAGATTTTCGCCTGCGTACCTTTGCCCGCTGCAGGCGGACCGAAAAATATTATGTTCATCTTTTACGCCCTCCCAATTTAGCCTTCTTCATAAGGCCTTCATATTGGTGCGCAATCATATGGGAATGCACCTGCGCAACCGTATCCATTGTTACAGAAACAACAATCAGCAAACTCGTACCGCCCAAATAAAATGGGACGCTATATTGTGCCATCAGAAACTCCGGCAGCAAACAGATCAACACAAGGTAAAGGGCACCAATCGAGGTAATGCGCGTCAGCACAAAATCCAGATAATCCGCAGTGTTCTTTCCTGGACGAATCCCAGGTACAAAACCGCCATATTTACGCAGCATATCTGCATTTTCCTCCGGGTTGAAAACAATCGCCGTATAAAAGAAGCAGAAAAACGCAATAAGCAGGCCATAAGCAAGCATATAAAGCGGCTCACCATGCTGCAGCAAGCGTGCAACAGACGCTGTCCACTCATTCCCCTCAGCCCCTGAGAAGCCAAGTATCGTCAACGGTAACAACAGCAGCGAAGACGCAAAAATTGGTGGGATAACACCCGCAGTGTTTAACTTCAATGGAATGTGGTTCTTCTCACCACCGGCCATAGCGCCGCCTTGCTGGCGCTTAGGGTACTGCACAAGCACACGACGTTGTGCACGCTCCATGAAGACGATAAAGGCAATGACGCTCACAACCATAATAACAAGACCGATCATTAATGCTGCGCTAAAGTGGCCCGTGCTACCCTGTTCAAGAACAAAGGCGAGCGCCGAAGGTAGACCTGCGACGATACCTGCGAAAATAATCAATGAGATGCCGTTACCAATGCCGCGCTGTGTAATTTGTTCACCGAGCCACATCAAGAACACAGTACCGCCAACAATAGTAATCACGGTTGAAATGCGGAAGAACATGCCCGGATCAATAACCGCACTACCCGCAGCGCCCTGCATAGATTCAAGACCAACGGCAAGGCCATAAGCCTGCACCGTTGCCAAGAGCACTGTTAAATAACGTGTATATTGGTTGATTTTTACGCGTCCAGATTCGCCTTCTTTTTTCATCTTCTCCAAAGAAGGAATCATCGCCGCCCCAAGCTGCATAATAATCGAGGCCGAGATATAAGGCATGATATTTAACGCGAAAATCGTCATACGCTCAAGCGCACCACCAGAAAAGACATTAAACATATCAATAATGCCATTGCCTTTTTGCGAGAAAATTTCATTCCATATTTGTGGATCAATGCCAGGTACAGGAATAAAAGTACCCAAGCGATAGACAAGCAATGCACCAAGAACAAATAAAATTCTTTTTTTAAGTTCGCTCGCTTTCGCAAGCGCTCCCCAATTTGCGTTTTTCGCTAACTGCTCAACAGCCGATGCCATTATACTCATCCTTAACGTAAATAAAATTATATGAAGAATCTATAAAGCAAATTCTACGCCATTACGCAAGGGTATCTTGATGCTAATTTGTGAATTATATACACAGTTTAAGGACGAAACTGGGGGATATGCGCTAGCTAGCGCGCGGAGCAGCTATTTTGTACGCGGGCATATTCTGTAGGATTATCAATTTTCTGCTGCTCGCTATTCATATGGGCCCCCATCTGCTGATTGATACTCGCCAAACTTTGTGAAAATTCCATTTGAATTTGCGCGATAAGGCGCTGCTGATTATAACCATAGGCGGCAACATTTGTATAAAGTCGCTGCAAATGTGCATTTACAAGCGCTGGTATTTGCCGTGCGGCGTCCTGAGATGTGCGCTCAAGCACGCCAACATGGAATTGCTCATGCTGCAAGACGGTATTATATTCACATGATCCCGTTTGTAAAGAATTGGCAATTTTGATACTCGGCGAGATTTCCAGAACAATATTGACACGCTTAATTTTGGGGCAATAGCCATCACGCGCATTACCCGAAAGAGCATAATCAAGGTCGCCCGATATCTGCATTCCGCCGCCGCCATGCCCTAGCACGATCTCGTTACGCCCCACAGCGCGCCCTGACGTTGCCGTTAGATGCGCCGCAGAAAAGCTTTTATCGAAGCGAAGGGGCTGTTTAATTTGTCTGACATCGACCTGCGCAGGGCGAAAGCGACAATTTGCTGCATTAGCTGGTAAAACGTTAAAAACGTTGGCAAACAATGCTGCAAAAGCTAAACATATCAGAGAATTTTTCAAGAAAGAGCTTACCACAGCTATGCACCTTAGAAATAAACCACCAAGGAACCATCTTAGATAAAAAATTTAAATATTTCCTTAAAATCAGCTCAATATGCCAATTGCTATTTAGGCGCCTGAGTAGATTTTTTAATAAACTTGCCCATCGCACTATCAGCTGCATACGGCACATGCCCACAAGCTGTGTGGCCATCGACGAGAAGTGGCTCCATATGGGCACGCTGATCATCAATAAACAAATCGGCCCCACCATCAGCGCGCACGATATTGAACAGTTCTGACTTACTGTCACCAGCCATATAGTGACCTTGTTCAAATTGCATCGCATAATGCTGCATCGTGTTTGAAGCCCGCATCATAGATTTACCGCCACGCGCCGTACAAAAATGTAATTTCAAGGGTGAATCAATATCCGCCGCTGCAAGGTCGGCGTTAATTTGCGATAACGCGGTTAACGCATTGGTAAAAGGCCCTGGTTCAATAGGCTTATTACGATCACGCCATTCGGTTTTGAAAAAGGCCTCTAAACCGTTTTTCTTATATGATAGCTCGCCGCTTGTTCCCCATGCCACGGCATCCAAATCAAACCACCAATTAAAATTTTCACCTTTTGGCAGCGGCGTATAACTGGCCTGTTCTGGAATTATAATCTGCGCAGAGGCCAGTCCATCATCGACAGCCATTTGGGCATCTTCGCCATTACAGGTAAAAAATACACTTGGCTGCGCTTGATTGTTAAAATAACGGCGTATCCATTCACGACGAAGCCCTGCACCGCCATGTGGTTGACAGTGAAAAGCCGCATCCTGTATGTCATGCTCACCAATACTATTTAAAATTTTACGCTGCGTGACCAGATCATCTTTACTGCTCACCCCAATATTAAAGGGACGATAGCCAAGGATATCACTATATGCATTAATACGCTCGCACATTTGATACATGCGTAACAACGGCCCAGCTTCCAAAAGCTCATTTTCAGTATCACGCATAAATTCTTGATATTGCGCAGGATCTTTTAGAAAAAGCTGATGCGCGTCTTCTAAGTTAAATAAAGTGCGTACGCTAAATAATATGCGCAGACGGCCTTCTGGTGTTGGCATGGTATCCCCCATGAACTTGTTTTTATTTTTGATTACTATATTCATAACATGCCATTAACGTAATGTCCATGCTGTATTATAAAAAATAGATATCCATCAACACCTTATAAAAAAAGCCAGCTTAAAAAGCTGGCTTTTAAAACTCTTAACTTCGTGAAAAAGAATTACTTCTTTTTATTATTCACGATGGGCGCAACTTCGCGACTAATGATCTCAACTTTACCGCCTGCTTTTTCAACAGCAGCAATCGCTGGCTTAGAACCGCCTGAAAGCGTCAATGTAACTTTTGATGTAAGTTCACCATTACCAAGAAGGCGAATACCATCCTTCTTACGGCGCACAACGCCTGCTGCAACAAGAACATCTTCAGTAATTTCTTTTTTCGCATCAATCTTTTTCTCGTCAATTGCCTTTTGCAAGCGACCAAGATTAACCGTAGCAAAATCCAAGGCGAAAATGTTTGTAAAACCGCGCTTAGGAAGACGCTTATATAAAGGCATTTGACCGCCTTCAAAACCGTTTATTGATACGCCAGTACGTGCTTTCTGACCCTTAACACCACGACCTGATGTTTTACCCTTGCCAGAGCCGATACCACGGCCAACACGTATGCGCTCTTTATTTGAACCGTCTTGTGGCTGTAATTCATTCAATTTCATTGTTCTATTCCTTACGTTTTAGAGCACTGCAATTAAGCAGCGTCTCCTTCTACCTTAACCAAGTGGCCAACCTTATTGATCATACCGCGTATAGCTGGAGTATCTTCCAAAGTGCGTGTGCGGTGTAGCTTGTTAAGGCCCAGACCAATCAAAGTTTGACGCTGATATCCCTGACGTCCAATTGGGCTGCCAGTTTGCGTTACAACTAATGTTTTACCAGAAGCTTTTTTCTTAACAGCCGCCTTAGGTGCAGTCTTTTTAGGTGCAGCTTTACTTGCTACAGCTTTACCAGCTGTTGCTTTCTTTGCGGGTGCTTTTTTCGCCGTTGCTTTTTTCGCTGGCGCTTTTTTTTCTTTATCTTCAGCCATTTTTCTTTTCCTTAAATGCTAAACTTTATTGCTAAAGTCGATTTATTCCTCATCCAAGTTTTCAGAACCGCTTGGCTTACCAGATTCACGGCTTGCAACAATAGCGCTTACTTTTTTGCCGCGACGTGCAGCAATTTGACGAGGGCTTTGAACATTCTCAAGTGCATCAAAAGTTGCACGAACCATGTTGTAAGGGTTGTTTGTACCAACGGCCTTTGCAACAACATCCTGAATACCTAGGGCTTCAAAAATCGCACGCATTGGGCCACCCGCAATAATACCTGTACCTGCAGGCGCCGCGCGCAGGAGAACCTTACCTGCACCATAGTGACCTTTAATGTCATGGTGAATTGTGCGGCCTTCACGAAGTGGAACGCGCACAATATTGCGCTTTGCTTGTTCTGTTGCCTTACGAATTGCGTCAGGCACTTCTTTTGCTTTGCCGTGACCAAAACCTACGCGGCCTTTGCCATCGCCAACAACCATAAGTGCTGCGAAACCAAAACGACGACCACCTTTAACAACTTTTGCTACGCGGTTAATACCGACGAGGCGCTCGTTAAATTCGCTATCTTGTTGTTCTTTTTCTACTGGGCGAGCCATTCTTATTATCCCTTCAAAACCTAATTAAAATTCCATACCGCCGGCGCGCGCAGCGTCAGCAAGTGCTTTCACACGACCGTGGAACAAAAAGCCACCGCGATCAAATACACATGTTGTTTGCCCCGCTGCTTTCGCACGCTTTGCAACCAACTTGCCAACTTCTTCCGCTGCCAATTTATTTGATGTATTTTTCAGCTTACCTTTAAGCTCTGCATCTAACGTTGATGCCGAAGCCAAAGTTACACCTTTTACATCGTCAATAAGCTGCGCATAGATGTTGTTACCACTTCTATGTACTGAAAGACGTGGCAGTTCAGCGCGGTTGATTTTCTTTATCTTATGACGAACGCGACGTGCGCGACGTTGTTGATTTGTTTCTTTAGTAGCCATTGTTCTAACCTTTGTTTTAACAAGCTAGCGCGCATACAAGCACCGCTTAGCGTATTACTTTTTCTTACCTTCTTTACGCATGATGTACTCACCTTCATAGCGTACGCCCTTGCCCTTATATGGCTCAGGTGGACGATATGCGCGAATTTTGGCAGCGACTTCACCAACCAACTGCTTATCAATACCCGAAACGGCAAGTAAAGTTGGCTTTTCGGCTTTAATTTCTACGCCCGCAGGAATTTCGTAACGTACTTCATGAGAGAAACCAAGCTGTAAAACAACTGACTTACCTTCAATAGCCGCACGATAACCAACGCCGTTGATTTCAAGCTTCTTTTCGTAACCGTCTTTAACGCCAACACACATGTTATTAACAACGCTACGAGTTGTCGCCCAAAGAGAGCGAGCCAAACGTGAGCCTGTGCGCGGAGATACAACGACTACATTGTCTTCTAGTTTTGCTGATACTTCGTCATGAATTACGAAGTTAAGCTCACCTTTTGGGCCCTTAACTTTGATATTCTGACCAGAAAGATCAACATTTACACCTTCCGGAATTATTACCGGGTTTTTGCCAATTCTAGACATTGTTACTATCCTTAACTTTTCTATTCAACCAAGCCTACTAATAAATTAGTAAAGCTGGCATAAAACTTCGCCACCAACATTTTGTTCGCGGGCCTGATAATCCGTCATAACACCTTTTGGTGTTGTAACGATTGAAACACCTAAACCATTATAGAACTTAGGCATTGTTTTAACGCCACGGAACACACGACGACCAGGCTTAGAAACGCGATGAATTTCGCGAATAGCAGGCTGACCTTCGTCATATTTCAATTCTACTTGCAAGTAATCGTGACCGTCTTCACCCTTGATAGCCTTATGGCCGCGGATATAGCCTTCTGTTGCAAATACTTCAAGCATAGATGCTTTCATTTTTGACGCAGGAACTAATACAGTTGGTTTACTTGTGCTTAGTGCATTACGAATACGTGTTAGCATGTCACTAATAGGATCACTCATTGTCATTTTTCTAAATCCTTTTCTCTACCAGCTCGACTTTGTTACACCAGGAAGCTCGCCTTTAGAAGCAAGTTCACGAAGGGCAACACGCGAGATGTTGAATTTTCTGTGGTGACCGCGTGGGCGGCCTGTAAGCGCGCAACGGTTACGAACACGGTTTTTCGCGCCGTTACGAGGCATATCAGCAAGCTTTAAAACTGCTTGAAAACGCTCTTCCATTGGTAACTCTTGGTTTTTAATAATTGCTTTAAGAGCTGCACGACGGTTTGCTGTTTGCTTAACAAGCTTACGACGTTTTAAATCTCTTTGTACTGCACTAACTTTTGCCATATCTAATAATCTCCTACCCTTAACGCTTAATGTCACTAAATGGCATATCAAACTGTGTCAAAAGCTCTTTTGCCTCTTCATCAGTATTTGCCGATGTACACATGATAATGTCCATACCGCGAATTTTATCCACTTTGTCATACTCGATTTCAGGGAAAATGATATGTTCTGTTATACCCATTGCATAATTACCACGACCGTCAAAGCTCTTACCATTAATGCCGCGGAAATCGCGAACACGTGGTAGAGCAATTGTTACAAAACGATCCAAGAACTCATACATTTGCGCGCCACGAAGAGTTACTTTACAGCCAATTGGCATCTCTTCACGAATTTTGAACGATGCATTTGACTTGCGTGCTTTACAAATGACAGGCTTTTGGCCGGCAATAAGCGTTAAATCATTTACAGCATTTTCGATGAAAGCTTTATTTTGTGAAGCTTCACCAACGCCCATGTTAATTACAATTTTTTCCAATTTAGGAACCTGAAGAGCGTTCTTGTAACCAAATTTCTTGGTTAGCGCCGGAACGATTGTTTCTTCATATCTCTGTTTAAAACGCGGTTTCATTTCTTATATCCCGTCTCTTAGATTGCTTCGCCAGAAGAACGTGCAACGCGTGTTTTGCTGCCATCCTTATCGATTTTATATCCAACGCGTGTTGCTTTTTCCGATTTCGGATCAATCAACGCAACATTAGATACGTGAATTGGTGCTTCGACTTTTTCAATACCACCCGCAGCGAACTGTGTTGGTTTCTTATGCTTCGTCACCATGTTCACGCCAGAAACGAGAACGCGGTTATCACTTGGCATAACTTTTGTCACTTCACCTTTTGCGCCTTTGTCACGGCCAGTTACGACTATGACTTGATCGCCTTTTTTTACTTTTAACTTTGCTTTTGACATAGTTTTATACCTTCTTATTATAATACTTCGCCAGCGAGCGAAATAATCTTCATGTAACCCTTACCACGCAATTCACGTGTCACTGGGCCAAATATACGAGTTCCGATAGGCTCGTTGTTCTTACTAATAAGAACAGCAGCATTTGTATCAAAACGAATTTTTTCACCATTTTGGCGGTTAAGACCAAATGCTGTACGAACGATAACCGCTCTGTGTACATCACCTTTTTTAACACGGCCGCGTGGAATTGCTTCTTTAACCGACACAACGACAACGTCGCCAATGTTGGCTGTACGGCGATGCGAGCCGCCTAGGACTTTAATGCATTCAACGCGACGTGCGCCTGAGTTGTCTGCAACTTCCATTTCTGTTTGCATCTGTATCATATTACTTCTGCCTTTTCTTTTCTTCCGCGCTAATCGGACAATCGTTCAAAAATTACTTATCGTCTTTTTTGGCTGCTGTCTTTTTAGCTGTTGTTTTCTTTGCTGTTGTCTTTTTTGCTTCTGTTTTTTTTGCTGCTGGCTTCTTAGCTGCAGGTTTCTTTGCAGGAGCATCTTTTGCTTCTTCCGCTTTCTTAGCTGGCGCTTTTTTCGCTGCAGGCTTTTTTGCTGCTGGCTTTTTCGCTGCCGCTGCCGCTGGTGCATCACCAGTTACAACTGTCCAAGTTTTACGTTTAGAAATTGGCTTACATTCTTCAATAGAAACACTATCGCCAATTTTGAACTGGTTGTTTTCATCATGCGCCGCAAATTTATCTGTGCGCTTGATGAACTTTTTATATAATGAGTGCATGTAGCGACGTTCAACCAAAACTGTAATCGTTTTGTCCATTTTGTCGCTAACAACTTTACCTTTTAGTACGCGGCGTGGCATATATCTGCTCCTTTTACCTTATATCTCTTATGCTGCTTTTTTGTCAGCAGCAACAGCGGTCATAAATGTCTTTACGCGTGCAATGTCACGACGTAGTTGACGCATTTGCGCTGTGTTATCCAATTGACCGCCAGCTTTTTGGAAGCGAAGGTTAAATTGTTGCTTACGCAAGTCCATTAACATTTTCTTCAATTCGTCTGCCGACTTACCTTTAAATTCTTGAGCCTTCATAATGGCCTCCTTAAAACTACTGTCTTTTACTTAAGCGCCTACACGCTTAACAAATTTTGTCGCAACCGGTAGTTTTGACGCAGCCAAAGCCATAGCTTCACGTGCCAATTCTTCCGAAACACCATCCAGTTCAAACATGATACGACCAGGCTTAACACGCGCCGCCCAAAATTCAACTGAACCTTTACCTTTACCTTGACGTACTTCCAAAGGCTTCTTTGAAACTGGAACATCAGGAAAAATACGTATCCAAAGCTTGCCTTGACGCTTAAGGTGACGTGTCATAGTACGACGTGCCGCCTCAATCTGACGTGCTGTTATACGCTCTGGACTAACTGCTTTCAAGCCAAAAGCACCAAAATTCAAATCAGAGCCGCCTTTTGCGTTCCCATGAATACGGCCTTTATGTGCTTTACGAAACTTTGTCTTTTTAGGTTGTAACATTGTTCCAATCCTATTCTTTCTATAAAATTCTTATTTATCAGTACGTTGTGTGCCACCATGCGCGTTCATGCGCTTGTCGCGTGCCATAGGGTCATGTTCAAGAACATCACCTTTATAGATCCATACTTTAATACCCAAAATACCGTAAGTCGTAAGACCTTCTGATGTACCATAGTCGATATCAGCACGAAGTGTGTGTAGAGGAACACGGCCTTCACGGTACCATTCTGTACGCGCAATATCAGCGCCGCCAAGACGGCCAGAGATATTTACACGAATACCTTGTGCGCCCAGACGCATCGCACCCTGCACACCACGCTTCATAGCACGACGGAAACCGACACGGCGTTCAAGCTGCTGTGCAATGCCTTCTGATACAAGCTGTGCATCAAGATCTGGTTTGCGAATTTCAACGATGTTCAACGCAACATCTGCGCCGCCAGCACGGTTAGAAAGCTCACGACGTAACTTTTCTATATCCGCACCTTTTTTACCGATGATTACACCAGGGCGTGCTGTATATACAGTCACCTTGATATTCTTCGCTGCACGCTCAATAATAACTTTACTGATACCTGCTGCTTTTAAGCGCTTTTGCACATATTCACGAAGCTTAAGATCTTCAACGAGTTTCGTTGCGTAATCTTTGCCAGCGTACCAGCGGGAGTCCCATGTACGGTTGATACCGACGCGTAGACCTATAGGATTAACCTTCTGACCCATGACTCTTATTCCTCTCTCTCACGAACAACAACGGTCAAGTTGCTGAACAATTTATGAATGCTCGACGCACGACCTTTAGCACGTGGACGAAAACGTTTCATAATAACTGACTTACCAACATAAGCTTCCGCGACGTAAAGACGATCAACATCAAGACCGTGATTGTTTTCAGCGTTTGCTACTGCAGACTGAAGGGCCTTTAATACGTCTTGCGCTACGCGGCGCTTTGAAAACTGAAGATCGACCAAAGCTTTTTCGGCTTTTTGACCTCGGATTGTTTGTGCCACCAAGTTTAACTTCTGAGGGCTCGTACGAATGTATTTAACATACGATCTTGCCTCATTCTCAGCGGTACGTTTTGCATTTGCTGCCTGTCCCATTTTAACTATCTCCTAAAGCCTTAGCCGTTACTTCTTAGACTTTTTGTCTACGCCGTGACCATGATAAGTACGAGTTGGTGCAAACTCGCCTAATTTATGGCCGATCATGTTATCTGTCACAAGGACAGGTACAAACTGTTTACCGTTATGCACCGCAATTGTCTTACCAATCATATTTGGCAGAATTGTCGAACGGCGTGACCAAGTTTTAATTGGTCGGTTTTTGCCAGAAGCGCTCGCTTCTTCAATTTTCTTCAATAGATGTCCGTCTACGAACGGGCCTTTCCATACTGAACGTGCCATGTCTATATCATCCTTTATTTCTTGTTACGACGACGAACAATAAACTTGTCAGTCGATTTATTCTTACGCGTTTTCGCACCCTTTGTTGGCTTGCCCCAAGGCGTAACCGGATGACGACCACCTGATGTACGGCCTTCACCACCGCCATGTGGGTGATCAACTGGGTTCATCACAACACCACGAACTGAAGGGCGACGACCTAACCAACGGTTACGGCCAGCTTTACCTTTATTTTCGTTAAGGTGTTCAGGATTCGAAACCGCACCTACAGTAGCCATACAATCGCCACGGACAATACGAAGTTCACCAGAAGTCAGTTTAATCTGTGCGTAACCTTGGTCACGACCAACAAGCTGCGCATAAGCACCAGCCGCACGAGCCATTTGACCGCCTTTACCAGGCTTAAGCTCGATGTTGTGAATGATTGTACCCACAGGCATGTTTTTAAGCGGCATCGCGTTACCAGGCTTAATATCAACCTTATTACCTGCGATGATCTTGTCGCCAGCGGCCAAACGCTGCGGCGCAAGAATGTATGCTTTTGTACCATCAGTATATTCAACCAGCGCAATGTAAGGCGTACGGTTTGGATCATACTCAAGGCGAAGCACTGTTGCTTCCATATCCCATTTTGTGCGTTTAAAGTCGATTAAACGGTAACGACGCTTATGACCACCACCGATATGGCGTGATGTAATGCGACCATTATTATTACGACCACCGGTCTTTTTTAAACCTTCTGTCAAAGTCTTCTCAGGCGCACCGCTGTGCAAGTGAGAACGATCAACCATTACAAGCTGACGCTGACTTGGGGTTATTGGATTAAACTTTTTTAAAGCCATTTCTTTTCTTCCTTACTTCTTTCCTTTATCGGCGGACCACCATATAAAACCTAGTTAAACACCCGATGAGATATCAATAGACTGACCGTCTTGTAATGTGACGTATGCCTTTTTGAAATCAGAGCGCTTACCCATAACACCTTTAAAGCGTTTTGTCTTGCCCTTTGTTACTACAGTATTCACCGCTTTAACTTTAACGCCCCACAAACCTTCAACTGCCTTCTTAATTTCAGGCTTTGTTGCGTCTATAGAAACTTTAAATACTACCGCGTTATTCTCAAGTGCCAATGTCGCCTTCTCAGTGATATGTGGCGCCACGATAACGTTATAATTACGCTCAGTTAGTTGAGCTTTTTCTGCTTTCTTAGCCATTAGTCTTAACCCTTCAATCTTTGTGTTAAGCTCTCAATAGCATCTTTAGTAAGCACTAAAGTGTCACGGCGAAGAATGTCATAAACATTTGCACCCTGAGATGGCAACACATCAATATTCGGAATATTGCGCGTTGCAAGTGAGAACTTCTCATCTACTTCTGAACCTGTCACAACAAGAGCATTTTTCAAACCAAGCTTTTCAAGCTTCTCTGACATTGCTTTTGTTTTGTGATCTTTAACTTTTACATCCTCAAGAATAACGATTTTGTCGTTTTTCATTTTAGAAGACAATGCAAGTTTCAAAGCAAGCTTACGGACTTTCTTTGGCAAAGCTGTTGCGTGTGAACGCACAACTGGACCAAAGACAACACCGCCACCACGGTCTTGTGTACGCTTTAAGTCACCCGCACGTGCGCGGCCAGTACCTTTTTGCGCCCAAGGCTTCTTACCAGTACCTGTAACCTCACCGCGTGTTTGTGCTTTGTGTGTACCTGCACGTGCTTTGTTACGGCTGTAATGCACAGCGCGGTGTAACAAAGACTCACGGCCTTCTAATTTCTCACCAAAGACTGCTTTATCGAGTTCAATCTCGCCAGCATCTTTGTTTTCTAATGTTTTAACTGCAACCTTCATCACTCACATCCTTATTCTTGAGCGTTATCGTCTTGCGCTTCAGCCGGAGCTTCTGCAGACGCTTGTGTTTCAGCCGATGCCTCATCCGCAGCAGCCGGAGCCGCCTTTGCGTCGGATTTCAAACCAGCTGGCATTGGAACGCCTTCTGGAAGCTTTTTCTTAATCGCATCAGACAAAAGAATCCAACCAGATTTTGGCCCAGGCACTGCGCCACGGATCAAAACAACGTTTTCTTCTTCATCAATCGCAACAACTTCAAGATTTTGAACTGTTACGCGCTCGTCACCCATTTGACCAGCCATTTTCTTGCCCTTGAAAACTTTACCAGGGTCTTGACACTGACCAGTTGAACCAAGTGCACGGTGAGAAACTGACACACCGTGGGTAGCACGCATACCACCAAAGTTGTGACGCTTCATCGCACCAGCAAAACCTTTACCCTTAGATGTGCCGACAGCATCAACGAATTGACCTGGCACAAAGTGGCTTGCCGCAATCTCAGCGCCCACTTCGAGAAGGTTCTCAGTTGACACGCGAAATTCCGCTAATTTTTTCTTTGGCTCCACTTTTGCAATCGCAAAATTACCACGCATCGCCTTAGATGTGCGCTTTACCTTCGCTGTGCCAGCACCAAGCTGAACAGCTGTATAGCCGTTTGTCGCTTCATCACGTACAGAAATAACCTGACATGAATCAATCTTAAGAACAGTAACCGGTACTTGATAACCATTTTCATCAAATACGCGAGTCATACCCTCTTTACGTGCGATAACTCCAGTCCGCATATTAATAACTCCTAATTTTCGGTCATACCATTAATCGATAGAGGACCGTGTCTCATAACTTATGCCGCGTTAGCCGCATTTCCAATTTTAATCTCAACATCAACACCAGCTGGCAGATCAAGCTTCATCAAAGCATCAACTGTTTGCGGTGTAGGCTCAACGATATCGATCAAGCGTTTGTGTGTTCGCATTTCAAAATGCTCCATAGCACTCTTATTTACGTGCGGTGACTTACAAACTGTAAAACGCTCAGTACGCGTAGGTAAAGGCACAGGGCCCTGTACACGTGCGCCAGTGCGCTTAGCTGTGTTCACTATCTCACCAGTAGATGTGTCTAACACGCGGTGATCAAATGCTTTTAGTCGAATACGGATGGTTTGTGTATCCATTGTTTTTACCTTTTTATGTCTTCTTTATTTCTGCGTTATGAGCGGGCGCCTTTTTAACATATAACGCCCGCACAAAGCAAGTTTTTTATTCAACAATCTTCGCAACAACACCCGCGCCAACTGTACGGCCGCCTTCACGGATCGCGAAACGTAGACCTTCATCCATTGCGATTGGCGCAATAAGCTGAACAGTCATTTTCGCGTTATCACCAGGCATAATCATTTCAACGCCTTCTGGAAGGATGATTTCGCCAGTTACGTCCGTTGTACGGAAATAGAATTGTGGGCGGTAATTCGCG